>Ga0272441_10000191_pt1 | contig 137847 bp, 198 predicted proteins | sample SSMProp6N_FD_193582 | JGI IMG/M metagenome (GOLD analysis project Ga0272441, IMG submission 193582) | Marine sediment archaeal communities from Little Sippewissett salt marsh, Falmouth, MA, United States - SSM-Prop-6N | ecosystem: Environmental > Aquatic > Marine > Wetlands > Sediment ...
ATCTATATCCACCTTGGAATATATGAAGTTGAGGTATTGTACCAGTAGTAGTGTCATTATATACTTGACCTATTGGAATTTGAGAATTCTTATTAAGGGATGCACTTTGTTGATGTCCATATTTTGGAGAACCACTATTATAATCTGCGTAGATATAGTTGGTGCCAGCTTCTAAATATATATTTGAAGATGCTTCTATTTCAGCAAGCCAACCCTCATCAATATCATTAGGTCCTTCCTTTAGATATACAATAGATCTCCCTACATTAATTGCACCTGTACATGCAGCAGTTCTTGTAATCGCACCTCCAGATAATAAAGTGGCAGCATCCATCAATGAATTATAGAGACAGAGATTATCATAAATAGTATTCCCAATAGAATCCATTTTGACATCATGTGCATGAACTCCTGAGATTGCTTGTGTAGAGATATAAGCAAATGTACCATAACCAGAAGGATGATAAAGTCCTTTAGCATTAGATGAAAAATTAGTATTAGCTAAAGTATTTGATGAAACATTATCAATGTAATTTCTATTAACTTGAGATGAGGCAGTATAGAGGTTTCTTGAATTACTTGAAAATGCTGATAAAGAAGCACCTAAAGATGAACTATAATATAAATTGATTGAATTAGATGAGAAATCCATCAGGCTTTTCCCTAATGAAGAAGGATAATATAAAATCCTAGCATTTGAAGAAAATGAATAATAATCTGTGGCTCCTGACCAAGCTAATCCCGATGATGTAGCTATTAAATCTACATATGCTTTATTAGCTGCAGCTGATGGATAAGTAGGAGTTTTAACTCCAGATATATCAGCTCCATGAACAATAAGTGAGTATCCTTCTCTTAATGTAGTGTTACCACTTAGATAAGATTGACCACTAAATGTATTAATCCCACCTCCAATCCTACAAAGATTTGCTTCTATAGAATATAAACCAACATCAATATCTTGGTTGGCATTTTCTCCACCTAATTGTAGAAAACCAGGATCTGAATCTACATAAGCTTTATTAACTGCGGAGGAAGGATATACAGGTGCAGCTAATCCTGATATTTCATTTCCTATAATAATTATCTGTCCTGAAAAATATGATGATCCCGACATTACCTGTAGGGAATATTCTCCTGCATCTGTAGATGCTTTTGGACCAACTCTTATTTCTCCCGGATAATATAATCCATTGGAAGAATACCAATAATTACCTCCAGTTCCACCAGAAGTTGCGTATCTATTATCTAACCAGCTAGTGAGATTTGAAGAGGGAAAGTGGATATCTGCATTACTACTATGTCCTAAATATCCAGTGGCACCAGACCATGATGTCACTTCTTGTGCCTCTAATGTATCTAATCTTCCATCAAATCCTGATGATATAGCTGTGATTTTAGTCCAATTTACATTTGAAGAATCTGTAAATCTAGATATTGCATTGGAAGATTTTATATAATATTCATGTTCGAATTCGTCATTATCTTCTAAATCATCTAATCTACTATCGTGTGCAGAGGATGTTGAATATAAAGATGTAATATCTGAACTAACATTCGATGAGAAACCATAGAATTCACTAGCACCAGACCAAGCAGTTCCAGATGCACCAATAGGTTCATATATATTATCTAACCAAGCTACTAGACTACTGGATGGGAAATGTATATCTGTATTACCTGAATGACCAGTAAATTCCGCATAGTTAGATTTTCCTAAGGATGATGGATAAAAATCATCCTGTATGCTATCAAGAGTAAAGTGAATGGTAGAATCTCCTTTATGAGAAGAATAATTTGAGCTATCAGCAAATCTATCAATTGCATTTGCCGATGTTATATAATTTTCAGATACAAATTCATCCTGTGATTCTAATGAGTCTAATCTAGAATCATGAGATGAAGATGTATTAAATAGTGATGTGAGATCATCCTTTACATTGGATGAGAATGAATAGAATTCAGCAGCTCCAGACCAACTACTAGGTTCTTGAGCTTCAAGAGCATCAATTCTAGAATCGTGAGCTGAAGAAGTACTAAATAGAGATGTTATATCATCTGATACGTTAGATGAAAATCCATAGAAATCTGAGGCTCCACTCCAAGCGACATCAGATTCATATGCAGCTCCAGAATTTTGTAACCATTCATATGCAGCAGATCCAGATGAATCTCCACCGGTAACTTGAGCCCATGTTAATTCATCTGAAGAATCTTTATATTGTAAATAATAACCATCTGAAGGAGAATTAGAAATTTTTAATTGATATTCTCTTACACCTGAAATAGCACTAGACGGTAGATATCCTCCATTACCTGATGCTCCTATAATTTGATCAGCATCTACCATTCCTACGAAACCATCATTTTTTGGTTCAATTTTTGCAGTAAGTCCTATTGGCATTTTAACTTGTCCTTATTGTAATAGATCCAAGGTTTGGATTCTCAGAACGATAAACATAGAAGTATTCAGACCAACTATTTTCATTGGTAACTGTAACAGTTTCTGGATCTTCAAACGCAGCTTCAAATCCTGTTCCATTATCATAGAAAGTATAGTCTGTTCCTTTTTCTCCCCATCTCTTTGGGAAACAGAATAATAAATATTCTCCTGCTCCTGCAGTTATTTCATTCCAGGTTTGTGTAGAATCATCTGTTATTTCAGATTCTCCCAAACCCTCTACATCTGCTTCGTCATATCCACTTGATTTGGAAGTTACTCCATAATATATTTTATTTAATTCTTGTCTAGAAGTATAAGTAGTTAGAGTTGAATTTCCTAAATCATCCAGTGTTGATCCATACGCTTCATAATTCTCAGTATATCCTGCGCTATTTGTTATAGAAACTGTTTCTTTAGCTTCAAAGGCGCAGGTCATTCCATTAAATCTAAATCCTGTACCTCCTGATATTCCTATATAAGTAGTACCACTAGGTAAATCAGTATATGAAGCAGGATAAGCAAATACTAAGTATTCACTAGATCCAGCATTTAAGGATACACTTCTTGTATGGTCATTACTAACAGTTTTATTAGATAGACCAGAAATGTCGCTAGCTGAAAAGCTACTATTTTTATTTAGAACTCCCCATCTAATATAGTTTCTGAAATAGATAGCAGTTTCTGTTTTACTATCTGTATCTGTATCACAATTTGCACTTAATCTAAATATTAAGTACTGATCCTTACTGCCTGGATAATTAATTCCACCTTCATCGTTAGTTCCATCTGTATAGTCTGGACCTGTCATAGTGCCGACTTTACTATAAGCTGCACCATTTATAGATTTTTGAACCCAAGCACCATCTGGAGGACCATTATTATAAGTAGCACTATATGACATAGCATCACTAGCTTCCCATTCTCCAGTTCCAATTAGCTGAGTTGTGGATTCTCCATCACTAAACGTATTAATGCTAAATTCAAATGTAGCATTATACAATGCAGGTACCCAATTACTTCCGTTCCATTTCAAGACTTCGTCTCTTTCAGGTGAATCAGAAGTGGTATCTACATCCGTTAATGCATCTATATCTAATGCATCTATATATTTCTTATTTGCAGCTGCTGATGGGTAAGATGGAAGTTTCAGGCCAGAAATTTCAGTGGCCTCAAATGTTACCATATATTACTCCTATACTTCAGCACGCCAATTTACAAGTCTATTTCCTAAAGCAGATGTTGATATCCAGAAATTAGAATTATCTATGTGGCCAATTGCTGTTGCAAAAGTTATCATACCACTTGGAGTTACAAACACTGATGTAGGTCTACTGGATAATCCATGAGCAATAGGATTATCTTCAGGAACACTAGCCCATCCTTTAGCTATATTAGCTGTTTGAAGGAATTTAGTTTGTATATTAGAACTATCTGCAAATCTAGCAACTGCATTAGCACTAGCAATATATCCAGGAATATCTCCTACGTCATCGTACCAATCGTCACTCACGTCTAATTCAGTACCATCCCAATCTAAATGATCTCCAGCTATTTGACTTCCCCTTTCAGTATAAGCAACTGATAGTTTTTGAGATGATTCAGTATACCAATCTTTTGCAGTTTTTGCATTAGATGATATTGTAGAATAACCTAAGACTGAAATATTTCCTATACCTGTTCCAGATACTCCAAAAGTTCTTGCTGATAATCCACCTTCTGTAGATATTTCTGACCAAGTTACTCCATTATCTCCTTCTAGAGAATCTATTCTTGAGTCAATATTGCCAGAAAATGTATCTATCCAGGTTTTATCATAATAATTATTATCAACGTGAGTTACTATAGCTCCAGATAAATTATCAACATATGTTTTATTAGTTGCTCCAGAACCATATGTAGGTTGTTTAACTCCTGATATTTCATATGCTATTAAAGGTATTGGCATATTATTAAACCTCTACTGTCCATTTAACATTCCAACTGCCATTGGCAGTAATACGTACATATATATTTGTATCATCTGCCTTGGCAGATACACCAAAATGTATTAAATTACTACTAGGAACCACCGATACAAATCTCGGAATAGTTCCTAAATTATGAGGAATAGTGTCATCATCTGTTATAGTAGCCCAACCATATTTAATCCCGGAAGGACTATAGAGATTATCAAACCATTCCCTTAAATTACTTGATGGAAAGTGTATATCTTTATTGGAAGAATGTGCCCAATATTTTGAAGATCCACTCCACGAAGTTACATCTTGATCTTCTAGAGAATCTAGACGAGTGTCTATACTCCCTGAAAATGAATCTATCCATGATTTATTATATAAATTTGAACTTAAAGAATATACGGTGCTATCAAATATATCTTTAACTTTTTGTCCAGATAAGTATCCTTGCCTGGCTTGTGATGATAGAGTATCATATTTAGTTATGTATATAGCACCAGCATCATCATTATAAGATAAGCCACTGGTTACATTTTCACCAACAGCATCTTGTGCTTGTTCGTCAGTATATCCTCCTGCAGCTTCAATACTATCATCTACGTATTTCTTAGTTGCAGGTTCATAATCAGCATCCGGTGTGAATGCTGAAGAGTTTTCTTTATTTAAATATTCATAATTTAACCAAGTTACTAAATTAGATGATGGATAATGTATATCTTTATTTCCAGAGTGACCTACGTATCCAGATGCACCACTCCAAGCTACGTCAGTTCCAGCTGTTCCACTTTCTTGATATAGAGAATCAAATGTAGATTTTTTTGCTAGGTTACCAGAATATCTGTAGCCTGAAATATAGAATGGATATGTATAAGCGGATGGACTTGTATTCATCCAGAATATACCAGCTTGATAATCGAATACCGCACCAAGAGTACCCATATCAGCGTCTGATAATTTGTCTCCTGGTCCTCCAGATCCACTCTCGTAGATATTAATAGTATATCCTTGACCGCACTTTGGAGGTATCCATCTTCTCCAGTATCCTATTCCAGAACCACTAGCAAACCAAGCTTTTTGACTAGCTACTGTATTATCTTCTATTAACCATCCGGACTGCATCCAAGCAGTTCCTTCAGATACTGCTGTTGCTGGATCTGAATCTATATCGTCAATCCAAATCTCTTCACCGAGTTGTATATCAAGATCACCCGCAGTCTCTTCATAATAAGCCTTATCGGTAGAAGTCATTTCTCTACCTTGACTTCCCTTAAAGAGACGGTCTACTTTATCAGCGTCTGTCAGAGCCATTCTTACCAGTCCACTGCTCTTATTTGAGTTAGAGATTTAGAACTATTTCTTATAGTTACTCTAATTACTATTAAATATCCTGAATCTGCTGTACTATTCCCACCAAATGTTGCATACCAATCATCTCCAGATTGAGCAGTTTGGCATCCATCTCCATCGACTCCTGCGAATGTTCCACTATCATAATCAGTACCTAAGTCTAACCAACCTGTTTGTGTTGGTAATTTAATCTCAACATTAACATCTCCAGTTCCTACTGGATCTACATCTGAATCAGAAAGATTTCCTAATTCTAATTGTATATTAGTATGAGGAGTTCCTGAATCTCTAAGAACTCTATAATATTCCACAGCAGAAAATCCTGATGAATAATCTGGATTTCCAGCTGGAAGATATCCACTAAAATCTATAGTTGGAAAATATAATCTTCCTCCATAGATTTGACCTGAATTTGCTCCTAAAGTGGAAGTTGAATCCCAAGACCCTGAAACTGTATTTGGTACAGTATCATATGATCCTGATGGTAATCTATACCATTCATCATCGAAATATTCATACACATCAGTGGATGTTCCATTAGATCCACTTCTATATGTATCTACTAATCTATTTTCAGAAGCCGATAAAGCACTTCCATCGTCATAAGCATTATACGCTAAGCAAGTTATTCTAGCATTAGAATTTCTTGCTGAGTAATTATTAAGAGTAATAGTATGATCTTTTAATGTTGCAGTTTCTCCAGTTACAGGATAAGAAGATACTCCATTGACATCTCCATGGTCATAGTTAATGTTTTCAGCTGTATGGGCAGTCATACTTTGTAATCTAAAGATTCTCTCATCAGTTCGATATGCACTCCAGAAACAATGTTGTGAAGAGCATGTTACATCAAAAGTTGAACCATAGTAATAATGATCTACTCCACTGAGATATTTAGATACTTTAGTATTCTCAGTAATCTTTGGTGTTCCAATTATTTGAACATTTGTAACTGAATTTGGATCATACCAACATTTATATATATTACTTGATGTAGGTGATGTTATTCCTTCGTGTGATAGATATATCCAATTATATCCAACTACTAAATCTGATGCAGTTGTTATGGATATTTGGCCACTACCTATTTGCCATTTTTTGAAATTATTATATTTACTCACATCAGTTACAGTGACATTATCACTGCTTGATGGAGGATATATTTGTGAACTATTTCTATAATCTTCATTGAATGCATTTGCTAAATTTACTGAACCATTCTGAACCCCATTAATATATGAATTTAATGTGCCCTCATCAGCTTTATTGAATGATAGGATTCCTAAAGTTATTGAATTGTCATCAGTGATATAACTAACTGAAGCTGTAGGTCCATTTCCAACTTCATAAGTAATATTAGATCCACTCGCTAATCTTCCAGAGTGTAAAGATATATTATCAGATAAATTACCACCTAAAGGATTGGCATCAGAAGGAGCTAGTTCATCTAAGATTTCATTAATGTCATCTAAAGCATCTGTTGTTTTTGTTGAAGTAGTCCAAGAAAGACATCCATCTGTTAAAGAACCATCATCAGGTGTACCTATCATTAATCCTGAAACATACTCCAATAGACTTTGGGGTTCTAGGTTCATAATCTAAGAATATCTCAATACTTTTCCTGGAGATTTGGAAACATCAGTCATAGAGATTTCCCTCTAGTTTGATGTTATATTCTTCATTCCCTAATATTAAAATTCCTTCTAAAGTAAACTTTTCAGCTTTATTACTTGTAGAAGGTAATCCTTCTAAAGATTCTATTTCAACTTTCATAGTATATCAATTATCCTATATAATTTTCCATCGTACTTAACATAATCTCCAGATTTTAAATCTTCCTTATTTTTTGGTATAGAATAAGATTGGATAACTTCTTGTCCAGGATCTGAACTTGAAGGAAATTCGATTGAACCTGAAGGTGATGGAATGTCATCTCCAAGTCTTGATATTTCTTCAACAGTCATTCTTTTAGGTTGGAATGAAGATAGTTTCTCTAGAACTTCTAAAGAATCTGAAGAATCTTTTTCTGGAATAATTTCTAGTGCTCTATTTATATATCCTCTATAATAAGGATATCCTTCATTATCATACTTATTTACTTCCTCAGAGGCTACTCGAAGAATATCTCCTTCGTTTGCTTCTATTTTAGTATTGTCTGTTTTTCCATAATTAAATAGAGTTGAATTTTCTATCTGAACTTTCTTTGGAAGTTTTTCATAATGTTCATTTTCTACTTCTATTCCTAAGAAGTAATTCCAAACATCATCTTGACCTTTAATTAATTTTTTATCATAAATTTTTGTATCGACTTCATAGTATTTTTTAAGTTTCCCCCATCCTTTATTTTGAGGAGTTTCGTAGTGATGATCTAATAATTTTACCATAATTCCTTCCGCTATAAAGGAAGGTCTACGTGGAGCATCTAATAATTTTTCTATACAAGTATTAATTTTTTTGGTATCGGAACCATCTATTATGTAAGCATCTGCATCTATATCAAGATCTTTTGTATATCTTTCTATAAGAATATGATCTGTAGATTCGATTTGTCCAAGATATTCTAATCTTTCATGAAGAGGTTGTTTTTGAATATTCTCTCCTTTGAAGTAAAGAATATCGAAAACAAAAACGTAAGCTACTTTACTTAGATTATCTGGAGAGAAATTAGTTGCATTTAAAAGAGAATTAGCTGTAGTTCTATGAAGTACTTCATTATCTTTAACAGCTATAAATTCGGCATCAAGAATAGTTCCGTCTGGAAGAGAATCTAACTCTTCGATTATTAAAGGAAGTCTGTCTGATACATCTGGAGATTTTTCTTTTAGAGTATCTGGATCTACATAACAGAAAGGTTTTCCATCAGCTTTTCCTATGGATAATCTTAACCCATCACATTTTATATCTAATAATAATTTTTCTGAATTCCATTTTGAAGATTTTAATTCATCTTCTATAGATTCAATTTCATATCTATAATAAGGCTTTGATACAGAATAATATCCTGGTTCCAATTTAGGTTCAGCTTTATCTTCTGTATTTCTTGAGATATGTTTTATTCTTTTAACTCCTTTCTTATCTAACTCTATGAATTCTTTTTCCCAGTTAGAAATTTCAAAACTAGGTCTCCATCCATGAGGAGATTCCTTTTCTAATTCTTTTAATCTACTCCATAGTTTTGGATAATAGAGGAATAATTGAAATGCATCATTCTTAGTTAGATTAGGACAAATCCAACAAGAAGTTGTATTGAATTTTTCATAAAGAGGATTCATTAAGTTTTTCTTTAATAAATATTTCTCTGAATCTTCTCTAGTCCATCCCCATTCAATTAAGGGATATTTAATCTCATAGTCTATTGTTTTATCTTTTATAATTCTATTTTTTTCTTCAGAACCATATCCAATATATGCAATTTGTTTAGAGCAAGCTTTTTGAATAGGATTTACTTTAGCTATACGTTTCCATGCACACATAGCTTGTCCTGGATATGGAAATCCTCTTATCTCTCCTTTTTTATCTCCTTTAATTTTTTTGGTATGAAACCAATTATCAAAAGAATCTGCAGGAGGAATAATTTCAATTTCTTTCTTAATATGTTTTTCAATCTTTTTTATGTACTCAATAGTTCCAGGTTTTTCTACTCCAGTATCTGCGAATATAATTCTATCTATTGGATATTTTTTCTCTATCATATGGAGAAGCATAGCAGTACTTTGAACTCCTCCAGAATAACAAACTATATGTTCTTTGGATCCTTGATATCCAGAAGCATGAGCAGCTTGACCTTGCTTATCAGCTTTCTTTCTGGCTCTTTCTCTTGATGACGGATCTTTAGGATTATAATAATATTTCTTTCCTGATTTTCCCCAACGACAAAAATATCCTTTGGAATCTTTTAAACCGCACTTGGTTGGAATATAAATCACTCCTAAAATATTTTATCCAATAAACCTAGGGCTTTTAGTGCAGCTAGAACTCCAACTAATGTAAGACAGGACCATCCTACAACTTTCATAAAGTTAGATAATTTCATTTTCTTGAAAATATTATATATTGACATAGCAACTGAAGTGATCAATTATTTTTCTAGGTTTAAGTTTTAATTTAATATTATTACCAAATAAATCTCTACATCTAAATAATATTCTACCCCATGGTTCACTAGAGACACTTGATACGTGATCTCTATATATAACTAATGGGATATCATAGGTTTCGCATTTTACAATAACAAATTCAGAATTTTTAATTTCTTCCTTTGTTCTTGGCCAAATTAATCTATCATTTACTTCTAGATTACTAAATATCCTGCAATAAGGGCAAGATGTGACCCATAGGGGTTTTTCGAGTTTCATAGGAATTTGAGGGTTTTGCCATCACTATCTTCAATGTCTAAATAATCCCCAAGTTCGTTATTCGCATTCCATCTACATTTATCACACAATTTTGAATAGTTCTTGCATTTCTTATAAAATGTACAAATTACTTCCTTCATTAGCTATCTCCTATAATTCTTGTATTTGTATCTGCAGGAAATGTAACTACTGCTGCTCCAATAAAGGAGATGTTAGTAGCATATCTTTTTGAATCCTCAGAGTTCCAAATATCTTTCGACATTAGTTCTACAGATAAACTATTTATTAGCTTATTATCTATTAAGCTAATAACATCCTTGGATGTTTGTGTATACGGATATATATATAAATCTGCTCTTAAAGCTTCTTTTTTATATATAGGACTTTTTATGTGACCAATTCTATCTAATACATTCCAAGAATGGTCTACATTAAGATAATTACATTCCCAATTCTTAGTTGCCTTTTTTAATTCAGTTGAGGTGTAATTTGTAGGAATCCCTACTGATCCGTCAGTGTGACAACCAGGAGTTAAGAGAATGCATTCCCTATATATTCGAGCATCTCCATGCTTTTGAATTATTTTATTATTATATTCAAATTTGGTTGTCAGACGATGTTTCGTCATCTCTTGGCTCTCGCTCTTCATATTCTTCTTCATTATCTTCCTCTTCTTCTTCAGGTTGGGTATAACCTAAAATATCATCACCACCTTCTATTGGTGGATAATCGAACATTGATCTTATTTCATTTATACTAAATGGTTTATTACCTTCTGGAAAACCTCTTAATAAGTTTCCAAGCCATTTTGATTTTACAGCTTCATCAGCATCAGTTACAGAATTAAATTTCATATAAACAAGATTCTCTTCAAATCCATTATCTATTAGAATATCATTTATAATCTGGGTTCTAACTTTTGTAGCTAGCTTTTGTTGGATAGCTTTTATGAATCTCTCGAACATAATTTCTCTAACTCTTGCAGATGCTTCTGTTGATCCTTCTCCAAGTCCTATAGATTCTCCTGGACATAGAAGTCCTACAATTAGTTGTTTCATAAAGGTATCGAAGTATTCTTCTACTCCTTGAATTCCTTTTTCGTCTATAGTATCTATGGATAGAACTCCTGGAACAATAAATTCATTCTTTGAATTAATATCTTCCATTTCACTCTTAATAGAATCAAATATAGCTTTTGGAGGAATATTTTCTTTATCTCCTACGGTCACTACATATTTAGCTGTATGTCTTTGGACTGCATTAAATATTGTATTATCTGTAGCCATTTTTCTATCGATGTTAGTTTGATTTGGTTCCAGTAATGAAATTCCATAAGGTGAATCGTGTCTTGGAAAGAAATTGAAATGAGTCATTTCAGCTTGTGATAAAATATCTTCCGATAATCTCCCACTTATTTTTTGTTGATAAGATACTTCTCTTCCGAATTCATCTGTATTTACAATCATAGTTGTTGGATCTACTAATTTTAATTCTGCGAGATATCCCTTAGGTTTTTCTTTCATAGATTTTATTGTGTTTAATCTATAATTCATATTTTTAATTAAGATTGGAAAGTTATTATATTTTACTAATCTGAGAGATAATGGATCTTTGTATTTACTCATAGAATTTTTATTTCCTTTGGCTCTAACTTTCTCTAAATAAGAATCGCCAAATACTAAACCATATATAACTATATCTAGAAGTTTGCTATCTATATCCATTTCATCAAATTTAGCTTGAACTAATTTCTTGGCTTCAGGTTCAGCAGAGATGAGATGATATCCAACCATGACTGTATTCCAAGCTATTGTATTTATAGATGCAAATATAGTTCCTTCAGAATCGTAATATTCCCAATATTTTTTAAGATTCTTTTCATTTCTCTTAGCTGGTATTCCTTTCTTATCAGATGAAGTTGTTATAGAAGAAATAACAGTTTTTGGATTTCCCTGACTATCTAACCATTTAGTTTCTTTATTTTTATTAGTTCTAAATCTATCTAATATAGCCATTTTTATTTCTTAGATTTTCTTATTCCAGATAAGACAATCTCTATTGAAGAAACATTTCTTTCCTCGAATGGTTCACTATTAATAGAGACACTATATCCTGGATTTTCTAAATAGTCTCTAATTAAAATTGCTACTATATCTATGGCTTTCTTTATGTAACTTCCACGAGCTACAATTTTAATTTCCTTATTTTCATTCAAGGCATAAAAACATGCTGTTATATATTGCGATATTTCCTTTTTTCCTATGTATATGTCTTCCATACTAATCCTCTCAAATTTTTGTTACTTTCCACATACCGTATGAAGTTTCTTTTGAGGATATCAAATTTGGCACTTCATTCCAGTTAACATTACTTCTTCTGTCTAATAAATCCTGAGAGGATTGAACAGCAAACGATAAAGAATCGATTGTGTCATCGTGAGATCCTCTAGGAAAAGACGCTATTTCATCTATCCAATGAGTTAATCTTGGATTTATAGAAATCCTACCAGTTTCAAATAGTAAGGATAATCTTTGAACTCTAGACATTCTATCATTAACCACTGAAGATTTTATTGGTATGATAGGTAAACTTGGATTCTTTTCAATTAAATCTTCTACTATTAATTTTTGTTGAGCAGCTTGCTCTACTCCTATTCTAATAGGGGTCCACTTCTGATCCAATTCATTAATAGTTTGAAATTGTCTAGATAAGGTCAAATGACCTCTGTATCCATCAACAAGACTTACAAATCCATCATTAATAGTTATGACAGATATTGCGAAGTAATCGCTGTCTTCTCCTGATGATGCGAAGTCTACTCCCATATAAGATTTGAATGGTGCTGCAGGAATTTTATATATTTCCTTCGCATTTTCTATCCATTCCCATTTTATGGGAGCTTCTTCTTCTGAGATAAATTCATTCTGGTATTGCATCATAAAGCTTACATTACCATATGAATTTTTAATTTCTAATAGTTTTTCATATGACCATCTATCTGGCCATAGCACTTCTGCTTCTTCATCTTCTGTAGGCTCTTTAATTAGAGCTACATATTTCTTATTTATGTAATTAGGTAAACTTTCAAAGTAACTGTGAATATCAGATTGATGCCATTTGGTACCAATGGATATCACTTTTCCATCTGGTTCAAGCATTGGCATAAGAGTCTGATTAAACCATCTTACAAGTTCTCTTCTACGATGTTCGGTTCTTGAATTCTGTTGATCTGTTACATCGTCTAGAATAATAAGATCGTAATGTCCTCCAACCATAGAGGAAGTTACACCCAAAACCTGTAAGGTAGGTTCTTTAATACTCGATGAAGCTCCTTTTACTCTTATAGCAGATCTAGACCAATCAAGATGACTTTTCTGTTGTCCATATAATTCTGTTAATTTTTCGTTTGTCTCTAAATGTTTTTGTATAAGAGACATTATCTCATTAGCTTTATCTTGATTAATTGTAACTAGAAGAATTCGCACATTTGGATTTGTGACTATTCTCCATATTACATAAGCGCTAACTATAAAAGTTTTTCCATGTCCTCTAGGAGCTAATAATGATATGTGAGAATTATTCTCAAATAAATCTAACCATTCCTGGTGAAAATTTACGCATTGTAATCCTAGAATATCAGTCGTAAATAATATAGGATCAGTTGAATACTTTAAGAGTTTCTTTATATCTGAAGTCATTTATTGTATAGAAAGAATAATAACAGTTTAACATATATGTGTCTAACTAATTATCAATCAAGTAAGGCCTTAGAAGCCAAAACCGAGATTGAATGTAAGACCGAAAATTTCCTTAGCTATGAAAAGGAACCCAAAGAATGGTAAAATCCATTTTGTAGCTCCTTCCAACCATTTTTCTAAATCCATATATTTATCTCCTTTCTTTTTCATATTTTACACCCTAATTCAAATTAGACATACCATAAAAAAAGAAGTCTAACTATTCAGCACATGTGACTTGCACTACTTCTGAGTCTGATTTGTGTTTGAGGTAGTTATATATAGCTACTAGGATAGGGGTTAAGGCTACAAAAATTGCAGCATATTCTTCGTATTCTAGTTGTAAGAATGGTATTCCCACCTCAATGAAATATCCTAGTCCTGCAACTCCCATCACTGTCACAAGGGTATATATAAACTTCTTTAATGTGATACTAGGGTCATATGTACTAACTTCTGCTAAATATGTGGTTTCGCAGTTCAAACTTGATTTAGAAATGTCTTCTAACTCTTTCTCTTTTTCCTCAATTTTCTCTTCGAGGGAATCAACACTCTTTTTCAATTTTTCTATTTCAAGTTCTAACTTATCTCTTTTCTTAATTGTGATTATATCTCCTCCACAAGTTTTGAGATTTTGGCTTTACATTTTGGACATAGAGAATTTACAAAGTTAAGAAGGAGGTTTTTGACATGAATTTCCTTCTTGAGATTCACATTATAAATAGTATTTGCTCGTCTCTCACCATATTGCTTTAATGAGACTTGGTTCTTTAACATTTGATTTAAGTTATCTCTAACTTCTTTGATAGCTTTTAATTTCACATTATAATCTTGAGATCCTTCTTCTATATCTTTCAATATAATAATTGACTTCTCATAAAGTTCTTTAGTCTTTTCGTGGATATCATCCACTTCATCCCGATACATCTCTGTAAAATCCTTAACTGGATCTTTACCTTCTGTAACTTCTCCCTGCAACTCCTTTTCTTCAGCATTCCTTATATATCGAGATATCGACATTCCCGATAAATTTTTCAGGGAATGAATTTCAGGATGATTATCGCTAATTCGCTTAGCAATATCATGAACGCTATAATTCATTTCACGCAACTGCTTTACTTCGTCTTCCAAATTATATTGGATTATCTTGTTTTCTTTACTCATTTTATATACTAACCTCTAATTATATATTTTAGTACACCACCCAATTACCCGCCATGCTTGGCACTCCTTTTTACGAAAAACTATCAAGAGATATATAGGTGAATATTTAAATATATATATTTCACCTTCTCTCAATTATATTATATGCGGAATAGTTTTTCTGACCCCCTTTAGCGATTTACTCCTGTTGGAGCACCGAAAAGTATATAAAGGGGAACTGCATATTTTTAGCGTAATTTGGGCTATTTTGAGGGCTAGAGTTTTCTCACGTAAGCCATGTGAAATAGGTACGTTTTTTGTACTTTTTCTTATATAGTAGATAGAAAAAAGTACAGGTAATTGATTTTGGGATTTCGTTATAGTATGGGGAGATAACTAAGCAGTATTTTATCCGACCATTTTTATTAACATCTTTTTATGTTTTATATTAGATATTTATATTTGATTAATTAGATTAGAATAATAGTCTTGATAAGGTATGACATACCACGGCAGATTATTCTATATTATTCTTCTATATTTATTTAACCTGAAAGTATATTTAACGTGCTAGATTTTGTCAATAGTATACTTAACAGTTGAAAATGTAATATCAATATTCTGAATTAAGTTTTTAGATTTCATTTTTTTCAATCTTTATCTTCTTCTTGATATACTGTATAATGGGACTCGTGTCCCACACATTGATCAATTTTTATTATTCAACCACGCAGATATTAATCCCTCCTGTTGCCCTTCGAGACCGAAAGGTTTATATACCCACCGTGGTATATAGGGATTGATGAATATGGAAACCACAAACCTAAACCCACAAGAAGCAAACGACCTGCATCGAGCAGGAATATTGATAAGAGCAACCAATGGAATTTTTATTAATTCCTCTGGATATAAAACAATCAAAACAAAAAGACAATCTTCTGTCTTACCTGATAAGATTGTTAATGTCCATAAAGTACTCGGACTCTTAAAGTGTGTAGACCTAGGACTCATAGAGTCTATACAAAAAGGCTTTGAAATTACGAAAAAATACAAGCTTGAAACCCATCACAAGAATGGTAATAAAGAAGACAACAGAATTGAAAACATCGAGCCATTCTTAACACGCTATCAACACAACGTATTAAACTATAAAACACTTCGAGGTGATTAAAATTACCTCTTTCTCCTTTTACCACGTCAAGAGCAAATTCAGAAAAAGAAAGGATGTATTAAGCTTTCTTAACGATGTCTTCGAGCCGTACTCTTTCAGACACACAATATTTACAGCAATCGACTTTAAAAAAGGAAAAAGACAAATCGCAGAACATTCAGGAGTTTATCTCGAGGGATTCAAGTTAAAAGAAACAGATAATGGGATTCTAGTTAAAATCCCCAAGAATGTAGCTGAAGATGTCGAGGACAAATTTTATACAACACAAAACAAATATGGGATTCTCTGGGAGGAAATCTCCCATTAATTTTTATGGAGGAATAAAAATGAAATATAAAGACTGGAAGAAAAAATATATAATGTTACATCTAGACCCAGAATTATACTTTGACAATGAATATATAAACAGATATATAGTATTAACACATAAAGAACTCGATTCTCTAATTAAAAAGAGAAAGTATAGAACTGATATTCTAGATGACTAATCTTTTTTTTTATATTGCCGTGGGACTCACGTGAGAAATGTTAGCATGGCTCATACATGTCCCACATGCATGGGCGACCATGCTAGACATTAACATGCATGGCCCATGACACGTGTTAGCACGGATCAAGATAACAATTAGCATGATATATATAAAAATAATTAAATTAAATATATTAATATAAAAAAGAAAAAAAGAAAGAGAGGATTATAAATATAATTTTATAATCCAAGTCCAGATAATGGGTTAGCCATTTGACGCTTTGCGACAGCAACCATATACGCAAGTTCACGCTTGTCCATAATCTCCTCGAGAGCTTGTACTTCACAAGAGGTTTTTGTACCAAATTCCTGCTCAAGCTCTGAAATGCGTTTTACTAGTTGCTCGATTTTGTGGTCAAAGGTTACTTTGTCTACACCGCAGGCATCGTGCATTTTTTCTGCGAAATGGTCAAATTCTGGGAAATCATCATCCAAGTTTTTCACCTCCTTTTTTGTCATAGTTAGTAATAGGTTAGGGAGTATATAAATGTTTCCTATAGAGAATATAGTGTGCTCAATAGTAGCATGCGTGTCATTGTCTAGCATGGCTGCATGCATCCAGCGTGGGACACGCATGTCAATTGCTAACATGGTGCATGGATCAATGCCGTGCTACATGTTAACATGGATCAGTGTAGTCCCACATGCACCATGCATGCATGCTACATGTTAGCACGGTACATACCAGCATGGACCATGACACATGTTAACATACTACATACTACCGTGCTAATATTGAGCACTATAGAGAATATATAGGAAAGTATTATATACTAGTGAATACATGTATATATTATGGAACAAAAAGACTTGGAGAAAATCGCAAATATGGTTGCGAATATTCTCGAGAAAGCAGGTGAAAAACCAACAGAAGAAAAACCACAACCACAACAAGAAATGAGTTACACTGATGGTATGACAATGATTAGCAAGATGTCAGCTGTGGATTTAATAAAAACATTTGGACACATTGATAAAGAGCAACCGTTCTTTATACAGAGTAAAACCCTAAAAAAATTCTTTAAGGAGAATAATATTAAAGGGTTGCCGTGGATTCGATACGATATTAATATCGACAGAATTATAAAAATCGCTGACTATCGAAAGCTGACTAAAAAATCCAGAGCAACACTGAAGAAATCCTGTTTAAAATATTTAAATGACAGGATAAAAGCCGTGAGAAACCTTGACATATCTGACAAACAAAAAGAGCATCGCATCAACAACCTAGAAAAAGCAGTACACAAAATCGGTGATGACCTATAAAAAAAGAGGAGCACGAATTTATGAACGCATTAATATTAAACTTGAGGGATAAAATCCCTCCCTCTTTTATTTCGCTGGTATTTATATTAATGGAGATATTTAATTGAGGAGGCGTGCTAATTGTTAGCATGGCACAGAGTAGCATGGATCATGGGCCATGTTAGTGTGTGACATGTTAGCGTGTGGCATGTTAGCATGGAGCATGGATCATGCATGGTTGTGGGACCTGCATGCTACGTGTTACCATGGATCATGATAGCATGGATCAGTGGGACTGGGTCCCACAGCGTGACATTATCATGCATGCAAGCATGCTAGACATTATCACTCATGGCTGGATCATGGATCCGTGCTAGACATTCTCATGCATACTACTATGTGACACTATATCACGCGATACGCGGGCGTGCTAGAGATTGTCACGCGTGCTAGATAATAGCTGGCACTGTGGGACTGCCATGCTAGACGTTGTCACTCATGCATGTGCCATGTTAACACGGACCATGTTAGCAGGTCGCACACGGGTCCCACACCGTGCTAGACTATATCATGCATGGGCGTGCTAGACAGTGTCACGCAAGGCTGTGGGACTCGGCTGACAAGTGTTAGCATGGTGCATGCTACCGTGTAGCATACTAACACGCCTCATGATAACGTGTGTCATACTAACATTGCACATGACATATATAAAAACATATAAATATAAATCATTTATATATAAGTGATTTTAATTAAACCATAAAAATAATTGTGAATTATATAAAAACCACTTTAATAATGTGCAATTCTATAAAAATAGCCCTATAAAACACTAATATAATAGTGAAAAATATAAAAACCCTGAAATAAAATACTAATATAGGGGGTAATTCTATAAAAATGGATGAATATTAAGTGCCGTTAATCAATTAACACTACTTAATATAGGGGATTTATATAAAAATACCAGCATTTTTTACTCAACAGGAGAAGATATATATAAAAATATATATAAGCTATCTACGTGAAAGATATATAATTATATATATAAATTAGGGGTTTGTGAAATTAATATGGACATTAATATATATTATGAACGCATATATAAATACAAAATGGAATCCTAATAATCTGAATTAAATGGTCGCATTAATATATAAAAAGCAAAATGGTTTCATATATTTCTGAATTAAGTTTATAAGGAGAAGGTATTAAGACCACCCACCTTATAAAATTGCTCAATTTTTACGCATAGTAACTAATTTTCAGGGCATTTTTAAGCATAGTAACTAGGTAATTTAAAACGAAGGGTATAGGTAAGGGGTAGTATAATTTAGGGCTATTTGATAACATATTCATAAAGGAATTATATATGATTAGCTACTCATTTTTGGGTAGATAATTAAGTAACAGATGAGATATACATATATGACTTAATATATTTAATATAAATTTACTATAATATTTCCTAAATATTCCCTATATATTTTACTATATATATTTTAATATACATCCTTAATTCTTAACACATTACCTATCCTATATACTATACACCCTACATATAGAATAATCCCCACACCTTAACACCACCCTTTTATTTTATAAGACAACACATAGGGGAAAATGTTTTCTCCTCGGGTTTTTTATATTATAAATACCACTAGATTCATTATAATTTGATAACGTAATAACGGATGATTTTTCCTTTATCTTATCAGGCATATATACCCTCATCGACAGGTTTAAGTACCACCTCCAACAATAAGGGGATGTCGGTAACGAAAAAGTTGCTGACAGGAGATATAATATGAACAGCAAAAAGAAAACCCAAGATATAAAGGCAGGTGTCGAACAGATAGTGTATGAACAACAATATAAAACCCCTAGAAATGGGTGGATTAGTTAAGGAGATAGATATTATGAAAGAGCATATAGATATACTTATCGAAGATGTAGATAAGTTGAGGCAGTTGATTCATAATAATAAAAAAGCCCTTGAAAATATGAGTGAAGGTAATCTCTCATTTATAACACTAGCTATGAATAGATTAGTGGAAATAATTGAGGAGATTATTAATATTAATAAAGAGGTGTAGATATGATAGAAAAAGACAAAATGACCAGCATTATAGATGAGGCAATAGAAAAAGCACTGGATAAGGTGAGTAAAATACCAGAGGCAGAACGCAGTACAGTATTATCACCTGAAAAGCTCAAGCAATATGAGAACAGCAAAAAAGAAATGAGCTACGAGTATTATAATAAGGTACAATTAAAGAAAGGTGGTATAGATAAAAAAACTGGTGAACAGAAATATACTTTTACTGGGGTTACTGAAACACCAGAAGAAAAGAGACCTATGAAAAGAATTAAAAGCCCTAAACCTTCTGATGAAAAGAAATCAGTAGATAAAAAGCTGAATAAATTACAGTATGAATTAAAGCACAACCCAATCTCCCGAACAGAACAGGTTATAAATGATATACCTAAATCATTGGATGAATATAGTGCATCACAGAAATTAAATATATATAAATATAATACATCCTATGGTAAAGAAAGGGAGAAGGTTATAGGTAATACTTCAATCGTCAGGTCTATTGAAAAAATAGCATCAAAGAATTTCGGTAGCATTGGGGATTACGATATAGATACAATTCCTAGGTCTTTAATAAGATGTAAAGGCACAGAGGTTACTTATATTACAGATGTCCACAAGATGAATAAAAATAAACAGTTAGTTAGCAGGAGATTCTGTTCTAAAGTATTATCTACTTGGTGTTGGGCTATGGGTATAAAATATATTCCTTCTGATAGACATATAAATGGAATAGAATTATGGGGAATTAAAATACCTGGTATTAAAGAGGTCTTAATTAATCCAACAGATTGTGGCTATATGATTAAGGATTTAATATTCCTGATGCGAAATAAAAGCTCAAGTATAGATGACCTGTTAGATGAATTAAGAAAGGGAAATATATCTCATCAATTATATGATGTTATAATGCACAAGAGATATACAAAACAAACAACTGTTATTAATATAGTCAATGATATTAAAGTAAAAATATCTTATCTATATAATTACAGTACATCTGATGTAGCTTGGGATTATACTAAATGGAATCCAGAATATCTGATTAAAATTCTGGACAGGTTACATTCAGGAGAATACTTTACAGATATATTAGTACCTGCTATTATAGACCTCTGGAAATATCCTATTAAGTGTACTGATACAGGTTTAAAACAAATGACAGATGAAGAACATCAGAAGAATACAGATGATTACGATATTACCCAGTATGTATGGGAGAGAGAACAATAATGAAAACAAGAAAGCAGATGATAAAGACCATATCAACCGACCTTGATTATTTATGGGATAAATTACCTATTAAGAGAAAGATGTTTTACTATAATAGGTTAGATAAATTATCGAGGTCTATTGATAGTGATGTAAGGAAATATTCTTAATCCTTACATTTCTCTTTTTTTTTTATTAACTGTATAATAACCAGCATTATACTTACTTTCATTATACCTTTTTTTATATTATCCTGCTAAATATCCAGAATAAATGCCTGATTATAATATGGATTGCATATAAATGTAAGCAGGAATCGAAAAGTTTAAGTAGTAGTTTCTGACGTTTCTCCGAGAAACTGACCACAAACTATTTAAACTTTTGCGACTGACTTTTCGATAGGGGTTGAGAACAAGTACCTCTACAATGTTCGACATTAAGTATTGCTGTATTCCTCTTATTAAGTATTCAGAATTGTAAGAGGCAATTCTGTCTAAATTTAATAGGAGGTTAATTAGTATTTTACTTATTGTTAATATTAAAACATATACTTGTTTGGAAAAAATTACCTTACCCAATCATAGGACAGGTAGATTTTGTTGAGGTTTTACACCTTTGAGTTTAGGTAATTCTCATTAATCACAAACCCTTACAGTAATCTCGAGTGAAATGCAAGAGATAACTGTTGATATAACAATTGATATACGCAGGAAGATATTCATAGATTTTTTAGATTACGATTCAGTAATCCTATATCTTCCTGCTCTACATTTTTCTTATACGCTATCTACTAATTACTGTCGAGTAGAAATAAAAAATATAATAGGGTGTGGCGTAATCCTAGGCAGGTTTTAAATATATCTTATCACAGTCGGATATATTTTTTTCAGGGTTCAATTCCCTAAAAGGATTTAAAAATCCTTCACCCTATTTTTGCCTTTATGAAAATAATACTAGACCTAGATAAAAATAAAGAAGAACATCAGAAGAAAGCTATGGATATATACCACAAGAAATTAGCAAGAGAAAAAAAGCCACATATTTATAATGGAAAAATCTATCCATAAAAGATGAATAAAAAAAAAAGGAGGATATTAAGAATGTCTTTATCATATTGTGGACATCCACATATTGTAATGGATGAAGAAGGTAAACATTTTTGTATCATTTGTGGAATGAGAATTAAAATAGAAGAAATAGATGAAGATTAGGAGGAGATATGTGCAACACTATATTCCCGTCTCTCTGGTCATTAATATGGAATGACATAAAAAGGAAGTTAAAAAAATGATAATAAAAATTAGGGTATCTATACACACATTTATATATGGGATACTATCAGCATTATTATTTTTATTTACATATCTAGCTGATTTACCAAACACTCTTTCTGATAAAGTAAAAGCAGTATATGTAATAATAATGTTTATAACAATGCTATCATTCTGGATTGGATTAATGTGTGATAATGAAAAATCGGATTAGGAGAAATTAAAATGAAAAACTTAACACCTGAAGAAAAGGAACTAATTGAACAGCACTTAAAAAAGCTAAGAAGAATGTGAACATTATGACCTGTGATGTATATAATAAGGTACACAAGATATTAATGAAATGGGATAAGAAAATGTTGGTAGATATTATCGCAGATGAAATGTCTTGTTGTGAATTGGAACAATTCTTAAAAGATAATCCATATGGTGAGTAAAATATGATACCAACAAAATGGATAGAGCTATATCGGAAAAGAATTAAAGAGGCAAGAACAGATGAGGAATTGGATAGAATAATATCTGACATTTATAATGACGGAATAGATGATGTCGATAGTTATTATGAAGAAAAAGGAGAGCCAATTCCTTGGGAAGATTTAGACTAGGTAATAATATGTACATAGTAAAGTATGGTGGAGATGACATATTCGAGGGTAATATTACAGAGTGTCTACTCTACATAGAAAGTAATCTTTCAGATATGAATGAAGGAGAATTTGTTACTATAACCATAGAGTGTGTGTGAGTAATATGAACAGTGAAGATATAGAAGAAGAAAATCTTCCTCTTATATTAGGAATATTTGTGATAATAGAATCCATATTAGCACTCGCAGTTTTTGTATTTTAAAATGGAGGATATTATGAAAGAAAAATATTGTGAATCAAAAATGTTAGAGCAACTTACTAAAGAGGTAGAGAAAAATCTACCAAAAAATTATGAATTAAGTTACGGACATAGGGTAATTAAATACCTTGAAACTTATGATATACAAGAGCCAGATACAGCAGGATATTTTTATGACGCATTTAAATATGAAACTTCTTATAAGGTATCTCGTATAAAGGTAGACGGAATTATAATTAAAAAAGAAACAGTAGTTAAATGTATCTTTAGAGAAAACTATGAATGGGTTTGTGATATTTTTGAACATGAATTATTATTATATGATATATCTCTTTATAGCATAATCAAAAAGGCAATTCTAAAAATTGAAAAGAAATTTGATACAGAAATCACATTAACTAAATGTTGGTAAAAAAAAAACGTCATAGGGTTTTATAGTTTCCCTTAAAAAAACGAACTGAAAAAGGAGAAGTTGATATGGCTGATATCAAGAAATTGAGGACATCCAAAAATGGTAACGATATCTATGCTCTACCTGTCGGCACAGTTGAGGGTACAAAAACTACCTTCAAAAGTGGTAACAAAGGATATAGAATGTTCGGTAGAGTTATCATTGACGGAAGTCAATTCCAATTAACAGGACAACTTACATCACTTTAAAATTGTTCTGTATGGAAACAGGCAGGTGTAGTTCTATTAGGGAATCAAAAAACTAATAGGGCATATTATTAGAAAAGTAATGTGTCCTATGTTTTACCCAAACTCATCATTAAATAAAATGTCTAGGTATATATTACCTGGCGATCAAAAAAAGGAGGAATGGAATGATGAAAATAATTGTAAATGTAGAGAGCCAAAGTGCATTATCTACTGCACAAGATATTGAAAAACTTTCTGGTGTTAAGGGAATTAAATTAACTTATGACACTAGAGAAAAAACAATCCTAAAGAGAAACTAAAATGATACCAGATAAGAACATAAAGGTCGAGAGGATTATTGAAGATAAGTTAAGGAAGTTTTATGATATACCTCTCAAGAAACAGATTAAAATTCAAAAAGATAAACAGGGATTCTATAAGATTAAAAACCACAAAAGCCTAAAGGTAAAAAGGTTTTATAAATATACTGTTAAAACTGATACCTTAATTGGGTGTGATGAGAAATTCTAGGAAATTATTATGAACGAAGATGAATATGAACAAGCTCTCGATGAGGCATTAAAAGATATTGAAGAAGATGATATAGAATTGCCTCGGCATACTGTTTCTGAAATATTAGAAAAAGAAGGGTGGAAACAGAATAATTACTGGGAGCCTGATGAAGGCGTATATTTCGGCACATTTATAAACTTTAATCTAGACGCAATAATTGTAATAGTACCAGAGGAAAATAAAAATGAGTGAAACTATTTTAGGAAAACTAACCATATTATTAAGAGCAAATGGTTGGAAGAAATTAAATGGGATATACTCTAAAGACAATATGACAAAGATTCAATATACAAAGGGTAAAAAAATTCTGCATATAATTCTAGATGAAACTCAAGTATAAAATATAGGAGGGAATTGTATGTCAAAGAAAAATCATAAAAAGAAATGCCCAGATTGTGGTACAGATTATGTACCAGAAGAAAGGGAATGTGAAATCTGTGGAAGACAACTTTGAATATTATTATACTAAACATGATATGGTTGGAGATATAGTATTCAAAAGAAAAAGGGGTAGTAAATACATGAGAATTTATTATATTGAATATCCCTTACACGATTTAGTAAAAGAAACAGATTACACATTTGAAGTTTGGAAACTAACATTAACGCAAATAAAAAAGAAGGATATACTTGCTTATATTTTATAGGTGAATAGTATGTTCAAGAGGATTAGGAGAGTAGATTGCAGTAAGGTACAACCACTAAAGAAAAAGTATTATCCTGATATGAGTGTTGGAGGTATGTATTACATATTGCCTCTTATCAATTCTTATATATGTGTACGTTGTACTAAATCAGGACATCAGTGGATTAAAAAGAACAAAGTAAATATGGAGAAATTAGTAGCTAGTATTATATCTCACGAAACTTTACATAAAGTTTTGCATAAAACTATATCAGAAAAAGCAAGTTCCTATTTAGATAATATAGTAGATTATAATAAACCAATATGGTCAGGTGGAATAAACAAATGGTAGAAGAAGAAAGTGGATTATACGAAAAGATAGGTAGACTACAATTCATTATATATTATTCTAAAATGTATGAAGAAAAAGGTGATATGCCTTCTATACAGTTAGATGAAAAAAAGGGATTGATATGAAATGTGTTTCTAGCTTAAGTGAAATTAAAGCAGGTATGTTTTTAGAATTTTCTACAATTCATTTTAAGTCTTGGTCAATTAAAGATTCATTTTATATAGTAAAGGTGCTATGGGTTAAGCCTGAAAAGAATACTATGTACGCTAAATTATATAAACCAGAAAGTAGAAAAGGAGATAGAAGCTATTTCTTTATTTATAATCCGATTCCTATTCAAATTCTCAAAAGAGATGATGTTATTATAGAGCATTTACTATGAAAAAAGAAGAAGAATTATTAATAGAGATTAACCAGAATTTAAAAAAGAACATCCAATTATTAGAAAAATATCTCGAAGCTATGGAAGAATTAAGAAATCTAAAAGTTGGGGATATTATATTGGATACATTAAATGCAATCAGATTACTCGAACAGTATCTGGAGAAACAGAATGATAAAGAAAAGATATAAAGTTGGAGATAAATTTGTTTATACAAATCCCCTTCATCTAGTAGTGGGTATCATAACCGAGGTAGAATATCTAGATGAAGGAGGAGGATATATTTATTTTGAATCTATATACGCCTCAAGTCATCCAAGTGGTAGAGCATATACGGATAGGTTTGAAGTGGATAGTCCTATGTATAAACATTCTTATATACTTACTGAAGATGAATACCGAATGATGGTACTTTAAAGGAGGTGAAGTTATGAAAGCCAAGATAGATAAAAAGATTTGTAAGCATTGTGATTTTTCTGATAAGGGAAATCAAAATATATGTGTATCAAAAATACTAGGTGGGAATTGTAGATTTGATAAGTAGAGGAGATTCTAATGATTAGAATTATGAGAGGAAAAATCTACAAATTTAGAGTGAATTGTAAATCACCAGCTAGTAAATTTAAAAAGGGAGAATTATTAAAGATAATTACAATAAATGAATCTTATGTATATGGAATAGTAGTTGATAGAAACCAATCATTTTATATTAAAAAGAAATACTTTGATGAGTTTGTGCAACACGCTACAAGAGATGAAAAAATAATAGCAAAATTATGAGGAAATATAAATGGTAAAAACTGGAGATATATTAAAAGTAAAAGGTAAGAATGTTACCGTTAAAGGAATATACGAATCTCTTGATAAGAGATTTATAATAGAGTGTGAAACAAAATCCAAAAAGAAAGTAACTCTTATCGAAGGCGATGATGAGTATGAGGATTAAAAATGATAAAAAAATATTTTGATTTTTCAATTAGATATTCACCAACAATAGAGGGGTGTGAAAGTTTAGCATTTTTTAGAAGTTGGGATGGAGATGTATATTATTATGAATTTATAGATAAGGAGAGAATGAGGGTTTATACCAATAGAGATTTTGTGGGTAGAATAATTGAAAGAAAAGATTTGAAAAGTTTGAAATATTATATACGCAAAGTTTGGAATAAAAAGATAACGAGATACAAGCCAAAGAAAAATTCTGTTCTTGAAATTTTAAGACCATATGCTATTCACAAATTACCAATCGCTATGGAGAGTTCAAGAGTATTAGGTTACTCTCATCCTAGAGAATGTTTAGCTTATACTAAAACCCCTAATTCAATTGTGATGTTTTTTAGAAAGAGAGGAGGAATACTTGCTTATCATATAGGAGCAACTTGGTATTCAAGTATGTTTGAAGGGTGGAGATGCTATCAATTAACTCTATCAGAAGGATTAAAAATACTCAAAGAATTTGAGGAATTTGATATTCCAATTTATCTACCAGAGAAAGTTGAATATGAAATACAATCAAAAATATTTATGGAAAATCTATAGGAGGAAATGAAGAAGTATGGCTGTATTAGAAGTAGACCATAAAGAGCTAGAGCAGTTTATTGAACTGCACTACGAGAATCACCTGTCCTTATTTATATGGGGAACAACAGGTATAGGAAAATCTGAAACAACAGATAGAAAGGCTGAAGAATTAGCAGAAAAATATGATAGGAAATATGTACGGTGGAATGAACTAACTGAAACACAGAAGAAAGATTTGGAAGCTAATCCAGAAAAGTATTTTGTGTTTATGGATATACGTTTATCTCAAATGGACCCAAGTGATTTAAGAGGTATTCCTGCCTTAAATGGAAAGAGTACAGTTGAATGGAAAAAACCATTCTGGCTTTACGTAGCATCACTTGAGAAAATGAGAGGTGTAATATTCTTTGATGAAATTAATCTAGCACCTCCAAGTATTCAAGCATCTGCTTATCAGTTGATTCACGACAGAGCATTAGACACTTTAAAATTATCTGATGGTATGGGAGTAATAGCTGCAGGAAATAGAGCAGAAGATAAAGCACAAGTTTATGATTTATCAAAGCCTCTACAGAATAGGTTTGACCACGTTACATTAGCAATTCCTAGGTATGAGGATTGGACAGATTGGGCATTATCACACGGTGTTGATACTCGGATTATTGCTTTTATAAATACTCGACCAACTCTGCTTATGGGAAAACTAGACGGTAACAAACATGATATGGCTTTTCCAACACCAAGAACTTGGGGAAAGAATTGTAGCAGATTGATAAAAGGAGTTAAAGATTTGAATGTACTAGAATCTCTTTCAGCTTCTGCTGTTGGTCTAGGTGCAGCATTAGAGTTTGCATCATTCCTAAAGTTTGAGAGGAAAATTAATTTGCAGGATATTCTTAAACATCCAGAATCCTCAAAAGATATTACAGAATTGGATATGCAATACTGCTTAATATCTTTGCTAACTGAATGGTATGGACAACATCACAAGAAAGAAGACTTGGCTAAAGTGTTAGAAGTATCTAATCATATTCAACCTGAATTAGCAATCCAGTTATTAAGATTTGTTAAGGGTAGACATCCAACATCATTCCGTAGAGATGCACCTAAATTACCAATCTGGAAAACTATCTGGGATAAATATGGGAAATACTTTGAAGTCTAAATCTAGAAAGGTTGTTAAATACTTTGGAAAAAGAAGTTGTGAAATTATAGATATAGATACAAGTAAGTCCATAATTTATTTCATGTGGTCAGTTCCAGATACTTTAGTGGGAATGTGGATAGTGAATAAAAATGTAATGTTATGTTATGATACTAGACATAATACTTATTACATAATTAAACGAAATGTAGAACACTATCTTGATTCTGATAAAGGTGAAGATTCAGAAAAACATACTTGGGAATATTGGTGGGATGAAACAGATAGTTTAGAATACATTGAATTATTAAAACCATATGTAAGAAGTGAATATCTATGAAAAAAGAAGTAGTAGTTTGTGATGTGTGTGAACGAGGAATAGCAACTACCAAATGTCCTATATGTGGAAAGGATGTTTGTCCAGAATGTTCTGAATTATTAAAGTTTTATTCGTATCAAGAATATGGAGGAACTTCTTTGAAAGTATCTACAACTAAATCATTATTACATAAGTTTAATCAAAGCACTTGGATGTGTAAAGATTGTGCAAAGGTTTTAGATAAATTCATAGAACTAGATGTTCCCAGTGAAGAATTTCTAATTGAACTACTAAAATTTTTAAAGGAAAGAATAAGAATTGAAATATTATAATGGAGGAAACTATGGCTAAATTAACACCAATGGAAAGATTGATTCAAGCAAGAATGAGATTACAAAAAGAAAAACCATTCTTTAGTTACTTGACAATGCACCTTAAATTAAGAGAAGATAAAACAGATGAATTGGCTTGTGGAAGTATGGGGGTATCATCAGACGGTGAATGTATATTCTCTCCTGACTTTGTTACATCATTAAGTGATGAGGAATTAAAAGGGGTTCTATGTCATGAAGTAATGCACTGTGCATTAGAGCATCTTGTTAGAATTGATAATAGGAATCCTAGTATTTGGAATGCCTCTGTAGATATAGTAGTTAATAATATGTTAGTTAAAGACGGATTGCATTTACCTAAAGATGGATTAGTTCCATATCAAAATGAAATACAATTACTAGAGAAACATATTAAAAACATAAGTGAGAAATCTGCAGAAGAAATTTACGATGAAGTTTATTCTGATATAAGAAAGAAACTTGATAAGGTTCAAAAGAAACTACAGGATTATATTAATGAACACAAAGATGAACTGCAGGGATTCGATGAGCATTTAGGAGAAGGTTCAGGAGATGACAAGGATTCTAAAAAGAAACAGAAACAAAATAAATTAGGTCAGGGTAATTCCTTAAAGGGTAAGCTTGGTAAAAAGGAATCAAAGAATTGGAAAAAGATTTTAGTAGATGCTGTTACCTTTGCTAAACAAAGAGGACAATTACCTGCAGGAATGGAAAGGCTTGTAGATAAAGTGCTTGAAACTCATATCGATTGGAAAGCATTACTATACAAGTATATTACTAATCAAATACCTATTGACTATAACTGGACTAAACCTTCTAAACGTTCATTCTCTACTGGAGTATATATGCCAGGTGTTGAGAAAGAGAAGATAGATATAGTAGTATCAATTGATACTTCAGGTAGTATATCAGATGATGAGTTGAGTGAATTTTTATCAGAGGTAATTTCCATTATAAGGCGATTTAAAAATGTGGATTTAACTTTAATAAGTTGTGATAGTAAAATACATAATGTACAAACATATAAGAATGCAACCATAGATGATGCTCTTGATTTTAAATTATCTGGAAGAGGAGGTACTTCTCATGTACCTGTTTACAGATGGATATTAGAAAATATGCCTCAAGCAAAATTACTAATTAACTTCACAGATGGATACACAGAATTTCCAGATAGTAGAGATGTTAATGTAAAATCATTATGGGTTATATGTGGATACAGTAGAAATTTGGAAATACCATTCGGTGAAGTGATAGAACTACCAGCAAGAGGAGATTAAATGAAAGATGAAATAAATGAAAGGTTAGAAGAATTAACTGCAGAACAAGCAGAATTACAGGAAGAAATCAAAGCGATAGCTAAAGAGAAAAAAATAGAAATAAAAAATATATTAAGAAAAAAATGCGATTATAAAAAATCAGAGAGGATAAAGAAGTTAGCTGAAATATATTTTGGTTATAAAAAGGATGAGAGAAAAGAAGATTTTATGTCTCTTGATTCTAGATTATTTCATTTGTATAGTAAGACATTTGATAGAATAACCAGTAAGAGAATAGTAACAAAGTATACTTTAGAATCAGCTTCTAGATATAGCAGAAATCAAACTATCACCAGAAAAATAGTTTTAAATAAAAAAGGAATTGGATATCTACAAGAGGGATACTATTGGGGTGATGAGAATAGAACTCATTATTTAGAATCAGCTTCAATGCTTATGACAATAATTAATACATTTCCTAAATTGCATCTGAAATTAAATAATCCTGTTAAAAGAGAGTTAATGAAAAAGTTTATGAAGATTGCAAAAGGTTATGTAGCAACTGCAGATTTCGAAATTATAGAAGAAAGTTCTTCTGTAAATATTACATCGTATATTCCAGAAAGCTCTTACGATTTACCTAGTTCATTCGGTGTATCTAGGGTAGATTCAAAAACATTTGATTTAGTTGAATTAACAGATACATATGGAAGATTAACTTTTAGATTTAAAAGTGTTAATGGATACGGTTCTCATGATGTAGACCTTATGGAAATTAAACCAGAGGATGAACATATTCTAAATCAATTACCTAGTGATATTATAGAAGCACTGGAAGATTATGTTATAAAAAGAGGTAATTCCTATAAGAAAAATAAAGAGATACTTGAAAAATTAGAAGAGGAAATGAGACCTTATATAATGATTGGAGATTTATAGACTATGAGAAAAAAGATAGGAAATGTATTAGTTAATGTTATTAAGAATGGAATTAGATATAAACACTCTCATCCAATATGGGGTATATTAAGTTCGAGTGATAGATATTATACAACAGGTAGCAATCCTAAATATTTTTATATAGATTTCAATATACCTAGTCATGAAATTAATTATATATTGTCTAGAGATTTAGCAAGTATACTAATTGAAAACATAACAGTTTGTGAAAGATACCGTAAACAATTTAAATCCCAACCTGCTTATTTTAAATATTCTATACCAACGCATTTTGATGAAGCAGAAGGGATATTAAATAAACTTAAAAAACTAACGATTGTTCTTGAAGAAGTTGATAGGAATAATAAGAAGATAGATTACACTGTTAAATTTGAATTTACAAAGGATATTAAATTTATGAAAGATGAATACATTATGGCGATGTTATGAAGAAAAAGAAAGTGCCAAATGAAATTGTGATTATATTTGTACAGGAGATGTAATATGTGCGAACCGTTAAGAGGAAAGAAGAAAGTTGTAGATACAAAACATTATCAACCTATACCAAGAGGGCAAACTATTGTTGATATATTCCTAAAGGAAGATGTCAAATCTGCTGTTGAGTTCTATAAGAAATATAGAAACAATCCAGATGAATTATTTGAAGATTTCAACTTGATAGATAAAATGAAAGATTATGGAATACCAGAAGTATTAAGTCCAGAAGATATGGAAGATTACAATGATTGGCTCTTTGATTATTGCTTTGGAGATGTGATATAATGGCACATTGTTATAGATGTGGAAGTTGGGTATTAGATGAAGGAGAGTTATGTAGTTCTTGTAAGAAAGATGAGAATAAGAAGTCTTACAAATGTCCAGAGTGTGGATATAAATTAGACTATGAAGGACAAAGCTGTCCAAAGTGTGAAGAAAGATGGAATGAAAAAAGATATGGATACAGATGTGAAGCTGATGAAATGTATGATGAAACTTAAGGGAATTATGTAATGCAAACCTTTTTACCATATGCTGACTTTATAAAATCAGCAAAGTGTTTAGACTATAGAAGACTAGGTAAGCAGAGAGTTGAGGCTAAACAAATTATAGAATGTTTAGAAGGCAAAAGTAATTTAGGTTGGAGACATCATCCTGCTGTTAAAATGTGGAAAGGATATTTACCTGCTCTTAAATTTTATTACAATGTAATATTATCAGAATGGACATCTAGAGGTTATGTAAATAATATGCCTCCAATGATTATGGATGATGAGGATATAAAGTTTCCACCTTGGTTTGGAAGAAAAGATTTTCACGATGCACATAAATCTAAACTTCTACAAAAAGATTATGAGTATTATAAAAAATTTAATTGGGTTGTACCTTTAGATTTAAAATACAAATGGAGTTAATATGAAAATATATTTCAGTGCTGACTATCATTTAGACCACGCTAATATTATTAGATATGCAAATAGACCATTTGTAAAATATGACGATTTGGATGCAGAGTTGGAATGGAAGTCAGATGATATAAAATACCAAAGATGTAGAGAGATGAATCAAACTATTATAAAGAATCATAACTCGATTGTGAAGGAAGGGGATGTTCTATATCATATAGGAGATTTCAGTTTCAACTATACAGGTAAGGCTCCTTATTGGGAACAGTTTCTTAATGGGCGAATAGTTCACATATTAGGAAACCACGATAAGAATAATGGAGTCAAGTCTTATATTACACACGCCATTATGAAGTTTGGTGGATTGACATTCTATGTATCACATAAACCACCAGAACAAAGACAAGTCGACACACTAGAAAGTCATATAGTAGCATCATGTGATTATATCTTATGTGGGCATATTCATGATTTGTGGAAAACCAAATGGATTGAAGTATGGAATATGGGAATTAAAGAAACAAGACTAGCTATAAATGTTGGTCTAGATGTTTGGGATTACAAACCAATTTCAATACATTCAATACTTAAGTTAATAGGTAAAGAGAAATGGAGAAAACAAAATGAGTGAAAATAAATGTAAAATGTGTTTCGGATATGGATACTGGGCTTGGGGTAGAGTAGCTCCAATGGGGAGTATAGATGCAAAGGATGGATTTCCTACACTACCTTGTCCAGAATGTGGAGCTAATCCAAATCCTATACGTGGAGATCATGGAGAGATAATAAAGAATAGAGCAGAATTAGCTCTGAAATATAAAGACGATTAGGACAAGAGATAAAAAATGATTTATAAATGTGAATGTGGATTTAAAACAGATTCTTTAATGTTGATGATAATACATCAAATTATAGGATATGATGAAACTTAATTTAAATAGAGGTGAATAATATGATATTAGGATATATACAAGTAGTTAAATGTAAAAATTGTGGAAGTGCTTATCCAAAGAAAGCAGATAAATATCACTATGAAATATACATAAAGAAGAGAGGTAATGAGCATCGGTGTGAAACTTGTGGAGCTATAACACATCCTGATGAAAAGGAATTTAATTACTGGTTTTGTAGTCGAGAATGTCTAATGGAATTTCTAGAGAAACATAAAGATGAAAAATTTAAATATGACTGGGAGAAATAGAAATGAATTATAAAGAGCTGATATTAAGAGCAATAGCTATAATAGGATTAGCACTCTTATTTTATACTATATTCTATTATACAACAGTGTCAATATAGGTAATAATATGGATAGACATATTGTAAATAATATATGCAGGATCTTAAGAAAACAATTCGATTCTTTAAATATTCTTAATAAAGGATACTACATAAAAGGATTCAATAAATACGGTTTGTCATTTGTAATTCATGGTTATGGATTAAAGTCAGAACCATTTGAAGTGAAGATAATTAAATATGCTCATCATAATTCTGATTACTTTGAATATAATAAACAGTTCTATGATTACAAAGAGTTTGAGGATTATATTAAAAATCAACTTAAAACAGATTTAATAATGTTAGACCTATAGGAAATGTTATGAAAAAATATCTAGAGAAATATAAGAAATTTATAGGAAAAACTTGTATATATTATCCAAAGTATTTTGATGGTCCATTTATAATTAAATTTACAAGATTAGATAAAGTTGAGGATGAGTGTTATATTCACTTTATAATTATGAAAGGAGATTATATGTATGTTAATAAAAATGATAAATATAATTGGAGAGTAGATAGATTAGAAGATGGCTCCAAGAAATTTAGAGTTTTAAAGAAAGATGAAATTATGATGGAAATGTTATGAGTAAAAAAGAAGTTAATTTAAAAAAGAGACAATATAAATATAAGATTGGCTCTATTATAAGATTTGGACCCGATTTAAGTTGGTATGATAGAATTAGAAATAAGATAGAAATAGGAGATTTAGGTATTGTCATAAGTGTAGATAATTATGGTCCTGTAAAAAATTGTAAAGTTAAGCATTTAAAATCAGGAAGTTTAGGATGGTTTAATAAAAACAATATGAGATTAGTATCAAAAGAAGAGGCTATTATGGAGTCATTATAATGAGTGTGTTAGCAAAGTTAATTAGTATAGGATGTTTCTTGTCACCCTTTCTTATTGGATATGGAATTTATTTAATGTTAAATCCAGTGGGTTTTTGGCAAATGACTTTATGGTTTATAATATGTTTAGTAGTATGTGTACCAGAAGGATTAATTTCTTGGACTATAGCAGTAGCATTATGGGATGAGATATAATGGAATGTCCATTTGATTTAGAAAATAAAAACCAAGTAATTGAATTTGAAGAAGTTGATCCATATAATCCAGAGAATATACTAAAAGGATATGTCAATAGAAGACAAGGTCAATTGTATGGATCATTATGGATTACTCATGTTAATGGAATAGAATGTCCTCAATTAATTTACTCTGCTCCAAAACAACATTATCCATTTGATAAATCTTTTAAAGATGAAAAAGTTTACAAGTTTCCTGAATATGATTGGATAGAAATATATGAGAAGTTGGATGGAACTTGTATCATATCTTATGTATATAAAGATTCTAATGGAACTCCATTTCTTACTTTCAAAACAAGATTAAGACCATTCCTTGGTACAAGCCAATATGGTAACTTCTTTCAATTGTGGAATGAAATGATAGATAAGTATGATACTATTATGAGTACTTGTTTCAATGAGATGTATAATTTTGTATTTGAATTGTATGGAAAGAGAAATAAAATCCTGATTGATTATGATATTCCACTTGATACTAAACTAATATTTATGATTGATACTAAACACGGTACTATAATACCGTCAAGTTGGTTTGGTGATGATGAAGGATTTCCAGTATTAATTGGATGGGAAGAGGATTTAACTAATGAAGAAAAGGATTATTTAGAATGGCAAAGTCGATTAGAAAATTCACTAGAGATAGATGAAGAAAATAAAATAATGAAAGGCAAAGAAGGATTAGTATGGTATTTTATTAAGAATGGAGGAGCAGTTCAAATAAAATGTAAACCTCCTTCTGTGCTAAAGTATCACTGGTCAGGTGATGCTATTCCTTATGAATCTATTTATACTACAGTATACAACGCATTCGAGAATTTTGATAAGCCAACTTATGAGGATATAGTTGAGTTATTAAAAGAAGAATTTGAAGAAGGAAAGATAGATAAATCAAGAGTAAGAATAGAAAAAACTTTAGGAAGATTATTGTTTGATAAAAAGTATCAACATAGATTAGCTAAAGATTATAAAGAACAGGGGTTTGATATTAATAAAGATAAAGCAGAATGTATGAGATGGTTTGGAAAGAACTATCCTAAATCAGAAGCTAAAAGAATATATCGACTTCTTAAACAATACGAGGAAGCAGGATGAAGAAAATAAGAACTGTAGTTCAAAAGAAAGTAGAATTAAATATATTAACATGTAGATCAGATTTCAAGAAAGGTATGTATGTTAAGTTTGTAAATGATGAGTACCCTGAATATGGCCAAGTAATTCTAATTGGGGATTCGGAATTTGTTGTAAAATGGGTTTTGAGACCAGGAGATTCATATAATTATTATAGAGAATTTACCGCGTATGAATTCAAAGAATTAGGAGAAGATGGTGGATATATAGTAATTAAAGCCAATAGAGATGATATTATAATGGAGAAACTATGAACGAAGAAGAGAAGACGATTGTAGATCTCATTAAAAAGAAAGGAATAAAATACATTAAATTTTTAAGAGATTGTGCTTCAATGGCAGCAGAATTTAATAAAGGTGAAGTGGTTGAAATTGTAGAGATATTTAGTCATGAACCTTTACATGGAGATGATCCTTCAGAAGTTAGATTAAAAATTAAATCTATAGACGGAACTAGGGATGGAAATTTAAAAATAACTAGATTCAAAGATTATTATGATTTTCCGACTAAAGACGAAATAAGGTTAGAGATTTTATGAAATTTAAAATTGGAGATTACGTTAGAATATCAAATGAATTAGGAGGAGTTATAACTTCAACTCATAGAGATAGAGTGGGTAAGATTATATTCTTATCCGAATCTCCAGTTCCATATTATAAGGTAAGATTTTATGATGAAGATTGGGTATTTTTTGAAGGGGAACTTTTAAAGTCAAATAAAGATGAATATTTAATGGAGGTGTTATAATGGAAATATATATCAGTCCAGGCAATAGACGAATGGACATACCGACATTCAGCTTACCAGCAGTTAAGACATGTCCAGGATCCACAGAATTATGTAAGAAGAATTGCTATGCACTTAAAGCTGAAAAGGTTTGGAAAGGTCCTAAACAATCAAGGAATAGAAACTACGATATAAGTATGACAAAAGAATTTGTGGATAAGATGATTCATAAAATATCAAAAAGTAACAAAGAATATTTTAGAGTACACGAATCAGGAGATTTTTATTCACAGGAGTATTTAGATAAATGGATAAAGATATTTGAAGAATTTAATATAGAGGATAAGAAAAAGAAGTTCTTAATATATACACAGAAATATGATTTAGATTATTCTAAACTTCCAAGTAATGTAATTCTCTATTGGACAATATGGCCTGATACAGATATAGATAAAGTACCAGAAGGTTTGAGAGCTTATGTTATTGATGACGGAACTGGTAAGATTCCAGAGAATACTTATATAATTAATGAGCCAAAGATCTGTAAGAAGGGTAAAGGTTCTAAATTAAAATGTGATGACTGTATGTATTGTTATGAAGGCAGAGGTGATGTAGTATTTATCCTTCATTAAGATTTAGAATATTTAAATTAAAAGATGTCAGAATTAAAAAGATAACAAAATCTGGAGATGTATTTTATAGATTATATCTCAAAAGAAGATTTATACCTATCTGGTTATATGATAGTTCAGAAGTTAGATTAGAACATATTATTTCTAGTTACAAACGAAAGATGAAAGAGATACAGCATCCTACGAAATCGGAATGGATTCCAAGAGAAGAGCTTTTGATTGATGAACTATAGAAAGATTTATATACTACATATACCACAAACTATATAAATGTTTCGTACCTAATAGAGTATAATGACAGGAGAGAAACATGAAAACTAAGTATTATCATTCTAAAACAATTAGAACCGATGGATATAAATCTCAACCAGAGTATGATGAATTGATATCTGATTTAGATATATCAAGTCTACGGTTCTTGAAGCAGAAAAAACAGAAAGACATTAATGAATTTAGAAGTACACATGATTTGAATAATCCAGAATATGCTGAAAAATATAAAGTAATGCAACAGCAATTTGTAATGATAACTCAAGAAATAAAACACCGTCAAGTGTTTAATGAATCATCTAAAGAAGAAGAATGGTACGATCCAGAGACAGGCTTTATCATAGATGAACATGGGAATTATAAAGGAGCTGTATATTATGATGAGAATGAAGAATCTATGGTATATAGTAATTCAGAAGATAATGTAGAATCAGTTAGTTTTGAAGAAGAAGATGAAGATGAGTTTGATTATCAATATGCAGATAAGGATTTAAAAGATTCTAAAATGTCCTGGGAAGATTGGTGTAAAGAAAAAGGATTACAAAAATAATGAGAAAAACTACAGATGATGGAAGAATAATAATAACTAAAAGAGGAAAAGAAATATCCAAATCTTCTTATAGTAATTGGGATTTGTGGAAACTTTCTAAAGATTTAAATAAAGATGAATTGAGTATGTTAATTACTTTAAGAAAAAATTACCTAAAACATACAGAAGATCCAGAAATGATAAGAGGTTATAGAAGGGATATTCTTATATTAGAAGATGCATATAAAATAAAGAGCAGGGAAGAAATAGGAATATACAGTAAATCAGATTATTCAGAATCCTATTGGCATGAAGATTTAGATGAGTTATCTTCTCTAGCTGTTTGTATGATTAATAAATTAGGTTACACACAAAATACTTTATATAAAGAGAATGCTTTAAATATTAGCAGGCGAATAGAATTAGAGGGAGATAAAGAATTAATAGCAGCCTGTATAGTAAAGAATATATTAGATTATTACGAATCAAAATTTGATATAAATTACATATTAAAATTGTATAGTATCAACGAACCAGATTTTTATAAGACCTATATTGAGTGTAATCGTTGGTGTTCAAAGCACTACTGGAGTTAGATTTTTTTAGTACATAAAAAATTATTGTAGAGTGTGCTATGCAAATTGATTAGATTTAATACGTAAAATATGTAAAAAAAAAAAGAAAACAAAAAAAGGAGAAAAAATAATGGCTGAAATAATAAGCGAAGATATGTTTGGTGACATCCTAAAGAGTGGACCATCGCAATTCATTTACCCTCCTAAAGAGGGAGAGCCAGAGATTGTAGTAGTATTTCAATCGAGTATATCAATTACGAATCCTGGCGATGAAGATGTGTTGGGTAAGATTTGGGATCCACCAACAGAAGATGCAAACGGAAATCCAATTATAGATAAGTTCGGACCGAATAAAGGGAACCCTATGCAACCTTGGGCTAAAGTAGAAGCACAGGTTACTAAAGGAGGCTCTCCTAGTGTACTTACTTTTGGAAGAAAGAACGGAGCATTCCTTAGAGAATTTGGTATAAAGATGAATGAAGAAGATATTACCAACCAAGATCTTAAAGGAACCAAATGGTCTATACAAAGGACTGGAAGGTATAATTGGTCAATCGAATATCTAGGAAGGGAGGAGTCTGACTCCTCTACTCCTAAAGAAGAGAAGAAAGAAAATAAGGATTTAGAAAGTATAAAATCAAGTTTAGTTAGTTTAAAATCTGGAAATCCAGATGTAGCTAAAGGTGTAGATAAAAACCAACTTATGCAAAATTTGGTATTCATAACTGGATTAAAACCTGATGCAATTAAAAGTAATTGGGATAAACTAATTAAAGAGAAAATTATAGAAGAAAAAGACAACACAGTTAAGGTGCTATAATGGCAAATGTAAAATCACCTTGGGATACTAAATTCCTAAGAGAGACTCCTTTCATAGCATTCGGATCTATGATGAATGCATATGGTAGAATGAATGAAGGTAAAGAAATCACTCCAGAGGAATTTGAGAAGATAGCCAATAAATTATTCCAAATCGCTAAAGGATATGCAATAGCTGCATTCGGTGCTGCATCTACAGATGATGAAGTAGACCTACCTGTGAAACAATGAAATTAGAGAAAATATTATCTGAACATATAAATAAAAGTAAACCAAAATATACAAGAGAATTAGGAAGATATTGGGCTACTGATATCAATTCAATAAAGAAAGGATACCTTACTCCAGATAACTTCTTTGTTAGTAAAGATATTAATATAGACGGAGTTAGGATGATACTAACTGGTATGGCCTATGAAGATATGCTCACCAAGATATTTAAAGAAGGTGGAGTTGATTGTAGTCCTCAAGAGAAAAAGGTCATGAAAATTACAGAGGAAATAGATCTGGTTGTTAAACCTGATTATGTGTTTCCAGACTTTGTTGTTGAAACTAAATATCCATTCTCTGTGATGAAACCTAATAGTATACCAGATAGATATAAATATCAATTAGAGTGTGAGTATAGGGCATTTGAAAGACCAGTTTATTTGGGAACATTCTCTGCTCCTTTTAATGTTACATTTACTTTGTATCATCCTTCAAAGAATATCTGGAAGAATATACAAAAGACCTTGGTAGATTTTCATGAACAGCTTAAGAAGAAGCAAAATGAAATATGATATTAAAGAGTTTATATTATGATCCAAACGGAATTGCAAGAGGAATTGTTGAGAACAATAGTAGGCAATATAACGTCTCCATCTGTCGTGAATTTAACCGTAGTTGGTGTTCATGCGCCTACAATCTTTTCAATAAGAGTCCTTGCAAACACATAATGTTTTTACTTGGTGAAGTGGATTTGAATAAAATGGTAAAGAAGAAAATTTTAGATAGATTAGAAACAGGTTGTAAAACAATAGATGATCTTCTAGCTGGAGGTGTTCCATACTCTATTGTATCTGGAGTATATGGTAAACCAATGGCTGGTAAGTCGATGTTTTGTTATCAGATAGCTCTTGCTAACATTAAAGATAATGATAGAAAAGTTCTGTATATAGATACAGAAGGAATTAGAGTTACTGATATTAGAAGATTAATGTATAAATTTGGTGAGAGATTTGATTTAAAACCAGAAGAGATTAATAATAAAATAGAAATTATTAGTACTCTTGGTGATGTTCAATTAAAATCTCTACAGAAATTGTTTAGAATGTTCGGTGAAATGGTTACACTCGATCAGTCAAAAGGAGGTAAATACACTCCTCACTTTGAAGTTTGTCATCCTACATATGATGATAAGAAGCTTGGAGAATATTCTATGATTATCATTGATTCATTATCAAAACCAATCAAAGATGCCATAGGTTCTAATACACCTAATCTACCTGCTAGATCTCAGATACAGGAGAGACTATTCGGTATGCTAACACACAAAGCTATGATGCATAATCTAGCAATTATAATTAATCATCATACTACAAGAAATCCTGCTATGCCTTTCGGTGAAGACTTCGGAACTCCTTCTGGTGGAGATGCTATTATGTATAATACCAAATATGTCCTGGAATTCTGGACAGCTACTAATAAGATTAAGAATGATTCCAATTGGGGTATTGAAGCAAGACGAGTTAGATTATTCCGACATCCAACAGAACAAGTTACTGGAGAATGGCAAGTAGTAAGGCTCAAGAAAGATTACGGATATACGGATGAATAAAGATATGTATAGTGTGTTTAGAGATAAAGTAAAAATACTCGAAAGAGAATTTAAAAAAAGATTCGGTGATAAAGACTACACTGTTAATATAACTATGTGGAATGACGAAGATTTTCAGATAATCTTGTGGTATTCTACAGGAAATAGACTGATTCATAGATTATCTTTATCCTCAGATAATTCAGATATATTGTATTCAAAGGAAAAGATATGATTGATATTAATAGAATTAAAGAGATAGCAAAGAAGATAGCAAGAAATGACAAAAAATGGGTGATAAATAAAAAATGAAATGTCCTGAATGTGGAAAAGAACTTGGCGAAGGAAGTTATGTGGATATGATTCGCATAGGTTGGTGTTGTTCTGATTGTAATGTAAAAATTTATAAAGAGATTTATGAGTAATAATTATGGTTATAGTATGTCCTAATTGTGGCTATCATATAAAATTAAGCAGCAGTCTAATTCATTATATAAATGAATGTCCGAAGTGTGGAACATTCTTATCAAATGACGGAGTTGGTTGTTATAAGTAGAGTAAGACAAACATGTATTAAAAGAGCAGCACTAGAGATTATGGAACGATTTCCAGATAAACTTGGAGGATCTTTTGAAATGAATAGAGAATTCATACGTTCCGTAATGAATGGTAACAAGAGATTAATAAATAGAATATCGGGATATACAGTGAGATTATATAATAAGAAAAAGAAGAATGCAGAATCCATTACAAAGGGATATGTATGAGAACACGTGTAACAAGAAAACATATCGAAAGTGCTAAAAAGAAATTAGAAGGTAAACATAGGTGCCTTTATTGTAATTATGCACATGATGATATAGAAGTATTAAAAAGACATGAAGCTAAAATGCACGGATGTTTTAGAGATAAGAATCCAAGACATCCATCAGTTAAATCAGAACAATTAAAAACCAGACCTAAAGGACCACCTTCTGAAGATAGAATACTTAAACGAGCAGATGTATTCAAAGTTGGTGATATTGGTATTTGTGTAACTTACGAATGGGATGATAAGATAGAAAAATACCGAATGTATACAGATGATTTAAAATACAGAGATCATTTAGAAATTGTAGAAAAAGAAGGTCTAAAAGAATTTGGTATTAAAGATATAGAAAATCTAAGAGAAGAGTATAAGAACAGGCACACTAATAAGGACGTGATTAAATTAGAGTAATTGATTATCTTAAGTGTGAATGTGGAGGATTATTCTATCAAAGAAATATTTCTGAAAGCAGATCAGAACCATTTAAGATTGTAAGGTCTAGAAAATGTAATAAGTGTGGTAAAGTAGTACGTACTATTGAAATTACATTAGAATCTTACGATCAATCTGTGTCATTATTGAATAAAATTATTGAACTTATTAAGACCACCCAGTTAAAAAAATAGTCAAAAATTTAGTTACTGTGCTTAAATTTTAGTCGAAAATTAGTTACAGTAACATGTAAAAATAAAACGAATGGTATAGTATGGACCTGAATGAATTACGTGATATTTGTCATAAAATTGCAGTAGAGAAAGGTTTTTGGGAATCAAGCAAATCTACACCGATTAAGCTAATGTTAATAGTATCTGAATTAGGTGAAGCTTGTGAAGCTGATCGTAATGACGATTACGATAATTTCCGAGAAGAAATTGCAGATACATTCATAAGACTATTAGATCTTTGTGGACATTTGAATATAGATATTGAATACGAAATAGATAAGAAAATGGACACAAATAGAAAGAGAGCTAGACTACATGGAAAAAGATATTAATGAAAAAAGGGGAAGTATATAAAATAGAATCGATGCCTTGTGGTCACAAGTGTTATTCAAGATTCTGTTCAATGGGAATTATTAAAGGACAGGAATTCACAGTTAAAGAATGTGAACCATATGGTCCTATAGTTATAGATGTTAAAGGAATAACATATTCTATAGGACGTGGAATGTTAGGTCATTTGGGATTAGTAAAGATAGGTGATGCTAAATAATACTCTGCGATTCAAGAGAACCTGATGAATTAATTAAAAAATTAAAATGTAAATGTAATGCTAAAGAAGAATTTTTAGGAGTTGGAGATTATATATTCTCAGACGGCTACGCTATTGAAAGAAAGAAAGGACGAGATCTAATGGCATCAGTGATGTCTAATAGATTATTTGAACAGCTAAATAACCTATATGAATATGATAATCCTATACTAGCAATTATATCAGAGAACATCTGGAGAGATTTTTATTACACAAAAAGTAAATATATTCATAAGCAATACATAGGAGTGCTCTCAACTCTTACATGTAAGTATCCTAAACTTAAGATTGTTTACTTTGATACTGATGATTCTTTTATAGATTATATGGTTTCTTTGGATAAGAAACTAAATGAAGATGGTAAAAAAGAAAGACCTGCACCTGTAATGAGAAAAGCAAAGAGTATACAAATGAGAAAAGAGAATGCATTAACTGCAGCAGAAGGTGTAGGAATTCCTATGGCTAAAAAATTATTAAAGAAGTATGGATCTATAATTCAAATAGCTAGTGCTGAAGATGATGATATGTTAAAAATTGATAAGTTAGGAAAGAAAACTGTTAAAAATATTAAGGAGTTGTTAAATTAGTGACCAAGAAATCAGAGACATTAAAAGAAGAAATAGAGAAACTGATTCAAGAGAGAGATTCATTAGCACTTAAAATTAATAATCTAAATGGTAAGATAGATTTAAAGACTGATGAATATTTCGAGAGTAGTGATAACTACGTAAAAATTAAATGTCCAAACTGTGGAGGACGAGGATATGTCCAAAACCAAGAAACAGGAAAAAAGATTGTTTGCAAAGGATGCAATACCAAAGGGTACATCTGGTTGGAGAAATTTGAAGAATCAAAAGCGTCAGATAATTAAATCTGCCATTGAATGTTTTGTATCATTAATACTTATATTAGCTTGTACAGCTATTATATACTTTCCATTGGTGTACCTAATTAATAATGGATATGTTATACATCCAGATAATTTATGGCTATTCTATGCAGGTTGTTTATTACTAGGATATCTGTTAGCAAATATATTATATAAACTATATGAATATTTAAAATATCGATAGAGGCATAAAATGTTTAGTAAGGATATAGAATTGTCTTTTAAAAGAAAAACAGGCAGATGTTCTGTTACTATAACTAGTAATGGAGTCAAAGATTTCTATGTAGTATCTAAAAAAGATATTGACAGAATGGATTTAAATAAATCAGATCTATTCTTTAAATTCATAGACACAGAATTAAATGGAGAAAGAACAATTATATGGAATAAAGAAGCTATTGATAGCATTCTTATAGAAGAAGAATATACTATAGACAGTATGAAATGTAGAGATCAGGAAGAAGCCGAGAGTGTTATCAGTGAAATGGAAAAGAATAATTGGAATATAGAATTAATTATTTGTGAAGATGATAAAATATTAAAAGACTTAAAAAGAAAATATATCAAATAAACTAAAAAAAGGATGTAGACACAAAATGGAAATAATAGAAGTAGAAGTTCCAAAAAATATGGACCTGTATTTTATAGGTGATACTCACATACCTAGAGGTAAGCTGAGTAAATTTAAGGCTGTTATACAAGAGATACGAAAATGTAAGGATGCCAAGGTAATTGGTTTAGGAGATTGGATTGAAGCAATTAAGTTTGGAGATCCTAGATACGATCCTGAAGAAGCAGCAGATCAAATAAAAGAGAATGACGGATATATCAATATGATAAATGAACAGTGGGAAAAGTTTGAAGATATCATAAGACCAATAGCAGAGCAGGATAAGATTCTAGGATTACACCAAGGAAATCACGAATATCAGTACACGAAGAGACATAGTCACAATGGCCTAAAGGAAATGTGTAAGAGATTAAGCATTAGATATTTGGATTATCTTCCTACAGTTTGGAGATTCAAATATGGAAAAACTGAAACTAAAGCTATGACATTACATGGTATAGGATCTGGTGTAGCAGAAGGATACGAAGTGAGACAATTGGATAAACATTCAAGGATATTTGATGAAGTCGATTTAATAGCAGAAGGTCATACACATAAGTTAACTGTTAGTGTTACTTCTGATAGATTAAGAATTACTAAAGACAACGATCTGAAACAGAACATACAATGGCGTTGTGCTTGTGGATCCTTCCTTGGAAACTACGATGTAGGAAAATCATCTTATTCAGAGAGAGCATTATATAAACCATTACCTATAGGATATGTTAAAGCTAGATTTGAATCAGCTAAATTAATAAATGCAATAGCAGTTCCGGTATAATGAAAGAATATGAAAGAGAGCACTATACATTAAGAGCATATAAAGATGAGAGTTATGCTCTCGAAGTGTACGATCCTGTTCTTAGAACTTCAAAGTCTTACTACGATTCTTCTTGGGAGAAGCTATATCATAAAGCAAAAGAAGAAGCTTCTAATGGAAAAAGCTGTAAGATCTTTGAATTAAAGTATGAGTTTGAATATTAATGAGACCATACGACAGATTTGAAATTGGAGATATAATAGAATTTAAATATAGAAATTATCCGGAAAGAGGATATATTATATTTAAAGTTATGGATAAAAAGACTAATCCATATGTAATGTATAAATTAAAACAATTAGCTAACAAATCAAATATACATATAAACTTTGAAAATGGATGGCAATCATTTAATTTCAAGTATCATATATGTGAAAAAAAGAAAAGAGATGAAATAACGGTTGATTTATTATGAGCCACTTTAAATGTGATTGTAAAGAATTTTGTAGACACAAACCCTATGCAGAAATTTATTATCCTTCAACAGAAGAAGAGGAAGGCAAATGGTTTTACGCTTGCTTTTATCATCTGTTAGTTTTAAAGATAAAGAGATTCTTTGGTAAAACTAAACCCTTTGGCTGGTGTAAAGTAGATACAGATAGAGAAACTTTAGAGAGAATACTCGATGAAATATACTCAATACAAAGTGATCTGTGGGATATTAAAGAGGAAATGGGTTTAAATGAAGAAGTATCTTTTGATGATTTTGGAGTATATCAATAGATGAATATGACAGACTTATTTAGTATCCCTTTCGGTCATAGAAAGATTGGTTATTGGAATGGAGGATTCGGAGGTCAATCTAAAGTATATACTAAAAAAGATATAATAGATTTTGTGGATGAACATCTAGGTATAGATAATATAGGATTATCTGTATGTACATATAAAGAAGATATTCCATATTTATTATTTCTACCATTTGACTTTGATTCTAAAGATCTTAAAAAATCATGGAAAGATGCTATTAAATTATTTAATCACTTTACTATTATAGGATTAGACTGTCACTTAACATTCTCAGGTAGAAAAGGATTTCATGTATTCCTTTCAGTAGTACCTAAGAATTATAATAAATATCTAATTAAAAAGATTCAAGTGTTCTTTAAAAAAGAATTAGGTCTCAAAACTATGGATCCAGCAATCTTCGGTCAGGATAATAGACTGATGAGAATACCTTACACCTTTAATATAGGTGGAGATATGTGTAAAGAAATACGTTGGAACAAAGGTAATCTATTAGATTTAGATATGATATTAGCAGGTCCAACTTATAAATCTTCTAGTTTAGATTATGACAAAGGAGGATATCACAAGTATCCTTGTATAGAAAAACTTATAAGAGAAGATCCAGAACCTAGAGAGTTAATAAGACTATCTTATGTGGCTTTAAGATTAGATAAAGGATGGACTGAAGAGGAAATTCTGGAAGAAATAAAGTCATTCGATTGGATAGACTTTGATGAAGAGAAAACAAGAAATAAGATTAGATATATAAGTGATGGTAATTATAGACCATTAAGCTGCAAATCCATGGAAGAACGTGGATATTGTAAAGAACCTTGTAAATATAGAAATGGAGATAACGTTTTAGAGGAGGTTGGTATATTATGAGTGAAGAAGAAAGAACTTGTAGAGAATGCGGAGAACCGTTAGAAGATTACGAAGAAGATCTATGCGAAGACTGTAGAAATAATTTAGCATCAGCTATATTTAATACGGATGAAATAGACAATGAATTATTTTAATATACTGGTTTGTATCGGAGGAGTTACTCTTATAGCTTATTTATTAGCTAATAAGATGAGACATATGATGAGTCAAGTAAGATTATTTAAAACTGTTACTAAAGGCGGAGATCCAGAAGATCTTCCAGATAAAGAAGAATTACAAAATTTAATTATGACTGTAGCTAAACAGCTACACAAAAAGAAAGAAGAAGAAAAGAAAGACGGAAATAGAGGAATGTACGGTTAATGTTATTTAGCTATAAAGAGGTATAACTGATATGAAGTTGGAGCCTATTAGCGAGTTATTAGATTATAATTTTGATAAAGACTCTCTTATATACATAAGTGATGATCATTTTGTATATGGAGAGGAATTAGACGAAAGTATAATTAAAGATATAAAAGACCATACCATTCAGATATATACTGGATATTATATCCATGAAAAAGGATGGAAGAGTCCTAAGATATATCTGTTGGGGAGAGGTAAGAATTCAGGTAAAGTTAAATTGAAGATACAGAATTTCAAACCTTATTGTTATATTAAAGCGGATGATGGAGATTATAAGGATTACCTTGGTAATAAATGTAAACAAATGATCTTCGAAACTCATCCATCAAGAATAAAATTCTATAGAGAAAGGCGTAGGAAATCTCATTATCCATTACCATATGAAGCAGACATTCTCTTCGTGAGGAGATTCCTCTGTGATGTGTATGATTATTTCAAACCTAAAGAAAAGATACAACCTAGAATAGCTATCATAGATATTGAAACAGACTATCCAGTTAGTGAAGATATTATAGCATGGTCTATTAATGACATGGAAGGAGATATTGTTTATAGATCAAAGTTTGATGGTTTGTCATCAAAAGAATTATCCCTGGAATTATATAACAGATTATTAGAATACGACGTAGTAACTGGATGGAACATCAATTTCGATATGGAAGAATTACAAAAACAACTAGATAGATTTGGAACAGATAAATATATAATAGCCAATGAAATAGCAAAGATAGATTTATTAATTATATCGAAAAAGATGTATGCAAAGGAAATAAAAGGAAACTGGTCATTGGATAATGTTGGTAAGAATATTTGTGGATTAGATAAAATCCATATTGGATCCAAACAGATAAGAGATTTAGATGAGCAAGAGTTATTAGAGTATAACGTGAGAGATAGTATCATACCTGAGATCATAGATAATGTACTTGGAGGTTTAGAAGGACATTTGATTCTATCATGGAGTCTTCAATGTATATTAGATGATACTACTATAACAGCAGTTGTAAATGATATAGCTCTATTAAGAGCATATCACAGAGCTGGTATAGTATTACCTTCAAGAGATTATAGTAAAGATAAATCAAAGGAAGCTAAATATAAAGCAGCAGAACCTGATGCTAGACCTGGTGTCTATAGGGAAGTAATAGCCACTGATCTTGAACATGCATACCCATCTGCTGTAATTGCTAAGAATATATCACCAGAAACTAAGGATCCAAATGGAGTTCATGAGACTCCTAATGGAATTAGATTTAATGATAAGCATAGTGTATTTATAGATACCCTTAAAGAGATCATGATAGATAGAGGAAAAATTAAGAGTGAAATGAATAAGTTGGATCCTAAAACTGAAGAATGGAAGAAACTTAAATCTATTGATTTTGCTTTGAAGACACAAGCAGCAGCATTTAGTCATGGTATATTTGGATGGTCTAATAGCAGAATGAAAGATTATGAAGTGGCAGATTCTATTACAGCAGTTGTAAGAGATTTGATAGATACAATCAAAGAAGCTTGCGATGTAATTGGAAGACCTTGGATATATGCTCATACAGATTCAGCTTATATAAATGCACCTAAATCTGAGAAAGAAAAGATAATGAATTATCTAAATAATATCATAGAAGAGCATTGTAAAGGATATCTAATTACTCCAAAATTAGACTATAAAAAATATTATAAAGTGACTTATATACATTCACCTGCCAGAAATGTCATGGTCCCAGAAGATGTGGGTATTGATGATGATGAAGAATGGGATGTAACTGGCATGAATTTTATGAGGTCAGAAACAGCAGAACCTCTTGGTAGAATAGAAATAGATTTAATAAAGATGCTATTCAAGAAAAGATCTAAAGATAGTATTTTAAGTGAATTAAAGAATAGAATTAAAGATTTGATAAATGAAAATTCAACAGAACTCGGAGTAATAAAACCCTTAAACAAATCAATTAGTGAATATGGAAAATTAAAAAAGGATGGAGATATGGGAGGAATTCCATACCATATTAAAGCTTTAAAGAGAGCTAATCGTGAATATGGATATTCTGTCAATGTTGGTGAGAAGTTTATGATAATTCCTATATATACTGATGAAACAGAAGGAGTTAGAGTTATTAGAAGAAAGAAGATATTTATGGCATATGATATAGAAAAAGGTTTACCAGATAAATATGTAATAGATTATGAAACATATTTAAGATCAAACTTATGGGGTAAAATAAATAATATATTTGATGTATCTCCTAAGGAATTGGAGAAATGTGTTATGACAGATGATGTAAAATCTGCATTATTTGCAGGTATAATATAGGTGATATGAAATGGTAGATACCAAAATGGAAAGCGAATATATTGGATCGTCAAAGATTATGACGATTGATGAAGCCAAACAAAGAAAGGGAGTTATAGGAAAAGCTGCTACAGAATTTGAAGGAGAAATAGTAAATAAACAGGATAATCTGTTCAGTGATATAATGAGTGTAACATTTGGATGGAAAATCCAAGATGATGGATCAAGAAAACTAGTGTCTAAATTACCAAATGGAAAGATTATATTTCCAGATAGATCAGAACAGATCGAAGAATTAGAACCAGGTGTTCCTTATATTTGCTTGGTTTATGAAAGAGAACGAGAAGCATTCGCTAAAGTTTGTAGTGAAGAATATCAACCAAAAATATTTATTCCTTCATCAAGAATGCCAACTATGGTCTGGAGAGATGATTCTCATAAAGTACGAAGGAAAATTCCAGTGGCAGATTCCTATGAAGGTAGAATAGTTCTTGCTATAAAAGAAATGGAAAAATTAGGATTTCCATCAATTAAAGTTATATTTAGAAACAATCAGAAATAAGGATAGATTATAATGGCTAAGCGTTGTTACATTTGCGGAAACAATACAATATTCTATATATGGAGTTCTTCAAGAAATTTCCCTAGAGGAAGTTTAATTAAGGCTAAAAACATAACAAGTAAAAGAGAAAAGAAAAATATAAAATTAGCGGGTTATCCAGTATGTATTAATTGTTATAATAAATTATTAGAGTAGATATATGAAAATAGCTGTACAATGCGGATCAGTAGGAGAAAGATGCGGTATATGGACTTATTCATCTAGATTCATAGACGCAATGAATAAAATTAAAGGAGTAGAGGCATTTCCTTTTGTCTCTAAAATTAAACGAGGTAAGAAGTTCGATATTATAAATATACAATACGAACCAGGTATGTGTCCTCCAAATCTATTAAATGGTATATTACAGAAATATACCGAACCTATAGTAGTAACAGTTCATCATACTGGATATTTACCACAATTTTATCCAATGATGGATGGACTTGTTTTTCATTCCAAGAATCAAATAGTAGGAGAGCCTTGGGATTATACAATCATAAAACATCCAGCGTTAGTATTCCCAGAAAAAGGTAAAGATAAAATGAGAAAAAAATATGGAATACCCAAAGATAAAAAAGTAATAGGAACTGCTGGGTTTATTTGTGGTACTGGTAAGAAATTACCTAGAATTGCAGAAGAATTATTTAAGGATTTAAAAGACGATGAATTTGTTTATTTCATTACATCCTTTTGGAAAGGAGGAGATTTTTCAAATAAAGAAACTATACAAAAAATTGTAAAGAAATATAATATAAAAGAAGATCAGTTTAAATTAGATACTGAATTTGTTCCAGAAGAGATTCTAAATGAAAAGATGCAATGTTGTGATCTTTTATTCTCTTGGAATAATAGTACATCAGCTGGAGGAACTTCTGGTATAGCAATGGATATGTTAGGAGCTAGAAGGAAAGTTATAGTGAAAGATGCTCCTCATTATTATGAAGTTTCTACTATAAAAGGTGTAGAAATTGGTAGACCAGGAGAAAAAGAATTTGTAGAAGATGTCTTTAAATTACTTAGAAAAGGAAATTTAACTGAAGTTCCAGATCCAGAACCATATTCATGGGACACACTAGCTTCTAAGTATCTAGAATATTTCGAAGAAATAGTAGGTGAATAATGACACAAGAAAGAGTATTATTAGTGGGAGATTCTTTAGAAGGTCCAACAGGATTTGCTACAGATTTAGCAGGAGTATCTTGGTGCTTAGCTAAAAAATACGATGTTCATGTTCTTGGTTTACAATCCAGAGGTAAAAGTAAAGTTAAAATAGGAATTGAAGATGAACAAAGACAGGTTATACAGCATCCAAATTATCCCAGATCAAAAGAAAGATGGGATTTTGGTACAAGATCTTTACCTAGATTGTTAGATGAATTAGAACCAGATGCTTTAGTTACAGTGAATGATATTCAAATGGTATCTCATGTACCACAAACTATGTGTCCAAACAGTATTAATATGCCAGTTATTGATTTACCTTCTAAAAAATTTGTATCTGAAACTGCATTGATGGAAAAACTTAAAGGAGAAATTATAAAGTTCCAAGAGAGATTTCCTAGAGAAGTTAAATGGGTTCAATATGCTCCTCAAGATGGAGATCCTCCTATGCAGAATTGGGAGTATATATATAAAATGGCAGATCAAGTTGTGGCTATGTCTGATTATGGTAAAGATATATTTAAGAATTTTTTCAAAATGGATGTACCTAGAATCTGGCATGGGGTAAATACAACTACTTTTACAAATGAAGAGAAGCCTGAACCTTTAAAAGATAAATTTATAGTAGGTAATTTTAATAGAAATCAACCTAGAAAACAACCAGTGAGAACAATGATAGCTTTCTCTAAATTTGCTCAAGATAAGAATGATGTACTCCTACATATGCAAATGGATTGGAAAGATCAATTTGGATGGCCTATAAGTTATTTTGCTAATCTTTATGGAATATCCAATAAAATGATACAACCAAAACCAGTTGGTATCCCAACAGAAGAAGTTGCTAAAACCTATAATATGTGGGATATTAATTGTAATGCAACAGCTGGTGAAGGATTCGGATTAACACATATTGAAGGATTTGCTTGCGGATTACCTAGTATAGGAACAGATTACACTACAAGTAGAGAACTTATTATCAAAGGTAAACCTTCTCCAAGAGGAGAATTGGTACGTCCTATAGATTTACATTGGCAAAAAATGGACGTAGCAGCAGTACGAAGAGCTTTAGTAGATATTAATCACTTAGCAGAAATATTTAATAAATACTATTATAATAGAGATCTTGTGAAAGAGCATGGAAAGAATGCAGAAAAATGGGTAAAGAAGAATTGTAGTTGGAATGTTATTGAACCTCAATGGCTGAAAGTTGTTGATGATGTTTTATCAAAATAGAGGAATATAATGACGAGTTTAAAAGAATTAGAATTCGCGATAGATTCTTTAGTTGAAGAATTGATAGCAGTAAAAGTTTATTTCCAAAGAGTTAGACAAACAAAAGATAAAGAATTAAAAGCAATACTCTCTCATAATCTAGATGAAGAGAAAGAACATGCTGCTATGTTAATAAATTGGTTGCGTAGTATAGATAAAGAATTCGATAAGAAATTTACAGAGCATGATTAAATTAAGAAAAATAAGAATAGATAGATTGTTTATACAAGGATTATTATATAGAGTTCATATAATATTAATACAATCTATATTTTGGTATATACTTTTAGGAATAACAACTGGTATGTGGAAATGGGAATGGGCAATAAGTTCATCTCTATTGTGGAATGTTATAAATACATTTCTTTATTATAATTTCCATTATTGGATATCAAGATTATGGAAATTAGGGAAGGAATAATAATGAGAGGATTTGGAAGAGGAAGAAGTATGAGAAATTATCAAAGACCAGGAAGAAATAGATTCCCAACTGGAGATAAACCTGGCTCTGGTCCTGGAGGATATTGTATATGTCCTTCTTGTGGATATAAAACACCTCATAGTAGGTTAAGGCCTTGCAATCAAAGGACCTGTCCAAAATGTGGCGATACATTAACAAAGGAATAGATGACATCTAAAAAGAGACTATTGGAATTATACGAAAAATGCTTAGATGAAATGTATAAAGAATCCGTACCTTCGATAACTTGGGAACAGTACAAAGAGAAGTACGGAGGAACTGATATACAGGGATTTAAATATCATTATCTTTCAAATGAGAGATTCAAAGAAATCGGAGATAAATATTTAAAGAAAATTAATAAAAAAGATAGACCTAGTTTTATGATGTCTTTAGTAGATTTATCTCCTACATGTAGTGAAAAACAATGGAAGATAGATACCAAAGAAAAATTAAAGGAGAAAAAATGAAATTCATAGAGTGCACTTGTTCAAATTGTAATTTGTCATATAAGATTACATTTGATGAAGATATATCAGAATTTAGTTTATATTGTCCTGTATGTGGGTGCAATGATATTCAATATCATAAAATTGATCCAAATGGTTTTTAAATATAGAGGGTTAATATGTTTTGGTATTTATGTCTTGTAGTTTTTTTTATAAGTGTAGTATATTTATATTGGAGGTATAAAATGGCAGATGTCATTACAGATACATATCCTTTACATATTGGTTTAGTTCAACATGGACATGCAAAGATTTATAATGTTGTGGCTCCAGAAGAAGTAGAACAAGGAGATCCTTATAACATAGAATATGATTGTAAGAATGAAGGAGCGGTAACTGATCTTATCTTTGGTCACGTGAAGAATGATTCTGATGAAATTATATTTGAAGGAACAGATTGGGAAGAAAATATACCATCAGGTCAGCAAGTTCATAGGATAGCTCAAATGCCACCTATTAATGAGCCAATGGACGTAACCATAGTTGTTGGATATAGGAAACCTTAAAAACATGTACGAAGTATTTTTTGAATTAGGAGAAGAGAATTATCCAGTTGTTAGGATTGGAGAGGATTTTCTCTCTCCTAAAGATTTAATTGAAAACAATATTCCTATAGAAGTAATAAATACTATAGATCCAGATTGGGATCTATTAACTGAACGAATTAAATTAAAAATATCAGATGGAAGAATTATTGAAAGGTATACAACAAATGGGAAAATAACTCCAGAAGATATTCTAAGCAACGTTATAGATAGAACTGATGATGGCTATAGATATATGATACAGGAACATAATACAATAAGATATATGGTTGAAGAGCATGGCAGCGAATCAATCTAGAATGGCTATAATAAGTCCTTGCCACGATACTGCTAATCTATATGTCCATAATTGGATGGAACCTTATCTTGTCCCTATGTTAGACCCATGGGAATTACATAAGTTTTATTGTGAAGAAGCAAGAGGGTTATATCATGTGTTTCCAGATTTTGAAGTGTATCATCCTAAAGGATTATTTGAACATGGACATGGTAGCACAAATTCTATAACTGGCCACAATTCATATGCAATTTGGGCTTTATGGGGTGGAGGACCACAATATATGCCTCTACTAGAAGATAAAATTGTATACTTTATTTCTTGTCATACTGGACAAGGTCTTGGACCAGCTATGGTTAGTGAATATGGTGCAAGAGCATATATGGGATATGATGATCTTTGTTATGTAGGATATGGCGGAAGATGGAAAGAATGTCTATTAGAACCATGGATTGCTTTAGTAGAAGGATGTACAGTAGGTCAAGCATATCAGAGAGGAATTGATATGTATAATTGGTGGATAGACCAAACTGGATATGATCATCTTATTCATAATAGAGACCACTTTGTTATGTTCGGTGATCCTGATGCTAAATTATTAGAAGAAGATTTAATTATTACCGATACACATCAGCTTCATATAGGAATGCTATGATTTGTCCTAATTGTAAGAATAAATGTAATATTAATGAACAAGTTAAATATTGTAATAAATGCGGTTATATTTTTATAGATTTACTCAATATCCATGTCTCTCTAAATAATATAGGAAATAGAAGATCATTAGAAAATGTAGATATGGATTGATGTTAAAATGTTTAAAGAAGGAGGAAATATGAAACACCAATGGATATTAGCAATGCTAATAGTTCTTTTAGTAGGAATGGTAGCATTGACAGGTTGTATAGAATTTAACTCACAAAATGAAGAAGAGCAAGATACAAATAGATTACCAGTTATAAATCTTATATATCCAATAAAACAGTATGATACATTGACTACTGACAATATAGAATCTACACCACCACCGTGGTATTATTTTCACTATCGGTATAATAGAGTAGCAGCATATATACAAGATCCAGATGGAGATGAAATGAATATTCAATTCTGGAAAAAGGATGCCAACTCAGATGAGTGGGTAGGTATAGGAAATTTCTTAGGATATAATGGAACATATCAAGCAAATTTGTATCCAACAAATGCTGCTGTTAGATGGTTACAAGTAAGAATAGATGCTTCAGATGGACATGGAACTACCACTAAGAGAGTTATGTTACATTATTATTTACCAATAATTTGTGGAAATTCCGTAGGAGTATAAGGTTTAAATAATGTATGTAAGAAATGTTATAAATTTATATGAAAAATGATAGATATAATTGATATAGCAAGATTAACATTAATATTTATATTCTCATTCTTTAGTAGCTTCTTGTGGCATGAATTGTGTCATGGACTCGAAGCGATCAGACAAGGATCTTCAAAAGCTAATATTATAGTTAAACCATGGACTATGATGACTGGTGGAGATCACATAACTAATAGTAAATTATTCTTTTTAGCCGGTGGTTTGTATTCAGGAATTATATTTATATTAGCAGGATTACTAACAATAGATCCGTACTTTAGATTCTCATTTCTAACAGTTGGATTGATGAATGTATTCTACAGTTATTATGAAATGGAGTATATAACAAAGCATAGTCCATCTATTTACCGAGCAATTCGATATAGTATTTATTTTTTAACTATATTAGGGATGACATGTTTATTTTATTTTTTAGGATATATACCATAAATGAGACAACCAATACCAAAGAATAATATAATACAGAACATTAAAGAAGAACACCATAATAGAACTCAATGGATGGACGAAAATCTAACCTGGAGAGAACGAGCTAGAATAGAAAGAGAAGTTGCTATTAAATTAGTAATGGCTTTTTTATTCTATTTAACTATTATGGGATTAATGTGGTTTTTATTATGAGAATGAAAAAAATGAATAAGAAACAAATTCATGAAAAGATGTCTTATGAAATACAAAACTTCCTACATAAGAATCTAAATATGGGATGGCAAAAGAATAGTGACATTTACTTTGGTGTGCAATCAATTATTAATAAATATTTAGATGATGTAGAAATAGAATCTAGAGTTAAACCAGACCCTAGACTTACAGATTATGAGGTATGAAGAATGGGGACAAAACTAATCGAATCCGATGAATACACTTTACATAGATTTTATGGTGGAGACAAACGAGGTGTGATGTATCAGATAACTCAAAAGCATACAGAACCATTTAGCGATTCAGAATATCATTACATACATTTGTCTGCTGAACAGATACATCATATCTATGAGACTATAATTAATAGAGAGTATGATTTAATTGATGAGGAAATGAAAGTGAAAACATTAAAAGATTTAATAAAAGAAAATGACGATGATCTTACCTTTGGTGGATATACAGAAGATGTTCTACAAGAAGCTGCAAGAGAATGGATAGAAAAAATAGACGATGTCCTTTATGATGATAAGAAAGAAGAAAATTTAGCACCATATAAACCTGATAACTATTACCATATGGATGAAGTTATGAGATGGATAAAACATTTCTTTAATCTAGAGGAGGACCAGGAATGAGTAATGATTGGAGTTTGAAAGGGAAGTGTATCAGACCGTTTCCTAGTGTTGGTAAATCAGGATTTTATTCCAAAGATGACATCGAAATCCTCCGAGAGAAATTTATTGAAGATATGAAAGAATATATGGACAGTCTTGGGTATATAAGATATTATGATGAAATTGAAATGATAAAAGTTATCAACAAACTATTCGGAGTTGAAACTGATTGAATATTATAGGAGCATTCGATAGAAATAGAGTATCAGAACTAGAACCACGAGCTAATAGCGTACTTATATCTATAACTTCTCAAGAATCCAGACACCCAGATGTAGATAATAAATGGAAAGATATTCTACGTCTAAAGTTTGATGATGTAGAAGGTAGGATGCTAGATATAGAAGGAGCATCTAATGTTCTAACTGATGAGCAGGCTGAAGAGATTCTTGACTTTGTTATAGAGAATATAGAAAGTGACTTCTTTGTTAACTGCGATGCAGGTATCAGTAGAAGTACTGGAGTAGTTGTGGCCTTGGAGTTAATATTTAATTCTAGAGATGTATCTGATAGATACCCCTATCATAATAGATATGTAAAGAATAAGATACGAGATACTTGGTTTAAGAGAATATGGAAAGGTAAAGAAGAATGATAATAATAGCATGGGATTCACTTCGATTAGATGCAGTAGAACCTTTAAAAGGAATATTAGGAAAAGAATCTTGGACCTCAATGCCATCTATTGATGGTTTCACAGGTCCTATACTTCCTTCAATTATATGTGGTAAGTCTCCTGAGGATTTAGGAATCCCTAGAGACGACTCAGCTTTCTATTCTGGAATTGATCCAGAGAAGATAGATGATACTTTATTTGATTACTTCGATTCATATATCACTGTGTCTAGATTAATTGGACCTGATACACATCCTTGTGTACCATTACCTCCATCAAGAAAAGGTATGACAAAATTTATGCCTCCTATACAATGGAATGCAGTAAGCAATTGGGATGTTGATATCTGGAGATATCTAGGCATGAAATGGTCTATGAGTAATCCATATTGGAAAGATATGATATTCTTCTGGACATTTATTACTCATGGTAACTTCACTATCTACGATAGCCTTGGTGCAGTAGAATCACCCGAGATTAAAGATGGTAGTAGATTGATGAGAAGATTGGCTTATAATGATCCTAAAGCTTTACGTGAGTTATATATGAAGGGAGTGTACTATGCAGCTGAGACACTTAAAGGACTTAATGAAGTCTGTGGTGGTAAAGAACTAATAGTATGCTTCTCTGATCATAATGAAGCTCTTGGTGAAGAATATATGGGACAGAAGGTAACAGGACATTTCCATGGAATGCAGACAATTCCTGGATTAGAGAATATACCTCTATGGGTTAACAGACCAGATGTAGAGTTTCCAGAAGATATGAGTCAATTAAAGATTAAGGATCTTTGTGTTGAGTTGTATAATAAATATGAAAAGAATGACCCAGAGATACAGAAATATAAACGCAAAAAGCTTGGTATGTTAGGCAAACAAGTTCTAAAAGAGTGGGGAGATTCCACTGTTGAAATGCCTGACTAAATTATTTAAAAGAAACAAAAAAGAAATTATTGATAAAGAAGAATCAAAATATCCGATTAAACTTATTAATGAATATGTTAATAAATATATATATGTAGATTATATAGATTTAGATATACCCAAAAACTTTGAAGGCACTTTATTATTCGAATCAACAGACCAAGGATTTTATATGGGTAATCCAGAGAATTACTATTTAATATGTTGGGATTGGAAAAGTCCAGTATCTGGAAAAGAGCAAAGATCTTATATAGTATCTATAAAAGATTCTGAAGGAAATCTTATTTGGAGAAGAGATGATTAAATGGCTTCGATGAAATATGCGGGATTACGCCATTGTCTATCATGCCTATATAGATATCAATGTGAAAGAACTATTAAATCTATAATGAGGGAAGGATGTAATTTATATCTCGGTGATGATAAAATTGTTGCAGATGGAGATGATTGAATTCCATTTTGATATGAATAGGAGAAAATATGGAGGAGATATATAAGATAGAATCGACTAATTATACATTAACTTTAAGAGCAACTCATATTAAAGATAGATTTCCTATAGCTTATGCTTCTATAGAAATAGAAGATAAGGATGGATTAAAAATAGGAAAATTAGTAGGAATGATTAGAAGACAGGAATTTAAAGGGATGGGAATATGCAAAGATCTTTTGATTGAAAGATTAAAATTATGTAGAATTCTAGGATGTGATAAGGCATATAGTGCAGTTTATTATAAAAGAACTGGACTCATTAAATTATATAAAGAATTAGGATTTGAAGAGATAGAACCTTTATCTTCTGAATATGTTAGATTTGAAAAATTATTGAAAGAGGAATAATATGGTAGGATATAAGAATATATCAATCCCTGTACCGTTGTATGACCGATTAGAAAGTATGGCTAAGGAGAATAATTTTAAGAATATAAGGGCATTCATAATACATTTAATAAGAGAAACTGTTTCTAGATATAATGCAGAAAAGGATGGAATATTCTTCCTAACTGATAATGATGAAGAGAAGATCAAGAAGAGATTAAAAGAATTAGGATACATGGATTAAAAATGGCAGACGCTTGGTATCCAAAAGATGATGAAGATCAATGGGAATCTTGGTATCCCAAATGTCCTGCATGTAAATCAAAGAATATTAAAGTGCTGGATGTATATAGAATTTCTTATGAATTAAATAGAGAAATTAGAAAAATGAGATGTGGAGATTGTAAAAATGAGTTCTGGGAATCGGAAGCCAGTTATTGAGAAATTAAAAAGAACTTGTTATGCATGTCCCAGTCAATGGGAAGGAAGAGATACAGAAGGTTATCCATATTATATAAGATATAGATGGGATCACCTAACTGTGAGTAAGGGTAAAAGATATGGCCATATAGATACTGCAATAATGGCTGAGCCATATTTTTCAAAGACAGTTAAAGGAGATGGAATATCTGGAATCTTAGATTTTAATGAATTAAAGGAACAATTGAAATATACATTAGTAATTAAAGAGGAAATCGAAGATGAAGATTACTTTGCTTGATTATACTGAAAATGGAATGAATAAAATAGCCAGAATGGCAAGAGCAACAAGATTGAATAGTTATGAGAATGGATTTGAATTAGATGAAACTAAAGATGATAAATTTGTTAAGAGATTAATAAGAGTGGGACATCTAGGAATTCTAGAACACATCTCCTTTACTTTTCATATATCAGAAGTGAGTAGGTGTTTAACACATCAATTGGTAAGACATAGGATAGCATCCTATTTACAGATGAGTAATAGACATGCTAAGCCAGAGTTTCGTGGATATGTAACTCCAATTTCAATTAATACTATAGAATATAAAGAATTCATGGATAATGCATATCTACTATACCGAGATATGATAGCAGATGGTTTACCTATAGAAGATGCAAGATATGTTTTACCACCTGCATTCTTTACTCATATATCAGTAACTATGAATTGTAGAGAATTACTCCATTTCTTTGAATTGAGATGTGATAAAGCAGCTCAATGGGAAATAAGAGGAATGGCTTTAGAAATGTTAAAAATATGTTATGAAAAATATCCAGTGATATTTAAGGATATTTATGATAAGTACAAGAAGGATATAAAATGAATTATACATGGTCAACTACAACATCTAGTCATTGTGGAGATGGATCTAGTTATCACTTTTATTATGATAAACCATATAAGAATAAGCCAGCTACATGGGAAGATGTATTTAAAATCAATTGGGATAAAATAAATCAAGTTCCTAAACCAGAAAAACCTACAGATATATTCAGTAGAGAAGAGACTATAATAACTAAAGATGGAGAATCAATATCATTAACTCTTGGAGAGTTATATGAATTGGAGAAACTTGGATTAGATCCAACAAAAATGACAAAGGAAGAATTAGAACAGCAATTATTAGCTATAAGGTTATAAATGTTTATATAAAAATGAGGAATAAAATGAATTTAAGTGACGCTGCGATTGAATTAATGAAGACTAAATATTGTAGTCACGGAGAAAAACCAAAAGATATATTTCCTAGAGTTGGAAAGGCATTAGCTCAACAGATGAACGGAGATGAGGATGCAGAGCAATTCACTAAAATAATGGAAGACCTGGACTTTTTACCTAATAGTCCATGTTTAAGAAATGCAGGCTATTCAAATATGGTAAAAGCGTGTTTTGTATTACCTGTTGATGATTCTATGGAGAGTATATTTAGAACTCTTAAAGACTCTGCTATGGTTTTTAAATCTGGTGGAGGAGTTGGATATAACTTCAGTGACTTACGGGAAAGAGGAGCTACATTATCACATGGAGGAACATCCTCTGGTGTCATGTCCTTTATGAAGATCTATAATTCTATAACAGAAGCGGTCAAACAGGGAGGTTTTAGACGTGGAGCTTCTATGGGAGTTTTGGATGTAGATCATCCTGAGATATTAGATTTTATAAAAGAGAAATTATCTAAAGGATCAATGAATAATTTTAATCTATCTGTAATGGCTACAGATGATTTTATGAAAGGTGTTGAAGAAGATAATAAGGTATTCCTTAGAAGTCGATTAGATAAAAGAGTTATTAAAGGCAAATTTAATTGTAGAGATTTGTTTAATATTATATGCTATTCAGCTTGGTTAACAGGAGATCCGGGATTATTATTCTATGATAGAATTAATAAAGACAATCCACATTATCCTAAATATGATATAAGAAGTACGAATCCTTGTGGTGAAGTTCCTTTACTTCCATATGAATCTTGTTGTTTGGGAAGTATAAATTTAGCCAATTTTGTGACAAAGGACGGAGAATTTGATGTAGATAGATTCTCTAATATGGTTAGGATAGGAACTAAATTCTTAATGGCTATGACTAAGATCTGTGAATTTCCTATAGATGAGTGTTATACAGCTCAATCAAGATATATGAGATTAGGTCTTGGAGTTATGGGATTTGCAGATATGCTTATGAAGATGGGTATACTATACGATTCAGATGATACTCTTAAGATGATAGATACTATAGGACCTATTATGCAAGAATCCAAACAATATGCTCCTATGTCAGTGGCTACATTATCCATAGCACCAACAGGAAGTTTATCTATTATTGCTAACTGTTCATCTGGTATAGAACCTTGGTTCAGTAAATCGTACACCAGACATCTTACACATGGTAAAGTTAAAGAATCGAGAGATTCTAAATATCTAAGAACTGCTCATGATATATCACCTGAATGGCATTTGAAAGTTCAATCTAGATGGCAATCTTATATAGATAATGGAGTAAGTAAAACAATTAATTTACCTCATAATGCTACTATTCAAGATGTTCAGAATATCTATATGAATGCTTGGAAGATGGGCTGTAAAGGAATTACCATCTTTAGGGATGGATGCCTTGGAGATACCGGACAAGTTCTTAGAAATACTTGCGATGAAGGTGATTGTTATCTATGATAGAAGAAATAACTATATATACAACACCAAATTGTAAATATTGTCAAGAAGCTAAGAATATTATATCAAAATATTTTATTGAATACAATGAAATTAATTTAAAGAAAAAGGAAAATAGAAAAGCTAGAGAATTTTATAGAAGTTTAGGAATTAAAACAGCTCCAGTGATTGTCATTAAATCAAATGGAGAAGAGATTATATTATCTGAATATGATAGTGAAATGTTAGAGGAGATGATTGAGAGCGCATGAAAAAAGAATTAGCAGATGAACCTGATAAAGAAGAAGACGAAGAAGATGACGATGAAGATGGAAAAGATAAAATAATAAATATGGAGAAAAATAGAAAAATTTGTTTAAATACTTTAAATGTTAATGTAGAAGTATCTTCTGATTATGAAGAAGATGATTTAGATAAACTTACTAATATAGCTACAGAACTTGTAAATAAATATAAAGTGGGGTGATTCAATATATTGCCCAAAGTGTCATTCAAAATCTTCAGTAATTAATACAATTATGAAAAGAAATTTTGTGACAAGATATAGGAGATGTAATAATAAAAAATGTAAATATGAATTTAAAACAAAAGAATTTTTATCAGATGGTTGGGATTATAGAACTGCTGTCTTAAAAATTAAGAAAATAGTAAACGATATAAATTAGGAGGATATAAATGGTTAAGATATCAGATGATAATACAGACAAAGGAAAAATTGAAGATAAAGTTTTAAAAACTATAAAGGATGAGAAAGATAATAGGAAAACTTTAGTTGATAAGATGAATGATATTATAGATCAAAATAAGGAAGATATCAAAAGACATCTATTAAAAGCCCAGAATTTAATTAAAGAGAATTGGGATCAAAAGACATATAGTAAAAAAACCTTAGCTGCAATTGAAACTGCTTTAAATATATTAGAGGAATTATAAATATGTTCGATATTGATGATTTTGACGATATATTTAGAAATGTGGAAAGAATCATCGAAGATAGTTATACTGGAGGGTATTCTAGACAATCCAGACAAATAAATAGAATGATAGATGTTCTTGAGGATGATGATCATATATATATAACTGCAGAGATTAGAATTCCTGAAGAAGATATATCAGTAGAAGTAGAAGAGATGCATATAATATTTAATGTGATGGACGATGGAGCTTGGCAAAGAAAGATACAACATCTTCCATGTAAGGTAAATAAGGATACTGCAAAGATAACTTATAATAATTGTATAATAGATATAATATTAGAAAAGAAGGTTAATGATGGAGAGACATATTAAAAAACCATGGGGATCTGAAGAGATCTTAGAAGCAAACCCTAGTTATGTAGTAAAATTGATAAAGATAAAAAAAGGTAAAAAATTAAGTGAACAGTATCATATATATAAACATGAAACTATATATGTTCTAAAAGGGGATTTGGAATTATTTATTAAAGAACCAAGTTCCTTAGATCCTATAGGGATAACCCATGAATTAAAGGTTGGAGATAGTTTTGTTATTCCTAATAGAACTATTCACAGATTTATAGCAACCAAAGATTGTATTTTGTTAGAGTGTTCTACACCCGAATTATGGGATGTAGTAAGATTGGAAGATGATTATGGCAGGTCTTAAAAAAATTGTAATAACTGGAGTATCAGGATTTATAGGATTTAATCTTGCTAGATACCTAGGTACTGATTATGAAATAATAGGGATAGATAAAGAACCTTGGAAAGATTCAGCTTGTTATAAATTCTATCAACAAGATATAAATGATCCATTACCGAATATAAAAGATGTATATGCAGTAATTCATTTAGCAGCTAAAGCTGGTGTTAGAGAATCGCAAGATAACTTTGAACAATACGTAAAGGATAATATTCTAGGTACAAAAAATCTATTAGACAAATGCAAAGACTGGAAACCTAAGTTGATTCTATTAGCATCATCTTCATCAGTTTATGGAGATAGTAAAGAACCTTCTCATGAGATAGATAAACTACATCCAAAGTCTTTATATGCAGCTTCTAAAGTGGCTATGGAAGAAATTGGAAGTTCGTATTCAGAATCTATTTTGGATTGTCCTATAACTTCTCTGAGATTCTTTACAGTATATGGACCTAATCAACGTAAGGGATTGGCCATAAGAAATTTTATAGACAATATATTAAGAGAAGTTCCTATTACTATTTATGGAGATGGATTCCAAAGAAGAGATTTTACATATATAGACGATTTGTGTTATATGATTGAATGCTTACTTGTTAATCCAGAGAAATTAAATAATATAAAAACTTTAAATCTCGGATATGGAATTACTCATTCCTTATATGATATCATTTACACAACCAGTAAATTAACTGGGAAGGTAGTTAGAATGAAATATGAACCTAAAGATCCTCATGATGTATACAAAACAGAGACAGATCCTTCTTTGTTAAGTTTTCTAATTGAATTGAATGAACCAGTAAGTTTAGAAGAAGGTCTTAAGAAACAAATAGAGTGGAGTAAGAAATGGAATTAAATATATTATATGATGATATTATAAAATATTTTAGATTTGGTAGTTTAGAAAAAAGATTAAAATATTTTGATACATTAAATATATCAGAAGGAGATACAGTTATGGATTGTGGTTCATACTTTGGATCTAATACAGTTTACCTCTCTAGAAAAGTTGGTAATAAAGGAAAAGTTATATCTATAGAAGCGGATCCAAACAATTTTAATATACTTATAAAAAATATTGAATATTTTAAATCAAAAAATGTAATACCTTTAAATATAGCAATTAGTAATAAAAGAGGATTTGAATATATATACCAATCCCTAGATGGATCATCTGCTAATTCTATAGTAAAAGAGTCTTCAAAGGTAGTTAACATTCCTTACGAAAAAACTAGATGTGATACATTCCTAAATATTATAAAGAGATGTCGTGTTAAGGACATACATTTTATATATTTAAATATAGAGGGATCAGAGTATTATATATTAAAAGATATAGAAGAGATTATAAATAGATATAGACCGATATGGGTTATGCATGACCATGAAAAATATTTAAAAAATCATAATTCATCAGAAATAGATAGTATATTTAATAACCATTCTTATAAAATTATAGAAGAACCATTTAAAACATTTATTCCATATGAATAAAATATTTGGAGTTGAAATAAAAATGAGTAAGTTTGATTTAACAATTGCATTTGATAAAGCTAATTATCTTAATCCACAACTTTATATGTTCTTTGACACACTTAAAGACAATATTCCAGAAGATACAAAAGTTCATATAGTAACTAATAGAGGTAAAGAAGACCATATTAGAAAGTATATCAAAGAGAATATAAACTCAAAGATTTACTTTAATACTGGGTATAAAACACAACATCTAAATTCCAGATGTAGATACATGTTTAATTGCTTTGATATTAAATCTGATGCCGATTGGATTATTAAGATGGAAGCCGATATGCTAATACTTAAACATTTATCTGCATTGGAAAATATTCTAGAAGATAATTTAGATTGTGTTCTAGAAACAGAGAATAGAGTAATATTTGATGAATCCACATCAAATAGACTTTGGAGAATGATGTATAGGGCTATGGATATTAAACCACCTGCATTCAAAATAGAATTTAGAGAGAATAAAGAAATGGGATTACCATTATTTGGAACTGGTATGATATGTGTGAGAAATCGAACATTAAATAAAATTAATGAAAGATGGATAGATTTAACAAAGAAAGTAGAACCTTGGCTAAATTTGAATGTTCATCCTAACGAACAGGCATTTACTGGATTAGTTCTTGACGAAAATTGGAAGTGGAAGATATATCCAGCAAATTATAAATTCAATCCAATTGGACATTTTAGAAAAGGATCATTTCCATCAATTGATTTGATAGAAAATTGTAAATTACCAGGCGATACAATAATACTTGATTATCATAGACCTCAATGGCTATTTCATGTTGCTAAGTATAATCCACAAATTAAGACAATTATTCAAAAAAATAAACAACATATCCCAAAAGAATGGTGGAAATTAACTAATTTAGACTTCAGAGAAAAATAAATATGAAATGTCCTAATTGTAATTCTAAAGATGTTATTACTAATACAACCCGGAAATCTAAAAAAGATTATCTTGTAATAAGATATAAGGAATGTAAAAGCTGTAGTTATAAATTCAAAACTTGGGAATCTCTAAATAATTTAAATTGGAAAATGAAATATAAAAAACTGTTAAATAATATAAAAGATCTATATGAAAGAGAAGATGACATGTCCTAATTGCGAAAATGAAATGACTTGTACAGATTCATTAATATATCCTAATGGAGATACAAAGAAATATTATAAATGCAAAAAATGTAATACCGCATTATTTTCTATATTGAGACCAGAGGAGATTATTAAAATATTTATACCATATGAAAAACCAGAAATTATAAATAAAGAAATTATAGAAGCAACTAGACAGTATGCTATAAGTGTATATGGAGATAGTTGCATACTATGTGGAGAAAATAGACTTGTAGATGTGCATCATCTAATTCCAAGAAGTAAAGGTGGAGAGGATAAAATAGAAAATTTAGTTGTTTTATGTCCAACTTGTCATTATTCAATACATAGAAATAAAATTTCTGAATCAGAATATTTAAAATTATTAAAAAATCAGAGAAAAATATTGTACAAAATCTTGGAAAATAGATAATGTACTACATATAGTACAAATTGAAATATATAACATTAGATAAACTATAGTACACTTTTGCTTATAATAATTTTTATAAGCAAAATCTATATACTTAACGTGTAAAAAGTACCTTTCTAAACAACTTTATAGGGAGAGAGAATATGACATGGAAAATTGGTGACAAATTTAAATTCAAAAGACCTAAAAATTTATTAGAATTCACGGCAGAGATTATTGGTATATATAACGGTGAATTTGTGCAATTTAAAATAATAGAATGCAACCAAAAACATTTAATTGGAAAAGAAAAATTCTTTAAAATAGGACAAGAGGCAGAAAGATCTATAAAGAGGATTTGTGATTAATGAATATAGGCCAGTTTAATGCAAGAGGACCTCATAATGGAGTGGAACATTGGTTTGATTTAATTCATGACGAATTAATAAATCAAGGCCATGAAGTTAGACAATTCTGGTTACGAGGAGATCAACCAACTAAAGAAGATAAAGAATGGATGGATTTCGCTTTATTTCATTTTTCACAAGTTGCTCTTCATTATATGAGATTAGGAGTTCCTTATTGTATATTACCATCAGCTAACGATTGCTTTCCTGATAATGGAGCTAAGCTTAAAAAAGCAGCTTCACATAAGAATTGCAAGTTTGTGACTTATCAAAGTCAATATCACTTAGAAAAGTATAAGGAATGGAATATTCCCAAACCTAAGGTATATGTGCCTATGCCTGCTAGAATAGATTTATTTAAAAGAACAAAACCAGTTGGCACTAAAATTATAGCAGGTGGTAGGTTGATACCAAAGAAAGGGTTAGATAAATTACCTAATAGATCAGATTTATATATATTTGGTGATGGTCCTCTACGGACACGACTGGTGTGTCGCCTCCCGAAGGTAAACTTCGTGGGATGGTTAGAAGGTGAAGAGCTAAGAGATCTTATGGAAGACTCATGGCTCTTCCTTAATCCTTCTATTGAAACAGAAGATGGAGATAAAGAAGGTATACCAAATACATTGAAGGAAGCACTATTAATGGAATTGCATGTGATATCTAGTCCAATAGCTGGAATCCCAGAACTTAAACATGTGAATCTTGTAAAAGATTGGTCAGATATATATATAAATGGATATATAAAAGATTTAGAAAAAATAAATCAAGGATATACATTTTATAAATTCAGAGGAAATTTAGAAGGTAAAGAAGAAATTAGGAATATATACTCTCCTGAAAATTGTGTAAATAAATTATTGGAGATGATAAAATAGAAAATGATGCATTTAATAATAATAAAATTTTATTGCACGGAGACAAGTTAAAAGAATATATGGATAATAAAAAAACATCCTCTCCTATAACTTTAACCATAGACCTTACTAATAAATGTAATAATAAATGTCCGAAATGCGTTACAAGATTTAAAAATAGTGAAACACTTAGTTATAAATTTATAGTTAATTTACTATATGATCTAAAGAAATTAGGAGTTAGAGGAATTCAAATAACTGGAGGTGGGGAACCTTTATTACATCCAAGAATAGTGGATATCATAGAGTTAGGAAATAATCTAGGATTTAGTATAGGTTTAGTGACTAGTGGACAGTATGTAGATGGATTAGATAAAAAAAGACTATTAGAAAATCTTAAATGGATAAGAATTTCATTAGATGCTGGAACACCAGAACATTACAAAGAAACTCATGGATTAGAATCAGATAAATTCGATAGAGTAATAAAATTTATTTATGATCTTTGTGACTTTAAAATAGAGAATAATATCCCTGTGACAATAGGAGCAAGTTATCTAGTTTCTCTATGGGATAAAGATAGGGAAGAAGAAGATATTCATAAAGCAGTTGAGATATTACAAATACCAGGTTTTGATTATTTACAGGTAAAACAATATCACGGAAATAAAATAGAAATAGATTATTTAGATAAAACTAAAATGATATCTAATATAAACTTATATAATACATTTAAGACTAGGAGATATAATAGAAATTATAAATATTGTCATGGAGCTCACTTTACTACATCAATATCTGCTGATGGAAAATTATATGTATGCTGTCATTTGAAGAATGAAGAATTATATCCAATAGCAGATTTAAACAAAGAAAGTATATTAGATGTTTGGAATAGTAAAAAAATGTTAGATATTATTAAAGATTTAGATATATCTAAATGTATATCTAATTGTAAATATAATACATTAAATTGTGTATTAGAAGATGCAATTAGAAAAAATAAATCATTCCATAAGGATTTTTTATGAAAGATAAAATAACTATTGTTACATTTACACACTATTGGACAAATGCTCCAAGTACAGAATTGATAGATAAAACATTTGATAGTCTATATAGTAGATTACCATTAACTGATTGTAGACATATTATAAATTATGATATGCCTGAAAATAATAAAAAGTATAGAGAATATTATAATAATCTATTAAAATTAAAGGATAAATATAATAAGAATATAGAGATTACAACATTCTCTATAAAAAATAAAAAGCGTTCTTATATATATTCAGATATAGTTGATACTATAACAACTCCTTATGTAATTCTTTGGGAGCATGATTTTGTTCTTTTACGGGATATAGATTTAGAATCTATTATAAATGCTATGGATTATCATGAAGAGATAAATTATATAAAATTTAATAAGAGAATAAATAAACCTACTATAAATAGGAGAGATAGCACTAAAAAAACTATTGATGGATGGTTAGAAAAAGAAGATAGATACGAAATTCCTCTATTAAAAACTTGTGGCTATTCAGGATCTCCTCATATAGAAAGAGTTTCATGGTTTAAATGTGTATGTAAGAAATTAATTTATACCATACCTGTAAATAAACAAACATCTATAGAGAGAGCTATAAATAAATGGTTATTTCATAAAAGAAATAGATTTGGTGAAAAAAAATTTCATAATAAAGTTGGATTATATATATATGGAAATATTAATGATAAACCTTATGTAAAAGAAATATATGACTATAAAAGTAAAGAAGCTTGGGGGAATAAACTACCGAGTAAAACCTGGAGAAAAATTAATGAAAAATAATGAACTAATAAAAAATGATATAGATAAATATATTTATGACAATTTATTTTTAATGAAAGATTTATGGACTAAAGGAAAGGAATTAGGTGGAAAACCTGTAATACAAATTTTTCCTCACGATATTTTGGTAATAGTTCAATGGTTAAAATTAATAAAACCAAAAACATTGTTAGAGATAGGTACAGCTTTTGGAGGAAGTGGTTGTATATTAAAAATGGCTTTTCCAGATCTAAAATATATAACATTAGATTTACCTCCTCCTAGCGATTGGGTGAGAACTCATAATCAAGCAGGAAGATTTTTACCTTCAGATGTTATAAAGGAATATGGAGACTCAAAAGATGTTCTGTCTGATCTTATTGATAAATATAAACCAGATGTAATATTCCATGATGGAGATCATTCAGAAGATCCAGTTAAAAGAGATATTAAAGTCTGTTACGATAAAAAAATAAAATGGGTAATATTACATGATTCTCATAAAACATATTTGAGACAATTCTTACTTCATAATAATTATTATGAAGAAGTTTATTTCATTCACCTTAAAGGATTTGTAACTCCATCTCCAGGTATATCTATACTTAAATTGAAAGAATGAAAGAAACTATTTTATTTATAGGACCTCATCCAGATGATATAGAGATAAGTTGTGGAGGATCATTATCTTATTTCAGCAAAGAATATTATACTGTATGTATATACCTAACTAAAGGAGAGATGGGTGGAGATCCTATAATAAGAGAAGAAGAGAGTAAATTATCTTGTGATATTTTAGGAGCAGATAAGATAATATTTGGAAATTTCAGAGATACATGTATTCCATATAATATTGAAACTATAAGTTTCTTAGAACAACAATACAATAGGTATAAACCAAGTATTATATTTATTCCGAGTTCAAAAGATAGTCATCAAGATCATAGAAAAACAAATCTCTCTTGTAAAGCTGCATTTAGAAAAGCTAATAGAATATTAGAATATGAAACCTCTTCAGTAGATAATAATTATAATCCAGTATTTTTTATAGATATTAGTGAATTTATAGAAATAAAAGAAAAGGCCTTAAAAATGCATAAAACACAAATGCATAAAAATGCAATGGATTACAAAGCAATTATAAATTTGTCAAGTTTTAGAGGAAGACAAGTAAATGTAAACAATGCAGAAGCATTTGAAATAGTGAAATATTTATATGACAACTATAGCAATACATCAACCTAATTATCTACCTTATATTGGGTTTTTTCATAAAATCCTTATTAGTGATATTTTTATTATATATGATGATGCCCAATATTCTAGAAAAGATTTTCATAGAAGAAATAGAATAAAAATTAATTCAAAACAAAAGTGGTTATCAGTACCATTGATAGGAAGTAGTTTTAATAAAATTAATGAAATGAGAATCAATAATAATATAGAATGGCAAAAAGAACATTGGAAATTTATAAACATATCATATGAAAAATCTTCATATTTTCCAGAGATCATAGATGCATTTTATGATATTTATCATAAAGAATATAAATATCTCATAGATATAAATATGGATTTAATATTTAAATTAATGGATATTCTTGACTTAGATAATAATAAAATAGTATTTAGCTCAAAAATGAATTTAAAAAAGACCAAAGTGGATAGATTAATAGAGATGATAAAAAAGAAAGAAGGAACAACCTATTTTAGTGGAATAGGGGGTAAAAATTATATAGATGAAACATTATTTTTGGAAAATAATATAAATTTAATATACCAGAAATTTGATCATCCAATCTATAAACAAATAAAAGGAGATTTTATACCAAATTTATCTATAATAGATATGCTATTTAACTGTGGTGAAGAATATACAAAAAATAAATTAAGAGAATTATAATGGATGATTACAAAATATTTTATTCTTGCAATGCAAGTGAAGGAAAAATGTTAAAGTATTTATTTTATTCTATATTATCTGCTAGAAAATATATTAATAAAGAAGATGTATTAGTATATCTACACCCACCATATAATAATGAGAATACTGAATTAATAGATAAGATAAAGAAAATATCTAAAGTTACCAATTTGGATGATTACATTGGAATTCCATATTCTGTCCATCCAAAGTCAGATCCTAATAATAAAAGATATTTTGGAGAAAAATTAAATGTTATAAATGTTGATTCTGATATAGTAATAGCATTAGATTGTGATACTTTTATATACAAAGATCCTATTATATTATTAGAAGGAGATTATGACTTTGGTGCAAATGCTACAGATTTAACAAAAACTTCTTGGCAATCCAAGAATAATCTTATAGAAATTATGAGAAGAGTATATAAATTTAAACTAAGTGATGAAATACATTTATGGAATGGAGGAACTTATATATTTAAAAATAGATCTCATAAGAAGATAGGAAAATATTGGTTAGATATTTTTAATAATGATAGAAATACTCTAGATTATTGTATGAAACCAAATAGAAAAGTGTATGATCAAACTGCATTATCAGTAGCCACTGCTAAATACAGATTAAAATTAAAAACATTTTCTGATAAAGTCATATCAGAAGTAAGAGGAAAAGAAGGAAAATGGTCAAAAGACGATATCCCAGAAGAAAGTGTTATAGTACATGGGAATGGATTAGCAGATGGAATTGGAATGAAAGAAGAGTTAGATTTATTTTATTGTAAATTGATAGGTGATAGTCATGACTAAGATATCAGTATTATTAGCAACAAATAGAGTAAATAGGAATGTATTCCCATATATACAAAAGTGTGTAGATGGATTAGATTATTTACAAGAAGATACATTTACAGATGAATTCTATGAATTGTGTAATAATACATTATTGAATATACAATACCATTTCTTAGAGACTTCTCTTATATCTCTTTCAAATCAAAAATTCAAAGATTTTGAAGTTATTATATCTCATAGATATCCAAAAGATGCAGAGATGATAGTTAAGGAATATGTAGATAATTATAATGTCCCAATTAGATTAGTGAAAGAGAAGCATTCGGTATGGCATGATTTAGGAGAACAATACCATACAGTAGCTAATAATAAGAATACCGCATTCATAAATTCATCTGGTGAATTGATATATCATATAGATGATCTTACATTTTTTAATGAAAATCTTTTACAAGAAGCTTGGGATGAATATCAAAATGGTAATTATATGACTGGAAGAACGGTAAGGTGTATAACATATGATAAAAATTTAGAAAACTCGATAGATAAAGTGGGACCTAATAAGATACAAATAACTAAGAATGGTTGGACTGGACAAAAGAAACCTTTAACTAACGATAAATACATTCCTATGAATATGTTTTGGACTTGCAGTGCATCTGTATCGGCAGAGGAATTATTAGAGATAAATGGATATGATGAGTTATATGATGGATCATTAGCTGGAATAGATATGGATGCTGGAAATAGGTTATCACGTATTAGTAATTATAATAGAATAGCTAGCGAAAATTACCTATATGAAATAGATGATCCTACACCGAAGAATATGGTTAGAGATGATGTTCTTATGAGAAAGATATTTAGAGTAAGTCATATAAGAGCTAATTCTTGGAAACCTAAAAAATTTCAGATTAGGAGATATGAGAATTGGCATAAACATACATTAGGAGAATTAGATCCTAATTGGGATAAATTTATGGACATTCCATTTTATAATATAGAGAGAATATGAAAATAGAAAATATTAAATATCATCTAGTTGCTAATCATAAAATAGCATACAAATTAAATTCTGAAGAAATACTAAATGAAAATTCTGTAATTTTTGACTGTGGTGCATATGTTGGGAAATTTACAGAAGAAATATTTAGATTAATTAATCCTAATATAAATATGTTTTTATACGAACCTAATATAATTTTATATAAAAAACTAGTAGATAAATTTGAAAATAAGGAGAATGTAAATATTTTTAATAAAGCAATTTCAAATAAAGTTGGTTTTAATAATTTGTATTTAGGTAAAAATTTGAATGAGAGTAGTTTAAAAAAATCAAAGAAAGGATTGACTAATGATTATTTAAATGTAGAAACAACAACTATACCGAATGAAATAATAAAATTAAATTTAAAGTATATAGATGTTATAAAATTAAATGTAGAAGGAGAAGAATTAGATATTATAAATAATTTAGATAAAGGTGTTCTAGAGAAAATAGGACAATTTGCTGTTGCATTTCATTTAAATAATGGAATAAAAGATTATACACAAGAAATTCATGATAATACTATAAAATATATGATAAATAATGGATTTACTTCTAGTAATTACTATAAAAATAAACATAAATTATTTTTTAATGAAAAGTGGTATAATACTGACAAATATAAGGAGTTAAGATATGGATAGAGAAATATTAATAACTGGAGGATGTGGTTTTATAGGACATCATCTAGCAGAGCATTTATTGAAAAACACTAATTGGAATATAAAAATACTGGATAGTTTGACATATGCAGGCATACAAAAAAGAATAACAGATATGGGAGCTTATAAAGATAATAAAGATAGAATAAAATTTATATTTCATGATTTAAGAGCAGAATTAAATAAAACAACTATAAAAGATTTAGGACAATTAGATTATATTGTTCATATGGCTGCAGAGACACATGTAGATAATAGTTTAATAGATGCTAGACCATTTATAGAAACAAATGTTATTGGTACTATGAATTTATTAAATTATATAAAAGATAATGATATCGGATTAAAACGGTTTATTAACTTCAGTACTGATGAAGTTTATGGATCTGCTCCGGATGATTATGATTATAAAGAAGATGATAGATGGAGACCTTCTAATCCGTATTCTGCTAGTAAATGTGGACAATCTGCATTAGGAATTGCTTATGCAACATCATTTGGTTTACCTATTATACATACTTATACAATGAATGTTTTTGGGGAGAGACAACATCCAGAGAAATTAATACCTAAAACTATAAGAACATTTAAAGAAGGGAAACCAATGACAATTCATTGTAAAAAAGAAGGAGATAAAGTTACAGAAATAGGAAAAAGATATTGGCTCCATGCAAGAAATGCATCCGATGCAGTTCTATTTCTGTTAGATAAGGGTAAAAATAATGATCACTATAATATAGTAGGAGATATAGAATTAACCAATTTGGAGATGACAGATAAAATAGCTAAATATATGGGATTAGATAATCCAAAGTATGATTTTGTAGATTTTCATAAAACTAGACCAGGCCATGATAGAAGATATTCTCTAGATGGAAATAAACTACGGAAAATGGGATGGAAAGCAAAAGTAGATTTTGAAGAATCTTTAGACAGAACCGTAAAATGGTCTATTAATAATATGGATTGGCTATATTTATGAAACATAAAATAAGGAATGAATGTCTAATATGTAAAAATAAGAATCTTCACAAATTTTTAGAATTAGGGAACATGCCTCTCCCTAATAAATTTATAGATAAAGAGGAATTTAATAATGAGGAGTTCTATCCATTAAATGTATACGTTTGTGATAAGTGTTTTCTTGTACAATTAAAGGATATTATAGATCCAAAACTTCTATTTGATGATTATTTGTATATGACAGGAACTTCAAAGCCATTGGTGGATCATTTAAAAACTTTAGCAAAAGATTCTCTGAAATATCATAAAGATGGTTTAGTTATAGATATAGGATGTAATGATGGAACTCTATTAAAACATTATAAAAAATTAAATTTTAATACTATTGGAATAGACCCTGCAAAGAAAATAACAGATATTGGAAAAAAAGAAGGATTAAATATTATAAATGATTATTTTAGTAGTAAGTGTGTAAAAAAAATATTAGAAATGTATGGGAAAGCTAATATAATAACAGCAACAAACGTATTTGCACATACAGAAGATATAAAAACTATAATAGAGGGAGTTCGTGATTTATTGACAGAGGATGGAGTATTTATTATAGAAGTTCATCATTTGATGAATCTTATATTAAATAATGAATTTGATACTATATATCACGAGCATATATCATATTTTAGTTTATCATCTCTAATTCATCTTTTTAATTTATATGATATGACAATAATAGATGTTAGAGAAATATCTAATCATGGAGGATCATTAAGAGTTTTTATTAAAAAAACTGGAACTCCTTCAGATAATGTTTTTAAAATAATTGATAAAGAAAAAGAATTAGGTTTGTATTCTTTAGATACATATAATAATTTCTCAGAAAAAGTTAATGATATAAAAGATGAATTGATTGATACATTAAAAAATTTAAAAGAAAATGGAAATAGAATTACTGGATATGGAGCTACAGCTAAAGGAAATATACTATTAAACTATTGTAATATTGGTCCTGATATTCTAGATTATATTAGTGATAGAACTCCATTTAAATGTGGGAAATATAGTCCAGGGATGCATATCCCTATAATATCTGAAGATAAATTTCATGATGACAATCCAGATTATGTTTTATTATTGGCTTGGAATTATAAGGATAATATATTAATTAAGGAAGATAAATTCAGAAAAAATGGTGGAAAATTTATAATTCCTATACCTAAACCAGAAATATTATGATAGTTTATACTTCAATTTTTAATAATAATGATAGATTACCAGAACCATTAATTAAGAATAAAAATATAGAATATATTTGTTTTACAGATGGGCTCAAAAGAAGCAAAAAATCTATATGGAAAATAAAAACTGTGGATGGAATATACGATGGAACTAGGAATAATAGATATTATAAAATAAATTCTCATTTATTTTTTCCATCAGAAGAGATTGTATTATATTTAGATCCAACATTTCTAATAATAAAGGATTTTTATAATAAAATTGAGGAATGGCTTGGAGATAAAGACATAGCTATTAGACCTCATCCTAAGAGAAAATCTATATATGAAGAAGCTGAATATTTAATAAATAATAAACCACATAAGATAGATAGTAAAGAATTAATTATAAAACAAATGAATATGCTTAAAAATGAAGATTATCCTGAATCTGAACCTTTATGTGAAGGAGGATTTATTATTAGAAGAAACACTGAACAAGTTAAGAAATTTAATGAGATGTGGTGGAATATAGTAAAGAATTATAGTAAGAGAGATCAATTGAGTTTTAATTATGTATCATGGAAATTAGGAATAGGTTATAATTTAATAGAGAGAAAGGAAGTTGAAGAATATACCAGGAGAATAGCATGGCATCCTTAAGAAAGTTAGTAGTATTAACTACAGTTGGATTAACAGATTATGTTATAGGAGCATTAGAATCTCTTAAAGAAGAAGAAGCTGATATACTCCTTATAGATGATGGAAGTTCAGTAGATTATTCTTATATAATTAATAATTATGAAATAGATTTAATACAAAAGAAAAAAGGTAAAGGAGTTACAGATTCATGGAATATAGCATATAAATTATTTAAAGATAATTATGATTATTGTTTATTTTCTAATGATGATGTAATATTCCCAGGAAGAGTACCTCCTGATATGTGGAATGGTTTGGAGAAATATATATTTTTAGGTCCTTTATCTGATCCTATAGGAAGTGGTAGATTCATGGGTAATTTTCAGAATATTACTACGTATCTTAGAGGAGTAAAAGATTTTAAAGATGTCAAATTAATTCAGAATAGATTACAAAAGATACATCCTAATAAAAAGTATCTAGAAATAGGTAAAGATATAGTATTTCAAAGAAAAGAACCTCCATATATTAATGGCTTTTGTTTTTCTTTTAATAAGGATATAATTGAATATGAATTTCAAAAGGATATTTTATTTAATCCAAAGTATACAAATTCTGGAAATGATAAAGAATTGCAGAGAGATCGATTAAATAAAGGAAAGGCAATATCTATTAAATCTTATATATTTCACTATAAAGGAGGAACAATAGACCCTTATAGTAATACAAGACAGGAGATTATTAATTAATGATAATAATTACGATAGATGGTTTAAATTGGGATACAGCTAATAAATACTGTAAAGATATATTTGAAAATCAAAATATGAAAAAAATAAAAAATAATGTTAGATTATTTACAAATACACCAGATTCGGGCCAACCTACTCTTGTCGGTCTTACGTGTCTTTGGAGTGGAGAAAAAATTAGAAACTTTGATAAAAATTTATTTGCTAGGGTAAATCCAAAATACAATGAGAATTATAAACTCTCATTTAAAGATAAGAGTGGAAATGATTTTGATTTAATATTTAACTATTTTAATAAACCAAAAATTCAACTATCTCATCATGGAGGAAATCCTTATTCAAATAATGAAAAATATTTTAAATACTGGACAACACTAGAACCAAAAGTAAGAATATGCCCATCTGAAGAATGGTGTATAATACCTGAATTATTAAAGAAAGATTATGATTTTTTTCATATTCATACAGAAATTGGTAAGATAGGAGTATTACAACATGGTCCTTACGAACAAGGGAGAATGCCTGCTTGTATTCCTTATGATCAAATAAGACAAGATAAAGAATTAAAAAAAGAAGTATATTTATTTGGTCTTAAAAGATGGATATTTATTATTAAAGAATATTTATCAAAGATGATTGATGATACAATAATAATAACAGCAGATCATGGAACATCATTAGAAAAAATATTCAAACCAGAATACATTGATGACATTCCATTAATAATTAATAGAGATGTAGATTTATCAAATGTGACATATCAATGGGAATTAAAAAATTTTATAGTCGATTTAAATGAAAGATATAAAGAATAAATTTGGAGTTCCTTGCAGTCAATTGAAAGAGTATTTAGATGGAACTGAAATACCTTGTACTTCTGAAGTTGAAGCGATGGCAATGGCTGCAGGAGCTTGGTTTGCAGGTAAAAAACCAGAAGTTTATATGCAAAATAGTGGACTAGGACATATAGTGGATATTGTGTCTAGTTTATATAAACCTTATAAAATTCCATTACCAAGAATGTATTTGAGTATTAGATTCAAACCAAAACATCATTATGATATGTTTTTATATACTCCTTCTATTCTATTATTAATGGAATATGATGATGTTTTTGAGATCATGCAAGATGACAACTAGAAAAAAATCTATAGAAAAAATTTTGGAATTAAATCAAAATTCATTAATTATATCATCTGCAGGTTATACATCTAGATCCTTATATGAAGTTAAAGATGCTCCAAATCATTTTTATATGATGGGATCAATGGGATGTGCATTACCATTTGCTATTGGATTAGCTTTAAATACTGATAAGGAAGTGGTAGCTATAATCGGAGATGGAGAATTATTAATGAATTTTAGTTCTCTTATACAAACTGAGAATTTAAAATTAGATAATTTAACTATTTATATATTAGATAATAATATGTATCAATCAACTGGAGGACAAAAGACTATTAGTGAATATATTCCAAAGTGTGGATTTAATGTATGGACTATTAGTATAGAAGATGATCATATACCTCCAAGGATTCCTATAAGTCATAAAGAAATATCGGAGAGATTCTATGAGCACATTAATGGTGTGCAGCAAATCAACTAAAAAATATACTAAACTGTATAATTATGATGAATTATTAATAGTGAAAGAACCTCCAAATAAAGAAACTTTAAAAAAGAAAGATCTTTATCATAATGTTGTAGCAATAGGAGGAGGAAGTGTCATAGATACAGCTAAGATTTTAAGTATGAATTCAGTGATAGCTATTCCTACTACATATTCTGGAGCATCTGAGACTTCTCATGCAGTCTATTGGGATAATGGAATGAAATATGATATAGAATGTATTAAACCTATATCTGTTTTGAGAAAAGAATTTATAAATTTACCTAAACATATTGAAGTAGCTACTAAAATAGATTGCATTTCTCATATTATAGAAAGTTTAATTTCAAAGAATTCTACCATAGATTCTGATAAATACGCTCTTATAGCTATTAATTTTATAAAAGAAGATAAATGGTTAGAAGCAAGTATATATGCTGGTAAGGCTATTGATATAACTGGTACCAATATTATACATGCTATGTCCTATTCATTAACTGGGGTATATGAATTACCTCATGGAGTATCTTTGTTAAAAATATTTGAATTAGCTAAACATTATAAGAAATTAGAGGAATTATTATGAAAACCGTTTATGTAGGAATGTCAGCCGATTTTATTCATGATGGTCATATAAATATAATAAATATTGCTAGAAATTATGGTAATATAATAATAGGACTATTAACTGATGAAGCTATAGCATCATATAAAAGAGTACCTTTATTGTCTTACGAAAAAAGGAAAAAGATATTAGAGAATATAAAATATGTATATAAAGTAGTGCCACAGAAAACATTAGATTATACCGATAATCTTAAGAAATATAAACCAAATTACGTTGTACATGGAGATGATTGGAAAAAAGGAATACAAAAAGAAATAAGAAATAAAGTTATAGAAACTTTAAAAGAATGGAATGGAGAATTAATTGAACCTGAATATACAAAAGGTATATCATCTACATTACTTATAAACGATAAATTAAATCAAGGAGTTACACCTAATTATAGAAGAGGTAAATTGAAAAAGCTTCTAGAATTAAAGTCATACATAAGAATATTAGAAGCTCATAGTGGTATATCTGGTATAGTTGTAGAAAGATCTAATTATAATGGAAAAGAATTTGACGGGATATGGATATCAAGTTTGACAGATTCTACTTCTAAAGGAAAACCAGACATAGAAATAGTAGATTTTACATCAAGAATACAAACCATTAATGAGATATTAGAAGTAACCACTAAACCTATTATAGTAGATATTGATACAGGAGGTCAAATAGATCATTTTGTATATATGATAAAAACCTTAGAAAGACTAGGAGTATCTGCAATTATAGTAGAAGATAAAACATTTCCTAAAAGGAATTCACTGTCAGAAGGAGAAATTCACATACAAGAAGATAAAGAGACATTTTGTAGAAAGATAAGAGCTGGAATACAATCTAGAATAACAGATGATTTTATGATAATAGCTAGAATAGAATCATTTATAACCGGAGAAGAAGTTGATCTTGCATTAAATAGAGCTAAAGACTACATAGAAGCTGGTGCAGATGGTATTATGATACATAGTAAAAAGAGTAATCCCAAAGATTTAATATTATTTTGTGATGAATATAAGAAATTTAAAAATAGAGTTCCATTAATTTTAGTTCCTACTACATATAATTGGATGAAAGAAGAAGAGTTAAATTCTTTAGGTGCTAATATTATTATATATGCTAATCATCTATTAAGATCATCATATAAATCTATGAAAGAAGTAGCTAAAGAAATATTAAAAAATGAAAGAAGTTTAGAAGTAAATGATATGTGTACAAGTGTTAAGGAGATATTAGAATTAATATGATAATTGGTATAATAGGATTCGGAATGGTTGGTAGAGCAATACATCATGGTTTTGCTCAAATATGTGATTTTAAAATTTATGATAAAGATAAGAAATTATCAGAAAATACATTAAAAGAAACTTTAGTAAATAGTGATTTTATATTTATATGTGTGCCTACTCCAATGAAAAAAGAAAATGGAGAAATAGATTTAAAATCTTTAGATAGTACATTGTCTTACGCTAATAAATATATACCAAGAGAAGATAAAATATTGATTATTAAATCAACAATAGTTCCAGGTACTACAGATAGTTATATAAAAAAATATCCAAATCTAAATATTATATTTAATCCAGAATTTCTAACAGCTCGTACATCTAAATTGGATTTTATTAATTCGTCTAGAGTCATATTGGGAGGGGATCCTAAATTAACCAGTAGAGTAGCAGATTTATATGGAAAAAGATTTACACATACTCCTATTTATCTAACAGACGCAAGAACAGCTGAATTAGTTAAATATACAGCTAATTGTTTCTTTGCGACTAAGGTTTCGTTTTTTAACGAAATTTTTGATATATGCCGAAAGTTAGATATAAGATATGAAGATGTAAGAGATATGACATTAGCGGATGGGAGAATAGGCAATTCTCATACAGATGTTCCAGGTCATGACGGTTTAAGGGGATTTGGTGGATTATGCTTTCCAAAGGACCTTAATTCTATGATATACAAAGCTGAAGAATTAGGTGTAGATCCTAAAGTTATGAAAGCTGTATGGGAAAAAAACATTGAAGTAAGAGAAAAGAAAGATTGGGAGAAAATCGAAGGTGCGGTCTCAGATTAAAAAAGCTGTAATTCCTGCAGCTGGTTTAGGTACTAGATTCTATCCTATAACCAAATGTATACCAAAAGAAATGTTACCTATAAAAAATAAGCCTATAATTCATTATGTCATTGATGAAGCAATTCAATCTGGAATTACTGATATAGCAATTATAACAAGAAAAGGCAAAACAGTAATAGAAGATTATATAGATGAAATGAATTTTGAGGCTAATTTCTATTACTTAAGACAGAAATACCCAATGGGATTAGGTCATGCAGTACTAACAGCAGAAGGATTTATAGGAGAAGAAGACTTTGCTGTACTTTTAGGAGATGATCTATTAGATAATAATAGGGATCTACAAAATATGATGAAATTAAATCACTGCATAGCAGTGGAATCTGTAGTAGATCCGAGTAAATATGGAGTAGTATCTATTAAAGATAATAAAATAATAGATATAATTGAAAAACCAAAAAAGAATGCTCCGAGTAATTACGGAGTAGTGGGTAGATACATTCTACCTTATAAAATATTTAAATATATTAAAAAACAAAAGACAGATGAAAATGATGAGATTCAACTAACATACGCAATTCGGGATATGATAAGAGAAGGATATTCTTTTAGTCCTTATTATCTAACCGGAAAGCGTTATGACTGTGGAACTCCAGATTCGTATAAGGGCTGTTTTTTGGACTATTTTTAAGTACCCTTACCTATACCATTCGTTTTAAAAAAAGGTGTTATAGTAACTAATTTTGAGTCAATTTTTAGGAACTATTCCTAATTTTTGAGCTTTTTTTTAAATAGGGTCACCTTAATTATAACCCTGAAGATCCACTAACAAACCCTTCTATTTTTGTGTGGATCCAATCTATAGTATCTAAAGTAGTTGTAGTTATATTTTTTACATATAGGAGAGTGTTTTTTCTCATATTTTTTAGATTAGACCCATTCATAGCAGATGAGCTTGGTGTAGGATATAATCTTAAAGTATTCTCTCCAGTCCATGTCTGATCATAATAAGTAGGTCTACCAAGAATCTTATATAACTCTCCAGTTGCTCCAGGGGTTACATTAGACATTAGGGTATTTAATTGTGTTTCATCTAACCAAGTTGAGACTGTTACAGAGTAATTCTCAACATCCCAGCGAGAACACTTACAATCTATAAAATCGTCTCCATCTAAGGAATTATAAAAAATAGCTAAATCATTTTCAAATTTAAATAACGTAGGGATATCTCTAAAAGTGATACCTTCATCATCATCGAAATGATAAGTAAAAGAATAGTGACTTGTTGGCATATTAATCTAAATGTGGATATATTATGATATTACGATAATACCATAATCTAAGTTATTACATCCTCATCTATTTCAGGACTTAATGATTCTTGTGCTATTCTTATTTTACCACTTTTATATATTCTCTTAATTGTAAAAACTATTTTATCTTTAATCCACTGATTATCAGTTCCTTCCCAATCGTCTGGTATTGGATATATTTTAAGGAATCCAGCTTTGAATTCTTCCAATTTTTCATCAGGAACTGTTAATGTTAATTCTACCATTTTAACCTCTTCTTTCTTTAATTTATAAACATATTAAATTAAATATTATATGAACCTGAAACCCAAGCCCATGAAGTAGGGTTTCCACTTGGATAAAAATAATTCGAAGATGAACTAATAACTCCCCATTTCCAATTAGTCGGTTCATCTGAAGTTGCTCTAATTCCACTATCAACATTGAATTGACCTGAATTCCACACCCAAGATGTAGGAGAGCCAACAAGAGTTATGAATTTACTATAATAACTGCCTTCCTCTTCACAAGTATAATATACGTACATTTTAACATAATCTACATACATACCTCCTTCATTGATATCTGTATTAGCAACAGCTTTTAATGCTATTCCAGATGGAAAATCAGATAGATCCTCACCCCAATCATCATCTTGTGCTCCAGCTGTCTCTATACTATGATCTGGATATTCAGTAAATTCTCCTGTTTCTTTACCGTCTGAAAAAGTCTGACCACTATCTATTGATATATACATTATTAAAGATGGAGAACTTCCTTCTACAGTTCCTTTAGCTTTAGCTTCTGCTACTATGCCATCTACTTGATAAATTTCACAATCAAGATTAAAATCATGTCCTCCTACTGTAACGTATTCTCCATCGGAAAGAATTGTTGAACAACCTCCATCCTCCAAAACGCAACCAGAATAATTTACATCAGAATCTATTACATTACTAAAAAAAGTGCTATCAGATGACATAGTATCAAATTAGATTAATTAAATCGTTACTTAAATTTTGTCCATAGTAAATTTCATTGTTTACTACAGAACTCGATGCATTTGCATAATTGTAAAGCCAATGGAATTCATAAGTTTCTAGCATATTATAAGATAGATATCCTTGTATTCTATCTACTTCTTCATTATATTTTAATGTACTAAAGCTATACTCTAACAGAGAATGAGCTTCGCTGATACCGCTAGAATTACCAAAATCATATAATATTAATTCACAAATAGCCAAATCATCTTTAATATCCCACTGAAAATAAGATGTCATATTAGAACCACTAAATGCACCATAACCAACTTTATTAGCTGATGGATGGTTACATAAACTAACGTTAGATATATCACTAGAATAAATACGTTTTCCCTTCCACAAATCTACTAATTCATTATCATCAAGATGTCTATTAGTATGGTTGGAATTACTACTTTGCCATGATCTATAATATTCATACAAATAATACACATCAACGATATCATCTTCAATTATTTCTCTATATGTAATCATAATTAATCGTTATTAAGTAGACAGACCTAGCTGTATCCATTCCCAGCTATTCGCATCATTCTTAACTGACATAAATATCCATGTCTTCTCATCAGTGCCACCAGATACTCTAATTATCTCACCCTTATGATTTGTAGCAGTAGGTTTAGATGAATATAGATTAGTTAATACCTGCATACCTGATATTTGACTACTAGTTGCCATAGAATTAATAATAGATCCACTTATCTTCGTATTACCGGATAAATAGATATTTCCGTATCCACCAGTATTTATAGAAACTGACCCACTACCAATAATATTAATATATGGATATGAATCTAATGTATCTCCATATAACCATAATTCACTTCCAGTAGATGAATCGCCCATAATAACAGATTGATTTGCACCAGCATTATATTGAAATTTAAAAGATTGAGTATCTTCTTCATAAAATTTTATATCATTTTTTGTCCGTAATTCTATTTCCTCGTCTCCTTTTAGACGTATGTGTGGGAAATCAGTAGCAGTATTCGCATATATTCTCAAATCGTTTCCTGCTTCATCAGGTCCATATAATTTAGCAATTGTAGAAGTACCTGAGAATGTAAATTGAGTATCAGTCTTATTTCTTATTCTAAAGAATCCACCATCATTTGGCCCATAAGATGCAACAATAGAACCAGAACCATTCAAAGTTATATATGGATAATCATCATCTGAGTTTGCTTTTATTTCTAAATCATCACTAGTATCAGCCCCTCCTTGGATAAAACTATCTGCGCCATTAAGATAAAATTTAGCAATCTGTGCTGCTTCATTAAAAATCTTAAAACTTGTAGCGTCTTGAATTTTTAAATAAGATGCATCTCCAATATTCATTTCGATACGTGGATAATTTGCACCATCTCTTGCATAAATCCACAAATCAGCACTAGCATTTGTATTACCATAGAACTTTGAAATAGGATCATCTATAGTAAACTTGAACATTTGAGTAGAACCGCTCTTGAAATAAATGTTTTCAGTTGTACCTATAACTGTATCTCCATCTGCTTGTATAGCAATTCCACTAACTCCACCAGCTACTAGATTTGCTTGGTCTGATTTTAATGCTAGGTAGGTATCTGAATCCCCTACGTGTTCTACTTTCTCAGTAGTTTTTAGATAACTACCTCGAATATTAACTCCGGATATATATGAGGCATTATGAATTCCTTTGCTATTCCAATCCTTATGGTCATCTATACTTAAAGCAGATAATGTAGATACACCACCACCTGAACCACCAGATGGCATAGCTACCCAAGCTGAGCCATTCCACATAATACCGGAATTAGTAAATTCATCAGAATCCCATCCATCGATTTCAGTATCTTCACGGATATGATCTAAACTTCCACCACCACCTGAACCAGCTCCACTTGCAGTTAAGGATATCCAATCACCAGAATTAGCACTACAGAGATATATATCGCAATTTGTAGTGGAACCTGACATCCATAGATTACCTGCAATTTTTGAAGGTTCAGATCCACCAGGTTTAATATATACCATATTACTGGACATTCTAAATAATGTATCGTGATTATCATATATTCTAAATTGTTGACTACTTGGTATTGTAAGAACTGCATTACCAGAACCTAATAATTCCAATTGACATTTTCCTTTAGGTCCGTTATCCACACCATAATTAGGTTTTATTCTCATTCCACTGGCTGATTTATTGGTACCATATATATATGAATATGTTCCTACACGGTCAAATAGAAACATTACATTAGATCCATCACTCATGTAGATATCAGGATTACCAGCTACACCTTGAAGATTAATATAACTATTGCCTACCATATGTATTCTAGGCCAAGTATCAGTAGAATTTGCATTAATACGTAATTTCTCACCAGTACCAGCACCACCTTCTAATATAGAACCAATACTAGAACCTGAGTAAAATTTGAATGCTTGGACTCCATTTTCATCTATACGGAAATCATTGCCAGTACCATAGTTAATCTCTACAGAACCACCACCAAACATTCTTAACCAAGGTATCATATCTGTACTATTTGCATGAATATAAAGGTCTCCAGTAGAATTACTTCTACCCTCTATTACAGAATTATCACTACCAGAAAGATAAAACTTAGCTATTTGAGTATCTTTACTCTTAATATAAACATTTCCAGATGCATTAATATCGATATGAGAACTATCGTAAAGAGTTATTAGAGGCCAAAGTTTATCATCAGTTCCTTGTATGTTGAGATTACCAGCAGAGCCACCTTCTATGTAATTATTACCACCTTGTTTATTAAATTTGAACATCTGCGTTGTATTATTAAGAAACTGTATGACACTTCCATCAGCACAACCCATCTCTACATTTCCACTACCGTATAAAAATAAACCTGCTCTTTTATCAGTATCATTTGCATAGATGTACAAGTCTCCTCCAGTAGGGTCTGGTCCTCGAATATATGAGTTACCAGCAGTATAATTAAATCGAAACATCTGCGTGCCTTGTTCCTTGAAGTAAATATCAGCGTAGGAATCTATATTTATATTACTACTTCCAACCATATCAATATATGGATATGAATAATCTTCATGTGCTTTCCAATTAAATCGAGCTCCATTTGTTGCAGCTCCATCTAGATGAACATCACTATAATTATTATCTGTATAAACTCTAGCAGAATTATGACCTTGATTTCCAAATACTACTTTAGAATTACCAGATGCGGAAATATAAATATTTCCAGGTACTGTTGCATCACCATCTCCTATCATCCAAATCATTGGATAGGAATCAACTGAATTTGCCTGTATGATTAAATCATTCTCGTTTGTAGAACCTCCATAAAGATAAGATTGATTAGTACCATAAACAAACTTAAATGACTGTGTGCCTTTGTCAGTGAAATAGATGTCATTATTAGAACCTAATATCAAATCACTATCAGAAGATATATAAGGGATATTAGTGATACCATGTCCATCCCAATCTTTATCTATATCTATAGATAAATCGCTTAAATTGGAAGCTCCACCTTCTGCTGCTTCTGTTAGAGATTTCCATTCACCTCCTGTACCTGATTTGTAGTATAAATCAGATGAGGATAAGCTTCCAGAGAACCAGATAACACCACCAACATTCGGTGGTTGATTACTAGATGGCATTATTCTAAAATATGAATAGTAAGGGCTAAAATCAAGTTTAGTAGATCCTTCTAACCATACTCTAAAATTGGAGTCCGTATTAGCTGGAATATCAAATCCTGCAATTCCATAACTAGTACCAGAACCATAAAGTCTTATCATTGGATATGTATTATTTTCACTTGCTATTATTTGTAAATTTCCAGATACATTAGATCCATATATTTTAGAAAGAGAAAGAGATTTAGCAAATTTAAACATCTGCGTGCCCTGTTCTCTAAAAAAGATGTCCGCTTCAGAATCTAAAATAAGATTAGTATTAGCAGTATCGGTATTAATTATAGACTCTCCACCAACTAGCTTAAACTCAAACATTGGACTTGCTTGCTCATAAAAATTAATATTCTGATATGCAGCTAAAGTAATATCCCCCTGGCCATAAACACCAAGATATCCATTTGCGGCAGCATTAGTATTTGCTTGTATGACAACATCATGATTTGCATCAGTGCCTCCTTTAATATAGCTCTTATCACTTCCATCCCATTCAAACTTAAACATCTGCGTATTCTGTTCTTTGAAGAGTATATCCGCATAGCTAGTTACAGTAATATTTTCTTGTCCTTCAATAAAGATATTTCCATTTAATTGAGAATTACTATTAGCAGCTAACATTAAATTCATTGTTGCACTAGTACCACCATACATAATTTTATTACTTCCAGCAGATGTGAATGTGAATATACGATTATCCTTTAATCTGAAATAAATATCTCCATAGGTATCTAGGTATATATTTCCACTACCTTCCAATATCATTCTACTATAAGGAGATAATGAGTTCGCCATAATATGTATATCTTCTCTATAACTATCTGCTCCGTAAAGAATTGATTTAGTTCCTGCATCATATTCAAATTTAAAAAATTGGTTGCCATCATCTTCAAAGTAAATATCATCAGAAGTATTAAAATGTTTCCAGCGAGCAGACTCACTCGGATTATGACAAATTGCACCTGACATAGTATTCCAATTGGTATAGGTGATAGTATCACCACTAGCCATCGTATCGAACCAATTTGTAGCCATATTTATCTATTTCCTATAATTATAAATTAGAAGATCCCGAGACGAATCCCTCTATTTTTACATTCAAAAAACCTGAAGGACCCTCGAAAGGAGAGTCGGTAATACTTTTAACATATATTAAACATTCTTTACGCATATTTTTAAGATTTGAACCGTGTTCTGAATTTGGAACTATTCTTAGAGTGTTTTCTCCACTCCAAGTTTGATCGTAATAGGTAGGTCTTCCTAATATTTTAAAGAGTTCACCAGCAGCTCCTGGTGTTATATTATTTTTTAAAGTTTGTAAATCGGATTTATTCATGAAGGTTTCTAATACAATAGAATAATTTTCTTGAGTCCATCGAGTGCAGAAACAGTCAATAAAATTACCCAAGGATAAACTAGAATAATATATTGCAATATCTTTTGAATGAAGAAAGTAGTTATATTGAGCATAGAAGAAATGTCCATAGTTATAAATATCATAATTAGTTTGACTATCCAAAGTTGGGTATTTGGAAGCAAAATCTCCACTATCGTTATCAGAGTAATCTTTACTATTATCGTACCAGACCTTACCACCACCAGTAGTCCAGTAAATAAATTTACCGTTTTCATCACTCCAAATGGCTATAATATATGTTGTACCAGCAGTAATAGATGATGGCCCAAAGTTGGCAGTATTCCATGTATCATCAGTACCAGCTCCATCAATTTCACTTGTCTGAGCTACAATTTCTCTTGTACTAGACACATATACTGCTCCCCTAACTTTTTCTCCTGGATCCCAATCTGAATCTCCTCTAACGTACATTTTATCTAATGTACCTGTATATTTAGCAGTATCATAATGATATATTATAGTATCTGTATAATTAAAAGAATCACCAGAACTACCAGATCGTCCAATTAAGTCAGTTGACATTATGTATCCAACCTAGTTCCTTCAATCTTTATATGGAACTTTTCCCAATTAATAAAATCGTCGCTTATATTTTTTACAGCTATTATACGTTTTTCTCTGAGAGATGATAATCCATAACCTGAAATTGGTTCTAAAATTAATGTATTTCCAGAAGAATATGTCGAATCTATAAAGGTGGGTTTGCCTAATATTTTATATAATTCACGGACTGCTCCAGGAGTTACATTTTTAAATAATGTATTTCTAGCTCCTGAAGATAGAAAAGTTTCTACTATAACATTATAATTATCCTCATCCCATCTTGTAGCCCAGCAATCTATATAATTAGCGGGATATTGATTGCAGGAGTAATGGATTCTAAGAGAGTTTCCTTCTTTGTATGTATATCCAGCGGAAGTACCGAAGGTAATAGTAGAATCAAACCAATCTTCACCTCCACCTAAGTTATTAGAAGATATATACACCCTATAACAATATGAGGTATTTGGATTTAAATCAGTTAATTGTTGAGTAAGATATTCTCCACTAGTTACAATTTCTTCATATTGACTACTATAACGCCATTCACTTGGGTCAGTGCCTCCTCCAGTGCTTCCTGTTTCATAATAGAATTTTACATTACCTGGACCTCCTGTACATTTTGCTGATAAAGTGACAATTGATACTCCAGATGCAACACACCCACTAACATTTGTTATTGTAGCTGTAGGGTTTTCTAAATATGAAGCATACATTTGTATTAATTTTTCTGAACCAATCTGAGTAAAGTCTGGATCTAAGGTAGGTAAATATAGAGAAAAATCTCCACTACTACTAGCATAAAAATTCCTACCTGAATCCCACCAATAATATTTTCCAGCTACAGTCTCTATACCAAGGGTTTTAATACTATCATCACCCCAAATTGCAACAATATATGTCTCATTAGCAGATATAGAAGATGGACCGAATTGACCAGAAACCCATTCAATATTTCCTCCAGATGGTCCACTAAATGGATCTGTTTGAGCAATTAACTCTCTATTAGATGATAAATATACTGCAGCTCTAGCAAATTCAGTATGGTCCCATCTTTGTGTTTCAGTTGCCCCACTATAAACTCTAAGGAAAAATTGGTCTAATATTCCCGCTGAATTACTAGAACCATATATATACTTTATTTGATTACTAAGTGCAGTAAAGGTACTGCCTGCATTAGAACTAAATCCTATTTCATTATATGTCATTATCCTATCTCCTGTTTATGTTCTAATTCTGCAACTTTTCTAGCAATATCATAAGGTTGTTTACCATAATTAATTGTAGTTGTAAATCCATTTTGGTCTATTCTTTGAGTATATGATACTACATCCCATATCTCATTGATTCCAAAATTAGTTAAATTAGAAGAAAATCTATAATATGTATCGATGTCTGTAATTCCTTCAATAGTAACTGAACCTTTTTTAGGAATTGTTTCCATTCCAGATACTTCCAATTCAGCTCTTGCTTGAGCCTGTTCAAATGTTGTATAGCTAGAATCGGATATTTTCTTAAAATGTTTTCCATATTTATTTATACTCGTTTGATTAGAGGCTCTATAAGATATTTCTCCTTGTCTCCATCCAAGTTGAAATGACATATTTCCATCAGGGATTGTATCTGGATTTGTAGCATTCGTGCTCCAATTTATTCCATTATCCCAGGAGTAAGCTATTTTTCCATTATAAGGTGAAGAAACATCATAATGGTAAGCCCAATAATCATCAGTTGTATAAACTCCTATTTTCCTAATAAAAACTTGTTCATCCTCATAATCAGTTGGTTCAAATCTTAACCAAAAATCTGACGTATAATAAGAAGATGGTATTTTATAAGAAAATTGTTGTTCAGGTGCTGAAGGATTGGCTGTAGCTAACTCTACCCAAGAACTACTTGATGTCTTTCTTATTTTGCAAGTAATTGGATTTCCAGTAACATCTCCATCAGTACCACAAACTTCGAATTCTACATATGATACATTAACTGAGTCAAGATCTATATTTTTCCATATATGACTATTAGGCCATATACTAATTGGTTTAGGAGATCCTCCATAAGCAGTATAAGTAGTTACAGTACCTGCTTGTTCCCAATCATCCTTATCAGTAGTTGGTCCATATTCATAGGAAAAACCTGAATCATATTCAGGTGAAGTAAATATCATCCACCATGTATTATTCTCTAATTCATCTGGAGCTAATTTTGGTTCAGAATATGTCTTCCATGAAGAATAGCTCGGAGGATAAGGAACATCTCCAGGAGACCAAGAAATATCATCAGACCATTCTACTCTAGTTCCAGATTTCGGTACTCCTCCTCCAATAACCTTTTGAGCGTATAGTTGAGTTCTTCCTATAGAAGGTGAATTGGTTATAGGATAAGGAGCCCATTTAACTTTATTACAAACTCCACTAGTTTGGAAGCAATACATAAGAACTGCATTTTTACCGTCATCAACATCGGTAACAGAATTAGCACTCATATGAGTCCATGAAGATCCACTATTTAAAGAACCAGAATATGATATATATTGATTATAAGTTACATTTGTCGGTTTAACTTCTAAAAAACTCATGTCCATATTATTAGCAACAGTATAATTATTTGTCTTAAAACATTTTCTTAATCCACTATAATGAGAACCACTTCCTATTACTCTGGCAAGTATTCCATAACTCCAAAGGTTAGCACCTTCGTATCCACTAAATTGTCTCATTTGTACTTTTATTTTTCTTATTCCACTATATATCCAATCATCATCAAATAAAATTTCAGCCCATTCATCTGGTTCAGTTTCTAAATCTATTGCTCCATCAAATACATGAATCCAATCACTCCATGTTGTAGATATATATATGTCTCTCATCTCAACATCAGAATGAGATTGTGCGTTAGCCTTTGCGTATATACCATCACACAACATTGGAGCATCAAATTCATATATATCTGTTATTGTTCTATTATTTCCACCACCATAATCCTGAGCATAAGTAAGTAAACTTCCATCTATCAAAGCACCTTCAATACTACCTGGATCTCCATTCCAATGTTTGTATCCATCATATATAGTATACTCACATCCAATTGGATTCTTTGTCCCGCTATAATATTCGTGCCTACTAGTAGATATGTATATAGCTCCATTATATATCTTAGCTCCAGTGGCTTGTGAGGATAAAAATGAATTGTCGTTGAAATTATCATCAAAAATCTCGTCTTCAAATCCTCCAGAATCGTCAGAAATCATTAAACTTGCACTACCGATCCTTGGTGTAAAGTGTCCATTAGAGGATAATTTATAGTATACAATACATCCATCAGATGATTCACTACCAAAGTCAACCCATTCTCCATCTTTTAATGTAAGTCGAGAACTACCACCATCATTAGTACCAGAGATAAATATATGATTTGATGAAACGACTCCAGTTAGGTCCAATTTCATATATCTACAATCATTAGGATATGAAATACTAGAAATATACCCAATAGTTTCATAGTTGCTCCAAGAATAATACAGATGTCCATCTATATTATATTCCCAACCATGATAACTAAAATGAAAACCACTACCCCAAGATGATCCCTTTCCATGATACAATTTTCCTGGTATAATGTCTTGCGTATATGTAGTTTTCAAATAAACTCTAGCTTCTTCTGCACCATAAGGTCCATCGTTACCTTTAATTAAAAATGCATATGTCTCACCACTAATCATTCTAATATAACTATCACTAACATCCACTAATACAAGTCCATCCTGCGATGGTATAGTAGTAGACCATAGTATATTCTCATCTTCTAATGCTCCTTTTCTTAATTCCAATAGATATTCCCAACACCACATATGATCCCATAAACCAAAACCTAATAAACTAAAAAATCCATTATTTGAAGGTATAAAAGTTTGTGCGAAATATTCATTGTGAGTTTGAACTTCTGCATTATATGGAGTATGTTCTGCAACATAATAATAATTGCTATCATCAGATGTGGCTAAATTTAAATCACTATTTCTAACACATATATTAGAAGAATAACTAAATAAATCTAAATTGTTAAAATCGTCCTCAAACAATTTCAATTCTGTATTTTCCCATATTTCAAATTCAAGAGTTCCAGGAGCATCTGGATCTGTACTTCTATCTAAATATAACTTAATAGCAGATAGTCTTGGATCTTCTCCATCAAATCTTTGAGCTACAAGAACTCCATTTGGAAAAGGTTTTGATTGTGGATGATTTGGAGATACTATAGTCTTTGCAGAATAATCTGTACCTCCTATAACTAAACAATCATTAATTAAGTCTTCATCTGCTTCTTCTATAGGTTCCATATTTATAATATCATCTTCTGTTATAGAAAATTTATATGTACCGGAATGATAATAATATCTTAAATTATCTTCATTATCTACATAAAAACTAAAACCATCTATATCAGATAATCTACTTATAGCATCTCCTACTTGGATATTTGTTAAATTAATTTCACTAGTTAATGATATTCCTTTAGAAGTATCTATGTAATCAGAACTTATGCCATCACAATAGTCATTAACTAAAGATGCAACTATATTAGTAGTGGTTCCTGAGTATAAAGCATTTTCATCAGTAACGTATCTCCAAAGATCATATGTTTTTCCAACTAATTGATATGTATCGAATTTAGTTCCTTTCTCTACAGTTTGCTGTCTTCTTGAAACGTATCCATTAAATTGTAAAGATCCATCTATGAAGATCATACATGTATCTCCAACATTTTGTGCAGATACTTTATATAATTGTACCACTCCATTTTGATAATATGAATCGTCTGAATTTGTTATTTCTATGAAAGATATATTATCTCCAGGAAAATAATGTACAGTGCTAGCTCCTCCTGAATTAAAATATATATCATATTTATTTGTCATATTGTTTACCTCGATGCTCTAGACCTATATTTCAATTCTGACATAAATGCATCTGCATTAGTTACATTATTTAAATTGATAGGTCCATATACATTAACATTTTCATTAGTAGTGTCTCCATAGTCTATTGGTCCTTCTCCTCCTGTAACTCCTCCTCTCTGAAGAGCTATTAAATCTGGATAATATTTTGGTATTATATATCTTAATAGTTTTTCTCCATATTTTCTATTTATACCTTCCAAAGGAATTACTGCTTCTGCTCCTTTTTCACCTATCATAGCAAATGTAGGTCCACTTGTTTTCTTTATTCCTTTTTGTAATCCTAGAATTCCACCTTCAGCATGATTTCCACCTTGGTATACATCTCTATGATATGTTGTGTGCATAGTACTAACATTTGCTGGAATACTACCTATAAGTCTTATTATTTTAATTAGCTTGTTTTCTGAATCTCCAGTATCAGTTTTTACTTTAACTTTTCTTTCTATTTCACTAGGTATATCATCAGTTGTTCCATTCATCAAATTTGCACTTTTGTTTAGTACTGAGTTTATTGCATCTTGACTTGCTTGACTCCATAGGAAATTTAATGTTAGCTCCTTATCTAATGCTCCAAGGTCTGGTAGCATTGCATTAAATTCTTCCAGAGTTGGTGTCTTTATTAATTTAGTGATATTTAGTTTATCAGTACCAACCAAATTTCTGAAGAATGCAACTCCACCAAGTGGTGTAGATGGAAAGTATAGTTTCTTTTTATCTTCATCACTAAGAGATGTAAACAATGTATTTATATCAGATTGAGTTAGATTTGGTCTTATTGATATTTCTTGAGGAGAAGCACTTTTTGTTGCTTCACCTATTTGATCTATAATTCCATCTTTATCAACAGTATACTCTAAATTACCTAGCATAAATGTAGTTCCCTCTACTGTAGTTTTAACAGTAGACATATCTGCAGCAAATGGAAGTTTTATTCCTTCAGGCATCATACCTTCTAAAGCTGGTATATATTCAGTTGGTATAGCAGATAAGAATGTTTGCCAATTCTTACCGTCCCATTTAGTATCTAATTTAAATTCTGCAGAGAATCTATGAAATATGTCAGATAATTGACTGATTTGAGTAGAAGTTAATTTTCCTATCCAAGTGTTCCAATCATATCCATCCCATTTTACATCAAAATCTAATAATTCTTCCATGCCTGCAAATGATTTAGTTATCCAGTCCTTAGCTTCTTCTGTATTAAATATCTCTTCCCAGTCATCTCCTTTCCATTCATTTATATTGCTTGGTACTTCCTTAAATATATCTCCAAATTTCTTATTTAAACTCTTAGCAAATGATTTTCCTAATATACTAGTTCCTATTACTTCATCGAAAGTTTCCCAATCAGTTTCATCCCAACTAACAGTCATATCTGGTGTGAATATTACATCATTTTCTTCCATATCTTTTAGGAATGCATTAAAGTTATCTCTCCATTGTTGTAAATCAGCCATTTCAGTAAAGTTAATTTGTATAGCAGTTTCCATAGAATTTAGATCTACTCCTTGAAGTTTTAATATCATTTCTAATGTTTTCTGAAGAGAATCTCTGGTTTCTATTAGTATATCATTTGTTTTTTCTAATGTTTCATTAATTTCAGCTAATGTACCTACACCACCATCAGTAGTATCCCAAGCAGATGCAGCAGCATTACGAAATGCCTCCATGTTTTCTATGCCAAGTTCTTCCGCTAGAGCAGCCTCTGTCATTCCTTGTTCCCATACTCCAATAGCATTACCCATTTGTATCATTGAAGCAGCTGATATTATACCAGCCTGTCCATATTCTTCTAGTATTTGGTCCATATTCATTCCATAGAAGTTTTCTAGAGTAGAGATTACTCCGTCCATACTTCCACCAAACTCATCCCATATACCTAGATTTTCTAGCATTACTTGTGCTACGGTTTTACCAGCATGTTCACTTCCCTCTCCATATACATCGAAAAGGTCTCTTTGTTCATCTAGTAATCCACCAACAGAACTAGCATTTACTGTTGAGTCAATTAATGCTTTGCCCATTGTTGCAGCATTCTTTATTACTCCTTGCATTGATTCAGATAGAGCGTTATTAGCTAAACCTAATTCTAGTTCTGCCTCTGCAGCTTCATAAGCATTATCAGCAATATCGTACCATGCTTCTGCTGCTTCAGAAGATATTATTCCTTGATCAATTAAAGAATCCATTATTGGACCTAAAATATCTTTGTATTTTTGAGTTGTATTTGTTAGATTATCTTGTGCATCATTATAAGCAATTATTGTATCTAATTCCTCTTGTGTTATTATTCCCTGAGAGACTAAGTCTTGTAAGTCAGCGAGCTCTTCAGCATACGCAGCAGTTCCTGCTTCTGTATTCATGAATTCTTCTACTTCTTCTCTTTGTGCATCGTTAAGTCCATCTATAGCATCCATAAATCCTTTGTTTAATTCAAGAACTTCTCCTTCTGCTTCCTTTAATTCCTTAAATCCTTCTATGATCTCATCATTTATCATTCCCTGCTCAGCTAGTGTCTCGAATAAATCTGATAATTGACTTCCTTCGTCTTTTCTTAATTTATATAACTTTAGTTCAATTTCATATATTTTGTCTTGAGCTTCTAGATAATGTTTTAGGTGTTCATTAGTTATTTTTGTAGCTTCTTCTAATAATCTCATATAAGCAGCTTGTTGAGCTTCTAATTTCAACTGCTCCTCAGTTTGACTAGTTAGAGTCTCCCTTAACTCCATAAAGGCTTCAGTTATTTCCATTAAATCTCTTTCAGCTGCAGTTGCTTTTATAGTTACTATTCTAGCTTCATCTTTATTTTCTAACCACTCTGCCATTACATTTGTATTGCCTGCTACCATCTTAGTTATTTCTTGATAAGAATATCCCAAATCTATAAGTTCATTATATGTTTTATTTGCAGTATATCCAGTTTCACTCATCATAGTATTCCACATGCTTTGAGCTTGAGCTGCTGAAGTAGTAGCTTCTTCCTGTTCTATCATTCTATCTACAATATCTTTAGCTATACTTGCAAGTTCAACTTCTTTTTCTTGAGCTTCTTTAGAATTAGCTCCATATTTACCTAATGCTTCTGCATATTCTAATACAAGATCTGTTTCTCTTTGTCTTGCTTGAGCAATATCATCAATTATATTGCTTACATTATTTAATGACTTATAATATTCTTCTAAATATCCAACTGCATCATCCATAGCTTCAGAATAATTTCTTACTTCCTGTAAGAGTCCTCCTATACTATTTATAAGATCCTGATTTACCTCATTCAATTTTTCTTCCGCTTCTATTAATTCATTCTCTGCATCTATAAATGCTTGAGAATCGCTGATGCCTTCAGCTTTCATATCATTGACTTTCTCCAATGCAAGTCTATATACTCTAGAAGCATCAGATACTTCTCCTAATTTATCTTGTAAAACAGCTTCTTCTCCTATTAATAGATGTGTCATTCTTTTTAAATCTACTCCATAATTAACCAATTCTTCCATTGAATCAAACCTATCAGCATATGCCTTATCTGTCAGATGTAGAGCTTCTGCTATTCTTTTTGAAGCAAATTCAACAGTAGATGCAACCGCTTCTGAAGATATAGCTTCTTGTTGTGTATTTTTCATGAAAATTCCTGATAGTTCTTTTTTAGCCCAAGCTCCAAGAGATGCAAGTTGTCCTCCTATGCCTCCCATAGATTTTGACATCTGTTCTAAAGCTTCACCTTCTCTATATAAACTTTCTGAATCTAAAATTCCTCTTCCTAATATTCCTAATCCTCCAAAAGTTTCTGTTAACAAATCTAGAGGATTCATAAGCTCTTTAGTAGATTTTACTTGTTGAACATTCATAGCTGAAACTAAGGTTGACATTTCTGCTAAACTACCTAGTGACTCAGCTGCTCTTTCATTAACACTAACCCAGTCAAGTTCTTTATCACTGAGATATGCAACTGCATCAGCGAATCCCATACTAGAGTTAGATGCAGCCCATGAAGCAACCTCAAGCATCGATAATTCAGTTGCTAAATAATCTAAATCAATGCCTGCTTTCTTTACAGTATCTCCTAAACTACCAAAATCTCTATTTAGAGTATTGAAATAAGCAGACACTGCTAATACTGCTACGGCTGCAGCTAATAAAACTGGAATTGCTACTTTTAATGCCATTGCACTAGCAGCTGCTGTTTTTTGAGCTGCAGATAATTGTACATTAGCTATAGAAAGAGCTTCAGTTACAGGTATGTCCTCTTCTTTTGCTATAGTTAATGCTCTCTGTAGTAATGCTGTAGTAGCTAAATTAGGATTAAGTGACATTCTGGCAGCAGCTTCAGCAGTTAATTGTTTGTTGTATATTCCCATAAAGGCAGCCTTAGCTCTTAATGCTTGGTCTTCCTTAATTGATAGTGCTAAATAAGCTTGTTTTAAAACAGTTTGAGCCTTAGTTAATTTATTTGAAATTAATCTTGCTGCTAATTCCTTTCCCAATGCACTAGTAAGTATTGCCTCTCTAGCAATCTCTTTTCCTAATAGTGCTAAATATAAAGTTTTTAATGTAAGGAGACCAGAAACTATACCTCTAACAGCCATTAAAGTTCCTTTCCATGTTATATAAGCTACTATTAATGTCTTTATTATATTCCAATTTTTTTGAAGAAATCCGATAAAAACTGATAGAGCTGGTAATACAGAATCCTTAATGAATCCAGCTAATTCTCTAAGAAATGGAGAAAGTTTATTTCCAATTTCTATAGCGGTTTCTGAGAAAGCATTCTGTAATAGTGTTAAAGAACCCCATAGAGTATCTGTTTGAGTTTGTGCAACTGATTTAGTAATTCCAGCTGAACTTTTAAGCATTGAATTATATTCAGATACTTTATCTGCTGAATCCACCAATACAGCAGCTGCAGCGGCAGTTCTTGCTCTAAACATATTAGCAGCAGTTCCAGCATCAAAATTAGCTGCTTTTAATTTATATAATATTTCTGTTAAAGAATATATTTCTGGGTTTAAATCTTGTACAGTCAATCCCATTCCTTCAAGCATCTCTACTGCTTCATCAGTTGGTTTTAATAATTTAGTAAATATCATATTTAGACGTTGACCAGCTTGCGATCCAGTCAAACCAGTGTCTGTTAAAACTGCAAGAGCAGCTGATACTTCTTCCAATTCTACACCTATTGCACCAGCTATTGGACCAACGTATTTCATAGCCTCTTGCATTTTCTCAAATGTCATAAATGAATTGGTAATAGTAGCTGTAAATGTATCTACTATTCTTTCAGTATCTTCTATAGCTAATCCAAATGCTTTCATAGCTGTAGCAACAGAATATGTAGCTTCAGAAAGTTCTGATTGTGTAGCTGCTGCATAATCCAATATAGGTTGTAAATCTTTTTCTGTCATGTCTGCTACATCATAACCAGCACTAGCTAGATTATAGAATGCATCTGCTACTTTTTGTGCAGAGAATACTGTAGTTCTTCCAAGTTCTTGAGATACCTGCATAATATGATCCCTAACTTTTTCAAATGATGATCCTAAATATCCTGCTACTGTGGCTGCATTTGTGGCTGACCTTTCAAACTCTGAAAATGTTTCTATCATCTGTTGGATACCATTCCGAAGGGCCATTACCATCTGAACACCAATAGTAAAAGTTAAATAATGAGCAATCATACCAAATAGATTTCTTAAATTAAATGCCTTCTTTATTATAGAACCAAATGACTTACTAACTCCTTGATCCATTTTTATAGAACCTTGTATCATTCCATCCTTTAGGGTTCTGAAACTTACATTTGTCTTATCGTAAGCCATTCCCAATTCTAATATTCTTGGTTTTAATTGTTCCATTACTTCCATTTGAGTTTTTCCCATAGCGACTCCAGGACCCGCTAAATCGGGTGCTGTAGTAGGAGCTATTGTTTCTTTAACTTTAGTAGCTCCTCCCATTTTAGCTAAACCCATTTCTTTCATAGCTACAGCTGCTCTTTCAGTAGCTGTGGCTAATTCACTCATAGCTTTAGTGTGGATTTTAATTTGACTCATAAACCCTTGTGGAAATGCAAAGGGTCCTCTCTTACCTGCTCCAGCAGCTTTTCTAATTTCTTGATTAAAACTACCTAAAGCTTTTTGGACTTTATTAATTTCACTAACGAATTTGCTAGCATTAGCAATTATATCAAATCTTATTTGGCCAATTGTTGCCATATTTATACCTACTTAATCTTAACTAATTGAATTGCTTCTCTATCAACCTTTGGGGAATAATCCCATGGATGTTCGTAATTAAACCAAGCTTTCCATTCACACACATATAAACCTAAGTCATCGGTTGATTGAGTCGATACATAATAATGATATATCCCTGTAGATGCATGAGTTCCTGATACAGGTCCGAGTAGAACTGTTCCATCTGGTCGATATACTGTCAAATAAGCTTTATTACCAGAACAGTCTATATAAGTGGATCCCGATGTGAATGTAACTTGCGATTTAAATGTACTTTCCCTTTCATATTTTGTTACGGACATATTTATATCACTCTGATGTAGAAACAGTAGAAACAGTTCCCTCAGATGAGGACTGTCTAACATTTTTATCTTCAGAAGATGAAACAGAAGATTTCTTCTGTTCATCAGAAACTACTGAAGATTTTTTTAATCTCGATGTAGTTACAATCGATTTTATTAAGTTTGAAATTGAATTAGAAATTCTATTAATTTCTGATGAAGTCACAGATATATTATGAAGATCTGATACTTGAGATACTAAATTATATACTTCACTATCTGTTAATGAAGTAATATTTCTTTCAGAGAATTCCTGCACTAGATTATTTATTAAGGAATCTGAAGTAGTTATGTTATAGATTTCAGTGAAATCTACAGTTATATCTGATGGTATGGTCGGTAATGGAGGTGCTGTCGGTTCTTCTAAAACATCAAATCTTGATGAATCGAATCGTGCAGTGTCGAATCTAGCTGGAAAGAAAGTCATTAAAAATTCCTCTATCACTTGCCATTAATATGTTCCTGTATTTATATATATGTCATTACTTTGCTTAGATGTTTGAATATTCATACATTGTCCTAACTTTGATGATAATATTATCAAATCTGGTGGGGATATATCAATGGGAGGAGATGATATATCTCCATAAGCATCAAATATAGTAAAAGGAGATGCTCCATTTCCCCAAAAACACCAATGATTATATTCACTATCAATAACTTCAACATATATGTATCTGCCATCTTTGTCAGTAGAATCTACTTCTGCCCAATCACTTGTATCTTGCCAAGTAGAAATACCCTCAGCAACTGCAGTTCCCCAAGTCCCCTTTATATCACTAACGTAGATATCCACATCTATAGGATCTATACCAAGTTGGGAACGGCCTCTAAATTTAGTTATAGTATATGTTTGTCCTAAATCAATAATAAACCAATGAGTTTCTGATACTGAATGGGCCCAATAATTTGTTCCATCTAATGCATCTACTAGGTCAAAACCTTCATTTTGCCCACAACTACTATCATATTCATCACTACTTATTTCTAACCAATCTTCAGCCATTTTATATCTCTAATTCTTCTTCGATACTTGTAGCTAAATTATCTCTATGAACCTGACTAATATTAGTAATAACTGGAACATCTAACTCTGAATCCCAATAATAATTCTGCAAACCAGTCATAATTATATTATTTATATTCTGTAGTGAAGTTATTGAACCTGATATTGCAGTAGCAAATTCTGGATATCTTGATGCAAACCAATCTCCATGAGTAGTATTAAAGTTATTAAGCATGGCATAATTATTCACAAACCTATCTCTCAAATCCATCAACTCCATAGTAGAATAAGTTCTATTAGTATCCCGTAATTGAATTACTAGATGATTTATACTATTCCAAAGTCTAGGTAATTGTTTAATTATAGTTTGAGCTGTAGATTCTCTTTGAAGTTTATATATCATTTTATCCCTCCTTTAGTAGACATATTGAACATTAAAGCATAATAGGTAATATCGCTCATGCTATAGTAACCCGATGTCCCTTTCCTGAAAACATTATTCTCTTACCGGGTACCTTATTAAATTTAGTAACTCCAGCTGCCTCTCCCTCTTCAGAACTTTCTGTATAATTAGCATAGATTAATAAACTAACAGTTGAATATCCGTCATCAAATGATTCTATTGGATCTTCTGGTGTCGGATATGTCATAAATTCATAGTATAAACCACCAGTTCCATCTGCTTCATTCTCTGAATTAAAATTGACAGCAAGTGTATCATCAATAAAAACACCAATATAATATAATGTAGATGCTGTTACTGTTGGTTTTGGTTCACTAAAATTAAATGTAATCCAACCAGAACCTCCATCTGTTTTTTCTTCAGTGGAATCTATTAGATTTAAATTTTCATCATATAATAAACATGTTACTTCTTCCCCAGAACTCCAACCACTTGTAAAATACACAACTATATTATCAACGGTACCGTCACTTGTTGGTGTTCCCTTACAAAATCTACCTTGATTAGCTGATACTGATAATTGGTTTTCTGCTGAACCATTATAACCAAATATTGCCATATTTAATACACCGAAATTTGCATAAATCCAGTTCCATACTGATACCCAGATAAGGATGCACCACCGGAATACATGAACCGTATTTCTGTATTTCCACCATCTGATTTGGCTAATGGATATCCTTGTTGTAATATAGATGATGATGTTTTATAGACCGATGTGGAACCGCTTAGAAGTTCTACACATAAACCACTAACTGATGTTCCACCTGAATTACAGGCTGCTGCTTGCCATACATATACGTTTTTAGATCCTGCATCAAATCTAGTTAGATTAATATTATGATTAGCTGATATTTCAATGTTACCTATATTAAAGGTCATTGGTGGTAATTCATTTTCCCATCTAGAATTATCCGCCTTGTATACTAAAATTTCTCCAGAAGCTGGGGATGACAATTCAGCTTCTTCAAATGCAAGTTGTCTAAGAGATTGTGATGAAACTACAGAATGAACAATGTCCTTTGCAGATGCATACAATGTTGATTCATATTGAAGATTACCAGATAAATAAATATTTTTGATTCTTTTACCACCAATTCCAGCTGAACCTATATTAACATTTCCATCAGTAATTGGAGTTATATCATTTACTACATCCAAAGAATTAACAGTTAAAGTATGTGAAGTGGAATCGTCTGTATCTTTTCTTAGATATGTTCCGGATGGTTCTAAATAATAATCTGCATCTTCTGTTGTAGAACTAATATGATAAATTATAAGCTCATCATAAGAACCTCCACTAATTATTGCCATGTCTCCTGTATTATGCGGAATATTATCCCAAACAGATTTATCCATGACTGGAAGTTGAGTTATTCCTCTATATTTAGTATTTAATTGGTGTCTATTACTAAAGTATGAATTTTGAGGTCTAAAACTACAATTAATATATTGTATATCACAATAAGGAGGAGAATCTGTACTTTCTTCATATATATCATATTCAGTTCCTTTATTAGCTTCAGCCTTGAAATATGTATTTGCATAAATAACTACATCAGCATCTGAAGATTGTTTAGAATATAATCCATACGCTAATCCAGTAGGAGAATATGATTCAACAAAAGAATTATTAACTGTAATTCCATGATTACTAAGCATGGTTCCACCAAAATAAAGACCTCTTGTAGTTCCACCTAAATTATTTTTAGCATATATAGTACAATTATTCAAATAGCTTTGACCTACTCCTCCTTTCTTTATTCCAGTAGTTTCAGCTCCTTGTCCAGATATATCACTTATCACTCTAATATATGAATTAATTATATCTACTCTAGGATCTTCACCAAGAGATGATCCAGGTCTGTATATACCAATTGTACTTCCATTTCCAGTAGGTCTATATAAGTTAATAAATGAATTTTTTATTATAAGAGGCTCGTAATCTATTAAAGATGCACCTGAAGATAATATATGAATACCGTAAGAATCTTGATTACCTGAAGGTTCTACTTTAATTTCAACATTATTTATTATAGAATTTCTCCAAGACTTTATTGTATTTTCATTTCCTATACCTTCTTTTTTAGCATAGATATAAAGATTATCTAGGTAAACATCATTTACATTAGTAAAAGCTTTTATAGCTATAGATCCTGAACCTTCTGCATTTATAGTTAAATTTTGTATACTAGAATTAGATGAAACTCCTATAAATGGATCTTCTCCAGCTGTAGTTGATTGAATGATAGTTCCGTTTCTAGATTCACCTTCTAAATGTACATAAGAGCAAACTGGTAATGCAGTTTCAGTATATGTTCCATTAGATACTTTTACCGTTATTGGCCAGGAAGAGGATGCTATAGAAGCAGCCTCTGTTAATCCTTTAGACACTGTTAAAAATGCATTATGAGGAGATAATCCATCATTAGAATCGCTCCCATTCTTTCCTACATAGATAGAACCTGAGAAATCTGTATCCCCAATTTCACTATCTACATAATGCTTATTAGTCGCACAACTTGGATATGAAGGATCTATAAGTCCAGAAATGGTATTAGCATTAATTGTTAAATCGCCAGTACTGATAGAACCTGAAACCTTTTGAGATGATAAATAAGTAATATCATAAATACCATAAGTAGATTGACCATCTAAATCTCCACCTAATTGAGGAGAATCATCTTCTACTACACTACTTAATCCTCCAGCTGCTTCTACATTTACAGCTATCCATTTTTTAGTTCCATCATCCCATTTTATTCCTGAGCTATCATAAGTTGTAGAATCCCAGGAAGTAATATCGGCTGCTCCAGTTATATTGTAAATTTTTAATTTAGTCATATTTATCCTCACTTAAAATCTAAACATCTTCATATATAGAGAGACTTTTATTTCCTCCATAAAATTTTAATCGTCCTGGTCCATAAATATTTAAATAATAAACAGATTCCTCTTCTTCTTCACCGAGGGTTACATCTAAATGTCCATATCCAACTAAATTTAGACTGGATACAACTATTAATCCATTATTTTGAGTATAGGATTCAGCTTCTTCATCATTCCAATTCACAGTATATGTTTCTGTAGTATCTGGCATTTGAAATCTAATATTAGCAATTCCTTCTCCAGAAATTTCTATTAGAGATTCTGTATCATCAGTAGTTGGAGATGTAGCTGATAATATATATATATTTTTATTCGAAAGATATTCTATTTTTGGATGAGATGTATGTTGTGATGAATATATAAAACTTGTAGACGATGCAAGATATGATCCAGATATATATACATGAGGACTAGCTATACTATCTGCTTTATATACCCAAGATAGAAAATTCCAAGAGTGTGGATAATCCATAGACCAATTTATCCCACCAAGATAATATTCATATTTTGTTATAACATCACTAGTATCTGCAACGGGAAAACTTATATCTCTTCCATTAGCATAAGTAGACACTCTTTTAAAACCTGCATCTCCATCATCCCCGACTTTGTATATAATTTTATTATAACAACCAGAGAACACACAAAGATTTAAGTCTGGAACTGATGAATTAAATGCAATTACATAAGTACCACAAGTTAAATCTCCATCATCAGTAGGAGGATCTTCTGTTAATCTGAATGCATCTGTACCATAATGACCACCTAATGTAGTTCTTCCAGTGTTTAGATACATATTACCAGAATTACTCTGAGCTGACACGAATATAGAATATTTTCTTATAATTCTATTTGACGATGAATCGGTGAATTCAAGGAATAATGAATGAGTTCCATATCTATCTAATGTTAAATTACCTGATATTAGACTTCCATTCTGTCCTGAATATGAAAATGTATCAGTATCTGGATAAGAATATACTTTCCAATCCGGATTCTCTTCCATTTTAAGATCTGGTTTTCTAGTTCTAAATGAATAGGATATTGTGCTGTTTACTGATGGGACTATATTACTTATAGAAAGACCACTGATTTCATACCCTTGAATTGGGTGATATAAATAATTATGATGAATATTTGGTCCACCAGTATTAGGATAATTAGTAAATATTATGCATTTACCACAATTTTTGAAAGTATTGTAACAAATCTCATTAGTATAACAAAGTTCACTTTCTTTTATACCATAGTTGCATTCTTCAAATGTATTACTAGAGAATATATTATTATCTGCTGCATGAGCTTTAGAAGCTATTCCGCATCTATAGAAAGTGCAATTTGAAATTGTATTATCATCTGAACCTGTTACTAAATCAATTCCTTGAGATAATCCAGAAAATGTACAATATTCAATTATAGAATCATCGTCAGATATACTAACTCCTGGCCAGGTTCCAACTCTAAAACTTGAATTATCTGTAAATGTACACCCACTAATAGTAATATATTGACCTTGTATATTTATACCATAATCGCATTTCCTAAATGTACAATTATTTATGTGAGTATGAATTCCATAACTTCTTATTGCACTTCTATAATTAGCATTATATCCTATGAAATCTATATCTTTTATAGTGTTATAACCGCTATCGTCATATAGATAAAATATGAAACTAATAGAATCACTAGTAGATGACATATAATAATTATTACCACTAAATGTTATACCACTAACAGCAGATAGTTTAATTTGAGAACTTAGCTTAATATTATCTGTAAGAGTTATTGTATCTCCAGATACTGCTATATTATGAGCAGTTGATGATAATTCATACTGATTAATTACATCATAATTTGTCATCTATTATACTCTCGCCATCCATGAGAAGTCTTCTGATTCATCCGAAGTATGATATACTGTAACATCTGATGCATCTACAGTAAATGAATAAGCTATAGGATTAGCTCCAGAAGGAGTTAGATTAACATAACTTGGTTTTGCAGAGCAATTATGAGCAAATGTTCCTCCATCAGCTACGTTTGCCCAGCCAGTTCTTGTTTCTGTTGATGGAGAAAATCTACTTATAGAATTTGAAGATGTTATATATAGAGTATGATCAAATTCGTCATATCCTTCTAAAGTATCTATACGAGAATCTAAATTGCTTGAGATAGAATTAACTAACGCCCTATTAATATTGGAAGATCCTGCATAATTGTCATTAAGAACTGAAGTAAGATCTGATTCTTGATAATAGAATTTATTGATAGCTACAGAAGAAGCTATGTAATCATCTACATCTATAGTTAAGCTTCCAGATATTTTACCATCACCAGTTGTTGATATTCCTAATCCAGCAGTAAGTGCAGTCCATGAAATATCTTCTATACCAGCTTCACCCTCTAAAGTATCTAAACGGGTATCATGAGCAGATGAAGTATTAAATAAAGAAGTGATATCATCACTTATATTAGATGAGAAACCATAATAGTCAGCTGCTCCAGACCATGATGACGGTTCTTGAGATTCCAAAGCTTCTAATCTAGTATCTATGCTACCAGATAGAGTATCAATCCATGTTTGATTATATAAATTGGATGATAAAGAGTATAGAGTATGATCGAATTCATCATTGTCTTCAAGATCTTCAAGACGTGAATCTATATTCCCTGAAAGACTATCTATCCAAGTCTGAGTATACATATTAGAAGATGCCCAAGAACCAGCTACTGCATTGCTTGATATAGTTGAATATCCAAGTACTGTGACATCATGATCTCCAGATCCACTAACACCAACTCCTGTAATAGATGCAATTCCTGTACCTTCTGTTAATGTACCCCAATTAGAAGGAGTATCTGATACAGCATCTATCTTAGCATCAAGATTAGATGATATTGTATCTATATAATGTTTGTTGGATACTCCAGAAGCGTAAGTTGGATCTGCTATTCCAGAAATCTCTCCAATGAAAGTTACAGAACCGCTAAAGTATGAATCCCCAGATACTTGAAATTGATAAGGCCCTACATCAAAATTAGCATGACCTACTGTAACTTCATTAGCATAGTAAATTCCTCCAGTTCTTGTATTCCATTGTCCTGCTCCTTCACCTCCACTTCCTCCACTAGGCATCGCAACCCAATTGGAGCCATTCCATAATATTCCAGAATTGAGGAAAGTATCAGAATCCCATGAATCTATTCCATCCGATATTTCATACATTGCAACTTGAGCTGAAGCGTATGCTTGACTATATTTTTGACCAGAAATAACATAACCAGATGGATGGTAATTATCATCTAATACTGATGTTAAATCTCCTTCTGATGAATAAGTCTCACTATACAAAGCTATTTGTGTAGAAGCGTATGCTTTTGAATATTCTTGTCCTGATATTACAAAACCAGATGGATGATAGTTGTCATCTAAAATTGCTGTTAAATCACCCTCTGAAGAGTAAGTTTCAGTGTATAATGCAATTTGTGCAGAGGCATAAGCTGCAGTATATTTTTGAGAAGAAGCTGAAAACCAATCACTAAGAGTTTTTACATTGCTACTTATTCCTTTCCCTAATGAAGAGGGATAGTATTCAGATCCATCTAAAGAATCTTGTTTGCTATCTATCTTTGTATCTAAATTGCTAGAGATGGAATTTATTAAAGATATATTCACATTTGAACTGCCAGGATAATTATCATTTAATGCAGCAGTTAAGTCATTTTCTGTGGAATATGTTTCGGAATAAAGAGCAACTTGTCCAGATAGATAACCTTTCCAATAATAAGAACCAGATTTAAGTATATTTTGAGGTATATCAACAAGTGATAACGTGCCTGCAATTCCATCATGTCTAATAGTTACTGTACTAGTTAATCCTGAAGCTATAGATAAAATTGCAGAAGAATCGCTACCAGCACTTGAAGGAGTAGGAATCCATTTCTGAGAACCTTTATCCCATTTAATTCCAGAATTATCAAAGGTATCGCTATTCCAATCTATATCTGATGCTCCTGTTATTGCAAAAGAACCTACAGCACCTGTAGCTGCATATATAGTATCTAACCAACTTCTTATATTACTAGAAGGAAAGTGTATATCAGAATCATTTTTATGAGTTTGAAATGCTCCAGATCCTGCATAGTTATCATTTAATATTGATATTAAATCATCTTCCGATGAGTATGTCTCACTATATAGAGCTATTTGCGCTGATGCATAAGCTTTTGAATATTGTTCTCCAGAAATTACATATCCAGATGGGTGATAGTTGTCATTAAGAACTTCAATTAAATCTGATTCGTTAGAATATGTTTCAGAGTATAAAGCAATCTGTGCACTTGCATATGCTTTGGAGTATTTATCTCCAGAAATTATAATATCTGAAATTGTTGAAGATGAATTATTAAACCAATTATATGATTGTGTATATTTATTTCCTGAAGATAGTAAATCTTCATATCTCTGAGAAGAAGCATTTATCCAATTATAAGAATCTTTTGCATTCGAAGAAATTGTGGTATATCCATCAACAGATACAGTTAATGAAGAATCTCCACTAATAGCATAGGTTCCTGTAAATCCTCCGATACCAGTTCCAGCAGAAAAAGACTGCCATCCTGAAATACCTCCACCAGCAACTGGAGTTTGAGAAGACCACATACTTTGGGTATCGTCCCAAGTTAATACATCGCCATCACTTGGAGTCATATTCGTAACAACATCTGTAAGGCCAGATATTGTATTATCTCCAGTGGAGTAACTCAATGAATTCCAGGAATTAGAACCGTCTCCAATTTTGATTTTTCCTGTATCGGTTTCACATCCAAATTCTCCTGCTGCTAATGTTGGATCATTATTTGTCCAATTAGCTGCGGTATCATGTCTCAGTTGAATTTTTACAACCATATAATCATAACCTATATATTAACATATTATATATAAACATTTAAGATCCACCACAATCTATCCCAGAAATTCCACCATAAGTGGAATCTGATAATCCGCCATCTAAATTGGGGGAACCTTGTACATTTCTATCAATCCAATATGTTCCGTCATAAGTAAGAGAATTTCCAGATGTAGGGGCTGGTACATTAGTATCAGTTAAATCCTCTAAGGTGCTTGAAGCACCACCTGCTGCTACTGATGAGGGTATCCAATGAGTTCCATCCCATCTTAATCCTGATCCTACTCCAGGTGATATTATCTCTACATCAGCTAAACTAGAAAGGTATGCCCATGAGATGTCTCCACTAGGAGCAAATGTCTTATCTACATATCCTTTATTAGCTGCACCTGAATAGTAGGTGGGATCTATTAATCCTGATATTTCTGTTGCTCTAAATATATTTCTTGTCATATTAATTTATTATTGTCCAGCTCCACCTTGACTTCCGGATACCCATTTCCATTTAGTAGATAGGTTTCCTATTCCAGATGGGTAGTAATAATTACTGGATGAACTTATAACATACCAATTCCATGTATTTGGATTTGAAGATGTAGCTCTCATACTACTATCTACATTATATTGACCAGAGTTCCATATCCATTTTGTAGTAGGAGAATTTACAGAAATCATGGTACTAAAATATGTATATCCAGCTACTTCTGGAGGTGCAGAAGGTACAAGAGTATCTAAATTTAATGCACAGAATCCACACTGATTAGCTTGAGTTTCATCATCTCCTGAACCTCCTTGACCATCATCGAATTGTTGTACACACACTTTATAATTAGATGATATTTTCCATATACCAGCTGGATTTAATGATCCATTAAATGTATCATATGAACTCTGTTCTCCTCTAAGATATGTACCATGTTGTCCTCTAGTTTGTGCAACTCCGCTTATAAAGAATCTAGCAGCTGTTGTTAAACGGGTTCCATTAGATTCGGTCTGTCTTTCTAAAAGGCCATTTCCTAATAATAAGACATCACATGTCTTTTCAACATTCATACTACTTATTGATGCTTGAGTAAATGCAGCAGAATCATTATGATCCACATCTCTCATCCATTTCATATAAGTAGTTGTATCACCGACTGCTTCTCCACCAGTTGAATCATGACTTATAAATGTCTCAGCTTCAGAAGGTAATTCCATTACGAATACTGCAGATTGACTACTAGCAAATCCATCTCCTGAAGAATCTACATCAGCATTTCCTCGTTGGCATTGAATAACTAGTTTCTCATTATTTGATGTAGTTTTGTGTATGAACCAAGCATTAGTTTCTCCATACTGATTTTCATCATCTCTTATATATGTATAACCATAAGATTGAGGTATTTCAGATTCAAATGAAGAACTTGATACAATAGCTCTAGATATTCTTTGAGTTCTAACATCTCCTGCACCCAAATTATGTGCAAAGCTATATAATATTAAGAATTTACTTCCAGATGTATTAAGTGTAATGGTTTCTCCACCAGCTAATGCAGCTGATGTATCAAATCCAGTAAATGTATGACTATATGGGGGACTATCATCAGGACCTGCTATATTATCAGCAGTTATTCCAGCATCCCAGTTTACTCCATTAGAAGTTCCAGTACCCCTTTCAACTATAATATAATCTATTCGAGTATCTATACGAGTATCATCAGTATCAGCTCCATTATGTCTACCAACATAGCAATTTGTTGTAGTTGGAGTGCCACTTTGTGTTCCATCAGAACACCAAGCTTGTAAGAATTTGTCTTCTGGACATCCATGGATTTGAGTTAGTACGGTTAAATTAGAATATGAACCTTGAAGAGATACTTGCTCCATAGTTCCTGGCCAAGTTGGTGCCAAATGGGAACTAGATGGTTTATAACTAGCTTCGCATTCATCTCCTCCTGGAAGAATATGATTACCTGATTCCATTACAAGAAAATATATAGTATTTGCATCAGCAGAATCTGCACTAGCAGCATCTAATCTTAATTTGAAGGATATAGGAGTAACTCCACTAATTCTAGCTGTTACAGGTGGATTACTAGCACTATTTATGGAAGGTGTACAAATTATAATAGGTTCTTTATATGATTTAACTAAATTAATATCAACCCAAGATTCATCTACATTTGTTTGAGAACTATATTCACCAATTACTACAGAATTCTCATCTAATATGGTACCAGCTTTATAATTGAAAGCCCAATACATCATATCCTCTGTAGTATGATTTCTTTCTGTATCTCCTATATTATCTTCATCACAAACTACATTCATAGTTCCTGCAGTTATAGGATTTGAACCATAGAACGTAGGGAGATATCCATCTCCTCCATCTTCTCCACAATGAGTTAAGACTCCAAAGTGACTTACTCCTATAGCTGTACCTGTACCTCCAGATATAATATTATCATTAGTTTGTACTATCTTATGTTCCCATATTCCATTCTTCCAAGATGTACCATCAAAATTATCAGTACCATAAGTACTTCCGTAATGCCCATAAGCAACATCGCTAGAATCTGTAAGTCTAACAAGCATTATTTCGGAGTAATTAGCAACTGCAGTATTAGATATGCTATCAGAATCTCGTCTTGCTTGAACAGTTACTATTTGACCAGATTTAGCTCCAAGAATCATACAAGAGGCTCTAGTATATATTGCATTATTATTTGTATCTCTCTGATATCCAGCTCCTCTTGAACCTTGAACTTCAACACCATCCAGTAATGTTCTACTCTGCATATTTTCACGATTATTTCCACCTTCACCGTGAATATAAGTTAAACAAAGATAATTACCATCTTCAGTTAATTGAAATCCTTTACCAGATCCAGATACATTGTATGTACCATCGTTTCTATATTCTGTATTAAATGGAAATTGAACAAATGAAGTTGTCCAAGTTTGAGTACCAGCAGAATCGTACCAGATTCCTATATCACCAATAGCCAAGAATATCACCTACGTACAAGTTTCTGAGCAGCATTCACAATTATTATAATAGCATTCTTTTTGTAATGTATGTCCACATATCTTACATGGACATGAACATAATAAAGTTGTAATACCTTCAGTCTTATTTCCTGTATCTATAGTTAATTCATTAGGTGGATATTTTTCTGGATGGAATGTATGAGCATATCTATAATAGAACTTGTCTTTGTATTTTTCTAATAATTCCCCAAATCTTTTATGCATTAATTCTTTTTCTTCATCTGATTCACTAAATTTATGCTTATTGATCCAATCTTCTACATTCTTATATTTTATCATTAATTTCCTGTGAGATAAGTTAATAACATCCAATCATATGAACTACCGCCATATATTGATACCCAAACCCAAGTTCCATCTGAATTACCAGAAGTTCTTATAAGTTGACCTGGTCTTGTTGAGGCTGATCCTGCATCTGTTAGATTACCAAATAATGGTAAATGCCAATTACCAGATATTCCAGCTTGAGACGAAACACTTGCAAATACAGCATGTGTTGTATCTTTCACATGAATATCAGAGTTTGATGAATGTAAATAAGCCTGAGAATATTCCGCACCAGATATAACAAAGCCAGATGGATGATAATTATCGTCAAGGTCAGAAGTTAAATCACTTTCATTACTATAAGTTTCAGTGTAAATTGCTATTTGTGCAGAAGCGTAGGCTTGCGAGTATTCCTGACCAGAAATTACGTACCCAGAGGGATGGTAGTTATCATCAAGAACAGATGTTAAGTCTGATTCATTGGAATACGTTTCTTCATATAGAGCAATCTGAGCAGACGCATAAGCTTGTGAGTATTCAGAACCTGATATTACGTAACCTGATGGGTGGTAGTTATCATTTAATTCAGATGTTAGATCATTCTCAGATGAATATGTTTCCTCATATATTGCAATCTGAGCGGATGCATATGCTCTACTATATTCAGATCCAGATATTACATATCCTGATGGATGATAATCATCATCTAAAACATCTGTAAGATCTCCCTCTGAAGAAAATGTTTCTTCGTATATAGCTATTTGTGCACTTGCATATGCATTTGAATATTTCTGAGATGAATTATCATACCAAGAATTTAGCACATTAACTAAACTTGAAACTGTATAAAATTCTGCAGATCCTGACCATGAGCTAGGTTCTTGTGATTCTAAAGAGTCTATCCTTGTATCTATATTTCCTGAGAAAGAATCTATCCAGCTTTTATTATATAAATTAGAAGATATTATATAAAGAGTATGATCAAATAAATCTTTCACTCTTTGAGCTGAAGCATATGCTTGAGTATATTTAGTACCAGAAGCTAATAATTCTTCGTATCTCTGAGATGAGGCATTAACCCATTCATAAGCAGAAGTCCATTGAGAATCTTCTGTTAGAGATACATGAACATCTGTATTACTTGAATGGCCTATATAACCTGCAGCACCGGACCAAGAAACATCAGATCCTGCAGTACCAGATTCTTGGTATTCACTATTTAACCAAGCTAATAAACTTGATGAAGGGAAGTGAATATCAGAATCAGATTTGTGTGTAGAATAATTAGAGGAATCTGCAAATCTGCTAATAGCATTAGAACTTGTTATATAATTCTCTTCATTAAATTGATCGTATCCTTCTAATGTATCTATTCTAGAGTCAAAATTAGAAGAGGTGTCGAATAATGCAGTTAAATCATCCTTAACATTTGAAGAGAATCCATAAAAATCAGAAGCACCTGACCAGGCTACATCTGATCCTCCTACACCTGTAGATGACGATATAATTATTGTATTATTTCCAGAATATATATAAATTCCATTCTGTCCTGAGAAATAGATATTATCATCATCATTTTTAGTTATCTGTTGATTTTGTGGATATGCAAAGAAATTATATTGATATGTAGAAGGTCCTCCAGCAAACCAGTTAACACAATGTTTACCAGCTATAGATAAGTATACTATAATATAAGTATCATCATAAGAAACTGAATATCCATAAGTATCAGTACCACTTGGAGATATTCCAACTATAGTAGGAGTACTCCCAAAATTGTGTGTGATTTTAGATTGTGAAGAGACTAGAGCCCAACCAGCTTGATAATCTGCAGTTGTACCCCCACCTCCACTTCCAGCATTATCGTCTACATACTTTTTTGTAGCAGGTTCATAATCTCCATCTGGAGTAAATGGAGTTATGTTTTCTTTATATAGATATAAATCATGATGAGTATGAGATGATGCTCCGAATAAATTAATGGCATTAGAGCTAAATCCATAGAAAGATGAAGCGCCAGACCAGGCTACATCAGCTCCAGCTGCTCCAGTAGGAGCATATACACTATCAAACCAACTTCTGAGTAAAGAAGAAGGGTAATGTATATCTGCATTGGATGAATGTCCATATGCATTACTAGAGATTAATTCAGTAAAATCTACGAATGCATTCCAATCTGCAGAATATATTACATCTCCCGATGCTTTAGTATCATTAAATGCCATATATAATCCTTATATCAATTAATCTAAGTAAACAAAAAGAAAAACATAGGTTAATAATCCATACAATCTAAGCGTCTCCTTAAAAAAAATTCTGTGCATTAGATTATAATGAGATTATTACCAACATTAAACATAAATTATAACATTACTACCTACGGTGACCTCGTTTCGACTTGGCCTTTCTTTCCATTTCTTTATATTGTTTTTCTTTTTCAGTTGCTTTATGGATTATATGTCTCTCAAGAAATGAAACCCCAAGAGGATCATCCTTTCTTAATTTTCCAAGCTGCATTGGCGTTACATGTAAAAATGAACACATTTCAGCTTCAAGATAACCTAAATTAGATTCAACGAAAGGATTGTAATTGATCTTCTTCTAGGGGTCCCTCCTGAGTAGCCTTGATTAGGCCAGCTATGAAATTCTGTAAGGTAGTAAACGAAACATTAGATCTCCAGAATTTTTCATCTAATGATGGATCCACACAGAGCTTTGCTGCTAATTTTGGAAGTGATTCATAAATTGATACCATTTTTTGTAAAGATTTAGAATCTAGTTTACCTTCATACATAGAGGCTTCTGCTGATAGTTTCATTATTATTATCATCTCTTCTTGAGTTGGTCTTCGAGATTTAACAGTTCTCTTAGTTTCTGGTGAAGAGTAAAATGTTATTTTTAACAGATCTTCTTTATAGTCTCTTTCTAGAATACCACGGGTTGTTATTTGCTTTATGATATCTTTAGAATCATTCTTCTCTTTCTTTTCAATTTTTTCTCTTAGCTCATCAAAATTTTTGGGTTCTTTATTTTCTTTATTCTTATCATTAGATTCTTTATTTTCTACCATATTTGTCTCCTCGAATAGAAAGAATTAAAACATTAAAACATTTATGGATAGTCTGTAATATATGTTCCTTGAGTAGTACTATCTACAGTTACTGAAGATACTTTATAAGGATATAACAAAGTAAAATCTATAGATCCTTCTGTAATTTCATCTGCAGTTCCAATTGAAAAATCAAATCCTGTTATCTGACAACTCTTGAAATAAAAGTGTAACGAATTATCTCCAACTGAACCTGAAATTTGCACATTAGATGCACCTATTAAACCAGATACTAGAATACTACCTAAACCTGTATCAGTTAATTTACAGGCTGTTAATGATCCTTCGATGCTTCTAGACCCAGCTAGGAAGAAATTCCCAGTTTCACCTACAAGTTCTTGTTCTGCAGTTCCCCTACTAATAGTAAGAGAAACATCAGATATAGCAAGTGTAGAATGAGTTTGGGTAGATCCATATCCTGCACTAGCTATTACAATTTTTGCATTATTTCCCCTATAAGTTACAGGTGTTGCTCCCATTGTCTATCACGCATCCGATATTAATCCAGCTTTATAGGTGACATTTTGTGGATCTAGTAAAGCAAAGTCAATGCTAGCTTCACTAATAGTATCTGCATCTCCCATGCTCACATCATATCCAGTAATTTGACATGAGACTAAGAACCAATGAATTGGGCTAGTACTTCCTACTGAACCTGATATTGCTATGAGTTCATTTGTTGAAGTTCCTTCTATAATATTATTTAAAACATCAGAACTACCAGATGAACCAAATCTACTAAGTGTAAATGATCCATCCATAGAAAGAGCTCCTTGAGCAAAATAATTACCAGGTAATCCTATGAGATCTTGTTCTACTGTTCCTCTGTCAAGTGTTAATGAGAATGATCCCATTCCCCAAAATGAATGCAATTTAGAAGCACTCATAGTAGGTGCTGATCCAGCTGCATGAGCTTGTAAGAATATCGCGGCATTTTCTCCTGTTACAGTTCCTGCCATATAATATCACCTTATTCTTTTATTAAATTATAAACATACATTAATCATCGTGATGTAATTTATACCTATAAGTTTGCATTTTTCTATATACATTCATATCATTATCAAATAAATCTATATCCCCCTCTTTTCTACAAGCCCCAGATACTATAAATAATGGAGTAATAACATCAGCTATTTGATATGTCTCCATTCTACTACTTCTTGAGAATATATCTACTGTGAATACAGCATCTTCAAGTCTTAATCTAGAGCCTGCCGGAGCTGATTTGTAACCTAAATAACCAGTATCTGTACCACCTGTTTGAGTTAATATAATACATGGAAAAGAATCTAAAGTTTTAGTCCATCCAACTTTTATATTATTTTCTGAAACTAAAGATGTTACTGATGATGAACTTCTCATGAACCAATACAGGTCAGCTATAGATGTTAATGACATTATCGTAACCTCATAGAACCAACTTCTCTTAGTATTCTATTTTTATAATTTATTTCTATCATAGATACACTTTGATTCATAGCATTTGATAGATAATGTTTACCATCTTGTAATTTTACTATTCTTGGATAATGAATCCCATCGTGTTTTCCCTGAGATTTTCCTACGGGCCATCCTTTATGACCGTAATTATCAGCATCTATAAATCCTTGAACTGGAGTTCCTGTATCTGATTGCATGAATCCTTGAGTACCTCCAAGTTCAACTATAGCAGCATGATTTGAATTATATCCTAATCCCATTTTTATGGAATAGCCTTGAATTTCTGGACTTGTTATAAATTTACTATCTCTTATTTTATCATCTCCTATGGAATGTCCCCATTTTAAAGTAGAATCTATATTATTCATCGCTTTCTCATGAACTTTATCTAAAGAAGTTATAGTTTCGTCATTAAGATAATTTACTATACTACTCTTTAATAAATTTATATTTCGAATAGCTACATCTAATCCTTCTATTTTTATCATTGTAACACCAAATATGCAGTTTTATGATGAGATGAGGAATCAATAACTACTTCTCTTACTTTATAGGTTTCATCATTATAAGTAATTCTATCTCCTCTAGTAACTGTAGAAGAGGATTTCATATAGCATTTATGTTTAACATCGTCGTAGATGCCTGCTAATTGAGTCATTTCAGCTGCTGTTAAAGGATTTATTCTACAAGGTATAGATGTAGAACCAGCTGTATAAGTATGAGTCCATTCACCGAGCATATTCTGTGATGATACTACAGAATGTTTTGTTATATTATGAATCATTAAACTATCGAAAGTCATTTATTCTCATCTTTTTATTTCTAAAATGCACATCATAGTGACATTCACTACATAAAGGAATTAGATTACTTTTGCTATTAGATCCTCCTCTTCCAAGGGGGATTATATGATGCAAATGTAAATTACCTTTAGAAAATCTTTGACACATTGCACATCTATATCCATATTCTTTAAAGATCGCATATCTTAATGCATTCCAATTTGAAGGATATCTATCATCAGGACCACTATACATTTAATCATTAGCTTTGTATAAATCCCATCTATGTGCAGCTTTAGCATTAAGAATATCTAAAGCCATCTTCTCCCAAGTTTTTGATATTACAAATGGAGATGATTGAATATCTGTACCTCTAGATATAGGTTGAGCTAATGCGTATCTATAGTCTCCTAATTGCTCTTCACTCAGTGTATAATATTTTTTAGCTAGAGCTGGAGTATGAATAATCTTTGATGCTATTAATAGTAAAGCTGCTATTCTACCATCAGTTGATGATGTTATTCCATACACATGATTTATATATGTCTCTACAGATTCTATTTTTATTAATATCTCTGCTGTACTTATATCATCATAATCTAGAGGTGGTGTAAAGAAGTTCCTTACATCCATTTCCCTTAACATTGTTGGTGTATAATCTGACATACTTAATCACTCATTTCTCCTAAAGTTGGATCTATTTTTCTTATATCAACTTTTTGTTTACTTCTAACGGTAGAATCCACGGGATATGGAAATTGTTTTATGATAGTATTAGTTGGATTAGTTCTTCCTGATCCTTCGTCTTCTATTATTTCTAATTCTTCTAAATCTTCTTCATTGTATTTACTTCTATCTAATAGAGCTTTTCGTCTATCTTCCAAGTAAGATTTTTTAAGAAATTTTTGATTACCATATCCATGTAACATAATTATCTATAACCTTGTATTTCTAGACCTGAAAACTGGAACATAGTATGCTGCTCCTGTAGGACCGAATGTACTACCAGAAATAATATGAACTTTTAACCATCCTGCAGAACTAACTGTATTAAGAAAATGCCTACCTCCAACAGTACCTCCTGAATAACTATATCCATACCAATCATGAGTCATTCTTCCGGATTCGTGAAATAAGAATCCTCTTCCATCATCATTAATTAGTAATTTTTCTACTTCCAATTCTGGAATCTTAGACCCAGCCATTTAAATCACCTATGATGATAGGTTGGTATCTAAATTGCTATATAATGGTATGTAATAAAGTTGACCTGTAGGTCCGTAACTACTTCCAGATATAACATGAACACCAATATATCCAGATGAACTAGCAGCTGGAAAGAATTTTTTACTAGCATTAGATGCTTGAGATGAAATACCAGTCCAATCTTGACCTAGATGAAAATTAGTACCGTCATTATATACCAATATTCCTCTACCATTTTTAGTGACTAATAAGTTCTCTACTTCTAATACTGGAATTTTAGCTCCTGCCATAATTCCAACCTCTTATTTAACATCGAAATTTTAACATAAAATATAAAAGAACATTAAAACATATTTGTAATAATAGATCATTATTACTTATGATAAATTATACAACCAGCGGTTTCTCGAAGAACATCAGTTCCAAATCTCATAGTAACAGAGATTCCCATGAGGTCATGGATAGGATCATCATATTCTTCTACGGTAAGATCTCTTCGCATGCAGATAGCAGCTAGATCAGCTTTTGAAAATACTAATCCAGTTACGTCAGATCCAGCAGTTGTGTCGTCCCAAGTTGGTGATGAAGCATCTGTTGCTGAACAAGTGTATGGTGCTAATCCCATAAGTTTAGGAACTTCTCCACCAGTTAGAGGGCCTGAACTTCCTGCATATGAAACATATGCTAGATTTGAATCTTGTAATAGATACCCCTCTGCAGTTGGATGAGTCACTAAAATGTCTGGAAGATATCTCTGTGATTTGACTTTGCTTACAGCAAATGCAATATCAGATACCGCAATATGAGGTCCAGCTGGGTTTACGGTGTTGGTTGATATTTTATTAGATCCCTGTAGAATTGCATAAAGAACTTCTCGATTGAGTTTGTTTTCCATACGAGCGCCTGCTTTCTTAAGTTCCAACTCTACAATATCGAAGAGTGAATCTTCAATAAGTTCATTGGTAATCAATGGGCGAGTACCGTATTTGCTAATTGTAATATCCTGTTTTGTATATTCCTCAGTATCGATTGGAATCTTAGCTCCTTCAGCCATTTTTTCTGCATAGTTATTCCCTTCACTCTTTACAAAGCGAACTGAATATGAATTTGCATTGATGACTGGAACAACTTCTCTCATACATTTGAAAGGTTCTGCACCTTCAATAATAGTTTTGTAAACTTCTTCCTGTACAAGAGTTGAATCGTTTATAGCATCAGCTTCAGATTGAAGAAGTTTGTGTGTATCTTTTCCGATAATGTTTCTGAATGCCTCTTTGTTCAACATCCTTGAACGTTCTGAATTGCCTGCGAAACCGTATTCTAAAAGTTTAGTTAACTTACTCATTTTATTTCCCTTTATTTTATTATTATAACATACTGTAAAATTACAGTGAACATAGGACAAATAAACATAAAAAAACATAAAGTTTTAAAATTATTTTAGAAGAACTCTAACTGCTCCATTATTATCTGCATTTTCTAAAGCGACACCTACACAAACTGCAGTTCCGCCCATAGTACCATGATCATCTACTTTACCAGTTGTGGTTGCATATAAGTCATCTCCAGAATGGATAACACCAGATGCACAACACCTTACGATATTACCAGGTCCATAGACAGCAACTGGTTTTCCAGCAGCTGCTCTATAAGCTGCAACACCAATAACATTATCAGCATCATGCGATGCGTGAGCTACACTCATAGTACCAACAGGTGCAACCAAAGCTCCACCAGAAACTGCACTCGATGCTATAAAGCTATAAGCAAAAGTTCCTTCTTGTACAATGATATCATCACTGGGAGTTACAATAGCCATATTTATTTCCTCTTTTTATTTTTTACAGAATTTACATAAACGCTCTAGAGGTGACAATGCCACGCTCTACGACAATAGGACTCTCTTTCTCTAGTTCCTCTTCTTCATCTTCTGACTTATTAACCGTTTTTGGTTTCGGTTCCTCTTTCTCTTCTTCATCAGAAGACTTATTTAAGAGTTCTACCTTTTGTTCAAGAGAATTAATAGCATCATCTTTAGCTTTAAGCGAAGCTTTAAGTTCATCAATTTCCTTAGTCTTTGTTATTTCCTTCAATAGATTATCGATTGAATTCTGTAAACTTTCAATTGCTTTACTGTCTGGATATGGATATTTAGAAGGCTCTTCTTCCTCTTCCTCGTCCTCTTCTTCATCCTCTTCCATTTTCTCCTCCTCTTCCTCTTCTTCCATAGGTTCTTCTTCTGGCATTTCTTCTTCTTCTGGCTCTTCTTTTTGAACAGTTTGTTGTACTAGTTCTACTAGAGATTCAATTGTTTTTTCGATGTTTTCTAATCGCTCTTCAACTGATAATTCTTGCACTTCTGATTCGGTTTCTTCAGTTTCTTCTTCATCGATCTCCTCTTCAGATGTTTTTTCTTTTTGTTCTTCTATTTCTTCGTTCTCTTCTTCTTTCATAGTATCTAACTCATTTGACATACAACATACAGATTTATTCTCTTCCTTACATTTTGAAATAACTATAAAGCCTGATTTAGGATTGACAGGTTCATTGCAAACTGATACTTCGACTATATTAATTTCATCTAGGTGTTCCACGCAGGTTTTATCGTCACATTCTTCGTGTGAAAGTAATACTTCACATCCAATTGAGAATCCACTGATATTTTTATTAAGAATTTCTTCCCAAACTTCATCAGCGGTTTTAATATCTTTCCTAACTTCGGCAACTACAAATAGTCCTTTATCATCCACATGTGTCTTGTATTTACCAAATCCCTCAAGGATTTTTCCAATTTGTACATTTTGATGGACTAACATCAAGTTCGCGTAATGTGGATCGTCAAGTAAAGTCTTTAATCCTTTTTTAAGAACTTCAGTAGATATGAATTGATTATCTTTATCTATAATAGCTACATTAGCATATCCTGCTATAATTCGTCGTTTGCTATTAGCTTTATTAATTACTCTAAGATTACCTTTTAAATTTAATTTTATATTTCTTGACATATTTATCACATCCATATTTTCTATTGGTACTAGATTTAATTCAAATATTGGAATATAACTGGTATATGATCCAGTATTATTATAATGAATATGAACATATTTTTTTATATCATCATATTCACATCCTAATATATGCGTGAATAATCGGTAGATTCTAAAATCTACGGCTTCTTTAACTTTGTCTGAAAGATCTTCACCTCTAACTACTATATCAATATCATTATTACTGAAACCTTCAGTTGCTACTGATCCTACAATCATTGCAAAAGGTTTTCTTAATGATATATTCTTTATATTTTTTAATATATTCTCTTTTTTAATAAGACTAGATTTCTCTCCTCTACCTGATGGAGGAGTTGGTGCATATTCTATTTCAGCTTTTTCAGTTAATTCCTTAAGATTCATGTGAATACACCAGATATTAATAGTGTGATTAGTGTAACTCCTAAGGATAATACAACTGATAGACCTCCATACAGCGCTGCGTTTTTAAGTCTCATATTTGTAAGTTTATCATTTATCATCTTGATTTCTTTCTTAACTTCCTTAATATCATCATTCATGTATTTTAATGTAGTTTTGAATTCCGAATTTAAACCTAGCTGTTTCTCGAGAAGTGTTTCATAGTCCATTAACTATACCCTCACCCACATTTCAATAACAGACGATACCCCATTATATTTAAGAGGCATACATGTAACATTATACATGTAATCACTCAAAGGACTTTTAACATTACATCTAGTTACAATTTTATTATATTTTATAGATTCTTCTAATGGACAATCATGTATTAAACCACAATTTCCCTGAATTCCAGCACATGGAGCCATTATAAATTTATCTGAATCTTGATTAATCTCTTTAAATCTTTCTCTTATAGATTGATTCAGAAATAATACCAGTTTATCTGTATTTACTATAGCAACACATGTATCTAATGTATCAAAATATTTAGCGAATGAATGAAATAAAGGACCTCCTTCTGGGGTTTTTTTCAATTCCAATGCTAATTGTTCCATCATTCCATCTATTTTTTTAAGTTTTTTTTCTATTTTATCCAAGTACTTTCACCTAAGGCTGTGTCATTGGGATCCAAGTATCACTAGTTGCATCCCATACATATAAACAGCAAGCCAAACCAGCTGAACTAGATAATCCAGATAGACGAAATGCTGATATATTGTATATAGAATCTCCTACTGCAGTGGCTCCTGATGTACTTGAACTATATCTAAAACTTCCTAATACGCTCATTTACTCTCTCTTTTTTATTTGTACATATAACATTATTTTAATTTACTTGAAAATAACTTTATAGAATCTTCTCGATAATCTTCTCTGCCAAATCCATCCACTTTGTCCGATGGAACTAAATAGTGATAGGATATGTCAGAATGCTGTATACTATCCATAGGTCTTGAATCTGATATAGCTTTCCAAATTTCCCATCTTGAAGTTCCTTCATTATCTTGAAGACATTTTATTATGAATTTACCATCATATATATCGGATTTACCTTCTTTTTTATACATGAATAGTTCGTGAAGATCATGACGTTGACATCCTGTTATTACTTCTCCAGACCAGATATGCATCATATAAGAATATGTGTTTTTAGTTGCTCCTATTCCACCAGGTTCTATCCAATAGGAGGATTCACCTAGGTCTAAAGACTCTGCTAATTTAGCTCCTTCTTCATCTATGGATGGAGTGTATTCAGAAGGTTGAGATGATTCTGGATCTACCTTATAGAATTTCTCAGGACTTTCATCTGGAGGTTCACCCGATGGTTTTGAAACTACTTTAGAATGCTGTACATTCATAACTCCTCCAGCAGTTTCTCTTTTTTCTCCTTTCATCATTCGGACCATTGATTGGATATCATTTTCAGTTATTACATATTGAACTAATTTTTCTAATCCATCATAATCTATGCGAAGATCTATATGAACAGAATTACCTAAGAATGATTCCCAGAGTTTCATTTTACCAGATTTTACTTTTTCATAATCTTCTGGATCTATACCTCTGAGATGGATTTGAGCCCAAGCTTTACCTTTCTTTTGATCAGTATATAACATTTTCGGTAGAGGTAACTTTTCTTTAGCTAATTCATTATAGATTTTTTTAGGAATTCTTTTTTTATTTACCCATTCTAAAACTTCATCTTTGGCTATTTCAGCTAGTTCTATGATTGAAGATATACTAATAGGATATTTATACGATAATTCTTTTAAATCTTCTTCTGTTGGTAATTCTAATTCATCTAATTTACATAGATGATAATCTCTTGAATTTGATATTATATATTTCTTCTCCGAAAGTTCTTTTTGTTTTTCTAAATATTTCTCTTCTAAATCTATATATTCTTTTCCTATTTCTTCTAATTCTTCTCGTTGTTTATGAAGCTTCTTGGAATCCTCTTTAAAGAATTCCTTGAGCTTATCTAGCTGTTCGCTAATTATACTATATTCTTCTTTAACTTTTTCTATTCTTCTATTATATTCAGTTAATAATATATCTTTCATATTTACTCTTCATCTATTTCAAAATTCCGAAGAAACTTTTCAAGAGATTCGTCATCTAATGTAGTAATTACCATTTGCATCATTTTATTTATTTTAGTATCTAATTTTTCGAATTCCTTTTCATTAGTTTTTTCCATAATTTCTTTAGACATATTTTTGAGTTCATCTATAGAATCGTCTATTATTTTAGTAGCTTCACTATAATTCTTGTCAGAATTTTTTATATTTTTCTTTATTAAATTTAACTTTTCTGTTAGTCTATCTATTTGTAGAATTATCTCATCTTTGGATTCTTCTATTGTTTTGATTTCATCTTTGTGTTTTTTATTTGTAGATTTCTCTAATTTATTTATATTTTTAATTATCTTCGATACATTTTCAATTAGATCATCTCTTTGTTTATGAGTCCAAGGAGATTTGCCTCTTGTATATACTGCATAAGATTTACCTCCACCTCCTCCATAAGCTTCTAGATTCGAAGATATCCAAGTAGTCTGTGAAGATAGCCAAGTAGTTTGTGTTGATATGTAAGATACCATATTTTGTGTGGCAGTTCCTCCAGCAGCAGACCAATTTGCATCGCCATGAGTTATAATAGACCCACTTTGGAACCAAAGATTATTTGAAGATGCCCAATTAACTATACCAGATATGTAATTAACCTGAGGTGATAAATCAGCTGCAGCGGCAGTCCAATTGTTATCTCCATGAACTATAATTGCAGCAGATGGGAATACATCAGCTACTTGAGATGAAATGTAATTTAATTGTGTTGATATGAATATACTTCCAGCACTTCCTCCACCAGTTCCTGTAGACCAATTATTATCTCCATGTACTATGATATCTCCAGAAGCAAATATATCACCAACTTGTGAAGAGACGTAATCCATTTCAGATTCCAATTCATCAAAGTCTGATGGTGTTGCAAATCCAACTGCAGTAGCCCAGTTAGTATCTCCATAAGATTCAATTCCTTTGACTTGAGATGATATTCCAAATATTTGAGAGGATATATGATTTAATTGTGAAGAGATAAATTCACTACCAGCTGAACCTCCTCCTACTCCAGTTGTCCAATAGTTGTCTCCATGTAAGATTATAGCAGAGGATGGGAATGAATTTCCTGATATATAATCAGTATCTTTACCTAATTCAACAATATTTGAGGATATAGCAGATAATTGGGATGATAAGAATCCAGAACCTCCAACTCCCTCCCAAGAGCCTGCTCCGTGAGAAGAAGTTAATTCTGTATCTATATCTGTTGGTATATTATTAATATTTGAAGATCTCCAATATATATCACCGTGTGTTATTATACTTCCTGAATTCCATTGTTGAGATGAAATCCAATCGATTGTATCATCTCTAGTTCCAGCAGTTAATTCTCTAGTAGCAACAGACCAAATATCTGAAGCATTATGAGTTGAAAATCCTACAGCTGTTATCCAGTTATTGTCTCCATGGTCTATAATAGCCGCAGATGGATATATTTGAGATGATATGTAATCAGTATCTTTTCCTAATTCTACTGTGTTTGAAGATATAGCAGCAAGTTGAGATGATAGATAAGCTGAACCTCCAACTCCTTCCCAATCTCCACTTCCGTGAGAGGATGATAGAGTTGTATCTACATCTGCTGCTGAATGAGTTGAGAATCCAACTGCTGTAATCCAATTGCTATCTCCATGTGTTATTATATCTCCTGATGGAAATACTTGAGATGAAACATAGTCCATTTCCGATTCTAATTCAGCCAAATCAGCTGCAGTTGCAAAACCTACAGCAGTTGCCCAATTTGAATCTCCATGAGTTTCTATTCCATCTAATTGTGATGATATACCAATTATTTGTGATGAGATGAAATTGAGTTGAGATGAAATGAAATCCGATCCACCACCTCCACCTGCTCCGGTTGACCAATTATTGTCACCATGAGCAATGATATCCCCACTTGGAAATACTATTCCAGATATATAAGATAAATTATCTTGTAATTCAGATATATTAGATGATCTCCAGTAATTATCTCCATGAGTGATAATAGATGAAGATGCAAATTGTTGACTTGAAATCCATACAATGTTGTCTTCTATAGAATCGACTTTAATTAATTCTCCATCAGCTCCATAAGAATTACTAGTTACAGAATATCCAGCATCTGTAAATACTACAGTTTGTAGATAATAATATCCTGAAGTTGATGGAATAAATTCATTATAATAATAACCACGAGCTACGTGATTTAAATCTTTTGGTGATTGGCCTATTTCCTGCGATGATATATAAATCCATACTCTAGGATAGAGAGAGGATTCTCTCTTAGCTAACTGAAGAGTTATTGGATAAATATCGTTCACAGTAGGCATATTTCATCTAATCGGAAGCTGTTTTCATTGTCCCAGTTCCAGTAGTTCTAAGTTTTCCTGCACCAGCTACAGAAAGTGCAAATATTTCTCTAAGCTTATAAGCCTTAATTTCATAAAACCCAGCAACATGTATATAACCATCTGAAGTTCCTGCAAGAATATCGTAAAATGATCCATCTCCATCGTCCCTTTCATCAAATTCAGTTAATGTATCATTTTCAAATTCATATGCTTTTAAAGTAGTTTTTGCTGAATATATATACTTACCATCTCCTCCAACTCTATTTGAATCTGAATCTGAATCTTTTAGAGTGAAATCATCACCATCAAATGTATATGCTAAAAGATCATCGACATTAGATGCGAATATATATCCATTCTGACAATAGACATCATAGTATGTTCCTCCTTGATCGTCACTTCCTTCTAAAGCTAAATCACTTCCATCAAATGAATATGCTCTGATACCATCAGTACCAACAGCTGTATAAATATAAGAATCATCTCCATAGAGTGACCAATATGTTCCTCCGTTGTCAAGTTCATCTAATAAAGTGAAATCGGATCCGTCAAAAGAATAGGCTTGAATTCCTTCTGAAATATTAGCTGCATATATATAACCTCCATGACCCCATAACTTTACATAAGTTCCTCCATCATCTTGACTTCCTTTTAATGTAAGTTCTCCTTGTCTTCCACAGGTAAATGCTTTAATTCCTTGAGTACCAGCTGCTACATAGATATAAGTACCATCTCCCCATATATCATATCCTATAGAGTCATAACTACTCATTAATGTAAATGAAGATCCATTAAATTTATAGACCCACAAATTACCTAAAGATCCATATATTATATATTTACCATTATACCATTGTCCTAAATATTGTTCTACACCACCTATATCTCCTATTCTTCTTCCTAGATATCTTAATTTCTTCTGCATATTTTCTATACTCCCTTTAAAATTAAATTTATAATCTTTGCTCATATATAATACCTAATCAGGCAATTCTTTGGTTGATACAGAAATTTTTCCTCTATGAGTTAGTGGAATTTCTTTACCGTATATAGTAAATAGATAATCTGAAGTTTCAGATTCTAACCAAGATGGTCCACCAAAATTAGTTATACTTCCTCCACTAGGAAAATAACTTCCTCCACCATCTTTAATATTATAATATATTCTTATATTCCCAAATTCAGGCTCTTCCCCTCCTGTTCTTGGGGTTGTAGAAAATGTAATTGCATATTTGGTATCTGACTGGAATATATTATTTTGATTATTAATATGTACTGTAGTGTAAGGGACATTAGGTCCTTCTGGAGCACCAGGAAATGACGCTTGCATTTCCATTACATCTATACATCCAGAAGCTAAAGCAGGAAATTTAGGAGTAGTTCCATCTACCTCTAATTCATTTAAATAAATCCAAAATTTAATTCCAGGTTCAGATGCATCTGAATCATCGTATGCTCTAACTTTAACAATTTTAGGTATATGAGCCATATTCGGTCCAGTAGTTCCTATTGTAAAAGTTTGTCCATAGGTAAATACTCCTTCTATATCAGCTAATTCATTATAATCATAATTAGGATAAATCTCATCTTCATACCTTTCATATTTATTATAAGCAGTTCCTATAGATAATCTACCAGTTCCTTTGATTTTCATTAATTTGTCATCTCCTTCTAACATTCCATTAAGTTTAAAATTACTATAAGACATTACGAATCATCTTCTTCAATGAATACTAATTTAAAGTAGCTCTCATCATCAGGATCACTAATAAATAAAGCAACATCTGTCCAGACCTTATCTCCAAAGATTTCTGGAGCTACTACTTTACATGCTGCAAAGACATTTTGTTTTGTTTCTCTTATTATTACTTCTTTTGTTCTTGTTGCCATATTAACCTCATGTTATCATATAAAAATATTTACCATCATACATAATACCATCCATTACAGCAGCTCCTATTGCATAAGAATCAACTTGTTTTGCTGTGTCCATATCATATTTTAGAACTTGAGAACCTAATATTCCATCAACAAGTACATATAGATATTTTCCATCGTTTGTAATATCTTGTAATTTATTTGCATATCCAGTTAATTGTACAAATGTGCTAACAAAAGACATGTCTTTTATAAGTCTTATATGAATATAATCTACTAAAGCATTTCTCCATCCTGTGTATATGTATTTACCACAGCAAGTTGTACATGCAGGAGATAGAGTATAAGATGCTATAATACTACCATTATGATCTAAATTTATTTTCCAAATACTGGGAGAGCCAATTCCAGTACCATATACTCCATATGTATATTTTCCATCGAAAGAACATCCATAAGCTGAAGCTAGAAATCCTCCAGCAGCTTTAATTTCTTTTAAAAAATGAACCTCCATTCCTGTACTCTCTTGTCTAAGAAGATATAATCTTAATGAAGTTCCATAATATCCTAAGAAATATCCATTACCAATATATGCAAGACTTTCTCCTTTTATGATTGTTGATGGAGTATCACTTTCAACTATATATGCAGTTCCATTTTTAAAAAGGTATTTATATAGTATTATAGCAGCTGGCATTTTAATTTCTTAGATATAAAGAAGCCGATGAAATTGAAAACCAATTAGATCCATCAGTTCCTGTGACATCTACTGTAACTCTCATTTTGTATGCACATATTGGAAATGTAGACATATCTTGAATACCTGCAGTTCCAACTGAACCATCATCATATCTCCAATCTGATATCCATCCTGGAGTTGACAATTTTACTATTGGTCCAGATCCAGATGGACATGTTTCTACTGAGAATACAATATCAGTAGGAGTACCATTCTTATTTAAATTAAATGCAACTGAAGCTTCTCTAAAATTATAACAGTCTACCCAACAAGAAGATGATTGACAAGTTCCTGCAGTATAAACATAGTTAATATCAGCTAATCCACTCCATTTAGCTTCTACACCAGTCATTGTTCTTCCTGATAGATCTAACCATGCATTAACTCTATCATTTTCAGCTACTTCAGTTGGAGCTTGACTTCCAGCTGTATAAGGTTCACTATCTATAGCTTTTCCACCAATTTTAATTGGACCATCATCATCAGCATCATCATGATCTTCTGTTCCGTATGCTTTTATCTTTCTTAAATATGTCATATTAACCTCATTAAATTATAAACCATTGCCCAGATTTATGAGCAACAATTGTCATACTATCTAAATCCTCTATTTCAATATAATTCTCATAATCTATTGGTTCATATCCACTACCGGATACAGTAATAACTGAACCTCCAGATCCTACATTTTTAATTACATATTCCTTTCCATGTATCGAAGTTGGGTCTGGTAGAGTAATATTAAATGTTCCTCCACTGCATATAATTATATCATCTAATGATGTAGCTGTATAATCTGATGTTTTAGTTTCAATATGTCTTGTTAATCCTCTAATAGTGGTAGCTCCATCAACTTCAAGAGATCCTCCTAAATATGTAGATCCTCCATCTACATATATTGCATAATTATTATACGTACTAACACCAGTGATAGTGTCTGTAGAATCAAACCCTTCAATTCTTAATCCATATATATTAAGGGAATTCCATGATCCTCCTCCAATATTGAAAACGTTAAGTGAACCTCTATCTACTCTTAATCCATATAGAGTATGATCTATTCCTGTATCTGTAGTGGGTAACCAAGAATTGGTTCCTAAGTTTATATCCACTCCTTTAATTATGTAACTACCTGAGATATAAGAATCTCCATGGTCTATTTCAAAGAGAGTTCCGGTATCATTATGGTTTCCTTTACCTAGAGTATTTCCCATATTAACTTTTTGGTAATTAACTATATTAGTTCCGCCAGTTATACAGGAATGATATATCTGATCGTAGTTAACGTAATCTATAGCTCCTGATAGATTATATAATGTGTATTTCTTAATAATTCCTACAGATGCATTGGTATCTTTTCCTGATATGTCCATTGCAGGACTTCCGATGCTTCCTTGGAACTTACCTAAAGATTGGACAAATCTGCCATAGAGTTCTACATTACCAGAAAATATTGCTCCACTCATTACCATTTCATATGGGTAAATATCTATATCTGAATCTGCATTAGATCCATCTAATAGAAGATAAGCTCCTGATATACTAGAACCTAGACTAGATGGATAATATAGATTCTTGGAATTGCTAGAAAATGAGACTAAAGTAGAAACAGTTCCAGATGTTCCAGCACCTATTGAACTCCCATAATAAAGATTAATTGCATTAGACGAAAAGTTAGTATTAGATAGTGTATTAGAAGATACATTATCAATGTAGTTTCGATTAACCTGTGAAGAAGCAGTGTATAGATTTTTAGAATTACTCGAGAATGCTACAATACTTGCAACTGTTCCAGAAACACCTGCTCCAATGGAAGAAGGATAATATTCTCCATTAAGCCAATCTATTAGATTACTTGAAGGGAAATGAATATCAGCATTAGAAGAATGTCCTATATATCCTACAGCTCCTGACCAAGCAGAAGAAGTTCCACTCTGTTGATATTCTCCATCTAACCAACCTAATAAATTACTAGATGCTAAGTAATTTGATTCTATCCAATGCTTATTAACTGCAGATGATGGATATAATGGATCCACTAATCCTGATATAGAATTACCTTTGAAATAGGCAACTCCACTTAAATATGTATCTCCTGAAACCTGGAAATTATAATCACCAAGATCGAAATCTGAATGTCCAATTCTTACTTCACTATTACGATATATGTCATCTCCATCTAAGGACCATATTCCAGATGGAGCATAAATATTTTTAGCATTCGATGAGAAATTAGTATTAGCTAAAGTATTTGATGATACATTATCTAAATAGGTTTTATTTACTAAACTACTAGCTGGATATAAATTATCATGAATATGTAATGCAGATGCGTCACTACCATCTGTTAAAGTATTGAAATTTGTGTCATCTGTAGCAGTTAGATGATAATATTCATCAGCAGTTCCACCTTGTAATCCACCTAAATCATTATGCTGGTCAACTGAACCTGCTGTAAATTTAGTTACCCAAGGAACCGCAAATTCAGCATTATCCATAGTTGTTTCACCCTGTTGGATAATTAATCTTGCAATCAAAGCACAATTGGTTTCAACTAAATCTGGAACTGTTGCTGGTACAGATGAATCTTCAGCTCCCGCTAAAGAGTATTGATCTTGACCATAAAGGATATTTAAATCTCCATCTGCTTCAAGATATAACCAGTGAACTCCATATTTATTAGATACTAAATCATTTAGAGTTCCAGTTCCATCATCATAATAATTTGGGTCAACATCTGTTTGACCACTCTTTGCAATCCATCCCCCAGCACCATCTCTATACCAGTATGTAAATGTTTCATCATGAATATGTCCATCTACAGTAGCATCTGGAATTGCTTGCCATACACCAATTCTAGTATATCCAGAACTACTTGGTTCTGTAGCAGAACTTACTTGATAGATACCATCATTACCAGTAGAATCTTCCACTTCAATAAAATATCCAACAACTAGATGAGGATCTTTAGAACCAGTGATTGCAAACCATCCTTCAGATTGATTTACTGCAGTTATATCATGATAATGTCCTGTATCAATTTCTGGTACAACAAACTTATTCATTGCTTGCCAAAATGCTCCAGCAGTTACGGATAAGCATAATGGATGACCAGACGTTGCAGAAGATGCAGCCACTAATCCAGTACTTCTCTCTAATCCATAGACTTCTCTAAATCTTTGTTGTGCCTGCTTACCAAGAGCTGGAAATCTATATCCACCTTGGAATATATGAAGTTGAGGTATTGTACCAGTAGTAGTGTCATTATATACTTGACCTATTGGAATTTGAGAATTCTTATTAAGGGATGCACTTTGTTGATGTCCATATTTTGGGGAACCACTATTATAATCTGCATAGATATAGTTGGTGCCAGCTTCTAAATATATATTTGAAGATGCTTCTATTTCAGCAAGCCAACCCTCATCAATATCATTAGGTCCTTCCTTTAGATATACAATAGATCTCCCTATATTAATTGCACCTGTACATGCAACAGTTCTTGTAATCGCACCTCCAGATAATAAAGTGGCAGCATCCATCAATGAATTATAGAGACAGAGATTATCATAAATAGTATCCCCAATGGAATCCATTTTGACATCATGTGCACCAACTCCTGAAATTGCTTGTGTAGATATATAAGGGAAATCTCCTACTCCAGATGGATGATAGAGATTTCTTGAATTTGAAGAGAATAAAACTAAATCTGAAACTAAACTAGATACTGGCCAATAACCAGAAGCACCACTCCATGAACTCGGTTCTTGAGATTCAAGAGAGTCTAAACGAGTATCTATAGAACCTGATAAGTTGTCTATCCAAGTTGTATTATAAATGTTACTAGAGTGTACATATTGAGTGTGGTCAAACTCATCGTTATCTTCTAGGTCATCTAAACGAGAATCTAGATTACCAGATAATGAATCTATCCATGTTTGTGTATAGAAATTATTATCTATCTCTGTTTCTGTATAGTACAAATCATCATGGGAGTGAGAAGATGCTCCATATAGATTTATGGCATTACTTGAAAAACCATAGAAAGAAGATGCACCAGACCAAGATGACCCAGATAAATCATGAGTGTGATTAGCTAAAGCAAACACACCGGTAGATGTAGATATATACGCTTGACTGTACTTTTGACCTGATATTACTAGACCAGACGGGTGATAATCATCATCAAGAGAATCTTTTGTGAAATGAATAGTTGAATCATTTTTGTGAGATTGATAATTAGAACTACCAGCATAATCATCATCTATAGATGATTTAGTAAAATGTATTGTGGAATCATTCCAGTGAGTATTATAAGAACCACTCATCGCTACATATCCTGTAGCACCTGACCATGCCTCATCCGATGCAGTTCCACTCTCTTGATATAGAGCGTTCAACCAACCTAATAATTGTGACGATGGAAAGTGTAAATCAGCATTAGACGAGTGACCTATGTAGTTACTAGATATTGTATAGAACCCAGATGCACCGCTCCAAGCAACATCGCTACCACCAACAACTTCAGCCCAAGTCAATTCATCAGATGCATCCTTATATTGAAGATAATATCCATTAGTCGGAGAATTAGATATATCCAAGTATGCTTCAGATATACTATCTAGTTTTATGCAGGATGATGGTAAATAAGAACCTGTAGCACCACCACTTGTACCAATTATTTGATTGGCACTAACCATACCAATAAATCCACCACCTTTAGGTACTATCGCTGCAGTTAATACAATTGGCATTTTAACTCGTCCTTATTGTTATAGCACCAAGTCCAGGGTTCTCTGAACGGTATACATAGAAATCTTCAGTCCAACCTTTAGCGTTTGTCACACTAACTGTTTCTGCATCTTCAAATGCAGCCTCAAAACCTGTACCATTATCATAGAATGTATAATCAGTTCCCTTTTCCCCCCATCTTTTAGGGAAACAGAATAACAAATACTCACCAGCATCAGCAGTAACTTCATTCCAAGTTTGTGTTGAATCGTCAGTTATTGGGGAATTAGCAAGTCCTTCAACATCATCTTCATCATAACCACTAGTAGTTGTTGTCACTCCATAATAAATCTCATTAATAGTAGAATATCTAGTATCAAATGTAGCACTACCTAAATTAGCATCTTCAGATGCATATACCTTATAATTCTCTGTGTACCCAGCAGAAT
>Ga0272441_10000192_pt1 | contig 137409 bp, 99 predicted proteins | sample SSMProp6N_FD_193582 | JGI IMG/M metagenome (GOLD analysis project Ga0272441, IMG submission 193582) | Marine sediment archaeal communities from Little Sippewissett salt marsh, Falmouth, MA, United States - SSM-Prop-6N | ecosystem: Environmental > Aquatic > Marine > Wetlands > Sediment ...
CCAGGGGCGATCGCGTTATGAGCTTGGCCCGGATTGGTAACTACTTTCTCCAGATATACGATTACTCGCTAAAGAAGGCTCTCGCCGCTTTGCAGGCATTGCCTACTTAAAACTGGGGAGCACTGAGTTGTCCGGCGGTTTTTTTTCGGGGCCGGGGGCTTCTTGAGGCGAATTGCCGCGGAAGCCGGGTTTTTTAGTAGAATGAACATATGAAGAATCGGCGGAAGAAGCGTCGCGGTGTACGGTCGCGTGACTGGTCGGAAGAGGAGAAGTACGACACGGCTTTTACGCACGACCGGGCGAAACATCGCAAGGCGAAGGGGGCGGCCGTAACCGTACCAAGCGCGGCTATTGCGCCGGAGGATGTGGAGCCGAACGGTGTTGTGGTTTCGCACAGCGGGCGTTGGGCCTTTGTGAGCCGGGACGGCGAGGAGGTCCTGTGCCTGATTGATGAGGGATTGACGGAAGGCCGGGCGACTTTGCTTGCACCGGGGGACGAAGTCCAGGTCGATTATGGTGAGGAGCAGCCGATTGTCCGGGGCTTGGCGCCGCGGCGGACGAAGCTGAGCCGGCTCGCGCACGAGCACGCGCGGGTCGAGGAGCAGGTGATCGCGGCGAACGTCGACGTGCTGGCGATTGTTGCGTCGGTATTGAAGCCGCGGTTTAAGCCGGGGCTTGTGGATCGGTACCTGGTCTGCGCGCAGGTGGGCGGGGTGGAGCCGGTGCTGGTTTTGAACAAGATGGACCTGGCGGGGGAGGAGCCGGAGGCGGTGGGGGCGTTTCGCGACTTGGGCCTTAAGGTGGTCTTGACGAGCGTGGTGACTGGGCTGGGAATCGAGGAATTGCGGGAGACGCTTGCGGGGAAGTTCTCGGTGTTTTCGGGTCAGAGCGGCGTGGGCAAGAGTTCGTTGCTGAACGCGCTGGACCCGTCGCTGGAGCTGGAGACGCAGGAGGTGAGCGGGCTGACGGAGAAGGGCAAGCATACGACGAGCGCGGGACGGTTGTATCTTGTGGCTGGGGATATCCGGGTGATCGACACGCCAGGGATCCGGCAGTTGGGCGTTTGGGGCATTTCGCACGAGGAAATCGGGTTTTATTTTCCGGAAATCGAAGCCGCGGCGGAAGGGTGCCGATTTCGCAATTGCACGCATATCCATGAACCCGACTGCGCGGTTCGAGCGGCGGTCGAGGCGGGGGAGATTTCGCAGTTGCGGTACGAGAGCTATAGGCATATAAAGGAAAGTCTGGAGAAATAAGGCAGAAAAGCGTGCGAAGTAAAAGCGTGCGAAATAAAAGCGTGCGAAGTAAAAGCGTGCGAAGTAAAAGCGTGCGAAGTAAAAGCGTGCGAAGAAAAAGCGTGCGAAATAAAAGCGTGCGAAGTAAAAGCGTGCGAAGAAAAAGCGTGCGAAGTAAAAGCGTGCGAAGTAAAAGCGTGCGAAATAAAAGCGTGCGAAGAAAAAGCGTGCGAAATAAAAGCGTGCGAAGGAAATGCGTGCGAAGGAAATGCTTGCGAAGGAAATGCTTGCGAAGGAAATGCTTGCGGGTAAATGCGTGCGGGTTTGCGAAGAAGTCACCGCCGCCGCGAAAAGATACGGACAGTGAGATTTGGCGCGTAGCGTTTTGAAAGGAGAAGGGTCGTGAAACTTAGAGCTTTTGTTTTTGGGTTTGTATTATTGGCGGGTACGGCAGCTTTTGCCGGTCCCCTGGCTGATTACGTTGCTAAAGCCGACGATTCTTACGGATTCGAGGCGGCGGATACGGTTGAGGGGGAGGGATATACGGTTTATCCGTTCCGGATGACTTCGCAGACTTGGAAGGGCATCCGGTGGCAACATTGGCTTTCAATCATCAAACCGGACGAGGTGGCGTATCCCGACGGGGCCCTGATCTTCATTTCGGGGGGGAACAACAATCAGGAGAAGCCGCCGTTGGGGCGCGGGGAGGCGCAGGCGCTTGCGATTGTGGCGAAACAGTTGAAGGCTGTGGTGGTTATGTTGAACCAGGTGCCGAACCAGCCGCTTTTCGACGGACTGTATGAGGACGGCATCATCTCGCTGACGTTCGAAAATTTCTTGAAGACGGGCGACGCGGAGTGGCCGTTGCTGCTTCCGATGGTGAAGAGCGCGGTCCGCGCGATGGACACGGTGCAGGCGGTCGGGAAGAAGGAGTTCGGGCAGGATATCGAGCGTTTCATGCTGACGGGCGGGTCGAAACGGGGCTGGACGACGTGGCTGACGGCGGTGGTTGATCCGCGGGTGGAATCGATAGCGCCGATGGTGATCGACGTGCTGAACATGGACGAGCAGATGGCCTACCAGAAGAAGGTATACGGGACGTATACGGACGAGGTGAGCGAATATACGAACCGGGGGCTGCAGGAACAGATGGCGAGCGAGGGGGGGAAGGGCCTGCTGGCCATCGTGGATCCCTACGAGTACCGGGACAAGCTTACGCTGCCGAAGCTGGTGGTACTCGGGACAAACGACGAGTACTGGTGCGTTGACTCGGCTAAACTTTATTTTGACGATTTGAAGGGGAAGTCGTGGCTGCATTATGAGCCGAACGCCCCGCACGGGCTTAATCTGAACGTGGTGCCGGTGATCATGGCGATGTACCGGTCGATGCTGACAGGCAAGAGCCTGCCGGAGGTGAAGTGGCGCCGGACGGAGGACGGGGAGATGGAAGTGAGCTGGAATGATCCGGGGGGTAAGGCGGTCTTGTGGCAGGCAACATCGCCGAACCGGGATTTCCGTCAATCGGAGTGGACGAGCTCGCCGCTGGAGGCGAAAAGCCCGGCCCGGGTGACGGTGACGGCGCCGGAGTCGGGATGGAGGGCGTTTTTTGTATCGGTGGAATTTCCGTTGATAGAGGGGGTCACCTACCCGCTGAGCACGATGATGACGGTGGCGCCGGAAAGTTTTCCGGAGCATTAGAGGCTGGAGGCTGGAGGGTCCACCACCACCGCCACCCGGTCGCGCGGGAGCGGACCCCACCACAGCCGGATGGTCGTGCGATAAGACCGGGTCTAGCGGGGGCCGGCCTTGCCTAGCGGAGCGTACCGCATACTCCGCATTTAAATATCGAAAATTGTGCAGAAAAAGGTCTTGACAAGTAAGCTGAGATGCAGTAAACTCTTTACAAGCATTGGGGCACTGGGGTGTCCCGAATGGATGACTTTAGGTGGGAGGTCAACTTGTGAAGCATCTTACGACAGTAACGAAAACGACTCCAAGTGCAGCCGATGCAGTCCAGGATGTAGTCTGCATAGTAGCGAACGCTATAGCTGGTATCATTGAGGCGAAGGGGGGTACGGCGCCGATAGTTGGCTGGATTGACGAGAAGTGTGACTTGCCGGAGCCGAATCCGTAATATTTTTTTCGACTTAAGCGCGATTTGAAGCGGGGAATTTGGCGGCGAGCCGGCCAAGCGCATTTCATTTGCGGGGGTAATAAGAGAGTTGGCTTGGACTTTAGCCACTATATCGTAGTACGAACACAGTTGTAAATTGTTTTCTGTTACATAGAAGTTGGTTGGCAACTTGTTCCGCTTTTTTAGCGGGAAGCCTCAGCGGCAAAGGTGCTGGTTATGAACGTTCGTTTACATGCAGGACTCGTGGGGCTGGTTTTGGTGGTATTTGTTTTGGGAGGCTGTCCGGCGCCCGTATTCATACCGGACCAGGCGTTGGATTCGGCGTTGCGCGCGGAATTGCATAAGCCTCTGGGGATCCTTACGGAAGCGGATCTTCTTCAGGTGCAGTTTTTGGACGCGCGTGAGCTGAACATCCGCAATTTGTCGGGGATTGAGCACTGTGGGAATCTGCAATGGCTTGATCTTCGCGGCAATGCGATTTCGAACCTGAAACCCCTGGAGCAACTTGGCCGTCCCGAGAGTCCGTTCGACAGTCCCCTGGTGTATTTGAATCTGAACAACAACGACATCTCCGACATTGCTCCGCTGGTGGGCCTGATGAACCTTCAGACGCTCATGCTTTTCGACAACCAGATAGCGGACATCCAGGCGCTGGTTACGAACGCGGAATACGGGGGCCTGAGCGAGGGCGACGTTGTGGTGCTTGACTACGACACGCTGAGCGACGATGCCCTTACGGTAGATATCCCGAAGCTGGAATCGTACGGGGTACGTGTCCTGCAGGCGATTCCCCAGTAAGTTTAAGGCGCGTCAAACGCCGCGGTATTTGCGGTAACTGGAAGCTGTTGTGCCGCGGAAGCCGCGCCCGGTTTGGCGGGCGAGGTTTTTTTGGCTGCCGGACGAGGTAGATCGTATGCTGCAAAAGAGAATCAGGTCGTTGAGGGGGAAGTTGGGGTTTTTAACCAGAGCCGTGTTGTTGCCGGCGTTGGCGGGCGCGATTTTTCTGGGGTGTCCAGCGCCGACGCTGCTGACGAGTCCGGCGGCGGTGAATTTTGGAGTGGCGAGCGAGCGGGAGAGCTTCACGGTATTTAACGGCGGCGGGGGGACCTTGTCGTGGACGGCGCATGAGGTAGTTTGGATGGGCGCGCTGGACGGGTGGGTGGAGCAGGACGTGGAGTGGCTATCGGTGGACTCCGAGACGTCCAGCGGATCGACTTCGGGGACGACGTCTCGCGTTTTTTTGAATGCTTCGCGCGCGGGCCTTTCGACGGGCACTTACTCGGGCGGGGGCATTCAGATCCGTTCGAACGGGGGCGTGTCGACCATTCCGGTGGTTATGACGGTAGGCGACGCGGATGACGATCCCGGTACGGGCGACGGGGAAGTGAGCGTTTCGCCGGGCAGCGTGGTAATCAACGGCGTCCACGGCATGGCGACGTTCGAGGTGTCGAACGAGGGGGACGCTTCGGTGCATTGGTACATTGAAGTGGCGAACAATACGAGCGGCGTCGACCCCGAGCTTCCGGTGCAGGTGGGGGTTTATCCGGAAGAAGCCGTAACCATTCCGGGCGGTGAGACGACGGTGGGTGTTGGCTTGATCGATCCGGAGGACTTCGATACGGAGCGGCCGTTGTACCTGGTGCTGGTGAAAGACAAGGCCACCGACGCGCTCATCGGGCAAGTGAACGTGACGGTGGACGTGGTTGGCCTTCCGTTGATTGGCGTGGATCCCCCGACGCTGAATTTCGGGGAGGAAAATTACCAGTTGACGTTCGACGTGGCCAACTGCGGCGACTTGAACTCGCAACTCGATTTCGCAATTTTCGAACTCGACGGCGAATCCTACCGGCCTTACCCGGTAGAGAATGATCCGCTTATCATTTCAATAACGGCGTCCGAGGGCTCGACGGACGTCCAAGCGGAGCCGGAACCGGCTCAAACGTGGCTTTACGCGCGGGAAGTGTCGGTGACGATTTCGCGCGACGGCATCGAGGACGACATCGAGTTCCGCGATCTTTACGTGGGGGCGGTGGCGAGCTATGACGGTGAAGGGAATCCGGTTATTGACCAGCGGATCGTTCCGAGGAAGGTGCAGGTCCGGGTGGAGGCCTCGGCGGTGATTGAAGGAGCGACGAATACGGGGCGGCCGCCTTCGATTCAGCGGTTCGTGTTTTTGATTCGAGACAAGCGCGGCATGGCGGTTGACGCTTCGGACGAACTGATCCGGAACCAGATCAATTTCTACGTGGAGGAGGACGATTTTCCGCTGGACCCGGACGAGAGCAACATGTTCGTGCAGGGTCCGGAGAACCTGAAATGCAACATGGTGCTTCTGCTTGATTTTACGGGGAGCATGTACTACGCCGGCGTGCACGATCCGATGAGCCCGCTGGCGCCGGGCGAGGCGATACAACAGATGGTGGATGCGGCCCGCCAGTTCATTTTGGACCTGCCCGACAACTATCGGGTTGCCATCATGGAATACCACGAGCGGGGACAGACAAGCCGGTTTATCCACGGGTTTGACACGAACAAAGAGTCGCTCGTGGCGTCGCTCGATTCGTTCAATCTGCCCGAAGGCGAGCACGGTAGTTCGGAGCTTTACGACGCGCTGGAGGCGGCCTGCCAGGCGTTAGCCCGCGAAGATCCGGCGGACGTGTTGGAGTTCGACCACGCGGACGTGCGGGCGGTGGTTTTCGTCACCGACGGCTGGGACACTTCTTCGACGATCCAGGACACGGACCTGCTCGATCTGGCTGAGGAAGCACGCGTGCGGCTTTATCCGCTTGGTTACAGCGGGCGGATCAGCAACCCGGTGAACAGCGCGCTTCTTCTGAAGATGGCGAAAGAGAGCGGCGGCCATTCGTATTACGCCGCGGAGGTGGGTGACATCGCCAAGGCGCTGGACACAGACAAATCGCTTAGTTTCGGGACGACGACCGTAGATCTTGATGCGCGGCGGTTTGTGTTGCCGGTGAGGAATATCGGTACGGGCGCCATAACAGTGCGAACAACTCGCGACCAGATGTGGCTGAGTATTCAGCCGGCGAACGTGCTTGTGCCGCCGTTGGAGCGCGCGCTTGACGGCACGGTGCTCGAATCGGGCGTGCGTGACCTGGTGGGGACGATAGGAACGCTTCCGGCGGGCGAGCACGTGGTCAACATCGAGGTGCGATCCGAATCGGGCGACGGACTAGTGCAGGTTAATGTCGACGTTGACGCTTCGGGCGATCTTACCGCGATACGCGTGACGCCGCGGACGCTGGATGCCGGACGGATCTGGTCGGAGCTACGCGGGCAGGTCGTGCTGACGTACACGTCGCTTTTCAGCGACGACGACCACCACTACTTAATCGAAGCAAGCTTCCCGGACAGCACCGGCACGACGGGCACGGCGTGGTTTGAACGTGACAGCTTCTATTGGCCGGGCGATGTTCGCGCGGGCCAGATATCGCTGACTTCGGCGGGCATTTGCGATGGGAAGGCGGAAGTTTATGTGCGGGCCGATTACGTGCCGCGGCGCATAACGCAATTCCGTTTCCGGTTCACGGCAGACGTTCCGGAGTTTGTGGCGCCTGGCCTGACGGAACTCGAGCGGGCGGATTTGGCGGTGAGACTTCAGGCCCAGATCGACGCGGGGTGCGTGGAGGTGGTTCCGGGCGGTTTGATCGAGGGTTGGCGGATGCTGCCGACGGAAGGTCACGGCGTTTACTCGATAGTTACGGAACCGGACCAGTATCCGCCGTACGGGGCGTTCGGGAACCTTCTCAAACTCACGTTTACGGGCCTGGGACCGAACGAGTATTTCCGGTTGAACCTGCGGGTGGACAACACGCTTTATTACAGCCCGGCGACGGATACGGCTCCTTCGCTGACAAAATACTTCACGCATCCGGGATGCTGGATGACGCCCGGAGAAGGGCTGACGGTTAACCAGTACTCTTCAATAGGCCCGCCGGCGCGGGAACCGTGGCTTTACACGTTGCCGTTTGATCCCGAGGCTCCTGGCGTCTGGGATCGAGACGGCGATGGCTGGCCGGATTTTGACGACGCCGACCCGGATAACGAAGAAATTGGCGATCGGGACGGCGACGGTACACCGGACCTCGACGATTCCGCGCCTAATGATCCAGGCGTGTCTTAGAGCCAATAGGGGACACCCCCGCAACGCGCGCTACAGCGCGGCTGGGGGCGGCCCGACGAGATAAAAATTGAGGGACTCCCCACGTCGCGCGGTTTGGGGCGCGGCGGGGGTGGCCCGACAGGAAAGCCGGCGTGTTCCGGCTTTCGGCAAAGGTGGGAAAGCGTATGTGCCGTAAAAACAGCAGCTTGATTTTGCTTCTGGCGCCGATAGCCCTGATTGCGATCGCGGGATGCCCGTCGGGTCCGGTGCTGCAGATATCGCCAACGGCGGTCAGCCTCAACGGGAGCCGGCCGTCGGCGCTGGTGACCTTATCAAACGCGGGTTCGGGCAGTCTTTCCTGGGAGATCGAAGACTGCCCCGCCTGGCTGACACTATCGACGACAAGCGGTACGCTGGCGGGGGGCGATTTGCCGCTCCATATCAATTCGGAGACGGCCGGTTTGACGGCGGGCATATACACGGGGGAGATTCGTATCGGTTCGACCGGGGGAAGCCGCTCGGTGGCGGTGGTGTTGTCGGTGGTGGCTCCGGCAACGCTCGAGGTGACGCCGACGGCGCTCGATTTCGGGGGATCGGAATCGACGCGCACGTTGCTGGTGCGGAACGCCGGCGCGGGAACGCTGTCTTGGAACGTTGCGGGCGCGCTTCCGGCGGGTTATTCGCTGAGCGAAACCTCCGGAAGTCTCAGCAGCGGCGATTCGGAGACGGTCATCGTAACCCTGGACCGCGGGACGCTCGCTGGAGGCGCCAACGAGGCCAGCATAACTATTGAATCGAACGGCGGTTCACAGACAGTCAGCTTGTCAGCAGTGGTTCAGGCGCTTCAGGTGACGCCGCTTAACATGGACTTTGGCGCGCAGCTCACGGATATCACGCTGACAATCACGAACTCCGGCACGGAGGTCTTGAACTGGACAGTCGATAACAACCAAGTGCCGGATTGGTTGACGCTGGGTTCGGCTGCCGGGACGATTGCGGCGGGCGCGAACGAGGTGGTTGTCTGCACGGCGGATCGGTCCGGTGTGGGGCCGGGAGTTACCGAAGGTCAGTTTACCGTGGCCTCGGATGGGGGTTCGGAGACGGTATACGTATCGGTTGAAGGGCCGGATCCCGTTTTGTTCGTGACGCCGCTGTCGCTGGATTTCGGGAGCACGGACCTCGACCAGACGTTGACGATACAGAACACAGGCACGGGCACGCTGGAGTGGACGATCGAGGAAGGCATTCTGGACGGCGCGACCTGGACGGCGCAGGACCAGGCTTGGCTTTCGACGGCTCCGGGCACGGGTGCGACGGATTCGGGCGCCGCAATGGATGTTGTTGTGACGGTGGACCGGTCGCAGTCTACGCCGGACGAAGATACTCCGCACGCGGCGTGGTTGCGCGTGTTTTCGGAGGACGGTGACGAGGCGTTTGTCCCGGTGAGCCAACTCACGTTGCCGCCGACGTTGCGGGTGCTGCCGGAACAGCTGGATTTCGGGACCGTTTACATCCGCCGTCAGTTGGCTATCTGGAACGGGGGCCTTGGCACGGTTCACTGGAGAATTGACACGTCGGACAAGCCGGCATGGGCGCTACTGACGCCGGTGGACGGCGCGGGAGTGGCCTCGGGGGATGTCGCGGGCAGCGAGACGGACGCAGTGACCGTTGCCGTGGACCGCACGGGCTTAGACCCGGCGGACACTGATTATTCGTGGACGTTCGAGGTGACGGCGGAGGACGACGGCGGGGCGGAGGTCGCGGGCCGGACGGTCCGGGTGACGATGAACGTGGGGCGTGAAGCGACGATTGCCGTCGATACGGGCGAGAATGCGGATGGTGTGCCGAACATCGACGCGAAAGGCGTCCACTTCCTCCCGTTCGGGACTACCGAGAAAACCATGAACTTTACGATCGAGAACACGGGCAGCGCGCCGCTTGTGTGGTCGATCGACGGGGCTGATTTCCCGAATTGGCTGACGTCGGTGAGCCCGATGCAGGGAACAATTCAGCCGGATGCGATGAGTTCGGTTACGGTGACGGTTAACCGGGAAGGTCTCAGTTTCGGCGACAAGACGCACCCGATGATAATTGACTCGAACGATCCGGTGAACGGACTGCTTCCGGTGCGTGTGGAGTTGCAGGTGCCGAAGCGGGTCATCATCGGGATCAAACCAAAGGGCCTGGATTTTGGTTTGTATGGAATTTCGGGGACGTTCCAGGTGGCCAACATGGGCGATCCGGGGTCGATGCTCAACTTCGAGGTGTCGCGAAACAAGAATTGGCTGTACTTTTATCCGGAGACGGGGAGCAGCGAGGGAACCGCGGACGTTATTAAGAACTGGGTGGATGTGAACGTGTCGATCGACCGCGGCCAGTTGGACGGCACGGGCGGGTCGGGCGAACTGCTCGTACGGGCTTACGAGACCGATGCCGACGGAAAGCGCATATATCCGAAAGAAGTGGACGAGGAGGTGGTTAACGTTTCGGTTGAGGCGGCGGCCCTGTCGTTTGAGTCGGCGTGGGCGCGGCTACGGATACCTTCGCTTGTGCGGTTCGTGCTGCTGATGCGGGACATTGCTTATGAGCCAATCCAGTTGGCCTACGAAAATCTCAGCGAGGTATTGGCGGGAATCAACGTTTATGAACGTGACACGCTCATCGATCCTTACGAGACGAACAAGTTTCTCAAGCTGGGCGACGACCTGAAGACCGATCTCGTGATCCTGCTGGATTACTCCGGGAGCATGTATCAGTCGGCGCAGCAGGTGCTTGACCCGGCCGTAGCCGGATCGGACGACCCGCTCCAGGCGATTTACAACGAATGCATCGGCAATCTCATTCAAGAGCTGCCGGACAATTACAACATTGCGCTGATGGAGTTTCACGACCGCGCGCAAATCACGAGACTCGTGCTGGCGCCCGACTACGGGCCGGCGTTCATAAACGATAAGTCGGATTTGCTTGCTCGGCTGCACAACATCAACGTTGTGGATCACGGCGCGACGGAACTGTTGCCGGCGGTCGTGGACGCGGCAGCAGAACTGCTGTTCAAGGAATCGCAGGCGGCGCGGGTGCCGTTTGACGATGCGGACGTGCGGGGCGTGTTGTGCGTGAGCGATGGGCGCCTGACGACGCCGCCGGGCAAGGTGAAAGACGTGATAGACGTTCTTTGGCCGACGCGCGTCCGGTTCTTCGGTCTTGGCTGGGGGGACGACATTCTGCACGAACCGCTGGCGCGGCTTGCGGCAGGCACGGGCGGCCATTATTACCCGACGGCGACGGTGGCCACGGGCGAAGTAAATGAAGATGACGAACCGGTGATGGTCCCGGCGCTGGAATCGATGTTTGACTGGTGCCAGACGGTAGATCCGGCGGTGGATCCGACCGACCAGTCGATCCCCAAGGATCTGAAGTCGCAGGTGGTGTTCAGCTATGCGACGTTGACGGAAGATACGGGTGTGAAAGTGCGGTTGGATGCGGCGTTCGACAACCCGAACGACGATGATCCGACTTCTATCAATGGTTCGCTGAACCAGAAGAACTTCGATTTCGTCAGCATCCGTGGCGACACGCATCTTGGCCAGATCTCAATGCGTAGCGACGGAATTGCTGAGGGTTACGCGCGCGTGGTGATCCGGGGCGAATACATGCCACGGGGCGTCAACCGGCTTCAGTTCAGCCTGAGTTGCGCAGAAGGCGCGTTCATTGTGACGCAGGCGCCCGCGGAGAGCGGGGGGCTTGTCGAGGACTGGGCAATGACGGTGGAGGGGAATGTCGTGACGTTGGAGAGCGACGGAGACGCGCTGTCTTACGGTTCCTACGGTGACCTGCTGTATCTCGATTTCGAGGGGCTGCCGCCGGAGACGACGTTGCTGACGGTTGCGCTGGAGGTGCTTGACCCGGTTTGGCATGGGGAAGAGTTCGACAAGTACTTCACTTACCCCGACACGATCCAGGTGGGCCTTGAGCCGGTTCTGGCGCCGGCGTTCCCGACACCAAAAACCGACGTGGACTGGCTGGATTTCGGCACGGCAGGCACCGAAGAAGACATCATCTTGCGCAACATCGGCGGGTCGCATTCGCCCACGGAGGTGTGGCTGGATTGGGTTGCGCCACAGTCTGGTGGGACGCTGAGCGTTCATCCTTCCTCGGGGCGTTTGATTTCAACGACGCAAGAGGCGTCAATTCACCTTGAATTTTCGCGCACGGGGCCGGCCGGCGACTACTGGGATTTCATCCTGATTGAGTGCAGTTGCGGAAGCCTAAATCAGTCGTACGTGCTTCAGATACCGGTATTCTATACGGTGCTGGAACCGGTTCTCGAACTGGCGAGCAGCTCGTTTATCGAAGACAACGTGCTCGACTTCGGTGACGCGGACGAGGAGATGTATTTCGAGGTGGTGAACGCCGGGCAGGGCACGCTAGATTGGTCGATCGATGCGACGAACCTGCCGGCGTGGATGGGCTTGTCCTCATTCAGCGGGTCGTCCACCGGCACGGAACCATCGGGCGTCTACGTCTGGGTAAACCGGGCGGATATGGCGGCGGGGGTGCACCAGCATACGTTTACCGTGTACAGCACGTACGGCAGGGATACGGTCACGGTTCGGATGACAGTGCTCTAGTATAGATGTTCATAAATATCGCCACGTATGGGAAAACAATGCCCGCCGCAGTAGGCCGACTTCGCCGAAGTCGGCCTTTCCGGACTGAGCATCTGGGTCCTTCAAGCCGTCGTTCACCAGGATCGCCTTACAATTACGGCCTGTCGCACTTGTCGCGCTTTGCTGTCAGCCCGAGCTACGGGCGTTGAGGCCGACTTCGGCGAAGTCGGCCCACTGCGGCGATCGCTGTTTTTAACCTAAGAGTATTTCAGAAACCACGTACTAGCTGGACGACTCGGGTTCGACGATTTCCAGCAGGGTAACGTCGTCGAAGAGAGCGTTTCCTGCGTCCGGCGACGTCAGCAACTGAAGGCGCATGCGGTCCCACGCAAGCTCTGAGCGGACGTACACGGCCGCGGTAGTCCACGCGTCCGAGGAGCCCTGGTTGCGCACTTGGCCTTCCCCAAGCACGTCTTCGTTTTTGTTGATCCCTTGCCAGCCTATTCCGGTCTTGTCTTTTGGGCCGCTCATGCGGGCCGTGACCAAGTAGCCGATGCCGTGGCGGGCCGCGACGGGCACGCTGTAGAACCACGTCATTTTGGCCAGGTTCAGGTAGTTGTTTGGCCCGTGCACAATCTGCGCGACCGTCTCGTCGCGCAGGCCGAACCAGTCCCGGGCCGTGTCAATCCAGCCCGGCGCTTCGAGCGTATCCGGCCCGGCAAGATCAACGCCCGCCCAGTTGATACGGTTCGTAACCCACTGCAACTGAAGGACGGTGTCGGCGGACGGCTGCACCGTGAGGCGGCCCTCGGATTCTGACACGGCTGAATCCGGTTTCCGCGCAAGCGCCGCGCTATTATGCTTCCACAAAATGAGAATTGGAAAGGCCGCCCCGGCCTGCGCGTAGGCCCGTGAAACCGAAAAACCCAGGGGGACGAAGCGGGGGTACAGGTAATCTAGCGCGGGCGGTTCGCTCTGCCGCAGCGCATCGACTTCCGCCTCGAATTCTGCTTCATAAGTCTGCGCCTCGGGCCGTCCGGCCGACAGCGCCTGTGTTTTCGCGAGCGCAAACGGGCGGTACACATCGTCCGGCAGCGCCCCTGCGTACGCCCGGATGGCGTTGTCCGTTTCGCCGAGCTTTTCGAAAGCGGCGCCGAGAAAAAACGCGGCGTGCAACCGGCCGGCATCCGCTGCCCGTTGGAGACGAACCGCAGCGGCCGGATACTGTCCCCGCGCCAACTCGGCCCGGCCAAGCACATAATCGGCCTCGGCGGCGTCTTGCGCAACCAGCCGTTGAGCCACGCGCTCCGCAAGCGCCCAATCCTCGTTCCCCTCGCAAACGCGCGCCAGCAGCACGAGACTGCGCCCATCCAGCGCGTCCAGCTCCTGTTCGGCCGGGTGTCGAAACTGGAGCGCCCGCGCCCACAACTGCTGCCCGGCATAAGCCTGGTACAGATCCTCGTGGAAATCCTGGTACTTCTCGTCGTTCAGCGTGGCATAAGCCCGCGCCAGCTCAAACTGCCTCACCGCCTCATCCGCCCGGCCCTCCGCCAGGTAATAACGCCCCAGGGTCAGCCGCGCGGGCTCAAAGTAAAACGGTTTATGCGTAAGGCGCCCATGCACATCGCGGCACACATGCACGGCCCGCTCCAACACCGCAAGCGCTTCCTCCGGCCTCCCCGCCGCCAACAACGCCCGCCCGTAAGCCGTATGCGCCGCCGGATCATTCGGCCGCCCCTCGCTCTCCCGCCGGCCCACCAGCACCGCCCTGTCCACATCCCCCGCCGCCAACGCGTCCGCGACAATCGTCTCAAAACGCCCGGGACGTGTTGCTTCAATAGCCGGAAACAACTGCGGATAGCCATAAACGAACAGCAGGAACAGCAAGCCTATTACGGCAACTGCCGCACCGAAGACAAATGCCCTACCGTTTGATTTTGTTTTCTTTGTGGCGATCATTTGTTCCAAATTACTGGCTGGACGCATAAAACCTGTAAACACAGCCAGTATACCGCGTTAACGGACCGCAAAGGAAACAGCCGCCGGCAAGACTGCCCGGCGGCTGCGGTGTGCAAGGTACAAAGGGTCTAAACCGGATTTGCCAACTCGGCAATCTCCGCGTCGAACAGCGCCCGGTCGTAGACACGAAAATCGTCCACATAGCCGGGACTCGCACTGTTGCCCCCCGGCGTCGATCCAATCGTCAAATTGACGTCGCTGGGCGCCAACGAGAGGGCATTTTCGGGATTGTCGTCCGAGTTGCCCAACAAGCCATCGCGGTAGATAGAGATTACCGTGCCTTTCCGCATCAGGATGTAGTGGTGCCATTGGTCATCGGCGCCGTCGGTCCAGATTTCCGGAATCCATCTTGGTTCGCCGACAGCGAATCGAAATAACACCTTCACATCGCCGTCTTGCGTATAAGCGTACAGGCTGTTTTCGGTATCTTTCCGGTTGTTGAGGAAGTGCAACGTTAATGCGGGATCGGGCGCATTCGTCTTCCACCAGAACGTGATCGCGAAGTCGTGGTTTTCGGCAAGGCACTCCCGGTAACTTTCCCCGGTCAGGACAATCCGATCATCGATCCCGTCAAAGCTCAGCGCCGTGCCAACCACGCCGGCCGCCGTGTGAGAGCTCGTATTCGGGTCGCCGCCCGGGTCCAGGAACGTCTGGTCGTAACCCGACGCCGCCGAATCTGCCACGACCGCCGTGGCGTCGTTGTCGTCCATTGCCAGATGCAACACCGGTGGCGGCGGATCTCCGCTCAGTTTAACCTTCTGGATCGAGAACCCGTCCATGGGCGCGGGATTGTCGTCGTACTGGCAAAAGCGGATCTTGAACCCCGCCCCATACGCCAGCCCGAGAGCCGCAATGGTTGCGTCAAAGTCGATATCGAACGTGGTGAACTTGTCCGAACGCAATTCGCGCAACGACTGAACCTCATACCACTGCTCCCCGTCGGCGCTAACGGCCACGCCATCGAAATCGACATCATTGCCAAACGGCCCCGGCGGCGGCGTATGCGGTTCGTCGCCATACTCCCTGGCTGCAAACGTCAGGCGCAAATTGGAAAACCCCGCCAGATCATACGTCAGCGTTACGGCATTTCGCGCATATGCGATGTCTTGGACCGGATCCGACATCTCCAACAGCATCCCCTCGGGCTGTTCCGACAACTCCACCCCCGCCCCTTCCTGCTCGATATTCGTTACAGGAATGATCATGGATTGTCTCCCCTGTTTGAGTATTTCCCCCGCCTAAACAACCGCTGCCACGGTATTGCTCGGCACGCCTTCGCCCGCCTTGTTGACTCCAATCACCCGGTACTCCCAATCCTTGCCGCGCTCCTGGTTATTCAGCGTGGCTTCCGATTCCATCGCAACCGAGATGAGCGTCCAGGGCCCCGCAGGCCGCTCGCGCCGCTCGATCTTGTACGACGCCACTTTCCCGCCGTCCAAGGGTTCTTTCCAATCCAGAAACACCCAGCCTTCCCCTTGCCGCGGCGCTTCGAGTGTGCGGGCCTGTCCCGGCGGCTGCAAGCTGACACCGTCCGCCGTCGCGCCCCATCCAAGCAAACTCAGTTTTGCATCGTCGTTAGCGACAGTTGTTTCCGCATAACGAAGTACGGCCTTCATCGCGTCTGTCAACTCTTCCATTCCGCCCCCTTTGGTGGCGGTCGCCTGTTCGGCGGCGGCCCGTGCCGCTACGGCCTCGTCACACAGCGTGATGGCCGAATCCAGTTTGGCCTGCAAATCCACCGCGCTAACCGGCGGCGCCGGATACACCGCCGCATTTTCCGTCAACCCGGTCACGATGTTCTGAGCCAACGACTTCACTTCACTTTCACGACTTGGAAAACGAGCCATTGCTAAACCTCCCCTTTGTTGATTGTCACATGCCACTTCAATCTTCTCACTTCACTCTTTACTCTCCACCTTCCCCACTTCACCTTCACTTCAACCGGCGCACGTGACGCTTTGACCCAACCATTTCAGGCCTTCCCCGCCACACTTGCGCCTTCAAACGCCACGTTTCACCGGTTATGCGCCTCATTTCATTCGTTGAATGCCTCATTTTGCGCGTGGAATAACCCATTTCACGCGATGAATACCTCATTTCACACTTCGACCTTCTCGCTTCACCCTTGAAATGCCCCATTTCACCCTTCAACCGCCCGACTTCACTCTTCAAATGCCGCATTTAACACCCCAAACGCCTCACTTCACCCTTCAGTCTTCCGACTTCACCCGCTATAAGTGCTGTGATTGCAATCGGTTGCAGCTTTTCTCATAAAAACGACCGCAGAACAAGCAGACGCCCTCGTTCTTTCATGATTTTCCCCCCGAGTCCAAATCAAATCCTTCCATTCAATCCGTCAGAAGTCAACGAAACAAATAGGCAACCACTTCATATAGCAGTATTGGATCCCCCATCACCGAAGACACGCCGACAGTATACACAGACAGCCATCAAAATGGAAGCAAAAAAACTGTCGAAGTAAAAGAGACAGAGAAAAGTGGGGAATCAGGGTTGAGTTACAAACTCAACAATGCGTCCAGAACCCGAATCGGTCGGCGTGAGTTTCGTGCAGTTTCCTTCGAAAAACCGCTTTTGAAGCCTGTCCATAGCAGTCAAGACTTCTTCTCCAGAGGGATTTTCCCCAAGACTTTCCCCTGCGCAATAATGATTGATTTCCTGGGCCGTATCGGCATCAGGCGGGCCGATGAACAGTACGGGCGCGTCTGTTTGCAACACGCCATAGAGCTTGCTCGGCACGACGAGGCCCTGCGCTCCCGCCTTCATCGTAATCAGATGGACATCCGCTGCCCAGAGTAGATCAGATGTTAACTCGACCGGCTGGTAATCAAGCACCATTATCGACGACAATCCACGAGCAGCCTCCGCAAGTTGTTCTTTTTTTGACCCGCGAATGACGAAAACGATTGCCCAGTCATCGCGCCGGCGCTTGTTCAACTCACGTGCCGCATCCACCAGCGAGGCAAAGGTGTGCCCTTCTCCAAGATTGCCGGCGTAGAGCGCGACTTTTTTTTTCCGCAGGTTGTACTTTTCCAGGAACCGGTTGTGGTCCGGTTTGACACGCGCGATAAGCCGATTATCCCATGGCGGCACCACTATATGGTTCTCGTCCCGCCAGCTTTGATATTTCATCATGCGTTTTCGCTGGCACTCGCCAAGGACGATCACGCCGCCCATCCGCCGGATGATTTCACAGTTCAACCGCCTCATGGCTGAATAGAACCAACTCCGTTCTTTCATTCGCCCACTGCCGACGAGGATCTCCGGATAGAGATCCATCGTCCACCAGAAAATGTCACGGCGGGTGCTACGCGCAAACGGCCGCATCAGAATGGAAATGGCTGCCAGGAAGGGCGGGTCTGTTAAAAAGATGCAGCGGTCCCATTTGGTAAACGGTACGCGCGCCCACGCCTGCAGCAGGAAGAGAAACCACGTCACTAACCGGCGTTTCTCGCCCATCGTGTACAGATGAATCAGTTTGGCGCCGTTAGAGGACTCACCGGAGCCTGCCGTGATAGAGTAAGAACTGCGGGCCGCCATAACAGTCACTTCATGCCCCGCCGCCATGAACGCGCCGGCCACATCAGCCGCCATCCGTCCCGTAGGCACATGCTCGTCACCGAAATGGCGGTTAACAATCAGGATCCGCATCGGCTCACCCTGCGGTTCTTTTTTTCCACCCCGAAACAATTTCAGCCACAATCCGATCAAGGGGGACGGTAATGTCCCATCCGGGGTAGTGCTGTTTCATTTTACGCAAGTCGCTATAGTAACAGATGTGATCGCCCATTCGGTTTTCGTCGACGTACTCGAATTTCATGGGCTTCCCGCTGAGGGCTTCGACCATATCGAAGGTTTCGAGGATGGAACAACTGTTGGGTTTCCCTCCGCCGATGTTGTAGACCTCGGCGCACTTGGGGGCCTGAATGAAGGCGTCGATAAACCGGGCGACATCGAGGCTGTGTATATTGTCGCGGACTTGTTTGCCCTTGTAGCCGAACACCTTGTAGGTGCGGCCTTCGAGGTTGCATTTTACCAGGTAGCTGAGGAATCCGTGAAGCTCGACGCCGGAATGTGAAGGACCGGTAAGACATCCGCCCCGCAGGCAGCACGTTGGCATGTCGAAGTACCGGCCGTACTCCTGCACCATCACGTCGCCGGCCACCTTGCTGGCCCCGAAAATCGAATGCATCGAGTTGTCGATCGAAAACGTCTCTGGGATTCCGTTCTCAAACGCGGGATCGTCGTAGTCCCAGCGTTTTTCGAGTTCTTTGAGAGGGATCCGGTTGGGCGCGTCGCCGTACACCTTGTTCGTTGACATGTGGACGAACGCCGCCTCGGGTGCAAACCGGCGCGCCGCCTCCAACAGGTTAAGCGTGCCCACCGCGTTGGTGTCGAAATCGTCGAACGGTATAGCCGCGGCCCGGTCATGGCTGGGCTGGGCGGCCGTATGCACGATCGCGTCCGGTTTCAACTGCTCCAGGCATTCCAGCACGCCCGGCCGGTCGCGGATGTCAAGTTCATGGTGCCTAAACCGCCTTAACGTGCCCTGCAACTGTTTCTGCCGCCACCGCGTATCCCCCTCCGGCCCGAAAAAGACCGCCCGCTGATTGCTGTCGACGCCGTGCACGTTCCACCCCTGCGCATCAAAATACTCACAAACCTGCGAACCAATCAGCCCGCTCGATCCGGTTACCAACATCTTCATCTGCGTTCACTTTCTTCTCAGAAAAACAGCGCCAACTGTTCGTACCGCTGTGACTATATCAGTTTTCGTTGTTTCATCCACTCAATTGTCTGCTCGACCCCTTGCTCCATCGTATAAGGGAGTGAGGGGCCGGTTATTTCCTTTATCGAATCGAGGGGAACGGATGAGGTATCCAGCCTCATATTCCTGAGCCGGAACGACGTCATGGGCGGGTTTTTCCACCCCACTGCCTTGAGACAATCCCCGGCCACAGCCGCACCTTGGAGCACAAACTCGGGAATCGATCGCGCGGGCCGTCCTTTCAGTCTGATCGAAATAGTATTCGCCCAGTCCCTTATTGTGAACTCATCATAGTCGGTCAAATAAAAGGTTTTCCGATGAATAGAATCGTCGGGAGCGGCCATTATTTTGTTTAACTGAAAAATAACATTACCGATATACCCGAAACTCCGCGGCGGGTTGCACCGGCCCAGGTGAAAATAATACCCATTGTAAATCGCTGTGAAAAAACCTCTGTACGGCGCAGCGAACCATGGTCCCCAGATCGAAGTGGGGCGGACTATGCACCAGGGACATTTGAGCGAAGAGTCATTCCGCAATATCTTCTCGCCTTCAACCTTGCTGGCGCCGTAGAGCGTATCCGGGCAATAATCTACATCCGACTTCGGATGGTATCCGCCGGCGCAGACCAGTTTGGTCGAAGCGAAAATGGCCCGCTTGACCGAAGCGGTTTCCGCCACGGCCGCCACGATGTTCTCGACCCCGGCAATGTTGGCGGCATAATCGTCCAAACTCTTTCCATCGAGGTCGGTTCTGGCGCCTAGATTCACGAGGAGGTCTGGTTCAAACTCCTCCAGAGCCTCTTTCAACGTGCCCGCATCGAGCAGGTCTATTTTCCTGAAAATTCCCCGATGTTGTTCGTTCTGAGGGGATCTTGAGTCCAGACTGAGCACTTGATATCCAGACTCAAGTAGAGAATCTACGAACGCAGTACCGATAAAACCGGAACCGCCTGTCACTATAACCTTCGACATATGCACCTGTATCTGCTATAGGGCTCCAAGAAAACTTTATTGCTCAGAAACGGTTGTCATTGGTTTCATAAACAATCCAGCATACCAGCCAAAACTATAGAAGTTCATTGTAATCAGCGAAGCGGTCGCATGCTTAATGTCAAACCTCTTTAACATTAAGTGGCACAGGCAGAGAAAACATGCTGTTATTACGGCTAACGCCCAAAGCCAAGTCTGGCCGGATTTCCAAGCGGCAAAAATACTCAAGAGAATGGTAACAACCAAAATTGGATGTAACATGAATAGCCAGTACCGCCGGAAGATAATGTGGAGCGCGCCCAGACTGAGTGGAGCGCTCCGTGTCAGGCGGCCAGAATCGAATAGGCGGCGCGTTAGCAGAAAGCGTTTTGCAAACCCCCAAGAGTCTCCAGTTTTCTCGTCACGATGCACGCCCATCGGTTTTGCCAGACGTTGTAGTTTATAGCCACAATGTGCGATGCGAAGATGGAGTTCAAATTCACCATTTCGTTTAAGGTACCGGTTCCAACCACCGGCACGGTCCAGAACTGCCCTCTTGTAGAGGAAATTTCCACCCACACCGTCTGTAACCTGCTCACCGTCAGACCTCGTATTCCACCAGTTTTTCTCAGAGGCAATTACCTCCCCATTTCGCAACACGACCCAATCCAGTTGTCCGCCCACGCCAGCTACAAGGGGTTTTGCTTCGAGATATAGGACAGCAGCCATAAGCCAATCCGGGTCGAGCAAAGTATCGCCATCCAGAAACATGACATAATTACCGGAAGTCACGTCCATACCAGTGGCCCGGCCGTTAGGCGGAGTCGTCAACCCCTCCACCATATGCACGTCAATACCCAAAGAACGTGCTATCTCAACCGAGTCATCAGTTGATCGGCTGTCAACATAGACGATCTTGGGCGCAGGGTTGCCTTTTTCCTTAAATCGCGCCGCCGCCGTCAGAGCCGACTGCAGCGTCTCACGAAGCAGCCTACCCTCGTTACAGCCGATTACAACTATATCTACCGTTCTTTCCATGCGAAAATCCCTTCAGATGAGATCAATGAAAGTCTAGGATTTCAGTCAATGTTTAAGCCTGTCTTTCTGTACACATTGAGCAAACCATCCATCATATTGTCCAGCGAAAAACGACTTCGCCAAGTCTCGTAACCAGCATCGCGCAAAGGCTCCCATTGCTTTGCCGCGGTAGTAAAAACTCTCTTCATTAGGTCTGCGAGTATCTTTGCGTCACCCGGCGGATGCAACAGTCCGTTGACACCGTCTTTGACTAGTTCAGCCGTGGCGCCGGCCGGCGTTGTGATAACAAGCTTCCGCATGGACATGCCTTCAATAATACTGGTAGGAACACCTTCGAAGAGGGATGGAAGAAGAAAAATGGGAACGTGCTGCACAATGCGCGCGATGGCACTTTGTGATTGATAACCATGAACACATACGAGATGCTCTATACCGTGCTTCACCATCGCAGCGCGTATGCGCGCCTCGCATTTCTCAATGTCCCGTCCTATTAAGTGAAGCTTAACGTCGATTCCTTGCGCGTGCAGCAATCCGACTGCTTCTACCGCTACCCATTGCTGTTTTCTCTCTTGAAGATCACCTATGATGGCTGCTTGAGGTAAAAGCGGCGGATCACCAAAATTAGGCGGATCTGTGGGCCCTAACGGAGGAATACCATTATATACAATGTGAATTTTTTCCTTTGGTACTCTGCTACTCTCAGCCAGCTCGCTTGCCAATAGAGAGCTTATAGGTACAAAAGCGTCCACATTCTTTGACGTGGCCCCGTCAATCTTATGATAAATTCTGGTTTTCCATTCGGGGGTGCCGTGGCCATCGATGTGCGTATGAACACGAAATATATGTCGTAAACCGGGATAGGCGTGACGGATTCTCCGCCCAAGGAGGCTCGCGCGAAATCTGTGGCTTTGAACGAGAGCTATGTCGTGATCTTTTATGATTTGGTGGATTAGCCCAAGCGGAGCAAGGACGTGGCGTTGTTTCTCCATTGGAAAATCATAGGCGGGAAATCCCAGTTTTTGGAACTCGCGAGTCAGATAGGCAGACCGCCCGTTCGTGAGTATTACTGGGGCAAAAAGATTTCTTCGTCTCAAATCCGTGGCGATCAGAAGGATTTTGCCCTGAATGCCTCCGGCAGTCTCACCAAGACTATCGATGAGAAAAAGAATACCTTTCATTGGACACTCCCGCCAGCGAATATTGTTAGGGCGTTTTTGTGGCCGGCAGGCCATGTGGCTATTAGCGCCATTACCTCTTGCGACAGAAACACCTGTTGGGCTCTCTATGCCAGGACGACCTTGTCCTGCTGATTTTTAACTCTTCCCGTTAAATTCCGGGTATCAACGACAAGTTGGGCATGTTCAACAATAAAACTGGGGTCATAGCACGAATGGGGTGTCGAGATCAGGATGCAGTCATAACTGCGGAGGCTTTCGGGCGTGAGATCAACTGAAAGCATGTCAATTCCATGGTGTCTACCCGGCCTTATTCTAGGGATGTAGGGATCGTTGTAGTCAACGTGGGCGCCGTATTCAAGCAACAGCTCCATCAGCTTTATTGTCGGGGACTCCCGGATGTCATCGACATCCTTTTTGTAGGCTGCCCCTAAAACAAGGACTCGTGAACCTTTGACGGGTTTACCCACGCGATTCAGCGCCTTGATCAGCCGTCCGATTACGTAGGAGGGCATCGATATGTTTATTTCTCCGGACAATTCGATGAATCGAGCGGCTACTTCATACTCCCGCGCTTTCCAACTCAAGTAGAAGGGATCAATTGGGATACAATGACCGCCGAGACCCGGTCCGGGATAAAAAGGCATAAACCCGAAAGGTTTAGTGGAGGCGGCATCAATGACTTCCCAGATGTTTATTCCCATGCGGTCACAAATCATCTTCAGTTCGTTGACCAGAGCAATGTTAACACTGCGGAAGATGTTTTCGAGCAACTTGCACATTTCAGCAACCTCGGGATTGCCGACCTCCACAACTCTTTCGAAGATCTTCTCATAGAACTGAGACGCCAGCGAAGTACACGTGGCTGTCATGCCCCCAACCACCTTGGGTATCGTCTTGATTGTAAAAGTCCCATTGCCGGGGTCTTCGCGTTCTGGAGAAAATGCAAGGAAAAAGTCTTCACCGACTTTCAGTCCTCGTTCCTGCAAGAGAGGCAGGAGCAGTTCTCTTGTTGTGCGCGGGTAAGTCGTGCTTTCCAAGACCACAAGTTGCCCCCGCCGGAGAGATTTCGCAATTTGTTGTGTAGTGTCAAGAACGTATTGCATGTCCGGTTCATGATTCTTATTGAGAGGCGTTGGAACGCAAATGCTGATGCAGTCGGGTTCGTTTAGTCTGGAGAAGTCGCTGGTGGGTGTAAGAGTCCCGCTCTTTATTACGTCAAGGATCCAATCAGATGGAATATGCTTGATGTAGCTTTCGCCCCGCAGAAGTTTTTGAATCTTCTGTTCGTCGGAGTCAAATGCCACAACCCGGTAGCCTGCCTCGCAGAAATGCCGCACCAGGGGCAGTCCAACATATCCCAGCCCAACAACCCCCGCAACTGCGGAACGTTCCTTCAGTTTGCGCTCAAGAGTAGCCTGCATAGTACTCACCTGAATAGTCGTAACAATTCGGTTAACAATAGTTTATGAAGCCCAAGGCTGACTATAGCAATAGATACTGGCGATTTCAACCATATTTCGGCGAACTACACAGCAACAAAGAGCCGGTTTTCTTCTGCGTCGTGCTAAGTTCTTCTTCGGTGCCTTTTTTGGAGTTATTCGCACCTTGAGGCATCAGCAGTTGCGAGCGGTGAGCCGCAAGCAAGGCCCAGGAAAACCAAAACATCCGGGAGTCGGCGCTGCCAACAAAGAACATAGCTGCCCAAGCCAGCAAAAAACCCAGCATGAGGACGTCCCGTCTATCAAGGCTTTGTTTCTGCCGCAGGGGCAACTTAAGAGACGTGAAAAATTGCCAGAGGGAGAGCAGAAACAACAGCAATCCCAGGCCGCCAAACTCGACCAAGTACTGAATGTACGCATTATGAGGAATAAGAATTTTGTGCGTAGTATAGCTATCTTTAGTTACCTCTGTGGCCCGCTTCAAACCGACGCCGGTGTATACATATCGCGGCAGTTGCACCAGATAATCGCGGTAGATGTCCATGCGCATCGAGCCCCGCGTGTTGCGCATAGTCTCTAATGAATATCTGTGGCTAATAGCCGTATGCGTCTCATCGCTCAGAAAAAGCGCCACTAAAAGGATAACTAAAAGGCCGCTGGCAACATAGCGGATTTTTTGAGAGGCCTTTGAGAAGTGGAAGAGGACCACTAAACCAACGGCCATGCCTCCCATGGAACTCCGGGATGCAGATGCAAGCACGCCATATAGCCCTGCTATAAGGCTCAAACAAGCAATACCCGACGCGGCAACGCCTCTTTTCGGGGTCAACAAGATTAACGCACTGAAAAAGACAACAGTCATCGCGGCCAGGCCGAAATCGTTCGGGTTCAGAAATCCCCCGGTCAACCGATAGAATCCTTCGCTATAAGAGATTGAGGATCGGCTACACAGAACAATCATAAGTATAAAACCAATACAGAATGACACAGCCGCATACTTTATTTCGCGCCTAGTTCGTATAGATCCGGCAACGGCATAAGCCATCGTGGCATTAAAGAAGAAACGAAAAACAAGGGTGCCGCGGCCCTCTTCCACGTTCAGTATCGATTCGTTAATTGCGGTGTCCGACCATCGGCTCAGATCGAGTTCCCCGCGGTGCAGGAATCCGTAAACTACAAGGCTGTGCAAAAGGATGAACAGGATGAGCAGATTGTATGCCGGGGGAAACGCACTAAATTTTCTGCGTACGATTGCTAACCAGTATGCGATCAATAGACACGAAGAAGCCACGAAAAGTTTCGAGGCGCCAATCGAGGTCCCAGGCAATATTATCGCCGGGCCCCAGGGCGCCCAGAACGCACAGCAGCATACGAGAATGGTACGAAGCAAGACTATGGCGGGGAAAGTACTTGGGCAGCCGGTGGCGCCTTCGTGCAGAAACCGGCTGCGTCCTGGAAACTCCGCAGGACTACCAGCGCTGGCTGCCACTTCTACAAAAGTCTTCTTATACACCGAGCCTCTTTATCCTTGCATTTCAGTAGGAAGAGTCAGCCAGTCGCCGACTTTTCTGTCCCATTCAGAAGGACAGATGAGTTGTGTCCCGGACCCGTGGTGAAAAGTTATTTCTCCAAAATACACACGTGCGCGCACTTCATACAGATCCACTCTTGCGTACAAAAACGGAGAAGATAGCTTTGCCGCAGTTTCCAACATTTCCTTCAACCCGCAAGGCATGGAAATATGGCGGCCATTTGGTTCCAGACATTTTCCATCTCTCCAGGCAGCCCAAGTAAACGGTTGGAGTTGCCACTGGGTGTCGTACAAGTTTCTTCTGTGGTCGCCGAAGCGGTCAATGTCTACCTGTATAACCTTCGGGGATCCGTGGAAGCAGTGAATCTTGTAATCAAACGGAATGGTTCCGTCCTCATTTTGCAGCATTCGTTCGACAACAATTCTGGGTTTGGCGTTTTTGTACGGCCATTCCCGCCCTAACGGATAATAGTTCTGACGCATCGTCTGTCTTAGGCCTTTGCGGAGGGACCCCCAGTCTATTAAAGATTTGTCGGTTACGAAAGTATTGTTTGCACTGCCATGTGTAGTCTTGATAACAAAAGGGGCATCCGGCAGGCGTTCGGGAGTGATATCAGCGGGATCCTCCGTTGAAAACAGCAAAGGAATAAGGTATTTTTCTCCGACCTTCTCAGCAATATAGTCCCTGACGGCGTACTTGTCCACGCATTGCGTGTGCAACGGCGTCCGGTCGTACAACTTCAGCCACTGGATCTTCTCGTTCATTGTTTTGGGATGCCGCAAGTCGGGCAATTCACCAAAAGCGCGCCTATACTGCAAATTGATGAACTTCTTGTCTGAAACTACGTGGAATAGAAAGACATGATACAACTTCCTGGGGACGTAAAGCAGTACCTTGCCAAGCCGCGAACCAAAGTAAAGACGTTTAAGGAGCCGAATCATAAGTTAATCCTGTTCAATATCCAAAACGTTTGTGCCAGTAAGAGGCGATTGCATAATAGATAATCATTTGCAATCCCGTTATGCCGGATTTCCATCGTTCATCGAGCTTTATAGGCGTTTCTGCATTCCAGGTAAACCGGTGAGAAGTTCCGGCGATATTGTGCTTGTTTTTGCTGGAAAGGCAAAGCATGCGCTCCTCGAAGCTGATTCCAAGAGATTTACAGATTTTCTTCATCGTCGCTTCGCGATTCCCGCACAAATCCTCGTATCGTACTGTGACCACATCTTTCGGCTGAAAATAGCATTGAACATTGAGAATTTTCGCATTACTATAGCACCACCCGCGCACGGCGGAAATCATCCCAAAAGAAGCCCCATACTTCTTATATTGCTCAGCGCGCTTCATTTTTGAATAGACAACTGCGCGGCCATCTCGAACAATATGTATGACCTTTAGATCAACGTTTGCCGGCTTGGTCTTGATCAAGGCTTGCAGTTGGTCGGCACGTTTGGATGAATCGATAACGATTTCCGCCCCGGTTATGCGGCTGAATATGTCCAGAAGCAAAAAACAATCGCGGCCGATCGCCTCAAGTTTACGCTGGTCGTAGGCGGCATTTATCAATCTGCGCCGAACACTTGAGATAGGGATCAAGGTGGCCAGGAGCATCAGGTAATGAAACGATTTGGACCGGCAAGATTTGTCAACCTCAGTTGTGGCATCCGAAAATGCGCGACCGGTTTCTTTCTCAAAGATCTCCTTAACCCTACTCCAAACCCGGCACTCATCGAGACTTTGGCCGCAGGTGCAAATCCAACCATACGACACGCCGATTCCGGTTTTGTTAATGTGGTTGGAAAGATATTGAAGTTCCCCAACGGTCTCGGTGCTTGGGTGGTTGCTTAGCAGGTTGTCAAGAACCGTTGAACCTGATCGCACATCGGAGGCTATATAAAGCAACGTCTTCATTTGACCCACCTTTCCGTGATTCTACACTATCGCCGAAATGGTTTTTCTCAGCATTCGGGTATAGACAATGGCCTTGTTGAGCCCAAACCGGTAAACCGAGAAAAAATCTTTGCGCTCTTCGGCCGTGGCAAACAAAGTATACATAACGTATGCGAATGCTGAAAGCACAAGCGCGGCCAAAGCAAGATGGGAGAAGATGCTTTTGAAGGCAAACAACCATTGGAGCACAAACGCCGGCAACACAGCTATCATCGCAGAAGCAATAGGCTGAATGTAGACACGGGATATCATGCTGCCCATAGTGAGACCAAGGACTTTGCCGACCAGGGCCACTTGAGCGCAACCACAAATCAGGTGGCCGACCGCCAGCCCTGCCGTTGCTGCTACATAGGGATTTTCATACAGTCTGAAAACCGCAAGAACGACGATGGCCGGAATAACCACGTAGCCGAAAACATAAGTGAGCAATAACCCCCGTATTTTTGCAAGCCCTTTAAGCATATGGTGGGCCGTGGAGGCCGTAAGCATGAACGACTGCGTTGCGAGGAGGATAAACGTGTATTGCGAAAGAAACACATAATCGCGCCCAACCCACAGCGTCAGCACATCCCGCAAAAGTAAACTCGCAACGATAATACCCACCATTACGAGAATGCAGGTGTAGCGCATGCCCCGGATCAACAATTCCTGGAGCATTTTCTTGTTCCCGGTCGCTTCATAGGCGCTTGTTGCCGGCATTATTGTAATGGTCATGCTTGAAATGGCTTGGGCCAGGAGTATGCCAGGCATGAGAATTATAGCCAGATGGGCCACGAAAGCGGTCGATGCAAGCGCGCCCATCAGCCATCGCACTCCCGTCGAGTTTAAGGCATTGGAGAGCGCAATAAACACCGTAGCCGCGCCAAAGGAGGAAATGAGGGCGAAAATTTTTCTGTCAAACAGGCGAGGCCGGTTCCGCAGTCCGCGTACAAGATAGTGAGCGACAGGTATCTGAAAAGAAAGCGAAAGGAACTGCATGATGGCCATGATAACTATGAGGGGGCCTACCCCGGGTCCTATCAGCTTGAACCAAGCGATGACAAGCCCTAAAGAGAGATACCTTGATGCAGTTAGGGCCACGGCGCCCACATAATAATGTTGCCGAGATTGGATTATGGCCACGTAAGGTGTCAGGGGCACTGTCAACAGAAGCATGAACGCCACCACGACGAGTGCAGAACCCATCTGGCCAGATGGGTCCTTGTAGAAAATCGAAGCGATCAACGTGCCTACGCACGCGACAACTGCCAAAACAAGCGAGTAGACGAAACTTGAACTGACAACTTTGTTTACTTCATCGATGCGGCCTTGCGCTAAATAGCCGGCGCTATATTTGACGACGCCGGACTGCAACGACAGCTGTAAAAGATTTATTGACATCGTCAATGACCAGACAAGGGCATATATGCCATATCCCGTCTCGCCTATTGTCGAAATCAAATAAGGAACAAGAATTACCTGGGGAAGCAACTGAAGAATGCGCATGATCCACATCACGGCCGCGTTTGAAATTATCAGGTGAGACTGGCGCATGTTTTCTTGAGCGGCTGCTTACTCCGCAAGAGCGGCAACCCATCCGACCTCAGCAGAGTTGCCCACGTTGCTGGCCCACTTCCCCTTCTCCCATACTTGCGGGGTTACCCTCAGTTTAAAAGGAATTGGTTGGCAAGTGTCGACCGTACGAAGCACGTAATGGTTTCCAGCCGTCCAGTCAGCCATCCTTTCAGGGTCTTTCCAGTTTGATTTGGAATTGTCCCACTCACGCATAGGCCAGACTTCTCTTCCCAAGCGGCGGCCGCTTTCGGACAGTCTGTTCTCGTGGCTCTTGTCAACCGTTCCCACCACTGCCAATTGGTACTCCTTATTGATAGGGCCCGCACACTTTAACAGGACAGAGAACTTGCACTTTCCTTCCCCGGCCGGTTTCATGTTCAGCGCGACAAAGCTCAAGCCGTCAACCAACTCCTGAGGAGGATGTTCTTTCTCCAGTTCGTTCCATTTCTTTTCGATAGCGGCCTTCATTTCTGCATCAGCCGAATACGCTTTGGCCTGTTGCTGCACGTCATAAAGCGTAAAGGGGTCCGCCGCTGCTTGTACTGCGGCCAAAAGCTCTGCTTTTGACAGAGGTTTTTTCTTGGCATCTTTGTCTGTTGCCGGGGCTTTAGCGGGTTTGGATTTGGCGGTTTTCGCTTCTTCAGAGGCGGGCGTATCAGGCGTTGCTTCTTTTTCTTGGGGCTTCGAGGAAGGTGTTGAGGCGGCTGGCGGTTGCTCTTCTTCGCCGGTAGCCGTCGGAGAGGGGGTCTGTGCCTCGTCGACCGGCTCCACGCCTTTGCCGTTTCCACATCCGGCCGTGCCGAATGCGGCCAGCACCACGCAAGCCAGCAGAAACGCTGTATTCAAACTGAAAGTCATATGCCCGATTTTCCTTTTACGTGAGTTTACTAAAAACAGGAGCAATCCCGTTACGCGGACTCATCGAGTTTTTCTTTACTGTCCGTCTTTGGCGCAACAACATTGCTTTTTAGCAATAAGTCAGGGTCCGGAGCGAGATCGGCAAGCGCTTTTAACCCCAGAAAACCCCCGACAAGGATCATACCGGCTACACCTGCCAGCAGAATCAGCACCGGACTGGGCAGGCCGCTTTCGCTTCGCGGCGCAACGGCTTTGCCGGCGATGACGATATCGCTGCCGCGGGTTTCGTCGGCGATACGGCCTTTTTCGTACTCGGCTCTGACGAGCTTGTAGCTGGATGTGAGGCTGTCGGCCTCGCGCGTAAGTTGTTCGCGCTCAACGCTTTTTTCGGTAATCAGGCCGGACAGTTGGTCGATTTCGCCATCCAGTTCGTCCATCTTGGCGGCAAGCGCGGTTTTCTTTGCCTTTAGGCCCTCGACTTTTTCCCGGGCCGCTATGACGTTCATCCGGGTGTTAACGTAGCTGGGGTTGCTGACTTCGGTGCGGAGGCCCTGATCGGGCTCGAGTTTCTTTTCTCCGTCGGTTTGCGCTTTTACAATCCAGTAAGCGTCGTCGGACGGGGCGCGGAAAAAGACGTCTTTTTTCTCTTCTTTGGCCAATTCTTCCTGGAGGGCGGCCAGTTGCATCTCGGTGGAAGACAGGTCGACTTCTGCCTGCTTGAGGTCCTTCTCGAATTCAGTTAACTGTGTCTGTTTCGATTCCAACTGGGCCTTAAGCAAGTCGAGGTTCCACTTCTTCTTATGCTCGGCCAGCGCGAGATCGGCTTCCTCGAGTTGGTTTTCCATCCTTTCATGGAGCTTATCAAGCAGGACGAACGTTTCCCCGACTCCTTTGGCGGCAAGCTCGTCGATTTGCTCTTTGAACACTTCGGCCCAGGTCTGTGCAATATCGGCGGCCAATTGGGGATCATTGGCTGTGGCCCGAAAGATCAGGGCCTGGGTATAATTGACCCCCTGCGATGTACGGCTGCCCATTTGGACCAACTCCACCTCCAGGCGTTCCTGAAGGCCTTTTACGCCGATATCTTCGAGTGGGACTTTTTGGATGACTTCGTACAACAGGGGTGGTGACGTGGCTAAGGCTTTGTACGCTTCGACGGGCATGGTTCTGGGCATCATTTTGGCGATGCCGGTGGGTTCGTCATCATCTCGCGCGGTAGGTGGTTTGGCGAGTTCTTTGAAGGCGGGCGGGCTTACCAGCAGGGTTGCCACCGATTCGTATGTCTTGGATTTGAACAGCAACACCGGCACCGCCAGAAGCGCAAATACAATGCCGCCCGCAATAATTTTCTTGGCGTTTTTGCGAAGCCACGCCAAAATGACCGGCAAGGACAGCATGTCATCGAAGGGTATTGACATCTAGTTATCTCCCGCACCACAAATTGCGTGACAACGCGGCTGTCGCGCAAGCGCGAAAACCTCTTAAGTTTAGGTTGCAGACCAACTTCGCCTGATCGAACCGTAGTCTAGCTTTACTTTCGCCAGTTTGTCAAATACGGTTTCCGGGCCGCGTGAAACATTGACATCGAAAGTTGGATTCGTCTAACTTAGTAGCGCCAGAAACGTTTATGGCCTAAAAGGTGGCAAGTACATGCGAGGAAAACTTAAGTTTTACGTGGTTTTGGTGTTGCCGCTGTGTCTTTTTTCGTGTACAGAGACTCAGTATATTAAGAGTACTGTTAAAAGTGATAATATTTTGGACAAGCGTTTTCCCGCCAGTCCAGGGGTCGGGGAGGCCGTTTTTTATCCCCCAGTTCCGTTGACCGCTTCCTCGGGAGAACAGAGCGACGATAACTTGTTGCGGGATCCCGGGTTTGAAGCAGGGCTTGCGTACTGGCGAGTTTCGGGTTCGACGCCGGAAGAATGTTACCGGTTCGAACGTTTTGCGGCTTTCGGTGATCTTTGCTGCCAGGCGCTTTCGGCGGCGCCCGGTAACGTGTTTGTTTATCAAGAGATGAAACTGGCTCCGGTTAGTTTCTATTCGTTTGGTGCGTATGTTTATTCTGCTGGAAATACGACGGTGGTTTCCGAAGCAAGAAATACAAGCAACGGGACGGTCGTGACAGGGGACAGCTTTACGGGTCCGGCCCCGGCATGGAAGAGAATTTCAATGGGTTTTGTAACGCCCCGCGATATGGACACCACGGATTCGATTGCGGTTGGGGTGAAGTGCTTTCACAGCCGGGAAAACACGCCGGTTCTGATCGATCAGTGCTTTCTGCGGAATATTCCGGGAAATGATCTCTTGAAAAACGGGTCGGCGGAAGCGCCGAGAGCGGAAGCGCCGAGAGAGGAAGAGGAAAAGGCGCCCGAATGGTATCTTAACGGCAAAGAGGCCGTTCCCGTATCTCCGGGCTACGAAAGCAATCAGGCCTACAACCTTTCGCCGCTTGGCAGTAAAACCTCGAAGCTTATTGGCTTTGTCTTTTCCGGCGAGAAGCTTCTGGGCAGGACTGTCTGGATCAGTGCAATGACCAAGATTTCCCCTCAAACGGCTGCTACTCCAGAAGAAGTGAGGTTAAGTTTGCAGCTGGCGGGCTCGAGTGAGGAAGATTCCTGGATTTTGGCAAGTTGTCCTGCGACAGGAGTTTGGGCTGAGGTGAATCTGCTGGCAAAAGTGCCTGATACCGATGCTGAGGGAACTGGAGTTGCACCTTTCCCGGTTGTGGTGTTTGAACGGCCTCCCGGTGTTCAGGGTGAGGTGTTGATCGACGAAATCCGTGTGTTGCCGGTTCCTCAAGATGGATTCGATGGTGGATTTACGGGAGCTTCATAGGGCTGAGTCTTAGCCGCACCAGGCGCGGTTCCTTCTATTGCATTTGTCAAATATTTCTTTTAAGCTAAAGGGCTGACAAGGGTTGCGTTTAGCGGTAAGATTGTACAGGAGTGACGGATGCAACGGATCTTTCAAAAAACGGCGCTAGTCTTAGTCTGCCTTGCATTTTGCACGGCCGCGGCAGGCCAAATAGGCTCTTACGTTAAACTTAACCTGGTTTGCTCGCCCACGAATGATCTTTACCGCCTCTTGGTGACTGCCGGCCAACCGGTGGAGCGTTTCGAGACTCCTCAAGAGGCCGTTGAAGCCTTGGGCCAGGGCAGCTCTCTATTCGTATTGGCGGATACATATCCGTACAAACCCATTGAGCTGAGTGAAGACTTGATCGACAAGATGTCCGGAAAAGACCTGAGCGCCTATATCGAATTCGTTGGCTCGTGGCCTTACGGCACTGGGGAATACAGCATAAAAGGCGGGCGGCGTGAAGCCGTGAACATGCGGGCCGTGGTCGTTGGAGGTGGGCTGGCGCCTTACGTGAAAGCCAACACGCTTCTGTCTTTGCACAAGTGTACCTTCATGCCTCTGCCTTACTATCCGCCCATTCTGGCTATCGGTGAAATTCCGGGGTATACCTCAGCTTCCGGCAATCTTCCCAAATGGACTCATCCTCGTTCGGCAAGGAACGAATATTTCACGCTGCTTGGAAGAAGCAGTCTGGGCAAATTTGTGTTGGCGGGAACGAAGCTGAGTCATCTGGTGACGGGGCGATATGAGCCCAGCGGCGAATGGCGCCTCGTGTGGCAAGGCATCATCAAAATGGTAACGGGAGAAGACGTAGAGTTGCCCCCAGTGACTTCCCTGACAAAGCCGTCGTTTACAAGGGAAGAAGAACTGCCTGAAGGTTTTCAGAGCGAAGCCTTACGAAAGGCAACCGATTGGTATTTGGAATCAAAGCTGCTTGTCCACCCTGAACGGCCTGTTGATACTCAAGGTCAACTTCAGCCGTGGCCGGGCGCAAATGTTCCGGTCGGCAACGGGCAACTGGGCATTCTTGAAGGTTTTGCTTCCGCCATCGAACCTTCGGGGTACAACATGTTTAATTTTGCCGTGAAAAAACATACGGTGGCGGAAAGCGCGCTGGCCCTGGCGCTTGGAGGAAAATGCCTGAAAGACACGCGGAAAGAGGAAGTGGCGGGGAATCTGTTGAATTTCTTTTTTGACAATGCTCCCAAAAATGCCGGTGACGATGCAGCCACCCTCGACGTGTCAGACAGCGCGGGCCGGGCTCTCATAGCGGCTGCCGCGGCAGCGTCGTTGTTGAATGATGGAGAACGGAAAAATGCGCTGGCGCAGAGTCTGACGCCTCTGTTGGCCGGCGCCAAAAACGGAGCACGGCCAGGCGATTCGGCTTATCTTTGGGCTTACGCGCTTTGGGCGTACCGTCAAACTGGGGAAACGGCTTTTTTCGACTTTGCCAAAAAAGGCCTTGCCGCCGCAATGGAATCTTATGGAGCGGAGCGCGGATGGGGGCCGGGCATTCAACAAGAGCGGGCGCGTATCCTGCTGCCTTTGGCGTGGCTGGTGCGCGTGGAAGACGAGCAATTGCACCGGGAGTGGCTGAGGAAAGTGTGCGAAGACCTTCTCGCGTTGCAGGATGCCTCAGGCGCAATAGGCGAAGCGTCAGCGGTCAAGCCGGAGCCAAGAGAAGAATCGAGTAGTTCACTGTTGATTTCAGAAAACGGTGACAAGGCAGCCGACTTCTTATACACGATCAATTTTGCTCTCCTTGGATTGCACGAGGCTTTCAAAACAACCGGCGATTCTTACTACGAGGATGGAAGCGAGAAGTTGGCGGGTTTTGTTTGCCGGGTCCAGGTCAAGTCGATTCTGCATCCTGAACTGAATGGCTCCTGGTTCCGGGGTTTTGACTACGGCCACTGGCGCTACTGGGGCGGTGATGTCAGCCCTCGACTCGGAGCGTGGTCGGTAACGGCCGGTCAGAGTCAGGCTTGGATCAGCGCCGTTCTTGCGATGCGCGAACTGGACACTTCACTTTGGGATATACTTTCTCAGGCAGGTTTGCCCGCCTCAGAAGATGTTAAAGCTGCTCAGGGTCAAACTTAGGTCCTCTGGCGCATGATAGTTGGTTATAGCCTCTTGCTCTTCTTGGGCTGTTTTGGCGCCTCGCTGGCGTTGGCGCCCCTTTCTGCGCGTTTTGCCAGGCGAATCGGCGCGGTAGACAGGGGCGGATACCGCAAAATGGCCAAGGGAGCAATCCCTCTTCTTGGCGGGCTGGCAGTCGCTTTGCCGATTCTTCTTATTTCGCTTGTCGGTGGAGCTGCAGGTTTTTTGATCGTCGGCAACTGGAAATGGATCTGGCTCAACCACAACGAATGGTTCGACAGTCTCTTTGACTTGGCTTCCGACCGCAGCGAAAGCCTCGCGTTTGCGTTAGGGGGCGCCGCGATACTTGTGCTGGGCATTATAGACGACGCCAAGGGATTGCGCGCGCGGCACAAGCTGCTTGGCCAGGTGGCGGTCGCTCTCTTTCTTTGCGTTTCCGGTTTTCTGTTGCAGGTTATATCAGTTCCGTTCTACGGCACCCTTGAATTCGGGGCAGGCGTGGGGATAGTGGTGACCGTTCTTTGGGTTGTCGGCATGATCAACGCCTTTAATCTTATAGACGGCATCGACGGTCTCGCGGCCGGTATGGGCGTGATTGGCGCGGCCGCTCTCGTGGTATTGAGCCTTATCCAACGGGACTATATCCTTGCGGCCGCGGGGCTTGCTTTGGCGGGCAGTCTGCTTGCGTTCCTGCCGTTCAATTTTCCGCCGGCCCGAATGTTCCTTGGCGACACGGGAAGCATGTTTATAGGTTATTCGTTGGCCTGCATTGCGCTGCTCGGTGCGCAAAAAACCGAGACGGCCGTTATTGTGCTTGCGCCCATGCTGGCGCTGAGTTTTCCCGTCTTCGAGACCCTGGTTTCAATTCTGAGGCGTTATCTGCGGGGCGTGCCGGTATTCGCGGGAGACAACTTTCACACGCACCACCGTCTGCTCCGGAAGGGCTATTCCGAGCCGAGAGTCGTGTTGACTCTGTACCTGGTGGGAATCCTTTTGGCGGTGGCGGCGGTCCTGTCGGCAGTAATTCCCGAATTTTCCTTCTGGGCATGGTTACCTTACGCCCTGTACGCGACCACGCTTCTTTATGTGGCGCGGTTGGCGGGTTATCTTCGCATGACGACGGTGCGAAACGTATTGGACCGCCGCGATAGAAACAAGCGTATGCAATCGTTAGCCCAGTACGGCAGGCTTTGCCTCAAAGACAGCATGCCTTCCGAAAAGATGAATGTGCTGCTGGATATGTGCCGGCTGGAGCTGGGTTTGAAGAGGTTGGTTTTAGAGGTGAAGGGGGGTAGTTGGGCTTTCGCTTCTCCTGCGGTCAAAGATGAAGAGCGCGCGCCGCTGGCCGAACAGCTGCTTGTGAAGTCTTCGGATGGGCAGGATATTCTCATACAGTACGCGCACGCGAAAACGCCGGGCAACGAGATGCGCCACGACGTCACTACCTGTCTGGCCGGCCTGTTCGATGGCATTGCGGTGCCGGCGGGTGGCATGCCGCGCGCCACCGCCCCAGTCGATTCGGAGCAGGTTCTGCAAGAGAAGGGCGGCAGTGCGTGAATGAAACTTGTGCTGAAAGGTCGCTCCGGATCCTGTTCTGGTTTCTTTTTGTTGCCGTTGTTATCGCCATTTTTCCTTTAACTCCCGAGCCGTCGGGAGATATCAAAATACTTGTTTATCAACTCCTGGCTTTTGTCCTCCTGGCAGTTTGGTTCTTTCAGGGGAGTGCTCTGCGCACACCGCTTCAGTGGCGCCATCCTTTGACGCTGGTGTTGGCGGTTTTTCTTGCCTTAAACCTGGTGGCGAGCCTGGGTTCGCTAAATGCCGGGTACAGCCTTTTGGGCGAGTTTGCCAAACTGGCTTCTTTGTTTGCCATCTTCCTGGCCGCAACAGCCGCCTTCAAGACCGAAAAACACGTGTGGAATTTTGCAACGGTTGCCTGCGTTGCGGTGGCATTGGCCTCCATCTACGGATTTTTTCAGGCGGCCGGACTTGACCCTTTTCCGTGGGGCAATGACGAGGGGTTGTTGCGTTCGGCGCCCGCCACGTTTGGCAATCCCAACTATGCGTCTCACACCTTGGCGCCTACCCTGATCCTGGCAGCCGGCCTGGCGCTCCAACCCAGGCGCCGGTGGGCTGTCCTGTTGATTATTCTGACGGCTGTCCATTTCTCGCTTACAAAAACACGGGGCAGCCTATTGGGAGTGGGGGCGGCGGTTGCCCTCGCCGGTACGGCGCTGCTGATTGCCCGCACGCGAACCAGTCCCCTCCGCGGCACGGTAATAACGCTGGGCTTGTTGCTCTTGATTACCGCTGGCGCCGTCACGGCAGTTGGGTCCTATACGAGAATCACGAGCGGCAGGTTTTATCCTTATGGCGCCGGCGACACTATCGCTTCCCGTTACCATTCTTTTTACGGCGCCTGCCGGCTTGCACAGGAGAAACCGTTCCTCGGCCACGGTCCCGGCATGTACAGGGCGGTGAACGTCAAGTACTGGACGCCTTTCGAGAAGGAAATCTTCAAACAGAAGAATGACATGAACTTCCATGTACACAACGAACCGCTTGAGATTGCCGTAGACGCGGGCATTCCGGCTGCGGTTGCCTACCTGGCGGTTCTGATCATGGCGATATGTTACGGCCTCTGGTTATGGTACTCATCCGGCGGCTGGGCGTTGCGCTCGCTTGGCCTTACACTGGCGAGTTTCTATACATGCTTTCTGGTCGATGGCCTCTTCGGTTTCAACTTTCACGTGCCGGTGTCAGCGCTGCTTCTGTTTATTGTGCTTGGCGCGACGGTGGGTGTCTTAAAGCACCGCGAGGGGTCTTTTTCTGTAAGCCGCCGGCAGTGGCTGCTGACTGTTCCGGTGCTTATCGTGGCGGGGCTTTTTGCGGGTTTGGGAGTCTGTAGATTTACCGCGCAGTTTTTCCATCAACACGGGCGCGGGGCGTATGACCTCGAGTTTTACACCACGGCGGCCGAATGTTATGAAAAAGCGGCGGCACTTGCGCCTAACGATTGGACGCACTGGCATTGGCTGGGATTGAGCGAGAGAAAGCTTGGCAACACCGATTCGGCTGCCGCTTCATTTCGCCGTGCTTTGCGGCTGAATCCTTTTCAGTATCACACGTACGTGCTGCTTTCGGAGGCTCTACTGGTTTCGGCCACGTCTTCGCTGGAAAAGACCACGCTGCAAGAAGCCGAATCGTGCGCCAAAACGGCTATTCAAATTAACGCACTGCTGCCGGAACCTTACGAAATCCTGGGACAAGCGAAGCTGCTGGAAGCACAATTGCCGAACGGCGAACCTGCGCAGGCCCTGCAGGAGGCGGAGAATCATCTCCGGAAAGCGATCGAGTGCGGCAGCAAGAATGAATACAAAATCTACCGGACGTTAGCCGAGATTCAATTCGCCGCTGAAGACGTGCCAGGAGCGCAGAAAGACCTGGTTAAATCCTTGGAGGAGAAATCCGACGAGCTGGCCAGTTGGGAGTTGTTCTTGCGCACCAGCGAGAAAACCGGCGACTACAGGGCCTTGCTGGCAAGTCTGAACCGGCGCCTTCCGCACCTGGAGAATACCGAAGCCCCGGACTCTGTTTTGGTGGAGTTGGGTATTCTTCATTCTGCCGTGTTGCTTGACGGCTTTCACGACGAGCCGGCAGCCACGGAAGTCCTGCTTCAGTTGGCAAAGCAGTATCCCCAGGAGACGAACGTATGGTCGCAACTGTACGCCTTCTGCGAGTCGACGGGGCGGGAGGAGGTATTCAGCAAAGCTATAACCACCATTGATAAAGCCGTTTCTGTTCCTCCAGTTGTGCATGCTGTTGCCAGGGCTTATATCGGCGAGGCGGACGCTTATACCGCTAGCGTGGCGGAATTTTCTCAAGCGCTCGAGCAAGAACAGACGGGTAAAAGCGATACTGAAACCCTCAGGAAGAAATTCGGCTGGGCCGCCAAGGTCTTGGCAAAGCGGGTAGATCAACTTAACCTGCCGCCGGAAAAGAAAGGCGATGCCTGCTTGAAGCTGGGCATGGCTTATGGCGCGTGGAAGGACTTTACAGAAGCGGCGGATTTGCTTGGCCGCGCTTGGCCGCACTTGCCGCGAGACCAGGCTGTGCTTTGTCTGCTGCGGCAGGGTTCCGCGCTTGCAATGACACGTAATGCGGATGCTGCGGTGGAGGCGTTGGAAAAAGCTAAAAGAATGGCTCCCAACAATTTTGATGTTCGATACGCCTTGGCGGACACACTCCTGCAGGCCGGCAAGCCGCTACAGGCAGAAGCTGAATTCCGCGGCATCCTGAGAGATTTTCAGTTGACCGAGAAGGGCGTCAGCCTTGTTGAGAGCAGGCTGGAAAATATTTCCGTTGAAACGCCGGGAAGCAGCGGTGCTGAGGCACAATAGAACCTGCGGTTTGTGACACTGACTTCGCAGTTTTGCAGCGGCTTTCTTTACCACTTATAATGAGTTCTCTCGCAAAAGGAAGTTTTTTCTTTGAATACAAGTAGATTTTACAGGCCGTTCCGGCACAAGGCCGTCACGTTCATGGTGGTTTTTGCCGTTTGCGCGTTCCTGCTCCTGACAACTCACGGATTTATGGTGGATACCGTTTGGAACGACTTCTACCTTTTCCAAGTGGCCAAATCCACCGCTTACCTGCTCAGCTGGGTGGGCGACTCCGCCGAAGTTATCGGCAATGCCCGAAGCTACCCGGGCCGGGAGGCACACATCCGCGCCTCGATGAGAGCGTGGCAATCAGGAGACGATGAGCCTGAGGCCGAAGAATTGGAGGACCTTTCCGCGCCGCCGTTGACCTCTTGGGAAAGATGGCGTTATCACGCCATGTCGCAACGCCAAAAGCTTGACCAGCTACTGAAGGACTGGGCAAAATCCGACCCGGCTAACAATCCTCAGGCCGCAAGAATGAAGGCTCAGATTCAACAACTGCAAAACCGTGACCTGGGGCCGACGGTTTCCTTTGTTTTCCGGCGTGGGCTGGCCTTGGAGATGGCGGAAGCCAGGCGCGAGATCGCCAAAACTTTTCAAAATCCGGCCACGGTTGACGGCAAGCGTTCGGAGCGGCTGGAGCGGGCCAGAAAGCGGCTGCAAGAGTTAGAGGCGAAACGCGTTGAGTTAGCCAAAACCGATCCAAATGCTGTAAGCGGTTTAACCTTTACGTTCGTTGTCGTGCCGGATTGCGGCGCGATTCCCACAATGGTAATCTTTGTAGCGGCGGTCTTGGCGTTTCCGACCCGGTGGTGGAAGAAGTTGGCCGGCATTGGTTTAGGCTTGCCCTTTTTGTACGTGGTGAACGCGCTTCGGCTTACTGTACTTGCGGTGATCGGGGCGTGGAACCAGGGTGGACCAATTTTCAAGTTTGCCCACGAATACGTCTGGCAAGGGATATACATTATCTTCGTTGTCGTGGCTTGGCTTTCGTGGGTGGAGCTATTGGCCAGGAGGGAAAAAACCTGATGAGCACGTGGCTAAAACGCTCAGCTGTTCTGCTGGTGGTAAAGTTTATAGTTTTAGCGCCGCTGTGCCTGGTGTTGTGGCTGCTGATCTTGCCGTTTTATGTAGAGCTTCTCGGCGACGTGGTGGCACTGATCCTGACGTACTGCTCGGACTACGGGAAAGTGACAGCCGGCGTCGAGGCTGCCGGTTTCTTAAACACCGAGACTCAGCTCAGTTTTGCCTTTCCTCACCGGAATCTTACAATGCCCGGGGTGGGCCACCTGCTGGCAAATATGGCGCCGTTTCTGGCGTTGGTGCTGGCGACGCCCAGGATGCGAGTCAAACGGAGGCTTCTTGTAATGGCCGGTGGCATGTTCATCATCTTTCTTTCGCATTTGGCCACGCTGATTATCCGACTGCCTGGCGAAGGGGCCTTACAGACCGGCCGGACGCCTTTTACAACCGCCGTTGGATTCTTCTCAATCACCCTGCCGTTCCTTCTCTGGATCGTCATGGCTTACTGGGACCAACTGAAGCTTTTTCTGGATGAAGATCGCACGGAAAAGTAAGAGGAACAAAGGTTACACGGTTTTCAGGAGGAACCTCGGCAAGGTTGGTATCGCCGTTTTATTTGCTGTTTCCGCGTTGGCAGCGGCAGTTATGGCGGCTGAAGGCGCGATGATGTGGCGCCACAATCTTGCCGCCAACGGCCGGTGGCTTTCCTCCAAAACGGCGCTGGCGAAGACTGCCATGGGCTCGTACTACTTCGAGCACGGCCGCCAGGCCCTTGCCCAAGGTTGCCTTAACCTTGGAGCTTGGCACGGGTTTCAGGAGGTGGTTTACAGAGAGCCGGTTCAAGTTAAGAGATTTGCGTTCGACTTTTATTTGGAATCCGGCGCACATGTAAGCCTGGTGCTAAAATCGCCGGAAGGTGAGCTGTGGGGTGTCCTTCTAAGCGCGTGCCCCTACCTTGAAACGGCGGAATTCAATGCTACGGCTGCGGGAAGATTTACCGCAAAAACGCCCCTCACCGGTCAGCCGCTTTTCCAAGACGCCTGGAATCGAATCGAGCTAACCCGCAGTGACAACAAGGTACTGCTTCGGCTTAACGGCCGTATGACACCTCTCCAGCTCCAATTCGACCAGCCGGTTCATGCCGGCTTCCGCGGCAGCCACCGCAAGGTGTTGATAGACAACGTTGAACTCTACGACGAAGAAGGCAAGCAGATTGTCGTGGAGAACTTTTCGCATCGCCACAAGTACCCGCTGTTTCTGGCAGGCGCTTTGGCGTCGGTTTTGGCGCTGACGGGCCTGATGGCAGTGGTGTTGCGATTGCGGAAAACGCCTTTGCGTGAAATTGCACTGAGCGCCGGCGCTTTGCAGTTGGGGTTAGCCGCGGCCGGACTACTTTTTTACGCGCACGCCTACGTAACACAGGCGAAGTATCCGGCTTTGTTCTTTTCCGACACCGCGAAACCCATTCAGGAGAACGACATCGGCGAAATAAACGAGCGGATCGCCAATCTAATGTTGCCAAAACCGCCCGAAACACTGCGCATCCTGGTCCTCGGCACGTCCCAGACAAATGGCGCGGGAGCGTCGCAAGAGTCAGACGTTTTCGTAGCGCAGTTGGAGAAACTTCTTCAGCAGGCGTGTCCCGACCGCAGAATCGAGTGCATCAACGCCGGAGTCCGCGCCGGGACTCTTCCGGTTTTGCTGACGGCTTATTCGACAAAATGGATCGAGGTTGAGCCGGATTGGGTGATAGTGAATCTTGGAAACAACGACGCTTCCACCGAACATTTCCCCCAATTTCTTGTGCGTCTGGCCAGGCTCAACAAGCTCCGCGGCATAAACACCCTTTTTTCTCTTGAACCGGTTTCCGTCGAGCGAAACCTCATGCGTTTGTACACTCATGACCTGATGTGCCAGGTAGCCGCCGGATTTGACATCCCCGTGGCGAATGTCTTTCAGGCACTTAAAGAGCAGTACCGCACGGGTTTTCTCTGGTGGGATTTCGTTCACCCTACGTCTCACGGCCACCGGCTGATAGCAGAGGCGCTTTTCAAGGCTTTAACGAAAGAGGGCGCGACGAAAATCAACGAGAACGGGAAAATATAGGCTCTCTTGGACACTGCTGACAGTTTACAGGCCCTTCTCCCCATGGTCGAGATAGCAGACGGCTTTTTGCTTGAGTGTGTTTGCGTTGAGTTTCATGACGCGCCAGTCGTGGTCGTGGGGGCGGTCGATGACTTTGATGACGTGTGCGTAGGTTGACGCGCGGGGAACGAGGTCATTGAGGCGGTTGGGCGCGGATTCCAGAAAACTCTGGTTGAGGAAGTTTCCGTCGCGGGTGGGGAAGAGGGCGAGGTAGAGGATATCCATCTCCACCAGGTCGCTGAAAAAGTGCGTGCCGAGGGAAACGTCGGGCACAAGGTCTTCGCGCATGGCGACGATCTCGCAGATGGCGGAAACGGTGTTGATCTCAGCAAACGAAACGGGCACGCCGAGCGACGGCGTGGTGGTTCCCCAGCGGCCGGGGCCCATGAGCATGACGGTCTCGTGGGGGCCGATAGCCTTCGCAACCTGCCCGATGAGCCGCGCCACGGTGTAACGATCCTTCATGGGCAGGCGGCTGTACGTCTCGGGCACGACGTAGATGAGCTTGCCGACCGTATCGACGCGGCTCTGGCCTATGACGGCGCCGCTTGCCCGGAACAGCACGTTTTCATCGGCGATGTCTTCTGGCGGGTCGGTGACGGCGGCGTAGGTGGTGGCGTTTCCCTGAACCTGAAGCGGCCGGCACTGGACGAGGTTAACGCGGTAGTCGGAACTGTCGATGAAGTTTGCTGTGAACTCGACGTCGACGGGGTAGTCGTAGGCCTTGTGCAGCGTGCGCAGCATGCGCCGCATATCTTCGACAAAAGGTGTTTTCGAAAGCAACTGCTCGAACGTGAGCATGAACGGGAACGCAGCCCGGCCGCCGCGTTCGCGCGCGAAGCGTTCGGCGGCCTCATCGCGCGACGCGAAAAGGTTCAGGGGCAGGTTCGGCGTGGGCCCGTTGGCGGCTTCGGCGGCGGCGGATGCGAAATCGGTCGTAATCAGGAGGTTGCCTTCAAGGTCGATGGCGTCGATTTTGCGCTGCGTATGCTGGCGGGCCTTTTCGTGGTCGGACTCGGGCCGCCGGTCGGGAGCGTTCAGCGCCACAAGGCGGGTGTAATCGTCGTCGGACCGGTCGACCGCCCGCGTTCCCAATCCAAAAACCAGCCGGAGCATGCCCGCGTCGGGATCAATATACTCGCCCCAGACGTACGGGTTGAACGAGAATCCGACGCCCGCGACGTGCGGATAAAAATAGCTGCCGTGTATGCCGCCCGAGACGCGCTGCACGAGCAGGGCCATCTGCTCGTCGGAATGCAGCAGGTTGCGCCGGGCTCGGTAGGAGAGCGCCCGCTCGCTCATCGTGCTGGCGTAGATGGTGCGAACCGCGGATATAAAATCTTCGAGCCGCTTGTGGCGCGATCCCTGATTCGCGCAGAACACGCTGTCGTACTTGCCGGCAAACGCGTTGCCGAAGTTGTCTTCGAGCAGGCTGGAGGATCGCACGATGATGGGCGACTGGCCGAAATAGTCGAGCATTTCCTGGAACTGCCGCTCGATGTACTGGGGGAACGTGCCGGTGAGAATGCGTTGGCGCCCGGTCTCGGAGCCTTCGAGAAAGGTTTCCGGGTTTTTCTGTTTCTGCCGCACCCACCACACGCCGTTGCGCACCAGATAGGTGTAAAACACGTCGGAGCCGATGAAAAACGAGTCGTGAACCTCTAGCAGGTCCTTCCAGGGCTCCTTGCCGTCTTCCGTTGTTTTCTCGAGAATGGCCCGGGCGAGCAGCATGCCCACGCTCTTCCCGCCGATGAGCCCGGTGCCGATCATACGCTTGCCGATATTGAGCAGGTCATCGATGTTCAGGTACTTCTCGGCGAGCCGCAGCACGCGCGCGTCGCGCGAGATGATCATGCGCAGCATGTGCTGAAAAAGTTCCTGTTCTTCGGCCGGTTCGGTTTCACCTTTATCGACGTCATCGCGGGTCTGTTCGGCCTGCAGGAACGTCCGGTACCAGACGCCCAGCCTTGATGTGGCCGATTCCAGCGGCGACCGCACTGCGGATGCGTAAACCTCCGCCGTCGTATGGCTGGCGGTGACGGGGAGAAAACTGTCGCCTTCCCAAACGTGGAGCATGTGCATCGTTGGGCTGTACCGGTGCTGAACCTTGAGCGGGTGCAGGTAGATCCGCTCCTTGTGGCGGTACACGTCGAGCAGTAACTGGGTAGTTTCGGAAATGGGCTCGGTGGCATTGACGCTGTGGGAATCGCGGAGCAGGGCAAAATAAGTGATGGTTTCCAGGTCGTAAAGGTACGGGCAGGTGAGCATGAAAAAGTTGCCCACCATCCGGTCGGAGTACCAGTCCACGGCGAGATCGGACAGGCAGTCGAAGATGTAGAACGCGCCGCGGCCGGCTTCCTCGATGGTGCCGTGGATTTCGTCGATGAAGGTTTCGAACCCTTCTTCGGGGTGCAGCACCCGCACCTCGATACCTTCGGCGCCGTCAGGTACCAGCGGTTTGTGCTTGGCAAACCGGAAGTAGACAATTTTGCGGCCCTGGTCCACGGCGGTTTTGCAGTACGGTTGCACGAAGGGGATGTACTCGTCGATGGAATCAATCTGCCAGACGACGTTATCGCCGGCCATGAGGCCTTTAAGGACCTTGTCGAGTCCCTGGATGCCCGTGCTCAAATGCAAATCGGCTTGTGACATAACGACTTCCCGTTTCGCGCAATTCAAGCGTCAAGTGGCCTTCCCGTCAGTACTCATTGCGGAAAGGCCACTTGAAACCCGTTAACTCAATTGTATCCGGTCGCGCCGGTGTTACACCAACCCCTGGTCGAGCATGGCGTTGGCCACCTTGACAAACCCGGCAATGTTTGCGCCCATGACGTAGTTGCCCGTGTCACCGTACTCTTCAGACATGGTGTAAGCCTGGTGGTGGATGGCCTTCATGATCTCGCGCAGCCGCTGATCGACCTCTTCACGGGGCCAACTGACATGCTGCGAGTTCTGCGCCATCTCGAGGCCCGAAACCGCCACGCCGCCCGCGTTGGCGGCCTTGCCGGGACCGTATAGCACCTTGTGCGCCTGGAAAACCTTGACGCCTTCGGGGTCGGTGGGCATGTTCGCGCCCTCGGAAACGACCTTACACCCGTTCTTGACGAGCCTCGTGGCATCTTCGCCGCTGATTTCATTCTGAGTCGCTGACGGGAACGCGCAGTCGCACTTGATGTCCCAGGGGTTTTCGCCTTCACGGTACTGCACGCCGGAAAACTTCTCGGCGTACTCCTTGATTCGGCCGCGCTTGACGTTCTTAAGCTCCATGACAAACGCGAGTTTTTCGGCGTCAATGCCCGCGGGATCATAAACGGTTCCGTTCGAGTCGGACAGGCTGACAACCTTGCCCCCGAGATCGTTCACCTTTTCTACCGTATACTGCGCCACGTTACCGGAGCCGCTGACCGTGCAGGTTTTGCCTTCGAGCGAATCGTTTTTAGCTCCAAGCATTTCCTGCGCGAAATAAGTAGCGCCGTAGCCGGTGGCCTCGGGCCGGATAAGCGAGCCGCCCCAGTTGAGGCCCTTACCGGTAAGCACGCCCGTGAACTCGTTCCGCAAACGCTTGTACTGGCCGAAAAGGTAGCCGATTTCGCGGCCACCCACGCCGATATCCCCGGCCGGCACGTCGGTGTCCGGGCCAATGTGCCGGGACAGCTCCGTCATGAAACTCTGGCAGAAACGCATTACTTCGGCGTCTGACTTGCCCTTGGGATCGAAGTCCGAACCGCCCTTGCCGCCGCCCATCGGGAGCGTGGTCAGCGAGTTCTTGAAAATCTGCTCGAACGCGAGGAACTTCAATATGCCGAGGTAAACGGTCGGGTGGAACCGCAGCCCGCCCTTGTACGGGCCGAGCGCGCTGTTGAACTCGATCCGGAATCCCCGGTCGACCCGGATGTTGCCGTTGTCGTCCATCCACGGCACGCGGAACATGATCACGCGTTCGGGCTCAGTGATGCGTTCGAGAATGCAATGCTGCTGATATTCGGGGTGCCGTTCGAGAACCGGCTCGAGGCTCTCGAGCACTTCTCTCACGGCCTGGTGGAACTCCGGCTCCGCCGGGTTCCGCTTCACTACAAGGTTCAGCACGTCGTTCACATAAGACACGATCATTCCTCCTTGCGCTTCTGCCCACCTCATCCGCGCAGGTCTTCTTCTTAGTCCGGGCGCCGTACCGCCTAAAGGTTGCAAGCGGCGTACGGTCAATATGGTGGAAATCCAGGACACGTCCGGTACCGGCAACAGTTAGCCGGTTGAATAAATTGTAGAAAAACACCGCCCGCTTTGTCAAGTTTAAAAAAACACCGTTGTTTAGCCCATTAAATACGAAGTATTGAGGTAACTGTAAGCTCGCTGGCGGTAACTTTAAAACGATCTTGTTTGTTGATAAAAACCGGCAATATTGCCGGTTGTGGCTTGACTGCCGCTTTGCCGTCTGCTAAACTTGAGAGGTTATGAATGTCTCCAACACGGCTAAAACCAGCTGCCGCTTCCGGTGGTGGACGAAACGTTCCAGCGCGACTGGCCGCGCCCACAGCAAGAGGTAATCACGATAGAAATCAAAACACACCGCAATATGGTCGCCATACTTCGCGTCCTCCGCAACGCCGCGGGCCCGCTGGGCGCCGAACGGATCGCCCAGGAGTTGGAGGCCGCAGGCACAACCCTCAGCGAGCGCGCCGTCCGGGGCTACCTTGCCCAGGCCGATTCAAACGGCTGGACGGAAAACCTGGGGCGGCGCGGCCGTCGCCTCACGACTGCGGGCCGGCACGAATTCGACAGCGCGCTGGTGATCGACAAAGTCGGTTTTGTCGCTGCACGGGTGGACACGCTGGCGTACCAGATGACGTTTGATCCGGAAACGCTGGAAGGGACAATTATCCTGAACGTCTCGACCTTTTCGGAGGCGGACGCGCCCGCGGCAATACGCCAGATCGTGAAGGCCTATCAGGCCAACCTGGGCATGGGCCGCAAGTTGATTTTGGGCCGGCCCGGCGAGAAAGTCGGCTCCCTCGAAGCCCCGGCGGACCGCGTGGCAGTCGGAACGCTCTGCAGCGTGAGCATCAACGGCGTTTTTCAACGGGCGTGCATCCCGACCCGGTCGCGGTTCGGCGGCCTGCTCCAGATGGAAGACGGCCAGCCTAAACGCTTTACCCAGATCATCAACTACGACGGCACATCGCTCGACCCGCTCGAGATTTTTATCCGCGGCCACATGACCAGCGTGGGGGAGGCCGCCCGGACAGGCTCGGGCATTGTCGGCGCCAGCTTTCGCGAAGTGCCCACGGTTGCCCTGCCCGAAGTGCGGCGCCTGGCGCGCCTTTGCGAGAAAGTCGGCCTCGGCGGCCTCATGGCCGTCGGCTTGCCCAACCACCCGCTGCTCGAGATCCCCGTTGCCCAGGGATGCGTGGGCGTGATCGTATGCGGCGGGCTTAACCCCATAGCCGCCGTGGTCGAAAGCGGTATTGGCACCACAAGCGCCGCCATGCACAGCCTGTGCAACTTCTCCGAACTTGCCGACTACACCTCATTGCAGGAGTATGCACGCGAACTTTCCCGCCGCCGCCGCGCCATGCTGCCGCGATAAAAGGCGTTTCTTGAGCAGTCTTGACAAAGTCTGCGCCACACGGTTATTTTTTCCCCATATTGGCTGATAAGGGGAACCAGTTATGGCACAAGACACTTTTGATCACAGCACTCTCGAACAACGCATAACCGCGGCCATCGTAAAACATTTGGGCCAATGCGGCGACGATGACGTCGATTGCAGCCCCGACATTTCACAAAAAATGGTGCGCAATGCGCAAGGCAGCTATCTCAGCCTTGACGCCGGCGAATCTGTTATCGCGCTTTATGACGGTACGCGCTTTCGATCCGGAAAGACAGGCTTCTGCCTGACGACGAAAAAGCTTGCCATTAAAGCTCACAAGCGTGCCGAAGCCGCGACAGTGCCATATTCCCAACTGCTGGAAATTCAGTCTGCCGCCTACGACGCGGACGAAGTCAAGGTCCGTCTTACGTGTGGCGGGTCCGTGCACACGCTCGAATTGACTGAAATGAGCATACTCGCAATCCCATGCCTGTTCGATGCCTTGCAAGCTGTGGGTTTAGTGCTGGCATCGGAAGCCGGCGCCGCTATGAGCGGCGACTTGGCTCGTATAACCGACGCTGTCCGGCGGGATCTGAATGAGAAATATGGAGAGACAGAAAACGATAGCGACGGCGCCCAAACGGAGTTGGACGAAAAGCCGCTCCCATTGGCTGAGGCAATCAAAAAAGCTCTCAGAGAAGTCAAAATAGTACAAGTATTGTTTCCGCCACACATTCCCGAGAAGAAAATGGCCAACGCGTGCGCGGCCTATTTCGTTCGACAGGAAGGCGAAGAGGTTTTGGCTCTCTGCGATGCTACGGCCTTTAAGTCGGCAAAAAAAGGCTTTGTGCTGACGGGTTCCCGTCTGGTTTGGCGTGGTGACAGTGGCTCCGGCGAGATCTCCTACCAACAGCTTACGCGGCTAACCGGCGCCGATTATGAAAAGAAGCTGGGGGCAGTGGAACTCCGATTTCAGTTCGGCTCGGACACAAAAACAATTTGCCTTGTCTGGAATAAGAAAGATGCCTGCCGGTTTTTGGACGCTTTGCGGGGCATTCTGGCCTCAGGAGAGGCCACTGAATCCGGTTCTGCCCAGGCGTTGTTTCATCTGGCCGAACTTAAGAAAAACCTATCGGGCCAGTCCTCCGAGCGCCAAGCCATACTGCCCAGACATGACGATTCGGCGCCCCTTCCCGAACCGATAACCAGCGCCCTTTGCGATATTCTGCCGCAGATTCTCGCTGAAGCGCGCTCAGAACGTTTCTTCGTTCATCCGGAAGTCCCGGCCGGCCAAATAGCGCGGGCCCGAGAGTCCTATGCACAAGTGGGCGGCGACGAAACCGTGTTGGCGCTGTGCGATACGAGCACGGCCTTCGACGGGAGCAAGGGGTTCTGCATGACGGATCGCCGTATCAGCTATACGTCGGAGCAAGGGAACGCCTGTGCGCATTACTCGCAGATCGTCGACGCGGCATACGAAACGGGTGTTCTGGAAATGGTACTGCCGAACGGCGGCGCGTGCCTGGATACCTCGGAGATGGCAAAATGGCAGGGCGACATGCTGTTCACGGCTTTCCTGCGCCTATGCCACATTGTGCACCAGCGCACCGATCCGCCTCCCGTCCGGGCCGCCTCGGCCGTGATGGTCGGAGTGGATGGCAACACCGTCGAACGGCACGGGATATGTATCTTGACGGAAGACGCCTGGTGTTTCGTTGATCACGGAGGCGATCCGCCGGTGCGGGTGCCATGGTCCAAAATCAGCGGTATCGAAGCCGTGCCGGGCGAAAACACCGTAGTACATCGCGAAGACAACCTCTTTGTCGAGTGCGGTCTCTATGAAGGGGCGGAGCCGTGGGCAAACACGATGCGTGCACTGGCTCAAGGCCACTCCCCTCTCCAAGAAACAGCGGCCGGCGATAAGGCCGCAACACCATCTACAACAGCCTCCGGAAAGCCAATTAACATCAGCGAAACCATTGCCGCCGCCTTCCGCCCCATCGCCTGGAAAAGCATCATGGTCGCGCCCGACCTGCCGGATAAAAAACTGCGAAATGCCCAAAAAGTATACGCCAAACTCCGTGAAGGCGAGAAGGTTGTCGTGCTAGTCGATGATACGCTTCTGGGCTCCGGAAAACGCGGATTCTGCCTGACCAACTTCCGCATTCTGTCCCCCCATTGCGGCATCCCTTATTTGAACCTAACCGATTCGGCTCCGATCAATGGAGAAGCGGTTGCTATTGCGACCGTGCGGGGCTTTGTTGTGCTGACCTCGACAGCCCTGCTCAGCGAGAACTGGGAAATGTTGGCCGTCCTTTTCCGCAACCTGCGCGACGCCCTCCCAAAAGACGGGAATGCCCAAGACGCCTACCATCGTATTATCCGTACGGAAAAGGTCGAAATGGTCGGAATGGACGGCGGTCAGATCAAGGAAAAGGGAACGCTTTGCCTGACAACCCATTTGCTGGCCTTTTGCTCTCACGATGAATTGGAAAAGCCATTTGTAACGGAATTGTCAGACATCAACAACGTTGGCAAGCCTATGCTGGGCGGCCAGTTTATCGTTGAGTTGAATGCCCGCAAAGGCGGGCTTATGGGAGCGATTGGCCTTTCGGGGCGCCGCTCTGTCGCGTTCAAGTCTTTCCAATCGGCAGACTGGCAGACGGCTATTGTCCGGGCCAGCGACGAGTGTATCAAAAGGGCCGGGAAGGAATGACCTGCGGTGAAGGGTATAGGCCGACAGCGTCTCTTTTCGGTACTACGCGCTTCCCGACACGGACGAAAGGCGCACAGATAAAAAAATGGCCGGACGCTTGGGGAGGACGTCCGGCCTGAGGGAGGGGAAGGAGGCTGATTGGGGAATCAGCCATGCCGATTTGGGGAATCGGCATTGGTCAACTGCCACATTAGGCCACTTGATTCGACTGGGTATGAAATTGCAGCCGACCGCCTTCCTCCGTGATAGTCACAAAAGAATCTTCTTTAATTCTACCAGCAATTATCTCCATTGCAAGTGGGTCGAGCAAAAGCCTTTGTATAACGCGCTTGAGAGGCCGCGCACCGTAAACCGGATCGTAGCCCTGCTCGGCCAGGAGCTGTCTGGCATCGTCATTCAACTCTATCGCGATGTGTTTCTCTTCAAGCCGTTCGGCAACCCGTCGCATCTGGACATCAACGATCTTCCGAATGTGCTCCCGCGTCAGCGGGTGGAAAACCACGATGTCGTCAACGCGGTTCAGAAATTCGGGCTTGAAATGCGCGCGCAACACGCGCATCACCTGTTCCGAGTCGGCCTCACCGACTTCCGAGTCGGCCTCACCGACTTCCGAGTCGGCCTCACCGACTTCCGAGTCGGCCTCACCGGCGCCCCGTTGAAACAACTCGCTTCCGAGATTGGACGTCATGATGACAACGGTGTTTTTGAAATCCACCGTCCGGCCCTGCCCGTCCGTCAGCCTCCCGTCGTCAAGCAACTGGAGAAGGACGTTAAAGACATCTGAGTGAGCCTTCTCAATCTCATCAAGGAGTATAACGCTGTAAGGCCGCCTTCGGATGACTTCCGTAAGTTGACCGCCTTCTTCATAGCCCACATACCCCGGCGGCGCGCCGATCAAACGCGCCACGGTATGCTTCTCCATGTACTCGGACATGTCGAGCCGCACCATCGCGTTCTCGTCGTCGAACAGCACTTCGGCCAGCGCACGGGCAAGCTCGGTTTTACCCACGCCCGTCGGGCCGAGGAAGATGAACGAACCGATGGGCCGGTTGGGCTCTTTCAACCCCGCCCGTGCGCGCCGGACGGCGTCGGACACCACTTTGATGCCCTCTTCCTGGCCGACCAAGCGCTGGGCGAGCCGTTCTTCGAGCTTCAGCAGCTTGCCCATCTCGCCTTCCATCATCTTGGCGACCGGGATGCCCGTCCAGCTCGAAACGATTTTTGCAACCCGCTCTTCGGTGACTTCTTCGGTAAGAAAACTGCCGGACTTCTGCATTTCGGCCAGTTTTTCGTTCTGTTCCTGCACTTTTTTTTGCAGTTCGCCGATTGTCCCGTACCGGATTTGGGCGACTTTCGCGAGATCGCCGTTGCGTTCGGCGATCTCTTCTTCGCGCTTGGCCTCCTCAATTTGCTCGTTGAGCTTGCGGACGGCTTCTATAACCTCTTTCTCCGCCTGCCAGCGCGACTTCTTGGCTCCGAGCTCTTCGCGGAGATCGGCGATTTCCTTTTCCATACCGGCCACTTTTTCTTTGGCGTCCTTGCCCTTTTCCTTGCGCAACGCGAGCAACTCGATCTCGAGCTGGCGGATGCGCCGGTCGAGGATGTCGATCTCGTACGGCATCGAATCGATTTCGATCCGCAACCGCGAGGCCGCCTCGTCGATAAGGTCGATGGCCTTGTCCGGCAGGAACCGGTCGGTGATGTAGCGGTTGCTCAGCATGGCCGCCGCCACGATGGCCGAATCCTGGATTCGCACGCCGTGGTGGACTTCGTACCGCTCTTTGAGCCCGCGCAGAATCGCGATCGTGTCTTCCACCGACGGCTGCTTGACGATCACCGGCTGGAACCGGCGCTCGAGCGCGGGGTCCTTCTCGATCCGCTTCTTATACTCGTTGAGCGTGGTCGCCCCGATAGCGTGCAGCTCACCGCGCGCCAGCGCCGGTTTAAGCATGTTCGAAGCGTCCATGGCGCCTTCGGCCGCGCCCGCCCCGACCAGCGTGTGCAACTCGTCGATGAACAGGATGATGTTACCCGCGCTTTCGGTCACCTCCCGCAACACCGCCTTGAGGCGTTCCTCGAACTCGCCGCGGAATTTCGCGCCCGCCACAAGCGCGCCAAGATCAAGTACCGCGAGCCGCTTGTTCTTGAGGTTCTCGGGGACGTCGCCCGCTACGATCCGTTGCGCCAGGCCTTCCACAATGGCCGTCTTGCCCACACCCGGCTCGCCGATCAAAACGGGGTTGTTCTTCGTCCTGCGCGAAAGCACCTGGATCACGCGGCGAATCTCTTCGTCCCGCCCAATCACCGGGTCGAGTTTGCCGGCCCTCGCGAGCTGGGTCAGATCCCGGCTGTACTTGGCCAGCGCATCGTAAGTCTCCTCGGCGTTGGGATCGGTCACGCGCTGCGTGCCGCGCACGTCCTTTAGCGCGGCGAGGAGGTCGTCGCGGTTGATGCCGTTTTCGGCCAAAATCCGGCCGGCGGAGTCGCCCTTGTTTTCGACCATGCCCAGCAGGACGTGTTCGGTGCTGAGGTATTCGTCCTTCATGGCCTGGGCTTCGCGCCACCCGGCGTCCAGCGCCATCTGGGCTTCCCGGCTGAGCGGCGGTTGGCCGACCGCGCCCGACACCTTGGGCAGGCCGGCAAACTGGCCTTGAAGGGTCGAGCGTACCTGTTCGGGCGGCACGCCCAGCCGCTGCAAGATCGAAGCTACCGCGCCTTTTTCCTGCGACAGCAGCCCGTCGAGCAGGTGCAAAGAAGTTATCTCAGGATTGCCGTGGCGGGAGGCCAGCTCCATGGCCTCGGCCAGGGCTTCCTGGGCCTTTATGGTCAATTTATCAAGTCTCATTCTGGTTCATTCCCCTTTCTCATGCCAATAAAGGGCAAGAAATATGCCAACTCGACTCATGCGCTGCATGAAGAGGCGGCAGTGGCGGCAATTCCGCTCTGAGAGCGCTCATTCTGCTTCCATGCACTTCCAATCGTCCCAATGGTCTCAATCGTCCAACCCTCTGAATTAGTCAAAAGTGTTTCATGTCAGGGAAGAACTGTTTCGTTTTGCGACGATCGAGAGAAGTTGCGGGCCGAGCAAGGGAACGGTACACTGCTAACCGCGGCTAAGTTTCAGCAGGAGAAAGAGATGCGTTATTTGAGCCTGGCGGCGGTGGTGCTGTGGAGCGGTCTGAGCTTTTGCCAGACTTTCGGAACCGGCAAACGCGAGTACCGCAGCGTAAATACATCGGTCTACGAAATCAGCGTCCAGCGCAACGGCCGCGTCGATGTGACGCTCGCATCGGGCGCGCCGGTGTTTGACAACGCGTTTCCGATGGTTGAGTTGCAGGACGAGGAAAAACCCGAGCCGCTTGCCGTTGCGGCGGGCTCGACCGAACGCGTGCCTGTTACGAGCGTGCTTGGGGCGGGGCACGCCATCCGGTTCTTCAAAGGCAACTGCGAGTGGGTCATTCAGTCGTTTCCGGCCCAGTCGTTCTTTACGGTGCAGGCCGCCTACCTGAACACGGGCAAGAAACCGGTAAGGGTGAAGGCGCTCTACCCGTTTGTGGTGGGCGAACCGCGGAAGGGCGGAGCGAGCCTGGGCCGCAACACCGGGGACACGCTTGTCCTCGACAATGGTTCCGCCACCCAGCAGCAGGCCGAACTGAGGCAATTGGGCACAGACTCGGTGGTCAGCACGTGGTACCTGCCCGCCGCAAACCCCGCTTCGGGCCGTATACTTGTGGCCGGGTTCCTGACCAACCTCAAGTCGCTGACGGCCGTCGGCCTGGCGCGCAGCTCCGAGTCGGCCCGCGACGAGGCGGACGCCTTCTGGGGCCGGTGTACCTACGATCCGCCAATAGAAGTCGCGCCGGGTGAACGGCTCGATTCGGAGGTGATGTACATCAGCGTGGGCGACGACAACCCCTTGCAGGCGCTGGAGCGTTTCGGTCAGGCCGTGGCGGCCCTTAACGGTGTCAAGCCCCGGCGCGCGACGCTGCCCCACGGCTGGGATTCGTGGAACACGCGATACCATACCAAAATCGACGAAAAAAATATGCTCGAAGAGTTGGAGTTTGTCGATAAGCATCTGAAACGGTACGGGTGGACGCACTTTTCGCTGGACGACGGCTGGCAGTGCGGCCGCGGCAACTGGGAAGCCGATCCGGCAAAATTTCCGCATGGCATGAAATGGTTTGCCGCGCAGATCCACGCGCGCGGAATGACCGCCGGTATCTGGACCGATCCGTTTACGGTCGACCTCGATTCGCCCGTGGCCAAGGAACATCCCGACTGGCTGGTCGAAGCCGGCGGAATCGGCCGCGAGATGGTCGGCGAAAACCAGCGGCTGCTCGACGTGACCAAACCGGAGGTTTACGAGCATGTCGTTGGGTTGTACCGGAAAATCGGGCAGGAGTGGGGGTTCGACGCGCTGGTCGAGGTTGATTTCGCATACCGGCTGCTGTTCGCGGAGGGGTACGCAAGGAAAGATTTGACCCGGGTCGAGGTGTTTCGGCTGGGCATGCAGGCGGTTGCGGAAGGGTTCGGCGGGGAGCCGGATAAGTTCCTGATGAGCACGCCGCCGCTTTCGATCAATGGCGCTATCGCCGACGGGTTGCGCGTCGGGAACGACTGCGCGCCCGTTTGGGAAAAATCGCCCGACCGCTGGCCCTGGGGATGCGTGGATACGCTTACCAACGCGGCCCACCGCTACTTCTTCGCGCCCCACCTGTGGGCGCCCGACCAGGATTGCGCCTACTTCAACCGGCCTGCCGAACGCGCCCGCTGGGGTGTGACCGACCAGCCGGAGTTGACGTTCGAGCAGAGCGTGGCCTGGATGACGGGCGCGGTGCTTACGGGTGGCGTTGTGAAGATCGGCAATGCCTTTACGGATCTAAAGCCCAGGGAAGTGGCGGTGCTCCGCCGATTGCTGCCGGTGTCGTCTTTGTCGGCACGGCCCATAGATATTTTCGAACGGTCGCGGCCGGCGATATGGTCGTTGCCGGTGCGGACCGAAGTGGGGGAGTGGCAGGTGGTTGGCGTTTTCAACTGGGATGCCGATAAACCCGTGACGGTTCCTTTGTCCTTCGCCTCGCTCGGGCTGGCCCAGCGGCACCGGTACACCGTGTACGATTTCTGGGGCGACACGTTCTACGGCACCGCCAAAGACCGGCTTAACGTGAATGTCGGCCCGGGATCGGTGCGGCTGCTGAGCCTGCGGCCATACCAGGACCGCCCAATGTTTCTCTCGACGGACAGGCACTGGTCGATGGGCGCCACGGATTTTCGCATGCTCGAGTGGGACGATCAAAGCCAAAAGTTGCGCGGTGCGTTTGACGGCGTCGAGAATACCAACTATAACCTGCGGCTGCTTGTGCCGGCGCCCTGGAAGCTTGAACAAGTCGTGGTGTCGTGCGGGCCGGCCGAAGTGGAGATGAACGAAAAGACGCGTGTGCTGAAAATCGCCTTCCACTGTGAAAAGGAGGGAAAGGTCTCCTGGGAGGCGGCGTTCTAAACCTATAGAGAGGACAAGAGCCATGGCAACGACTGGGCGGATTGCCGGATGGGCGGAGACGGCGTTTGACTTTCTTTTTGCAGGGGTGACGGCCTTCTGGGGCGTTTTGTTTTTGCTCGACAAGCTGGGTTACATGCTGCTGGGGCCGCCGCTGGTTATTCTGTTGATGGCGCTATGGTGCCCGTTGTTCTGGTGGAAATATTGGCGGGCGAAGGTGGACGGGGTTCGCGGCGCCTGGTTTTTCCTGGCCTGCTCCGTGGTGCTGACGGGCTTGACGGTGTTTGCCGCATTTGTCATCCTGTTTCGGATAGCCAGGGCATAACGGAAGGAAGAACGCATGAAGACTCACACTATCGGCATTATCATGAACGGCGTGACCGGCCGTATGGGGACCAACCAGCACCTCGTCCGCTCCATATTGGCCATTCGAGAGCAGGGCGGCGTCCGCGTCAGCTCCGACGAAACGATCATCCCGGAGCCGATCCTGGTCGGCCGAAACCAGGACAAACTCGAGCGCCTCGCGAAGGCCCACGGCAACCTGCCGTATACGACCGATCTCGATGGCGTGTTGCGCGACCCCAACTATCCCGTTTATTTCGATGCTTTGACCACCGTGCTGCGGCACAAAAACGTAGTCAAGGCCATCGAGGCCGGCAAGCAGATCTACTGCGAAAAACCCACGGCAACGACGCTCGAAGACGCCGTCGATCTGTATAAGCGGGCCGAGGCGGCCGGCGTGAAAAATGGCGTCGTGCAGGACAAACTGTGGCTGCCCGGCCTGCGCAAACTTAAGTACCTCATCGACACGGGCTTTTTCGGCCGCATCCTGGCCGTCCGCGGCGAGTTCGGTTATTGGGTGTTCACTGGCGAGAATCAGCCGGCCCAGCGGCCAAGCTGGAATTACCGCAAAGCCGAAGGCGGCGGTATTATTCTCGACATGCTCTGCCACTGGCGCTACGTCATCGACAACCTGTTCGGCGAAGTCACAGGCGTGTCGTGCCTGGGAGCGAACCACATCGACACGCGCTGGGACGAGTCGGGCAAACAGTACAAAGCCGATACCGAAGATGCCGCCTACGCCACCTTTGCCACCGAGCAGGGGATCATTTGCCACTTCAATTCCTCGTGGTGCGTTCGCGTGCGGCGCGACGACCTCCTGACCATCCAGGTGGACGGGACCCGCGGTTCCGCGGTGGCCGGCCTGCGGCAGTGCAGGGTGCAGAGCGACGCCGCCACCCCAAAGCCCGTGTGGAACCCCGATATCGACAATCCCATCGACTTCTACGCGGGCTGGCAGTTGATGCCCAACACGATCGAGTACGACAACGCCTTCAAGGCGCAATGGGAGCTGTTCTTGCGGTACGTCGTGCTCGACGAGCCGTTCCCGTGGAACCTCCGGGCGGGCGCTAAAGGCGTTCAGCTCGCCGAGTTGGGTTACGAGTCGTGGCGCAAGCGGCAGTGGCTGGAAGTTAAGCCGGTTTAACCGTGTTAGCTTCTTAAAACGAATGCGCCTGCGGGACGAGGAAGTCATGACCGAAAACCTGCTCGACATGCTCAAAAACGCCCATTGTTTTGTAAATCTTGATGCCGGTTCCCTCCAGTCGATGGCGGAACGCATGCGGCAACTTACTTTCGGTCCGGGCGAGACAATCTTTGCGGAAGGCGATGCAGGGCGGTTCATGTTCATCGTGAGCCGCGGCCAGATCCGAGTCATGAAAACGGCGGATAAAACCCGCCAAGTCCAGATCGCCCAGCTGCGAGAAGGCGATTGCGGCGGCGTTACCAGCATGTTCCTGGACAAGCCCCGTTCCGCGACCCTCCAGGCGATCGGCGAAGTCGAGCTGTGGGTGCTTGACCAGGAAACTTTTAACCAGTTGCTCGACACCGACCGCCGGTTTTCCCGGGCGCTGCTGGCCTTCATGAGCGAACAGATGCGGCGGGAATCGGCCGTGCTCGCGCGCCTCGCGCCGGTTACCGAAGGCACCGGACTGCGCGTGGCCGTGTTCGACACAAAATCGTTCACGCGCGAAACCTTTACGGCCCGCAACCGGCATCAGTATTCGCTGACGTTCTTCGAGCACCGCCTCAATGAGGATACCGTTAGCTCGGCGATAGGCTTCTCGGTGATCTGCGTTTTCGTAAACGACCGCATCACGGCGCCCGTTGCGGAACGGCTGAAGGAGCTGGGCGTCGAGCTGATAGCGTTGCGCGCGGCCGGGTACAACAACGTCGACTTAACCGCATGCGACGCCCTGGGCCTCACGGTGGTGCGCGTGCCCGAGTATTCGCCCCAATCGGTGGCCGAACACGCCGTGGCGCTGATGCTCGTGCTGAACCGCCATCTCACCCGCGCCCACGAGCGCGTCCGCGAAGGCAATTTCAGTCTCGACGGCCTCGTCGGCTTCGAAATGGCCGGCCGCACCGTCGGCGTCGTCGGCACGGGGCACATCGGAAAGTGCACGGCGAATATCTTGCTCGGGTTCGGATGCCGCGTGCTCGGCTTTGACGTCAGGCAAGACGAAGAACTTGCCGGCCGCAGCAACTTTCAGTACACCGGCATGGACACGCTGTTGCAGGAGTCGGACATTATCACCCTGCACGTGCCGCTGATGCCGCAAACCCGCCACCTAATCAACGCCGACGCGCTCCAGAAGATGAAACCGGGCGTCATGATCATCAATACCAGCCGAGGCGGGCTCATCGACACGCAGGCACTCATCAACGGCCTCAAAAGTGGCCAGGTCGGCAGCGCCGGGCTCGACGTCTACGAGGAGGAAAGCGAGTATTTCTTCGAAGACTACTCCGGACTCGTCATCCGGGACGACGTGCTCGCCCGGCTGTTGACCTTTCCCAACGTCGTAATCACCAGCCACCAGGCCTTTCTCACACGCGAAGCCCTCACCAACATTGCCGACACCACCTTCGAGAATATTTACCAGTACCAGCACGGCAAGCGCGGCCACGAGCTGCAAAACGCCGTCTGCATCAAATGCGCCCGGTAAAGAACCGGCGCATTTGCCGTTGTGTCTTGTGCTAAACTGACCGGAACTTGGATCTGTCAGGAAACCTGTCATGCAAAACATTGTTGCCGCCGTAATCGCCTTCTGGTGCCTCACCGCCGGCTTGGAACCGCCTGGGCATTTTGCAGCGGGTTTGGCTCCGCCGAAACACGGCGGGGTGTACGTGGTCGCGCACCGCGGTGCTCACGAAGGCATTCCCGAAAACACGCTGCCGGCATACGCCAGGGCCATCGAGCTTGGGGCGGATTTTGTCGAGATCGACGTCCGGACCACGAAAGACGGGCGGCTTGTGAGCATCCACAACGCTTCCGTTGAAAGCTATGCCGAGGGCCACTCGGGCCGTGTCGCCGAAATGACTTACGACGAGTTGCGGGCGCTTGACGTCGGGGCGCGCATCGCCCCCGAGTGGGTCGGGACGCGCATACCTTTGGTGGAAGACATTCTTGATTTGTGCCGGAACAAGATTGGCATCTATCTGGATTTAAAGGCCGGCGACGTAGCCACGCTCGTCGATATGGTTAAAGAACGGGGTATGGAAAAACAGGTGTTGTGGTACGCGAGCCTGTCGAAACTGCGCGAGCTGGAAAAGTCTTGTCCCTCCTGCATTGCCATGCCCGATCCCGGGCCGGAAAAGAACCTGAAAAAGCTGATCGCGGCGTTTCAACCTGCCGTGGTGGCTTCCGTTTGGCGGCATTATTCGAAGAGTTTTGTCGATACGGTCCACGACGCCGGGGCGATTGTTATCGTCGACGAGGATGATCCCGGCTGCTGGGAAGACGCTCTCAAATGGAAAAGCGACGGCATTCAAACGGATCATCCAGCGGCCCTTATCGAGTGGCTTGCTCAAAACCGCCAAAACGGTTTGGACTCGCCGCCGCGCAAACCGTAAAATGCTCGAAACGATTTGGAGGTACGCGCGCATGAGTGACGGTATTCGCGTTACGGTTTGGAATGAGGGCGTTCACGAAAAAACGAGCGAGGAAGTGAGGAAGGTTTACCCGCGCGGGATGGGTTATCAGATCGGGCAGTACCTGGAAAAACAGCCCGGAATAGGCTCCGTGCGGGTGCTTGAGCTCGGCGATGAGGGACAGGGCCTTACGGACAAAATTCTGGACAATACCGACGTGATCACTTGGTGGGGGCACGTCGCCCATGCCGATGTGACCGATGAAAACGCGGCACGTGTGCAGGAGCGCGTACTGGATGGGATGGGTTTCGTAGGACTGCACAGCGCGCATATGTGCAAGCCGTTCAGGCGCCTGATGGGAACCGGTTGCATGCTTAAATGGCGCGACGTGGGCGAACGCGAGCGGTTGTGGGTGGTGGATCCCGGCCATCCGATCGCGGACGGTGTCGAGGAGTGTTTCGAAATTGAGAAGGCCGAGATGTACGGCGAGCATTTTGACGTTCCCGCGCCCGACCAGTTGGTGTTTGTAAGCTGGTTTGCCGGCGGGGAAGTGTTTCGGAGCGGATGCTGCTGGCACAGGGGAAAAGGCAAGATATTTTATTTCCGGCCCGGCCACGAGACATTCCCCATATTCCACGATGAGAACGTGATGCGCGTGATAGCCAACGGCGTCCGCTGGGCGGCCCCCTGCGGCGTAAAGAAAGTCGTGCGCGGCAACACTAAGCCGCTGGAAAAGTAGGCGCGCTCCTCCGGCCCGCGCCGAATTGACCGGCGCCGCCGAGTTTATTGACAGCTATCTGACTCAACGCTACACTGGATTGATCGGAGGAACTGGCGATGGGTAAAAGAGTTTTGATTCCCCTTGCGGAAGGCTTTGAAGATCTCGAGGCCGTGACCGTAATCGACCTGTTGCGGCGTGCGGGCCTCGAGGTGGTGACGGCCGGACTCGAGGTCGGGCCGGTAAAAGGCAGCAGGCAGACTATGATTGCCCCCGACGCCACTCTCGACAACGTGCTGTCGCAAGATTTTGACATGATTGTGCTTCCGGGCGGGATGCCGGGCTCGCAACACCTGGCCGATGACGAGCGAGTGGCCGGCCTGGTGAAAAAGATGGCGGAAGCCGGCAAGTTTACGTGCGCCATATGCGCGGCCCCGATGGCGCTTGCCAGGGCGGGCGTGCTCCAGGGCAAACGCGCCACGGGTTACCCCGGCGTGATCGAGGGCGCCAACATAACCGGTGAGGCCGTCGAGCGCGACGGCAACGTGATCACGGGGCGCGGGCCGGGTACGGCCATGGATTTCGCGCTCACCCTGATCGAAGTGCTGGAAGGAAAAGAGAAACGCGACGAGGTCGAAAAAGCGCTCGTGCGATGAGGCGCGCGGGATAGCGGAAGGAGCAGACACATGTACTATTCGGGCATTTCGGACGAGGCCGGGCAGGCCATCGACACGCAGATCAAGGCGCACAAGGAACTGGGCTGGAAACATATGGAATTGCGCATGATCGACGGCCAGAACATCACCGCAGTACCCGATGAAAAATTCGACGAGGTGTACGTAAAAGTCACTGACGCCGGGATGGCGGTTTCCTGTTTCTCCAGCGCCATCGCCAACTGGGCGCGGCCAATAACCTCGGACCCCTCTGTCGATATCGCCGATCTCAAAGCGGCCGTACCGCGCATGCAGCGGTTCGGCACGAAGTTCATCCGCGTTATGAGTTATCCCAACGACAAGGACCACCCGGTGTCGGAGACCGAGTGGCGCCACGAGGCTATCCGCCGGATGAAAGAGCTTGCCCTGATCGCCGAGGACAACGGCATCGTCCTCGCCCACGAAAACTGCAGCGGGTGGGGCGGTCTTTCCGCCGAGAACAGCAACATCCTGCTTGGCGAGGTCAACAGTCCCGCGCTGAAGGCGCTGTTTGATACCGGCAACCCCGTCACCTACCGCCAGGACTCTTGGGAGTACTACCAGGCCGTCAAGAAAGATATCGTCTACGTGCACATCAAAGACGCGAAGGTCGTCGACGACAAGGACGTGTATACCTATTGCGGCGAAGGGGACGGGGCAGTCAAGAAGATCATCGCCGACCTGCTCGCGTCGAGCTACGGCGAGGCGCTAAGCATCGAGCCCCACTTGGCCGCGGTCATTCATACGGGCCAGCAGGCCGCCAGCGAACAGCAGCTTTACGACTCGTACGTCGAGTACGGGCGCAGGCTCGTTAAGATTGTGGAACAACCTCAATCCTGATAAGGACACAGGAGAAAAGGAGGCTTCTGCGTGAGAATTACTAAAGTTCGAGACATCATGGCTTCGCTGTTCGCGGTGATACTGATCCTGGCCCTGATCGCCGGTTTCTTGCTGGCAACGGGCCGCCGCGTCCCGATCCTCAGCGACCTGCTGGGACAATAGTTGCGCGGATAATTCTCGTGCCGGCCACCGCTCACCGGCCACCGGCCCCTATGTGACTGCCAGCCCAATTCCCCGGATCTCCGAAACCTTCACCTCTCCGCGCCGTTTGTCTTCGGCCGGCGCGACCGCGCAGTAGTAGTGGTAAAGTACTCCGTCTTTGAAGAACACCCCCGGTTTATGGGCGTAACGCGAGTCAATTGCCCCTTCCGGGCCCGGCTCTATCAATATCTCCCCCGAATTCTCCCACCGAACCAAATCGCGCGAAAACGCAACCGAATCACGCGCCTTGCCGTCGCTGGACAGCGTGTAGAAGAACATCACCCACACCTCCCCGGCCCGCAGAACGCAGGGATCGCTGCAGAACCGGTCGTCGAACGCCCCCTTTTCCCCGACCCGAACCAGCGGGTTCGCTTCGTGCCGTTTCCAATTCAGGAGGTCGGTTGAAGTGGCCAGTCCAATCTGCTCGATCCACGGCGTATCTTCCGTTTTCGCGTTGTAAAACATATAGAACGTGCCGTCCTGCTCGACAATGCACGATTTGTACAGCCCGCCTTTTTCCCAGTCGCCGGCGTCGGGGTCCGAGGCGTGCAACACCGGTTTCTTGAGGTTCCATTTGTGAAAGTCCTTGCTGTAGGCGATGCCTATGGCCGCCGGGCCGGTTTCGTAGCCCGGCTTGGGATAGGCATGGTACGTGCCCACGAACCGGCCCTCGAAAGGCTTGAGCCTGCCCTCCCCGAACAGGTCGTTATCGCGCACGATCCACGTCAGGGCCGCGTTGTACTCCGTGGGCGACTCCGCTGGGCCGCGGTCGAGGATCAATCCTTTCTTTTCCCACTTGACCAGGTCCTTCGACCACGCGATCCCGGTGCGGTAGCCCTCGCCGTCGAACCCGATGTGAGTCATGTAGTAGCGTCTTTTGTGGCGGAACACGAACGGGCAATCGACGGCCAGCGCGTCGTACTGACCCTGCCGGAACGACGGCGACAGGACAAGCTCGGGATACTTGTGCGGCGTCCGCAGTCGGGTCAACAGCTCCGCATAATCCTTGTCCATGGCGTTTTCCTCCGATCCGGCGCGCCCCGCGAAACCCAGCGCCGCCGTAGCGCCTCCGATTGCGCAGCGCAGAAAGGTACGCCGGGCTGATTTCTTGCTCATCGTGCGGCCCCCGCTTCCAAAGGACAAAAACGACATGAAGGACATAATAGAGATTCTACGGCAAAAGCAAGAATACCTCCCTTTTCGTCGTTTAGGTCCTTTGTGTCGTTTATGTCCTTTCCGGCAATGTTCCCGCTATCTTCCGCCCCAACTCGTGGCATTTTAGCAGGTCGTCGTGGCTCGGCACATACTGCACGCTGAGCGGGCCTGCCACGACGTTCACCTGAAGTTCTTCCAGCGCCCTGCCCACCTGTTTGACCGCCGTATCGCTCCACCCGTAACTGCCGAACGCCGCCCCCACCAGGTTCTTGGGCTTGAGCCCTTTAAGGTACGTGAGAACATCGGCGACCGTGGGAAACATCTGATTGTTGAGCGTGGGGGAGCCTACGATAAGCGCCCCGGCCCCGAGCATTTCCGTGGCCACGTTGCTCCGGGGGTTCTCTTTGAGGCGCATGGACTTCACGCTCACGCCTTCGGCCACCAGCCCGTCCTCAATCGCCTTGGCCATCGCCGCCGTGCTGCCCCACATCGTGTCGTAAACGATCACGGCCTTGCGGACTGGCTTCTGCGCAGCCCAGTGCGCGTAAAGATCCACGATGAGATCAATGTCCTTCCGCCACACCGGCCCGTGGTCGGGCGCGATCATCTTCAACGGGAGCGTAGCCGCCTTGTCCAGCGCGAGCGACACCATCGGGGCGAACGGAAGAAGGATATTCGCGTAATACTTCGCCGCCTCGTACCGCAAAATCCCCGGATCGATCTCGTCGTCGAACCGTTCCGTCGTGGCCAGATGCATCCCGAACCCGTCCTGGCTGAACAAAACCTGGTCTTCGACGAGATAGGCGAACATGCTGTCCGGCCAGTGAAGCATTTTCGTTTCGATGAAGCGCAGCGTCTTGTTGCCCAGCGAGATTTCCTCGCCATTGGCCGCGGCGGTCAAGTCCATTGCTTCGTGGAAGTGCGCCTGCAACGCCTTCGCCCCGTTCGTGGACGCGTAAACCTTCTCGGGTTTAATCCACCGAACGGCATCGGGCAGGCACCCGGTATGATCCATCTCGCTATGGTTGGAAACGATGTACCGAATCTTCTCGGGATCGATAACCGACTCGATCCGGGCGAACATTTCGTCGCGGAACGGCGCTTTGACGGTGTCGACAAGCGTGGGTTTGTCGGCCAGAACAAGGTAGGCATTGTAGGTGGTCCCCCGCTCCGTGGCGTACCCGTGGAAATCGCGGAGCGACCAGTCGATCGCCCCTACCCAGTAAATCTCCTCGGTGATTTTTGCAGCCGTAAAAGGTGCTTTCATGGCGTTTACTTTCACAACGACGGCGGTTGACTGCCCTGCCGGTTACTTCTTCTGCACTCTGTCCAGCTCCTGCGTGAGCAGCATGAGGTGGCCCATTTCCTGCGCAATGATTTCGTCGATGTGGCTGCGCCCGTACTTCTCCGGCACCATGACCTTGATGCCTTCGTAGAAGACGATGGAATCCTGCTCGCGCCGGATGCCCTCTTGAATTACATCCACAACCGTTGCGCCCGGCGGAATGGCCTGCTCGGGATCTTCCGACTGGCTGAACACGTATTTTTCCGCCATGCCTTTCAAAAACTGAAAAGCCTCGTCGTGCGGATCGTACAGGGTTTCTTCCGTCTCGGCGCCCGAAAGCTCTTTTTGCATCGAGCTGAAAATGGTCTCGTGGTGGACTTCCATCTCGCGCAGGTCGTTCATAATCTTCTTCGACGTGTCGTCCGTCACTACGTCCGCCGCGGCTTTGTAAAACGCGGCCCCATTGCGCTCGATCCGTTTGGCGATGTCGAACACTTCGTTGGCATTGAAAATGAGGGTGCTCATCGTGGCCTCCTTTTTGGCTATGGGACAATTCAGGCCTGATTGGCGTCCTTCAGCTGTTTAAGCCGCTGGCTGAGCAGGGCAATGTGGCCCATCTCTTCCTTGATTATCAACTCCACTTTCGCCTTGTCCGGCGCCGTGGGTATCAGCTCTTTCAGCCCCGCATAAAACAGCACCGAATCGGCCTCCCGCTCCAGCGCGTAATTCAGGATTTTTGCCAGCTCGGCGCCGGGTTCGAGAAGTTCGGCCGGCGCCGGCCGGCCGAGATCGAACACCTGGCCTTCCGCAAATGTCTGCAGGTAAAGGGCCGCCTCGCCGTCCGGGTCGTACCACTCGGCGGCGGATGCATCCAGCGCCACGCCCTGCATCATCCGCTGAAATACCGACTCGTGCTCTTCCTCCATCTCGCCCAGCCGCGCCAACTCATCCCGGACGTCCCCATCCGGCGCGTTTTTCGAAGCCTCCAGATAGAAACGCCTGCCCTCGCGCTCTATCTGGACCGCCATCTCGAAAATCTCGCGGGCGTTGAAAAAAACGCTCATCTCAGTCGGCTTCCGCGGCCGGCGCCGTGTAGGCCCGTGCCGCCAGCTCTTTGTCCAGCATGAACAGCCCGTTGCCGCTCTCGCCAACCATCTTCACTTTCTGCAGGATGGCGTCCGCATTCGCTTCTTCTTCCACCTGCTCGGTCACGTACCATTGCAGCATGATATCGCTGGCCAGGTCCTTCTCGTCCTTCGCAAGCATCGCAAGGTCGTGAATCAGGCTTGTTACTTTCTGCTCGTGTTTGAGCGTCTCCTCGAACACGTGCGCCGGCGACTTCCATTCGGTCGGCGGCGCGTCGATCGCCGCAAGCGTTACCGTCCCGCCGCGTTCGAGCACGTAATCGTAAAACTTCATCGCGTGGAACGTCTCTTCCTGGTACTGGACGCGCATCCAGTTCCCAAAACCGTTCAAATTCCGCGATTCAAACCACGCCGACATCGAAAGGTACATGTAAGCGCTGTACAGCTCCGCGTTGATCTGGTCGTTTATGGCCTTTTGCATCTTGTCGCTCAGCATTTTGCGTTCCTCCTTTTCTGCTTGACGCCAAAGGACTTAAAGGCTTTCTGCGAAAACTTCATAATATCCCTGCGGATGCGCGCATGCAGGGCACACCTTCGGGGGTTCCGGCCCTTCGTGCAGATGGCCGCAGTTCAGACACCGCCACAATACCTTCTCAGGCCGCTTGAACATCGTCCCGTCGCGCATCCGCTCGGCAAGCCGGTTATACCGGCCTTCATGGCGCGTTTCTATCCCTACGATGGCCTCGAACACCTTGGCCACGCTCTCAAAACCTTCCTCCCGCGCCACTTTCGCGAACTCCGGGTAGAGCTCCGTCGCCTCCTCGTGCTCGCCGGCCGCCGCGAATTGAAGGTTTTCCTCGGTCGACTTGTTGCCCGGCACGCCATAGGTGGCTTCCACCCGGCAATCCGGCCCCGGCAACAGCTTGTAAAATGTGCTGGCGTGGGCGCGTTCATCCTGCGCGGTCTCCTCAAACACCCGCGCAACCTTGATAAACCCTTCCTTGTGGGCTTTCTTCGCCCAGTACGCGTATCGCTGCATCGCCTGGCACTCCCCCGCAAACGCCGCCATCAGGTTCTTTTCCGTCTGTGTTCCTGAAAGACTCGCCATTCTCAATTCCCTTTCTTAACAACGTTGTTCCCAATTTATTCCCGGCAATGGGGGCATCTCCCCAAAAACTCCAGGCGGTAATCTTCGATTACGTAGCCCGGAGGTGGTTCCGGCAACTCTATTTCCCCAAATCCCCCGGACGGCGGCCCGGCCACGTCGGCTATCCGGCCGCACACAACGCAACGAACGTGCTCGTGACGCGACGTGTCCCCGTCATAACGCGCCTGGCCCCCCCCGGCGCTCAACTTCAAGACGGTCCCGCTTTTCGACATCAGGCCCAGGTTGCGGTAAACCGTGGCCAAGCTGATATGCGGCATCTTCCGCCGCACAAGCTCGTAAAGCTCGTCAGCCGTCGGATGCGTAGACAGCTTCCGCAACTCCTCCAGAATTACTTTTCTCTGTTGTGTGACTCTCATAATTGATAATGATTACTGTTATCATATCAGATCGGCAGCGTCAGATTCAAACTGCGGCGGCAGAGACATAGTCAACGGGTCAGCTTGCGGATAAGGTCCGTCTCGTTGCGGTCGTACGGCGAGCCGTCCTGACGGAACACGTCGTGGAACCACGGGTCAGGCTCTTCGGTGAAAGGTTTTTTCCAGGAGTGCCAGGGGTAAATTGTTTGGGAGCGGCCACTTACGAGCCCCCAGTTGATTGCGCCGACCTTCATTTCCTTGAACATGGGCAAAATCGCCTGGAACGTGCTGCCCGTGCCGCGCGACATGTATTCGGTGCAAACGATCGGCCTGCCCGCCTGGCGGAGCCACTCGACGGCTTTCTTGGCGTGTTCAGGCGGCCCGTACGTGTGAAACGTGATGATGTCGGACTCCTCGATAGCCAGTTGATCCAGCGGATGAACCGTGCCGCCGGTCGGATCGAGGTATACGCAGACGGTGACTGGTTGCGAAACCTCGACTTCGCGCGCCCAACCAAAAAGCGTTTGCACGAAAATCAGGTGTGTCTTCCGTTTTTCCTCTATTGGCCACTGTTCTTCTTGGTCGTACGAGTTCGGATTCGGGTTGCCCGGTTCGTTCATAAGGTCCCAGCCGAGCACACGCGGGTCGTCCTTAAACCGTTTCAGGATAGAGATAACATACGGCTTCAGCCCCTTGTAGCGGGACGCATCTTTCTGTACGTCGATGTGGGGCGACTGCACCCACCGCGAATTATGCACCCCCGGAACGGGATCTTTCTGCGGTCCCAGCGCCGGCCGCGGATTCCAAACCCCGTCGAACAGCACCAGCAACGTTTTGATGCCGTGCTTGTCTGCGATCTCCAGGTACTTGTCGATGCGCTGCTCGAACCCCTGCGGGTCGGCCTGCCACGCCATGTCGTGGAGGAATACGCGCATCGTGTTGAAACCGATGCCGGCCGCCCAATCCAGCTCCCGGTCGATGGTTTGGGGGTCAAACGTCTCAGGCTGCCACATCTCAAGCTGGTTCGAAGCCGTGCTTGGCACAAAATTCGCCCCAACCAGCCACGGTTGTTTCGATTGCCACTCCACGGCGCGCTCGATGCTCCAGCGGAAGTTTTCCGATCTCCAATCGATACCGCCTTCAGCCCAGGCGGCGCATCCGGCAAGTAAAGTACCGATCAGGACGTTTAGAAACTTCATCCGGAGTGTCTCCCTGTTTTTGCAAAAAAGCATAGCACAAGCCCGCGTAAAGACGTGAACGTCAAAACATAATTCTTGACACTTCTCTGAAAAGGTGGTATCCCAAATGCAGGAGGTGCCGGTAGTTGCGCATAGCAGTCGTTTTTACTCGCGCATTGGCTTGCGTCGTCGCTCTGGCCGCCGTATCGGGCCCGGCAGGTTTTGCTGGCCGCGGCGATGTGAACGGCGACCGGCGGCTCGACGTTTTAGACGCCCAGTCCGTCGTTGCAAAGATCATGTGCGCCGATGCCGGCGTCGACGTCCGCGACCTCCAGTACATCCTCTCGCGCTTGAACCACAATTTGTCCGCTGCCCAACCCGCCCCGCATGAATCGGCGGCCGCCCTTGAAGGTTCCGGCCCTGCCGGCGAAACGTGGGCTCGGCGCGATTCCGTGGTATCCTCGGCGCCCTGCCCGGAACGCGATGCAAAACGGCGGCATGCCTCTCAACATCTCGGCGCCTCGTTGGCATATTCGCGTCAAACTGTAAGGTACCTTTTCACACTTACCCCTCACGCCCCGCCCGCCTGACGTTTGTTTGTCCGTATCGAGAGTTTTTGTCAATAGTACAGTGCTGCGCGGAAGCGCTGCCTGAAAAGGGAGTTTGATTGCTATGAAGAAATCAGTTGCGGTTTTGTGTCTTTCGTTTGTCTGTTTGGGTTATTTCGCGAGCGTGGCCTTCTGCAATGCCCGTACCGACGATCCGCTTGGCGTGGCGGTTTCGCCGCAGTGCCTGGTTCTGGGCAAGGATCAGGGCGGCGCCGTTACGGTCCATACGGCCATAAGCTACTCGGAGGTGGATTGCGCATCGCTGAAGCTTAACGGAATTCCCGTGGATTGGTGCCACGTCGACGACCTCGGCAACGTCGTCGGCGAGTTTAATGAAGAAGCCGTTAAAGCCATCGTGGCCCCGCCGGAGGCCACCCTCACGCTCACAGGCGCCATGAAAACCGGTGAAACCTTTGCGGGAAGCGACACGGTTCGCGTTAAGCCCTGACGAAACTGCACGAGACGGATGTGGGGCGCCCCGCAAGGGGCGTCCCATCTTATTTCAGGTAGCCCAAAGCTTCCAAGGCATCCGCTGTTTCTTTGTGGATTGCGGCCGGCTCTACGAATTTGCCCGCCGATATGACCAGCTTCTGGCAGCGAAGCCATCGGCGGCAAGGCAGGAACTGCAATTCTGCGGGGACAGTATCTCGTGCTCTTAGTCTTGCAGGTTTATTTTCAACACGTACGCGTGCTTGCAGGGCGGTTCAGCCGGCGTGGCCACCTTCAGCCATTTCTTTTGCACTTTCCATTTCACCGGCTTGTCCCGGCCCAAAAGTTTTACTTTCTTTATTGTAAGCTCAGGCGCGGACTTTCTGCCGAGCGTCTTGATCCGGAACGCCTTGTCCGGCCATCCCATCGCGATGGCATAGAGCGTGTCGCCTTTTCGCGTGAAACGCACGTCCTCCGCCGTCATCGGCGCTTCCTTGTGGTCGGAGAACTTGCCCGTTCGCACTTCGGTAGGTCCTTCGCCCCACGTCCGCCACGGGCGCGTCCCGTAGATGGCCTCCCCGTTCACTTCGAGCCAATCGCCAATTTCCAGCAGTATCGACTGCGCCTCTTTCGGAATTGTCCCGTCCGGCCGCGGGCCGACGTTCAGCAGCAGGCACCCGTTCTTGCTTACGACATCTGCAAGCTCGTGGATCAGCGAACCCGCCGGACGAAACCGGTCGTCCTCGATATACCCCCATGACCGCACGCTCACCGACGTGTCCGTCTGCCAGAAATGCTCGTATTTTTCGCCCAACTTCCCCCGCTCGATATCAAGCACCGCCGTGCCCGGCGGGAAGGTCTCGTGCTTATAGTTGATCGCGACGCCCTTGTCCCATTCCTCGCCGCGGTTGTAGTAGTAGGCCGCGAACCGTTTCAAGTACGGTTCAAACTCCGGTTGTTCGATCCACCAGTCAAACCAGAACAGTTTCGGTTCATATTTGTTCACAAGCTCGACGCACCGCGCGTACCAGTCGTCCAGAAATGCCTTGTCCGGCCGCGCATCGCCCTTCTCCGGTTGCGCCGGGCCATACAGTGCGTCCCACTCGCACGTCTGAACGTCGGAATCGAACGTCTTGCCCGCGTCAAAAAACCACCAGTGCTCGGCCCGGTGCGAACTGACGCCGAAAACCATTCCCGCGGCCCGGACGGCTTCGGCCAACTCACCGATCAGGTCGCGTTTCGGCCCCATGTTTACCGCGTTCCAGTCCGACAACTTGCTGCCGTACATCTGAAACCCGTCGTGATGCTCTGCCACCGGAACCACGTACCGCGCCCCCGATTTCCGGAAAAGGTCCGCCCACTCGGCCGCGTCGAACTTTTCCGCGCGGAATTCCGGAATGAAATCCTTGTACCCGAACTTCGATTGCGGCCCATAGGCCGACAAGTGATGCTTGTACTCGAACGTTCCCTCGCGGTACATGTTTCGCGGGTACCATTCGCTGCCGTACGCGGGAACCGAATACGCGCCCCAGTGAATGAAGATTCCGAATTTACCGTCCAGATACCATTCCGGAGGTTCGTACGCCGCCAGCGAATTCCAATCCGCCTCAAAAACCCCGAAACCCACGATCAGCCCCAGAATCAGATTAAGCATGATTCGATTCCTGTCTCTTTAAACACTTGCCGCCGCTGTCAGAGCCAGTCTATCATGTCCGCAGTCTAACTCGCGAAAGGAGATACGTATGAAGAATCCGATTACGCGCCGCACGCTTATCGCATCGGCCGGCGCCGCTGCGGCTGCTACAGTCGCGGGACGCGCCGCCGCTCAGCAGGAGAATTCAGGGAAAGTGCTAATTGTCGGCGTGTCGTGCAGCCCGAGAAAAGGCATGACAACCGCTACCGCGATGGCCGCCGCGCTCGAAGCCGCTAAATCCGTCAACCCCCGAATCGAAACACAGCTTATCGATCTCGGCGGAATGAAAATCGCCTCGCCCGACAGCCCCGACGACGAATTCGCCGCCGTTCTAGATACCCTGAAAAAGCCCGAGCTTGGCGCGATCATCATCGGTTCGCCCACCTACTTCCGCTCCCTCAGCGCCCTGTGCAAGACCTTTATCGAACGCATCGGCGTGTTGCGCAAACCGGCGCTCCTGCTCGCGGGCAAGCCGGTCGGAGCATTATGCGTGGGCGGATACCGCAACGGCGGCCAGGAACTCGTCATCGACCAGATACTCACCGCCATGTTATGCCACGAAGTGCTCGTCGTGGGCGGAAAACCCCCTGCCCACCAGGGCGCAACCCTCTGGAACAACTACGAAGACGACATCAAAAAAGACGAACTCGGCATGGAATCCGCAAAGAAACTGGGCATCCGGGTAGCCGAAGCCGCGCTGCGTTAAAAGAATCGGCGCGGTACGGCTCCCGCCGTACCGCGCCGCCCAGCCGATTAGTACCTGTATGTATCCGGTTTGAACGGCCCTTCTTGCGGCACGCCGATGTAAGCCGCCTGTTCGGACGTCAGGTGGTCCAGTTTCGCGCCCAGCTTGCCCAGGTGAAGACGCGCCACCTCTTCGTCCAGCAACTTCGGCAGCACGTAGACCTTGCCCACCTCGTACTTCTCGGGCTCGGTAAAAATGGCAATCTGCGCCAGGACCTGGTTCGAGAACGAGTTCGACATCACGAACGACGGGTGGCCCGTTGCGCAACCCAGATTTACCAGCCGCCCCCGCGCCAGCACGATCAGTTCCTTGCCGTCGGGGAAGATGAACTTATCTACCTGCGGTTTGATGCTCTTCTCGGTGATTTCCCCGTTATCTTCCAGCCAGGCCATCTCGATTTCGGCGTCAAAATGGCCGATGTTGCACAAGATGGCCTGGTCTTTCATTGCCTGGAAATGCTCCGCCCGGACCACGTCGCAGCAGCCTGTAGCAGTGACGAAAATGTCGCCGATAGGGGCGGCCTCGGCCATGGTCACTACTTCGTAGCCTTCCATGCAGGCCTGTAGCGCGCAGATCGGATCGATCTCCGTGATAAGCACCCGGGCGCCAAGGCCCCGCATTGACTGCGCGCAACCCTTGCCAACGTCCCCGTAGCCCGCTACCACTACAATTTTCCCGGCAATCATAACGTCCGTGGCCCGTTTGATCCCGTCGCCCAACGATTCCCGGCAACCGTAGATGTTGTCGAACTTCGATTTGGTTACGCTGTCGTTCACGTTCATGGCGCGCGCGTACAACCGGTTGTCCCGCATCATCTGGTAGAGCCGGTGGACCCCGGTGGTGGTTTCTTCGCTGACGCCAATCAGGTCTTTTACGACATCGTGCCAGCGGTTGGGGTTTTCCGCGTGAATGTTGTGCAGGAGCGTGTCCAGCACCGCCGCTTCCTTGCTCGAGCAGCCGACTTCCGGCAGCTTGCCGGTTTTGTTGAAGGTTTCCTCCATGTCGTACCCGCGATGGATCAGCAGCGTGGCGTCGCCCCCGTCGTCAACGATCATTTGCGGCCCGAGCCCGCCCGGGAACTTCATGGCCATGTCGCAGCACCACCAGTATTCTTCAAGCGTCTCACCCTTCCAGGCGAACACCGGCACGCCCATATCGGCAATCGCCGCCGCGGCATGGTCCTGCGTCGAAAAGATATTGCAACTCGACCAGCGCACATCCGCGCCAAGCGCCAAAAGCGTCTTGATCAGCACGGCCGTCTCAATCGTCATGTGCAGCGAGCCCGTGATGCGGGCGCCTTTCAGCGGTTGCTGCGGCGCGTACCGTTCCCGGATAGCCATCAGGCCCGGCATTTCCTTTTCGGCCATCTCGATGGCCGTCCGGCCCCATTCGGCCAGCCCGATGTCGGCCACTTTGTACGCGAGTTCAGTTGTCGGTTTAGCTGTAGCTGCCATTTCTAATTCAGCTCCCTTAAGTTCGAGCAAGCCTTGATTCTGGAACCGGCCCGGTTCATGACGAACCGGCCCGGCTCTTAGCAAACCGGCAGTATAACGAGTGCCGGCGGAACCTTTCAATCACTTCGCGGAATCCTGATGGCTCAACTCCAGTTCCATTACGTTCACTTGTTCCTCTACGCCGCGAAATCGCGTTCTCTCCTGTTTCTTAACTAAGACCTTCTCAAGGGCCGGCGCCGGTATAGCCTCAACAAATTCGGCGGTAGACCCAATGCCCGACTTGGTCTTGCGGTACGCCCAGTCCATCGTGAGAAACGCAATGTTCACGATTTCGCCCATGATGTCGGGCCGGGCGTAATCCGGATGCCCCACGCTTCCGAGGTAGATCTCGCCGCTGCTTAACCCGAGTACCACGTCGTCGCCCAGCACCTCGCGCGCCTGCAACGCCGTTTTCAATGCCCGCTGCTCTTTCCGTGCACCCGCGAAAAAGCAAAGGTAAGCGTCGCCCATATATTTGACCGGCACGCCTTCCTCGCCAAGCGTCATTTCCGTGAGCTGATAAAAGATGCCGTTTGCCCAAAGAGCAAACTCGCGCGGGCGAAGCTGCAGCGACTTCTCGTGCGCGCCCCGAATGCTCGATACGAGCACCGCCGCGCCGAACACGTCCCGTGGCGTCTCCTGACCCGACAGCAGCCAGTCCACCGAAACGCCCAAAAGGCGCGCCAGAGGCGTCAGCACGGCCACATCCGGCGCGTTCTCGCCGCGCTCCCACTTCGACACCGCCTGCGGGCTGATCCCCAGCGAGTTTGCCAAGTCCTGTTGTTTCAGGCCAAGCTTTTCGCGCCGTGCTCGGATCCGGTTTCCAAGATGCTTGAGTACCATAACGCCTAAGCGTACCGCACATATGCCACACCCGGCAAGGACGATATCGTTGAGCGAACTAACGCAACGGTTGAAAAAGACTCTGGCTAGTCGACAGCTTTGCCGCGCTAGTGGATCGTGTTGAACTTCCATACCACCGGTTCGAGCGGGACGCCGTGGTCGTTTTGGAAGCTCAGGTTTTCTGGCGAGTTCAGGCCGATGACGTATTCTCTCTGCGCTTCGAGGCGGCAGGGAAAAGTCAGTTGGCGCATTTCCACGCCCCACTTGCCGATCCCGACGTACTTCGGGAACCTGGTATAGTCGCGCGCGACCAGTTGGAATTCCTGCCGCATGGGCTGGCTGAAAACCACCTGCAGCAGGGTTCCGCCCGGGATGACGCCCGCGGTCCCGTTGGGCGGGGTGAGGGTGACGATCCGCGGCGGCTTGAGGGCGGCCACGTCTTCAGGTTCCGCGCCAACCGTCGTGAAACACAAGATGAAGGGGTTGGCGACCGCGCCCTCCGCGCCTTGGAACTTGTTGAACTGTTCAAGGTTCACGCCCACGCGGTAGAATCGCCCCGGCGCAAGCGCCACGGGCAGGGCGCAAGTCCGCGAGTCGGTCCAGTAGGCCGTGCCCACGATGATAGGGTAAAATCTTGCGCCGCTGAATGCATAGGCCCGGGTATCCATGTCCTTGTTGAACGTGACGCGGATTTCCCGAAGCCCCGGATCCACTTCACTGGCCCCGGCCGGGGGTTGTGTCGACACAACAACGGGCGGTTCCGGCCGGGCAATCGGGCCGGGTTCCGGTTCGCCGGGCGCGCGGGGCGGGGGTATCTGTTGGGGCGGCGGGCTCAGCCGCGGCGGCCCCGAAACCTCAGAGTCATCGACAGGTTCCGGCGTGGAGAACTCTATTCTCTGGGCATAACCCACGGCCGGCAGAACAACCAGGACACCCAGAACAACGGGCCAAAAGAAGTTCTGAAAAACGGCTTTCATCGGTTGCCTCCCGACAAATCACTCTCTTTACGCCGATTAGAGAGAACAAATCACCCGATGCCCGTAATGCCTAAAGACCAAAAAACTCGAGACGTGGTATCTTGGCCGGTTTTGGCTTTTGCCAGAGCTTGCCGCATCTCATCATATTCTCGCTTGGATTCAGCCTTCTCTCCGGCAGAAGGTTCAACAGAATACAGAAGCTCCCTTTTTGCCTCTTGGATCACATTTGCTGTACCCTTTGGCCATGAGCTTAACCCCCAATTTCGAGGACCCAGACTGTTAAAAAATCAGGACACAAAATGTTAACAACCTCGGTTTTTCATGGCAAACAGAAAAGGTGTAGAAAGTTCGTAAGATCCTTTTTGGCAAGGGTTTACGGGATGGGGGCTTGCGGGGAGTTACTCCAGCCCGTATTTTTTAATCTTGTACTGGAGCGTGGTTCTTTTCAGTCCGAGGTGTTCGGCGGTTTTTGATTTGTTCCAGTGGAACCGTTCGAGGGCGGCTTTAATAATTTCGGCTTCCATCTGGTCGGTTCGCTCGATTAGGGAGAGGGACTGCTGGCGGCGAAATTCCTGAGCGTGGGGATTGTCGGGAGCTTGTTCGGATTCGGTGACGTTGAGGAGGAGGTCCTGGGGAAGTTCTTCGCGGGTGATGACGGGGCCCTCACAGAGTACGACGGCGCGTTCGATGATGTTTTCGAGTTCGCGGACATTTCCGGGCCAGTCGTAGCGGAGGAAAAACATCATGACTTCGTCGTCGACGCCGCCAATTTCTTTTTCCAGCTCAAGGCTGAACTTGCGGACGAAATGGTCGATGAGCGAGGGGATGTCGTCGCGGCGGTTTTTGAGAGGTTCGATGACGAGGCTGAACACGTTGAGGCGGTAATAAAAGTCTTCGCGGAACCGGCCCTGTTGAATCGCTTCGGTGAGGTCGCGGTTGGTTGCGGCGACTATGCGGACGTCCACCTTGATGGTCTGGGTGCCGCCGACGCGTTCGAACGCCCCTTCCTGGAGGACGCGGAGCAGTTTTATCTGTATGCTGGGATCGATCTCGCCGACTTCGTCGAGGAACAGCGTGCCGGTGTGGGCGCGTTCGAACCGGCCGATGCGGCGTTCGGAGGCGCCGGTGAACGCGCCTTTTTCGTGGCCGAACAGCTCGCTTTCGAGCACGCCCGTGGCGAGGGCGGCGCAATTGAGGGCGACGTAGGGCTTGTCGCGGCGCGGGCTGGCGTCGTGCATGGCTTTTGCGACGAGCTCTTTTCCGGTGCCCGTTGGCCCGGTTATCAATACGCTGCTTTTGCTGGGGGCGATCTTGGCGATCATCTTGAGGAGGTTTTTGGTGTGGGCGCTGGTGCCGACCATGTGCTGCACGCCGGGATGCATCCAGGTGCGCGGGCTTTTTGCGGCGTCGTGCCGGGTTTGGCGAAGCAAGGCCTCAACCTTCCGCTCGATTTCGGCCAGCTTAAACGGTTTGGCAATAAAATCGCTCGCGCCGAGCCGCATGGCGTCGACGGCGGTTTCCATCGTGCCGTAGGCGGTGATGATGATGACCTTGATGTCCGGCGAAATTTCTTTTGCGGCGCGCAGGACGGCCATGCCGTCTTCACCGGGCATGCTGAGGTCGGTGACGACGATGTCGTGGTCGGCCTCTTTCAGCATCGCAATGGCGTCGATTCCGTTCGACGCCTGAGTGACTTCCAATCCGTTTTCGCTGAAGGCCGACGCGAGCATCTCGCGCATGCTCGGCTTGTCGTCGGCCACCAGAATGCGATACGGCATGTGAAACTCCTTTACGTCTACCGCGCCCCCATCCCCCGTGGCTGGTCCGTCAGCCACGGCCATTCACTCTCCAAACAACTTCTTGAAATCGTCAAGCTTCGGCTTGGCCTGCTCTTCCCCGCCGAACAGGCTGTCCAAGGCGTCTTTAGCCTTTGCCGATTTGGCAGTGTCTTTGCCTTGGGTATCGGCATCTGCAAACTCAAACTCATCGCAGAAATTCGCGCCTTCCCGGTCGCCGACCCATTCGGTGGTGCCTATTTGGCATTGATTGTGCCGGGAGGGGGCGTGAAACCGGCAGTTCTTGCAGCAATGGAGGTAAGCCGTGCAGTTTTCGCAGTACTCTTTCACGGCGGGCTGTTTCTTTTCGCTCATCCAGGGCGCACCGCATTTATGGCAGCGTTTCATGCCGAAAAAATCCTTTGTCGACGCCTTTTTCCAGGCTTTAAGACTATGCGACCGGTTTGTGTTTGTCAATAAATTCTACCTGATGTCGCGGGCAGAGGCGCGGAAAGGATGAAAAGAAAGAAAGAACGTGCAAGAACCGAAAGGCTGGAAGCCTCTTTTACGCTTTGGCGGAAAAACCTACAGGCGCCAGGGGCTTCTCATGCTTCGAACCAGCATGCGATTGGCCTCGTCGTCGTTGATGAAATGTTCGGTGGCGGGGTCCCAGGTGACGGGCCGCTTAAGGCGGATGGCGACGTCGGAGATGTGGCAGAGGATGTCGGCCTGGACGGCGTGGTCAATCGGGCAGACGGTTTCCCGGCCGGACCGGATACATTCGAGCAGGTTGCCCGCATGGTGACTGCTCCGGGTGAGACGGATGTCGTTCTCGGTGAACCGGACTTTTGACAGTTTCGGGTGAGAGAAGTTGATATGGCTTCGGTCGACCTGCACCCAGCCTTCCGTGCCCTCGAAGGCGGTCCCGTGGCTGGTGCTCGTTTCGCGGTAACGTTCGAGCCACTCGGTGCGCGCGGGGATGCCGGTGTAATTGATCACGACGCCGCTGCGGTATCGCAGCTTAATGTCCCAGTTCATGGCCGTGTCGCAGAAGCCTTCCCGCGGAAAAACGCCCGTGCCCGAGACTTCGACGGGGCAGTCCAGCGCTTTTCCGCCGCCCCACCAGGCGATGTCGAGCGGATGAACGCCCCACCCGGCGATAAATCCGAGGGCGTAGTCGGAGTTGAACCACCACAACGAGTTGTCGCACCGGTTGGGCGTGTGCGGAACCATCGGCGCGGGGCCGATCCACATCTCGTAGTCCAGCCCTTCCTGAGGCGGGCATGGCTCGAGCGAGCCGCCGCTCGAACTGCCCGGCGACCACACGTTGATTTCTTTCAATTCGCCGATATAACCGTTGATGGCCAGCTCGCACGCGTAACGGAAGTTGGAACCGGAGCGTTGCTGGGTGCCGAACTGAAACTTTACGCCATGCTGGTGCACGGCCGTGCGCAGCGCCTGGTCTTCCGCCACGCTCACGCCCATCGGTTTCTCGACATAGACGCTTTTTCCCGCGCGCACCGCGGCCAGCGCCACCAAGACGTGCCAGTGGTCGGGGGTGGCGACCGTTACGGCCTCGATGTCGGGCCGGGCCAGTAATTCGCGGAAATCGTTGTACACGGCGCAGCCCGTCCCGCCGTAGTGGTCGTCCACCTTTTTTTGGGCGGCTTCCCGCACCCAGTCTTTCAAGTCGCAGACCGCCACCACCTGCGCTTCCGGCCGCGAGAGAAAATTGCCCATCACACCGCTGCCCTGCGGGCCCACGCCGATGCTGCCCATCACGATGCGGTTGGACGGCGCGGGCCGGCCATCCAGTCCAAGCGCCGTCGATGGAAGAATTGCCGGGAACGCCGATGCCGCCGCCGTACCCGCGGCTGTTTTACGAAGGAAACTGCGACGCGTAATCTTTGGGCTGTTATTCATAGTGCGTCCTCTGCATCCGTTACGGCTCCTGCCAAGAGCTCTCATCCTAACCGAAAGAGCTGCGCGTAGCAAAACTTGTCTTTGCGTTATCTGGTGGCTCAAAAAGAGGTTCTTCGTAATTCCTGGTGGAGCTTGTGAATGGCAGTTGCGACGCTCCTTCAGAGCTTATGGTTGTGGTTCGCCCATTCCCTGGGGCGTTACCCCAGGGAATGATGCAACGGCCTTTCAGGCCTTGAAGCCGAAAGGATCTTTGAAGTTCCACCATGATTTACGAAGAAACCAAAAAGAAAACGGCGCGCCACGGTGGGCACGCCGCTTTTATTGGAAAGACCGGGCCGGGATCAGGCCACGCCTTTGACTTCGACCTTGGCGCCGACGCCTTCGAGCGTCTCTTTGACGCGCTTGGCCTCTTCGTCGGACACGCCTTCCTTGACGGGCTTGGGCGCGCCGTCGACGAGTTCTTTGGCTTCCTTAAGCCCGAGACCGGTGAGGGCGCGGACTTCTTTGATGACCTGAATCTTCTGGGAGCCGACTTCGCTGAGGATGACGTCAAACGAGGTGGGGGCTTCCTCGGCGGGCGCGGCTTCGGCGCCGCCGCCGGCGGGCATGGCGCCCATCATCATTGGGGCCGCGGCCTCGACGCCGAACTTCTCTTCAAGCGCCTTGACCAACTCGCTCAACTCGATCACGGACAGTTCGGAGATCTTCTCGATGATTTCGTCCAATTTCTCTGACATTTTCCTTGTTCCTTTTTCGACAGCGCCCGAAAGGCGCGTAGTATGCGGCCTTTCGGTTATGCAGCCGCGGCTTCTTCTTTCTGTTTGCGAACTTGATCCAACACATTAACCAGGTTGCGCGGCAGGGCGTTCAACGTGCCCACCAGGTTGCGCATCGGCGCGGCGAGCGTGCCCACAACCTGCGCAAGCAGCACGTCCTTCGGAGGCAGCGTCGCCAGCGATTCCACTTGCGCCTTGGAAAGGATGCGCCCTTCCAGGATGGCGCCGTTCATCATTACGACTTTGACTTCCTTGGCGAACTCGCGGATTATTTTCGCGGGCGCGACAGCGTCCTTGCAAAAAGCCCATGCTATCGGGCCTTCAAGAAACGCGGCGGCCTCGGGAATGCCCAACTCGTCGAGCGCGCGTTTAGCGAGCGTGTTTTTGTACACCTTGAACTCGACCTCTTCCTCGCGCAGCTTACGGCGGAGCTCGGTGGCCTGCTCGACATTGATGCCCTTGTACTGCGTCGCGATCGCCACGGTGTTGTTCTGGATGCGTTCCTTCAGTTCGGCTACCGCTTCAATTTTTTCGGGTTTCGGCAAATCCAATCACCTCCTCTCGCGCAAAAGTTTCCAAAAACAAAAATCCCGCACCGTGTTTCAGACAGTGCGGGACGAACAGTCCATTATATAAAGCTGTTTGCGCTCCGCGGTCTCGGCAGGCAACATTTAAGGCCAATTACGGCCGCCGGCTGTCTTTGACACGCTTTGGTCGTCTCAGTAGGAAAAAGTACCAGATGGGGTGCGGTCAAGTCAAGTTTTTGGTGGTGTTGGGAGACCCTCCGCCGTCACCGCCGCCCGGTCGCGCGGGAGCGCGACCCCACCAAAGCCGCACGGTTGCGCGGGAGCGCACTTCCGTGCGGGAACAGCTACAGCCGGGCGAGGAGGCTTTCCGCGTTGACCTTGTAATCGGCCACTACGGTGTTCCCGTCCAGCGAGGTGGAACCGGTGTAAGTGCAACCGAAGTTACGGGCGGCAGTTTTTACTTCCTGGCTCGCCATGCCCATTTCGACCAGCATCTGGAGCATGGCCGGAATCGAGGGATCGGCGGACGGGTCGCACTCGATCTTAAGCCGGACCGCCAGCTCGCTGTCGGAAACCAGGTCGGCTTGGACGCGGCAAGACGAAATGGCCTGAACAAAGCCCAGCGTCTGTTCGTCGAGACTGTTATCGAGATTGATGCCTTGTGAATCGCAGACCACCGATGCAACCGCCAGGGCCGAACCGTCGCGGTTATCCAAAACCGCCTCGAGGAGGTGGCCGCCCTCGATGTGCAAAGCGTCGGCCACGGCCGTGTCACTCCATTTGGTGTCGATGGTGTCGCGAATCTGCCGGCTGCATAGCGTCAGCCCTTCGCGGAGAAGCACACCGGGGCGTTCCTGCCGCATCGGTTCATGAAACCAGGTGTCGTACGGCGGGGGCAGTTTGATCCGTTGGGAAAACTCGCAGATCATCGGCGCCAGGCGTTTTTCGTTGACAAAGACCTTCAAGGCCACATCGCCGAGCTGCCGGTCCAAATCCACCACCAGGGCCGCTTCGTAGGGTAACGCCATCGGCAGGGCCCAGCCCGGCGCCTGTAGTTTTTGCTCGATCAACGATTTCGCCATGGGAACGTTCAGTACGGCTACGGCGCGGGTTTTCTCAGGCGTCACCAGCGTCTCGTGCGATACCCGCGGCGAACGAAACAATATTTTGTAACGGCTGTCCATCGTCAGCAACACTCCTACTGCCGCGGCCAGCAGAATAACCAGCACCACAAGAACCACCAGCTTCTTATTCACAGCGAGCCCTCTCAGCTTTTGCCTCGGTCATGTCTTTCATCATACCGCATCGGAATCGAGAAATGCAGATCAAACTCACATGACAGTGTTTGTTGGTTTAGCATACAGCCGGCCTTGAGCTGAGGACTTCTCGACTTGCTCGTGGCCATCACGGCAACGTGCGTCTGAATAATGCGTCGGCGCTGTTTCTTTCGGGGACGGGCACCTCGCCGTCGGCGGCTTGATCAACGGCCCGGTTGCGTTCGAGAACGCGCTCTACGAGGGATTGCCGGCGTTCGCGCCGTTCTTCCTCGGTGAGTTCGACCTCTTCTTCGGTTTCGGGGCCGGCCTCGGCTTCGGGTGGTGTGTCTACATAGACGAGCCTGAACCCGATATCGTCTTTGGGCTGAAAGTAACCCTCCTGCCAGGTCGAGCGCCGGGCTGACCGGCAATCTTCAGCCGGCGAGTTCCATCCGCCGCCGCGCGCGATGAACTGTACCCCTTCAACCGGTCCGACGGGATCGATCTGGCGGGTTGCCTCATACGGCGCATACATGTCAAGGCACCATTCCCGCACGTTCCCGTGCATGTCGTACAACCCCCAGGCGTTGGGTTCCTTGCCGCCCACCGGATGGGTTTCGCCGTTGCTGTTGGCGGCGTAACAGGCGTGTGTTGCGAGGCCGGAGGGCTCGTCGCCGGAAGTCCAGGCGGTATCGGCGCCGGCGCGTGCGGCATACTCCCACTCCGCCTCCGTGGGCAGCCGGTAGAACTGCCCGCTCAGTTCGGAAAGCTTTTCGATAAACTCCTGGACCTCCTGGGGCGAAACGTTTTCGACCGGGCAGTCGTTGCAGCCGGCGAATTTAGCGGGGTTGTTGCCCATGACGTCTTGCCACTGGCGTTGCGTAATTTCGTACTTGCCCAGCCAGAATCCCCGGGAAAGCGTCACAAGGTGGGCTGTCTCGTCGGGCTTTCGGCCGGGCTCGGTTTCGGCGCTGCCCATCCGGAACCGGCCCGGCGGCGCCCAGACAAAGGAGTAGGTTCCGAGCTTCAATTCTTCTCCGGGCTTTCTGTCTTCTTCGCCGGTAAACGTCATCGGGCCGACGTAACTCAGCTCGATTCGCGCCCACACCACCGGCGACAGTACCAGCACGGCCGCTGGAAAAACGATCAGGCCGATTCGGATCGCGCGGCTGTTGAACCTTTCGCCTTCGATCACGGCGAGGTAGACGAACGTGCCCGTGATAAGGCCCATCAGCGTCCAGGACAGGAACGGGGGCAGGATCAGCCAGGAGCCGAGGATCTTATCGATGAGCACCATGAAGTTTGCAAAAAAGTACGTGATGAAAGTGCTGTCGATGTAGATGAGCAACGCGTTCAGGCCCGCGAACGCAAGCACCGCAACGGCCAGGCTGGCGAGGGTTCTGTAGGCGTTATTCATCGAAGCCTCCGGCGCCGGGGGCGTTTTCGAAGGGTTCCGGTTCGCCCGAACCGCGCTCGAGCCGCAGCCAATGCATCACGTAGTAGGCGATGCCGGCGCCCCCCGCGATAAACAACAGCGCGGCCGGAGTTAGCACGCGCAAATCGGCGGTGGCCGCTTCATCCCACGACACCCATTGGAGCACATCCCAGCCGTATTCGGGCATGAACACCTGGATGCCCAACCGGATCAGCCCGAGAATCTGCCCGCAAAGGATCCCCGCGAGCGCGCTGCGGAAAATCATCCCCGCTTTCGGCACCGCCACGCGAAACCGGACGGGTATCTCGAGTTTGCCGCCGTTGGTGTCGACGATGATGGCCGTTTCGTGCCGGGATCGCGCGGGCAGGCCGGCGCCGCGCATGGTTACCTCCACGGTAACGCTGTTGCCCTCGATGTCGCAGGGCGTCATGTGAAAACCTTCGCTGTCTTCGGCCAATGTGACGGCGCCGGCAAGCCAGCCCCGGCCGGCATTGAAAATGGTGACGCCGACCGTTTTCGAAGATTCGGTCGAGATGGCGCCGGCATCGATCTCGTCGAGGTCGGCGGCGGGCGCGGGCCAGGGCATGTCGGGGTCGAGCACGTGGAGGATGGCCTCCATTTTGCGTTCCTGGCTGATGGTGACGTCAGAGGCCACCTCGTCGAACAAGGCCGGGTTGCGGAGTTGACGCGTGGCCACGAGCCAGGCGCGGATCCAACCCCGTTGCAGCATTTTCATGCCCTGCTCGAACAGGCCCGGCGCGTTCGCAATCATCGCGGCGAGCTCTTTGGGCGTCGACGCCTCGCGCACGCCCATCTTGAACGGCAACGACGGCGCGAACCGCCACCGCAACGCCATCACGCCAAGCTCGCGGTCGTTCGCGCAAGCCGCGGCTACCTGGTCGAGGAACCGGATGTCGTTTTCGCGTTGCGGGGCCGCCGCCCGCAGCCATTCGGCGAACTGGCCGGTGTACAAAAAGCCCGTCAGCCGGGGTTGAATCTCCGGGTGCTTGGCGAGCGCGGCTTCGAGATCCTCCATGCTGTTGATGGCCGCGTAGGGAGTCAGCTCGAACGGCCGTTTCGGGTCGAGCGTGAACAGCAGGGCCATCAGCGCCGTTTCGCCGTTGTTGACGCGTTCGCGCAGGGCGTGTATGCGCACAATCAGCTCGCGCGCGGCGGGGCCGCTGTCAAGCGCGCTCACCCACATCTCGATGCTGCCGCTGTAAAGCAGGCCCTCCAACTCGTTCCGGTAGACGTCGATCGCGGGCGACGCCAGCAACTGAATGAGCTGGCTGACGTTGAAGACGCGTTTGTCGCCGACTTCGAGCGGTTGGTTCGGGTCGAGCAGGTATTTGAGTTTGAACACGCCGAGTTGCGGTTGGTCGGCAAACTCTTCTTCCAACTCGGCGATACGCCGGCCAAGCTCGGTGTCGAAAAACATTACCCACTGCGAAACATACCCGCGCCGCAGGTCGCGCTCGATATCGAAATCGCCCAACCGGTGCGCCATCTCGTACGGCGTTTTGATCTCCGGCAGGCTCCGGTACGGCACCTGCTTGCCCAGGAAGGCCTCGTCGTGGTCCGGGTGGCCTTCGTCGGTGAGCACGACCTCGCCGTGCAGCCAGTTCCAAAGCTGGTTGTATCCCCACCGCATTTCCGGCGACAGCCGCAGCAGCCCGTTGATCAGTTGCAGGAAATCCCGCGAGGCATTCCCCGGCTTGGGCACGCGGCCGCGGAAATGGCAGCCCAGCACGGCGTTCTTGTCCATCCCGGCGAACGGGCTTTGCCCCGCGAAAAGGTGCAGAATGGTAATCCCGAGGCCGTAGTAGTCGGTTTTCGGGCTGACCTCCTTGCCGTCGATCAGCTCGGGCGCGGCATAGTCGAGCGTGAAAAACGCCCCCGTGCTCGTTTGCCGGACCGGCTGGTCTTCTTCGAGAATGGAACTCACGCCGAAATCGCCGATGACTACCTCGTTCTGCGCCAGCGAGTGGAAAAACAGGTTGTTGGGCTTGATGTCGCGATGCACGATGCCCTGGGTGTGCAGGTAATTAAGGCCATCGAGGATCTGCCGCAGCAGCTCACGCAACGCCGCCTCGTCGAACGGCATGTGGTCCATCAGGCTGCCGCCGTGGCAAAAATCCATCACCTCGTAGAACCGGCCGGCCCACTCCCCGTAAGCCCGCAGCCGGATGATGTTCGGGTGGCGGATATTGAGCAGGTGGCGGAGGATCTCTTCCTTGGGCGCGAGCCGGCTGCGGTAAATCTTCAAGGCGACGGGGTCGCTGTCGAACGTATCGGTGCAGCGGAACACCTCGGCCTCGCCGGTCGCACTGCCGATCGGGCCTTCCTCGACACGGTAACGGTCTTCGACCAGCTCGCCGGTTTCCGGCCCGCCCGGAATCGCCGGCCGGGGCTGTTCCGGCTCTCCGGTGCGGCGGGCGGTCTCGCCGAACCGCAACGTGGGCCGTTCGTCGAAGCGCATGGTGACGTTGTCCGGTACGCGCTCGGTGACCCGTTCCTCGGGTGGCGAATCGGCCGCCGGTTCTTCGGCGTTGTTATCTTTCTGGTCGTCGGTCATATCGGCAAAACGGCATCAAGTTCTCGATGCGTCGGGACGCCTCCCGATGTGGTTGAAATTGTGCAACTTATAGATCATTAGAGCTCGATGATTCTTATATTCAACGTCACGCCGGACAAGGTCAGGCGGTCGCCGTTATGCAACGGTTTCGATTCGCCCGGGCCGATGCGTTTGTGATTGAGCATGGTCGGGTTGGTATAGCCGGGCTGCTGGATGGCCGTGACGCGCCACGCATCGTCTTGGAACGAAAAAGAACAATGGTTGCGATGTACGTAGCCGATGCCGGGCAGGTCCGCAAGCTGGATCTGCGCGCAACTCGACGGGTGCGTCTGGCCCACGACATAACCTTCACGCACTTCAAACACCTGGCCGGCGCCGGATTCAAGGTACAAGGTTTTCAGCGGTTCCAGCGGGGCTTCCGGTTCGGGTTCGGGAGTCGGCACGCCGCACTCCTCGGACTCGAGGGCCGCTCTTCGCTCGGCTTCCTTGCGCCGCTGCTGGTCGACACGCGTGTTTACGGCCGCAGTCGGCCCGCCTGGCGCAAACCGCTTGTTCTGTTTTTTAACGTGCGGTACCTCGCCCGGACCTTTTGCGGGGGTCTCGTCGGGCTTGCTGTCAGGCGCGGGCGTGGCCGGCACCATGCCGAGGAACTCGCCGTCGTACGAACACGAATCGGCCAATTCGTCGTTTTCTTTCCCGCACCTCGGGCAAATCTTTATGTATCGCATGAGAAACCTGCACCTTCAGCCGGCTCACCGGCAAAAGCCAAGGGCGCCTCGCCCTTGCCCGGCACGCCGATTACCATATCCACCAGCCCCGGGCCCAGCCCGAAATTCACCGCCTCCCGCGGGCACGCGTCCAAGTCGGGCTTCATTTTTCGGCCCCGCGGCGTCAGCAGGTGAAGCCGCTGGTTTCCCGAGCCTGCCAGTGCGTGCGTCTGCGGCACGTTGCGGCGGTAGGGCCCGGCGATCAGCACATCGACCTGGCCCAGCAGCGGGCGCGCGGCCGGTTTTCGCCCAAGCGTCGCCAAAACGTGGCCCGTATACACGATAACATTCCAGTTCGGCCGTTGTTCGCGGACGAGGCGCAGCAGTTCCCCCAGGTTTTCGCTCTGGTCGAACGGCTCACCGCCGGAAATCGTAATGCCCGCCAGCTCCGCATCGAGCCTCAAAAGCCGCCGCGCAAGCACATCCACGGGAACGAGACGGCCATGGGCCGGGTCGCGCATCTCCGGGCTGACACAACCGGGACACCGCTTGCGGCATCCGGCCACCCACAACACCGCCCGCCGGCCCGGCCCGAGCGACGTCACCGGCCACGCCAAGCTGAACAGGTTTATCGAACCCACATCCGTCACGACGCCGGTTGCTCCCCTGCCTGTTCCGCGGATGCATCCTCGGTTGTATCCACACCTTCGCCGGCCGCGCCTTGTTCCGATTCATCGGTCTGTTCGAACTCGGGCGGCGGCTCGACCGCAATCTTCAGTAAAAACCGCGCCGTCGCGTCCTCGCCTTTGTCGACGAGTTCGATGAGCTTGACGGTGCTGCCCGGCTCGACTTCCTGGTCGAACATGGCCCGGCTCAGAGGGTTGATCAACGCATGGTCGACCATGTTGCGCACGCCGCGGCCGCCGTGCTGCAGGCGCGTTCGACTGAGCTCCACAAGTTTGTCGCGCACGGCGTCTTCCATAACAATTTCGATCTGTTTCCGTTCCCGGGCCGTCGTTACGAGCTTCGACACCAGCAGGTCGACGATCTCTTCGTCCACCGGCGGTTTGATGAAATCGAACACGACGAAATTGTCGCCGAACCGGTTTAGAATCTCCGGCCGGCCCAGCACAAAGTTAAAATGGTTGCGGATTTCCTGGAGGATGACGTCGCGCATGCTCGAATAGGACATCTCGGGCGTCACCAGCATTTGCGAGGGATTTTCGAGGCTGTCGGCCCGCGACACCGTGCCGAGGTTGCTGGTGAAAATGATAATGCTCTCGGAAAAATAGACCGTGTCGCCCTTGCCGTCGGTGAGGCGGCCGTCATCGAGGATCTGCAGGAACTTGTCGAAAACGCTCCCGTGGCCCTTTTCAACCTCGTCGAACAGCAGGATCGAAAATGGATTTCGCTTCACGGCGTTCGTGAGCTGGCCCCCCTCTTCGTATCCCACGTAGCCGGGCGGTGCGCCGAGCAGCCGCTGGTCGGACTGCGGCGTGCTGTACTCGCTCATGTCGAACCGGATCAGGCGTCGCTCGTCGCCGAACAGCATCTCGGCCAGCGCCTTGGCCATCTCGGTTTTGCCCACGCCCGTCGGCCCGGCGAAAAACAACACGCCGCGTGGCCGGCTCAACTTGCCCGTGTCGCCCGCCGCGAGCCCGATCTTGGCCCGCTTGACGATGTCGAGCACGCGCGCCACCGCTACGTCCTGGCCTTTGATGCGCGAGCGGATTTCCGCCTCGGCGTCTTCGAGCCTGCTGCTCTCAATGCGATCCCATTCGCTGATCGTGACGCCGTATTTGTAAGCCTCGCTGATGCGTTTCACGTTCGACGCGCCCGTGTCGGGCTCGACCAGCGGGATCTGTTCTTTCAGGGAAAGCGCCACCAGGCTGCGCATCTCGTAGTTCGACAGGCCCTCGCTGAAGTCGACAAAATCCTCGATCACGCTCGCCGGAGGCGGTTTCAACGACGGGCAGTTGTAGAAGTGGCGGTAGTACCGGCCGATGAAGCGGGTGCGCTCGTCGCGGTCGGGCAAATCAATCTGGATGGACTGCGAGCGCGGGTTGTTGATGTACAGGAACGTGGGCAGGTCGTTGAGCTTGTCGCAAATCAGGATCAGCAGGTTCTTCCAGCGCCCGTTCGCACGGATTACTTCCGTGCTCGTGAGCGAAGCCTTCAGCAGGCGCGTGAAAAGCACCCGCTCCGCGGGCAGCAGCCGGTCGGGCGTCGAAGTCAGCCGCGACGCCAGGTTGAACACGAACGCGCAAGGCGCCTGGTGGTTCTGGAGCACTTGCGTGACGCGAAAGATGGTTTTGTCGAGGTCGGGCGGATCGCTGCGCCGGCTGAACAGCCCGCCTTTCTCCGACCGGGGCAGCGAGCGCCGGCCTTCCTCCGGAGATTTGGGCGGCTTCTGCGCCGCATCCTCGTCGGCCGGTTTTAACGGCTTGTTGGACTCGATCCGGTGAAACAGGTCCTGCATCTCCGGCGTGGGAAACGCCAGGTCTTCGACCGGATCGACGAACCCGATGATTTCATAATTGAGCCCGCCTAAAAACCGCTGGAAGAACCCCGGCAGATCGCTGTCGGTCCACCGGATTTCCTCGCCCGCCTCGGTTTGGATGGGGAATGAGACCAAGTCGTGCACATTTCCGTAAATGAACAGGAGGTTTTTCAACGTGGAGAACTTTGCCAGCTCCCGCAGCCATCGCGGGGAATCTTCGGTAACCACAATCATCGCGGGACCCCTTTGCTGTATTTCAATACCTCCATTGTAGTTACACCAATGGCGGCTTTCAATTCGGCAAGAATCTGTTGACAGACAAGTGCGACGGTGATAATTTGAACTTGCAGCACGAAGGCGGCGCGCGCGCGCCAGTAAACTCTTTGGGAGAAGAAACAAAATGAGTGGTCGCACGGTTCTTGTCTTGCCGCTGGCTCATCCAACCATACTGATGCCGACGGGTCTGGGCGCGGGCGTGGCCGCGCTGGGCATCGGCGTGGCGGCCGGCGTCAAAAAGTTCGTCGATTGCCGAATTGCCGCCGCGCACCGCGAACGCGACCGGGAGAGAGAGTCGAACCAGGTTTGGCGGACGTTCGAGCAGGAGCAGCGCAAGCAGGCAAAACTGTATAACGAGCTTGAAGAGGCCGTTCAGGCGTCGGAAAAGAACCTGGCATCGCTACGGCTCAAAGAAGCCGCGCCCGAAGCCGCAGAGGCCCAAGCGGCACAACCCGAGGCCGCGCACGATTTCGCCGCCATCGGCGCGGAACGCGACCCGGCCAAGGCCGAACAGCTCGCCGCCGAGGTCGATTCGCTGCTGGCCGGGTTACCCGACCAATTCCGCGAAGCGGAAAGCTCATCTTACGGCGCCCTCGCCCGGCAGGCAAAGCGGCTGACGGACGGATGGAAGGCCGGCGGGCGTGTCCGGCCCGCCGAGTTGGCCGCGTTCCGCGACTTGGTCGCCGGCACGCTGGCCGATTTCACCGAAGAGCTGAAATCGCGCGAGCGCAGCCGCCGGGAGACAGCCGAAAAGCTCAGCCAAACGCTGGAGAATGTCATGCTCTACGAGCATCTCCTGCGCCAGCACGAAGGGCTGATTTCGCGGGAGCTGGGGAAAGATCTGGCCGGGGTGCGCGATCAGGTGGAACGGCTTGTGGAGGCGGACGACGCCTTGGCGGGCCAGCTGGAAGTCATTGAGAAGAAGTTCGCGGATGTGCGCAAGGCCATCGACAACGAAATTGTCAAGCTTGCACAGCGCGACGGCCTGTGCGAGAGCATCGGCCGCAACCTGTACGAGATGGGCTACAGGGTTGCCTCGGAGTTCGGCCCCGAGGCCGGAGAAAACGTGCGCGAAGCCATCTTCAAAATCCCCGGCGGCGAGCGCGTCCGCATCGGTCTGCACAAAAACAACCAACTCGGGTTGCAGCTTCTTCACGAACGGCCGAAAGGAAAACGCGGCCCGCTTTCCGAAAAAGAACTTGCCCTGGTGAAGAAGCAGGAAGAAAAGTGGTGCGGCGATTTCAAGGACCTCATCCGGCGCCTTGTCGCCGAAGGATTTCCTTATGAGATTTCCGTAGAAGACAAGATCCCGGAAAATGCCGTGAAGGTCGTCGTCGTTGAAACCCCCGAAGACGTGCTCGCCCAGGAGAATATGCAATACGACCAAGACACGAAACGGTATCTCGATCAGGAATAGCGGGTTTCTGAGTTGACGGCTCACTTTTTCCGTCTCGTTTCTATCCTTTTCGCCCTCCAGCCTCCAGCCTCCAGCCTCCAGCCTCCAGCCTCCAGCCTCCAGCCTCAAAAACGGGGGTTGCGGGTTATGGGGGTGTTGGTGCATACTCAGGGGAGCGGGGAGATTCTCTTAGCGGAGGAGGGACCATGAAAGTAGAAACCACGCGCTTCGGCGAAATCGACGTGGACTCCGACCTGATACTCACGTTCACCCAGCCAATTATCGGGTTTCCGGAGCATCGGCGATTCGTGTTCGTGCCGGGACCGGAGGGGAGCCCGGTGAAGTGGCTGCAGTCGGTGGAGAAAGGCGATTTGGCCTTTCTGGTGATGGACCCGCGCTCGGTGGTGACGGATTACGAGGTTCGGCTCAATTCGACCGACCTCGCCGAACTGGGCGCCGAATCGCTCGAAGGCCTTGAAGTCTACACGCTGGTGGTGGTCCCCGAGGACAGATCGATGGTGCGGACGAACCTGAAGGCGCCTCTTATCGTCAATCCGCGCCATCGGCTGGCCAAGCAGACCATACTGGATCGGCCCGACTACGCGGTGCAGCATCTGCTCGCAAGGAAGCAGCAGGACCCTGATCGGGAACAGGAGGCAGTCCATGCTCGTTCTGACTCGTAAAGAAAACGAGAGCATCATGATCGGAAACGACATCGAACTGAAGGTGCTCGATCTTAAAGACAATCAGGTGAAGCTTGGAATCGTCGCTCCGAAAAGCGTGGCCGTGCACCGGCGCGAAGTATATCTGGCTATACAGGCCGAAAACGCGCAGGCTGCCTCGTCCGCCCACGTCGATGACGTGTCGAACCTGATACCCCAGTGAACGGAAAGGAGCTTCCATGGAAATTACCATCGACAACGTCGCATTCACCGGGCTGGAAAAAGAGCCGGGCGACGTCTTGGAAGCAGTGGCGGCGGTGAGCGATTACGTCCGCACGCGGGGCCGTGCCGTGATGAGTGTGCGGATTGACGGCGCCCAGGTTCCGCCCGACGAACTGGCCAAAAAGTTGCGCGGCAAGCCCGTGGCCGAAACGGGCGCGCTCGAGGTTGCCACCCAGGACATCAAGACGCTCGTGGACAACGCGCTGGCCGAACTCGAAAAGGTGTTGCCGGACCTGCCCCAGGTGTGCATGAAACTCGCCGAGGTCTTTCAGAGCCAGGACCCGGACGCCGGTTACGAACCGTTTCACCAACTCGCGGCCATCTGGAAAACCGTGAAGGAGCGGCAGATCCAGGTGGCGGCCGCGCTGGATATCGACCTCAACAGCGCAATCGTCGACGGCAAGCCCGTCAGCGAGCATCACGAAGAACTGAACGGGCTGCTCACCGAGGCGGCGGACGCAATCCAGAACGGCGATTCGGTCGCGCTGGGCGATCTGCTCGAGCACGAGTTGCCGCCGCGCGCCGAGATGGAAAGCAGGATCGTGGCGTTGCTGCGGTCGCGCGCGCGGGGGGACCGCGGCTGAGTATGGCAGTCCCGCGCATACTCACGTTCAACTTCCACGAACCTTACCTCGCCCTGATGGCCAAAACCGGCCTCCCCTTTACCATCGGCCTGTACCGCCGGCCGCAACTGGCGCGCGCCTGGCACGAGCATTACCGGCCCGTCCCGCCCAATATGACCATCGTCGACGAGCCGGTGTGGCGCGAAGACCTGGCCGCGGGGCGGTTCGACGTCGTCATCGCCCACAACGAAACCAATGCGCTCGACCTGATGGCCCACCGGCGAACGCCCATGATGCTGGTGTGCCATAACCGCAAGACCTTCCTGAAAAGCACCATGACGGACGACCCCGAAACCGGCGCCGAAGCGTACGAGCGTCTCCTCGCGCGGTTGCGCGAGCAGTTTCTCTTCGTGTTCATCTCGGAGACGAAAAAGGCGGACTACGGGATGGATGGGATCGTCATCCGGCCCGGAATCGACATTGACGAGTACGGCGGTTACACCGGCGATACCGCCGAGATCCTGCGCGTAGGCAACATGATGCGGTCGCGCAACCTTATGTTCGACGTCGACCTCCAGGAAGAAGTATGCAAAGGCCTGCCGAACCGCGTCAGCGGTCTGGACCCGCTGATGCCGCACGCGCGCGAGGCCCAGTCGTTTTACGACCTGCTTCACCAGTACCGGTCGCTGCGGTGCCTGCTCCACGTCACGCGCGAGGAGTACGAAGACGGCTACAACCTCAGCACGCTCGAAGCGATGGCAACCGGCATGCCCGTCGTGGCGCTCGCAAACGCCACGTGTCCGCTTACCGACGGGGGCGACGGCCTCGTAGCGGCCGATGCGGCGGGCCTGCGCGAACGGGTGCAACGGCTGCTGGACGACGTCGATCTGGCCCGCGAAATCGGCCGCAAAGGGCGCGAAACAGTCGCGAAAAAATTTCCAATTAAAGCGTTCGCCGACAAATGGCGCGAGGCTATCGAAAAAACCGCTGAAAAAAAGACGGGACGCCTCGCCGCGATGAACCTGGACGCGTATTACCGCAACGCCCGGCCGGAAATCGCCCAGTTTATCCCGTTCGGCGTCGAACGCGTGCTCGACGTCGGTTGTGGCGGCGGCGATCTGGGAAAGCTGCTGAAAGAGCACGGGGTGCGCGAAGTTCACGGCGTCGAGGCGGTCGAAGAGGCGCGGGATCTCGCCGCCCAACACCTCGACAGCGCCCTGCTCGGAGACATCGAGAGGATGGACCTGCCGTTCGACGAGGGCTATTTCGACTGCATCACGTTCGCCGACGTGCTTGAGCACCTGCACGATCCCGTGATGGCATTGCGCAAGGCCAAAAGAGTCCTGGCGCCGGGCGGCGTCGTCATTATGAGCATCCCGAACGTGCGGTTCTACGAGGTAGTCGCCATGCTGGCCGGCGGGCGGTGGACTTACGCCGACGCCGGCATACTCGACCGCACTCACCTCCGGTTTTTCACCGCAGCCGAAATGAATAACCTTGTCGAGGCCGCCGGCCTCGAACTGCTGCGGCTTGTGCCGCTGTCGTTTGTCGAAAACGACCGCCTGCCGCGGGACGCCGACGGTAAAATCCGCCTGGGCCGCGTCACCATCGACCCGCTCAACGATGCCGATGCCGCCGACCTGCGTACGTACCAGTATCTTGTGGTCGCGGGACATCCCGGCGCCGACCGGCTCGAACGCGCGCGGACCGCGCTCGATATGGGCGAGAACAGAATTGCGTTGCGCATGGCCGAAGAGGCCTATGGGACCGAGCCGTTCGAGCAGGCGGTAATGATGGCCAAGGCCGCGGGCCGGCTCGGCGAACTCGAACTGGCGCAACGGCTGTACGTCAAGGCGCTCGGCTTGCGGCCGGATGACGCCGCGGCCTCGGCCGAGCTGGGCATCCTGCTCGTGGCCATGAACCGCTACGAGGAAGCCGAGCTGCGGCTGGAAAAGGCGTTGCGGGAACTGCCCGGCCACGACCGCGCCGCCGGCGCAATGGGCCTCGTTCACCTGGCCCGCGGGAAGCATGAAGCCGCATTTCCGCTGCTGCTGGAAGCGGTCGACGCGGGGCTGGACAACGCCGCGCTGGTACCGGCATTGTGCGATACGGCCGCGGAACTTGGCCGCGCCGGCGAAATCGAGGAAGTGGTTGCGCGGTACGCCGATTTTTACCCGGCCAACGCAGAGATCGCCTGCCGGCTTGCCATACTATTGGCGGCGATCGGCAAGAAAGACGAGGCCAGCGCGCGGCTGGAATCGCTGCTTGCGCTCTCGCCGGCCAACGAACAGGCGCGAAGCATGCTGGCTTCGTTGCGCGGAGACAAACAGTGAAACCCGCGCGCGAATACGCCGCAGATTTTGCCGGATACGATGTGCCGGACCACGTCGCCCTCCTCGAAGGGCGAACCGGCGAGCCGACAGCCAAAGCCGGCAACGTCCTCCTTCATAGTCGCTACCGCCCCCGCGAAGAAGGGGCAAAACTCGTTGACTCGGCCGAGCTCGATCTGAAACGGCCTGTCGCTGTGATTGGCGCCGGGCTGGGCTACCACGTGGCCGAACTCGAATCCCGCGGGGCGAATGTGGCGGTCTTCGAGCCGGACCCTGCGGTGGCCGCGCTGGCCGTCAAGCACCTGCTGGCCGATTCCGGCGCGCTCCTGGCGTTTGGCGACATCGACGCGTTCACCGGGTCGGAACCGTTTCGGACTTTCGCGCGCCGGGTTCCGCAGATTCTCGTGCACCCGCCGACCGCCCGCCTCCATCCCGAATACTGCGCCGCACTCGCCACGGCTATCGCCAAGGCGGCTATCGAAGGTCAGCGGCTAAGGGTGGCCGTGGTCGGACCGATGTACGGCGGCTCGCTGCCCATCGCCGGCTACCTGAAAAGCGCCTTCGAAAAACTCGGCCACGTCGCCATGCTCGCCGACAACGCGCCCGCCTGGGACCTCTATCAGACCGCAACCGAAGGCGTCAAGACGAAGCAGGCGTCCGCTCAGCTCGGCAACATGCTCTCGCACTTCCTCGGCGAATGGACCTACGCCCGCGTCACCGAGTTTGCGCCCGACATATGCATCGTCATGGCCCAGGCGCCCGTCGAACCGAAGTTCCCCGTCCGCCTGGCCGCGGAAGGCGTTGCCACTGCATTCTGGTACGTCGAAAACTGGCGCCACTTGCCGTACTGGAAAGAAATCGCCCCCTACTACGACTGCTTCTTCCATATCCAGCCTGGTGAGTTCGAGGAGCGCCTGGCCGAGGCCGGATGCCCGCGCCAGGCGTACCTGCAGACCGCGTGCGATCCCGGCGTACACAAACCGCAGACGCTCTCGTCCGAAGAACAGGACGAACTGGGGTGCGACATCTCGTTCGCCGGAGCCGGCTACTACAACCGCATCCAGATGTTCAAAGGCCTGACGGACTACAACTTCAAAATCTGGGGCGTGGAATGGATCGCGCGCGAGCTGGCGCCCTTGCTGTGCCGCGCGGGGCAGCGGTTTACGCCGGAGCTTTTCGCAAAAATCGTGGCGGCATCGAAGATCAACCTCAACCTGCATTCGAGCACCACGTGCGAGGGCGTCGATCCGAAGTGCGACGCCGTCAACCCGCGCGTGTTCGAGATCGCCGCATGCGGCGGGTTCCAACTGTGCGATCCGTGCGTTGGCCTGGGACACCTTTTCGACTTCGACACTGAGCTGCCCGTCTACCGCGACCTGCGCGAGCTGCGGGCGAAGATCGACCATTTCCTGGCGCACCCGGATGAGCGTAAAGCCTTCGCCGAACGCGCCCGCGAGCGCGTGTTGCGCGATCATACCTATGAGGACCGCGCGCAGCGGATGATCGACGTGCTGACCGAAACCTGCGGCGCGCGCATTCTGCGGAAAGGCATCCGGGTGCAACGGACTATCGGCGAGATGGTCGACCGCGCCGGGCCCGACACGCCGCTCGGGAAGTACCTCGCCGGCCTGCCGCAGGATATCTTGTTTACGCAGGAGAACGTCAACGAGCAACTCCTAACCTCGACCCAACAGCTCACCGAGCCGGAAAAAATCTTCGCATACCTCCGCGAAGTCCGAAATTTCACCGAAATGCTGCTGGAGTACCACTCATGAGAATCCTTGTGCTCCAGACAACCCGCATGGGCGACGTGCTGCAGACCACCCCGCTGATCCGCGGGCTGCGTCTCAACCATCCAGACGCGCACATCGCCGTCATGGTGCGCAAAATGGGCAAGACCATCGCCGAACGCAACCCCGATATCGACGAGGTGCTCGTCTACGACGAAGACGACGTGTTCCGCGACCTGCGCAGCGGCGATTCCGACCGCTTTTTACGCGCCTACCGCGAGTCCGACGAGTTCATACAAAGAATCCGCGGCGGGCGGTTCGATGTGGCGTACAACTGCACGCACAGCCTCGCCTCCGCCATGCTGCTCACTATCGCCGGCATTCCAAACGTCGTCGGCGCGCATCTCAGCGACGACTGGCAGTTTGTATTGCGCGGGCCGTGGACGAACTACTTTTTCACCAGCGTGTTCGCCCGGGAGTACAACGATCTCAACCTGTGCGACATCACGCGACGCTTCGTCGAAAACGCGCCCGCCGACCCGCGGCTCGTACTCGATGTGCGCGACGAGGACCGGGAGTTTGTCGACGGCCTGCTGGCCGAAAACGGCGTTGGGCCGGACGATTTCGTGGCCTGTTTCCAGCTGGGCGCGAGCGAACAGAACAAACGGTGGTCGGAAAGCCATTTCGCGGCGCTGGGCCGCATGCTTTCGGAACGGCTGAACGCGCGCATTTTCCTGGTCGGCGTGAAGGAAGAGGAGCCGCTGGGCAGGGCGTTCGAAGAACAAGCGCCCGGTCTGGCGGTACACCTCTACGGCAAGACGAGCATCCCGCAGGTGGCGGCGCTGCTCGAGCGGTCGCGGCTGCTCGTCACCAACGACACCGGCACGATGCACATCGCCGCCGCCGTCGGTTGCCCGCTGGTGCTCGTGAGCGTCGGCCACGTCCACTTCCGCGAGACGGGCCCGTACGGCGAAGGCCACTGCGCCATCGAGTACAGAAGGCAGTCGCTCGGCCGCGCCGACGGCGTCCACGGCGGGCTCGAGGAGCGGACGTCGATCCTCCCCGAGCAGGTGTACCGGGCCGTGGAACTTACGCTTGAAAGCCAAAAAGGGGACACTCCCCACAAGAGCCGGGGGGCGTTCCAACCGTCGCAAACGTTGCAGGAGTTGGAAACCGTCGACCTCCACATCACCCGCTTCGCCAAAGACGGCTGCCTCCAGTGGTACCCGCTCCTGCAGCGCCCGCTGGCCCGCAGCGACTTCATCCGAATCGCCTACCGCCTGATGTGGCTGGATTACCTCGGCGCCCAACGCCACCCGGCTGTCGAGCGCGAATCGCTCGAGGAGCTTGCACGCTGGTACCAGCCGCCGGAGGATGGCGCGGCCGGGGTTTGGAAAGAAGAGTTGGCCGCGATGTTCGTCGAACTGGCGGGTATGGCCGGGGAAGGCATCGCAGACACGCAACGGCTGCTGGATCTCGTACAACAGTCGCCCCCGCCAAAAGGAACGGCCCAAAAAGCAGAGCGGCTCATACGCAACCTCAGCACGCTCGACGAACGCATGCGCCTGTGCGGCGAGATGAACCCCCCGTGCCGCCCGCTCGTGCTCATCTCGCGGTATGAACGCGACAACCTCGAAGGCGCCGACCCCGCCATCCTCTACCAGCGTTCGTTCCAAATCTACCAGGACTGCAAAAACCGCGCCGAGCTTTTCGTCAAAAAAGCCGCCACCGCCGCAGAGTTTTTCTAGAAAAAGACACCGCACCGTCCTTAGCAGGAGGCATGGAGCGATAGCGGAACACCGCCGACCGACCGTCCGCGGTCGGCGCAATCCCGGCGGTATCATTCCAGGCCCCGCGTTGGGCAGCCAAGCCCACTCAACCAAGCGATCGCGGCCTACTGCGCCGCTTGGTCGGCACGCTGGAAAACCGTATACGTTTCCTTTCCCGGCAGCCGAATATAGAGCCGGGAATCGCGGAACTGCAACGGGAGTTCCGCTTTCTCGGGATGATTCGCCGCCTTGCCGTGCCAATGAAGCCAGATGTACTGGTTCTTGAAAAACCAGCGGTGGCTGTCTACGGTTTGGCCGTCGGGTGCGATCGCGGCAACGTCGCGGTTGGGCATGAACTCGAGCATGACAAAGGGCGCGCGTTCGGGCGAGACGGGCTCACCGCCGATCCCTTCCGCCACCCCGGCTGCCCGCCACACCCCGATGAGCCTGGCGGTTTGCCGCCAATAGGCTTGCGGTCCGAACCGTTTGCGGCTGATCCCCTCGAGCGGCCCGTCCTGCATGGCCATACCAAGGCACGAGATGGCCACCAGGAAAACCGGCGCGAATGTCCACGCGAACACGTACCGCCGCCCGGGCCGCCATGACGAATTGGACGCCCGGGTGGCGGGCAGGGCCTCATGCGGGCTGCGGCCCATTTGCGCGAGCAGAAGCAGGGTGGCAATAGCCGCCGGTGCCCACAGGAGCAGGTGGCCGTAAAGGTTGTTGCTGCCGGGCGGATCGTGGAACGCGTAGCCTGCCGCCGTCAGCCAGACGAGCAGCAGCGCGAGCGCAACCGCTTTGCCAAGAGCGGAGCGGGGCAGCCAGCGGCGCCCTCCGCGCACGTACTCCTGCAGACCGTACAGAACCGGAGCGCTGAAAACCGCGCCGGCAATGGCGAACCAACCCCAACCGGGGACCCCGAACAACGTATCGCCCGAGCTGTCATAGCTCTCGACCCACGGCGCCGCATGCCGGCGGAAGTTCATCCAACTCAGCGCGACCAACATCACGAACACCGCATACGCATCCAGCGCCGGGCACGCGGTGTCTTCGTGCGGAGGTTCGAGCCGGCCGCGGATCAGCCTGCGGCATCCCACCGCGATGGCGAGGCCCATGAACAGGCCGAACAAAACCTCGGCCGTCCGCCATTGCGGCCATCCGCCCTTAAAAGGTCCCCATTGGACAGTGATCGGGTGGCGGAGGAAAACGGCGCCGGCGAACGCGTACCCGCCGCCGACCGCGCCGTACATCGCCAGCATAAGCGCCGCCCGGTTTCGCCGCCGGGCCAGATAAGCAACGAGCACGATAAGCACGCCGAGCAAGCCGCCCCAGCTTTCGCTGCGGTGCAACGGCGCCAACCGCAGCCCGCCAAGCCACGTAAGCCCGCCGTAGCCAATCCACCACGCGGCGGCACCTAAAAACAGCAGTCCCGCCCCGCGCCTGTCCTGTGGCCGGGCAAGCCAGTACGCCCCGCTCACCGCGAGCGTGATCGTCGCGGACAGCCAGTCACCGTCGTGGAAGTGGCGCACGGTGAGGGTTTCGTAGGCTTGGGCATGATTAGAATTGAACAGAAAGTACACGTAGACGGCCAGAAACGCGACGGCCACTGCTGTAAACGGCCGCACAAGCCGTTCGAGTTCCGACCGCGGTTCCGTCAAGGCAAGCCCCAGCACACCCCCGCCGATTCCGGCCCATATCCCGCCCAGAAAAAACAAAGCGGCGAACCCGTAAACCACGTCCGGGAAAGAATCGGACAATACGTAGAACGTGTGTTCCATGTAGCTCAGCGAGCCGCCCCACGCCCAGCCGATCGCCCCGAACAAACCCGCCACCGCCGCCCGCCGCTGCCAGTCCGCACGCCCCGAACCCACGCACACCGCAAGCCCAACTAGCGCACCCGGCAGCATCGCCCCCGCCTCGTGCCCCACCGTGCCCCGGTACCCCCAACCGTACGCCATGATGGCCGCCGGCAAGGCCAGGCAAGCTAAGGCGGGCGCAAGATTTTTGTCCATCCTACGCCTCCGAAATAGCCTCCCACCTGATTCCAATCCGCGGCGCGGCGTGGCCTACTTCCTTGAGGTAATCGCCGTAGGTCATCATCCAGTGGCTGTCTCTGGCTTCGTGCAGGAGCTTCTTCCAGTCACCCTCGACGCGCACGTCCTGCTGCGAACGGCAAATCTCGTAGAACGGGTTGCTCTCCACCTTGCCTTTCAGCCCGACCCACCGGCCGGTGGCGTATTCGGGGTTGATAAAACTGACCTGCTGCCCGATTGGGAACTCGACTTTCGGCGCGGCGCCGAACTCGCTCTCGTAATGCGTGAGCAGCCGCGTCGGCTCGTAGCGCTTGCCGTCCATCCGACGCGGCGAAGTGCAATGTGCGCACGTCACCACGCCCCCATCGTGCGGGAAAGTGCTGTTGTGCATAAACACCGGCTTGCCGCTGATGTGGCGCAACAGCATTCCCGCCGGCACGATCACGAAGTCGCCCTCGCAGAACGCGCCGTACCCTTCGTCGTTCAGCAAACCCAGCGACAGGCAAGCCGTCGTTTTCGACATCGGCAGGATCGTGCTCATGCACTCGCTGATCGTGAACTGGCTGGCGCCGTACTCGGCCATGATTTCACGGAAGATGCCGTACAGCGCGAACGCGTTCACCACGAACGGCCGGTCGGTCTCGAGCGTTGTTCCGGGGAGGGCCAGGTACTTTTTCGTCCACTCCTCGGCGCACCGCATCCGGCCCGCATCCGCAAAAGTGCTCTCGATGCGCTTTGCCAAGTCCTCGTAGCCCGTCTCGATAATGTCGAGCTTAAACGTGTCGCGCGCGAACTGCGGCGCCGTTCCGTCATACTTGCCGCCGGCCCCGCCGAGCGCGATCACTTTCGACCCGATGAAGTTGTGCACGCCGTACAACGCCCGCAACCGCCACAACAGCTCGTTCGTGTCGTCGACCACCACATCGTGCACTGAGATGCGCTTAGGCGAATCCGCCGGATCCTTGTCGCACTTCAGCATTCGCACGTTAAGCGACTCGTAAAAGTAGTAGACGGGCCCGTTCTTGTGCCGCACGAAAATGGTCGCCCCGCGCTCGGGCACAATCGCCTGCAGCCATTTCCCCGATCCCGTCGCCGGGTAAATCACCGTCGCGTCCGCGTCCAGCGCCCGCGCTTTCTCAGCGAGTTCGGGCGAATTCACCCGAAACACCGGAAGCACCTCCACCGGAAACTCCGCCCGCGCCGCCAAATCTTTCAGCTCGCCCTCGATCCGCGCGATCTCCTCCACAACCGCCTGCTCGGTTTGGATTCCGCCCCATGCCTTGTACGACCGCATCGGCCGTTTCGTCGGCAGGTTGTACATCAGCACCGGCTGCACCCGCAGCGGCTTGCCGATCACCAGAAACGGCCGCTCCGGATCCCACATGTCCGGCGCCCATTCAAAACCCTGCGCCTGAGCCCGTCCCGCGGCGCCCAAAGCCGCCCCCGCGGCCACCGCCGCCGATACGCCAAGGAATTCTCTACGGTTAAAACAGTTGCAGCACATATGCTCGCCTCCCGGGTTAGAGTCCGCTCACTATCCTACTGACTTTGCCGCCGAAAGAAAAGCCGGAACCAATCCCCGGATTCTTTACGTCCCTCCCCTTGACCTGCCCTTTCCCACTTGCCTAGAATTGCTCAGGAAAATAACGCGGGAGGAGCCAACCATGATCGAACTGGGCATGCACACCGACAACTGGCGGCCGCTCAGCGGCAGTTTCAAGCAGGCCGCCGAGACCGCCGTCAAGTACGGCCTGAAACACCTCGAGTTCGCGGCCATCCACGGGCAGTATTTTATCCAGGCCATGGGTTACGAGCCGGGCATCAGCCTGCAATCGAACCCGCGCGCACTCAAACGCTACTGCGACGAGAAGGGCCTGCACGTCTCGCAGATCGACGGCTCCTATCCCTTCATGGGGCCGGACGGCTCGGCCTTCGGTGTGCAATACGTTCAGCAGTCTATCCGGTTCGCGGCCGAGCTTGACTGTCCCATGGTCGACACCGTCGACGGCGCGTTCGAGATCGAAGGCTTCACGCGCGACGAGATCTTCCGCATCACCTGCGACAACTACCGCCAGGTGCTGCCGTGGGCCGAAGACTACGGCATCGTGATCAACGTAGAGCCGCACGGGCCATACACGAACGACCTCGATTTTATGCAGCGGCTCTTCAAACACTTCGATTCCGAATACCTCCGTTGCAACTTCGACACCGGCAACTCTTTCATCGCCGGCCACGATCCCCTCGAATACCTCAAAGCCCTGCGCCCCTACGTCTCCCACTGCCACATCAAGGACGTCAGCGAAGGCCTTGCCGCGGCCGTCCGCGGCGACGAAACCGGCATCGCGTGCAGCGAAGTCCCCATCGGCGGCGGCGTCAACGCCGAGAACATCAAGAAGTGCCTCGCCTATCTCAAAGAAACCGGCTGGGAAGGCGTTGTCTCGCTCGAATGCTACGGCGCCGACGACAACATCAAAAAGAGCGTCGAGTTTCTCCGCCCCCTCGTGGAATGAACCTCGTTACCTTCGACATAGACGACACCCTCGTTCTTTCTGGAGGGAACCCGCTCGTTTTTATTTCGTTTTCGGACACGCAGCAGTTGCTTGACCTGTTCCGGAAGCCGCCGCAGGGAGTCATGACGTGAGTAATATATTAGCGTGGGCAAATCTCGCCTCGTTGGCCGCTTCGTCGTTCCTTTTCACGATTTACTACGGTAAAAGCGTCAGCCCTGCCCAACTGGAAAAAAGCATCGGCGAAGACGCCTACCCGCTGTGCGCCCGATATCGAATGATATCCTCCGTGTTCATGTGCATAGCGGCTGTAAACTACCTGCTCTATCCCCTTTTTCCGCTCCCGCTGCCCCTTCCGAAAACGTTTCCATGGGGCTGGAAAGTGTCCGTGCTTATTGCGGCCGCCATCGCCATTCCCTCGGGTTACCTGATGTACCGCGGGATCCGCGACGCCGGCGAAGAAACGCTCCGCCCCCGGAAAGAACACTGCATGTACGGCGGCATTTACAAGAAGATACGCCACCCGCAAGCCGTCGGCGAATTCCCCTTTTGGTGGGTGTTGGCGTTTCTCGTCAACTCGCCCTTCCTCGCCTTGGTTTCGATCGTCTACGTGCCCGTCTGGTACTACATGTGCCGCGCCGAAGAAAAAGACCTCCTCATCCGTTACGGCGATTCCTATGCCGAATACATGGAACGAACGGGCTTCTGGTGGCCACGGGGGTTCAGCCGGTTCCTCCAGGCGGTGGGAGGCCAGTTCGCCATCGGTTTTGTCGTGAGCGGCGTGCAGACCGCCAGCATTCTCGAGCACCATCACGCGATAAGCGTCAGCCCGCAGAAACTGCTGGTCCCGCTGCTGGTCGGAGTCCCGTTCAACACCGGTGGCTACACCGTGCGCTTCGCGTTCGAAAACCTGGTACGGCCGCTCGAACCCTGGTTCGGCCACAGAACATCGACCGTGTTGAGCAACATAGAGTTGTACCTGCTGTTGCTGGCCCTCCAAGTCGTTATTCTGGCAATCGTAATCGCCATAAGGCGCCGTCGTGCCAAAACGTTTAAAGACCCCCTCATCCTGGCGATTGTTGCCCTCCTGCTGATCAACGGCCTGGCCAACATAAACTGGCCGTGGTGGGGAACCTGATACTCCGGCCGGTGTTTGCATTTTCGAGGCGTACCCACGGCGGGAGGAAGCAACCTGATAAGCTCTTCGGCAAGCTGTGTGCCATTGGGCAAGCGTTTTCCCTCAGCCCTCCCTAAACCTTGAGCGGTTTGGAAAACATGCCTGCTTGTGCCGTGTCCCTTAAGTTCATCAAGATGCATTTGCCCATCGACCTCGCGAAACAATCTGTGCCCGCAGTTGCATCGAGTCTTTTTATCGCATCGTCCAACCAAACCTGGCTGCTATGTTCGATTATTGCTCTACGCGCTATCCAGGCCATCGCATTCAGGCCAGAAACGGCCACCGCACAATCCTCGTTCTTCAGCACGATTGATAGAGAATCAAGATGAGACACGTTTCCTCGTAAACGCAGATCTTCGCTCGTCTTAAACAGGTATCCGACATTTTTGCTTCCGGCGCGCTCGGCGGGCAGGGAGATTTCCTCCTCGTCCTCGCGTCCTTCCTCCTCTTCCACCTCCTTGAACCGCGACCAAGCTGTCCAAAGCCAATAATCCCCGAAGGCGCACTGCCACCAAGGCGCCCATTCGGGCGGCCCCGATAAACCATAACAAACGAACTTCACTACCGAGTCTTGAAACTGTTTCTGCGCCAGGTGGACCTCCCTGGTGATTTGCTCCAACTTGGCGTCCTCGCTCGACAGCGGCGGGAGTTCCTGGCCGAGCATGAGCAGCACGCTCATTATGTTCCACTTCACCCGGGGATCCCTGTCCAGCGCCAACTGGCCGGCAATATCGGCGCAAGCAGGCCCGAACTGGCCCAAATGAGCATAAGTTGACGTAAAAGTTTCTCTTTCTTTGTCGTCAAGCGTAAGACCCGCTTTTAATGGATTGACCAAAAGATTCAAAGCTGTCTCGCTCAATCGATCAAAAAGAACGGCTTCAGCCGAATCTTTGGGCCGGAATCCCGAGCTTTTCAGAACCGGAAGGCCAAGCATAAGCCCTATGCCGCCGGCTCTGACCAGCAGTTGCCATTTCAATCCTGCCGAGACGGTTCCCCAGCATCCCGAAGACAATCCCAACTCGCTCCACTCGTCCGCCGACAACCCGGCCGCCAGTTCCGTCCAATCTTCAGATGATTCGCCCCCGGACTCCCGGTTCAGAAGTTGAACAAGCAAGCCGAATCTCTCCGGCGAAGGCAGTTTACGAAACAACTTAGAGCCGACTTCAAATTGTTCCGCACGTGAATGCCGCAGAACAGGTTCAAGCGCACCGCCAAAATCCTCCGTGGCAACCGCCCATTGAGCCGCGCAAACCGAGTCGGATGGTTTGTAATCGGCGGCTGACAATACAGAACGCAGCCGCGCGTCTCTGGAAGCTTGCCATTGCGCGAAAACCGGCTCGCCACTACCGGATTTACATACGCTGACCAGGGCTTCGTGAAGCGTGCTTAAAGCCGGTTCATCGGCCGCAGTCAGCGCACCGGACAACATTTCTGCGCTTTGCGTGCCGCCGATAGACTCCAACCGCTTGACCGCCCGCCTAAAACGTCTTTTGCCCAACCACGACATTTCCCCGCCAATCTGTTTCAGGCAATCGTTTAACTTCATCAACTCCTTCCCGCTTAGCACAATCTTTACCTCCTTGCCGCGTTTATCCCCCGTTTACGCTCGTTCGTGTCCTGCTACGCACGCCCTTACGTCACATACGTCTCTTGTGCCATTTCTGTACCCCACGCAACCCTATCACACCACCTAAACAAAACCAAGCACCGTAAGCCAAAACACTTGACGCGGCGCATCGCTCCCGTTTCACTTGCTTCGGACCATATGCTACCCGCAATCGGGCGCGCCGGCTAAATTTCTTAAATATAAAAGTGTTGACTTTGTACACGACTGCGATTACTATTACTTTAATGCGGCATCTGGGAAAACCGCTTATTGGAAAACCACCACACTTGGAGGGTGGCATGTCGAGGGGCCGTATTCGTATTTCCCATCGCCCTTCCGGTTGCAGGTGGCGAGCGTAAAACAAATTCCGGAAAGGAGGCCAAAGGGCAAATTCGTTAGAAGGGCATGCCAGGGAAGAGGAAGAGGGAGCAACTGTGGAGCACAACCTTGAGGAGGTGTTGTAATGAAACATTTGGTCATTGCAGTGGCAATAGGCGCCGTCTCAGTCATAATGCTGCCGGCGCATGCGAACTATCTGACGATGACGAAGATCGGCGAAGGTTCGGTCAGTCCGTCCGTCGAGTCGCATTGGTATTTCTGGTACACGAAGGTAAACGTGTCGGCGAATCCGGCCCCCGGATGGGTGTTCGACCATTGGGAAGGCTCTTTTGCAGGCCAGCCCAGCAGTTTCTCTTATCGCTCGACGAGCGACAAGTGGGCTTGCGCCGTATTTCGCCCGATAACGCCATCGTCGGCCACGGCGCTGGTCGAGTATGTCGGCGCATCCGACCCCGTTACCAGCTATAACATGATTGACTCGGACGCGCACTTCGGCTGGGACGGCTACGAGATGGTGCTGACCTCGCAGACGTGGCGCACCGCGGCCGAAGTCGATCGGCCCTTGTGGGAACACGACATGGTGATGGTTCGCCCATGGTTCCATGGCGACGAGGTCCTTTATCTCATCAATGGCGGAAGCAATCCCCTGAAATACCCGACCCCGGACAGCCTGTATGCAACGGTGGCGATTGGGCTGGGCTCGTGTTACGCCCAAATCGACCAAATCCCCAATCAGCCCCTCTATTTCACCGACGAGGTCGACAACAGGCGAACCGAAGACGAAATTCTTGCCTACAGTCTCGACAAATGCCTGCTCACCGGCGATTGGACCTGGCCCGCGCACGTCGCCATGGTAAAAGCCGCAGTCAAGGGCATGAATTTTGTTCAGAAAGAGGTAAAGACCGCCGACAGGTTTATCGTGTTAGGAGCCTCTAAACGCGGGTGGGCGACGTGGCTGACCGCTGCTGTCGATCCGCGTATCAAGTGCATTGCGCCGCTCGTAATAGACGTTTTCCAACTCCACAAGCAGGTCGAGCACCATTGGGAGGCCTACGGATTGTACTCCCCCGCAATCCAGGATTATGTCGACTTCGACCTGTTCTGCCGTGCGGCAAACGATCCGCTCGCGCCGGATCTCCAAAACATCGTGGACCCCTACAAGTTTATGTCCAAGTTTACGATGCCGACATTGATCCTAAACGCCTCGGGCGACCAGTTCTTCCTGCCGGACTCCTCGCGATTCTACCTCGACGAGCTGCCCAACCAGGCCGATATGCGCCTCCGCTACTTCCCGAACAAAGACCATTACATGGATGGCGTACTCGACGATACCGACAACCTCTGGCAGATTTTCAGCTGGGGTTTCAACACCGTATACGGGTTTCAAAACCCGGATATCGACTGGTCGATCGACGCCAACGGCGGTATAACGGTTTGGACCTCCAAATCGCCCAATTCCGTGAAACTGTGGCAGGCAACCAACCCAACGGCACGCGATTTCAGGCTCGAAACCGTTGGCCCCATCTATACCAGCTCCAACCTCTACGCTCAGCCCGACGGGTCGTATTACGGTTACTGCCCGCAGCCCGCTCAAGGCTGGACGGCCTACTTCGTAGAGGCCGATCTCGGCGCCCAAACCTTCACTACGCGCATCTATGTCACACCCGACATCGATCCGTTTGATGGAATGGGGTGCTGGCAATAGGCCTGTAGCTTTTCTCAAAAAGCTGTCGCCCCGCACGCCAACGCGCGCGGGGCGATAGCTTTTACCGGATAATCGCCGGCCAAGGTTCAAAGAAAACAACGAAACGGGCAGAACCCCGTTTTGGTGGACCGTCCTTTTGCTGCTATGCTTCTTCCCAAAAGGAGAAGAAGTATGAAGTGCCATTTAGCCATCACTGGCTTGGTGTGCTGTATCGCAGCGGGGACTTGTTCAGGGGCCGCGGCCGAGTCCACTCCCGCCGACAAGGAGCGCCTTGCAGACAAGGCGCGCCTCGAAGCCGTGATCGCCTTCGCGGACAACGCGCTCGAAAACGGCCGCGACAAGTACGGCGAAAAACATACGCCGCTGTTCGTTGACGGACTCAATGTCGATACCCTCGAGCCGGTACGCTGGGTTTACAAGGGGCAAGAGTGGATCCCGTCGAACCTCGCCAGCCAGCAAAACCTGTTCCGCACCCTGGCCGGTCTTACCAACCTTACCGGAGACACCCGTTATAAAAAGGCGGCGCTCGACGCGATCGCCTATCATTTCGAGCACCTGCGGAGCCCCTGCGGGCTGTTGCGCTGGGGCGGTCATCGGTTCATCGATCTGCGCACCGAAGAGGTGGTCGGCGAGCAGAACAAGCACGAGCTGAAGTTCAGCCTGCCCTGCTATGAACTGATGTGGGAACTCGATCCGGCCGCGACCGAAAAATTCCTGAAGGCCTTTTGGAACGCTCACGTGCTCGACTGGGCCACGCTCGACATGAACCGGCACGGAACCTACAACAAGCCGATGGGTGCGCTCTGGCGGCACGAGTTCGGCGAGCCGGAGCCGTTCTTTGAAGGAAAAGGCCTCACCTTCCTGAACTGCGGCAGCGACCTCATCTACGCCGGCGCAATGTTAAACACGTTCACGGGCGACGAAGGCGCGCTGAAGTGGTCAAAACGGTTGGCCCGCCAATACGTGCGCGCAAGGCATCCAAAAACGGGCCTCGGCGTTTACCAATACAGCAAGCCGGCCCGCCGTCGCCAGCCGCCCGAATCAGGACTACTTCCCACAACCTCCGACTACGGCGACCGGGCGGAGAACCAGTTCGGCGCAGAGTTCGGCGAAATTGCGCGGGAAGGCTATATGTTGCGCAGCCCCGACTCCATCTACGGAAACAACGCCCTGATGCAACTTCAAATCGCCGAGATGCTCGGCGAAAAGGGTAAAGAGTTCCTTGAATGGACGCGCCAAGGCTTGCTCGCTTATGCCCGACAAGGGTACGACCCCAAAACCAACCTCTGCCGCCCCATGTGGGCCGACGGCACGGATCTCACCGGCTACACGGTTAAGCGCAGCGGCTACTACGGCAAGGCCGGAACCGTTTTCACAGCCCAACCCGCGCCCGAAATTATGCTGTGGTCATACATCCTCGGATACCGCCTGATCGGCGATCCTGTACTTTGGGATACGGCGCGCAACATGGCCCGCGGCCACGAGCTTGGCGACATCGGATCGGCGTTCGGTGAAAACGTAGATGTGAACCTTGCTACCGATAATGCCGACCCCGTCGCGCTCTATGCCGTGCTCGAACTCTGCCGCATAAAGGAAATGCCCGCGTACCGCGATCTGGCGCGCCGAATTGCCGACAACATGGTGAGGCAGAAGTTTCACCACAACTTCTTCCTGCCCGATGACAACCACATCAACGCACGGCTGGATGCCGTCGAACCGCTCGCCATCCTCGCGTTGGAAGCCATGCTGCAAGGCAAGCCCGGCGCCGTACCCCGCTACACCGGCGGCCGTGCATACATCCACGGCCCCCACGACGGATTCGGCCGAACAACCGACGACAGGGCTATCTACTCACGACGGCGTCGGTAAGCCCCCGCGCGCTTCCGTCCCAATCGTCCCAATTGTCTCAATTGTCCCACTGCACCCAGCGGTTTCAGAGCAACGAGAAATGTAGACGCGGAATCCTGCCGCGTGCCCTTGCTTAACGCCGCACCGGCAGATACGCAAGCGACGCCTGCAACGGGTAAGGGCAAGAACACCCGGAACTCGCTTCGGGAATCAAAATCAACCCCCCTGCCGGGATCATATTGATCCAACACCCCGGCCGCGTCACGTGATTAAGCTTTGTCCGCGGCCCCTCTGGCCCGATATCCTGCGCGCTGGGATGCCCGTCGCGGTAAAACAAACAACTCGCACCCGCCGACAACGTCCCGCACGCCTCCCGCCTCTCCATCGCCCATTCGGCCGCCGCCCCCGAAGGATCCAACCGTTGCCCTGTTCGAAGCCCGTACGCCGCCGGCTCCGCATAGACCACGTCGCCCACGATCACCGGATGATGGACCTGCTCGCCATGGTCGCCGCCGATTCCTCCTTTGTTGTTTGGGTGGTCTGCCCGCCATAAGGCTTGCCCGTCAGCCGCGTCGAACCCGTAAAGGTAGTACCAGGCGCGCCCTTCCCGGTTGCCCGACCCCGTCACCACCAGCGTATCGCGCGCATAGCTGAGGTAAACGATGTGCTGGCACAGGGTAAAATCCACCGGCGCCTCCCATACCGGCTCGCCCGTCGCCAGCTCAACCGCCGCCATCGTCGGCCCGTTGTTCCACAGCACGTCCAGTTTGCTGCGCCCGTTGACATCATGTTCCGCCGTCCGGGTATGACTCTCGATGAAATAGAGCCGCCCGCTGTCCGCCGCGATGGCCGGGTGGATATACAAACCGCCGCCCCGCGTCCACAAAACCTCGCCGGTGTGCCGGTTCATGCAGAAAAGGTAGTCGCTCGTCACCAGCCGCTTGAAATCGCCCCACTGGATCTCGAAATCGCCCAGCTTGCTCATCGTCGTGTACGACGCGTCCGGCCGCTGTCCGCTGCCCAGAAGATAGTCGCCCACCACGGCAATGTAGCCCCAGTGCCGCTTGCCGTCGGCCAATTGCGGCGCCCGGTACGCCGCAACCTGCTCGCCCGTCGCCGCGTCCAGCACGCGGCACTCGTCGTGCACCCTGACATACAGCAGGTCGTCTGCCGTCGCCATGTGGCCCGAATCCCGCTGGTTGGCCAGCCGGCGGTTGTCCGGCGTATCAAGCTGCCACAACGGCGCGCCGTTGTACGCATTCACCGCGATGACGCGGTTGTCCGCCGGCACGAACAGCCGCCCGTTCTTTACCAGCGGCGGCATCGCACGGTGGTGGCGATCCACCATCGGCCGCGGTCCCGGCAGTCCGAACCACTGGAGCCGGGCACGGCTGAAGGCAAGCGCATCACCGCTGCACGCCGTGTTGCCGGGTTCGGCGTACTGGTGCGTCCATTCTCCCGCGCCCTCGATCCCGCCGCGACGCAACACCAGCCAATGTTCGTCCTTGGCCGCGATCTCGCAACCTTGCATCGCGCCGGCCCACGTCTCGGCGGCCGCATCCGCCTTGCGCCTGATGAACAGTAGGCCCCCGTAAGGACGCAGAACGCGCAGAATTTCATCCGCCGGCCATCGCGGCGCATCTTCTGACACTACGACGACGTCTGCAATATAATCCGTGAATGGCAGTTGCTTCAGCGAAAACGACATCGCCGCCAACTTAGTGCCGTACAGGCCGGTGTTGACGAGCCGCGCGCGGATTTCCTCCACTTGTTGCTCATCCTCACACACCGCCACAACTTTGAAGTCCGACGCTCGCGCAATTGCGCCGGCCAACGCATCCTTCCTGCAACCTAACTCCAGACAGTAGCCGTTCTGCATCCCGGCCGTCTCGATGATATACGCCGCTTCTTCTGCCACCGCGGGATCTGCCGGCGGCGCAGCCTTCTCAGGCTGTTCAGAACCGCCGGCCGCCGCATCCGGTCCAAAGCAGTAGGCAACCCCCTTGTCCGTGCTAACCAGCACGCGCCCGTCTGCCGCCGCCAGGCCATAAACCTTACCTTCGACATCGGCGGCCCATACTAACTCGCCATCCGAAGCCCGCAGGCCCGTCACCTTGTCCTGCGATCCAAGCAGCAACACCCCGCCCGCCAGGATCATCGAGTACGACTCGTCGCACTGCCGTTCCCACGAAAACTTGAACGACTGCAGCGCATTCAGCTCGTTTTCCAGATCAAGCAACTTCTTTTTCGCTGCACTGCGTTCCGCACCTTGCAGCCTCTTGGCCTGTGCCCGCAGTTTTGCATAATCCGCGCGCACTTCCTTTTGCCGCAGCACGTTTTGCCGGTACTTCGCGCGGTCGAGCGCCGCGATCCGGTCGTCCGACAGCAGGTACGACATCTCGCCGTCCACGATCATGCACCGGCCCGGAAACGTCGCCACCGGCTCCTGCGTCGCCGCGTCGAAAGCGGAAAGCCGCGTGCCGGGGCCGGAGACTACCGTGTCCGGCGTGAGCAGCGCATACGTGCCGCCTTCGCCGCCGGGGCATTCGAGCATCCCCGTCACCTCGCCCGTCTTAAAATCTACCGCTACCGGCGAAGTTCGTCCCGTCGGAATGTACAGGCTCCGCAACGAGGAGAGCAGATAGCCCTGCGGCGACAACGCGTAGCGGCGATCCGCCAGTTGCGTCGTAAACCGGCGGATGAAGTCCATGGGGTCCGGCGAAGTCTTCCAGATTTCAGCCCCCGTTGCCGCGTCCAAAGCGCAAAGGTAAACCCCCTCTTCCGGAAACAGCCCCGCGCCAAAATACACCACCCCGTCCGTCACGACCGCACCCGTCCGAACCGGGCACGCCGAGATGATCCGCCCGTTGCCAGGTATCAGCCGAGCGTCCGGCGCCGGCGAGTACTTCCAAACCAGCCGCCCGTCCTTCGCATCCAGGCAATACAAGTAACCGTCATCCGAACCCGCATATACGCGTCCCCCAAAAACCGTTGGCGCAAGCCGGACCGGACCGCCCGTGACATAGCTCCAACGTTCCGCGCCCGTTGCCGCGTCAAGCGCGACAATACGGTCGTCCGCCGAAGATCCGAAATAAACCAGCCCGTCCGAAACGGTGGTATGGAAAGCTCGGTCGTAAACGGTCCGCGGCCGCAGTATCCGGCCCCCCATCACCGCAACATCTTCCACCGCCGGCTCCGGCCACGCCGGTTGCGGTGGCGCCGCCGCCCGGTAACGCCAAACCTCATGCAGCGGCAGCTCGATCCTGTCTTCGCTGATGCCGCTACGCGCAAAATCATGCTGGTACGTCGGCCAATCCGCCCCCATTGCCACCGCGCAAAAACCAAAGACCGCCACAACCACCGTAAGCCTTACTCCGCTCATTACAAAAACCTCCCTTTCACGGTTATTCTACACCCCTTAATGCGTCTTCCGCACCCCCGGATGTTGGGACGCCCCCGGGCGGTTGTGGGGGCTTCGACTTGTACGCATAGTCCCGGTAGGGACGGTATGAAAGTAGTTCCGGACGGCAGTTCGGGGTGGGGGGGTCCACTCGCGCGCCAGTCCCGCAGGGACGGTTGAGCTGGAACATAAGTCCGTGGTTGCGGCCGCCGGCCCCTTCGCTACGCCTGCTCCACCGCCCCCATCTGTGTCGCCCACAAACGCCGGTGCAGCTCCCGCAACAGCGGCCCGAACGTCTTCGGCTCCAGAGCCGAAACCGGCACGCCCCCGTAATTCTGCGCAAGCCCCGCAACCCGGTCAGGATCGCACTTGTCAATCTTGTTCAGCACCACGACCATCGGCTTCTGGTGCAATTCCAGCCGCGACAGAATCTCGCGCACCGCCGGCCACTTCTCGTCCAGGTCGTTCGCCGAAGCATCCACCACGTGCAAAAGAAGGTCCGCTTCCCGGGCCTCCTCAAAAGTCGTGCGGAAGGCCGCCATCAAGTCTTTGGGCAAATTCCTGATAAACCCGACTGTGTCCGTGATGATGATATCCCGCTCATCCGGAAACCGCAGCCGCCGCGACACCGGGTTCAGCGTGGCAAACAACGCGTTCTCCGCGACCACCGCGCTTTCCGTCAACGCATTGAGCAGCGTTGACTTACCCGCGTTCGTATACCCGACAATCGCCACCGTCGGCAATCCCTGCCGCGACCGGTTCGACCGCCGCAGTTTCCGCCGCTCCCCAAGCTTTTCCACCTCACGCGAAAGCTGCGCTATCCGGTCCTGCGCCCGCCGACGGTTTATCTCCAGTTTCGTTTCGCCGGGCCCGCGGCCGCCGATGCCGCCCGTAAGCCGCGACATCGCCGTGTGTTTCTGCCCCAACCGCGGCAGCAGGTACCGCAACTGCGCCAGCTCGACCTGGATCTTGCCTTCCCGCGTCTGGGCGTGCTGGGCGAAAATATCCAGGATCACCTGCGTCCGGTCAAGCACCTTCAAGTCCGTAACATCGGCAATACTACGCACTTGTGCCGGCGTCAGGTTCATGTCAAAGATAATGATTTCCGCCCCGAGCTGCATCGCTTTGATCAGCGTGTCCTGCAGCTTGCCTTTTCCCATCACGTACCGCGGATCCGGCATCTTACGCCGCTGCACAACCCGGTGTACCGTCGCCAAGCCCGCGCTACGCGCAAGCTCGGTAAGTTCGTCCAGCGAGTTATCGCCCGAATTATCGCCCGCCATGCCGTTTCCGTTGCCTACATGCACCAAAATCGCCCGGTCGCGCGTATCGCCCGCCAGCCGGGGCCGGCGCACCCGCTCGATTTCCGCCTCGATCGCCCGAATGCGCTCCGGGAAATCCGGCGTAAGGTCGTGCACGCTCACGGGCGGCATTATTTCCCACGGCAACCCCCCGTCATTGTCCGGAAGCAGGTGCGCCTCGAAAACCCGCCCCGGCAAACCGTCCTCGAGTACCTCCACCGCCGCCACCGTATCAAGACGCAGAAGCGCGAGGTCCGTCATATCGTCTTCGTTGAGGGGTTCGTGATTGAGATGCGTATGAACCAGCCGCAAACCGCAAAGCCGGTCCCGGCCCCGCTTGTACGGCGTGAGGTCCGGAAGCGTTACCCCCCGCGCGTCGCCTACCAAAACCGCCTTCACGTGGCCCGGCCGATCCAGCAGAAGTCCCACCTGCCGCTTGATTTCCAGCGATATCTCCGTCATCGCCCGAGCTAGGTCCGGCGATACAACCGCATCCGAACGGCTCCGCCGGTGGCCCAGCTTTTCCAGCCGCCGCAACGGAAACGAACTCAAACCGCTCGTGTTACCAAATAGCCTGATAGTTACCTCCTGTCAAAGCTCTTAGCGCTTCGCACTATGCACTTTGCGCGCTTTTCAAAAAGGAACGCGCCGGGCATGGGTGCAAGTGCAACCCGCCCGGCGCAAAAGCTCTCTGCGTCTATTAAACAGCCACGAGATCAACCCTGAAGCATGATCCTGCGGATGATCTTCTGGCTTTCCACCGCGTCCAGTGTTTTCTGGGCTTTTCGCAGTTCGGCCACATCCATTTTTTCCAACTTTTTCCAAAAAATTGACAAATTTCCTATGGCAATCTGGCACGCATGGCAGGGATCCATGCGGCTCGGAATCATGTCGACCACCACATACCCCCGGTACCGGGCTATCTTCAAATAAAGCAGCGCCTCCATCAGCTCCCACATGTTCACGCTGCCCGGAATCATCATGTCGTCCCACAACCGGTAAGAATCGCTGAAGTAAACCTGAAACAGCTTGTTCGCCCGGGTAAGAAACGCGATTGACTCCGCCGGGTTTTCGCCGGCCATCAGGGCATGCGAAAAATTCACCGCAACCCCCACGTTTTTCATCGCTATTTCCTGGCACAACGACAACGCCTTGCCCACCGACGCTACCGTGACGTGCTTCCGCGGCTCCCTCGGCTTGTACGCAATCGCCACGTTGATGTCGGGCGAAGCGTACTTGGCGATGGTCTTTATCGAGGAAATCACGGTATTCCAATAGGTTGCGTAATCCACGTGGAACGGATAATCGAACCCGTCCGTATGCAGCCGCAAGGTTACCTCGCTCGCGCTCAATTGCCGCGCAATGTCAACGGCCTTCCGGCCCTCTTCAATGGCGGCGTTCCGCGTTTTCGGGTGCTGATGGCCGAATGCGCCCAGCGCAAATCGCTTGTCGTGGTTGAAATGTGCCGAAACCCCTGAGCACGACAGACCGTATTCTTTCAAAATGCGCTTCACCTCGCGAACCGGAAGATCCGGTGTCACATCGGTTTGCGCAATTTCAACCGCCTTCAGGCCCTTGATTTTCGCTGCGGATGCAAGCCTCTCCTGCGCACGGGGCGCATCCGGCCCCTGCTCGCCCCCGGCAAAAACCGAGAGGGCCGCCGCTAATTTTAATGTCATCATAGTTCGCCTATCGCGGGCGCGTTCACGACTAAGCACCTCCAACCCGGAATCATCCGGTTCTTGAACACGATTTCCCAACAGTAAACCCCTTCCATCCGCTTCGGACAGGCAAGGAAATGACGCAGAAACGCTCTTGGACCACGTAACAAGGTGGAGATCATCAACTCCCGATATTTTAGATAATTATCGTCAATTTGTCAATACTTTAATTAACCCGTTACTACCTATAAGCTTACAGCGGTTGCACAACAAAAATACAACCGTACAAAAAAAGGAGGCGAGTGCGGGTAGCGGGGGGACTACCACAAAGCGCACTCGCCGGTGGTGGGAACCAGTCATTGCTGACTGCAACTAAGAGAGGAAACTGGGGGAACGGTTTCCGCTCAAAGCTGTCATAAGAAACAGGCCTCTATGCCCACCTAATTCCCGGTTTAGAAAATTTTTTACATTTTTTTTAAAACAAGGGTAGGATTGACTCTCAACTCCTTAAAAGGCGACAATCAACACGTTGATGTAACCGGACTTAGTACGCGTCAAGCGGGTAAAACAACATGCTGCTTGTTCTTACACTTATTGCGGCCGCCGCGCCTCAATCGCCGGCCGAACATGTTCAACACTTGATGGATCGCGATGAAGTGGTCTGGATCGGCGCGAAAAGCCCCTCACCCGCAAGCGCCGGGGCGGCAGCCCCGGTTCTGCTCGAAACCATGAAAGGCGAAGACGAACAGGCCCGGCTGCGCGCCCTCGAAGCCATGGCTAAACTCGATCCCGAGGCCAACCCCGAAGTGTTCTTCGCCGCGCTCGCCGACCCGTCAGACGCCGTGCGGGCATCGGCGGCCCGCGTGGTATCGGATTTCGAGCCCGAGCTGGTTTTCGACCACGTGATGGCCGTCTTGCTGGGCCCGGCGGGCCAACAAGACGCAACACTCGCCGCGGCCCTGCCGCTGTTGCGCAACGCGCTCGAACAACCCATGCTTGACCTGCTCCAGGCGCCGCAGGAAACGTTGGAGAGGCGGACCGCCGCCGCGTACAGCCTCGGCATGATGGGGAGCGGAAAAGCCGTAACCACTTTGGCGCAAATGGTTTGGGGGAACGAGGATTGGCTCCGGGACGTGTCAATGCAGGCCCTGATGAACATTAAGGACCCCGTGACAGTACCCAAACTGGCCGAACTGGCGGGCCACCCTTCCGACCGGATCCGGTGGGCGGCCGTCGAAGCGCTCGGCGCGTTCGGCACGCCGGAAGCCATCGAAGCCCTGGGCCGCGTCGCCGTGGCCCGGCCCGCCGGCGACAAAGACCTCAGCCGACGGGCGGTCCAACTGCTCGAGGCAACCAAAGATCCCGCGGTTGTCCCCATCCTCATCCACGCAATGGACCGCAACCTGGCGGTACGCCGAATCGCCGTCGATGCGCTCAGCAATCTCACCGGCAAAGATTTCGGCGACAGCCCGACCCTCTGGATCGAATGGTGGCAGAAAAGAAACGATCCCGCACAAATTCAGCAGCAAATGCCGCAAAGACAGCTACTTGACATTGAATATATGGAGTGAGAAATATTACTCTAGTGCGGCCAAGGCTCAACGGCCAACTGTCAACTGCCAACGGTAACGGAAAATGAACCAGGAACAACGCGAGTGGCTGCGGCTGACCATGCTGCCCGGAATCGGCTCGACGAGCTTTATCCGGCTGCTCGCGCGGTTTCACACGCCGGGCGAGGTGCTCCGGGCGTCGCGCGCGGCGTTGCGCGAGGTTGTCGGCGCCGCGCTGGCCGAACGCATCGCCGAATACGCCGATGCCGTCGACCTGGACGGGCAGGAACGCGCCATGGAGAAGTACGGCGTGGCATTGATCACGCTGGAAGACCCCGCTTACCCGCCCCGGCTCGCCGAAATCTACGATCCGCCGCTCGCGCTGTTCGTCCGCGGCGATTTATACTCGGCCGACGAGACCTGCCTGGCCGTCGTCGGTACACGGCGCGCCACCCCGTATGGCCTACGCATGGCCGAACGGTTCGGCAGCGAACTGGCCATGCGCGGCGTCACGGTCGTAAGCGGCATGGCCAGCGGCATTGACTCGGCGGCCCATCGCGGCGCCATCCAGGGCGGCGGCAGGACGATTGCCGTCCTCGGAAACGGCGTAGATATCACCTACCCGCCCGAAAACGTCGAGCTGATGGAAAACATCGGCCGCCACGGCTGCGTTATCTCCCAGTTCCCCATGGGTGTGAAACCCGCCCGCGGCCATTTCCCTTACCGCAACCGCATCATCAGCGGCATGACGCTGGGCACGCTCGTCGTCGAAGCACCGCCCACCAGCGGCGCCCTGATCACCGCGCGCAACGCCGCCGAACAGGGCCGCGAAGTATTTGCCGTGCCCGGGCAGATCGGCGTGCGGAACAGCGAAGGCCCTCATTCGCTTATCCGGGAAGGCGCAAAACTCGTCGAAACAGTCGACGACATCCTCGTCGAACTCGAACTGCCCGCGGCCGCGCGCCAGGCGCCGTCCAAGCCGGCAGCAGCAACCGCCTCGCCGCCCAAGCGTGAAGTACCCGCCGCAGTCGCCGCTAGCGAAAAAGCGCCCGCCACGCCTGCAGCAGCGCCCCAACGCCCCGCGCCGCAATGCAGTACCATCGAGCTCGACATCCTGTCCGTCCTGTCACCCAACGGTTCATTTGTCGATGAAATTGCCGCGGCCTGCCGCATTCCCGTTTCCGAAGCGCTCAGCTCGCTCACCATGCTCGAACTGAAGGGCCTGGTAAAACAGTTCAGCGGAAAGCGTTTCGCTCCGGCATGAGCAGGTTGTTTTACCCAATCGCCGAAAAAATCCGCCGTGGAGAGCCCGTGTCTGTCCCCCTGGCCGCGGTTTTGTCTGCGGCGACAATCGTCCAGCGTGCGGGGATGTGGGCCCGGTTACGGGCGAAGCCCGTGAGAGTAGACGCGCAAGTGGTCAGTTTCGGCAACATTACCGCAGGCGGCACCGGAAAAACCCCCGCCGTTATCGAACGCGCCCGCGCCGAACTCGCCGCGGGACGGCGCGTCGCCGTGATCACCCGCGGCTACGCCTCCCGCCGAACACGTGAACCGGCCGCCGTCGATACGGCCCAACGCCAGACGAATCTTTACGCCTTGCTTGGGGATGAGCCCGCTCTGATCGCACGAAAATGCCCCGGCGCCGTCATCGTTAAATGCCCCGACCGCGTCGCCGCCGCGCGAACCGCCATCGAAGAGTTCGGCTGCAACACACTCATCCTCGATGACGGGTTTCAGCACGTCCGGCTTGTCCGGGACGAAAACATCTGCGTCATCGACGCGTCAAACCCCTTCGGCAACGGCCGCCTCGTGCCGCGCGGCATTTTGCGCGAAAGGCCGGAAAGTATCCAGCGCGCGACACATATCCTCCTCACGCATTGCGACAAAGCCGCCGATTTGCAGCACCTGTTGTCGCAGATCAACACGCTGAATCCCGGCGCGCCCGTCCGCACAACCCGCCATGCGCCGACCTTGCTCTGGCGCGTAGCCGGCGGCGAGCCGATAGAGTTGGAAACTCTGCGAGAGAAGGCGATAAACGCTGCCTGCGCCATCGCCGCGCCCGAATCGTTTTTCCAAACCCTGCGCGGCCTCGGCGCGAACATCGAGCGCGAACTGGCCTTTCCCGACCACGCTACACTGCCCGAAGACGTCTTGTCAGCGCCCGGTTTGGTCGTGGTAACTGAGAAAGATGCCGTCAAACTCGCCGACCCTCCCGAAAACGTCTACGCCCTGTCAATCGAATTACAGGATTGGCCGGGGTAGCAGGCCGGTGGGGTCGCGCTCCCGCGCGACCGGGTAGCGGTGGAGGCGGTGGGACAGTTGGGACGATTAGGCGATTGGGACGGTTGGGACGTTCGACTGTACCCCAATAATTTGCTAAGCACGTGGTTTCGTAAATACTGTTACGTATAAAACAGCGATCATCGCAGTAGGCCGACTTCGCCGAAGTCGGCCTCAACGCCCGTAGCTTGGGTTGGTAGCAAAGCGTGATAAGTGCGACAAACCGTAATCGTGAGGCGATCCTGGTGAACGACGGCTGGAAAGATCCAGATGCTCAGTCCGGAATGGCCGACTTCGGCGAAGTCGGCCTACTGCGGCGGGCACTGCTTTTCCATACGTAATGGTATTTCTGAACATGTGTACTAAGGTTCAGGTTTGGAGGGTTTGATGCATTCGAAAATGCAAATGTTGGCCGCGGGCGTTTTTCTCGCCCTTGTCGCCTGTTTCATCGTTTACCTGACGGCCGCGCCGGATTATGAAGCGCCGCCGCCGGCCGTCAAACCGGCGGTTGCCAAACCGCGGCCCAAACCCGCGCCCCCTATGCCCGAACCCGTTCCGGTAAGAGCTGCGCCTCGCCGTAAGCCGGTCCCGGTTCCAACGCCTCCTTCAAAACCCGAACCGCCGCCGCCTGAACCGGATGAGTTCGCTTTCTATGGAAGCATCGAAGGCGTTGTGACCCGCACCACCGTGCCGATACCGCGCGTAGACATAACAGCAGCCCCGGATGCCGCCAGCGGCGTCGCTACCAACCTCGCCACCGTCAGCGACCCCCGCGGCCGATTCAGGTTTCCGAAGGTGCCAATCGGCCGCGTGCTCCTGTACGCGACCGACCCGAAAACGAAGAGTGAGTTACGGCACACTGTCCTTGTTAAAAAGGATGAAACCGCAAAGGCCGAGATCAAGCTGCCAGGTGAAACCGCCACGATGGAAGGCGTGGTGCACGCCGCCGGCGCCGGCCTACCCGCGACAGTCGAGATCACCATGCACGGCGAGGGCATGATTCAAACCAAGAAAATCGGCGCCCCCGACGGCCATTATTTTGCGGACAACCTCCTGCCCGGCGTCATCGACGTCATGGTGAATACCGAACACCCGCCCGGAGAAAAAAAGGTAAAGACCGAAACGTTCGCGCTGCAGCCGGGCGAGATTCTGCGAAAGGACTACAGTTTTTCCGCGCCTTCGAACGTCAGCGGCAGCATCAGCGGGTTTTTGCCGGATGAAGACGTGATGGTAATCGCCCTTTTCGGAGAACTGCAGCGAAACGAAACCATCGCGTCGCCCGATGAAGCCTACGACAGGCTTGCCAGCCTTGCCAGACCGGACCGCAACGGAAACTTCCGCTTCAAAGGTCTCGATCCGGGCGCGTACACCATCATCGCGTTTTCCGCGCCAGTCGACGACCACACACCCGGCCACCCGCCGCTCTTTCAGTCGCAACCGGTAGTCATTGATTTAGCCGAAGGAACCGTTATCGAAGATCTGGCTGTTACGATCAGAAGATAATCTTGCCGGCCAACGTGCTCGCCCGGGCCTTGTCCTTTAATTGTTTACGTCTTCTATGTCCTCTTCGTGTAGAGCAGGCTGTTGCCCTTTTTCCCCACGATTTGGACCGCGTCCATCTCGCGCAGACAATAAACCATCTTTTGGGCCAGCCACCGGGGCATTTCGGCGGCTTGGGCCAGGTTGGCGGTCGAAAACGGTTCGGTCAAACCCTCGGGCATCAGCCGGGCGAGATCGTCGGGCGATGTGAACACGCGGCTTTCGACGACATCCAGCAGGCTCCGCTCGCAACGCACCCACCCGTGCCTGCGCCATGCCCGCCCGGGCGCGTAACGCCGCGTCTCCTCTTCCCGGATCATCAAAACCTCGAGCGAGAAATTGGGATGCGGCATCAGCGCCGGGACGCTCACCAGCTCCGTGAACACGTGCTCCACCCGGCCGCGTTTGGGCGATTTTCGCCGGCCGATGCGCGCGCCTTTCTTGTCGGTTCGCACGATCCACTTTTCGAGCGCGACCGGATAAATGAGCCGGACCTCGTGCGTTTCGACGAGCCGCTTCAGTTTCCGGCGGAGCTGGCTGAAGTTGGCGGTCTGCACCTCGATGAGCAGATCGCCGCGCACGATGTCGATAAGGCTTCTCCCGACGAGCACCTCGAATTGGTCGCCCGGCCGCGCATACCACTCCTTGATCGAAGCGTGCAGGGCTTTCTCGTTGAGTGTGCTGAAACCGTTCGGAGCAGGCGAGACATCCGCGCCACTGCCGCGCGCCATCAGGCCCCCTCGCGGCGCGCCCGATAAATCACGAAGCCTGTGCCGGCCAACGCTGCAAAAGCAACAACCACGGCGGCAATCACGGCGAGGTACAAAACGTGCCCGCCCGCCTCGGGCTGCGGCGGCGCGGCCGCCGGCGCGGGCGCCAGTTGCGGTGAAACCTGCCCGACAGGATCAAGCACCGTCTCGTAGTACCCCCCGACCGGTTCAAGCGCCGCAACCACCTCCTCGAGCCGGGCGTCCCACGTCATGGGAATGTCGAGGCCCAATACGGTCGATTCCTGCAGGCACGTGCATTGTGCCACAAGCCGGTCAAGCAGCCTCCCGAGGTTCTCCTGCGTGATGGCGCTGCCCGTTAGGGGCGGGGCAAGCGCTTTGCCGCGGCCGAACACGATCCCCGCCCAAGCCGGGCCGCCGGGTTCGATGCCCGTGAACGCCCGAAGCATCCGCTCCGCTGGATCCGAACGGTCAAACCGCACCGTTACAACGCCCGGCGACTGCTTCTCCGCCCACTCCTCCTCGACGGCCTCGAAGATTCCATCGGGCCGCGTGCCATCGGCGCCGAGCGACGGGTCTCCGGGGCTGTACAGCAGCACGGCCCAGTGCGAAACGATGCCGTCTTTAATTTTTTCGCGTATCGGCGATGACTTGATGGCGTCCAGTTCCGCGTCCGTCGGGTACGGCTGCCAGTGGTCGAGCACGAACGCCTGCCGCGGGAATCCGCCAACGCCAATCAGGGCCGCTACCGGCGTTTCCGGCGGCGCGCTCGGAATGCCGTAGGTTTTCCAATCGATGCCGGGCTCGTCGACGTTTACACGGACCACCTCGACGTTAAGCTCCGCCTCCAGGTCGTCCAACCGCGAGTTCATGCGGGCAATCTCGCCTGCCGCGGCTTCATCCCCGCTATCCACAAAAACGCAAAGCCTGTAAGCCTCCCGCTCGGCCCGTAGCGCCGCGTCGCGAACCGTCCCGGAGTCGCACGCCCTGCACACATCCGGGGCAAAAACCAAGAGTGATACAAGAACAATTTGGACAGCCCTCGTGGGCCGTCCAAATCTTTTGCTTCTGATTGATGCGCCGAACATGCTGCTACAACGTCCAGCCTTTCCTGTAAGGCGGGCTGATGAACTGTTGCGCTTCCGGCAGGTTGGTGACGGTCGCCGTCTCGGCGTCGAACTCGATGGGCTTGCCCGCCCGCAGCGCAACACAACCCAGCAGCACCACTTCCGCTAGCGGCCCCGCATAATCGAAATTCGCGTTCGGCGGCGGGCCGCCTTTGCACGCCACAACCCATTCGGCCTGCTGGCCCGGCGACCGCTCGTATTTCACCTCGGGCCGGTCATAGGCCCGCATCTTTTCTTCCGGAATAATCCGCACCGGCTGACCATAAGTGCCGACCGTAATCTTGCCCTTCGTGCCGATAAGAAGCGAGCCGCCGTCGCGGTCGCCGATGACGCGCCCTTTCTCGAGCTCGGGCGGATGCGGCGGCATCTTTCCGCCGTCGTACCACGTCAGTTTGACCGGCGGCATGTCGCCCCGCGCGGGGAATTCATAGCGCAGAATCGACCATTCCGGGTAAGTTTCCGGGAAATGCTCGGGCATTTCGACCTCGATCCGGGTCGGCGTCGTGAGGTTGAGCGTCCAGAAAGGCGCATCGAAGATATGGCAGCCCATGTCGCCGAGCGCGCCGGTGCCGAAATCGTACCAGCCGCGCCAGTTGCGCGGGCAGTACGCCGGGTTGTAAGGCCGTTCGGGGGCCGAACCGAGCCAGAGATTCCAATCGAGCGTCTCGGGCACGGGCGGCGTTTGGGTGGGCCGGGGAATACCCTGCGGCCAAGTGGGGCGGTTGGTCCAAGAGTGGATTTCGGTGACATCGCCGATGGCCCTGTCTTCCATCCAGCTTTTCAACACGCGGCACCCATAGAACGAGTGGCCCTGGTTGCCCATCTGCGTCATCACGTTGTACTTGCGCGCCGCCTGCATCAGCTTGCGCACTTCGTAGATGCTGTGTGCCATCGGCTTCTCGACATACACGTGTTTGCCAAGCTCCATGGCGGCCATTGCGGCAAACGCGTGGGTGTGGTCGGGCGTGGCGACGATGACGGCGTCGATATTGTCGCGCTCTTTTTCAAGCATGACGCGATAGTCTTTGTACTTGGCCGCCTTCGGAAACTTCTTGCACATCTCCGAGGCCCGCCTGTCGTCCACGTCGCAAAGCGCGACGATACGCGCGTCCCGCGCCACAACCTGAATGTCGTGCGCCGCCTGGCCGCCCGCGCCGATCGACGCCACGTTCAGCGTCTCGCTCGGCGCCGTCTTTTCCGCGCCAAACCCGTAGCGCGGCACGATGCTGAACACCGCCGTAGCCGCGGCCGTCCGCCCTAAAAATGAACGCCTTGAAAGTTTCTTCCCTGCCATGGCCGACTCCCTCTTTATCAAGTGAACTGCGGTTGTCTGTTCAAGCGAGAATATCACATTCGCGTTGGTTGTGCGAACCGACAAAACCGGCACGGCAGTTCATAGTTGCCAGTTGGCTGTTGGCAGTTGACAGTTGACCGTTGGCAGTAAGCATTGGGTAGCTGACAGTGAGTTTCACTGATAGTCGGTGAGAACCATGAACTGTCAACTGTCAACTGCCAACTATCAACTGTCTTTTCTCAGAATAACCCGCTGGGTTCCGCGTAGGCCTCCCAAAGGTCGTCCCCCGTACTGGCCCAACTCGCCGCGCCCCCAAGGAAGAATGTAGCGCCTGGCGTGGCCGGGAATCTGTCGCCATAACGGATGTACTCGACGTGCCCGTCCAAATAGAGCACGTTGCATCCACCGGGCAGATGGTTAAACCGCGTAACGTAATGGCCCGGCGGCAGGTCCGGCGGCAGGTCGGGAATCTCGCCGGTCTCGGGGTGGGGCACGCTGATCATGTCACTCATAACCATGATGTCGCTTTGCGCCATGGCTGAAGCGGCCGGATTGTTGATATCCGTGATCATGAACCGTTCAACCCCTTCGCGCAACCGATAAGAAACGTTGGCCCCGCCCGAACCATAGCAATATTGCTGGCTGTCGGCCGAGACCAGGCTTCCAAGTGTTTCATTGGTCCAGTCGACGTCATCGTCGACCGTATAGGGATTCCACCCCACCTCCTGTGTCATTCCCGCAACCATGAGGCGAATGATGTAGATCTCGCAGTCGCGCATGCAGATGTTGTCGCCACAGTTCTCGATGTCGTCCTGCACGACCCATGCAAAGTACGCATACGACGTTGGGCCGAGCGCGCACAACAGCAGTTCGTAGCGGTCGCGATCGGTCAGGCCGGGCGTATCGTAGACAATCCGAAGCCGTTCGGCCTGTTCGTCCTTCGAGGGAGCGTACGGGTCCGAGGGGCAGAAGTAGATGTTCGAATCCGTAACATACTCCGGATAAACCAGCATCGGGTCGGGCACAAGCAGCCCTGCCAAAACCGTCGGATCCATGAAGCCGCCCGGCTCTTCTTCCAAGGGAAATGCCACGCTTGGAAGTCTGTTGCCCTTGCTTTCGGCGGCGAACATTTTGTAAATCAGCCCGAACTGTTTGAGGTTGTTTTGGCAAGATGCCCGGCGCGCCGCCTCGCGAGCCCGAGCCAGCGCCGGAAGCAGTATGGCGGCCAGAATGCCGATGATGGCTATTACCACCAGCAGTTCGATTAACGTGAAGCCATGTTGTACTTTCTTCGCTTTCATAATGCTTTTCCTATTGTTTTAAACTGGATTGCCTGCACGAGATGCGCCTCACATACACCCATCCCGAAAGTCCCAGCAACAGAGCAATAGTCCATAACACCGGCTTGTTCGACGCCGGCAGCTCCCCATTTACCGGATCGAAGGGGATGACGTCGTCATCGTCGTTGCTGTTGATGAAGCAACCTATCGCATACACACCGAACCGGTTGATGGGCGCTTCCGCCTGATTTGTCATGGCATCCACTTCGGCATCGAGAATCAACACCTCCAAAGTGAGCGGATTAATGTAGTAGATGAAAAGCTCGTTCTCATCGAAATCGGTTCCGTCAACCACGCCGTTGCTGTCAACATCCGCATAATCCAGCACCACTCGGCCAAGATCGTTGGCACGGATGTGCTGTGGCTTGACGAAGAACCACGTGCCGGGTATCACGCTCACAAGCATGCCGGGCGGGAAGATCGAAAGCTCGGGACGGTCGATCGTCACCTTCAGCACACCGGCCGGCGTGAATACGCGATTGCCGTTGACGATGACGCAAATGCCCGGACGGCACACCGACCCGCCGAGAAGCTCGAACATGGTCTCTTCCACTGTTTGCTCGTAAACATGGACGGTGCGGACCACAATCTGCGCCGGGTTGCCCGCCGAATCGGACACGCTGTAGCTGACCGTATAGGTGCCGGGAACCTCGGTATCGACGAAGTTGGCCACGTCGATCCGGCCGCTGATGTCGCCTTCACGCGAATCGACGGCTGTCGCCCCCGCGTCCACATAAGGCGTCGTATATTCGACGTCAACTGAAGCGCTGCCGATCAGCGTAATTACGGGTGGCGTGTTGTCGATAGTGATCGGAGCGCTCGGCCCGACCGCTTCGGCCTGGTTGCCGGCCGTATCCCGCGCCGCGTCGGCCAATATCGAAAGGCTGATCGTTCCGTCGCCCGTGGCGTTTTGCAGGGTCACCGTCCGCGAGTTGGCGCCCGAACCCGTAATAACCGCCACTGCGTCGGCCGTTCCCGTCCGCGTCAGCGTCAGGTGCGCCGGGCTCAACGTGATTGTAGATGCGCCCGCAAAGTCTATGGTCCACGATGCAGGGCCGCTCCGCGTCAAATCAGGCGAAGGCGCGTTGATAGTTGCCACGGGCCTGCTGGTGTCAACCGTGCATACCCCGCTCGAAGCCGCGCCGAGCGCCAAATTGCCTGCGTCGTCCGAAGCCGTGCCCGGTTCGATGGAAATGCCAAGCGTGCCATTGCCCGAAAGGTTGGTCAACGTCACCGTCCGCGACGCCGCGCCGGCGCCGCTGATCGACACGTCCGCCGAGGCCGACCCTGTGCTGTCGAGAAGCACGTCGGAAGCCTCGAGCGTTATCGAGTTCGCCCCCGTGTAATCGACTTGGAACGTCACGGGGCCGTTGCGCGTGAGGTTCACTGAAGGCTGGCCGATGGACACGGCCGGCGGCGTGTTGTCAACCGTAAACTGCGCGCTCGGTCCGGCGGCCGGGGCCGGGTCGCCAAATCCGTCCACCGCCGTGCCCGCCAGTATCGAAATGCTGATTTTGCCGTCACCGCCGATATTGTCGATGGTCACTGTCCGCGACGCCGCGTCCGAACCCGACACCGTCGCGTCGCCCGTGGCCGTGCCTGTCGTGTTGACCACAACTTCCGCGTCGGAAAGGCTTACTGAATGAGCGTTTTCGTAAGTGATCGGGAAGGTGACCGGACCGTGCTGCGTGACGAACGCCGACGGGGAGCCGATAGACAGGCTTACGGCTTCATTGTTTACAACAAAAGAACTGCTTGGTCCGGCGGCCGGAGCCGGGTTGCCCACGGCGTCTACCGCGGCGCCTGCCGCAATGCCGATCGCAATCGTCCCGTCGCCCGTAATGTTTTCAATGCTGACGGTGCGCTCTTCGCTGCCGGTTCCGCCGACCGAAACCGTACCGTTTGCGTCGCCTGTGCGGACAAGGCTGACATCTGCCGGAGAGAGCGTGATGGTCTCTGCGTCCGTGTAGGAGATGCTGAAAGTAACGGGGCCGCTGCGCGTGATGCTGACCGAAGGTTCTCCGACCGTAACCGCCGGCGGCGTGTTGTCTGCCGTAAACGCGCTGCTGGGACCCGCGCCGGCCGCCGAATTGCCCGCTTCGTCTTCGGCGGTGCCTGCCGCTATGCTGTACGACAGTTCGCCGTCGCCCGCGATCCCGGTGAAGGTGATCGTCCGCTCGGTTTCCGTTTTGCCCGCCGACACGCCGACCGTAGCCGTAACGCCGCCTGTCGGGTGCAGGATCACGTCGGCCGGCGACAAGGTAATTTCGTCGGCATCCGTGTAAGTGACCACCGCGGAAACCGGTCCGTTGCGCGTGATGTCCGGAACCGGATCGCCCAACGACACTTCCGGCGGGGTGTTGTCGACCGTAAACGAATCGCTCGGGCCGGCGGCATCCGCCGTGTTGCCGGCCGCGTCTTCGGCCGTTCCGGCGTCAATGCTGAACCAGACGTCGCCCTCGCCCGAAATATTGTTGAACGTAACGCGTCTTGTGTTTGTGCCAATCGTGGTCACTTCGACGTCCGCCGAGACCGAGCCGGTGCCCGATACCTGCAGATCGGTAGAATCCAGCGTAATTGCGGATGCGCCGCTGTAAGTCACGGTGTACCGCACCGGGCCCGAGCGCGTGATTGCCGCCGAAGGCGCCCCTATGCTGATCGTCGGCGGCGTATTGTCGATTGTGCACGCCGGGCTGGGTCCATACGCCGCCGCTTCGTTGCCCGCCTCGTCCTTGGCGCTTCCCGCGTCTATGCTGATCCCCAGCGTGCCGGTACCGGTAACGCTGGCAATCTCGACCGTGCGCTCGGCTCCGCTGCCGGTAACGTTGAGCACGCCGTCCGCCGAACCGCTCTTGTTAAGGGTGACCATGCTCGGCAAATCGATCTCGGAAGCGCCCGTATACGAAACCACGTACTCTATTGGACCTTCCGACGTAAGCGCCGGGTCCGGTCCCGTTACCGTAAAGGTGGGGGGCGTGTTGTCTACCGTGAAGCCGACACTCGGCCCGACCTCTTCGGCTTCGTTGCCCAGCGAATCCGTTGCGCTGTCCTCGTTGACCGAGATGCTCAGCGTGCCATCGCCGGTAATGTTGCTCAACGTGACCGTTCGGAACGAGACGCCGCTCCCGGATACCGCAACGTCCGCGTCGGCGTCGCCAGTCTTGTTCAGCGTGATGAACGTATCGTTCAGCGACACGGCCTGCGCGCCGGTGAAACTGACGGTGTAACTGACCGGACCGGTGTTGGTTACCGTCTTGCTGGGCGCGCTGATATTGACCTCCGGGCCTGTGTTGTCAACCGTAACAGACGCGCTTTCCTCAGAAGCTTCCGCGTTATGGCATCCGTTGTTGGCGGATCCTTCATCGACTGAAATAGCCAGCGTTCCGTCGCCGGTGATGTTCACCAACCTTACCGTGCGCGTGGTGTTTCCAGAACCGTTTACCTCGACGGAAGCGCCGGCGCCGCCCGTATCATGCACGGTCACGTCGCTTGGCGACAGAGTTATCTCGTCTGCGTTTTCATAGGTAACAGTAAACTCGACCGGTCCGTTTGCCGTTGAGGTCACCGAGGGCCCACCGACGGTGACGGTGGGGCCGGCGCCTTTGACCAGGACTGCGCTGCTCGGCCCCCATGCCTCGGCCGTGTTGCCCACCGAGTCAACCGCGCTGCCGGCCAGCAGCGATATGGCCGCCGTGCCGTAACCGGCGGCGCCGGTGAGCGTGACGGTGCACGTATTGGCGCCGGTGATGGTGCAGTTCTCGGCGCCGGTCACGTCGTTCAGATGGAAATCGGCCTTGGTGTCGTCGAGCGTGAGCGGCGAGGCATCCGTGTAGGTTACATCCCAGGAAATGTCGCCGCCGCAGCTCGGGGACGTTGGCGCTACGACCGATATCGCCGGCGGCGTGTTGTCAACGTAGAAGGTCACGCTCGTGGCGCCGGGCGCCGGGGGCAACGGCGGATTCTGGCCCGTGCCCGCTGCAATAATTATGCCCAGCGGTCCGTCGCCCGCAATATTGTTTACAGTAACCCGCCGCACATTGGGCGATACCGTGCTGACCGACACCGTGCCCGTGGGAGCCCCGTTGAGGGCGATGTTGGCCGGCGAAAGGGTGATGCTCGCCGCGTTCGTATAGGTGATGTCGAACGTCACCGGGCCGGATTTTGTCCGTGCCACCGAAGGACTGCCCACGGAAAGCGTCACGCCAGCGCTCAGCACGTCAAACGGCGTTGCCGGCCCGGCCTCCAGCGCCGGATTGCCCGCCGCGTCCGCCGCCGTGCCCGCGGCCAGGGATATTGTCAAGGTTCCGTCTCCGGTGACGTTGTCGATAGCCACCGTGCGCGAATCGCCGCTGCCGTCGACGCTTACGTCGCCCCAGGCGTTACCCGCCAACTGCTGAAGGATTATGTCGGCTGGATTTAACGTGATGGTGCTAGCGCCCGTGTAGTTCACCGTATAGTGAACCGGGCCATTGACCGTCAGGCTGGTGTCCGGCCCGACAATGTCGATGGCCGGCGGCAGATTGTCCACCGTGCACGCGGGGCTTGGCGCTGACTCCGGCGCCAGATTCCCCGCTTCGTCGTTTGCCGTGCCCGCGTAGACGAACACCTGCAACGGGCCGTTGCCGGTGATGCCGCTCACCCGGACGATGCGCGTGTTCGGCCCGTCCGGCAGCACCGAAACTGTGCCCGACACACTTCCGGCCACGATGTCCGCGTCCCCGGCGGTCAGGGTGATGTCCGAGGCGCCGGAGTACGTAACGAGAAAGTCCACCGGCCCCGACGATGTCGATGCCGGCGACGGGCTGCCAATGACAACCGTGGGCGCGACGGTGTCGACGTCGTACACCTCACCCGACGTGAAATCGCCGTTGCCCGCGCCTTCTCCGCCCAACGGCGTACCGCCCCCGCTCGTAATGCCGTCCTGGTCGTTCACGTCCAGGCGCAGCGTGCCCACGCCCGAACCCACGTTAGCCGCAACGTCGTACACCGCGCCGGAAACCGGCGTGACCGTGCCAACCGTCGCACCGCTCAAACCCGACGTTGTCAAATCGAAATCTTCCGGGCCCACGCCATTAACGTTCATGCTGAACGTAACGCGGAAATCGGCCGTCGGGCCGTTCGTGGGGTTAGCGTCGAGCCGCACGATCGAGTCGACAACCGGAATGTCGCTGTAGGCGTCTTCATAAATTACGCACCCCGTGCCCGGCTGACCGCCGCCGGTGCCGCCGACGCCACCGTCAAGCGAAACCGTCGCCGCGGCGCCGACCGTGGAGGTATCGGCGTAGATCGCAATACGGCCGCCGCCCCCCCCGCCGCCGCCTTCGTTGCCGCCCGTCGTGCCGCCGCCGTTGCCGCCCGCTACCGAAAGCACACCGTCGACAATCACTGCCGGAGCCGAAAGAAGGATCGCGCCGCCGCTGCCGCCGCCGCCCGAGTGATCTTCTTCCCAGGCGCCGCCGCCGCCTTTGGCCGCAAGCGTGCCGGCTGATTCGATGTGTATTGTACCAAGCGCGCCGACCGAAATAGCGCCGCCGCCCGCGCCGCCGCCCCCTGCCCCACTGTCGTCGCCGCCGCCCGCGCCGCCGCTGCCGCCGTACAGATCGAAGAGATCGTCTTGACCATAAACGGCGCCTACGTTGGTGTTGTTGGCCGCACCGCGGCCGCCCACGCCGCAATAGCTGCCGCCGGCGCCCGCGTCGTTGCTGCGCACGCCCGCGCCGCCAAGACCTTCGCCCGGATTCTCTTTATCGCCCCCGTTCGAGCCGCCCAGCTTGCCGGCGCCCCCGTCCGCTCCATCGCCGCCTTCACCCGATAGATCGAAGTTGACCCCGATAACAACGTCCTGCCGGCTCAACAGCACCAGCGGCCGCGCACCCTGGGTTACAACTTCAATGGCGCCAGTAAACGAGAAGTTCTCGAAGCAGAAGAGGCCTACCTCGATGCCGCCTTCCGTATACGCCACCTCGCCTGTCGCCACCACGCCATACTCCACCCACCACCAAAGGACACGCCAGTAAAGCGTAAGCGTCAAATTCGTCGTATCGAACACCATGCGGTATTCTTCGCTTAAATCAATTGCCGGGTTGGGATCGTAATCCTCGGGATCGAATTCGGAACCGTCGACTTCAGGCAGAGATTCGTCGATGGTGAAAAACTCGCCGCCTGTAAACCCGCCGCCCAGCGGATTTGAATAAGCGTCCACAATTGAATTGTCGTCCAAAACGTCCAGCCGGATGGTGCCGCTGCCCGACCCGCGATTGACCACGACCGTGCGCGTGGCGCCCGAATCCGCGCCCGTCTCCGAAACAAATGCTCCAACGACCGAGCCCGTCGTCGTCAACGTGAAATCGGTCGCATCGACGCCCGTGACGCCCTCGCTGAACGTGACGAAAAACTCGATAGTAGGCGCCATCGTCGGGTCGGCCTGCCCAACCGCGCGAACCACCGAATCCACCACGGGCGGAATACCGTCTACATAGTTGCGGCTCAATACGTTCGAAGCCGTGTTCGTGTTGCCCACGGCATCGGTGAACGTGTTGGCGTTTACAACGGCCGAAAACGCTCCGTACGACGACGGCGTAAGCGTGAAACTGTAATGACTGTCGTCAACCACCGTGAAACCGCTTACGGCCGCGTTCGAGGGCGTGATATCGCCCGAACCAAACGTGCTGCTGTCTTCGCTTAGCGTCACATCAACCGTAATCGGCCCCGTCACGTTTGGCGAGGGCGCTCCGCTGGAAAGCGATAACGTCGGTTTCGTGGCGTCAATAGTAAACACCTCGCCGCCGGTGAAGCCGCCGTCGAGCGGGTTCGATGCGCCGTCAATAATGGTGTCGTCGTCAAGAACGTTCAACCCGACCGTGCCGTCGCCGCTGCCCCGGTTGACCGTGACGGTCCGCGTGTCGCCCGAGTCCGCGCCCGCATCGGTCACGAACGCCCCCGTTACCGAACCCGTCGTCGCCACCGCAAAATCGGCCGTATCGACCCCAGTAACATCTTCGCTGAACGTAACCGTAAACTGAACCGTTGCCGCGTTGGTCGGGTTCGGCTGGCCCGTTGCCCGCACCACCGACTCGACCGTAGGCGGGTCCTCGTCGCCGAAAGTGCGGCTAATCACGTTCGACGCGGTGTTGTTGTTGCCCGCGTAATCCGTAAAACGGCCCGCGTTTACGACGGCCGTAAACACGCCCGCCCCCGCGGCCGTCAGCGTAAACTCGTAGTGGCTGGCGTCGACCTGTGTAAACCCGCTCACCGAAGCGTTGGTGGGCGTAATGTCGCCCTGGGTGAAGTTCTCGCTTTCCTCGCTCAACTCCACCGTCACCGTAATCGGCCCCATGACATCCGGCGGAGCCATGCTGGCAAGCGTGACGGTCGGCGCCGTGTTATCCGGACGGACCGAAACTGCCACGAGAACCCCGCGATCGCCGCCCAAACCAAAACCCACCTGCTGCGAATTGGTCGAATCGGCCACCAATGCCGCCCAACCCTCCGCGCTCAAGTCGTTCCGATCGTCGTCGTCCCAGAGGATATCGTGCGACAGAGAGGGATTGTAGAAAGGCACGAGGTTGCCATCGTCGTTTTTCAGGCCGGCCCACACCGCGTAAGTGCCGTCGTCACCGGTGTCTAACGAGACCGATAGATCGCCGCTGGTGCCATCGTTGGCTGAATCTTGAATGGGGTCGGATTTTTCAACCCGTGCAAAACCTACAACGCTGAAGTCCAGGAAGTCAGCCCTTGCATCCAACGTGACAGTAACCGTTTGATTTCCCGTATAACCGCTAATCGCGGAGTTCACGTAGTAGAACACCTGCGTGCGGACGTCTTGACCTGAGGTGGACTTCCGATCCCCGTTGGGCACAGGCGTCATGGCTTGGCCGGCAAACGTGACAGCCGCGTCGTCGTCAATGGAGCTGCCATCTTGAGTCTGCACAAAAGCCAGAATCAGTTCGACCCCATCGGCGTTAAACGTTTCGGACCAGTTGGTCGTGTTTCTTTCGATGTCAGAAGTTACCGCACCCACCAACGCGACGTCTGCGGCAACTGCGCTACCTGCTAACAGCAACAACGCAGCTGAAAAGCACTTAAGTCCTTCGCGGTAAAAGAGTTTGCGAGTCTTCAGTGTGCCATATGTCCACATGGTTTTCGATCCCCTTATCAGCTTATCCCGAACACGCCCTAAGCAGGACGAACGTATTCCAGCCAGTTAGCACGGTAACAACTTCTCCCTCTTCCCTATTCCAAAGTCGAAAAAAATTTGCCCGTCGCCACATTGTCCGTAAAAAGCGCGCCCGCCACCCTGATTTGTTGTCGACTTCTGTACGGCCCCTCATTAGCCGTTCTTTGCCCAAGGCAAGCTGGTTTGTCTAAAGCTGGTTTGGCGCCCACCGCAACAATTCACGCAAGCGGTGTTGTCGTAAGACTCGACATACGCGCACACTATGGGCATTTGTATGCCGGACATGACGTGCCGCCCCTCCTTGCCCTTTAACCTTTACCCTCTTCGGCTACAGCCCTGTTGCACAAACCCCATGCTGATGCAACCAATCACTGCGCCAAATCCAAATGAATATCTGCAGCCATGCAAGATGCCACAACAATAGCATGCACCACATCCCGATGTCAAGATAAATATTTTTACAAAAAAAGAAATAGTATGTTTATCAGGTTTTTCGCGCCATCGCCCGGTTTCGTTCCCCCCAAAGAAAAAAGCGGGCAGCATGCTCTGCCCGCTTTGCAGTCAACTATCTACTTATCGCACTTCCGGTTACGCTAGCGGCGGTAACCGCCGCCGCCGCGTGGACGCCGGTCCGTCATCGGCCGGGCCTCGTTGACCTTCAGGGTCCTGCCCCCGAGGTCTTGCCCGTCCATGCCGGCGATGGCTTCCTTCGCCACGTCATCGGGCATTTCCACAAACCCGAACCCGCGGCTCCGGCCGGTCTCCCGGTCGCTAACTACCCGCGCCGACTCGACTTCACCATATTGGCCGAATGCTTCCTCAAGCTCGGCGTCCGTCGTCCGATACGACAAATTTCCCACATAGATCTTCATTTTCTGCTCCTTTTTGTGCGCTCTACAGTGCGCGCAGCGCTCATAAACGAGCATTGCATCCGGACGGACCGAGGAAAGGAGTGAGTCGATGTCCTGCGGGGAGTCTCAAGACGGACAATCTGCGGCGTGTTATCTTCGAGCGTAGCCAAATAACCTTTTGTCAACCGTGGCAGCCGAATAGAAGCCCATGCTTCTACCGCCTCCACTATTGAAGCTTATCCGCAACCCTCTGGAAAAGTCAAGAAAAAACGCGCAACCAAAGCAAAAAGAAAGAAAATCGACGCAAAAACAGGTTTTTTGAGACCTTTTTGGTGTCCTTCTTGTCGTTTGCGTCCTTTTGGTCCTGTCTCAGCTCCCGGGAAACAGCAACTTTTGGATGTCGGGCTCGTTGAAGTTTTCCATCGTCACCACCGTTACCCCGGTGTCGATCCGCTTCTCGACCGGCTTGCCCGCAAGGTGGTCGACCGCCGCCTTAACCCCTTGGTAGCCCATCTGATACGGGTTCTGCACGATCAGCGCCTGGATCGAACCCTCCTTCAATGCGGCAATTTCTTCGTTCGAGGCGTCGAACGCCACCAGCTTAATCTTCCCGGCCTTGCCCGATGCTTTCAGCGCCTGTGCCGAACCGATGGCCCCCGGCTCGTTTGCGGCAAAAATGCCCTTCAGGTCAGGCGTGCCGGCCATCATGTCTTCGGTGACGCTCATGCCTTTGGCGACGTCGCTCTGGCTGTACGACGTTTGAACCAGTTTGACGTTGGGAAACTGCTTCAAGCCTTCCAGAAACCCGTCTTCGCGTTGTTCGGACGTCGCGGCGCCGGGCACGAACGGGATCAGGCCCACTTCGCCTTCCTCGCCAATCAGGCGGGCAAGCTCGCGGGCGGCCGTCTTGCCGCCTTCGACGTTGTCGGTGGCGACGAATGACACGGCAATGTCCGAACTGATGCCCGAATCGATCGTGACGACCGGAATGCCGGCGTCCATGGCCTTCTGGACGGGCCTGACCAGCGCATTCTCGTCGCATGCGGCCATCACGATGGCGTCGACGCCGCTGCTCACCATGTCCTCGACGATGCTGATCTGCTTGGCCACCTGGGTTTCCTTGGCCGGGCCCTGCCAGTCGATTTCCGCGCCGAACTCTTTGGCGGCCGCTTCGGCGCCGGCTTTGACCGTAAGCCAGAACTGGTGCGACAAGCCCTTCGGAATAACCGCGATACGCAGTTTGCCCGAATCCGGCGCGCCGGCCTCGTCGCCTGCGCCGCCGCTTTGTTGCTGCCCGCAACCCGCCGCTACCGACAACACCAGCAACGCCAATCCAAGCCGTTTCATAACGTCCTCCTGATCCTATTCCTTTAGCAACCCCGCCTTGCGCTTGCGGTAGTTATCGTAAAACACCAAGCCAACAATAAGGCCGCCAACAAGCACCATCTGCCAGTATACGTCGTACTTCTTCAAATTGCAGAAGTTAACCAGCACGTTCATGATGAGCGCGCCCGCAAGCGTGCCCGCCATCCCGCCTTCGCCGCCCATCAGGCTTGCCCCGCCGATTACGCACGCCGCGATTGCGTCCAGCTCCATGCCTTCCGCCGCGTTGGGCGTGGCCACGCTCGTCCGCGAAGTCAGCACCACACCGCCGAACCCCGCCAGCAATCCGCACAACCCGTAGGCGGCCGTCCGCATCCGGTCAACGTTGATGCCCGACAGCCGCGCCGACGTCAGGTTGCCGCCGATCGCGTACAAGGCCCGGCCGAACCGCGTGAACGCCAGGCTCACCCCGACCGTACCCGAAATGGCCAGCGTGATGCCGACCGGGATCCACCACCCTTCGCCGCCGCCCAGCAGCGCGAACGAGTCCGGAAATCCGGATTTGGTCAACCCGCCCGAAATCAGTAGCGTCGCGCCCCGCGCCACCATCATCATGCCCAGCGTCACGATAAAGGGGGGAATCCGCCCTTTCGTGACAAGCGACCCGTTGACGATCCCGCAGAACATGCCCAGCGCCGAACCGCCGAAAACGGCCACCGGCACCGGCATGCCCTTGTCATGCATCAACAGGCCCGCAAACATCCCGCACAACGCCGCTACGCTGCCCACCGACAGGTCGATACCGCCCGTCAGGATCACCAGCGTCTGCCCCGTCGCGATGATGCCCACCACCGCCGTCCGGTACATTACGCTTGTCAGGTTGCCCGCCGTCCGGAATTCCGGCGCATAAACTGCAAGCCCAACCGAAAGACCCGCCAGGATCACCAGCGGAAAATAACGCGCGACAAGCTTTTTCATTGCGTAACTAACCTTCGTTATTGAAGAAGGTTATGTTAGCAGAACGGGACGAGGCGCTTAAAGGCGATTAAGATTTCCTGCTTTCCTAAGTTCCTAATTGATTTTTTGAATTAGGAACGCACGAAAATCAGGAAGAAGAGCTTCGCTTCCACCGCATCGTCGCCGGGAGCGCAATGGCCATGGAGACTTTGCAACTACCGCAACTTCACCTCTGAGCGCTTTATATCGGGAGTCGAGTGGGAGTCATAACACTGTTTGAGCAAAATCTCCAGTGCTTTTTCTGATCGGACAAAGTCTCTTTTGGGACCAATTCGAATTTGTTTTATTGGACTTAGGAGAGGAAGGTCTAAAATCCGGCAATCGACGTAAGGCACTAGGTTCTCGTCTACTTTTTCAGTGCCGCCAGTTGCTGGAAAAACTACACGCCATTCTTTTTCATCCGCCCAAACGCTCTCCTTAAAGAAAGGAACATATGCCCACGAACACAAAGAAAACTCCTGGTAACCGCAGAAAGGGCTGCAGACTCTTTTGAATAAAGCATACTGCTCTTCCCTTGTGTATCGCACGGCCTGCAGAATCCGAAAACGCCCGAGATACTGTGAAAAGTCAAAGGTGACTGCAAAACCTGAACCATGATCTCCATAGAAGAACCACTGCCTCAAATTATCGTCATCCGTCGAAAATGAGGTAGCGTAGTACTGGTGCTGTCTCGCAAAAGCTATAACTTGGGCAGCTTCTTTTGGATAGTCCTGTCTCAGGAAATCTTCCGCTACAGCTAAACCGTATCTTATTTCGCTCGGATCATTTGCATACTGAAGGTCCCTTTGCTTAAGGATTCCATCCTTTAGAGCATTTTAAGGTTGAAATGCGGTAAGCTTTGCCGTATGATGCGGCCATGGGGATCGCGACTGCGGAAGTTAGAGAGCGCGCCATCAAGGCGTACGAAGCGGGGAACGGCACTCAGGCCGACAT
>Ga0272441_10000193_pt1 | contig 137283 bp, 76 predicted proteins | sample SSMProp6N_FD_193582 | JGI IMG/M metagenome (GOLD analysis project Ga0272441, IMG submission 193582) | Marine sediment archaeal communities from Little Sippewissett salt marsh, Falmouth, MA, United States - SSM-Prop-6N | ecosystem: Environmental > Aquatic > Marine > Wetlands > Sediment ...
GCGACCACAACGGACGTCGTGGTCGACCTTGACGATTTCGAGCCAGGTTTCTACACCTTCAGACTTGCTGTCACTGATGGGCAAGGTGGAAGCGATCATGCTGTAATATCGATCGAGGTGCGGGATGCGTCGGATGACGGAGATATCATCTTCTGGATAATATTGATAGGAGTGATATCGATAACAATTGTCCTGGCCCTCCTGATCTATGCGGTATACCGGACCAGGAAGAACAATGATGAGGATGACCTGTTTGTCGCCGGACCGGACAATGCCCCCGGGACCCCGGGGGAATTGAATGAAGAAGGACGAGTGGGGTCGGACGAAGCGCAGAACACTGACGAAATTCAGATAATTCCCGTAACAGATCCGGACATATCCGATGAAGAGCCGGTCGATGGACCTGTAGATATCCCCGGGGATATGGGGTATGGGGATCTTGAAAAGGGAGCTGACGAAAAGGTCATGGTTCCGGAGGATCCGTCAGATATTTCATCTGAGGATCTTTGCCCTGAATGCGGGGCTCTTCTTTCCCCGGGGGACGACAGATGCGGCAATTGCGGGGCGTTTTTCAAGCTGTCATTTCTGTGTCCCAATTGCGGGATCGAGGTGAATGATGAACAGACAACCTGCCAGGCGTGCGGCGTCAGGTTTGAAAGGGAGTTGTAGGTATGAGCCCGAAAGGATGTGAGTGAATGGATATCAAAAATGGAGAGCGGAGCGGGGTAATAAGGAGAACGATAGTGATCCACACATATCCCCTATTGTTTGAAACTTGAATTGCCCCCGGATCGCTTTCCGGTATCTGCGCTTGATCTCAATACTTCACATCGATCATACATGTTCTCTAGCTGTACGAATCGAGACGATCCACAAGTCTTTGAATTTCCGAACTCAATTCTTCAAAAGATCCCATTATCAGGTCCATTTTTCCTTCCCTGGCATGTGTCTCGAGGAGATATGCAGCCTCGAATGCCCGCTTTCTACCGAAGTTACCGACAGAGCCCTTCATTCTGTGTGCGGCCGATCTGATATCCTCGCAATTTCCCGAATCGATGGCATCAGCAATTGATGATAGATCCTCCTTGTAGGAATCCTTGAAGATATCGATCAATTCTTTCAATAGATCCTCATCTCCTCCGATCTGATCCAGAACCTCGTTCGGATCGAAAATCTCATTCATTTTCTTTCCTCCTGTCCATTTTGTTCTTTTCAAGTATCTTTCCTATCACATCGAAAAGTTCCTTGGAATTGATCGGTTTGGATACATATCCGTTCATCCCCACCTCCAGGCATCTTTCCCTATCCCCTCTCATTGCGTGAGCCGTCATGGCGATGATGGGAATTTCAGGGTCCCTGACATCGGTCTTTCCATTCCGTATCAAGATCGTTGTTTCGATCCCATCAAGGATCGGCATCTGGATGTCCATCAGGACAATATCATAATCCGTACTCTCCAATTTCTCGATTGCTTCCTTGCCATTGTTCGCAATTTCCACCTCATGGTTCTTTTTCCGGAGAATGGTGGATGCCAATTTCTGATTTATGGGATGATCCTCGACAAGAAGTATCCGGTAAGATGCCGTTAGATCATTGAATTTCAAACCCCCCCCATCCTCTTTGATGGGTCCTGTTTTCCTCGATGGGGATATCAAATGGTCAAGGGCGCAAAACAGGTCCAGGATATTGACGGGTTTGCGTAGCAGGGTTGAAATACCGTATGCATTTCTTTTCTCCTTGCTTAAAATTTCTCCCATGGATGACATCAGCATAATGGGGGTTTCGGTGATCCCCATTTCCTTTCTTATTTTTTCCGCCAATTCCAGACCATTCATGTCGGGCATTGCATGGTCAATAATGAAGACATCAAATTTGCGATCGTCTTTCATTTCACTTAACTTCATCAATGCTTCACGCCCGTTTCCGGAGAAATGCAGATCCAGACCCCAAGGGGTCAGGATCTCCTTCATGATCCTGCGATTGATGGGATTGTCATCGACCACCAAACATGAAAAGTCTTCAAATGCCGTTATGGCATCATCCATGAGCTTTGGTTGTGATTTCGAAATCTCGAATCTGGTGGTGAAATAGAAATCACTACCTCCTCCCTCCTTGCTTTCAACACCCATTCTTCCTCCGAGAAGATTCACCAATTTGGAAGAGATAGACAGACCGAGTCCCGTGCCGCCGTATTTTCTTGTTATCGATGAGTCGGCCTGCACAAAGGAATCAAATATCTTTTTCAACTTTTCCTTCGGGATCCCCACACCAGTATCCTTTATGGAGAAGAACAACATCAAGGAATCGGTATCTTTGTTTTTGTTTGGCTCCCTCTTCCTGATATTCACTGAAACTATTATTTTCCCTGCTTCCGTGAACTTTATCGCATTACCTATGAGATTGTAGAGGATCTGCCTCAACCTGACTGGGTCCCCGATCAGGTTTTCCGGTATCTTCTCGTCAATATTCAGATCGATTTCCAGTTTTTTCTCGGCTGCCCGGAATGCCAATGTATTCACTGTGCTGGAGAGTAACCACGGTAGATTGAATGATATCTCCTCCAGTTCCAGCTTTCCCATCTCGATCTTCGAGAAATCCAGAATGTCATTTATCACGGTAACAAGTGAATCCACCGACTCATTTGCCAAAGTCAAATATTCTCTCTGCTCATTGGATAGATCGGTTTCAAGTACCAACTCCGTCATTCCCTTTATCGCATTGATCGGTGTTCTGATCTCGTGGGACATATTGGCGAGGAATTCGCTCTTTGCCTTTGTTGCCTTCTCAGCACTATCCCTGGCCTTTCTCAACTCGTCCTCGAAACGTTTCCTCTCCGATATATCCACAATAAGATGTGCGGTACACCAGTTTTCATCCTCGTCCCTGAATGGGATCGAGGTTATCTGGACGGGTCTGTTATCCTCCTTTGGCAATGTTCTTTCGACGGTCTCTATTTTTTTACTTTCGATCACTTTTGGAAGGATGCAATTATCACATGGCTCATTTCTTCCCATTATATAATCGTAACATTTTCTATCTTTGAGATCTCCGTATTTCTTTTTCCATGACGGATCCACATATTTGATGGTGTGATCGGTGTTGATAACATTCATTCCCGTATTTGTGGCTCCGAGAATGTGATCGATCCTATTGTGCAGACCCACGATCTCCTTGCTTGAGAGCTCCAGTTTTCTCAGAGCCTTCTGGGCATTTTTCTTCTGAATGTTTGCATCTTCCATCAGGCTCATAGCCACGCTTCTGGCCTGTTCCAGGTCTCTTGTTCGATCCTCGATCATTTCCCGGAGACCTTCACGATGCTTCTTCAACTCCTTCTCGACCTTTACCCTCTCCGTAATGTCCCTCAGGGTCTCGATGGCCCCGTATACCTCTCCGTCCTTGTTGTAAAGGGGTGAGGCGACCCCCCAGAGGATCAGATCCTTCGAACCGTGGAGATTTTCGAATGTCATCTCTCCGTAGATGACATCGCCATCCTTTTCGATATGGGCATAGGATTCCCGATATTCATCGTATTCTCTATCAAGAAAATCGATCAACATGGGTCTTCTGCATCCCCAGAAAGGGATCGAATATTCGAAATTGCCTTTTCCAATTATTTTTTCCTTTTTCAATCCTGATATTTTCTCCATGGTCCTGTTCCATGCAATAACCTCTTTTTTCTTGTTTATGACAAACGTGGGATCGGGGAGGTTTTCGATGATATCACTCAGTTTCTGATAGGTTTCTTTCAGAATATTTTCTCTCTCCCTTATATGGGTCACATCCCTGAATACCGTGACAATATGTGTGACCATGTTCCGAGAAAATATGGGTATTCTCCTGATCTCGATCGCTATCTCGAGGTCATCTTTCCTGATAACCTCGGTTGTGATCACCATTTCACCATTCTTGAAGATATCATCATATATATCTCCGGACCCGTCAGAAAAAATTGGATAAACGTCCATCATTTTTTTCCCTATTATTTCCTCATTAATACCAAAAAAGGTATTGAACCTTTTACACTCCTCGTTCATCAGAACAACATTCAGATCCCTGTCCACCACATGTATAACATCTGCCAGAGAATTCAAAACCGTCTTGTAGCGCTCATCACTCTCTCTCAGAGCCTTTTCTATCATCTTTCTTTTTGAAACATCTCGCGCGATACCGAGGATCATTACCTGGGAATTTATCTTGACGGGTATGGTGGAGATCTCCACCGTGACATCTGTTCCATCCTTTTTGAATATCGTATACTCTTCCGGGGATGTGGGAGATCCCTGACGATTCTTGTTCAGAGCTTCCCCGACCCTTGGAAATTGATCCCGGGATACCAGACCCAATTCGGAAAATGACCTTCCTATGAATTCTTCTTCCGAATAACCGGTCAACTCCCTGGCCTTACGATTTGCATTGACGATCACTCCCTCTAGTGTATTCAGATAGTATGCATCCGGAGCAAACTCGAAAATTTTCTTGAAAAAACCCAATTCTTCTTCGAACCGTTGTTCTTTTTCCGTTTGTTCCCCGATATCGTTTCCGATCAAAAGGAAAACATCTTCAATGCTGTTGATCTTCCCGATCGATATGGTTGATAGACCGAGGAAAACAGAACTTCCATCTTTACGTATCATTTTATGATTGCCTTTTATCCGGAATGGTTCGATATCTCCGCCACAATCGGAGACACTTTCAAGTTTTTTTCCGAGATCGGAGATAGTGGAAATATCTTCACTTCCGTAACCCGTTAATGTGATCCAGGAATCACTGATCTGAAGAATTCTTCCATTACCGGAAAAGACAAGAGATGGGCAGGATGATTGAGCTATATTCAACTCCATATTATTCTCCACCTGATCATTCGGTCTCCTTCTCTCATCAGGATGTTCGTTCTTTATTTGGATATAAGTGACCCCGCCCGATCCGTCGTTATCCTTTCCTACATCCGGTTCCATTTTTTTATCACCTGTCATATACTACAAATAACGAATCAATATTGATCATTTCTTGGTATAATTGTGTGTTTGGTGATATATTGCAGATTATCCCGGGATTTTTTCCATGGGCATCGTTCATGATGCTTTTCAACTCACCGGATACCGGTTGTTTCTTTACAGATGAATATCCGCTGGATGATGATGTATGATTTCCAAATCTCACATTCAGTGGCATGGAAGGGATATCACCAGAAAAAAAATATCCTGGTATATAATAAGACCTTTCGTGTAATTATCATTTTAATGTAATATCATGTACCTGCTTTCCAAACCCAGCTTTTTGCACAATTCATTCACTTCTTTCTTGATCTCAACTATCCTCATTTCTCTTTCGAGCATGTTATCGTTGAATTTCATCAATTCCGTTCTTAAAATCGTAATCTGCTCATGATTCTCTTCCATGTTCTTCATCAATTCATCCTTCTCATTTCTCAGGGATTCGATTTCCTCGAATATCAATGATATATCCTTGCTGGAGATGGATATTTTTTTCAGATCTCCCCCGGGGCCGAATTCCGGAATGATATCAATTATATGCCATGAAAGTGAATCATCTTCCCTGTTTCTTATACCGATTATCCTGTTTCTACATGGTTTTTTATTCTTCATTATTTCATTCATGGGATAATTTTCTGGATCCAATTCGCCACCATTCTCATCATGAAAGATGAATGCATCGTTCCTATTTGTTATCCTCAATATTCTGTCCATGAGAAATGTATTTGTTTGAGTGGATATTTTCACATCATCGAATATACCCGTTGTGCTCAATATTTCATTATTCAGCTTTGTTGTTTGGTCGACCATGTCCAACAAGCTTTTCTTCTTTTGATGATCCTCAAGGTCCGAGGAAGATTTTCCGGGTTGCCTGTTGCCCTCAAGAAGACTTCTGGATCTCACCATTCACTAACCCCTATCAGATTGATCGACCAGGAATTATCTACAGGCGAGTTTATATGAATTGTACGGGATTTCCCCGGGATTGCCATAAGTCATATAAAATGATCCACGAAGGAAATGATAATGGACCATGGTATTTTCAGGGATTGCCATGACTCATTTTCTTATGTTGGTCTGTTATCAATTTAAGGTGTGGAAGATCTTCAAAAGCTGAACTTCGTTTGAAAAAGAGGGTCAATGTTACAAAAGGTCCTTCCGAAACCCCATCCTTTCATTACTGACTGGCCATTCGGAACAGGGGAAGAGGGTTTCCAGACAGCGGTGAAGGACATCGGATGGATATCTAGAAAAATTCGTAATACAAAAACGGGTAATTATTCGGGACAAACAGTGGTAAAATGATACGATCGGCGGGGATGTCGTCATGACCTCTGATATCGTGTGTTCCTGCCTCTCCCGCTTTTCACGACCAAGCCCATCATCTCCGATCTTTTCAGTCTTGCCATTAATGCGGGGATCGATAGGGCAACCTGTTACGGAGATCTCGGTAATGCTTACAGTTTTCTTACAGGGTGTTTCATCAAGTTTCCCGACTTCATCTTACTTTGCGAATAATACCAGAGGTGCCGATGCGACCTTTCGGATAATATCGATCCGCAAATAATGCAGCGGATCAACAACACCACGAAATCCTTCTAACATTCATAACGTTAAGAAATTATTAAACAATGATCCCGTTGTGTTGACCGGAAAGGGTATTTTTAAGAAACGGACCATACCCGGAAGGATACCGAGGGGGGCGGGATCAAAGAAAACGGAGGGGCAACAATGAGGATAATGCACACATCGGACTGGCATCTGGGAAAATCCATACACGGCCAGGACCTTCTTGAAGACCAGAGCAAGGTTCTCGAGGACCTCAAGGTGGAGCTGTCGAAGGGTTACGATGCTCTCCTTATCTCGGGAGACGTATACGACAGGTCCATACCACCTTCCGCCGCGGTGGATCTCTTCTCCGGCTTCATAGAAAGTATGGTGGAACTCGGTATCATTACGGTGATAATACCCGGCAACCACGATTCTCCGTCAAGACTCGACTTCGCATCCGGTGTCCTTGAAAGGTCCGGGATCCATTTCAGATGCAGATACGACAGGATTACGGAGCCGATCCTGGTCCGGGACCAATCCGGTGAAAAGGTCCGGATATTCGCCCTTCCCTTCGTGGACGAAGCCGCCGTGAGAGCAATGTATCCCGAAGAAGGGATCAGAACCCATCAGGAGGCGACCGAATTCCTCCTGAAAAGGATGAAGCCATCCATGGACGATACCATCCCGTCCATACTCATTGCCCATGCCTACGCGGGCAGAAGTGCGATAAGGTCGGAGAGCGAGAGGGAGCTTCTCCTGGGGGATCAGGGACTGGTTCCCGCTGAGCTCTTCGAGGGGTTCGACCATGTGGCACTGGGACATCTGCACAGGCCACAGAAACCCGGAAGGAACATGTACTACTCCGGTTCCCTGATCCCGTATTCATTCTCGGAGACAGAGTATATAAAGAGCTCCGTGGTCCTCGATGTGAAGGACGGGAGGATAGCCCTTGGTGAGTTCCCCCACTCACTGAAAAGAAGGTTCTCCTGCGTGGAGGCAAGCATGAACGAGCTGATGGAGGATGAGAGGTTCGAGGGTCTCCGGGACCACTATCTCTCGGTTAAGCTGACCGACGATGGACTGCTCATCGACATCCACAGAAGGCTGACGGAGAGGTTCCCACACGTTCTTGAGATAGATCAACCCTCCCTGCATGTGGAGGGTTCAACTGACCGGGTCGTGTCCCGGGAGGATGTCGACGACCCCTCGAGATTATTCACGCTGTTTCTTGAGAAGTTCGGCTGGAAGGATAACGATAACAGGGAGCTTGCAATGGAGATCTTCGACGATGTTAGAAAGGAGCTCGATAGAAGGGAGGTGAGGCAATGAGACCTCTCTGGCTGGAGATGAAGAACATCGGGCCCTTTGTGGGAAAGACCAGGCTGGAACTGGAGAACATCGAGGAAGGAGGTCTGTTTCTCATAAGCGGGCCCACGGGATCGGGGAAGACCTTCATCTTCGACACTATCTGCTACGCACTCTACGGAAAGACACCCTCGAAAAGGGAGGGGCATCTGAAAAGCGATCACGGAGGCATCGGGGATGCACCCGAGATCAGATTCTCGTTCAGGGTCGGGGACCGGACCTATCTGATAGAGAGGACCCTCGAGTACGAGGATCATAAAAAGGTGGGAGGTACCACTTCGCGAACCGAGCAGGCTTCCCTGTTCGAACTCATCACGGACCCTTCCTCCCCTGACGGAACAAGATCCGTCTCACTTGCCTCGAAGAAGACGGAGGTCCTTGATAGATGCACGGAGATACTGGGTCTCGGAATGGAGCAGTTCTCACGGGTGATGATGATACCCCAGGGAGACTTCAGGGAGCTGCTCCGTGCGGAAACTAAGGATAGGGAATCACTTCTCCGGAAACTGTTCGATTCGGTCTTTTATCTCAAGGTTGCAGACGAGCTTTCGACACGCTACGGCAGGCTCAGCGACGAGATCAAGGCAAGCGTGGAAAGGAACGATACCATCATTGAAGGGATCGTGGGGGATATAGCTCTTGATACCAGACCCGGTGAGGGGTTGACCTTCGATGAATGGTCCGATGAGGTGATAAAGAAGATAGAGGACGATCTTTCCGGATCAAGAATAAAAGAGAAAGTGTCCAGAAAAAGCTGGGACGATTCCAGGGAGCAGCTTCAGAGGTCAAACGAAGTATACACAACCTTCCGGGATCTGAATTCCGCAAAACAGAAGGTCAAAGAACTGGAAGATGAGGGAAAGGAGAAGATCGCAGGTTACGAAAAGATCCTGGACATCTCTTCTGTTGCATCCCGTCTGAAACCCGATCTCAGATCACACGATGACCTTGTTGAGCAAAAAAATGGCATTGAAGGAGAGATCATTTCATTGACCTCGAACCTTGAAGAACTTGAAAGATCACATTCAGAGTTCAGGGAGAGAGAGGAAAAGAAAATACCGGAAATGGAAAATGAGATACGTGAAAAGGAGGCTTTGAAGAGAGATCTGGAATCTTCTCTTCCTCTCGTAAGTGAGATAACAGGTATCGTATCTCTTCTGAAAGATCACAGGGATACACTGAAAAAGAGGGAAGAAAGGCGGAAAGAACTTGTCATGGAAAAGAAGGGGTTGGATGAAGGTCATGCCGCTATCAAGGAGGAAGTAAAGGGTCTGTCTTCACGGGAAGATATCTCTCGACTCGGTATCGTCATCAAGAATGGAAGTGACCTTGTCAAGATACGGAAGAGGCACAGGTCCACTCCTGGGGAAATTGATAGAATTATTGGCTCAAGATCCGAACTGGATAAAAGGATAAAGAAAGAAATTGAGGAATTATCGGATCTCAGAAAGAGAAGGGAAGGATCCCTCGCTGCCGAGCTTGCAAAAGGTCTCGTGGAGGGAAAGGAATGCCCGGTCTGCGGTTCTCTCGATCATCCTCATCCGAAGGGTCCTTCCGGAGAGGATGTAACCCTGGAATTGATCGGCAGCAAGGAACTATCCATCGAAAAGATCAGGAAAGAACTTACCCGTGTCAATGATGAGTTTAGAAAATTCCAAACCATGAAGGAAGAACTTGAACAGAGGTCAAAGGATATAATCTCGGAGACCGGGGAACTCTCGGGTATCGAGGAAAAAGATCTGGAGAACAGGATAACGGAATTGAAAGCAAAGGAGTCCCAGGAAAGGAAGAGATCCGAAAGGAAGATACAGCTGGAAGCGGAACTGGAAAGGATATCCGATAGAAAAGATGAGATAGATCCCATCATCGAACAGCTATCAACCGATATCAACAAACTCGAGATAGAGATCGCATCCCTTGGATCGAAGGCAAGTGAAAGATCCGACCGGATGGCCGATATGGGAATGGATATCCAAAAAGAAGACCTCGAGAAGGAATATGAAGAGAGGATAGGAACCACAGGTAAGCGGATCGATGAACTCAACAAGATTCTCCTGGAAATAAAAGAAAGGTCCAAAAAATTTCATGAGGACATGATCAAGATCAATGAGAACCTGGAGACCGACAGGAAGAGGATGGCAGGGATGGACGGGACCATCATCGAACTTGTCAAAAAGATGGAGGAGAGAATATCATCCATCGAGGGTATAGATACTATGAGGGACCTCAGAGATGCCATTCTGGAAGAGGATGAGGAATCCGAACTGAAAGAAGCGGTACAGAAATTCAAGGATGACAGGTTCCGGTTACAAGGGACCATCACGGACCTTGAAAAAAAATTGATAGGATATCAAATGAAAGTTCCGGAAAAAGAGGCACTGGATGAGATGAAAGATATTGTGTTGAAACTGGAGGAGGCCTGGAGATCGCATCACAAGGAGATGTCGCAGCTGGAAGTGACCCTGACGAGAACCATGAGCCGTATCGAAGATATCAGAAGAACAAAGGAGAAGATGAAGGAGAAGGAGAAACTCCTCTCCATCGTCGGAAGGTTGACAAGGGAGGTCAAGGGCAATTCCACCCCGAGGATATCGCTCGAGAGGTTCTTCCTGGCGCAGCGGTTCGAGGAAGTGCTTATATCGTCGAATTACAGACTCAAGGTCCTCTCGGGGAACAGGTTCCTCCTCAGAAGGGCCGCCGACGAGGATCGGGGTGCAAGGTCCAGGGGGGGCCTTGATATCAATGTCTACGACAATTACACCGGCCAGGAGAGGCCTGCGAACACACTGAGCGGCGGTCAGATGTTCCTCTCCTCGCTGGCTCTGGCTCTTGGTCTTGCGGATGTCGTCCAGTCGAGGTCGGGGGGGATCAGAATGGATACCCTTCTGATCGATGAAGGGTTCGGCTCACTGGACGAGGAGACCCTCCAGACGGCTCTCAAGGTGCTCTCGGAGCTCAGGGAAGGGAGGATGGTGGGTGTGATCTCGCATGTGGGGGAGCTCAAGAGGCAGATCAGGTCCGGGTTCGAGGTCGTACCCTCAACAACGGGCTCCACCATCAAGACGATATAGAGGGGCTTCGTTCATGGGTTCGACGACCGTTGACAGGGGGTCTACGTACACTTCTCATCTTCCGGATCTCGACGTTTTCTCCCGGATTCTCATGGAAATCATGGATAAGTAGTAATAATACCTCGGTGTGGACCAATCGTCGCCAATTAAAGGCGTATGGAAATATCAGTATGTATGATGATAGACGTGGAGGGGGTTTCGATAGGTCCCCTCGAGAAATGCACGACGCTGTCTGTGCAGAATGCAAACAGAAAACCCAGGTTCCCTTCAAGCCGTCCGCGGACAGGCCAGTATACTGCAGGGAATGCTACCAGAAGATGAGACCGAAGAGATATTGATCCCCAGGGTCGATGTTTGCAGGTTTTGAATTCTTGCGATGATGAACAGATCCTGTCCCCTGGACGGGATCGGGCCCCTTCCTCGAACCATTTCATGGAGAGGGCCCTTTTTCCATTTATCATTGGAACATCATGTGCAGATCCGGGCCCGCGGTGATGAGAATATCATGGATCGTTTTCAATTGAATTACACCGGAAGATATGGATATCATCCTGTTAAAGGCCCGACAAAAAAATGGTGAATATTATGAATTTCAGAGAACTTGAACTTGACCCACTGCTCCTGACACAGGTCTCGAGGATGGGGTACATTGAGACAACACCGATACAATCACGGTCCATTCCCCTGATAATGCAGGGGAAGGACATACTCGGGCAGGCACAGACAGGCACCGGAAAGACCGCTGCCTTCGCACTGCCCATTCTTCACAGGCTCCTCAAGCTCCCCCGGGGAGCGACACGGGTTCTGGTGATCGCTCCCACCAGAGAACTTGCCGAGCAGATACACGTTTCCTTCGGGGACCTCGGACGGGGCACCGGCATCCGGTCGATGACCGTCTACGGAGGGGTCGGGATGAGCCCGCAGACCTCGAAGCTGAGGACGAGACCCGACATCGTGGTCGCATGTCCGGGACGATTGCTGGACCACATGCTAAACGGGAACATCGATCTCTCGGGGATCTCGTGTCTGGTCCTCGATGAAGCCGACAGGATGCTCGACATGGGATTTCTGAAGGATATCAGAAGGATCCTGAAAGAGCTTCCGAAAAAGAGGCAGACCCTGCTCTTTTCAGCCACGCTCACGACCGAGATCAGGCATCTGGCATCGGACTTCATGTACCGACCCGAGAGCGTTGATATCGGACATAGCGCCCCGGTCGAGACCGTTTCCCACGCGATCTATCCCGTGGAGCAGCATCTGAAGACAGGGCTTCTGATAGATATCCTGAAGAGAACGGATGCGGGATCTGTGATAGTGTTCACGAGGACGAAGCACAGGGCGAAGAAGGTCGGAAGGAGCCTCCAGGAGGCCGGTTTCAGGGCGATCTCGCTGCAGGGGAACCTGTCCCAGACCAGACGTCAGGAAGCCCTGGACGGTTTCAGGAACGGGTCCTATCAGGTCCTCGTTGCCACCGATATCGCGGCCAGGGGGATAGACGTCTCGACGATCTCGCACGTCATCAACTACGACATGCCGGATACCGTTGACGCCTACACCCATCGTATAGGCAGGACCGGAAGGGTCGACCGGACGGGGGACGCATTCACACTGGTTACGGGTGAGGACGATATCATGGTCCGGACCATAGAGCGCCTTATCGGGGCCAGGCTCGAGCGAAGGACCATTGAAGGTTTCGATCACGGGGCAAGAATGGTCAGGGTTTCAGATACCGGGAGCAGGCCGGGGCAGTTCCGGGACCGGAGGCAGGACAGGATACGGAGAACCGAACCACAAGGAGAGGTCCGAACGGCCTACAGGCCGGGGTCTCTCGGTCGTTCCCGGGGCTCAGGCAGGAACGGCAGAACGAATGCGGTATGATCCCCCGACATACACTCCATGATCCATTCGGAAGGTACAATGTTATAGCCGGGAATTCCATTACCACCGGTCACGGTGAGCGATATTGTCCCGGAAGGTCCAAGGAAGGAAACGCAAAAAGCAGTACTCCCGGAAAAAGGCCGTAAAGGAGGTCGACCTCCTACACACCAGGTTCGAGGACGATGTCATCCGGGAAAAGAGAGCGTTCATCCACCGCACGATGATCGAGACCTCGAGGAATATCATAAAAGACAACTTCGATATCATCGCGCCGGCGGACCTCGAGCTCATGTTCTCACTCTACAATGCAGCGTTCTTCGGTGGATACTTCACAAGAAGCGCTCCCGGGATGGTCGATTTCAGGGTCTCATCAAGGATGACGAGGACCGGAGGCAAGACCACGAAGCATCTCGCGAACGGTAGATACACCATAACCCTCTCGGGCACACTTCTATTTCAGTCCTTCAGGGAAGAAAGCAGGGAGGTTCAGGTCAACGGGATGGTCTGCACCGACCGCCTGGATGCAGCCATGAGGGTGATGGAGCACGAGATGGTCCATCTTCTGGAGTTCATTGTTTTCGATTCTTCGAGATGCTCCGGGGCCCGTTTCAGGGACCTGGTGAACAACCTGTTCGGGCATACAGAGACAAAGCACAGGCTCGTCACCGGATACGAGACCGCAAGGGTCGTCCACCACCTCGAACCTGGGAACAGGGTGAGGTTCAGATACCGGGAGGTCAGCCTCGAGGGAGTGATAACCAGGATAACGAAGAGGGCAACCGTCATGGTGGAGAACAGGAAAGGCAATTTCAGGGGTAAGGACGAGAAGAGATATCAGAAATTCTATGTCCCCCTCCATTTCCTCGAGCCCGTGAGGGAAAAGGGAAAAGCGGACATGTCGCTCGATATGTTCACATCCTGATGGGGAGGAATCCCGACCGGGAGCGGGAGAGGATCACGGTGATGATATAAGCTTCCATGCGGTCCCGTAGGAGATCACCTCCGCGCTTCTGTCGGAGACCTGTGTGGTGGTCAATCTTTGTCCCGTGACCATGAATGCTCCTCTCTTCCCGGCTTCGTTCATCATCCTCTCAACCGCCCTCCTTCTGGCAACGCCGATTATCTTCCTGTACCCTTTCGGCTCTCCACCGAAGAGTATCCTGGTGTTCGAGAACAGATCGTTGACCATGTCCGCCGCAATGATGGATTCCCCGTAGACGGTCCCGAGACATCTCAGGCGGTCCATTTCCCTGTCGAGGACATTGTCCGTTCTCACAAGGATGTCTTTCGATCTCTTCATGGAGATCATCTTTTTGGATCTTGTTCTGATGCTCAACATCCCCCCGGTGAACGAAACGAGCAGGACGATGCCGGAGATCAGCACGGTCCCCGGGGTGATCCTCTCGAGAAAATACAGGATGATGACCGATATCGCAAGCGAACCCGCGAGAACCTTCAACATCTCCTTTGTGTGTTTTTTCATGTTAATCCCCCTTCTGATCGATCCGGCCAGACCCCCTTCCACCTTGCTTCCCAGGGGTCGTGTTCCCCGCATTCGCATTTCAATCTCTGCCTCCCGCAGGAGCTGCATCTTTCCACGTCGCACCCCTCGAAGTGCTCCTCCCCGATCCTCACCCCGCAGTCAGGGCAGGTCATTCGGACCTTTTCCGGGTCCGCCCCGTTCCTCTCCTCCTCGCCTATTCTGATGTGGTCAAGTTTGGTCCTTACCATCTCGAGGATGATCTTCAGTTCCGACCCGTCCATCTCGAAGATGGATCTGATCTTTCCCTGCTTCCATAGATAGAGGACCTGCTCCTCGTCGCCGGGACCGTCGATGTACTCCACCCCTCTCTCTATCCCGAACGGATTGGCGTGGAGATCGTCGCTCGACAGATCGTAGCAGACCCTCCATACGGCCCTGCAGAAGACATGGTCCGATCCTTCGAGGGCCCTTGCAACCTCGTCCCTTACCGAAATAATGTGCCTATTCGTCATTCTATCATCCCCTTTTCATGAGCGTATTTGTTAAAGAGATCGTCCTATTCTTCCATGAACCCCCTCTCCTTCAAAATCAAAAGTACCTGTTCCGCAGCCTTCACCGTTTCCATATCCAGTGACCCCGCAAGTCGTTCCACGGTACCGGAGACCCCTTCAAGATGTTCTCCCTGGACAATATCCCCTTCGAGAAATGCGAGAAGGGCCCTGACAGCCTCTTCCCGCACACCGGGGTCCGGGTCATCGAGCATCTCCCTCGTCCTTTTTGATACGGTTCCCATGTTGAAGAAGTGGTTAGGATCGGTCCGGGCCGCCATCCTGAAGCAGAACAGAGCGTTTCCCCTTGAAACGGGGTCCTCGTCCTCGCTCCTTCCGAGGAGGATATCCACCATGACGGTGTCCATTATCTCCGGGACGAAACCTTTCGACAGGAGGTGCCCGAGAATGTAGAGGGCGTTGCCCCTTATCATCCTCGCGTGGTCGGGCCTTGAGGCTCTTCCATTCTTCTCACCGCTCCCCGGAGGTCTGTCCTCAACGAAGATCATGTTCAGGATGAGATCGAGACCCCCTCCAGATAACAGCCCGGCGGAGAACCTGCCGTTGGGGTCCCCGTGTACGGTCTTCACTATCAGGGACTGGGCCTCGAATACGGTTTTCAGGTCATCTCCGGAAAGTATCTGCTTCAATTTGGGGAGTGCACCCGAATCCGCAAGATCTGCCGTCCTTCCACTTCGTATCATCTCCTCCACGGCACCGAGGAACCTATTGACGGAACCCCTGTCAAGAAGATCGTAGTATTTGATGGCATACCTGAGTTCCGTCTCCGGCCTCCTCTTCTGAACGGTCTCTCTTTCGGCCTTTCGCATGTGGTGGTTCACCACGAACGGGATCTGTATGCAGTTCCGGTGAAAGGCCTCGAAGGGCATTCCCACGGCATGGTTCGTCAATCTCATCGGTTCGAGATAAGGGGACGTAATAAATAAGTGATATCACGTTATCAATGTTATAAAAGTGAGGGAATCCCATGACGGATCTCAGAGTTGTGATCTCATGCGTCTCATTCGAGACGGTCAAGGTCGTTGAACCGATACTCTACTACCGGGCTGATAAAGCATACCTTATCCATTCCAGCACAAAGAGACCGTACATCGATTTCTTCAACGAGGTGGTAAAACAGCTGAAGAAGAAGAGGATACCCTGCGAGGAGATCGATATCTACTACGGTGATTTCTCCCTGGTGATGAAGAGCGTCAGGGAGATAATAAGGAAAGAGAAGGCGAAAGGGAACCACGTCTACGTCAACATCGGTGCCGGGCCCCAGGTGTATTCATCAGCCGCGATGATAGCTTCCATGATGGAGGGGGCGGTCCCCTTCAATGCTCCCACGGAGGAATGGACCGTGAAGGATGCGACGAAGGTCTTTTACGAGGATGGGAGACCGGTGGGGAACGCGAGGAAGGTCAAGGACCCCGTGAGGATACCCGTATTCGATGTGAACCCTCCCGATCCTCAACTTGTCAGGGGGCTTTCAATATGGAAACAGATAACCGAAAAGTGGAAGATAAGGCCCACCAGGGAGATCATGGCATCCTTCGAGGAGAACGGATTGATCGATGATATCTGGGAGGATGACAGGAGAAAGAAACACTCCCAGTCCGCACTGATGAGGTACAGAAGGAACTACCTTGAAAAATGGGAATCGGAGGGATGGATACAGAAGGACAGAAGGGGGAAGTATTCCCTGACGGACCAGGGGGAGATGATCCTCGAGATATTCTCATGATGTGATGTGGATCCTAAAAATGCAAAGATTTTGAAGGATCAGGACCGTGCCGGACCGATCCGAAAGGGGCCCCGTTCAATTACTTTCCATATCCTCGAGAAGGAACTTACAGAGCGGGATAACATTCACTCCTTCCGGAGCTTCCTTCTCTCCCGTCCAGGTTATTGTCTTTCTCTTTTCGCAAGATAGTCTTACACCGAGCTTTTCAAGAGCCCCGAACCCGACCCCTTCCACCAACTTCTTCTTCGACGAATGCAATTCCTGCGATCAGGATGGAAAATTATAAACCATATCAGGATAATCCTGATTTGGTATAATAGTAAGGAGAACGTGATTTGAAGTTCTACAACAGGACGGAAGAACTCCGTCTCATAAGGGAAGCCATGGAGAGGGACTACTGTTTCTTCGTCATCACGGGCCGCAGAAGGGTCGGAAAGACCAGACTGATAAGGGAAGCTCTCAGGGGCAAGGATCACCTGGAACTCTTCATCCCCCGAAAGAGGGCCACCCTCGCACTCGATCAGGTTTCATCGATGATCTCTGACCAGACAGGATATTCTCCCCGGTTCAGCGACATGAGGGATATGGTCCAGTATATCCTGACCCTTGACAAAGTGGTGTTCATAGATGAGATATCGAACCTTCAACACGTTGACCCCGGAGCTTTCTCGGACCTTCAGGAGTTCATAGACAGGGAAAAGGAAAAGAGGAATGTTTGTCTGCTGGTGGATGGATCGTACGTTGGCATAATGAAGAAGGTATTCCAATCGAGAAAGGAACCGCTCTTTGGCAGAGCCACCAATAATCTGGAACTGAAACCCCTGAACGTTGTTCATTCAATAAAAATGCTCATGGATGGTTCACTTTCTTTCAAAGATTCCCTTGAAGCATATTCCATATTCGGAGGGATTCCCCGGTATCTGGAGCTCATCAGGGAATACCCCAGCATGGAAGATATCATCAGGGATGTATTTTCCCCTGGTTCCATTTTTCTGACAGAGGGTGAGAATCTCCTGATCCAGGAGTTCGGAGCATCCTGGGATACATATTTTTCCATCATGGAGGTCATATCAAGGGGTAAGTACGGACCGACGAGTATAGCCAACCAGCTGGGTATGGAGGTCCAGATGCTTCCGAAGTATCTCGAAACCCTCAGGGAACTCGGATTGATAGAGAGAATGCGTCCAATATTCGGTAAACCGAGGCACGTGCATTATTGTATTGCCGACCCGTTCTTCCAGTCATGGTTCAGATTATGCTATCCGAATCTCGGCCTGCTCAAGGATGGGAGGGTCCGGGTGAGTTCGGAGAACTTCAGGTCCGAGATCGGAAGGGGTATGGAAAGGGTGGTTCAGGATCTCCTGTTTGCAGCGGACTCCCTGCCCTTCCAACCCGATGAGATCGGATCATGGTGGGACAGGTCTGGCAATGAGGTCGATATCCTTTTATATTCAAAAAAGGACAAGAAGATCGCTGCTGGAGAGGTTAAGTGGAGAGAGAGACTCGCGGGCATCGACGTTGTGAAAAGATTGATGTCCAATCTTGACATGATCGATTGGCACAACGGAAGGAGAAAGGAATTTCCATTCATAATTTCCAAGAGCGGTTTTACGGATGCCGCCATGCGGCTCATCCGGGAAAACGGGATCTTTGCCTTTGGACTGAAGGAGATAGAAGAAGCATTGACCAAGAGCATTCCCCTGGAGTGGAAAAAGGAAGAGGAGTAAAAACCTGTTTTCCAGTTCAAATCGGAATAATACCACGATAAATATCAAATTTCAATATTTAATCCTGAAAGGATTAATTTATCATGACAACATTTGCACTCCGGGGATGGGCCCATGAAGAGAATGTCATCGATCGTTGTCTCTGCACTGTTCATTCTGACCGCTTTGATCATCCCGGCTCCCTCGGATGGAGAGATGGACCCCGTAGGGAGATCAAGGATACCTACTCGAGGCTGAATTCGTCGCTCAGGGAAAAGATGGCCCCGGCTCTGAACACGACACAGCTACAGGAGATACTTGGCTATCTCGAGTCGCTCCAGGAGTTCAAGGGAATGATCGAGGACATGGAGAAGTTGAACGAGGAGATGGATTCACAGACCAGTGAGATAGAGGACACGAGGAGCATCAGCATCACGTTCAACGTGTTCATCCTGCCCATGCTGATACTGTTCTCGGTCGCGATCCTGCTTGTCCTTTTAAGAAAGCCGCAAGCCAACAAGGACGAAGGTTTCGAATAACCATCACATCCATCCGGAACTTCTCGGATCTCCTACCATGGTCCACTCTACTCCCTATTCAGCCAACGTATCAAAAACCATATAAACTGAGATTGGACTTGTTTCATCCAATAGATCAGTTATATCGGACCCCTTCAGGGCCCATCAATTAAATGAAGGGAGAGACATGAAAGGAAAGTATCGTTTTGAAAAATCCATCATAATGACTTCTCTGCTAGTATCGTTTTTCCTCTTCCAGGTGATCGACAGTTCATCCGGAACAAGGTACAGGATCGATACGGACCTGGCCCTTGCCGACACGATCTTCATCGGGGAGGGAAATTCGGATTACAGCGGATTCTCCATATCCTGCGCAGGGGACGTGAACGGGGACGATATCGACGATATCCTGATCGGAGCATATGGCAAGTCGACGGGACAGAACGCGGTTGGGAAGACATATCTCATTTTCGGGAATACCTCGGGCTTCCAGCACGATTACCCCCTGTCCCAGGCAGACTCCTCCTTTATCGGGGAGAGTTCCGACGATTGGTCAGGATATTCCATATCGGGAGGGGGAGATGTCAACGGGGACGGTTTCGACGATATCCTGATCGGCGCCCCCCACAACGATGTGATGGGATCTGATTCCGGACATGTCTATCTCATATTTGGAAAGGAAACGGGTTGGACCTCGAACATGGACCTTGCCAATTCGGACGCCTCTTTCATGGGTGAGTTCGCCGAGGACCGATGCGGTTCCTCGATCTCATCTGATGGTGACGTGAACGGAGACGGATTTGATGATATACTGATATCCTCACCCGGAAATGACAAGGGGGGGAATATGTCGGGAAAGATTTATCTCATACTCGGTAAGGAGACCGGGTGGACCATGGGTACAGACCTGGATGAGGCCGATGCAACTTTTTACGGGAAAAGCAATTTCGATGTTGCCGGGATCGCTGTATCTCTCGAAGGGGATGTGAACGGCGACGGGTATGATGATATTCTGATAGGAACCGCAGCCAGTGGAGAGACCTATCTCATGTTCGGGAGTACATCCGGTCTGAAAAGAGATACCAATCTATCCGATGCGGATGCTTCCCTGATAAGCGGGGGACGCGCGGGGCGAGCCCTATCAAGCGGAGGGGATGTCAACAACGACGGTTTCGATGATATTCTGATAGGGGCCGATCTCAATTCGGAAGCCGGGACGAATGCAGGAAAGAGCTATCTTGTCCTTGGAATGGAACGAGGGTGGTCAAAAGGGTTTCCCCTTTCCAACTCCACCGCTTCGTTCCTGGGTGAAGCGCCAAATGACAGTTCGGGAACGAGGGTATCCATAATGGGGGATACGAACGGGGACGGTTTCGATGATCTCCTTGTGGGCGCCTTCCAGAATGATGAAGGGGGTTCCGGATCAGGCCAGGCCTACCTTTTTTTCGGTAAGAGGTCAGGATGGGAGCAGGACATCTCCCTCTCTGAAGCGGATCTCTCCTTCCAGGGTGAGGAAGACTACCATCATGCGGGGTTGTCCAGTTCAGGTTCAGGGGATGTGAACGGTGATGGTTTCCATGATGTTCTTATCGGAGCGTACTGGGCAGGATCGGATATGGCTCGCACTGGACGAACATACCTTACCTACATTAAAAGCAGACCGACACCACCCGAGGATGTATGGGCCGAATTATCAGTGGATGGGTCCTACCTCGGGATCTCCTGGAGTCCGGCATTCTACGTGGACAACATCACCGGATACAGGGTCTACCGCTCCGAGAATGGTGTCGATTATCCTCTCATTGGAAGAACACCGGATGATACCTTCTCCTTCATGGACCGAGATGTCATTGTGGGGAGCTACTACCACTATCGAGTGAACGCTGTGGGCGTTCCCAACATGGAGTCAGAATTCTCCGGGGGGATCTCCCTCATGAACGATATGGACACCGACGGTGACCGGATAGGCAATTCGGTCGATCAGGATGATGATGACGACGGCTATCCGGATGTGATAGATCCGTTCCCATCGAACTCCAGCGAGTGGATGGATACCGACGATGACGGCATAGGCAACCATCTCGATACCGATGATGACAACGACGGGCTTCCCGATGTGATAGATCCGGACCCCCTAAGCTCGATCATTACGGTCATGAAATTGCTGGGAGCCATGGATTCCACCCTCGAGAACCTCAGTTTCAGCATCGATCGGATAAGGACGGACCTCGAATACTTCATGGATTCAACCCATGACAGACTGCTTGCCATCAAGAACGATATGGTCCAGTACGGGGTGGATATCATGTCGGAACTGGATATAATGATACAGATGGTCGATGATATGGAAGCGGATGTCCTTGACAATCTCTCCATGAAGCTCATCGCTCTCGCCGAAGTGGTTGATGAGAACAATACACAGCTGAGGAACGACCTTCTCAACCTACAGACAAGTGTTGAATCCTTCAAACAGCAGACCCTGAACGGTCTGTCATATCTGTCTTTAAAGGTGGCTACCACCGAGGAGATGAACAGGGTCAAGGAAAACATCAGCGGATTGGAATCTCAAATGGAAAGGTTGGACGGGATCGAGGAAGATCTATCAGGGATAAGCAGAGACCAGTCGGATATCGAGGACAGGATCGCAGTTTCCACTATCCAATTATGGATACTGATAATCCTGCTGATCGTTCTTGTCGCTGTGACGGTAGCAGCGATCATCCGGATGCGGAGGATGGGGTCGGAGGACTCCTGGGACTTCGAGGACGATAATGAATGACGGTAAGAGGTAGGGTTGATTAACTGTCCTTTTCCGTAAAGGATGATCCCGACCCCCCTGTGATATCCGATGTCCTTCCGGAGAACGGGCAGATGTTCGGAAAAGGGCCCGTGAACATCTCCTTCAATATCAGGGACCCCGTCGATTCCGAATTGCGGTCCTTCATATCTGTGGACGGGTCCCGATGGAGGGAGTTGGGAAACGGGACACACAGCCATATCGAGGGGCTCGGGGACGGCAGACATGATGCCAGGATCAGCGTACAGGACGAGGCGGGAAACATTGCCTACCATGATATCTATTTCTTGGTTGACGCAACCCCTCCGGGAGTGATCATGCTTTCACCGGATGATGGGAAGTTGATGCCCGATGAACCCTTCATATCGATCGACTTCACAGAGAACATGGATGTCGAAAGAACGTCAATATATCTCGATGGGGAGCGGGTTCCCGTCCAATGGAGCACTTATAGGGCCCTTACCGTGAACCTGGATGGATACCGGTCAGATGATTCCGCCCACAATATCACCGTTTCAGGATGCGATCCTTGGTAATGAGATGCACGATGAGACCTTCCAGTTCCAGTTCGCATTGGAGGAAGAATCAATTACCCCTGTTAAAGAAGGTTCGAAGGGTGTCCTTGTTATGATGGTCTTGATCCTTGGACTTCTGATCGTATCATTACTGCTCGTCCTTGGAGGCGTCCTTATCTGGAAAAGGAGAAGGGAAGAATTAACTTCCCTGACAGCCCAGGGAAATGGCTCTGGTGGTTCGCCGCCTTGAACTCCGGCCAATTCAATCCCGGAAATCCGAACCGATCTCGATGAGGTTCCCCTCGGGGTCCGCAACCATGGATGACCTCATCTTCCAGGGTTCGTCCCGAGGTTCATAAACAGGTCGGGCCCCTCCACGGACACCCCCGAAGGATGGGACACCACCGGCCTGATCCGGAAGCTTCCGAATCCTTGATGTGAATACACCGGACAAAGTAAAGGCAACGACCGGGGCCCCCCGCCAACATCAATACACTCTCTCCTACCCGCCCGAGGGGCCCGGAAACCTTTTTTTTCACTTTATGATGGGGGAATATTTCCCTCCGATGAAGATATTTCTTCCTCTGACATTGTAAAACATCCGTTCCATTGTTTTTAATATATCCACTTCCCATCGGTCTCCAGAAGGGATGATCATGAAACCTGCATACATCGTGTCCTTCGCACTGCTTGTCACAGCGGCCCTGATATCCGGCTGCATCAATACGGAAGAGAACACACGGGCCCCCGCGGCCTATTCACCGCTGTATACGGGAATGAACGAGGTGGTGAACTCCTCCAATGATTTCTCCTTCGAGATGTACAGGGAGCTTCTCAACGGAACGGACAACGTCTTCTTCTCCCCGTATTCCATCATGATAGCGCTCGGTATGGCCCTCGAGGGAGCGAGGGGGGAGACGGCTTCGGAGATACTAAACGTCATTCAGCTCCCATCGGATGAAGCTTCCAGAAGGGCAATGGTCCGCTCGCTCCAGTCCCAGCTGAACCCCGGGAACACGAAATACGAACTGAGCACGGCAAACGCCTACTGGCTGAGAATGGGGGAGAACCTCAATGATGACTACCAGAACGCCATCGAGGACGATTACCTGGCAGGCGGGGAGGAACTGGATTTCAGGGGAGATGCGCAGGGTTCAGCTGATACCATAAATCAATGGGTGGAGGACCAGACCAATGGAAAGATCAAGAAGCTGTTATCTCCCCAGGTGATAACCTACTACACTTATCTCATCCTCACGAATGCGATCTATTTCAAGGCGAACTGGAAGTGGCAGTTCGATGAAAGCGCTACGGAGGAGCGGGATTTCCACCTATCCGATGGGACGGAGGTAAAGACCGATCTAATGAACATCTGCGATGAGGATATAGATATGAACTATGCATCAAACGATGACGTCCAGATGCTTCAGCTGCCCTATGAGGGAGAGGAGCTGTCGATGTACATCGTTCTTCCAAAGGAGAATGATATCTCTTCCATCGAATCGATGATAACGAGAGATTACATCAACGGCTTGAAGGAGGATATGTACGGGGAATGGATAGACCTCTATCTTCCAAGGTTCAAGTTCGAGCTCAAGTATTCACTGAATCAGCACCTGAAGGATATGGGGATGCCACTTGCATTCGGACAGCAGGCGGATTTCAGCGGTATTAAGGAGAGCGGAGACCCCCTCCATATTAGCGAGGTCATCCACCAGTCATTCGTCGAGGTGAACGAGGAAGGGACGGAAGCTGCCGCTGCAACAGCAGTGATATTATCCGATGAGGGCGGTTTCGGGGGAAGTCCCGAACCCGAGCCTGTCGAGTTCAGGGCGGACCATCCGTTCATATTCTTCATAGAGCAACAGGCGACGGGACAGATCCTGTTCATGGGAAAGGTGGAGGATCCCACGGTTTAAGAGGCAAAATAGGATGAGGTAACTTGAAAATGTAAATGGAAGTGGTACGTTCAGGATAGAAAACAATCGCTATCCATAATGGAAGAACAGGATCCAAAGAATTGAGACCAGGGCATTTATGAATGTGCCCGAATAAAAGTGTATCTCGGACCTCTTTCGAAAATCCTCTTCGATCTCATGGCGGTATCGGTCCTCCTTTTTTAATGAAACGGATAATTTGATGGTTTATAATATCTACCTGTGGTTTAATAAACAGCCTCCCGTATTACTGTTGGGGGTCATTCAGATGGACGGCAAGTATGTTTTCACTGGAATAGGATTGATGGTCGCTTCCGGGGGGCTTCCCCTGATGTATTTCATCCTGGATATTTTTTCACTTGGCATTCTCACGATGATAACACTGGGGCTCGACTGGGCCTGCTGCTGCAGTGTCTCGGGCCTTCTCTTCGTCATAGGTCTCGTTCTCCTTATCGTGGGCCTTGTGAAGGACAAGGACAGGAAGTAGCGGTAGTCAATGGGATCGGGATCTCACTCCTCGATAGCTTCCCATTTCTCTCTCCTTGTCAGAAGGTAACCTGACAACACCACAACAGCTGCAATGATGAAGGCGAAAATCAGGATGATCACCAAGGGAACAACATCACCCTCATTCTCCCTCAAACCCCCGTCATCATCGACCTCATCATCGTCGTCGAGGTCGTCATCATCATCGGCCGCGTATGGCGCCGGGGTCTTCACGGTAACTATGGTGGATGAGGGCCCGCCCTCGATCCTGTTGTAGGCAACCACCCTGTAAAAGTAATCATGGCCCCGGAGGAGCCACTGATCGGTAAAGGTGATGTTGGTGGTTGTTCCCCGCTCTACCCAGGGGGTGGTCGAGTTCCTTCTGTATATCCTGTAACCCTCCACCGGAAGGTCCCCCGGGTCCTTCGGAGCATCCCAATCGAGAACGACATTGAAACCGTCACATGAACCTCTCAGGTTCTCAGGGGCCCCGGGTGGAGTTCCGTTGATCCGGAAAGAGAAGATAAAGTCATCTCCGATCCTGTTGCCGATATCATCTCTGGCCTCACCTGATATCCGGACAGTGTAGTTCGAATATCCATTCCAGTCTGCATGTATACGGAAATTGTCGGGAAGCAATTCCTGTATGCTGAATTCAACGGGGTTCCCGCCCCCGTCCTGCAAGAACAGATCGCTTTCGGAGATGTTCATGTCCTTGCTGAACTCAAGTTGCACCCATCCATCCTTTTCGATAATTCCCCCATCGGGAGGAAAATGTCGAGTGAGATCCGGAGCTTTCATATCACTGAGCACATGGAGGGGTTCCTCCATGGATCTCTCATTTCCAGCCCGGTCCCTGACCTTGAGAAGGATGTAATTATTACCCTGCACGAGACCTGTGTAAGTGTAATTCATGCTAAAATTCACCCACGGGCCCCAGTCGAGATCGTCTGACTCCTTGAAGCACATGGAGCCCGGACCGGACAGATCATCCTCCGCATGGACAACAAGCTCCACTGAAGTGGTATTCACCAAACCCCTTCCCCCTATCACTTCAAGGGAAAGGCCGTAGGAGCCCTCCCTGTCGATACTTACGAGCTCCTTTCCCGGAGACTCAGTGTTCCCCGCTCCGTCCACCGAATAATACTCGAATTCGTTGATCCCGTCATCATCGATGAACACCGGTCCGTAGTAGGTCCTCCATATATCCCCGCCGATCCTCCAGTAAGTACTTACTATATCCTCATCGAGGGCGGAAAGCCTCACCGTGACCCCGCTCCTGTACCATCCCCCACCACCCAGGTCGCCGATGAGCTCGATGGATGTGGAAGGACCGGTCATATCAAGATCTATTGAATCATACGCAATGTCCCCGATGTTCCCAGCGATATCCATGACCTTCGCATATACTGTCTTTTTCCCATCCCCTTCGGTCAGGTTCCATTCCCGCTCAGGGCGGAATTCCTCCCACTCCGACCAGACCTCCCCGTCATTGGAGAAGCTCATCCACTTCACCCCGGAGAGGTCATCCGACGCGGTTGTCCGGATGATCACTGTGGGATATTTTGTTATTTCCTGCCCTTCGTTGATGATGAAGCTCTCAACCACCGGAGGTGTGTTCTCCAGATACACCTTGTCCATGCTGTAGTACCTGGATCCACCGTAGCTGTTCCTTGTCCAGACGTAAACCTCGAAACTCCCCTCCTGGCTGCCCGCGGGCAAAACAACATCCTCGCTGAACGAAACCCATTCGGTGTATTTTCCCCCCGAGTAGAACATCATCTCCTCCGCCCCTTCGGAGGCCAAAGACAAATTGATCTCGCTTCCCGAAGCGAACCTGGAACCGTTCTCGATGGAAAGGAGCGGCCTCTCTGGCTTGTGGTCCATCCTGATGAAGGGGTCCCCGAACAGCACCTCGTCCTCCACCCACATCTCATCTCCCAGGGGATGCGGTTCTGCCATCCTCTTGACCTTGTCGTATCCGAGATCAAGGTAGTGGAAATATCCGAGGCCGAGATAGCTTCCCTCGGCCCAGTCATTGTAGACGTGATCGAACGTTGTCCCGTACGACCTCGTGCATCCCGCCGAGGCGAGTCCGAACCGTGTGTTGAAGGCATAGTTGATCACGAGGTTCTCCGTCTTCGAAGCGGAGAGCCAGTATCCGCTGTCGGCAAAATCACCGGCGTGGCACCCCCATATCAGGGTTACAACGCTCCCTTTCGTATCCTTCAGTTTGTAGCTGGGGGCCCCGGTCGTAACCGCCCCGGTCTCGGGGTCGACCTGGAATTGATGGGCCCCGCCTCCGGCGTGGGACCAGATGGAGGTCAGCTCGTGTCCCATGTCGTGGTTCCGGATATACTCTGTTGCATTGGTGGTGTTCTGCCCTCCGCCAACGTCAAGGTTCGAACCGAAAATGGGCATCATGTAATCGTCCCTCGCCATATCCATCATGCTTCCCTTCCCGTAGGGGTAGTCCATGAACAGGAGCCCCTTCTCGGGGTATCCCATCGTCCCATTGTGGTAGGAGTGGTCCTTGTCCAGCCAGTCGTTGATGAGATCCCCCACCAGCTTCGGCGACCTCCAGCAGAGCCTGATAGAGCCCGTGTAATCTCCCCATCCGTTCTCTTTGTAGGAGAGCCTGATATCGTGCCACCCCTTGTTCAGGTCCATCCAGCAGGTGGTGGTCTTCCTGTTCCAGGGTTGGTTGGTTTCATCCCTCACCATCTCCTTGCCGTCGATCTCGAAGATCACCCCCCCTCCATGGATGATCTCGAAGGTGTAATTGTCCGTATGGTCTGCCAGGACCTGCCCTTCCCATATTATCGAGAAACTGTGATCGGGGACAGTTGAAGGAGGTCCCGCCTCCTCCCAGTCGAACTCTATCTCGTTGTCGGTCCTTGTCAGGATCTGGGTGATGAAATAGTTGTCACTGAAATAAGTCCCCCTGAGCCCGCCCGGAGATGATGAGCCCGCGGGTTTCAGATGAGTGGAAGGGATCGTCCGGGATGGGGGCATTATGAAACTGACCCAGATCTCGGGCCCGTCGTTCTCTCCCCAGTAATGCTTGTTGTAGTAACCATCCGTATCGTTGTCGACGAAATCAGCGTCCAGGTCCTCGTAGAATATCGGAATGGGACACGGTTCGATGGACCCGTCCGTATGCAGGATCTCCCACATCGCAAAGGGCATATCACCCACAAGGAGGGCCCCGATGATGCTATCGTTCTCCCACAGGGAGACAAGGTCCTCCCTTACCGCTTCCGGTGTTTCCCAGTCCTTTGAGACCTCAAAGAATTCCACCTCGTTCTCCTTAAGGACGTCGTCCCTGTACCTCTGTAGCTTATCATTTACAATATCCTTCACATCGCTATGTACGAGAATGGCGACCTTCATCGGGATTACCAGCTCTGTCCAGATCTGGCTGTATATGCCATTCCCGTTCTCATCGCTTCCCTGGAGGTCTATCCGAACCTTGATCCTGTCATCCCCGTTCCTCGCTGCCAGGAGGGCGGCATCCTCGGGTATATCGATATCCAGGATGTGTACTGATTCCGATCCTGCCGGAATGGACAGGGAAAGGTCCGAAAGCTCGATGGTCTCGTATAAATCGTCCATTGAAAGGGGTATCAACTGGAGATGTGCGGAGTTGACTGTTGCATTCACTCCTCCGAGCTCTTCTGCCCTGATAGAAATGCTCTTGACCTCCCCGGGCACCGCAGCGATCTCAAGGTCCACGGGCTTGAAGTCCACTACCGCCCTGTCGAGGGCCCGTATAGGTTCGTGGTCATCGACCGGGGGCTCCCGAACTCCATACCCAACGGGTTCCCCGGATATCAAGCCGGGTATTGCAGGTATCAGCACGAAAAGGACAGCAATGATGACGGAGGACCAACCAGACATATCCACACCACTCTGATTTTGAGTTGTGTCTTATTGATATTAATTATTTATTGAACACTTCTGCAACGTGAACTGCTTTCATTTACCTCGAAGCACCCTATCAGCCAGTACCCTGATATCATCGGAAAGCACCTTTCTGCCGGACCTCTTCTTCCATTCCTCGAGGTACCTGAAGCTGTTCTGGGCATTGGTATGTCTCGATGAGAAATATTTCCCCAGCCAGAAAAGCAGCGTTGAAAGAAGGGGGGCCCCGAGAATAATGATCATATCCAGCAATTGCTCCAGTTCCGTGAAGAGAAGTGTCATCACGGCGCCGATATCAACCCCCATCGCCACCAGGAAAACACCCATGAAGGAGAGTAGATAGGACCATTCGGACCTAGTGGCCACCTTCCTGAAATCGTCCAGCTTCTCCCTCTTCACGGGGTCCTCACCCCTTCTTATCAGCATCTCATCGGGGGTTTCGAAATCCTCCGGTAGCATCCGCTTTCCAGTTCTCACCTCGTCGGCCAGTACATCCCTGATGACCATTCTGTGGGAATCTATCGTCATCATGTTGAGCCTTACACCGATAACGAACAATGAAACGAAGAACAGGATCGATGAGAGAACGATCACCACCGGTACCAAAAACCCGTTCATGAGGTCGAAGGCGAACGGGAGGGAAAGCAGATAGAAGTAAGTGGATACGAGCATTGCCACCCTTACCCTGCCGGGGGAATAGCTCCTCACTGCCTTCACGGCATCCCCGATCGTCTTTCTGTCCTGTCCCTTCATCATCTGCTCGATCGAATCCCTGGAGAAGGGCCTGCCCTCCTCCAGTTCGGATGTATCCACATCATAGGGAGCCCGGGTCAACTTCTCGAGAGCCGCTTCCCTCTCTTTGCGGTCGCTCAGCTCGATCTGGTTCCTGAGCTCACTTGCCTTCTTCGCACGTTTCTCCTTCCTGTCCGTTAGGGACATTATGATGATGAATGGAGGGAAACCCAGGATGAGTGATGAGATCCCGGTGGCGAACAGCACAGTTTCCAGATCGTTCTCGGCCTTGAGGAATACCAGGACCGTGATGCCGTAGATGATCAGCAGAAGGGAAATGCCTGTGACCACCAGCTGGAATATGTCAGAACTCTTGATCCTCTTCTTCTCCCCCTCTTTCGCCTCCGATATCTCCAGTTCCCTGATTAAATTCAGCTCCTTCCCGGTGGGAATTGGTGTTGGGGACCATTTGTCCCTGAACCAGGGCGGGCCCCTTTCCATGAACTGCCTGAAGGCCCTGTATCCATCCCTGTCCTCTTTGTCCACCTTGTAGGGCCAGCCGTGATTCAGCCTCTTCCCGTTCTTCAGGAGGAGGACGAATGAGGAGAAGGTGCATCCCTGCGCCTTGTACCTCGACGGATTGTAATCCGGCGAGGAGAACATGGGATAGATGACCTCGATATCTTCAATCGGTATGAAATCATGGGACCCTCCGGTCCACCTGCCCAATCTGGACGAGGGGTGTACAATGCCCTTTGTTGTGACCTCCATTCTACTGGCAAAGAGCAGATAAGGCATCCACAGAGGCGTTAGAATGTAGACAAGGAGAAGGAAAGTGAGTATCACCAGGGGAAAGCTGTACATCGCATCTGCCACCTCCTCAACCGTGAACTCCATGGTCACCATGGCCGTGAAGAAGAGCAGTATGAAATAGAGAAAGAAGAGGTAGATCCCCCACGCTATCCGGACCGAGGAATTGTCCATGGGGGTCCCTCCCCTGAAGATGGTCTCACCTCTATCACACATCCTCATCACCCCCCAGGAACTTCTCTCCCTTTCCATCATGCCAGGAATAGCCGTCATCCCTCTTCCTGGTGTAGAGGACCACAACAAGGAACACCATGCCGCAGAATATTACGGGCCCGCAGCAGAAGGAGAAAAGTCTCAGGCCCTCGTTGTCATCGAATATGAGTTCCTTGTGGGGCCTCGCCCAGACATTGGTGTCATTGAAGGTGTGGCCGTGCTCGTTGAAGGCAGCCACGTTGTAGTGATAATACTCCCCGTTGGTGACGTTCGTATCAACGAAAGTTGCTGCATCGGGCCCCACCTCGCCTATCTGCTGCCACTCCTCCTCTCCGTGGATCCTGTAAATGAGGTACCCCTGAAGGGGATAGCCGTAGAGCTCTTCGGGGGACTCCCAGGTCAATATAACCTCACCAATCCTTCCCTCGGCACTGATGTTCATGGGGGGCCCGGGATCGTGGGGAGACGGTTTGATCTCCACTTCGAGGAGATCGGACTCCAGGATGTATCCCTTCGGGTTGAATGATTCTACCTTGTAGTAATAGGTCCGGTTCAGTTCCGCATCCTCGTCCGCATAGACGAAATGATAACCATCGAGCACCTCTATCAATTGAAGTCCCTGCTCGCTATCGCCCCTGTAGAGGCGAAACCCAGAAAGCAGGAAGATCCGGTCTTCGTATATGTCCCACCGGACCCGGTTCGGGTAAGACCTGGTCAAAGATATTATTTCGGGAGAAAGGATGGGATCGCCCTCTTCACTGGCTCCCACGAAGAAGAGACCATCCCCTGCTATGATGAACTCCCCCGGAGATATCTCGAGGACCCTGTCAAGGGGCCCTGGATCGAAGTAGGACCTCAATGCTCCGGGGATATGAAGGCTCCATCTGTATCCGCCTTCATTGTCCACGCAGATGAACTGACCGTAGGCAGAAAGGAGGAAGTCCCCGCTTTTAAGCACCTGGACCAGGGCCCACCACAGTTCCAGATCGGCGGGTTCAGAGATAAACTCCCCGTCATATGTTCTGATCTCTGTCTATGTCTGGATGATCACCGATCCCGAGTTGTCCATGACCATGGAGTAGATGCAGAGGTCCCCCCAGTCGAACTCATCGAGGAGGTTCCCGGACGTGTCGAACACCCACAGCAATGAGTTCTCCGCCCTTCCGCCTGCAATTATCTTCCCGTCGATCATCAATGGTCCGAAGGTGACCCTGCCGCGATCCGGTCTGAAATCCCACAGGTTCTCCCCGTTCCCGTCAGAAGATATCAACGTGTCATCGGTTATCCAAGCAACAGTGCCGTCATCGGTCACTGCGAGCTCGTTGTCCACCTCGGTGATCCGGTTGTCCTCGATCTTCCAGATGAGCTCCCCTTCGGGGCTCACCTTGAATATGGAACCTGAATAGCTCCTGGCCAGTATACTGCCGTCCGGTCCCAGTCTCATATCCTGGTACAGGAACTCATCCAGTACCATCCTCCAGACAAGTCCGCCGCTCTCGTCGAATCTGTTCAGGTTGCCAAGGACACCGAGGGCATATATTGCCCCTCTTCTTTCATCATAGACCGGGGTGGGAATGATGCTGTTGTTGCAGTAGGACCTCCATCTGATGCCTCCGCCCATATCGAAGCAGTAGAGATCGTGGTCCCTGGAACCGACGATAATCGAGCTGTCTGGCCCGATGATGGGAACGCACGTGACCCTTCCTTCGATATCAACCTTCCACAATTCGTTACCATTGATGTCATAGGCGTGGACACCGATGGAACCGATCAGGATGTCTCCACCGGGTGATACCTTGATATCAGGTTCAAGCACCCATCCTGGTCCGGAGGGGGTGATAGATGGCAGGATCCCGTGGAAGAATCTTCATTCGATCCCATCGTCATCCGATGCCGAATAGAGGAACTTGTCCAGTCCCATGAAGAGTGTATCGCCGTCCGGTCCGGCGACGATCTCGCTGTATATCCAGGTGTCCAGTTCCTCCTTGAGGATCGTTGTCCCATTTCCCGAGATATGAATCAAGGTGCTGTTCTCATCATCCCTGCTGAAAGGTACCCAGGCGGAGCCGTCCTCGGCGAACAGGATGTATTCCGTCGATACATTGCCCCATTCGCCCTTCACTATCCCATCATCATCCCGGAGGAAAAGCCGGTCCTCACCGTAGTCAAGGTCCGAGGCGAACCAGATCCCGCCTCCGGGAGCGGGTTTTGGGCCATCCCTGTAACCTGCTTCCAGCAGGATGGACCATTCCGGCGACCCATACTCCTCGAGGGAGACGAGGGTTCTCTCCTCCGTCAGCGGATCCTCTCCGAAGATAACAAGGTCCCCGTCCGAGGTGAAGCAGGGTCTGGAATAGGCGTATGGATAGAGGTTCAACGATACGTTCCAGAGATTCCTCCCCAGTCCGTCAAGCTTGTAGAGTATCGAAGGGGCCCCTTCTTCAACATCAGGGTCCTTGACTAGAACATGATAGTCCCCTCCCTCATCGAGGGTGAAGTCGAATACCATCTTTCTTCCCTGACCGTGGTAGTCCCGTGACACTTCTTTAGAGGGTATGGCCCAGTTGAAGATCTCCTCCCCGTCCTCATCAAGGACGGCGAAGCCGTTGTTGATTGCTATCGCGGCTATCCTCCCATTCTCCAGGACCCTGAACTCGTCGTATACTCCCGGGAACTCGTATTCCCATTGTATCGATCCGTCGGGTCCGATATTCTGCAGGAGTGAATTGTCCCCGATGAGAACGGACCCTTCGTGGATATCCATGAAATCGATGTACTCGATCCGATCCGGAGACAGCGACCACTCGAGCTCTCCATCCTTCGATATCTTGATCAGGGACCGGTTCTCCGCCGTGGTGTATATGTGCCCTTGCTCCGTGACGTGGAGCTTTCCCACCGATCCCCCGAACTGCCTCACCCAGTGAAGGTAGTCTGGAGCATCATCGATTGGTTCATCCTGTCCCGAAACGGGAACGAAAAAACTCATGGATGCCATTAGCATTGAACACAGGACCGCCGCTGCTACCACCTCTCCGGGGCCTCTTCCCATGGTTAGTGAACGACAATTTCATTCATTAATCTGTCTATATGGGTCGTTTATCGCCCCTTCAATCCCAATCCAGCCTCTCCCTGGCAGCACAGATACCGCGGGCCCCGCCTCTCATCATAAGCATTAGTACGAACATCAGGATTATGATGAAGAGAAGTATTCCGATGATGATATACAATGCGGTGGAATCGGATGAGAGCTTGTCGTAGGTCTTCGATTGCTCTCCTTTCATCTCCTCCATGCCCTCTTCGATATCTTCAAGTTCCTCAATTTTCGATGACAGGTCTTCCATGTCATCCTTCAACCCCTCGATCTGAACCTTGATCTCGTCCAGCGGTGTGAGGTTTATGTCCTGGTATTTTTGGGGTTCGGGGAGGCCCTCGATCAGCAGACGAATTTTCTCGAGCATGGATTTTATTAGTAATAGATCGGAGCCATCCAGCTTGGTCCCGTTCATGATTTCTATCCTTCCCATGATCTCTGTCAGGTCCAGTTTGATGCTTTGGATGGAATCCATCACGTTTCCAACGCCGCTCTCCACATCGGATAGTCCGGCGGTGATCTCATCGATCCCCGACACGATCTGTTCCATCGGTGAGAACAGGGAGTTCAGGGGATTCAGCGGCTCTTCGTCGAGGGGGTCGACCAGACCGTCGTTATCGTCATCCCTGTCACCGTTGTCCCCTGTACTATCACCGTCGAAGTCGCTCCACTCATTGCCATCCAGAACGAAATCGTCGTTGATGTCCGGCACCCCGTCATTGTCGTCATCGGGGTCCAGGTTATCCCCCAGACCGTCCCCGTCGCTGTCCATGCAGTCCATCGGGTTGTCGGGAAACATATCCACGGAATCGCTGACACCGTCCCCGTCCCTGTCAAGGAGGATCGTGACGACATCCGTGTAGTAACCTGCATATTCCACCCAGGCTATCCTGTCCCCGTGGATGACAGGATTGCTATCCCATATTGAATTGTGTGATATCTGGGCCTCAACACCTGTCGCGAGGTCCAGCATCATTATTTCCGAATCATTGAGGTCGGGACGATGAGTCCAGACAACCTTGTTCCGATAGATATACGGGTCGGTATTGTGTCCATGCCTCGGGGACAGGGTCCATGTCATATATTCATCCAGGTTCCTCATCACGATATCTCTCTGCACGTAACCTCTCTGCTGGTATTCCCAGACCACATTCTTACCATGGATCGAAGGGTTCGTGATATCCTGATATCCGTCATAGACACATTTTTCCGTGTTCGAGGAAAGTTCGTACATGTAAATGCAGGTGTTCCCCCTTCTCTGATCCTGCCAGACGATGATATCCCCGTGGATATCCGGATAAGATGGATGATCGGCCTGATCATCGGTGATCCTTCTTTTCTCCCCCGTGGTGATGTTGCAGTAATAGATCTCTGAATCCGTGTGGGTCGATTGGACATATACCACTCTATCTTGCCAGATTGCAGAGTGGTGCTCCCAGTTCGCGTCGCTGGTTATCCGCCTCTCCTCACCGGTCTCCAGGTCATGGATGTAAAGGTCTGCCTGGACATCCCTTCTATCGGTCCACACTATGGTATTTCCGAATATCTCCGGGTCCTCCTGATTGGCGCTGTCATTTGTTATTCTACTTTCCACACCCGTTGTCAGGTTCTTGTAGAAGATGTCCCTGGATCCGTGTCGGTTGTCCTCCCACACGATCCTGTCCTCCCATAGCGACGGGCTGCCCTGATCGCTGTCCCAGATGAGGAACTTCTCCACCTTGCCAGGAGGAATATTTGTCGCAACATTATCCATGGTTGCAGATAATACACCAATAAGGAGCATCAGCGAAAACATGGCGAAAAATTGTCTCATTCTTCTCATTCGGCCACCTCCCGATTCCTTTTCTACCAATGGGTCTGAAGACTTTTTAAAGATAACCAATGGAAGGAAACGACTGATGCGGGCCCCTCTCCGTAGCAGGATAAGTTCAAATGCATCCGGCAAGATATTGCTGGAAAAGGAGCAGGGCCCCAAATGATAGAGATAGACGGATCCACGGGCGAGGGCGGGGGACAGGTTCTGAGGACCTCCGCCGCACTATCGGTTGTCACCGGGGAGCCGGTGCGGATATTCAATATCAGGGCCAACCGGAGAAAGCCCGGGCTCCGGCCCCAGCACCTTATGGTGCTCAAGATGTTGAAAGAGCTTTCAGGGGCCCGGACCTCGGGTCTCGAGGTGAACTCGGACGAAGTGACCTTCGAGCCGGGGGAGCTGAAGGGAGGAAGCTTCTGTTTTGATATAGGAACGGCCGGAAGCATCACTCTCGTGTTCGAGGCATGCATCCTTGCCCTGTCGGGGACAGGGGAGAAGGTATCCCTCGAGGTCACGGGAGGCACGGACGTGAAGTGGTCCCCTTCCTGGGACTTCTTCGGGAACGTGTTCGTTCCCCTGACCGCAAGAATGGGTCTCGATGTTAAGGCGGAGCTCATCACAAGGGGCCACAATCCCGAAGGAGGGGGGAAGGGACGGATCGAGGTAATGCCATCGAAGGGGCTCCTTCCATTGGTCCTTGATGGTGGCGATGCAGTTAACGAGGTGAAAGGCACGGTTTTCCTCTCCAACCTTCCCGAACACATCGCAAAGAGGATGCGCTCCGCTGCAGTGAACATACTCATGAAGAATGGTCTCAACGCATCCGTCAACATCCACCGGACAGAACCTGTCTCCACGGGTACCGGTATCACGATATGGTCCGTTTCCGATGACAGGGTCCTCGGGGCACAGGCGTTGGGAGAGAGGGGTGTAACCGCCGAGAAGGTTGCAGAGATGACCGTCAACGAATTGATGGGGGACATCGTATCCGGTGCATCCATCGATGTGCATTCACTGGACCAGATGATACCCTTCATGGCCCTGTGCCCGGAGATCTCTTCCTGCAAGGTCAGGTCGATCTCTGACCACTCCTCCACGAACATGCTGGTCTCGGAGTTCTTCCTCGGAAAGAGGTTCGACAGATCCCTCGAAGGCGAACTTTACCGAATAAGGTCAGGCTAACAGAGGTCAAAAAATTAGATGAGAAACCCTCATTTAATGCCTTTTATTCATTCCTAGAGAACTGTTCCTCGACTAGAGACATGTTCCAACATCGGTATTAATATCGTTTTGTGTAAAAACCTCCGGCACAGGCCATGGGAGAAGATCTGTCTAAAAACAAAGGAGGGAATAATGTGAAAGTCGAGAAAGCATCAAGCCGCCTCTTAGCTCTGGCGCTTGCAATGATCATTACCGGGGCCCTTGTCATCATATCCTTTGATGACGAGGCTTCCGTGGATGGAAAGAAGGGGGACAGTGTCGGAACGCTGACAAGGATCACCACGGATACGGGTGATCAGCAGGAACCCGATATCTACGGGGAAAAAGTGGTCTGGCAGGATGACAGGAACGGGAACTGGGATATCTACATGTACGACCTTTCCACCAAGACCGAGAACCGGTTGACAACAAGCCTCTTCGATCAGCAGTATCCATCGGTCCACGGCGACGTTGTCGTTTACCAGGACGACAGGAACGGGAACTGGGACATCTACATGTACGATCTGTCCACCAGGACCGAATCAAGGCTGACATCGAACATTTACGATCAGCAGTATCCAAGGATCCACGGCGACACCGTCGTCTGGCAGGATAACCGCAACAGCAACTGGGACATCTACCGGTACGATCTCACATCGTCCACAGAGTCCATACTTACAACCGATAACAACGACCAGATCCACCCGGATGTATGGGGGCGGAACGTGGTATACCAGGACGACAGGAACGGGAACTGGGACATATATGTCTTCGACACGTCATCGACAACAGAGACCAGAATAACCATCAACGCCCTGGACCAGGAGAACCCGAAGATCTATCAGGATCGGATAGCATGGCAGGACCTGAGGAACGGGGTCCTGAACTTCGACATATACCTCTACAACCTGACCACCTCCGTCGAACTCAGGGTCAATTCCGATTCAAGCAACGAGAGGGAGCCCGCCATCCACGGCAGCAACATTGTCTGGGAAGGCAACGGCGATAACAACTGGAACATCTTCATCCACGATCTCGAGACCTCGATCGTGAACCCCGTAACAACGAATATATACGAACAGGGGAACGTCGAGATCGACGGTGACAGGGTTGTCTGGGAGGACAGGAGGAACGACCATTACGACATCTACATGGCCCTCCTTGATGCGGACAACGATGGAGTATCAGATTCATATGACAGGTTCCCGGATAATCCCTACGAACAGGTTGACACGGACGGGGACGGGATAGGCGATAATGCGGATATCGATGCGGATGGCGACGGATATGAAGATAACCACGACGCATTCCCCCTCGACCCCCGGGAATGGAACGATACCGACAGCGATGGTATCGGAAACAATGCAGATACAGATGATGACAACGATGGTGTGCCGGACAGCAAAGATGCGTTCCCGCTGAACCCGTCGGAATATCTCGACACGGATTCTGACGGTATCGGGGACGGACTCGATGACGACGCCGACGGTGACGGATACCCGGACGGGGAGGACGATTTTCCTGCAGACCCGACGGAGAATCTCGATACGGATAGAGACGGTATCGGGAACAATGCCGATCTCGATGATGATAACGATGGAATACCGGATATATCGGACCCGGAGCCCCTGAACGGTTTGAACGCCGTGGAGATCGGTATCGAGACGACCCTTGCACGGATCGATATGATGGAGCTGAATCTCACGACCAGGCTCGATACCATGGAATCCAATCTGACGGAGAGGATCGATGAGATGGAGATCAAACTCCTTTCACATCTCGAGGGCTTGAACATAACCCTCAGGCAGGAGATGGCCGAGAATCTCGTTTCCATCTTTGCCAGGATGGATTCCCTTGATGGATCGCTGAGGTCCCTTCTGGAGTCTTTCTGGGAGGACCGGAACACCACCGATGGGGAGATCCTTCAGAGGATCGCACTGGAGAATGAGGAGAACAGGAGATATATCTCGGACATGGAAGCAAATCTCACCTCGAACCTGGACGAGCTGGAGGAGTATCTCACCCAGAGAACGGATATGCTCAGGTCGACCATCATGGGAGTCAACCTGACACTGTCCGCCCTTATCGACAACCTCCAGGAGGACCTTGGCGATCTCAGGATCGAGGTCCTTTCCGATCTCGAGAAGGTATGGGAGCATGTATATTCGCTCTGGGAGAACGATACGGTGATCCGGTCGAACCTCGCGGACATCATGTCCGATCTCTCCGATATCGAGGCAACACTGCTTGCCCTCTCGAAACTGGACGATATCATCGGGGACATAGAGGCCCTTTCCGTTCAGGTGGAGGATACGACGGAAACCCTGGACCAAAACGACGGCACCATGACGACGCTTTTGATCATCATCCTGGTGGCGGTTGTCCTGATAATGGTCGGTATCGGCTTCCTTGTGGCAAGGCTTTTTATGGATGCCCCCTCGAAGGATGAGGAAGCTCCCGGGGAGCACGATAACAGAAAGATCGGTCAAACGTTCAAGCCGAGCCCTTAGACGCCCATTTCGTCCGAACCCCACCCTGCGCGTGCCTTCGCGCAGGGTACTCTTCTTTTTTGGGCAATATCCTTATCATCCCTTCGGGGATTACATCTCCATGGAACCCTGGTCGGTCGAGGAGAAGAAAGCCATTGACATGCTCGATTCGCCATGGAAGGTCCAGCAGTTCCTCGATTCCATCGAATACAATCCCAATTCGGAGAGCAGGTCCCCGAGGCTCGTCCTCGAGACAGGGAGGGCCCACTGCTTCGAAGGCGCCCTCTTCGCTGCCGCGTGCCTGCGGAACATGGGCCACCCCCCTCTGCTTGTGGACCTGAGAGCGGTCAACGACGACGATCACGTAATAGCCGTCTTCAGGGAGAGAGGCCTGTGGGGAGCCGTTGCCAAATCCAATTTCACCACGCTGCGGTACAGAGAGCCCGTCTACAGGAGCCTCAGGGAGCTTTCAATGTCGTATTTCGACCTCTACTTCAACACACTGGGTGAGAAGACGCTAAGGGCGTATTCAAGGCCCCTCGATCTCTCGAGGTACGACGGGGATGATTGGATGACGGCCGTTTCCTCCCTCGAGTACATCGGTGATGAGCTGGACAGGATCATCCACTATCCGCTTGTCGACGATGTCTCGATATCAGCTCTTTCCCCGGCGAGCCCGATCCTCCTGGAATCGGGTCTACTGGGGTCCAAGCCCGAGGGCCTCTTCAGGCCCGGGAATGACGGATAGTGAGTGCTCACTCTTCCTCGGTGTTGTCTGGATTCTTCTCCCCGGCTGGAGCTTCATCTTCTTCCTCGGAAACGCTTCCTTTTTTCCTCATCAGAAGTGCGATCAATATTACCGCTGCCAGAAGTAAAACGGCAAGGGCAACGATCACCGCAATGTAGGGTGTCAGTTCCGTCTCATCACCGACCCCGGTATCATCATCCGCCGTATCATCGTCGATGTCGTCATCGTCCCCGGAAGAAGCCTTGACCTCCACGCTGAAGGTGCTGTATGATACGCCCTTTGAATCCGATACGGAGATATTGATCGGATGGAACCCGATATCCGCATCCGAGGGGGTCCAGACAAGTCTCCCTGAATTGGAAACAACCATTCCATCGGGCCCTTCCTCGATATCGAACAGCAGGGCATCCTCATCCTCATCCGTGGCAGTGATCTGAACTGTCAGAGTATTCCCCACCTCTATGACCTTGTCATCAACCGATGAAATCTGAGGCAGGTGGTTGTGAGGCTCAACGTCCGGGATCTTCTCCTTAACGGTGATATTGAACTCCCCATAGGTCCAGTCAACACCATCGTTCGCGGATACGTTGATGGTGTAATTTCCCGGTTCGGTATCATCCCACAGGATGGTACCCGTCCTTGGATGAATGGAGATATTGCACCCGGGGTCGGAAGTGATGTTGTAGAATATCTGGTCCCCCAGGTCCACGTCCTCCGCAAGTGCGTTCAGAACGATCACATCCCCCTCCGTGACCTCCTGGTAATCGGGAAATTCAACCCACATCGGGGCATCGTTGGTGTTCTTGACCTCCAGCATGAAACTGAGCTCATCGGTGGCCCCTTCCAGATCGGTGGCCTTCAAACGGACGATCTCCAGGCCAACGTCATCATTTGTCGGGGTTCCCTTTATCCGGGAGCGTGTGAAGAGGATCCATTCGGGGGCCGCTTCGAGCGTCCATGTCACCCTGTCGTTCTCGTCCTCGTCCTCGGCTGTCAGGTCAAGGACATAGGGTTCGTCCTCGATCGCGATGGTAACGGGTACTGTCGTTATAACAGGTGCATCGTTCGCAGACTCCACCGTAAGGGTGAAGTTGGTGAAACCTACGGCGCCCTGTGTGTCCATGACAGATATGTTCACCCAGTAGATTCCGATATCGTAGTCAAGCGGGGTTCCGTAAAGTTGGTTTTCCTCGAACTCGAGCCACCTGGCATTGGTCTTCATCGACCATACCATTTCAGTGAGGACGGGGTCCACGTCTATCGCGAAATAATATCGGCTGTATGGTTCGTCCTCGATCACACTCGGTATATTCTCCGTAATTATCAGCGGGGGATCGTTTACATTGACCACCTGGATGTTGTAACTTATCTCTTCCGTTTCTCCAACGAGGTCCTCAACCGAGAGGTTCAGGTAAAAGAAACCCACATCGTCGTTCGTTGGTATTCCGTAAATGGTCCTCTGGACCTTGTTGTGAGAAAGCCATATGGCACTCGTCTCCATCTCCGGATCCATCAGACGGTTGACAGATGGGTAGTTGGAGAACTCCACCTGGTAGTTGACCAGGTATTGCTCATCTTCGGTGGCATGTTCCCTCTTTTCGATCTTGATGACCGGGGCTCTGTACAACGGATAGAGCCATGGATAAGTCCTGTCCTCTATGATACCCCAGGAATTGATGAAGTCCCAATCCTTTTTCTGGAATGTCTCCTCCTTCTTCATCTCCGTTGTGGTGTTCGCCGAGTGGTCGGCTGAACCGGCTCCCCTTACTATTACCCTGTCGTAGGCGAAGACCTCCTTGTCGTAGAAACATGAGGCAAGGGTGCCGGCATTGTTCCCCACCAGAGCCCCTATCTCCGTCGTTGTTGTTTTGGGATCATCATCTATGACGGTGTACGAGTCGGATATAGAGCCGGGCACCTCCCCGCCGTCATTGTTTCCCACCAGTCCACCGATGTTCGAATGGCCCGGTGCCTGGGTATAGAACATGGCCCTCATCACATAGGATTCGGAGATATCCCCGTCATTGAACCCGACCAGTCCTCCGATATCCGTTCCCCCCTCCGATTCATTTATGGAAAGTGATCCCATGGAAAAACTGTAGAGTATCCTGCCGCTCGAATACCCGATGAGTCCCCCGATCCTTTCCGGTTTGTATATTTTCCCGGGTCCGGTCCCGATGGTCTTCGAGATATTGTTCCTGGAATATACCTTGGAGATGAAACCCCCCATGTTCTCGCCGATCAGACCCCCGATCCTGTAGAACCTGTTGTTCGGGACGCTTCCCGCAAGGTTGCAGGTTATGTCGCCCTCCGCATAGGCCCATTCCACGGATTGGGAATTGTAACCGATGAGACCGCCCACGGAATGGACCGCTTCCGTGGATGTTGGCGATACCGAGATATCAATGGGAACGGTGGAATAGACGTAGCTCATTCCCCTGTTGTTACTCCCTGCAAGACCACCGATATTGAAGGCATTACCGTTCCCCGTAACCTTGATCGATCCGGTCGAATAGCTGTTCGAGATCTCTCCGATATTGTTCTGACCAACCAGTCCACCAATGGTTTGAGTGTACCCGCCATCGAGGTTGACCTCGAGAGCTCCGGTCGAATATGTTCTGTCAACAGCCCCTTGGTTGCAGTATCCTATCAATCCTCCGACGTTGTGAACGTACCCGGTGGCTGTAGCAGACACATCGCTTTTCGAGTAGCAGTTCGCAATCTCCCCCTTCTGGAGATCCCCTATGAGACCTCCTGTATAATCGCTGTTACCCGCCGAAACAGAGATATCCACCGATCCCGTGCTGTATGAATCGATCAACTGAGCATAGTAGAAACTTCCGACGAGCCCCCCGGTCTGCCCGACAAATGTCGGTGCCTGTATATCTATATCGGCTGTGGAGAAAGAGCCGGAGATTGGACCTCTGCTGTTACCGGAAAGACCCCCTGTGTAATAGCTGGTACCGGAGATCTTGATCAGACCTCCCGAGAAACAGGATGATAGGGCTCCTCCATTGTAACCGGTCAACCCTCCGGTATTGTAGGCATGAAGTGTACCCGAGCCGGGATACAGGTTCATGAAACCCGTCCATGAGCTTTTCACAATATTTCCGCCATTCTGGCCTATCAAACCTCCGGTGGTATAACAGGAAAGGGATGATATCCCCTCTATCTCGATATCCATCTGGCTGTCGCAGTTCTCGACGGTTCCGGTGTTATATCCGATCGATCCGCCAATGTTTGAAAAGCTTCCCGACCCTCTGATCAAGAGGTCCCCCTTTGAAATACAGTTATCAGTCGATCCCGAGATCGATCTTCCGATCAACCCACCCACGTACTGCTTGTTCCCGGCTCCGTTCACCGTGATATCCGCATCCGATGTGCAGTTTCGGACCATTGACCGGTCTCCGTTGATGTTCCCCAGCAGACCTCCTATAAAATTTCCAGATCCCGTCAATTTCCCGGAGACGGTGCAGTTCTCCATTATCGATTGATAGCCATTTCCGGTCAAAATACCAAGGGTCATATATCCTCTGATCTCTGCGGCGTCGATCTCGACATGATGTATCCGGGCCTCCGAGATGCTTCCGAACAGACCCACCTCGGCGTTTCCGGGAAGATCTATCCACAGATCGGAGATCTCGAACCCCGAACCGTCCAGGGATCCTTTGAAGGGGAAATCACCCACCCCCAGAGGCCTAAAGCCTTCGCCACCATTCCAATCCCTGGTCGCCGATGCATCGATGTCTTCGACGAGTACGAAATGTTCCGTGAGGTTCATGCTGATGTTCTGGAGCTCCCACACATTGGAGACCTGATACGGGTCATCGATGGTTCCGTTCCCTCCTTGAAAGCCGTTCCTTGTGGGCAGGCATTCGTTGAAAACCCCATCTTCGGCCTCTCCATTGCCTCCCGACATCGACGGGATGGATGATGCCAGAATGAACATCAATATTAATACCGAGATGCTTCTGTATTTCATGGGATCCCCCCGGAAAACATCCTGTTTTGATTATTTATAACTATTTGAATCCGGATGTTCCCTCTTAAAAGGATTTTTGTTATTATCGGCATCCAATTTTATGAATATTATATCCATTGTCCGAAGATATGAAGTCCACGATGCGGGTCTGGTGGGGTTTTTCATATTCAAAGCCTTTGGAAACGGTTTGTTATTTAAGGGCGCTCGAAAGTAATAACTACTTTGTACTCGATTGGAATTCATGTCACTAAAGGGGATTAGTAGAGCAGTTGTCGGTCTCTTCACGATATCGGTCCTTGTTTTTTCCATATATTTTTCCTTGCTCACCTCGGCCCAGACCACACTTCAGAGGACGGATGATCAGGAATGGGATTTCGACGGATGCATCGATGATAAGGGTATTGTTCACACCGTGCATTCCACACAAGAGGGGCTCGTCTTCTCCGATTATCACGGGGGTGTCATCGAGAACCCCGAGCTAGTTTCAAACGAGGATGCAGAGCAGGCGGCAATGATATACACGGAGGATGATTTCTTCCTGATCGCGTACATCGTCGAGGCGGATTTCTTCAACACCCAGCTCAGATTGATAAAATATGACGGAAAAAAGGTTGTCGATCGATCCACGCTCCTGGAAGGGGCCACATACCACAATCCGTCCTTCGCCTATTTCGGAAGCGATCTCTATCTCGCCTTCGAGCAGGGCGGCTCCGCGGACGATTCTTTTGCATTCTCGAGCGACATAGCCTTGATGAAGAGCGCTGATGACGGCGATACCTGGACCCAGCCTTCTGTTCTCTTCGAAAGCGAACTAGATGAGATGATGCCATCTTTGGCAGTGTTCGGAGGAAGGCTCTATGTGTCCTTCTCCCAGACGCAAGGCGAGGAGGTCTCCCATCAGGGCAATGCCTGGAACGCGGAGGATGATGCTGTCCTCATCAGCTCCTCCGGCAACGGTCAGAAGTGGACGGAACCCTACAGGGTCTCCTATGATATCTCCAAGATCGAAGCACCGACCCTCCTGCCCTACAAGGACAGGCTTGCACTGGTCTGGGTCACCAATCTGGGCGATTACGGCATCGAGAACACGGAGAGCATCGCCGCTACCCTGTTCGACGGATACATCTGGAGCGATCAGATCATCTTCGAGACCCGGCAGATGACCGACCTTGTACCCCTTCTCATCTCCTATACCCACTATCTGATCGATAACGATCAGACCGTCCCATCCTATCTGCAGGAGTTCTCCCAGCTGGAGAAGACCCAGAGGAACCCGAACTTCGAGATAAGCGACCAGGATTGGGACATTGCATCATCCTCCACCGTGGAGATATTCAGGAAGAACGTGACCATCCGGAACACGGGAAATTCCCTTCTCACTGGTTCCATTGAAGTTCCCAAGAGCACCGACAACATCGTCGTCTCGGCCTCGGTCTACGAGTTCGACCTGGACCCGGGTGAGACCAGGACATTGAACCTCCAGGTCGAAGCAGACCGTCCGGGAAACTACGACCTCACCGTCTTCTTCCGCACCAACGATGCGGAGAACAGGGTCGTACCATACTTCATCACGCTATCAATAGACGGACAGGTCGAGGATTTCTTCTCAAACTTTCCCGGAGTCATCCCAGGTGACGATGACGACGATGACATCGTGGATGACGATGATATCATCGATGATGACGATGATGTGGAACTTAACGATACCGACGGGGACGGAATGCCCGACGATTGGGAGGACCTTTACGGGTTGAACAAGACGGATCCCTCCGATGCCGCAGGCGACCCCGATGGGGACAACGCAACCAATCTCGAGGAATACATTGCAGGAACTGACCCCACCGACCCCGACGACTTCCCCGGAGACGATGATACCACCGATGATGATACCACCGACGATGACACCGCCGATGATGATACCACGGACAAGGAAGGGAGCCTGTTCCTGATAATCGTGCTGATAGTCCTCGCCTTGATCATAATACTTGTAGCTGCCGTCTTCATCGTCAAGAGACTGAACTCGATGAAGGAGGGCGACCTGAGTGAGGAGATGGCCATCTTCTTCGTTCTTCTGCTTCTCGTCACGGCTTTTGCGCCGTTGATATCAAATGCCCAGGAAGCGGAGGAAACGAAGCTCATCGACGAGGAGATCGGGGACTTCGCCAAGAGCAGGATCAACATAACCGAACCGCTGGATGTAACCTCCGCCATAACCGTCCAGACCAGGTTCGAGACCGAATCCCTTGACCTTACATCACAGTTCACCGTGGTTTCCCAGGTCTTCGAGACAGGAGGCCGCATCATCGACGGGATATACTTCAATGCCATGAACCCCAACCCCGGAGAGACCCCGATAGACGTTACCGTCATGGACCTCGGGACCAACAAGGTGATCGGCAGGGGCAGGATCATGGTGGCGGGAGAGATGAAGGAGTATCTACTCGCATTCGACAACAAGGAGTACGTGGACACCTGCCAGGTGGAGTTCTCCACAAGGCATCTCTTCACACCTGACGAGAAGCTCGAGGTCCGTTTAGGGTGCATCGTGAACTCCGGGGTCAACGCCTCCCAGGTGCACAAGTATTCACAGAGATTCCCCCTCGAGACAGGGAAGATGATACAGGTGGACAGGTACAATTCCGACACCATCGCCCTGGGGGCAAGGTACCTCGATCCCAAGATATTCATCATGAGCTTCCAGATGGACAAGAAGGCCCTGCTCCTCGACAAGGAGAACGACATCATCAACGGGTCGTTCGTCATCGTCAACGATCTGGACCGGGAGGTCCCCGTGGTGGTCAGGCTCGTGTGCTACGATGCCATGGGGAACGAGTATCCCATAGCCCATACTCCTTTGGACCTTGAGGCAAAGAACGTCACGGGTCAGCTCGTCTTCGAGGTACCCAAGGACCTGGGGTTCACCGAGGGCAGGCATGTTCTGGTGGCCGGTATATATCATCAGGACCAGCTTATATTCAGATTCGGGGACGAACCGGTGGAGATGTATTCCACCGCCTTCCTGGTGTCCTACAGGAGGATCAGGGATGTGGAGGTCCTCCCCACAGACAGGGTCAGACCCGGCGGCCATATCAATTTCGCAACCTTGAAGATAGACGATATCGAGAGGGAGGTTACAGATGCCCAGCTGGATGTGATCAAGCAGAATCTCAGGGACGTTGCCGAGGAGTATGCCATCTCCTACACCTGGACGGACATCACGGACCTCTCGGAGTTCATGGACCTCATGGACCGAAACGCCGAGGACTATGCCCTCATCAACACACATGGATCGCTCCTGCCTCTTCCGGAGAAGTACATCGATGAATACCAGGGCGGCAAGGATACGGTCCTTCTGATGCATTTCAACGAGTACAACGACAAACCCGAGGACAGCTCTTCCGTGGGGAACTTCATTGAGGACTTCCCCAAATCAAGGAAGCCGAACAACGCTTTCTGGGTCCAGAACCAGGGACCGAGGGGTTCGGTCCAGTCCAGTTATCTTCCGTTCTTCATCAACGGACTGGCCGACCTTCCCGTTGATATCGCCTCTTCCCCGGCCCAGATGGCCCAGGGCCTGGACATCACAATGAACCTCAGGATCATGGACCTCCCAGGAAAGAACGATTACGCGCAGATGGCATCGTTCTGGGACGTTGATACCCTCAACGAAACCTTCTGGTCCATGAGATTGTGGAACGACCGCGGGGACAGCGGGGAGGTGGAGATAGAGATCGCGCTTCAGCATTCCACCGGATGGAAGAGCGCCTTCTTTGCTATGCCCTACGACGAGGGTTTCAATATCGGGGAGTGGATCACTCTGGTGGTTTCCATCGACAGGACGGTCCCCGGAAATGCCATCAACATGGACTTGATAGACCGTTTCGGCAATACGGTGGACAGCTTCAATTCCGCCATGAGCGTGGACAGCTCCATGGATGTGAGGCCCATTGACAGCCTCCTTCTTGCCAACAACGACAACAACGGATCACTGGCCTGGAAGGCCAAACCGCTTGAGGCGATCGTGGGGTCCCTGGAATACTATCTTTGGGGTGCATCTGCATCTGAACCGATTGAAAGCGATACATGGGACCTCTCCGCCGCAGAGCCGTCACTGACCGTGAAGAGCTATTATGAAAGAACGGGCCGGATCTACGGCTCTCTCTATACCGGAGAGGATGTGTACAAACCCCAGTTCCTCACCTCCTACACATTCCAGGGGGGCAAATGGCTGGAGGTTAGAGGGAACCGGAAACAGGAGCTCCAGGAATTCACACTTGAATTCCTTGTCAGGATGGACAGAAATCCGGAGGACGGCGATATATGGACCCTCGTTTCCAGAGGTCTCGAGGACAATTACACCGGATACAGGGTCGAGATCGAGGGAGACGGCGCAAGCAGCAATATCCTGAGGTATTCCATAGGGAACGGTGAAAAGTTCTTCGAGCTGGAGTACGGGGAAGCCGGACTATCGGCTCTATCCCTGGGAGAATGGCACAAGATCTGCGCCCTTTACGACGGCTCCACCATGGCGCTCCAGATAGATGGACAGGAGGTCGGGGTGCTTGAAGCTTTGACCAATGTCGTTTACGACCAGTCTCCCATCTACATAGGAGGATATCCCGGGTCCCGAAAGTTCACCGGAATGCTGGACGAACTCATCCTCTCAAAGGGTGTGGACAACACCAATCACAACATCGAGTTTCAGCTCTGGCTCGCCCGGATATCCACATGGATATCAAGTTCCAATTCGGTCTGGGTCAATCCCTCGGGTTACCCGATGGGATACCTCGGGCTCAAGGACGTGCTTCCCATATTCTACGGAGAAACCCTGTTCAAGCAGCTGCTCGCTCCTCTGACACATACACCTGGCCAGTTCCTCAATTCCGGGACCGACGCCGAGAGGACACCGCAGGGAGTATCACTTGACGACGAGTTCCAATCCCTGGACCTTCCGGAGAAGTTCCGGTACGATCTCGCCTGCTCCGCCTCGAGGGAGGGGGCGATAATCTCGCTTTATTATGATATGCAGAAGGACCTGATACCCGCCGGTGCGGTGAAGTTCGGCGAGGGTGCTTTCGCCTTCTCGACCTACTACTCCCCGGACATCACACTTGCACTGTCCATGCTCAGGTCCCCCAACGACTACCTGCTCAACATCCTGAATCATGAGCACTACAAGGGGGAGGACATAATCGTCGCCTCCCACATCGTCAATCCATCGGATGATATTGAGACCTATTTCGTCAACCTCACGGTGACCGATCCCTTCGGAAGGGAGTACCTTGCCCATTCAAAGAACGTCACCGTTCTTCCGGGCAGGGAAGCGGAGGTGCATCTCCTGTTCCAGCCCAAGAAGTCAACCTATCCCAAGGGTACCTACAGGATGGTCCTTTCCGTGGAGAGGGAGAGCGACAGCATGACACTCGACATCTGGGGGGACGACCAGGATGAATCCCTGGACCTTGTTGTGAACCTCATCGACGATGTCGAGCTCGAGGTCCTCGACCATTCCACGGAGATATCCCACAACGGGACTGTGAAAATACCCGTGAGGATATTCAACCACGGGGCCCTGCCATCTTATGTGAACGTCGAGATGTCCATACTTTCACCTTCCGGAGGTGTCTTCGACGTTGCCCTCGAGGATAGAGTGATGGTGGCCTCGCACAAGAGCACTGTCGTGGAGCTCGAATGGGACCCGGCCAAGGCCGTCGAGGAGCAGAATCGGGAGAACCTGGTGACGGATCTCCCGTTCGGGGAGTACAAGGTCCTTGTGGCAATGTACGATGCGGAGAGCGTCCTTTACAAATCCAGCATCATCAACGAGAGAGCGAAGGAATCTCAGAAGATGATATTCCCCTTAAACGACATGGAGCACATGAAGGATGCAGTCGAGGAAAGCAACGGTTGGTCCATCGAACCGCAGAGACCCCCAGTTCCGGGTTATCTTTGCAAGAGCCTGAACTCCACCGACTTCGAGGACGGCGACTACATTTCCCAGTTCCATCTGATGATAAACGACAACACGGGATACAACGATCTCGTTGCCAACGTCTCGGTATGGTTCGGAGATGAGATAGCGGGATACCGCAACATCCACAGGCACGACTTCGCCAATCCCAACTCCTACCAGTTCTTCAATGTAGAGTTCAGCAGCAAGGGAAGAAGGAACGAGGCGCTCAGCTTCAGGACGTACTGGTACGCCAACTGCTACCTGAAGCAGGACAGGGTGGAGGTGATCCCCTTCGAGGAAACGGGAAGGCTCGAGAACATAGAGATGAGGACCAAGCCCCTCGATTTCGAGTACACCACCTTCTCGATCCTGGCGGAGACCCAGATAACAGCCTACCTGATGAAGGAGGGCGACCATTACGTATCTGCCGAGCTGTTCTACGAGGTCGGGGACCAGAAAGGCTCATTCGACATTCCGAAGACCGATACATGCTACTCTTTCACCCTGTACCACTATCCCAAGGATACTATCTGGATCAAGACCGCCGGACTCGGCGGAGGCAAGGACCTCAGGCTCTCGGCCGTGAGGACGCTTGAGACATTCATCATCCAGAAGAAGGGCAGGAAGCTCATCGATGTGGAGCACGGATATACAAACGATGTTGTGGACATCACCATCACCGAGAGCACATCGGACCTCCGGATAAAGGATACCCTGACACTGGAGGACCTATCGGTATACAATTACACGGCGGGTGTTTCCGCAGGCTTCGACGATGAGTTCTCCAGGCCCTACGTCCAGTTCAACAATTCCGAGGACTGGGCGGAGTTCGAGGTCGATATTCCGCAGTCCAAGGCGCAGAGGCTCACCATAGAGGCGTTCGAACCACAGGACAAGGAGGTCGTGCTCAAGTGCACGATCCAGACCGAGAATGCCGAACTCGAGGTGACCTTCGCATTCATCGGTATGAGCGGCATGTGGGTCCAGAACTCAACAAACGTCGAGCTCGCGACCGGGCATTATTCTTTCAGGGTAAGCCAGCAGAGGGATGGATACCATGCGAGGATGTACCCTGAAATATTCGTGACGCCCCTGCCGGTCTTCGATCACGGGGAGAATGCAAACCCCAGGGTGAAGGAGGCGGGTAATTCCATCGAGGTATGCATACTGGGTCTGGGTTTCAACATAGACCTCAGCTTCATTCCGAAGATACCGGACATACCGATACCTGGTCTGGAGGTTCCGAAACTGAACATCGGGGACACGCTCCAGCTCAAAGTTGTCCACCAGAACTACACCGATGCGGAAAAGCTCGAGGTGGGGGAGTCCTACTACCTGATGATCAGGCTCGAGTACACCCATGAATCCAAGGGGAACAGCAAGCAGGTCAACGAGACACACTCCTCCGGGCTCAAATACAACTGGAAGAAGATGAACGACAGACCCGGGATAGAATCGATCACATTCATCGTGGGCGTCCAGCTGGGGTTCGTTTACGAGGAGCACTCCAGCGGTTTGAGGTATCCCGCCGTGAACTCGTTCGGATTGTACGAGCTCGGGGTGAAGATAAAGATCAGGCTCAAGGCGTGGTCAAATCCGGGGACCTTCATACTGGACATAGTAACGGGTGGAAGCGGTTCTTTGACGCCGGGGGTGTCCGAGCTCTTCAATGTTGTCTTCGGGGCCCTCAGGGCGATAGGGTTCGACATCGGCGCGGGACTCTACCTGATGATAGAGGCGACGCTGATATTCAAACCATACTTCAAACTGATATTCGACATATACCCGCTGGGGGAGATGTGGGCCAAGATAGAGCTTGACTTCTGGTTCTTCTCCTTCACCATCATAGATCTCAGGATATCCCTTGTACTTCCGATCGGGATACAGGTGATCGCCGATTCGGGTTACAGGCCCTGGCGTGTTTCCATCGGGTTCTGGATACAGCTCGGCGGGAAACTGGTGCTGTTCGAGATAAAGATATTCGATGACAGTTTCAGGATTAACCTGTTCACGTTCTACATCTCGAAGGGGACACCCAGGACCAGGTCTGACATGCTGCTTGCTGGATGACGAGTTGATCGATTTCAGATAAGGTTCCGGTAGAGCGACTCGTCCACATCTAAGAAGATGTTCTCCACGTCCTGGTAGAGGACCCTGGGCCTGTCCGGGGAGCCCCGGGGTATGTCGAAATACACCTTGTAGGTGACGTTCCAGCCGGGCATGAACTTGTAATCACCTTCCGGCTGGGGAATGAAGAGGCCGTCAAGCTTCACCCCGTTCCAGCAGTCGAGGTCCAGTAGCCACATCTGGAAATGCGACGAGTTCTGTGTGGGATTTTTCACCTCCAGGAAGAAATGAAGGAACCGCTCCCTGCCAGTGCCGTTCTCGTCCCTCCCGCATCCCGTTATCCTGAACTGGAGCGGTGTGACCCAGGGCCGGTGATCGTACCCGATGCTCGTGAGGTTCTTTGAAAAAGTAATATTGAAGGCGGTATCCAGGTACTGGAGGCGGTAAATGTTCTCCTCGGGGAAGATGGCATAGTAGAGATATCCGGAGATGGTAGAGAAGGGGGTCATGTTGACCTTTGCCGGGAATGCCCTTCCCACGAACTCGTCCATGAGGTTCGTACCGTGGGTCTCCCTGTCGGTGACAAGTTCCACATTGGATGGTTTGAATGTAATATCCTCGTTCAGCGGATTCTCGATCTCGAGGTCAATGATAAGGAAGTTCATGGTGAACAATGCCGGGGTGACCAGCCCAGTAACCCTGTCCGTTGTGAAGACATCGATAAAGGTCACGTTCATTTCCGTGAGCCTGACCTCGGGCTCCTCTCCATTGTTTCCATCCCGACCCTCCCTATCCCCGGAGAATGAAAGGACGGTAACAACGACAGCCGTGAGGAACAGAAGCGCTCCGGCCCCGATAAGGATGGTCCTCGTCCTTTCCTTCATAGAAACAGTGAATGTAATATCCTTATTTACAGATTTCAATCGCCGGGGTTCTTGATAAAGTATATATTAGCTCAGTAACATGTATTGCAGTTGTAAGGGGGAAGATCTCGATGTTTTTTGAAACAAGGGTCTGGATCATTTCACTGCTCGCCACTCTCGGTCTCATCACCCTGGTGCTTCCCCTGTATACCGGAGCGGATTACGAGATGATCGTGGAGGAGATCCACGTTGGTTTCGACCTTCCCGTTGATTCCATTCAGCTTGCGATAGATCTCGCCACCGAGGGGACCACCATCGTCGTGCACCAGGGTGATTACAGGGAGCGCCTCAGGATAGGCAAGGGGGTAACCCTGAAAGCCGCCCCCGGCGAGAACTTCGAACTCTCCGGCGGGGACCAAACACGGGGTCCCCCCGGAACCAGGGGTACCATGGTCACCATCGCTTCGTCCACCCCTGTCACCATCGACGGAGGCAATTTCAGCTACGAGGGCGATACATGGGACGATTCCGCGATAAAGATCCAGTACGGGGACAATCACATTGTCAAGAACGCCAACTTCTCGAACAGCAAGCAGGGTATCTGGGTCCACGGGAACGATCATGATGATGAATCCAAGATCCAGAACATACGCATATTCGAAAACACCTTCACGAACATTTCGGGGCATGCCATCTATCTCCAGGGCACCTGGGCCGAGGTCGAGAACAACCACATCAACGACAGCTGCGACGGGATAATGGTGGCGTTCGACTGGATCGCACCGAATCCGTATGTGGGATCGATCTCCGGGAACATAATCGAGAACTGCGACGTGGGAGTGAACATTGTCGGCTCCAGGGTTTACAATTACGAGTACAACGAAATAATTGGATGCGGGGTGGGAGAGCTTCTGAACAACACGGAGCAGGGATCCGTGGGGAACTCCTTCGAGGATTGCCCCGTCGGAACGAAGGTTATCAACGGATCATCTCCCGTTCTCGTCGAGAACACGTACACGGACTGCGATGTGCCGGTTCAAATCGACAGGTGCACCGGACTCAGAGCCTACGGGAACGAGATCACTGGAACAACCACGGGATTCCAACCGATCTACACGAAAGTTGAACACCTGGACCACGAGATAGCAAGCAACAACACCATCGAAGGAAACCCTGTCTTCTATTCCTTCGGCGACAACGAGGTTGCCCATGTCCTTGAGGACTTCGGGCAGGTTTTCATTGCGAACTCCAGCCATTCAACCTATTCAGTGATCGAACCGTCCTCGTGTCCGACCATAATAGCCTTCTCGACTGGTGTTGACATCGGGGGCTCAAGGCTCACCACAGGGCTGGACCTGTTCAGGTCCGATCTGTATGGAGAGGGAGTGACGATAGGCGGTCCTGCATTCGGTGACACTCCGTTCGGGATGGATGACTCGGACCTCAATATTTACAATTCCACGATAGAGGCGGGTTCGGAGGCGGAGTCCGGTGTGGTGATGGGCTCGGGGTCCAACCTGGGTATGTACAACAGCACGATAGGAACGGAACCCGACCTGGTGGATACGGGTTCCACGATAAGATTCCACAGCCATATCGGTTTGAAAGTGCTCCACCAGGACGGTGGATCGCCGGCGGAGTGGGCCCACTACGAATTCCTTGTGGATGATACCAGAGTTCATGCTTCATCGCTCTTCGGGGGTTCGGACCCTGAAACCAACCCCGAAGGGTTGGCGGGTCCTTTCTGGATCAAATTCGGGACGATGACCAGGTCGGTCGACACCGTCCATGAGGTTACGGTCACCGTCAACGCCACGGCGGACCGCTCTTTCGAGGGAAGTCGATTTATCGATTATGTGGACGCGACAAGATCTCACATCGAGGAATTCGTCATCGGTGATATACTCCGGCCCATGGTGCCGAGAAACCTTCAGGGAGAGATCGTTGCTGAAGGGGACGCCAACAGGCTGACCTGGGACAGGAACACCGATGATACACTTCTTTACAGGGTCTACTATGACGATGACGACAACTGGACCCTGGTGGGGAAGGCCGCCGGGACGACCTTTGATCACTCGGGGCTTCCTAGCGGAACGCTAGCAAGCTACAGGGTGACCGCGGTGGACGAGGTCGGACTTGAAAGCCTTCCGTCCACCTCCGTCGAGGTGGAATCCGTCGATCAGCTCGCCCCCGCTCCACCCAGGGAGGTGAGGATATCCAATGTTACAACCCAGAGCCTCACTCTCTCATGGAAGCAGTCAGCCAGCAACGATGTGGTCGAGTACGAGGTGCACCTGGTGGAGAGGTCCCAGGGAGGGGAGCTGACATCCAGAAAGCTCATCAGGAAGACATCGGACCTCTCGGTGATGGTTCAGGACATGTCGGATCCGAAGAACCTGTTCGCCGTGAAGGCCGTGGACGAGGTCGGTTTGAAGTCCATGTTCAGCAGTCCGGTATCGATAGAGGCCGACGACCTGACCTGGCCAGAGATCTCGGACCTCGAATGGACCATCGGGGCCCGCAGTGCGAGAGTGGGGTGGATAACCAACGAGCCCACAACCTCATGGCTTTGGATCGGGACCTCCGTCGAGGACCTGTCATCCATCGGTCCCGGTCCCCTCGGGACAGAGCACCTCTTCGAGGTGGGGGACCTGCTGGTCGAGACTACATATTACTTCTACATCCACGCTGTTGAGCCCTCCGGGAACGATGTCATAGATGACAACCAGGGGCAGTTCTACTCCTTCACGACATATGCAAGCGAGGGATACCTGAGACTGGAGATCCTTGACCAGGACGGGGAGAAGGTGACAGGGATCGATGTCAAGGCAGCCGGGGAATCCCTTTCGATCCAGGTGCTGGAAACAGAAACGGGCATCTACATGGCATACCTGCTACCGGGAAATTGGACCGTTACGATCACCTCGGAGGACCATGAACCTGCCGTTCCCTTCGATATCACGGTCCTACCGAATGTGTGGAGCAACATGACGGTTTTCCTCTCCAGCCTCTACTGGGACGAGGTGAACCTGACGGTCCGGGTCCTTGATGACCAGGGGAACGTCATAGCGGGGGCCGTGATAGAATACGGTGGAAAGGAATACACCACGGGACCCGACGGGAGTGGAGACCTCGGCAGGGTGGGAACGAACCAGACCATTCAGATCAAGATCAATGCCGAGGGATACGAGACGCTGATCAGGGATATATTCATACCCTCGAAGAACAGGGAGCAGAAGGTGGACGTTTCCCTCATCCCTGGCGGCGGGGAGGAAGATGACAATTTCATGACATGGCTGATCATACTCGCCGCAGTTGTTGGGCTACTGCTTCTTCTGTTTGTCCTCTTCGTCGTGCTTTCCAGGAGATCAAAGAAGGAACCTGAAGAGGAGGAAGAGGAAGAGGCCGAAGGGGAGGAGGAGGTTTCGGAGGGGGCAGAGGACAAGCCTGCAGGTGCGGTGAAGAAGGGCAAGGTCAAGAAGGAGGAAGGGACCTCCGGAGGGAAAGGGGAAGAGGAAGAAAAAGTGGAGAATAAGGAAGAGTGAAGCTTCCTCCCACCATCCTGTCTACCTCCTTCGTCTTTTCTTGAATATCATTCATGCACCTCCCTCATGCAGGGGCCTCTCCAGCGGGGTAGCAGGAGGTCACACCTCTCTCCTTCTCCATATTCACGAGGTTCGCTTCCCTCAATATTCTCAGATGATAATTTATCAGTGCCTTGCTCCTGCCAAGCTGTTTCGAGATCTTTGACTGTGATATGCCCGGGGAATCGTAGATGACCTGTACTATGCTTCTCTGGAGGTCCGTCAGGAACATCTCGGGCTTCACCTTCTGGTCGTATGGATAGAAACGTCTGTTGTTCCCGTCCTGAACCGATTTCACCAGCTCGCTCTTTTCGAGAACATTTAGATGGTAGGACAGGACTCCCTGTTTGAGATCCACAATCCTGCTCAACTTCCGGAAGTGGATGCCCGGATCACCGGTTATTACCTTCACTATCCTGTTACGGTTGGCGTTTTCGAGGAGCGACTTGGTCTTCAACCGTGAGAAGAATAGAGTTGCCGATACCGCTGCTATCACCGCACCCGATGCAACGATGATGTGGACCAGATACCTCTCGATGAAGCTCTCCTCGTCGGCCCCGGGCCCGTAGGGAATCGTTCCCTGGGGGACGAGCACGCTTGTGATGTGATGTACTGGCCACAGGGACAGCATGAACTGATCGAAGACGCTTGAGAGCGATCTCCATTCTCCTTCGCTGGATACCACAACATCGATGAGACCAAAGAATCCCTCACCCTCCACATCCTCGATGCTCTGGAGGTCCTCATCGGTCAACCCGCTGATCACGGACCAGTTCCTCAGGATATCGAGCTCCTCTCCCAGGGCGGTCTGCCAGTTGAAATCAGATACGTCCCCGGAAATATCGGGGACGAATGCCTCGAACTCCTCGGTGCTCATGATGTAGCTCCTCCGGTTCCAGGTCGCAAGACCCGTTCCCGTGAAGTTGAGCATCTGTTTCAGCTCTGTTTCGAAGGATCCCATGAGCGATACGTTGAACCCCATCGCCTGGATCGAATTGTTCATTCCGGTCGCCTTCCCGGCGGGGGAGCTGTCGGGATAGAGAATGACGGTGATGTTTTCCCTGATGAAGCTGTAGGAATCGATGACCCCTGCCTCTCCGAAAGTGGTATTGAAAACAGCACCCCCGCTGTAGCCCATGCCTTCCATGAACGGGATCAGGGCATCATCAAGGGTCGCGTTCCCGTCGAGGGGGACCCGGATCTCCTCTGTGTAAATGCTTACAAGCTCCAGCTTCGTTGGTATTATCAGGCTGACCGAGAGCCCCTTCATTTCCAGGTCGCTCCCGGAGAGGAGCGAGAGGAAGCCGTTGTTCGTCTCGGACACGACCACACCTATCTCCGGGTGGGAGTGGCTCTGGAGCACGTATGAGTTCAGGGGGGCCCCGAAGGGATCGGTTCCCTCGACCTTGGTGGCGAGTCCCTCGTCGACGAATTTATCAAGTGGAGAGAGATCGTATTCGATATCTTCCCTGTTCAGGAGGACCTCATAGAGCATACTGTCCTCCACCGTGAACGGAGGAAGCGCATCGGTGTCCCCCGGGATCATCATCAGTTGAAAGACCACCACACCTATCAGGATGAGTGCATGGGCCCGGTATCTCGACATATTCTTCATGTCATGTTGATATGAGATGAGTATAAATTAAGGGTTTGGGACCTTTTTTTTACCCTTAGTACGAATATGTTCATCCCGACTTGGTCCCCCATCAAGTTAAAATATGCAGAATATCATCCTCATCCACTGGCTCTGATAAGAGCCGGGGGATCATTTGAAAGAAAACGTAGTTTTGAACCAGGACCCCATCGAGATAGTATACGAACAAACCCGTTTCGAACTCCTCTCCAGGCTCAGGGAAGAGGCCCGGGAGCTCCAGAAACGGGTACGGGCCCCGACCTTTGTCTACGGTTCGCTTGCGAGAGGCGACGTTCACCCGGGGAGTGACATCGATATCATCATCCTCGAGCCCGTGGACCCTCTGCTCATCGAGTACGCACTTGGGGTGGGCGAAGGGGGCCCCGTGGAGAGGGAGATAGTGCAGGCGACGCCTAACCACGTGGTGAAAGGGCATATCCACATCAACCACTACACCACGCTGACATTTCCCCTGCTCCGCCTCAACCCCGTTGAGGAGGAGTTCTACCGCTACAGCGGGTTGTGCGGGAACGGGGAGGGTGAAAGGCACCTCAGGGTGCCCGGTGTGAACAAGAAGCTGCTTCTGATCGAACCGACGGAGAGAGGGCATATGGAATCGAGTATAATGGACAGGACCAAGGAGCTCTCGAGGCTCCTTGATGTCCGGATGGACATAATCCGGGAGAGGATACGGGTCCTCACGAAGAGAACGAAATTCGGACGCACGGGAGTATTCCTCAAAGAGCCCCTGCAGCCCCACGAGACATTCGGTTCGAAGCTCCAGTATCTGGCGGACCGGAACAGCATAGTGAGGAGGCAGATCAAGCTCAGGGGTGGTTGACATGAAGCAGTATCTCGACCTTCACATCCACTCGGACCGCTCAGGCGATTCGGTCATCAGCCCGAAATCGATCCTTGTCAAAGCAAGGGAACACGGCCTCAAGGGTGTTGCCATCACCGACCATGACGAGCTGACAAAGATCAGCTCCCCGTATCCGGACCTCATCATCATACCGGGAATGGAGATAACGGTGAAGGATCAAAACGTCCATCTCCTCGCCCTCGGGATCACCGAAGCGGTCCGGACGGACATCGGTCTCCTCGAGACCATCGATACGATCCATGATCTCGACGGGATCGCAGGGGCCCCGCATCCGTTCAGCGGGAAAGAGGGTTTCCCCGGAATGGGAGACCTCGTATACGACATGGATACACTCGATGCCATCGAGGTTACCTCGCCGAGGCCCCATGTTGACAACCTCATTGCAAGGAAAGCGTCTTTGACCATGGGCCTTGCGAGGATAGGGGGGTCCGATGCCCATCATCCCGATGAGATCGCATCGGGCCTCACAGTTATTGGGGAGAACGTGGAAAGCGTTGACGAGCTGATGATGCTGATAAGGAAGAGGAGGACGGACGGCATCATGGAACGGAACCGTCCGAGATCGGGCAGTAATCGAAAAGGATTATAACCCTGCCCATCGATCGCGTTCCGGGGAAAATAGATGGATGAAACGGGGCCCCGTCAGAACAGATTCGAGGATTCCGACTGGATATACAGTTCGAACCTTGCCTTCAACAGGGGCCCCCCGGGTTACAATATTCCCCCTCCCTACGGAGCGATGCCTCCCCCTGCTTACGGGATGCCACGGATGATGCCCTACGGTCCCTCTTTTTCCTATCATCAGGAAGGGGGGAAGGGGCTCGGGATCGCGTCAATGATCCTCGGGATATCTGCTCTCTCCCTTCTTCTCTTCGGTATGATGATGGTGTTCATGGGAGGTTTCGGTCTGATCCTCATCAGCCTTCTGTGCTCCATAGCAGGGATCATAACCGCTTCGCTTTCAATAAAGAAGGAGGGAAAACGTGCAAAGGGATTTGCCGTATCGGGTCTTGTGATGTCGATCATCGCAGCCTCGCTCTCCCTTCTGATGTCGGTTTTTTTCTTCTTCATGATAATGGAAGAAGGTATGTACTATTACTGAGTCGTAAAATGTACATATTATTACACACATGTACTTAAATTTCTAATCCGCTTGTTTTTCAAAAATTACCAATCATTTTAATAAACGTATGATTCTTATCTGGACAGGGGAATTCAAGGAGCTGTTCACATGGTAAGGAACTTTTCGAAGATATCGTTGATGGTATTTTTGCTGGTGCTGTCCTCGGTCGCGTCCGTATCGGGCCCGTCATCCGGTTCCGAAGAGGTCAGGCTAACACTTCCATACTACCACAATTCGTACATTCATCTCAACATCACCGAATATAACGGTTCGGACCCCGTCGGACTGAGGGCATATTTTTTCAATTCAGGGTATAGTTATCTCAACGCTTACAACGACATAACGACTGGCAAGGTCACCCTCAACGTTACATTCGAGGCAATGGGCACGGGAAGGATCGAGATACGGGAGTTCTCCACCTCGATAGTGAGGTACAGGGAATACCTCGTTGTAGAGCCCGACAGCGTGATACCAAAGGATATCATTCTTGACAAACTTCCCGAGCCGTACAATACCGTTACCGGCATGGTAAGGAATGCCTCGACAGGAGAAGCGCTTGAGGGTGTGAAAGTACAGGCGGCGGTTCTGGACGGGTTCCGGAACTCCTACTCTGCCTCGAACATTACGGGAAGTGACGGGAGGTACACCCTCGAGATACAGAACTCGACCAGGGATTCCATCTTCATCTACGCTAGCGGCGTCCCCGGATACCTGAACTCCGAGTACCGTTTCTTCTCAAGACCGGATACCCGGCAGTACAATATCGACCTCGACCTGGTCCCCATATTCACCCCGGAATACGATACCAGGGTGAGGTATCTTGACGATGCGGGAGAGGTTCTGGATACCAACGGTGTGTCCATTTACAGCTACCTTGAGAGGAGCGCGCACAGATCGATGTACCTCTCACCACAGGGCCCCGACATGGATGGCTGGTACACCTTCAACAACTCCCTGGGGGAGCTCGAGATCTCGATGTACACCACTTCCTCGGAATACAACGATCTCAGCCTCACACTTTACTCCAATTTCGTCCAGAACTATACGGAGAGGGATTACGAGATCACGGTGGATCTCACCGACTGGGTCGAGACGGGTGTGAACGTATGGAACCAGACCCATCCCCTCTCGAGCTCCTATCTGCAGCTGTATCACCACGGGACCCTGAGCATCGGGCGTTTTGATATGCAGTATTCTTTCGGGGCCGATCCCAACGGTACTTTCCACTTTTTCCTGCCCCCCGGTTCAGAGGTCCCGGTATGGATCTCCGCAGGCGGTCATCATGGAAAGCAGATCATGATCGAGACGGGTACGGAAGGGCCCATCGAGATCAACGTCACACTGGAAGAGATGGTTCAACCCGGCAAGGTGGAGACCACCCTTCTGAACATAGAGGTGATCGATGAGAACAGCGGATTGCCGGTGAGATACGCCGATATCACCGGTGTCAGGGTCGATAACAACGATGTTGATTATCTCGATGTCACGGCGGATGAAAATGGCAGATGGTCTGGAATGGCAAAGGTCGGGACCTATACGAGGTTCTTCAGCATAGAAGGAATAGGAACCGGAGAGGTGCCTGATGTTATCCTCAGAGAGGACGAGACCAGAAACATCACCATCCTGCTCAAGAGAAGACCCGTTGAGGATCAGGATGCGGGTGAGCTTCACCATTTCTATACCGTGGATGAGAACGATGAACCGGTTCCGGGCGCGCAGGTAAGGATGTGGGTGAACCAATACGGCGGCAGCTTCTACAATACGGTCTTTCAATCCGACCATGAGGGGAGGATAGATCTCATGGCCGTTCCGGGATCGGAAGTGGAGATCGTTCCGGAGTACTACACGACATCCAGTGCCCTCGATCCGTGGGTATACCGGTACAGTTTGATCGACCTGGACCCGATGTCAAGAAGGCTCCCGGACCTTGTGGTCTACCCCCGGGAGGAGCTTCAACCGATAACCGGTTTCATAAGGGATTCATCCGATATGTCGCCCGTCTCACAGGCGAGGATCACGTGTCAGTCCGTGAAGGTCGTCGAGGAAGACCCCACCCGTATGAAGATGATGAACGGTCATGAATACTTCAATGACGGGCCCGAGTACTTCCATATGGAGCGGTATTCGGAGTCGGGAGGTTTCTACAGGGTCTGGGGGGTCCAGACGGCGATCATCGGGGTCACCATGGATGGATACTTCCCCCACGAGGAGAGGATCGATATGGTGCCCACCAGGGACATCGAGGGGAAGGATATCCTGCTGGACCCGCTCCCGGAGGTATTCGTCTGGATGAACGGGACCCTGGTGGATGAAAATGGTGACCCGGTAAGCGGATCCCTGAACATAACGGACCTTGACCATCCTGCAGTTGAACCCGTCCTTGTGGATGTGAACGGGACGGGAGAGTTCCACGTCCTTCTCTACGAGGGGAGCTTTCACATAATGTTCAACAACGAGACCATGGAGGGCAATATGGACATCGAGCTCGGGCCCGACGGGATCGAGGATCTGGTCCTTCAGCTCATCCCGATGTCGGAGATAGCCGGCAGGGTCGTTGATTGGGAGGGCACTCCCCTGGAAGGCATAAATGTCACCCTTTGGGAGGGGAACTCCACCATCGCATGGTTCATGACCGGGAGCGACGGGGAGTTCTCTTTCATGGTTCCCTGGGGGAATTATCACATATACATCGCACCCTCCGAGCTCTACGAGGCCCACTCCGTGAACGATATCTTCGTTGACGGCTGGCAGGACTGGTACAACACCCTTTATCTCAACAACAGGACCTTTGCGGATGTTCAGGGAGTGGTTTTCGGTTCCGGTGGTCCCTACGCCGAAGGTGTTCCCGGAACGAGTGTATACCTGATGGAAGACGATGCGCAGAGGTACAGCGCGGAAGCGGACGCTTCGGGAAGCTTCCTGTTCAGGGATGTTGCTTACGGAATATACGATCTGAAGGCGGTTCCGCCCGGGAACCTTGCACCGGTCGTTGGCATAAGGTCCGGATACAGATCCAACACTACCTTCAACCTTACGGTATCCGGTTATCTCGTGACCGCAGACATCCACCTGGACTACGAGTTTCATGCTCCTCCCGGGTATGTGAATGTGACATTCAACAGCCCGCAGGGTGAGGGTGTTTATCTGGATGAGCCCATATTCATCGAGTTCTCGGAGGTGATGAACACCTCCGCGGTTGAAAGGTCCGTCACCATCTCACCCGGGGTTCTCAACCCCGTGTTCCAATGGGATGAATGGGGTTACACCGTCCGTATGGATCATGACCCCTTCCTTCCGGACACGACCTACACCGTCACCGTGGGTTCGGGGGCCGTTTCCTACGAGGGCTGGCCCTTCTGGAACGGAACGCTCTCGTGGGAGTTCACCACCGGGAATACGACCGACCCCTGGATGATTACGGAGGCAGAGGTATACCTCGACGATATGGACCTCGTGGTGGAGGTGGGGGCCCCTTCGACCCTCGTGATCTACATCGGAATCGAGAACGTGGGGTATTTCCTGCTGGAGGAGGAATTCACAGGGATCTACACGCTGAGGATACACTCCTCGGAGTTCGAATACGAGACAACCTACGGCTACTACTTCACGGACGAGTTCAACGGATACGACAGGGCTCCCGAGTTCTCGGGTATTTTCACCACACCCGGGGCCCCAGTTATTCCGGTCGAGTGGGAGATATTCCAGGTTCAGATAACCATCGACAACGATGGGGAATGGAGCGTCTGGGTGAGAGCAAACCCCGATCTGACGATATACATCATTATCCGGGATGTGGGTTCGTTCCTGCTCGGTGAGACCTCGGAAGGTGAATACGAGACGACAATTGACGGCGACCTCTTCGAGAAGGGGGAGGAATACCATTACTACTTCTCGGAGACGGAGGACGGCGGGGAGACGGAGGATAGCTTCCCCGGTACAAGGACGATACCGGCGGATATATCATCCTCGACGAACTTTTCATTGTGGCAATGCTGCCTGTTGAGTGGAGGGATCGCGATCCTTCTCATCCTGATCGTATTCGTCATCATCATCGTCGTGAAGAGGAGAAAGGGCGAGGACGGGGGCTGGGAGGAATAGTCCCGGACATCGAAGGATGAAAACTCTGGAAACGGTTCATTCCTCGAATGGTTCGTCCTTCCTTCTTCGGGATACGATGAAGATGATCACCACCAGGAGAAGCATCAGAACGAAAACACCAATGCAGACGAGGGCTACGATCCCGAATATGCTCGGAACGAACTCTTCCTCTACATCGGTGGTTCCCGGGAAAGGGCTCGTTGTCATGGACTCCCACAGCTCTTCCCCACCTTCCCTGTCCGTGAAGTAATAGGTATAGATCTCGCCCTCCTCGAAACCTTCACTGCCCAACGTCAGCGAGTAGTTCCCCGGATGCTGCTGGTCCTCCTCAAGTCTGTAGGTGCCGATCTCCGATTTGTCCTTCGAGATCACGATGTAAACATCGAGACCAGGAAGCCCCGTGACATCGATGTCCCATCCCTCCCCGCTCAAGGTCACGCTGGTGGAACGGATGTCCCACTTGTCTTCCGGTTGCTCCTCGGGTTCCTCCAATATCAGAAGAAGCGTCCTCGAGACCTCTCCCCCGTTCCCGTCACTTGCAGTGATGACGACGGTCAGAAGCGTTGTTTCCGTGTCCTCTGGAAAGAGGATGACGAGTTCTCCGTCGACCAGTGTCAGAAATTCCGATACGATGTCCATCGAGAATCCTATGACATCGTTCTCCACATCGGTGACCATCGGAAGGAGGTCGATCTTTGTAAGCTGGCCCCTGGGGATAGTGGCGTTCCAGTTCTCCGGTGTGTCGAAAACAGGGGCATCGTTGACGGGTTGGACATTGATTCCGATGATCTCCTCACTCTCCAGCCGTGTATCGTTGAGATAGAGTGTTATGCTGGTGTTGCCGGACCAGTCCGGATACGGTATGATGGTCAGGTTCCAGGTAGCGTTGTCCAGTTCCACGGTGATGTTCTCACCTGCTACCACCGTCCATTCAAGCGGGTCTTCCTCCACATCGAACATGTATTCTGCCAGTTCAAGGATGAAGACGGTGTCCTCGTCCATTCTGATATCTCCGATCTCGGGGTGGATGGCGGGGGCATCGTTCTCGGGATCTACGATGAACGATACCGTTCCGTCGGTGAAGTTCCCGAACGTGTCCGTCGCCCTGAATGTCACGTTCGATGTTCCGAACCAGTTCTCATTTGTCGTCTCAACGTATCCTTCCGTGAAGTTCAGGTTCCCGTCGGTATCAAGGATCTCGATCACGATCTCATCCAGGTCCTGGAAATGATCGTTGATGTCGAACTCGAAAGCGGTGTCCTCCTCGAAGTGTACGGTCCCAGGATCGTTGAATTCGGGAGATGCATCAAGGATCATGTCCATTTCCAAATAATGTGACCAGTTCACGGCAGTACCCCACATTCTATCTTCGGCTGTGAACGTGAGATTGCACATCACATCACCGTATTCAGGGTCAACTCCATCGTACCACCATCTCTCACCTCTGGAAAAAGACATGAACGGTCCCTGTATGAGTTCCCATTCCCCGGTCAATTGGTGATCTTTATCATATTCACCGCTGGAATTTTCGACGTTCATGTTCGAATTCATAGGTGTACTGTTCTCATTAATGGTTCTGACATTCATGTACCAGCAGGCTTTGATCGAATAGTTCCACTCCATCATTACTTTTTCATGGTCGAATGTGGAATTTTTCACAATTATCTCATATTGTGCCATCTTATCCTGGGAGACTCTTGATCCTGTTGATATATCATCTCTGGAGTTATTGAATATCGTATTGTTCTCCACAAGGGCAAAAGATGGCTCGAGAACTTCATCGATCTCCGTCTGATCATAACCGTATACAAGTCCATCCCTTCTTGAATCTCTGATGATATTGTTGCTGATCAATACTCGATACATTCTATAACAACTGACTGTCCCAACAACGACATTGTCATAAAAATATACCCAATCGAGTTTATCAGAATTTGCGGTGGAACTCAGGATAACTCTATCTTCATGATATCTGGTTTGGGCCAATCTGCTTGAGAAAGTGTTATTGAAGATCCATATGGGGGCACTATCGTAGGTGAATATCTGTCCATTGTTCTCTCCATAATTATTGTGGATCCATGCATATGATACATTATTACATCTTATCAGACTCGCTCTGTTATCTTCTGATTGTGCAGCTCCATAAAATCGGTTATATTTCATAGTTAAATTGTTCCCGTCGGACGCCGAGATACCCGTGTTTCCATTATGGATCGAATTGCTTAAAAAAGTGCAATTTTCAAAATTTATGATCCCAAAGGTTAGAATATGATAACCGTTGCTTCCATCCCCCATTAATTCATTAGATCTGAATGTCAGGTCCTTGCAATATCTGATTGCACCCGGGAATTCATACCCTTCTCTGAAGGTGTTCCTGCTGATAACCATGTTTTCGTTTTCAAGATAACAATCCAAATAACTTTCAACCGTTGAGGTCCCGGACGTTCTGAATTCATTTTCATCAATGAGTGTGTTGGTGATCCCGTAGGATGTCTCCTGTTCATTTCCAAACTGAATGGAAACCTGGCTGTTATCGATGAAATCGTTGTCCGTTATCTTTAGATCCATAGAATATGGGTGACTTCCATTTCCTACCAGGATGCCGCCCTCAATATTTTCAATGAATTGACATTTTTCTATACTGCTACCAACACCGTTCTCGATGACCCCCCAACCGTTTTCCTTGAACCTTGATGATTCTATTCTCACATCATGAGGGGCAACTATGGTTCCATTCGGATACATTTCATTGAATATTTTGACTCCCGCAACCGAGTTGTTCTCGAAAGTACAACTTTCGATTTTCGTATTTGCCAATTTATATGCGGTAACTCCGACTATTGCATGCTGGATGTTTGCATATTTCGCTTTGAAATTACATTTTCCATAAACATGAATTCCATTCCAGCTCCCTGGAGCGGGCATCGAAGCGATCGACCTGAAAGTGACACTCTTGGTTATTGCATCCCCATATCCATTCAAAGTAAGGTTTCCATAAGCGAAAATCGTCAAAGGTGTCAATTCTACAAATACATCTATTGTCGAACCGGCACTGAATGCTACGCTCACACCAGGGTCGATTATCATGTCATATTGAAGTTGATATACACCGGTTGGAAATACGATATCATTGTGTATGTACTGAGGAAGCACAGTGGCCCTCGTCCCAGGTTCCTCTCCGTTTCCTATCACCACAAACATTGTCAATGTCATGGACAGGATTATCAACAGACTGATGGATTGTTTCAATTCAATCCCTTCTTCTTCTGAAACCTATGACGATTAAAGTAAAAATTACTGATGCAAGTAGAATAATAAGAGAGAATCCCGGGCTGTCCTCATCATCATCCGCAGTATCGTCATCGGTTGTATCGTCATCAGACGTATCATCGTCATCGCCCGGGAAGCCCTCCCCCCATCTGATCTCATCCAGCCATCCATTTGTATTGGTCGCTCTGACCTCGATATCCAGAACATCTGTATGGCTCCCGAAATGGGTCTTATCGAACTCGAAAGAGAATGTACCTTCACTCGATGAATAATCATCCTCATATAGGGAAATAACACCCGTCTCAACGGAACCGCCGGAAAGTCCAGTCGTACTGAATGTGAAGAAAATCTCCTCTTCGTTGTTTTCGGGAGTGAGGTCTATATTGAAGTTGTAGATATTCGTGCTGCTGTCCGATGAAGTGGCTACCACTTCTCCCTTGACCCGGAATTCGCACATGACAACATCTCCAGACCAGTCGATCGACGCAGAGAGGATCTCCAAATCCTTGGAGATCTCATCGGCCTGAGCTGATGGAGATCCCATTTTCACCACATCATCATCGGGATCGAATTTCTCCATCGCCTGCCCCTCTGCAGCGACAGAAGTCATAAAAAGTACCATAAAAAGCCCAATTACCACAATCATGTATTTTTCTTTACTTCTCATTGATGACCCACCTATAGAAATTCAAAAGAATTCCGATAGGCATGCAATATCGCATATAATAGATAATACTTATTAATTAATAAAAATGCCACATATACAATATAATAAGTAGCAATGAAAAAAAAAGCCTGCAACGACATATTATTTTATTACATATCTTCTTTCTGGAATTATTAAAATGGCACTAATGGCCGAAATGTAATATTTGTTGAAGAATGGGTCAAAGAGAATCAAACACCGGATGGTCGAACGGAATCGATGATCCCATCATAACTGATACCGGCTCTGTTCAAAAATATTTATTGGCCGAGGAAAAACCGGACGAACTAGTAAATGAAATGATCTTTCTCCTCCATGGTCAAGTTCATTGATCATGATGATGAAATACGGATGGAATATGATTCTGACCTTACCGCCCAGGCTGAAGGAATCGCATAAACCGATGTGAAACCGGACACTATTCCTCATCATCCCGTCTTGAAGATCTTCTCATCAATGCAAAGATCCCGATGATCAACAACAGGAGTAATAGCAGAGATATACATATCCCCCCAAGGATGATCATCAGATAGCTTGGTTCATCCTCGACTTCCTTCCCGGGCTGGACCACGCTTCCCGCAAGGCCCGAAGCCAGCTCCTGCCCTCCGGAGACATTGGTGAAGTAAAAGAAGTAGGTCTCACTCATCTCGAAGTTGTCACTTTCTATCATGGTGGAATAATTTCCTGGAAATCCTTCGTCCTCTGTCAATTCAAAGGAACCGACCACTCCATCCTCTCCGGAGATCACAATGAAAACTTTCAGATCCGGAAGTCCCGCTGCATAGACCGTCCATTCTCCATTCTCATCTATATCAACACCTGCTGAGTATAGTTCCCACAACTCTTCCGGTTGCTCCCCGGGTTCCTCCACTATCAGAAGAAGCGTCCTCGACACCTCTCCCCCGTTCCCGTCGCTTGCCGTGATGACCAATGTCAACAACGTTATCTCAGAATCCTCGGGGAACAGTATTGCCATCTCCCCACCTGATATTGTAATATGAATGGAAGTGATGTCCATCGAGAATCCTATGACATCGTTCTCCACATCGGTGACCATCGGAAGGAGGTCGATCTTTGTAAGCTGGCCCCTCTGGACGGTAACGTTCCAGTTCTCCGGTGTGTCGAAAACAGGGGCATCGTTGACGGGTTGGACATTGATTCCGATGATCTCCTCACTCTCCAGCCGGGTATCGTTGAGGTGAAGCGTGATGCTGGTATTGCCGGACCAGTCCGGATACGATGTGATGGTCAGGTTCCAGGTGGCGTTGTCCAGTTCCACGGTGATGTTCTCACCTGCTACCACCGTCCATTCAAGCGGGTCTTCCTCCACATCGAACATGTATTGTGCAAGTTCAAGGACGAAAACGGTGTCCTCGTCAATGCTGATATCTTCGATCTCCGGGTGGATGGCGGGGGCATCGTTCACGGGATCGATCATGAACGATACCGTTCCGTCGGTGAAGTTCCCGAAGGTGTCCGTCGCCCTGAATGTCACGTTCGATGTTCCGAACCAGTTCTCATTTGTCGCCTCCACATTTCCGTCCGTGAAGTTCAGGTTACCGTCGGTATCAAGGATCTCGATCACGATCTCATCCTGGTCCTGGAAATGATCGTTGATGTCGAACTCGAAAGCGGTGTCCTCCTCGAAGTGCAAGGTCCCAGGGTCAATGAACTCCGGATCACCATCCAGGGTCACTTCGAACTCAATATATTTGGTCCAGTTGATCCGGGTATCCCAGTTTCTCTCCCCCGAGGTGAAGGTCAGGCCACAGAGCGTGTCCTGGTATTTCGGTTCCGATCTCATGTAATAAGGGTTCCTCCAATCATATACGAACTCCAGGTACGGGCCCTGGACCAGCCTCCATTCTCCCGAAACATGATGGTCCCTTTCAAGGATCCCCGTGCCGTTTTGAACGTTCATGACGGAATCGATGTGCCCCCCGATCTCATTTTCCGTTCTCACCTTCATGAACCAGGAAACCCTGACCGATGCGTTCCAGCTGATCTTCACCTTTTCCGTATCGAGTGTGGTGTTCCTGACAAGGATATAGAATACATGACCTGGGGAGAGAGAGTCCGTATGGATATCGAAACGGGTGGTGTTCTGGATGGTATTGTTCTCGATCAGGAGCATGCAACCTTCCATTCCTCCACCATCAAGTGACAATGCATCTCTGCTGGAATCGACGATGATATTGTCGTGTATGTGGGTATACGGGTTTTCCGCAGATGAGATAGCGGAATCGCCAGCATTGGATACTGTATTGTTGAAGATATCAATAATTCCGGGCCTCCTGGAAAGACAGGCGACCAGTGAGGAGATGTAACCTTCGGTGATAACGTTATTGTATATGCTTGCGGGTGACGAGCGCATGGTCGATATGCCCGTTCTTCCTCTGTTATGGTGGTAGACGACATCCGTGACATTGTATGTCGACGTTCCGGATCCAGTTTCTCCTCCGGCAATGATGAAGGTATTGTATTCGAACAATACATGGTCCCCGTCTCTCGCGTGCAGTGATGCCCTGCCGTCATGGACACGGTTCCTCGATACCGTCACACCGTTGAACTCTTTCACGTAAAGACCGTAAGCCGACCTTTCATCATCGTTTCCGTGGAGATCGTTTTGGGAGAGGGTGAGGTTGTCACAATGATCAAGATGGATCATACTATGATAGTACCCCGGCATGAGATCGTTATCATGGATCAAGATATCCCTTGCCGGTGTCTTCGAGTATACATAATACAGGTTCCTGTAGGGATTTTCGACCGAGCCCCAGAACTCGTTCTTGTTGATGTCGATGTCTGATATGCCAAAATCCCTTGTCTCATCCTGTCCTATCTGGATCGATGCGTTCCTGTTGAGCCGGAATGTGTTCCCCGTGATCTCGAGGTCGCTGGAGAACGGATACGAGCCGTTCCCGATGAGTATTCCGCCGGGATCGTTCTCGATGAATTCGCATCCGCTGATGGTCGTCAGGATCCCATTCTCGATGATGCCCCAACTGTTATGGATGAACGTCGTATCCTCCAACACCGCATTCCTCGGGGCATACATCTTTCCGTCCGTATGTTGGAAGTTGTTGAACCTGATCCCCGCAACCGAGTTGTTCTCGAAGATTGAATTTTTTACATTCAATCTCGCAGTATACTGCACATCAAGAGCGACAGCTGCATGTTGTATGGAAGCATAGTTAAGAGTGTAATCCTCCAGTCCCCGGAGAACGAAACCGTTCCAGAACCCCGGTTCAGGTTCAACCGCATCCGCGCTTACAGTCACGGGAGCGGTTCCGGTTCCGTTCAGTATGAGCTCGCCATTTACCCAAACCGTTATGGGCTGGATAAGTACCATGACCTTAATGTTGCATCCCGCTGCAAACTCGACCGTGATATCCGGGTCGATGTAGAGGTCCTGTCCGATAACGTAATCACCTGCTGCAAACACGATATCGTTGTGGATATACTGCGGTAGCACCGTTGCCCTTGTTCCTTCTCCGGTGCTGTTGTCGATTACAAGAGATCCGCTCAGGACCATGGATAGTATTAAGGCTGTGCAGATGAACCTCGTCATTTCGATATCCCCCTGCCAGATCGGACAGGGGGCATCATGGCATTGAATTCGATTTAATCTTTACTGTTCATTATTTGATGTATATTTTACAGTAAATGCCCTCTATTTTTGAATATTATTCCTGTCAAGGTCGAGAATTCCATATAATTGCCGTTTTCCGAACGTCTAAAAATGCCAGATCGGTGCATTCTTCAAAGATGGTCCACAGCTGTCATGGCTAGGCCGTTCACTCTTCGGTGTCGCAGATAATGCATTCCCGGATCTCCGATGCGAGAAGGTTCGTTTCTTCTTCGAGCATGGTCTTTGCACACTGGTGACAGGTTTCATCGAGTCGCATGGGCTGGTCTATGACGAGTTTGGGCATCCGCTCTCCGACCTTGAGCTCGCCCGAGCGGAGATTGTCGACGATGTTCTTCATCAGGGAGACGTTCTTGTTTATCAACCTTGCATGGTTCATGAATACAACCATGGCCGCAAGGGCCGGTCTGGGTTTCAGGTCGGGGAACGTGAAGAACACCTCGTCTTCCTTGTATCGAACCCTGACAAGCGGGAAACCGAATCTCTTCATCTCCATGAGATCAAGGTCCAGAACATCCCAGATGCCCACTTCCCAGATCTCCGATTCGGTCCTCTTGACCTTCATCAGGGACCTCTGGTCCGTGATCTGAACGAAGAGGAGCCTCCTGTTCGTTATCATGAAGGTCCCGTCAACGACCTCCCCGCCTATTATCATGTGTGACTTCTCCTCCCATACCACCAGTTCATCCTTTTCGATAATCATCTGAGTTCCTCCTCGGATATTTTCTTCTTGACCATGCAGGAGGTTGGTAATATAACTAACACATGACATTTATACCCGGGAGGGGAAGATCGGAAATATCTGAAAAAAAAGGGTTTTTCCAAAATTTTCCCGTTTCACGGAACCTGTTCGTTGATGGCATGGTGAAGCAGGTACGTGTCGACACCTGTTCCGCAGTAAGGGCATCTCCTGAGCATCTGCGCTCTGCCGTCTATCTGGATACTCCCACCGCAGGTGGGACAGGTGTAGGGAACAACCAGTCCCTCCCTCCTAATCCGGGAGAAGAGCTCGCTCGAGTTGACGTTGATGTGTGTCGTCTTACCTACCCTGCTCCTTCTTCTGCACCTCCCCGCTTCCTCCCACATACCCATCTTCTCGTAGAGAATGGCCGCATCCTCCCATCTTTCGGCCGCCTCGTAGTTCTTGGCCTGCCTCAATGTATGGTCTGACGGAACATCGACGATACGGCTTGTCATGACAGGGCCCCTCTGCCCGTATCCTGCGGAGATATCGTATTGCGTAAGCTTCCTGCCGCAGTTCCCGCAGACAGTGATCTTTTCTTTCATGAGGAGACCTATCCAGCAGAGTAGCGGGAATGCAAAGATAAGTACAGCAAAGATTATCCAGCCCGTCTGGGATATCTGCTCCTTAGTCCTTGGAGTGGAATATGTGTTGCAGTGCGGACAGACGAAGTACCTCTCTATGGTCCCACCAGAGAGGTTATGGGTTGTCCACGACTTAATTTTTATCCAGGAACCCCTGCAATCCGAGTGTTATCCGGTCTGGATATCTTATTATCCATCTATTGCCTTGCTCCGGCATGAAAGGAGGAGGAAGAAGGGTACTGCAGTTCGTCCTTCGATCATATCTTAAATTGTTCCTCGCCACTTTGTTTCTGGCACTTCCATCGATCTTCTTCTCGGCAGCGGAAAGGAGTCTCCTTTTCGATATCCTCCTGATCTCTTCCTCGACAATTTATCTGCTGTTCGCTTTCCTGGCAGTTTACCTGGTCAGGAAGGCTGGTCGAAAGAGGATAAGCCGTGGATTCAAGGTATTCGTGCTTCAGATATATCTCGTCAAATTGGTGATATTTCTGGTCCATACGATCTTCCATTTCGATTACATCGTTCTTATCTACGTATTGTTGATGCAGGCCCCAATCGTCCTGATATGCGGCATCATCATATATTTCATGCAAAGGAGTGGAAGATGATTCCCTTTTATTTTTCACTTGGGCGTCCCATCCTCTCGAGGTGAAAGTATGGTTGAAATTTAAAAAACTTTAAATATCATCCCGTGTCCAGATAGGTAAAATCGATTTTTTATAAGTTATATATATCCCATTTCCAGATATGATCCGATGTAAACGAAATCCACCGGGGTCATTTCAAAGGATTTGAAAATTTTCCCGATGGTGATATTCGATGGAGGTGAAGAGATGAGGAAAATATCCAAAGGAAAGATCAGATCCTTTCTGGTTGCCACCTTGGTCTGCATTTCTATCCTGATCATAACCTCTGATCAGGTGGAATTTTCCCTGGCCATGTCAGGAACAGATGTAAGCGGTACGATCAATTCGAACACAACCTGGGACAATACGAGTGATCCCTACATAGTCAAGGGGAATATTATCGTTCAAGAAAGTGCAACTTTGACAATCACCCCGGGTGTTGAGGTCAGGTTCCAGGGGTTCTACAAAATCAAGATCGAAGGGACCATAAAAGCCTCCGGAAGTGAAGAGGAGCCGATCATCTTCACATCCGACTCCAGCAATCCTCAACCTGGAGATTGGGACACCATCGAATTTTACGGAGAGTCGGATGGAAAAGATTCCGCGATAACATTTTGCACCATTCAGTATGCAATAAATGGCATATACATCCTGAATCAAGGACCAGATATCTCCAACAATACGATCAGATTTTGCAGGAACTTGGGGATCTACGTTCGTATGTTCAGTCAAAATTCCTATAAGACCGATTTCCTGACAATTGCAGATAACACGATCTCCAACAACGAAAATGAGGGGATCTACATATTGAATTCCTGTGCCCTGGTGATCAATAACATGATTCATTTCAATGCCTACGAAGGGATCGCGATCACGGGAGACCGTTCATGCCCCACAATTCTGAACAATACCGTAACAAACAATCTCTATGGAATAACTCATGAAGGGTCCGCTTCCTCAAGGATATTGGGCAATCTGATCACCAGGAACAACAAATACGGCATCAGGATAGAGGACAGTAGTACACAAACGATCGTTAACAAAAATACCATAGTGAAGAACGATGTTGGGATCTTGCATCGTATAGGTACACCCAAGATCCATAATAATAACATCATGGATAATTATGCATATAATATAGAAATTAAAGAATATTCACCCGGATATGATGTGGACATATTAGATGCAGCAAACAATTACTGGGGTACGACCAATGCTTCAAGGATCGAGGAGAACCTATACGATTATTCCGATCACCCAGATTACGGCAACATTACCTACAAACCATTTCTGAGTTCTTTTAATACCAATGCTCCGTCATATATTCCAAATCGACCACCAGTGGCAGATGCAGGACCGGATAGGATAGTATATATCAACAAGGGTTTCCATGCGTCCGCATCTACAACCAACGATCCCGATGGGGATATGCTGTATTATTATTGGGATCTCGGTGACGGGAGAACCTACTATTCAGACACGGTCCCTTGGGCTGATTGGACATATACCAAACCGGGTAACTATACCCTTACATTGACTGCGAGCGATGGTCTTGTTTCCGATAACGATTCCTGCATCCTGACAGTGAAGAGTGTAAACAGGCCCCCTGTAGCATGTGCCGGTCCGGACAGGGCCATAAAGACGGGAGAGGTCGTAATTATCGATGGAAGCGGGTCAAAGGACCCCGATGGGGACCCTCTGAAATACCAATGGCGATTAGGGCAAGGTCCGCCGCCGACCGATATTGATTGGATAGACGTGGCAACGGGCTCGTTCTCATTTGATGAGGAGGGCGAATATACCGTAACACTCTGGGTAACGGACGGTGAGTTCACAGATTCGGATCTCTGTACCATCGAAGTGTTGGACCCAGGACAGAACCGGGAACCCATCGCAGAAATAGGGAATGATCTTGTAGCCGCACAATGGGAACTGATAACCTTCACAGCGAAGAATTCCCATGACCCAGATGGAGATGAGTTGAGATTCAGATGGGATTTTGATGATGGGAACTTCACTGATTGGCGCCCGGACTCTGAAATGGTCCATTCATATTCTCTTACGGGAATATATGAGGTCCAGCTTGAAGTTCGGGATAATATGTCGATATCCCGTGATCATTGCACCGTGACGATCATTGAACACAATTTGGAGAACAGACCTCCGGTGGCGATCGCATTTACCTCGAAGCTTGAGTATCTGTCAACCGAGGAGGTAGAATTGAATGGTTCCAGATCGTTCGATCCGGAAGGTGGTGAAATGGAATACATGTGGTTTTCCGATAAGGACGGGATCATCGGAAATGAACCATCCGTCCGTACAATGCTGACCCTTGGAATTCATACCATCACCCTGGAGGTTATCGATCCAGACGGGGTTATGGACAATTACTCCATAATCATAGAGGTCAAAGTTCCCCAGAAGATAGAGGATCGGGATAATGACGGTTACTACGATGAGATTGATGCTTTTCCGTTCGATCCCACCGAATGGTTGGACACTGATGGGGACGGAATTGGGGATAATTCGGATGTTTTTCCTTATGATCCAGATGAATGGAAGGATGGTGACAGGGACGGTGTGGGGGATAATTCGGACGCTTTCCCGACAGACCCCGCCGCTTCCATCGACAGTGATGGAGATGGTTATCCGGACATCTGGAATCAGGGAATGTCGGAAGAGGATTCCACCCTCGGACTGTTCCGTGACCATTTCCCCTACGATAAAGGGAGATATGAGGAAAGTGGTGGTGAAGGCATCTCTGTTTTCCTTATCCTGGTGATAACATTCCTGTTGTTATTATCTATTCTCCTGTCCATTCCCCTGTTCATGAAGAACAGGAGTATGGGACGAGATCAAAGGACGATCAGGAGATACAGGAGGGAATTGGTGAACGAGGAGGATGACAGTACGGACCCCATCTCTCAGAGGAATAGGATGGAGATGTTGAGGGAAAAAAGAGACAAAAACAGGATATCTCCGGGAACATATGAAGAGATCAAGGAGTTGATGATCAGATTGGGAAGACAATGAGAGGAGTGTTCGGATGCTAATCGACGACATCACTCTTGATAATCCAAAACGGAGTACTCTCTACGTTATGATATCCAGAGACCCTGGGATAACTTTCAGGGAGCTGAGCCGGAAGGTCAACTACTCCGTTGGAACCCTTCAATACCATCTCAGGATCCTACAGAAGGAGGAGATCATCCGAAAGGAGATCAAAAACGGAGAGAGATCCTACTATTCATTTGAAACGAGATCCTCTGACGATGGTTCCCGGATATTCGATGAAAAGTACCGACTGAGCGGGGTTCAAAGAGATATTCTATCGGTCATCACGGAAAATCCCGAAATAAGTCAAAATGAGATCGTCAAGGCTCTGGAGATCAACCGGTTCATGTTGCACTATCATCTGAAAATCCTTTCGGATCGCGATCTGATCATCAAAAGGAGGACGGGAAGGGAGGTGCGCTATTCTATAATCGATGAGGAGGAGATGAAGAGGAAATTGCTTCTGAAATTGATCGATGAGCTTCTTTCTGACAAGATCGATGAACAGACCTACCATAGATTGAAAGGGATCATACTTTGAAGAGGATTCGATCATCATTTCGGGGAATTCCCCTGAACTGTCTCTTCGGATAAGCGTCTGTTTTCTTTACGAAATTCCCCGTCTCATTGTCTTTCATAATAGTGTTCCATCATGATGGGGTTCTCTACTTCACATCATCTTCCAGCAGCGGGTTAATACCTCGTTCAATTCGTATTCGATCTCCTTGTTCTCCGCATACTGAACGTATTCCCTCCCGACCTTGCACGCTTTTATGGCTTTTTTGATGTAATCCTTCTTCCTGTTGATCTCACCAAGCATCATCAACGCTTTGCCGACTTCAAGCATGCCTCTCGATGAATATCCGTCCCCGACGAATCTTCTCTGTGTCTTTAGCGCCTCGTAGGCAGTAAGACCCAGGACCTCTAGCCTGGAAAGCGGGGCTGCTTTCAATCCGATCATTGTCCGGACGGACATTCCCATCAGGGTGTAGCATCTTGAAAAAAAGATCGAGAACCCTGCCTGCATCACCGTCTCGCATGCAATGAAGACCCTCTGAAGCTCCCTGAAATCCGTGATGTCTCCCTTCAATATCAGATTCTCCACGTCGAAGAACCAGTCCCCGAGGATGGCCCGTTTCTCCTCCTGCGGGGTGGGGCCCCATAAAGCCCTGTCGAAGTTGATCATGGCCCTGTTCAGGTCAACGAAGAAGCCGCTTTCCATTTCCTTCTCCCCTGATGGAATGCTTCCGGGATATAATAAGGGTTCAGTTTGAAATGGAGGTGAAATCGAATATCCTGACGATATCCATCACGGTGGCAAACCCCATAAGTACCACGAGGAAGAGTATACTGGCGATGGTCACCGGAAGCTGGAGCTTCCTCGTGCGGATGCTCATTCTCTCGAGGACCGCGAACAGTATCTTCCCCCCGTCAAGGGCAGGAACGGGTAGAAGGTTGAATATCCCCAGGTTGATGCTAAGAAACGCGGTGAAGTACAGGAGCCTCGGGACGGATCCTCCGACGAATTCGCCTCCCTGCGACACTATGCCCACCGCTCCCGACATTGCCGTCGGGTTGGTGAAGAGTGTCCCGAGGGAGATGAGCACCCCGGCCGTCATTTGGACCATCTGAAAAAGGGGGACCAAAAACATGTCCGGTCTGAAACCGTAAGACGGAATGTTGATCGCAAGGAGACAGATGTATGTGATGATGAAGTTCGCCGCCGGGCCGCCGAGGGAAAAGAGTATTCTCTTCCTCCCCGGGATCGAATAGAACTGGTCAAGATCGTCCACCTTCGGGAGCACATATCCTCCGAATGGTATCAGGGAGAGCCGGTATTCCACACCTTTGGATCTTCTTCCGATGAGCTTCGGACCGAATCCCAGGGAGAACCTCTCAACGGGTATGCCGAGCTTGACAGCGGTGAGAAAGTGCCCGAGCTCGTGTATCAGAATGAGGGCCCCGAGAGCTGCGATAACCAGCAGATGGTCCATGCTACCTCCAATCCTTTCTCATATTGAAACATGTTGGAACAGCCATGTTCGGATCATCCGCCGGGGCCCACCCCGCCGTAACCATACTGCGGAGGAGGATTCGCCTGCCTGGGGGGATGCTGAGGCGGCATCCCATGCGGCGGATACTGCTGCTGGTATTGCTGTTGAACTCCACCCTGCTGTGGAGGCATTCCCTGATACCCCATGGGCTGCTGGACAACCCTCATCTGCTGCTGGGGGGGAGGTGTCGGTCCGATATTGACATCCACTATCTCCGATGCGGGCCTGATCTTCGCCTTCTTGTCCGCCTCCTCCTGTCCGGTGAAGTGGGAGATGATGAGAGCGATGCCTATTATGAAAAGGATCACCGCAACCGAGAGAAGCGATATGGCGCCGCAGCATACCATTCCAGCAAGTGGATTGATATCGGTATCATATATCTCGACATCGACGTCGTTCATTGTTGTATTGGAGGTCAGAAATATCAATCTGAACTCGAAACCACCCGCGAAAGCATAGAGATAGACATCCTCGTCATAAGGGGTCGTTCTCGTTGTATTGAGGATCAGATCTCCCGATGGGTCCTTGATCAGAAGATTGAATTGAATGGTATTATCTCCCGTTGAGTCGATACTGATGTACGTATCACCCGAAAAGAGTTCCTCATCTCCGTAGGCGAAAAATTCATTCAATCTGACTTCCTGGAAATCTCCGTTATCCAATATGATATCTACCTCTTCATCCATCGGAGTGGCTACCCCGAAGACGAGCCCGAGAATACCAACTACCACCGAAACCACGGTGAGGATTATTCCGATCGTAAGTCTGCTACCCATCAGATCCCCCAGGGAATAACAAACAACTGAAATATACCATTTTCCTACGGCAGGGGCTTTTTCAGGCTATTTTTGGACCATTTTATCACGGTCCACGCTGTTCTCCCCCTCCCATCTTTTCCTCAGATACAGAACCAGAACGACCCCGATAAGGGCCCCGAGAACGAGGGCCCCCGACACCGAAAGAACGATGACAACTGCTCCCCCGCCCCTATCATCGACGACATCATCATTGATATCGTCATCCTGGTCCCCTTCATCGGGTTCCGGGAGCACTTCAAGGGCGAACCGGATGAAAGCCGATTCTTTCTCGCTATCTTTCACTTCCATGGTTATGAGGTGAAACCCCGCGGGAAGGGCAAGATCGATCCTCTCCCCGCTCCCGAGGGCCCCGGACACATTGGAATACCAGGAGAAGCTGAGGCTGTCACCGTATTCGAGGTCTAGGTCCTCTGCCGTCCCGGTGACGTTCATCCACCCCCCCTCAACAGCCGTCTCGAAGCCCAGTTCGTATCCGAGATCATACGGAGCATCGTTCACGGGCCCCACCGAGATGGTCCATGCAAGGGAAACGGATTCCCCCGACGGGTCAGAAGCTGTCACCTTCAGGAGCCCGTTCCCTGACCAGTTCCCCCCTGCTCTCAACCTGACGCTCCCGTTGTCAAGAACATCGGCCGCCACCATCGATCCCATGGTGCTCCCCTCCTCGAACTCCGCCTCGTAAGCGAGCTCATCCCCGTCGATGTCCCTGAACCAGGGTCCAGGAGAAATGAATCCCTCGGAATCCTCCTTCATGTGGAATGCGGGCGGAATATCCACCACCTCCGGCGGGTCGTTGGTGGGGGCGACCTTGAGATACAGCTCCGTCGAATCGCTCCCCCCTTTACCATCGTTCACGGACACCTCTATCCAGCAGCTACCCTCCCCGTTCTGCGGGTTTCCCATCAGCTCCCCCGTCCTCTCATCCATGTAGAGGAAGTTATTGGAGGCGTTCGAGACCATGGACCACTTGAGCTTATCCCCCGTGGGGTCGATATCAATAGCTTCCAGCGTGAACGAGTATTCGACATCCTCCACTGCATCCGGTAAACTCCCTGTCACTATCTCCGGGGCATCGTTGACGTTCACTACCTTGATGATGATCGCAACCCTTGCTTCATCCGTCCCATCATCCACCGAGAACGTCACCGGGTGGGTCCCCACATCATCGTTCCCGGGAAGCAGGGAGAACTCCCCCGTTTGGTTATCGAATAAGATCTTCTCGATGATCCGGTCCTCGGTGAGAATATGACACGTCAGGATATCCGAGGGCTCCACGAGGTCCCTTGCCCTGACGGTGAAGTTGAGCCATTCGTCCTCATCGCACATCAGGGAACCTGCAGAAACCTCCGGTTCGGGGTCAGAATACTCCCAATCGAACGGAGAGAGTAACTCCGGCGGGTCGTTAACGGAAAGTACGGTCAGTGTGAGATTGTGATCAACGGATGCTCCCCTTGAATCCCTTGCCCGGAGACCGATCGGAAAAGACCCGAACAGGTTCCCCGGAGCCTCTATCTTTACGGTTCCGTTCGCAATGTAAAAGAACCCGATGTCATCCTTCTGAAAGGGACTTCCAGGCCCCAACCAGTGCCATCCGCTTCCTGTCCATATATCCGTTTTCAGCTCGTCCCCCTGCTCCACGTTGATGTCGGAGAAGATCCCGGTCAAGGGCCTGCTGTTGCCATCAACATCGATGAAACCGGATCCCTGGTCCTCCACCATTCTGAATTCCGAAATCGGATTCTTGACGATCGGTCCGTCGTTGATGTACTCGAAAACCCTGAATGCCTTTGCAAACCGATGCTCCGGTTCCGTTCTGTATTCATCCAGATATGGTGAATATGTCCTCACATCGAACGTACCCTCATCCATGTCGAAGGTCACGATCCTCAAGAATCCCTCGCCACCCATGGTGTTCATCTGGAAGTTCGCCATCATCTGGAACACTGTATTGCCGTACGTTCCCCTGCTCTCGAGATAACCGCTTTCCTGCAGGATATGGCCGCAGAATATGCACATGATGTTCTGATGGTCCTTGACGAATTCCTGCCAGATCTCCTCGCCCGTTGCAGCCCCATCCGGGCTGGAGCCGAGCCCGTAATCACCGCCCAGGGTCGGCATTCTCTGGTTGGCAACGAGATAGTTATGGGTCACAACAAGGACCAGACGGTCGGGGAACATGTCCACAACTTCGTTGGCCCACTCGAGGACAGCATCCCTCGGGGCGAACTCGAGAGCCATCACCAGCCATTTCCTCCCCCCGGCCGAGAACAGATGATAGGTATTCTCCTGGTGCCCATTCTCGAAAGCGCCTCCCCAGGATCCCCAATTTTCTATAGGCCCGGAGGGGAAATAGTCGTTGAGATAGGTATTCCTGTTTACGGCGTTGCCATTGGGTCCAAGATCGTGATTTCCGGGGTTCAGTGTATACGGGACCGTATCGTTAAGGAGGTACATCGCCCTGGAAGCGTTCAACCACTGGGGGTGGTTGTTGTTGTTGGTGATATCCCCCTCGTGGAGAACGAATTCGATGTTGTATTCATCCCTGTGGTCCACTATCCACTCCGTCTGGTTGTAATAGATATCAGGGTAGTATCTGGAATAGATCTGGGTGTCGGGAAGAAGGACTATGGAGAAACTGTTTTCTTCCGTCAACATCGATCCGATGCTCCCTCCCTGTGCATGGTCGATGACCGGTACCACCTGGAGAAAAAGGGCGAAAGATAGGAAAATGTGGAAGACGGACCCGGACCTCATCTGCAGACCCTCCTTGGAATTGGGCCCCTGCCGTAATATAGTTTGTGAATCCCATCCTTTCCTACGCCCGTTTCCATCCCACTCCCTCTTCTTTTGAATACCTGACTAATTCCTTCACCCTTCGGTCGAGGTCCGGGTGCGTGGATAGAAACTTCGAGAGGAAGTTGTCCTCCTCCAGGTCGACCTCCCCGTTCACGGCCTTCCTTATCATTTCCTTCTCAACTTGTCTCTCCCCGCTTCTGAGATTGATCATGCAGCTCACGGCCTTTTGGATATCACCGCATGCGATCAGCCCCGCCCTGTCGGCGGAGTGCTCCATGGACCTCGACATCCTGCCGTTGAGGAAGAGTATCTTCAGGACCAGGAGCGGAAGGTACGCGATCAGCGGAATCCTGTAGGTGGATGAATCAAGCAGCGTCCTGATGGTGAAATGATACAGCTTGATATGTCCCATCTCGTGGCCTATGACGAACTCAAGCTCCCTATCATCCATTATGTCAACAAGCCCCCTGTGAAGCACGACGATGGGCACGAACACACCGCTCGTGTAAGCGTTGACCTTGGGCGAGTCGTCGATGAAAACAGCGGGCATCATTATCCCGAGCTTTCTCGCGATCTTTCTGCATGTCTCGTACAGTTCCGGCTCGTTATCCTCGTCAAGGCTTCTCCTCACAACCTTCATGTGATTGTTCCGGACCCCCGCCATCAGAAGAACCACGATGATCCCCACTAACCCCCAGAGACAGCATACCCCGCCCGTGATGGCGGATAATGCCCAGAATATGACAAAAGCCAGTATCCCGGCGATGATGAGGTCCACCCACTCCCCGGGATATCTCAACGAGGCGTTGGATACCATTGTATGGAAAATGCCCATCTTGATTATAAATCAACCTTCCGGGTGGATGGGCCCCTGTATCAGACCCTGTAGCGGTACCTCACCTCTTCTTCCGGCTGCTGAGGTTCGGGCTCCCGGCCGAAGCTGTCGAGGGAGACCCCCTTTTCTTCGACCTCGCTCGTGACCCATCTGACGTCCTTCTTAACACCTATGAAAACACAGCCCGTGCCGATAAGGAGCAGGATCGAAACCCATGCAAGGTAGTAGCTCCACCCGAAGGAGCCCCCTTCAAGGGCCCCATCGAAGGTTTCCAGTATAAGGGAATCGAATTCCGGGCCAAGGTTTACCGATGACTTGATCACATCGCTTCGGAAGATGTCCGATCCCTCGACCCTTCCGGGGAAGCCTACAGAGAAGAATATCATCGCTATGATCAGGAGCAGCCCCGCCCCGAGGGCCATGGCCAGGGGGAATATGCCGGATATCCTGCTCTTCGAGGACATGTAGCCAAGAGGTATCACCGCTATCATGGCGGCAACCCCTATCAGCCCTCCAACGAAGGTGATCGTTGCCGTGCTCCCCTCGTCCCCCGATCCGTAATCTTTGCTCAGCGAGGTGGAATTCTCGATCTCCGTCCCGGATATGGGGTCCCTGAGATAGATGTCCATCTCCTCCTCCATGCTCATCCCGTGGAGGCCGTAATGGAACTCCCAGTGGTTCTCCACGCTGGCGAATTCCATCTCCCTGTATGTGGTATTCCCCTGCTCGTCCGTTACCACCGCGAGAACATCTCCCCTTTCCGCCTTGACATCGTTCTCGACGGAATACCATCCGCCCGTGAAGAGGGAGACAAGAAGAAGTATCAGAGGCAGCGAGATGAGTACAGATGCGACGAGCGCCCTTGGGTATTCCTTTCGCACCTTCCTTCCGATGGGGGCGGAAGGACCATCGCTCTTCGTATCCTTGAGGCCCGACGCGACCATCCATGCGGGACGGTCGAAATCATGCGGCACTTCATGATCGGGCTTCCACCCGGGCGGCGGCGGATGTCCGTACATCTTCACGTAATCGTCGTACTCCTTCTGATAGGAGGACTGTCCTTCATCGATCGCCCTCTGCTGTTCCGCTATGCCCTCGCTCACCTTATCACCATCCCTGGAACCCTGTGGTTCGATTCGGCGGATGCTTATATAATACTTCCAATTGCAGGGGTATGATCGGGTATGCGACATTCATTGCATGAGGTCATCGACCACCTTCCGGAGCATCTCGAGGTCGATGGGCGACCCGCAGTGGGGGCACCCCGTCATGTTCTTCTTCGTGCCGTCGATCTCCACCGTGCCCCTGCAGTTCGGGCAGATGTACGGGACCGAAGTCCCTTGCTTTTTTATCCTGTCGTACAGATCGTTCACATCTACCGTGATCTCTCTCGACACCTGTTCCCGCATCCTTCTTCTGCACCGTTGTGCATCCTCCCACAATCCCAGACCTTCGTAGGTCCTGGCGGCTTCCTCGAGGCGGAAGTGGTTCTCGAGGTTCCTTGCTCTCTCTAGCGTCCTTCTCCTGAAGAGCTCTGCATCCCTTTCCCTGCGCTCCCTCATGCTCTTCTCCTCGATCATTGCCCTCTGCCTTTCCATCATCTTCTCCCTAAGGTATTCCGGGTCCAGCTTATTGATCCTGTTCGAATAGACAACCGTGAAGATGATCCCCATGATGACAAGGGTCAGACCCAGGATCGAAATCGAGAACCCGCCTATACACAGGGCAAAGAACGTATCGGCCGTGGTGAGATGGGAGATGTCTATCTCGAAGTCGTCCACTATGTGGTCGTAGTCCTCTATCTCGAGATAGAAGTAGAGGTACAGGAAGTCGAGGAAAAAGCCGTCTTCCCTCTGAAAGTAGAATTCTTCGGGCGTGACCCCTTCCTCCTCGAAGATATGATCCCAGTCATCCTCAAACCGGAAACTGAAGGGCACCGCCCCGTCCATCCTGTCCTTTATGGTCACCCTGAAATCGGTCCCGAGCCTCTGGTCGTAGGATTCGATGTAGTAGGTATTTCCGTGGTCCCGCTCGAAATCTTTTTCGGTGTACACCGTTTGGTATTCCTCCATATCCGATGCGATCACGAGGATGATGCTCATGACCATGAGGATTGCACCGAGTATTATCATCGCTATCCAGATCTTCCTTGACCTTCGGAAACTGTCGGATCGGGATATTTTACTCCCTCCCGTTGATGAGCAGGTTTCCTACTATTTTAAGGCAGATGGTCAGGTGTCGAGGTCTTCTTCGATCTTCCTCTTGAGCATGACGAAAGTAGCCCTATCCATCTCATCATCAAGGAACTTCTCGAGGATTATGACCATCATCTCGGCGGCAAGCTGTTCTTTGGTAATGTACTCGTAGCAGGGGTCGCCACCGTCCATAACCTTCCAGATGACCTTCTTTTCCTTGAGCCTTCTGAGATTGTAATTGACCTCTTCCCTGGACTGCTTCGTGAGGCAGATCAGCTCCTTCCTGGATATCCCGGGATTCTCCTTGATAACCCTGATCATCCTTCTCTGGTGCAGATTGAGGTCCGGATGGCCGTGGTCCGGGTCCAGGCCGCTCACTGGATCCATGTAATAGCATTTTCTGTTCCCCCTCTTAATCATCTTTATCCTGTCCTCGCCCTCGAGGTATTCGAGATGGTATCTGAGGGTCCCCGGATTGATCTGGAAAATGCTCTTGAGAAGGGAAAAGGTAACACCCGGATTATCGGCTATGTAGGACGCGAGTTCCTCCCGGGTATCGTTCAGGTTCTCCCTTTCTCGCTTCATCTCTCCTCTCTCCGCATATGTGAGTATTTCTCTATTAACGATTTCTAGCTCATGTTTCTCTTTATGAACTCCCTGAGCTCCCTGTAGAGGTCCTCATCGACCTCCCCGACCCTCCTCTTATTCTCGAGCTTCTCCAGCATCTTTTTCCTCTTCATTGTGAACCTCGAGGGGCGCTTCCATGATAGGGCCTCGAGGCTGATCTCATCCAGATCGTCCATGGTTGGTATGTAGGACCCGGGATCGGCAGGACCTCTATTGATCTCGGCTCTCTCCACTTCACGGGGGAACGGTTCCTCGATCATGTCCATGGTACCGCCCGTGACGCTGTCGGGAATCCTTCGGTTGTAATGGAGCGACTCGACCCTGGGTGCAGGACCTCTTGGCCCTGCCGGCGGGGATGGTTCGGGGATCTCGATCGCAACGACCTCATCCTCCTCCCATTCGATCTCTTCCTGACCACTTTGCGACCTTGAGCGTCTGCGGTTGATAATGAAGAAAGCGAGGATGGTGGTGGAGAGGATGATCACCACGATGAGGAGGACGGCGGGCACGATCAGTATCCATTGGATATCACTCTCATCATTAAAGGGCCTGCTTCTGATGGTTCTCGTGACCTCGTACCATGTTCCATCCTGCCCCCGGCTTCTCAGTTTCAGAATGTGCTCCCCAGGTTCAAGCTCGATGACCAGCTTCGAGCCGTTGCCCACCAGCTCCCCGTCGATGTACCACTGGTACTCCACTATGATCACTGCACCTTCGGTCATATCCTCCGCATCGAAGACCGACTCCCCGGTCTCGAGCCTCAACCCGGGGGAGATATCGATGACCGTGGGTTCTTCATCATCGTCATCATCACCCGGTATTGAGTAATGAACCATCAGGTCGAAGGTCACTATGTCCGTGAACTCGCCATCGGAGACCATTACCGAGACAGAGTAAGTCCCTTTATCCGCCGATGTGGGGATGCCGCTGAGGTTGCTTCCTGTCATATTCAGGAATGTCGCCGAGGTGAACATGGACCATTCAAGGTTCCTGTCGCTGGTGTCGGGATCGGTTGCGTTGTAAATCTGGTAATACAGCTCACCGACGTATGCATCGGTTATTGGTTGGGTGAAGATCTCCGGTGGGTATTCGTTCTTATCCGGTGGCAATTGTGCGACAACCGTTACGGTGAAATTCTCCTCATGGAGGTTCTCCCCATCCGAGACCCAGATCACGAACCAGTTTTCCCCGATATCGGATTCCCAAGGGATCCCGGTCACCTTGCTCCCAACGATACTCAGCCAGCCCGAAGGCATGATCAAACCCCAGTTCAACTGGTTCTTTGGCGTATCCGGGTCATAGACATCGAGGGTAACTTCGTAGGTCTGTCCCACGGTTGCATAGTCTGGGGGGTAAACCTGCATCACGGGTGGGTGTGATGTTTGACCGCCTCCGCCTCCAGGTGTATAGCTGTGTGTCGTATGCCGGGTGGTGGTGGGATAGTTGTCCTTTGATGAGGCTGTGCCCGCCACATTGTAGGGATTGTCGACAATACCATCGGAATTGGAATCAGGGGTCGTCCAGTCGCTCCAGAAATTCCCGATGGCAGAATCATCCCAGTCGTTATTGGACCCGTTGTCCGAGACCTGTGGGGTCCCGGACGGATTATTGTTGATGATATCAGTGTATGCGATACTGCTACCGGAGGGGCCGGGTGTTATCTCTATCGCCCACATGGAATTGTTGATTATCAGATTGCTGAAGATGTCAGCTCTGCCCTCGCTATTGGCGTTGTTCTCTATCATTATTCCCCTTCCCTTGTTCTCGGCGATGGTGTTGTTGTGGATGAACTGTTTCCCCTCGCCGGTGAACAGAATGCCATTGGCCCCGTTGCCAAGGATCTCGTTGTCGAAGAGACAGTTGGCATCGAAGGGCTCGAAGATATCGAATCCGCTTCTATCATTGTGGTTGGCGGTGCAAAAACGGATGTATTCCAGCTCGGAATCGAAGATGTTCCAACCATCACCTCCGTTGTAGTCCGCATTGCATTCGTAGAACTTGTTGTCCGAGGCAACGAAGAATGCGAATCCAGAGCCCCCGTTGTGATGGGAGTTGACCCTGTCGAACCTGCACTTTTCACCCTTGTTGTCTCCTCCGCCGAGAAAGACCCCATGCAAATCGTTTTCATATAATTCGCAATCGTACACCTTGTGACCGCTGGAATGATTAACGACCAAACCCATGTTGTTGTTGGTAAACACGCAGTCGTGGACTTTCGCATTCTCGCCTGATAGTGCAAGTCCTCCGATCCAGTTGTCACCCTTCCATGACCCTTTGAAGGTCAAACCGGAGATATTGCAGTCGTCTGCGGTCACTTCCATCGTGTTGCCCGCACCGGTCCCCCTGACCGTTGTACGGTTCGCTTTCTCTCCTGCTATCTCGAGGGTCTTGTCGACCAGAACATCCTCGTTGTATGTTCCGTTGTGAACGATTATCAGGTCGCCTGTGGATGCGGCATCCACGGCCGATTGTATCGTGGAATATGTCTGCCCCGTCCCCACATGAAGCATATTTGTCCTTGTCGGTGCCGGGCCTCCATCGATCCCCCACATCATCGGGACCAGGAAGGCTCCCGATAACAGAACCGTGAAAAAAACCAGAGCGACAATGTTTCCTCTTTTTCCTTCATCCATGAAGAACTCTCCTCGTAAATCTGCAAGTTCCATGGTAATGTGTTTAAAAGCTGTTTGTCTCAAGGAGAGAAGTAGGTCTGGGTTCTATCGGGTATATAAGTTTTATCTCACATTCACTCCCATGTCTCTGAGTCGGTTCTTCCATCTGGTGCAGAGCCGGGGCATCTTCTCATCGATATCCATCAGCGTATTCGAGAAGTACATGACGCACCATTTATCGTGGCAGGGGCCGAGACCCAGGAGATGTCCGGTCTCATGGAGGCCCCCCTTCAGGGCCCTGTTCCGGAAAAGCTCACCGTCATTGTCTTCCCCCCGCGGTCTGAATGTCGATACGATGGCCACCCCGATCATCTTGTTCGCCTGGCCGAAGACGAAGTTAAATCGGGGGAAGAAAAGGTCAACATCAACCACCCCGAGAACCAATTTCTCACCGCCTTTGAATATTCTCGATAGGGATTCGATTATGGGATATGTCAGGTACTGTCCCCTCTGCCTGTCAAGGGACATTTCCGGGACCTCGAAGATCGGACCGCACTCCATATTCAGACCGAGAATTTCCCTGAAAGGTCCCCTCAGATGCATCAACGATCCAGGCCCGATCGGGGCCGAGGTTGCGATGGATTTTCTTTTCAATCCTTGTTCTCCCCGATATTGGAATGTCTGTATTTAGCTATAATTCTTATGATGATAAATGATGAAATTGCACATGTGCAGTTGAATTACAAAGGCCCACCACAACCTTTATTAACGGTCCCAAAAGGTGATTAATCCATGGAAAAACCGTTCGTGATCCGGTTCTCGGAAGATGGTTCGGATGCCAGCGAGGTAAAGCTCGAGGACTACATGGTGGACGATGTGGTCTCGTATTTCACGAGGACAGATACGAAGGACCATCGCCGGAAGGGAAAGAAGAAGGCAAGGAAGAGCGACGAGTACAGGGATTACTACTATGTCTGATCCTTTCAGACCTCGTATTTCTCTACCTTTCCCATATTTATTAACCTCTGGAATTCTATCTCCATCTCCTCGATTATCTCCTCAATTGTCGGTTTTTCTTTTTGTGCATAATCCGTCATGGGCCCCGAGATCTCGAGAGAGGTTATCCTCCTCAGGTCCTCGTTGACCCTTTTCCGGTCATCTATCCTCTCGATGGGTATGTCAGAGATCACACCCCTGAGCCTGTTCTTAAGATCGTCCTTTCCGTATCTCCTCGACGAAACCGCTGATCGAGGCGGATCAAAATTGTTCCCGCTTAGCATAGTGCATCCCTGTTCATAGATTGCATGTCTGATATAAAAAATATAACCATTTTGAGGGGTAAGATCCAATGAAAATGATGCATTTTGTGGCTTTTTCCTGGTAAGTGCGGTGGAGTCCGGTCTCATGAATGCAAAAGATTAAAATCCAAAAAGGAGCGGTGCTTTCACTGTCGGGAGAGGAGATAGATGCGGTCCCCGCGACTGCAAGAACCCTGACAATGCTCAACCTCAGACAGTTCCTTCTCTTTTCCCGAGATCGGAGGTAAGACTCCGACGAACACCTCTGTATGCCGCTTGCCTGGGTAATGGCGGCAAGAAGACGGAACAAAAAGGGGGGCCACTTAATGCGGATCGCTCCGGTAGACGGTCAGGCAAGAACATCATACCACCAGGGCCCCCCGCACTTCTTTGATTAGATTCAAAGCTTGAACAATGCGCATGAAGGAAAAAGGTTAAAATGGTACCATCTCTCTTCCCCCTTGCTGGGAGGAGATTTGGATGAGGAATTGGTATCTGTCAATATTATTCGTGGTATCTATCCTGATTGCATCGGGACCGGTCCCGAGTGAGGGCAATGACTTTTCGGAAGCTTGTTCGAGTGCGGGACCGAATGTGAGCGGTCGCACTGCTACCAGGTCCCTTGATGAACCGGGTTCGATGACAATTTTCAACGATAGGGGGGATTTCGATCAGGGGACCCTTTCGGAACTGAGATATGATGACGAGGACCTTCCCGAACTTGACCAGGTCTCGAAATTTGTTCTTGACGAATACATGGATGACGTCTTGGTCGAGGAGATCAATGGCGCTTACATTGACAAGGACCTGGGGATGGTGAAGCAGAGGCTCATGGATACCTACGGGGGAAATTGGGACGAAATGGGGAGGGATGCCTTGACAGCGTCGGACGGAGGTACAATATTCCTCTCTGGGATGTCATGGATGAATCAGACGATAGGGATGGACCTCGACCTCCATATCGTCCGTCTTGATGCGGGGGAGGATCTTCTTTGGAACCGTTCTGTGTTCATCACCGGTGAGGTCGAACCATATTCTATCACCGAGACCCTGGATGGGGGCTTCACCATCGCGGGATCCTACCGGCAATACAGTTACTCGGTCAGCGATACGATCCTGATACACGTGAACTCAACAGGGCATTATCAATGGGATTCCATTATCGATATCGAGGGCGGCGACGCCGCCAGATGGGTGATTGAGAAGAACGACGGTTCCTACCTTATCGTGGGTGATTGGATAAACATCACCGACAGCGGGTACTACGTTCTCGGAACGGACATGTCGGGGGATCATGTCTACAACGTCACGATAAGCATGGGGACCGAGACCTCTGTTGAAGATGTGATATCCACTGCGGCTGGAGATATCGTGATCGTCGGAAATACATATCCCGATATGTCCTCATCGGACGCATTCATAGCCAGGGTGTCATATGACGGGATCGAGTTCTGGAACGTCACCTACAGATCCCCGATGCACAACGAGGAGGCAAGGGGGGTCGTGGAAAAGGACGACGGTTCCTTCTTCGTTTGCGGTATGAACGAGGAATACTCCACCTATTACGAGGATGCATGGCTGATCAAGATAGATCCCAGCGGAAATGAGGAGATGAACAGGACCTACGACCTTCAGGCATTTGAATTCGCAAACGATATCATCATCACCGATAATGGTCTGGTCCTTGCCGGAGGCCAGACATTCTACGGGGGGACCTATCTCAGCATGATCATGAAGACAGACATGAACGGCAACCTTCTATGGAGCAGACTTTTCGGGGGGGCAGCATGGGACGAGGCGGTTAACGTCAGGTCCGGAAAGGAAGGTTTCCTTGTCTCCGGGTTCACCTCATCCTACGGTAACGGTGGTTTGGATCTCTATATATACAGGACGAATTCCACCGGTTACATTAGACCTGCCCGTGTCGTTTCCAAGAACCTCCTCGAGGGCCTTGCAGCTTCCTCCATGTATCAGTTCGAGGTCATCTCCGATGCATCGATCGACAGGAAGGTGATGGTCAGCTTCTCCAGGGATGGAGATACATGGGTTGATTCCAACGGTGTCGAGGGCGGGTCCGATGAGGTCCTCACCTCCCCGGGGAGGATCGATCTGAACCCCCTGGGATGGACAGGATATTCGTTTTACTACATGATCAGGCTCGGATCCTCGGGAAGCAACTCCGCATCCGTCGGAAGCATTCGTCTGAAATACAGGTCCTACGCCCCGGTTGGTGTTTATTACTCTCCCGTCCTGGATCTTGGTTCTTTGAACAATTTCACAGAGATCGGTTGGACCTCCGATGTTCCAGAAGGGACCACGGTGGACCTCCAGGTCCGCTCCTCAGCGATCGAGGGGGACATCGTGGTCGGCCCGTATACCGGTCCCGACGGAACGGAATCCACAAGATATCATGAACCATCCTCGCTGTTCCCTCTGCATTTCAAAAAGAGGTTCTTCCAGTTCAGATGCTTCCTGGAGACCACCGATCAATCCAGGACACCCGTTCTCCGGGAGGTACGTATAAACCATAATTCCATTCCCGGAATCATTTCCATGGGTGTTACCCCCGTCGTTGGCGATGTGACCCGGAACTTCACCTTCCATGTGGTATATCAGGACCTGGATGGAGATCCACCGGAATCGGTTGCGATGACCATTGACGGATCGGATGTGGAATTGACCGGTGATCCCGGGGATGCCAACCACACCCATGGACGGAACTTCACCGTGGAATTGGACCTTCTCTACGGGGAGCATAACTTCTCATTTACGGCATCGGATGGTCTGGATGTATGCTTCACCGGTAATTCCACCGTTAACGTCACCAAAGGGCCCCTTCACAGCGTCGAGGTGGCGTCGGAAAGTTATGAGATGACCACGGATGACACGATGCAGTTCTCCGCAAAGGGTTTCGATATCGACGGGAACGAACTGGAGGTTATGCCGATATGGACCGTATCGGGAGGGGGGACCATGGATATAAACGGGCTATTCGAACCGATCCTTCCTGGAAATTTCACTGTTTATGCCAATGTCTCGGGCATCGTCGGAAAGGCGGATATAACGATCTCGGTCGGAGCTCTCCATTCGCTGTCGATCGAACCAAGGGAAGTTAAGTTGACAACGGATGAATATGTTCAGTTCATTGCGTACGGAGAGGATTCAAGGGGCAACCTCATCGATCTTGAATTCCTCTGGGAGGTGACGGGAGGCGGGATTATGGACGAGACCGGGAACTTCACAGCGAGCAGACCCGGAACCTACATTGTATATGCCAATTCAAGCGGAATGTCCGTTCAAACCGGGATCACCATCGATCAGGGTAGAGTTTTCCGTCTGGAACTCTCGGCCAACAGAACGATGACCCATACCGGGGAAACTATCGCCCTGACCGCATCTGCATTCGACGAGGACGGCAACGAGCTGGATGTGGACATCTACTTCGCCTCGGAAGGGGAAACGATCTCACAGGAAGGATATTTTGCCTCCATGAGTGCAGGGACCTTCACCATCACAGCGGAATCCCAGGGGGTGTCGGATACGATCACGGTAACCGTGGAGGATGAACCGACCCCACCCGACGATGACGATACGGATGATGATGATGACGATGAGAAGGAGGTCAATATGCTTCTCATCCTGGTTCCGGCGGGGGGGATACTGCTTGTTGCCATCATCATTGCCCTGCTGCTCTTCCTCCGTTCGAGGAAAGGTGGTGAGGAAGAACCGGAAAAGGAAGAGGAGAAGGACCTCTATGCCGATACGCCGACACTGAAGGATATTTACTCGAATGAGGAGAGGTCCGGTGCTGCGTCCATTGAAAGCAGTGAGGACTGGTTCAAGGGATACCAGGACCCCGTAGAGGAAGAGGACAGTCTTGACTGGGACGAGGACCTGGAGGATTGAAGCAAGGGAAGATCGAACACAGCAGGTTTTTATTACATGCTTTGGTTAACCGTCCCCGATGTCGGACACCGGGGAGCATCATGAGATAGACCTCAACGATTTCGTGGAATACCACCGGTCATTCCTCTCCCGTTGCGCCGGGGAGGACGGGATGAAGGTGAGGTACCTCGCAACAGAGGAGGGGGATCTCCTCGTGAAGGTGCATTTCGGACCCGGGTCGATGGGGCCCCCGGGGCATGCTCACGGAGGCGCCATGGCCGCCGTACTGGATGAGGCCATGGGGATAGCGTGTTATTTCAAACTCCTCCCGGTGCTCACGAGCACCCTGACCATCAGATACCTCCGGATGCTCCCTCTCGGCACGGAGGCCCATATCACTGTGAAGGTGGAGGAGGGAGAGGGAAGGGATATACGGGTCCACGGGCGGCTCTTTGATCCGGTCTCCGATATTGATTTCACAACCGCTGAGGGCGTCTACAGGAAGGTCAGGCTCGACAGGATCGGCGACCATGCAAGGACGGTTCTCGAAAGGCTCGGTATGTGACCTACTCCTCCATCGATTCCATCAACGCCCGCTCCAGTGGGTGGATGTATTCTTCCTCCTCTTCCTCTTCCCTTTCGGGAGAGCGCAGGAAGAAGATAACGAACCCTATCAAGAACAGTATGACAACCACCGCGATGAGGGCTATGATGATACCGAGGTAGTCGTTCTCCCCCTCAACACCGTCATCATCTTCCTCATTATCATCATCAGGGCTGGTCCTTGCTTCAACCTTCACCTGAACCCCCCTTGCCTGGGAAGCACCCCACGGGTCCATGACCGTCAAAGTGACCTCGAATTGACCCAGAGTCGAGAAGGTATGTTTCAATTCTTCCCCGGGGAGCCATGGCTGGACAGCGCTTCCATCATCCCAGTCGATCGTGTAGACAAGCATCTCCCCGTCCGGGTCAGATGCAGGTGTTGCCTCGAAAGCGATCTCCTCGTTCACATGGTAGGGCCCCTGAGCGGAGATATCAAGGCCTGAGGGCGGCCTGTTGACGTTGAGCACAGTCACAATAAAATTGAAACCGTAGTATCCGTCAGCTTCCTTGTCCATGACCCACCCCAGTTCGAACTTGAAGGTCTCTGATTCGTTCTTCACCTCTATTCCCTTTACAATGGCGTACCTGGTAGATACATTCAGCATTCCTGGAAGCTTTCCGGGGTCCCTTAGATCGATGATGTAGGCCTCGGGAGCGTTCTCAAAGATGAAGTATACGGTCATCTCTTCCCTCTCAGGAATGGCCATGTTGATGTATCTGCCGTCGAACGGTATGGCAACGGTCTCATTGTTGAAAGAGACCCCCAGAAGGGCCGGGAGGGGTGGCAGGCTTATGTATATCGTCAGCGGAATCCGTTGAAGAGCTGAGCCGTTACCGTCGGTGATGTTCAGATAGGTTGCTATAAGCTCCGTCGAGTGATATGATTTCATGATCAGCGTACTATTTACAAGGACCAGGCCGCCGCTGGGCTGTTCCAGTCCGATGATGGCCCGGTCTCCATCCGCATCGGACCATACGATCTCACCCATGAAGGGCTCGCCGTGGTCCAGTTCGAATTCGAATCCGGTGTCGGTCCTGTTGTGTCTCGTTCCGTTCACAATTATGGCTTCAAGCACCGGAGGATCGTTCACAGGTTGAACTACCAGAGCGATCTCGAACTCGAAATACGGCGGCGGAGGGTCGTCATCGGTCCCGAAAATATTGTCCAGACCCGGGCTGTTCGCCCAACCGGTGAAAACCATCGTACCTGACCAGTCTTTGCCCTTTACTGAATTCACTGCGAAGGAGACCATTGTTGAGTTCGGCAGCGGTCCCAGGGAAGCAGACCAGGGAGAATTGTATCCCGATGAGCCCTGATCGATGTGAAAGTATATCACCGGATCATCGGGGTGTTGGATGTATTCCGAGAGGTCCAGGGCGTTGTGGAGAGTTTCATCCTCATAAGCATATACGGTGGGTATGGGCTTGATCAACCGTAACGGCTCATCGTATTCGGTGAGATCGATACCCTCGAGATCGAGCTCAATATTCATGTGGTTATTACGGTCCGTTATCTCGTGGATCTCATCATCGGGATCCAGCACTAAAGTGTAAGGGCCCCCGGCAGGCTCCTTCCAAATCCTTATCTCGGCATCTGAAACGGAAGGCAGGAGCCCGGAGGGAGCATCGAGTCTGCTCACACTCCCGCCTCCTATCATGACCTCGCCCTCATATAAAGCGAGTTCAACATCCTCGACTGGGGAGGAACCGATGTTGTGCACCAAAACGGTCACGATCCCCGCTTCCTTGTCGATCGAGATGATATTTTCTTCATCAAGTGCAGGGTCGGGCATCAACGGCCTGATACCTGACCCCCCCTCGTTCAGCTCGATCGACACGAGATATTCCACCTCGCCAGGGAGCACGAACTCAACCTCCTGACCTCTGGAGACGAAGTTAAAACCCGTCTCGCTCACGACCCGGTCCATGATCCCGTCCCCGTTCTCATCGGGACCGGTTTTCAGCAAGTAATTTCCCCCGATGTCAAGGGCCCAGGGCAGTATGGATGCATTTCTCTCGCCTTCGAAGAACCCGTATATGCTGATGTTCGCTGTCCCCGCATTTGCATCCCTCACGAAGGCTGCGAAGTCCCTTTCAAGCCCCGAATAGGTGAACTGCGGAGCGAGTAGCGCCCCGCCGATGCTTCCACCGGTAAAGATCAGGAAAGGGTTGGCCACGCCGATGAAGAGCGCCCTGTCAGTCGCAGAGGCTTCTGTCGTCATCAGCGGGTAGCATTTTCTGATGTAGTTGTAACCGTCAATGCAGCTATCCATGACGGTATTCGGCCTCCAGAGCGTTGAGCTCGGGCCGCTCCCGGCAAGCTGGTACCTGTCCAGGATGGACTGGTATGTGCTCACAGCTCCCTGGCCCAGGATCATCCCGGCCCACATCCTGCTTCCGGCATCGGGTCTCGGGTCCGGGTCATCGAGGTATTCCTTTGCAATCTCCGCCTCGAGCCGGAGAGGCTCGAGGAAGCTCAGGTTTCTCGTGGCCTCGAAGGCGGTGGTCAAAAGAGTTGTGATGTATGACTTGTAGCTCTGGGGGCTCCAGTCATAGTTCACGGACCCGGCCGGATGGCTTGCGGTATACCAGTTGGGCGAATCATGTCCGCCGATCTCGCCGTCCGGCCATCCGATCCCTGCCGGGATCACTCCGTAGGGTTTGTCCTTCTCCGTGGAAAGAGCTGCCTTCACCCAGCAGTCCGCCCAGTCAACGATCAGCTTCTGTATCTCCGGGTCGTTCGAGTACCACCAGGCCCAGAGTGCCGGAAGGACAGCCCTGAAATTGATCCAGGAATCCTCGGCCCTTACACCGGTCCCCACGGCCGTGGCTGACAGGTAATTGGACCTGAACTGCCTCCACCCCTTCTCGTTCTCGCCCATCCACAGGTCCCGCATCAGAACCGCTGTCTTCATGGAGAACTCCACCCACTTTGGGTTCCCGAAGTCGACAGCGATCATCATGGGAAGGGAATCCCCGGTGAGTTCGGCCGTATGCTCGGTGTCCGCCAGAGCCTGTGAATATCCGAGTTCAAGGTCGACCTGTTCGCTTTCGAGCATCCCGTCGACGAACCTTCCTGCCCCTTCCAGGGACTTGTCATCGGCACCCTCCGATATCAAAGCGTCGAATCCGAAGAGCCCTATCATCTCCACATCGTCTGTCCATCCCCCACCGAGATAACCGTTCTCCTGCATCCTGTGGTCGACCCACCAGTCGGTGATGTCGTACAGCCACCCTAGCTTCTCATGGATCAGGGATGCCCATTCCGGAGCATCCCCGTATCCTTTATTGTAATCCCGAAGCGCCCATACATCGTACTCGCCGGTTGTTGATATCACCGGGGTGGGAGTCTCCCAGGTTGGCGGCTCCTCTCTTGTTGTGTCGACGTACATTCTGATATACTTGTTGCCCGGGTCGAGATGCCTCAGGTTCTCCATCATCTCGAGGGCGGTCCCGGAAGCGGATGTCCATCGGTGCGGGTCAAGGTTCATGAGGCATCTTGCGGCCCAGAGCTGAACCTTGGGATAGAGGAAGCTTTCGGGTGGCACCATCCTCAGGAGGGTGTAGGCCTTGCTCGCCTCTATGAAGTGGTTCCTTGTCTCCACCTCGTCGTAGAGGACCCTCTCGAACTCGTACCTCAGCCCTCTGTTCGTGAGGTTGACCTGCCAGAGAAGCTCCGTCAATGCCCTGTCATCGAGGAGTTCCAGGTTCCCCGCAAGGTCCCACTCCACGGGTCCGAGTATCTCGATCTCCTTGTCGAGAGGCAGGGCTCCGGCAAGGATCATGCCCAGCTGGGACCTCGCAAGCCTGTTCCTTCCAGTGAGTTCCCTCTCCATTGCCCCTTTCCAGTGAATGAAGGCTCCCTCGAGGTTGCCGGTGTTCACTGCGGATAATCCGTTCAGGACCTCGCTGTCCGATATATCAGGATCCGCCTCGAATCCACCCTCATCCCGGTCCAGCGGGAAGTCCGGGAACGGGTATATCTCCATACCCAGGACGGAAGCGTTGCTGAACGGTCCGCCGATATACCTCCAGGGCCCCGTTCCGGTGGAGTATTTCTTCGTTCCCGTGGACATCCAGACGCTGTACGAGAAGGCCGGGTCCCTTGCACGCTCGTCCTCCAGAAGCTCCCGGTATCTATCGTCGTTCCCCGTGACATTTATCACAAGGTAGCCGTTTTCAACTTCCACTTTCAGATAATACGGGACAGCCATACCGTAGTTTGTGTAGATGATCCCGGGATCCCCTGGTGACGGCTGGAAATCGAAGTACATGGACCTGTGGACCGTATGAAAAGCGTCGGCACCCCGGACCAGCCATTTATCGTTCGCGGAGATGTTCATGGAATAGACCCCCTTCTCGAGGTCCCCGAGCCACACTATGGCCTGGTAGGTGCCGTTTTCGAGGTCCACCCTGAAGGAGACCTTCTCCTCTGAACGCAGACCGTCCATTGTCATGAGATCGTGGTATTCATCGAAAACCCATTTCCTCTGAAGCACAAATGGGCTTGGCTCCTGGAACCTTCCGGTCACCACGAACTCCTCAGCGGGTTCGAGGAGCCCGTACCCGGTCCTGTCGCTGTACATCGTCGATGACTGCACCAGTGTGCCCCCTTCCCCGAGATATGACCGGGAGCCGAAATCGAAGAGGAAGCTCTCTGCCGCCGTTATCTCTTCCTCCAATTTGTCATCGGTATCCTGCCGGGCGGTTGATACTACCGGGGAAAGTAAAAGCAGAAGCAGTACCGTCATCACCTTCGGTGATACCTTCATCATTGACACACCACCCCCAAAATCCAGGTCCGTGGTATTTAATGATGGGCTTTTGATGTATCAAATCATGCGGGAGGTCTCCCGCTCCGCCGTTTCAAGGGATAATATTCGTTTGGGTTTTCCATTGTTATCGGGACTTTCCAGAACAAAGAGAAATATCAGGAAGACCATATCGTTGACGGTATAGATATGTCTGCAGAACGGATATCCTTGGACACCGGACGGGTCAGGCGGGCCCTTGAAGGTACCTTGCCTCATTTGAAAAAGGCTACCCGGAGGGAAGAGCTCTCGGTGGAGAAACATTCCCTGGTGGAGAATACCGACAGGCTTACCATCGAAGAGGATTCGCTAACATCAGGCAACAGGGAATACATAGATTCGGTCATTGAGGAGTACACCAGTGACCTCCGGGATCTCGAGAGCACCCTCGAGGAGTACCGGAAATATCTTAAGACCCTGAGGTCCAGGGAGTTGGTGAGAGACTGATCTCATCTGGGAAACATCACGAAAACCCCGTTCCCGGATTGCAGTAATATTGTATTCCTTTACTGGCATCTTCCCATCACATTTATATATCATATAAAAAGACGCTCCAATATCGTTATATACCGACATCAAGGCTTGTTTTTTGGAGTGAACACCATGAACGGATTGTCCCGCATCGGTATAGTTTCCATGCTTGTCCTTGCATCATTTGTCCTTCTCCCGATCTCTGAAGTTGATGCATGGGAGCCGGCATCCGTGGATATCGTAATAGACGGCAATTCGGAGCTTGCAACCTCACCGATCGTCAGCAGGGGAAACGGATCCCAGGGCAACCCTTATGTCATCTCCGACCTTGATCTGGATTCCGGAACCCTCACGATCAGGAATACCGACGCATACATCATGATGAGGAATCTCACGGCTTCGTCCGGCGACGGGTATGCCCTCACTTTCTCGAGCGTCACGAGCGTCGTGATCAAGGACCTCCGCACGGATATGAGGGGCAAGCTGCTCCACGGGAGGAGCATGAGCCATCTTTCCATAGCTTCCTCGAGGGTATTGAACATTACCAGCTGGACAGTGAACATCGATGTGGATGAAATAGACTACCTGAAGGTCTCCGATTCCCTTTTCTCCGCCCTTGACACCACAAGGCATGCACACATGATAGCTTATTCCGACTGTAACGACAAGCATCTGGTGAACAATTCCTTTAACGGATATTCCGTCCTTCTTACCTATTACAGCGAGGGAGAGTCCGTGACAGGGAACCGGTTCCTCGATTCCTCTCTCGAGCTCGAGAACGTTACCTCCGATGCAAAGGTGGACGGCAACTGGTTCAATTCCACGATTCGGCCGGCACTGACCCTCAAAACCTTCTACGGGATCGAGATCGAGAGAAACTACTTTTCGAACCTTTACGGCATAAGCATCCTCTATGTCGTGGGCACTTCCCAGGAGAGGAACAGGGCCCACAATAACACCTTCGAGAACTGCGGTATAGGCATCCGCGCGAACAATCTGTATTCCTATTACGAGAGGATCATGTACTGGGACGTCTGCGACAATTACTTCCTGAACTCCTCCGGGTATGCAATAGACATGTATTACGGATACTACAACAATTTCTACCGCAACCGCTTCATCGCCAACGCGGGAACGGACTGGAACACCCCCGGCGACCAGGTGCATCAGAGCTTCAACTATCCCACATACAAGAACATGTGGTTCAACGAGGGATGCGGGAATTTCTGGGCCAACCACCGCACCCCGGACGTCGACGGTGACGGATTTGTGGATGTCCCCTACACATTCAGTGTTGGAGGCTCCGACGACATTCCCTGTTCCAATGAAAAGCTCGACAGGGAAAGACCATTCCTCCAGATCCTTGAGCCTTCACCGGGAGACAGCAGAAGGTCCTACCACAGGGTGACCTGGAACGCAACGGACGAATTGAGCGGGATACTGAAGCAGAGGATGATCGTCGACGGTTTCGAGACCATCGTCACGGGGTTCAATACAAGATCCCTGTTCCTCGAGAAAGGACCCCACAGGATCGTTCTGAACGTGACGGACGGGTCGCTGCTCTTCGATCAGACCTCCCTTGAGTTGAACGTGCTGGAAACGGCTGACGTCCTTTCCGTTATCTCCCACACAGATGGAGAGAACGTTCCAGAACCTTCCCAGAAATTGGAATGGTCCGTGAAATCCTATTTTCCGGTAAACAACCAGACCGTGACAGTGAACGGAAAAATGACATCCATCCCTCCCGGCAACAGGGAAGCGGACCTTGAACTGAAGGAAGGGCCCAATACGGTGAAGATCGCAATAGAGGATGACGGGGGTCTTTCAAGGGAGACATCCATGATAATTATCGTCGATACCCTGCATCCGCTGATAGATGTTCTCTCTCCCGTTCCCGGGTCTTACATCACGGGGGAGCTCGTCAATTTCAAATGGACCATCCGGGATGCCAATCCGGTTTTCAGGGTCGAGACCAGGATCGACGATGAACCGTGGAAGGACGATACAGACACCGTGGACATGAGCGTACTTCTCTCGGGGGGGGAGCACGTATTCCATATCAGGGCCGTCGACCTGGCGGGGAACATCGGTGAAAGGCATGTAACGTTCTTCAGGGAAAAGGACCCAGACCTAGTCATCACCTCTCCGGCGGACGGCCACGTCACGAGGTCATCGACAGTAACGTTCACATGGACCTATTCCGGAAGCTTCAACTGGACGAAGGCATACATTCGTGTGGGTTCCACATCACTCTTCCAGGATATCGGGGGGGCAAAAAGCGTGGATGTCGTGCTTGCCCGGGGAACGAGGGCCTCCGATGAAGGCCCGTATGAGATAGCGATCAAACTGGAAGACCCCTTCGGGAACACTCTGTCCGATTCCGTAACGGTGATCAAGGACAACACCGATCCAAAGGTGGCCTTCATCCAACCGGAGGATTTCCCGAACACCAACAGAAAGGATATCGAACTGAGGTGGAGGGGTATCGATGACTGGGGAATATCATCCTACTCCATCTCGGAGAACAACGTTGACTGGGAGGAGATCGGGAGCATCGAGAGCTACAATATTACTCCCGTCGAGGGTGACCATACCTTCCGGGTAAGGGCCAAAGACAACGCGGGAAACAGCGCCGAGGGCTCAATATCCTTCCATGTTGACTGGACAAAACCCAAGATCTCCATCGCCTATCCTGTTGAGGACTCTATTCAGAAGGACCCGGAAGTGATGTTCAACTGGGATGCCAGCGACATGTCGGATATCGTCAGTATCACGCTCGATATCGACGGGCTCAAGAGAACGGATGTAACGGGTCTCTCCAGTATAACGAGGACGATCGTGGTCGAGGGACCCCATACCGCTGTCCTGACCGTGACGGACATCTGCGGGAACAGCAGGTCGGTGGAGGTTCATTTCACGGTTGATCTGATACCTCCCGTATTGAACTGGGTCGATCCGCCCGAAAGCATCGTTGACAATGGAATGTTCGATATCCGGTGGTCGATCGAGGAGGCTGTCGGAATATCCGTTCTCGTGATCGATATTGACGGCGAGGAAACCGGGATTGATTCCGGGGACCGGAACGCTTCCATGGACCTCGGTGAAGGCGAGCATACCATAACCATCAAGGCCGAGGACATGTCCGGTCGGACCGCATCCCTTCGGACCGTTGTCACGGTTGACTGGACCCCTCCCGTCATAGAGTTCGACCTCGATAGATGCCGGGTGGAGGAAGACAGGGCCATAGTCCACTGGACCCTCATCGATGTGGTTTCCACAGTTGACCCGGATGAGGTCTGGATATCCATCGACGGATCGGCCTACGAGACGGTTCTGGAGGAAGGCCGCTTCGTTACGAACTCGCTTTCACCGGGCGACCACAATGCGATCCTCCGGGTCAGGGATGCCGCGGGCAACACCCGGGAGGAGGTCTGGGGGTTCACCATCGAGGGGGAAGCCGCATCGGATGGGCAGGGAGGGGTCTCAGGATCGATCATCATTGCTATCTCTGTTGCGGTGCTTTTACTTGTAGCAAGCGGGGCTGCGGCCGCCGTGATCTTCAGCAGGAAAAGGAGATCGGAGGAAGAAAGAAAGAGGAAGGAAGCCGCAATGATCAAAAGGCCGGGTCAGCTCAAGATGTCCATACCGGCTCCCGCGGTACCTGCGGGTCAGCCACTGCAGCAGTTGAAGAGCGCTCCGGCACCCGAGACAAATGTGGTGGAGACAACGACGGGTGTTGGCTATATCAGACCGGAGAGCAACGGAAAGGCCAGGGATCAGAAGTAGACATTGTAAAGTGTCCCGTACTTGTCCTTCAGGTAGTCAATGAAATGATCCGCGTTCAGGTGCTCCCCCGTGACGATCTTCACGAGCTCGGATGCTGGATACAGTTTTCCCTTCTCGTGTATGTTTGCCCTCAGCCAGACGAGGGCCGTTCTCAGGTCGCCCTCGGATATCAGCCTCTCGATGTCGGGATGCTGTTTCTTCATGGCATTGTAGAACTGGGCCGAATACAGGTTTCCAAGGGCATAGGTGGGGAAATAGCCGAACACCCCCATGGCCCAGTGGATGTCCTGCAGACATCCCTCCGAATCCGTTTTGGGACGGATCCCCAGATATTTCTCGTACAGGTCGCTCCAGGCCTGCGGTATCTCCTTCACCGAAAGCTTTCCCTCTATCATGTCGATCTCGATCTCGAACCTGATGATGATGTGGAGATTGTACGTGACCTCATCCGCCTCCACCCTTATAAGGGAAGGTTTCACGGTGTTGATCGATCTGTGGAAATGCTCGAGGGTCATGTTGGAGAGGCCAGGGAACGCTCCTCTGAGAAGGGGGTAGTAATGCTTCCAGAAATGGATGGACCTTCCTATGATGTTCTCCCAGAGCCGTGATTGTGATTCATGTATGCCCAGCGAACAGAATTCCGCCATGGGAGTGTTCTTGTACCGTATATGAAAACCCTGCTCGTAGAGGGCATGCCCTCCCTCGTGTATGCATGAGAAAAGGGCAGGTCTCGGGTCATCCAACATGTAATGCGTTGTGATCCTGACGTCGTCGTTGGACCCGATGGTGAACGGATGCTCCGACGAATCGAGTCTGCCCCTTCCGAAGTCGTATCCCATATCCTCCAGTATCGAGGTGTAGATCCTCTCCTGCGCCTCGGGGGCGTATTTGCCCCATTTCATATTCATCCTGTTGTCGGCCTTGAAATCCGCAAGTTTACGCACCATGGGTGCCAGTTCTTCCCCGAGCCTGTTCAGAACCTCTCTCACCTGTCCGGTCGTGGTGTAGGGTTCGTACTCCTCGAGGAGCGCGTCGTAGGGAACATCGGGGTAGCCGACCTTTTCCGCGAGCTCCTTTTTTAGCTCGAGCATCCTTGTCAGATGGGGAGAGAAGATATCGAATCGATCCTTCTTTTTTGCCTCAACCCAGGCCTGTGTTGAAATAGGCTCGAGCCCGGCGATCTCCGCTTCAAGATCCTCGGGGATCGCTGTTTTTCTCCTGTGGAGTCTCTCGATCTCCCTCACCATGGCCGACTTCACGGGGTCCAGTTCGACCTTTCTCAACTCCCCGAGAAGCTTCCCCACCTTCTCCGATGTGATCAGTCGGTGGGATATCTGGGAGAGGTATGCCATCTGGGCTCCCCTGTCGGCGGCGGCACCAGGGGGCATGTATGTGTTCTGGTCCCATGAGAGGATGGAACCGATACTGTTTACCTTTGATACCTCGGCATAAATACTCAAGAGATCCACCAGCGGCTCCATGCTGAACACCCATCAATATGGAAAGGGTCCTGGTTCATAAGGTTTTTTTAAAAATATATCAAAAATCATCACTGCAATGTTCCTTTGCGCATGTGATACTCCCTTGGAACGGACCTTTTCGGAGACCGATGGGGAACAGAGCTCAACAAGCCTTAAATAATGCCTCCATGCGGATATGGGTTTTTGAATGTCCTTTATATATCCTTGTATAAATATGTTGTAATTGCTGGGAACGAAGAAGGATCGTGTTGATATATGTCCCCTTTTCGAAGCTCATGCACCAAGGAAGGAAGCGGAGATGCATCTGGAACTCGAATAAGCCCCTGGTTGGGATAGCCATTTGTAGAAGGACCGGAACGGGTCCGTGCTCTCTCCGCCGTTGGTTCACCCGGACGGACCCGTTCACTTTTCCCATGGGGAAAGGGAAATTCATAATAATCGCAGTTGCCATCACTTCCATATGGGATCCGGGAAGGGGAGACATGCGGGGACCGCTGTCCTGTCCATGGGTATTCTGGCATGGGTAATGATATCGCTTCTGATAGTGCCCTTTCATCAATTCATCACCACAGACGGGGCCCTGGCCGCGGAGAACCTCACGACCGAACCCATGGATATCAGGGGCAACGGCCAATTTTTGATGGAAGCCACACTCAACGATTGGCCCGGTTCCGGAACGGAGGGGGATCCCTTCATCATAGAGGATCGGTTGTTCGACCTCGTTTACCAGGGGTCGGGGTATTACGGCTCCCCCGCACTTCTCATAAAAGATGTCTCGCTTCATTTCGTCATCAGGTCGTGCACCTTCGGCCACGAGAAGGAGGAGGACGAGGACTATACCTGGTATGTACTGATGATCTACAACTCCACCCACGTTACCCTGGAGGACAACACCATATGGGGAAATATCCACAGGGGGCTTGCCGTTATCAATTCTCCCTCCCTCAAATTGAAGGGTATCCGGGTAATGGAAGGTTCCATCATACTCCGTTCAACCAGTTTCGAAAATTACACGGGGTACGTCTTAGAGGACAATCTGGTCAAGGGCAAGCCCTATGAATTCATTTTCAACCGCACAGGGGATACCATCTCGGGCACCAGTGGCAAATATACGATCGCCTATTCCGAAGATGTCACCGTGAAGGACCTCGAGGTGGAAGACATGGATTCCGCCGTGGAGCTCATTCACTGCACCAATTCCACGGTGGAGGGCTCGGAGTTTTTGAATTGCTCCGTCGCGGGAATACTCACCAGCGGTAGCACCGACTGCATTCTGCGGGATAACACCTTCAGGGACTGCGGTCTGAACGGGATTCTGATGGAGGATACCCGGGATACTCTGATCGAACGAAATACCATCCGGGGTTCGGAGGAGGACGGGATCTACGCTACAGGATGCAGGAGGAATACCATCCTGGAAAACGAGATAGAGGAATGCCTGAACGCCGGTATCTGGCTCATAGAAGGGGATTCCTCGGAGATCATTGGCAATCAGGTATCTGGTTGCCGGGGTGAGGGGATCATGCTGGAGGACTCCCGCGGATGCTCTATCGACGGGAACGACTGCATGAACATAAAGAGTCCCGGGATACACCTGCTCGGTACGTCTGACACCACGGTGTCACGCAACAACGTTGCATGGGACCTCTGGAGTGATGACTACTACGACGGGATATACCTGAAGGATTCTTTGAACAATTCGATCAACAACAACACCGTTACAGGTATTCCCGACGCAGCAATATTGTTGCGCAATTCATCCAGTAATTCGGTGAAGGACAACCGGATGATGGGAAATGATGGTGCCGGTATAGTTGCGGATGACGGATCGACGGAGAACCTAATGGCTTTCAACGTCATGAAGGACTGCGAGAGCGGGATACTCCTTTCCGATGGATCTTATGACAATATCATACACCATAACGATATCATCAACATCTCCGAAGATGATGGATATGACACAACCGGAAAGAACCAGTGGTGGGACGGAGTTGATGAAGGCAACCACTGGTCCGATCATCTCGAGAGGTATCCGGAATCGACAACATCTGATATGATCACATGGAACGAGGACCATTCCATCGATTCCGGGACCAGCGGTTCCGCAAAGGATCCCTACCCGCTGATATTCCCGGTGAATCTGGAAGGGGAAGGGTTCCTTGACGCGACCAGGGAATGGGGGATCGGATCCGGGGACGAGATATACTTCATGTGCATGATAAAGGACAGCACCGGGATCGATGGTCCAGAAGTCGATATCGGTCTGGACGATAGGAACTTTTCCGAAAGCAGCATCGACCTCACCCTGGACGAGAGAGGTTTCTTCAGTGCTCTGTTCACGATACCCTCCAACTTCGCCGGGTGGCTCACATACAGTTATAGATATTCAAGAGACGCACGGGAGATCGTCCATGGACCGTTCGAGGTCCCTGTGGTGGACGGTGAGGACCCTGTCGCCGATGCGGGGGAAAATATCATTGTGGAGGGCGGTATTCCCTTCGTTCTGAACGGTAGCCGCAGCACCGACAACGTCGGGATAGTGAGCTTTGTCTGGGATATGGGATACGGCTATCCGGACCTCGAGGGTGAGGTCGTTCAGTATGTCATCTACAGGGAATTCTCGAGGGAGATCACACTCACAGTCTATGATGAGGAGGGCAATAGTGACAGGAACAGGGTCTACCTCAAAGTGTTGTGGGAATCCTTCGAGGCAACGGTCGGGCCCGTATTGGATGCGGAGGCGGGGGAGCCTCTCGATGGTGTCCGCGTTCAACTCCAGGTCGAAAGCACGTTCGTGGAGGAGTGGACGGGACGCAACGGCATCTGCTATCTCTATCTCTCCCACGAGTTCAGGGGGAAGACAGTGAACGCTACTTTTTACAAGAGCGGTTACGATCCCGTTAATCTTCCCCTCAACTTCAGCCGGGAAGGCGAGGTCGAGACGGGGGAGATATATCTCGGGAGGATCGATGAGGGGAAACTCGGGCCAGATGATAACAACGGGTCAGGTCCAGTGTTCGCCCTGGTGCTGTTCATCCTCCTCCTTGCAGCGTTCACGGCCATCATCTATCTATCCATAAGAGCAATACCTCGAGGGGCCCTTGAAGGGCCTTTAGAAGGAGGTGACGGATCGGAAATTTCAGCCCCGGAGGCTGATCCTCGCCGGCCCACCGGGGACCGAATGGTAGAGAAGGACCCCTGATCCACCGGACCTTTTCACCCTTCCCCCTGTCTCGAGGTACCGGATGTGCGCAAGCGCCTCCCCAAGAGCGAACCATTTCTGCATGATCGGAAATTCATCGAAGCTTCGATAGGTCATATCCCAGGTCATCCGCGATGCGATGCTGAATGCATCCATCTCGCTGCTGCCGAGGATATCGAGGACCTCGGCCGCTCTCTCCTCGTGATGACGTATGAGCTCCTCCATCCTGGCGTGGGGCCCCCCTATCATCGACCTGTGACCTGGGAGGGCAAGGTCGATGTCGAGCTCCCATATCATCCTCAGGGATCTCATGTAATCCGAGAGCGGGTCCTCTTCCTCGACCCAGTGGGAGATGTTTGGGGTGATATCCCCGAGGATATGGTCCCCGGAAAAGAGGAGTCTTCTCTCCCTTTCCAGAAGACAGTTGTGACCCCTGGTGTGGCCAGGGGTATGTAAGACCTCGAGCTTCAGGGAGCCGACCTCGATGATATCCCCGTTTACCGCAGGACGAATTTTCATGGGCCCCAGAGGCCCGTACTTGTAACCCGGATGCCTGCTTATGGCATCTTTGGGGTCCGGGTTCGGAAATCCGTTCCTTACGGCAAAGGAGTGCATCCGGTCCCAGTATCTACTCTCCTTTATATCCTCTATATCCCCGGGCCCCATGAGCACATCGGTCTTTCCACCGGATACGTACGGGGCAAGACCAAGATGGTCGGCGTGGAGATGCGTCACGAACACATCCGTGACGGAGAGATCGATATCGAGCTCCCTGAGCTCCCTGTCCATCACATCGATGCATTCGGGTCTGTTCATTCCCGCGTCTATCATCAGGTTTTTTTCCTCTCCGATGACAAGATAGGAATTGATCGACCTGAGAGGATTTCCGGGAAGCGGAAGCTCGATCCTGAAGATCCCCTCATCGATCTCCTGGACCATGACCCCCCCATGAACCGGTACGATTTAAGACTTCCCGGCCGCGTGAAGGGATCGCGAGACGTCATCGATTTATATCAAAGGGAGCATTTCCCGAAGGGGGAATTGATGATGTGTGGATGGTTCAGGAACAGGAAGGAAGTTAAAAGAAAGCTCGATGCAGCAAGGGAGAGATACGGCATCTCCACGGAGGACCCCTTTGCCGCATCCATACTGATGGTGTACAAGGGCTTTTCCGGTCTTGTGGCGACCAGGGGGCTGATAAGGCATCTCTCCGAGACGCCGAGGCAGTTCTGCATCAGGGTCTCCGCCATTCCCACCGTGAACACGGATGCTCTCTTCGGACTGCTGGAGGTGACCGAGAAAGCGCTCTACAGCAACGGGAAGATGACGGACGATCAAAGGGATATGGCCATAACATGCTCCAGGGCCATCGAGCATTCCCTCCCCCTCGATTCGGCAGGGACGGTGATCGAGGTCCCGAAGAAGGCCTCGCCGTCTATCGTCGCCCCGCCATATCAGAGCGAGACCTACACGGAAAGCGAGTATCCCATGAAAAGCTCCCTGAGAATGGATGAGGAAAAGGATACCGTGGGGCTCATGGACCTCTACGAGGGGTCGAGCATATACCTCTCGAAACCCGTTTCCCGGTATATTTTCGAGATACTTTACAGGACCCGGGAAGTGTTCAGGATCCCATCCACGGATATCAGGAGGTCGGCAGCACTGATCACCGAGCTTTCCAGGGTCAAGTCAACGGTCGAGAACAGGTTTTATCTGGTGCCCGATGATATAAAGATCGCATCCATGGATGTGATTCCCCACGAATACGGGATAGACAGGGATAACGTCCGGGAACTGCTGGATTCCGTCCAGGCCCCTTTCATAGTGTTCAAGCATGAGATCGGGTGAATCCTTCCGTTTCGCTGATGGGTCATATCGATGACCATAATCGTGAAATATCGGTTCCCTCGTTGTTATGAATGTTTTTGCATCGGAGATCGTCATTTTCTGTGCATGAGATCGGGGGTTCATGATGGAGCTTAAGAACAGGAAGGTCATCATTGGAGCTGTGGGTTCTATCCTGGTCATAGCTTCCATCCTCGCTGCGGTCAGCCTATCCGGTGGAGACGATGAGGTAGTTGAGATCACCATATCGGATATCCTGAACTCCACCTCTGTCCAAAGGGGAAGCGATGTCCCGATCATTGCACCGGAGGAGGAACCTTTCCTTGCCCTTGCCGCGACCCCCGTGGCCTGCTGGTATGACATCGGCGCTTCCGGAGAGAATGCATACGGCCTCAGGCCCCTTATGATCTCCTCGGGAGGTTTGCTCGACGACCCCCAAAACCGCTTCCTTGAGAATGCAGGCAATTCGGGAGTCCAGTGGATCGGAGCCCTCACCAGCGGGTCGGGTCAGAACACTCTCCTCGGAGAGATCACGATCGGGCTTGCACTTGACACGTATCAGACTGCGGCCGGAGCCCTTGTCATCACGGACGAGCAGGAGCAATACGAGCTTGCGGTGGTGGCGGCCCCCATGACCAGCTACCTCAACATTCCCCTGATAGTGAAGGACGACAGGATGGGTTGGAGTAAGCTGTCGTCGGCCCTCGAGGAACTGGATGCGGATTACCTCATCGCACTGGGAGATGCCTCCGGGAGCATCGCCTCCAATCTGGGGGGCAGGACGATATTACTCGAGGACCGTCTCGAGGTCCAGGATGCGGTGATGCAGATCGTGAAGGCCCGTTTCGGACGTCTCGATCACGTGACCCTCACCAACCCCGAGGACATCGTCGGACCCGATGTGCTCAATTCGGAAACGGAAACATTCACCCGGGAGGTCAACAATCTGAGGATCGAGACCGGGGCCCTGGGCGGAGATATCGTAGGTGAATCCACCCATCATTTCACGTTTTCGGTTCCCGAAGGGATCATCGACATCGGGGCTTCCATCAACTTCACCAGGGTGGAGGCCTCGTTCCTCGACCCCTTGAAGGAGCCCATAGAGGTGGAACCGGTGATCTATGCGACCCTCAGGGACGGGGAAGGCAGACTTGCAGCCTATGCACCGAGCTTCAGCTTTGAGCTGGGAAAGGACTATCTGGAGACCCTGGTGATCGATTCCCCGGGGACGTACGATCTCGAGGTGAACGTTTTCTACGGCATCGACGGTTTCAATACCTATGCAGGAACCGAGCTCAGCCTTTCCCGCATAGATGCCGATTACGAGGTCTCTGTCAGGAAGGATTCCCTGGGATCGCCCCACAGGCCGATGTACAGGGACCTGTCCATGATGGGACCCTACCTTGCAGCATCCCACGGAGGGATCGTGCTGGCTGATCCGAGCTTCGAGATGACCTCCGAGGATTACAGGGAAGCGGCAAGCGGCCTATCGACAGGTCCCAGTTACGATACTTCCATCCATGAGCACATCGATCAGAGGGTCATGGAGAACGTTGCCGTCCTGCAGTCCACGATCGAAAGGATGAAGGATTTCGATCTCCATGACGATTATATCAATGGACCCGCATGGCTTGCAATACTCGGCGGTCCGAACATGATCCCCCAGTATTACGAACCAAAGGAGGCAAGCTGGGTAGAGGACCCCATCTACGGGGTAGGATGGCCCACCGATGTCCCGTACAGCCTGGACCTCCAGCTTTCCACCGCGAGGGTTCTTGGTGAGGACGTCGGGGATGTTTCGGCCCTCATATGCCGCACATTGTTCTACGAGGATTACACGGAGGGGCACACGCGGATGATAAAGGAGCAGTACGGCTCCGATGAGGAGTGGGGAGCCAACTTCCATTTCCTGGCGGGCGAGATGGGAGGAAGGACGGGATGGTTCTTCTGGCAGAGAGAGTTCTCGTCCGAGGTCGAGGAACACGGTTTCCATTCGGAGGAATACCTTCAGAACTACGAGAACGACAGGCAGACCATGGAATACCTCGGAGCCTACGAGAGGGCGAACTTTCTCGACCTCATGATGCACGGCAACTGGTACTGGTACGTCCCCGAGCTCAATGGACTGGATTCCTACAGCACCGGAGTGAAGAACAGCGATTTGAGGAAGTCCCCGGATGAATGGGAGCTGGGGCCAAGCGTGGTTGTGACGGGTTCTTGCATACTTGGCAGGATAGACAATGTCCCCCCCTTCGAGTCCATGACCATGACCTTCTTCCATGCCGGCGTCAACGCCTTCTTCGGGGCCACAAGGTCCACGGGGAGCGAGGCAAAGGCCGGAACCGTCGAAAGGACCCTTCTCTACGAAGATGTCAGCATCGGGGAGGCCCTCAGGGCGGACAAGAAGGAGAACACGGAGCCCGCAGCATACTGGGTCCGTAACCTCTTCGGGGACCCGGCCTTCAACCCTTTTGAGCCCGAGAACGGATACTCGGACCAGGGGAGGCCTGTAATTATCGTGGAGCAGGCAACCTGATGATGATATCCGGCCCGGTGTCCTCTCATGTTCTCTGTTTTGGCCCTTCCGGGTCAACCTTTTATAATAGTTAGGGAAGGGTTCCAATCCCTTTATTTGTATTATATTGCAATATCATCCCCATGGGCCAAAAAGGTCTGAAAAACGCATCTACCTCTATCATATTGATGGTTGCGGTGATCCTTCTGTCATCCGGTCAGGGGACCTCACAGGAGGATATCATCGTTCTGGGCCCTTACGATACAGGAACCGAGGTCCTGCTCAACGATCCGCGGATCGTATTCGACACATCCCCTCTGATCGGGCTCTGGGAAGAGGGTTACGTGAAGGTTCCCGGGGCGGAGCCGCCCGCGGACACACTCTGGTTCTCCGATGGTCCCTTCCTTTACCTCGGTCATTTCAATTCCGATCTCGGTGTCGAGGTCAGATGGGAGAACCTAACAGGTCTCCTTGAGGAGAACGGGGTCAGGGATCATTCACTGGCGGGTTTCAGCGTCTCCATAGTGGTCCCATGCACGGTGGAACTCGAGAACCACACTCCCGGCGGGGACATCGGATTCACACCTGACATGGAAATGGATATCGATTCCATCAACTGGAACAGGGCCATGAAGGAAGAACTCGAATGGCTGATATCGATCGGCGTTATCTCGGGACTGGATCAAGCAGGGATCGAGAGGATCTCCTCCCTCTCGGACCGGGGCAACATGGGCCCGGACCACCGGGTCATCTTCCATCACAATACCAGCTCATGGGAGCTCTACGACACGACAGGTCTCCCCGGGTTACCGTTATTGTTCGGCCCCCCCTCCCTCCATACCCGTTCGGAGTTCCCCGATTCCGTCGCACCATCCCCCGATGGTGATGAGGAGTTGTTGTCAACCGGTCTCATCATACTCGCTGCCGCATCCTTTTCGGTGCTTGCCGTGCTTGGCTCCCTCTTCTATTACAGGACGAGCAGAATTGTCAGGATAAACAACGCCCGCAGGAAGCTCATCTACGAGTTGATACGCCTGAACCCGGGCATTCATTTCAGTGCTCTCATGAACGATCTCGATCTCAAGCCCGGGGTCACCTCCTACCACATCAACAAGCTGGAGAAGGCGGAGCTGATAAAATCCTACCAGGACGGGATGTACAGGAGATTCTACCTCTTTGAGGACAGGGTGGAGATGAAGATAGCCCTGAGCGACCTGCAGAAGATCATAGTCCACACCATAAGTGAGGAGCCGGGAATATCCCAGATCGACATATCCCGGGCCATCGGAAAGAGCAAGGTGGTCATCAATTATCATGTGAGGTTCCTCCGCGACCTCGGTCTTCTTGTTATGGAGAAGGACGGAAGGGAGACACACTGCTTCCTGACCCCCCAGGGGACACAGTTTTCCGGAGCCTGAAATATTTTTACTGTAATGGAAACTGCCCCCCCCGTTGAACATCTTTACCACAACGGTTTAATAATTGTATTCGGCCCCTACCAGGGCTGTTATAACCCCGTCTTTCTGGTTCACATACATCGGAAGTGATAACTTGAAAGATGCAGTGATGAAACAACGCACCGCAGGTATTTTCCTGCTCGCGGCAATGATGCTCACCTCTTCCATGATGGTGTTCATCCTCTCGGGAGCTTCCGGGACAGGGGAACCCTGGACCCCGGACGGGTTTTACGAACTCATGGACCGGCACAGGACCGGCGCTTTCGTGGAGAACGGAGGACAGTGGGACGATGATATCCGATTCGCCGCCAGAACCTCATTCGGTCATATCGCCTTCGCCGATGATCGCATACTGTTCGACCTCATGCCGAACGCAGCCGGGATCGATGACACCCTGCCCTCTGCGGGGTCCATGGTGATAATGGACTTTCACGGAACGGGTGGTGTAATGCCGCAGGGCAGGGACCCGCTGCCGACCAGGACCAACATCTTCCACGGGACCGACCCCGAAGGTTGGGGAACAAACCTTAGGAGCTATGGAAAGATAGTCTACGAGGACCTGTGGGAGGGGATAGATCTCGTATACGATTCCGATCACGACCGGATAAAGTACGAGTACAGGGTCGCACCATGGGCCGACCACGGAGAGATCTCCTTTAATTTCCGGGGTCTCGAGGACATCGAGGTGATGGAAAGGGGTCTCGGTATGACTGCGGAGAACGGGATGAGGATCCTCGACGACGGACTGTTCTGCTACCACGATCGCACACCCGATACCGGGCTTCATTCCGGTTTCATCATCAGAGATGACGGCACCATCGGGTACCGGGTGGAAGGAAGGGTGCGATCCGAGACCCTCGTGATAGACCCCGTGATCTATTCCACATATATCGGCGGGTCGAACTCAGAGTATGAAACTGACATGGCCATTGACGGATCGGGAGCATGTTACCTTGCCGGGTCGACCTGGTCCTTCGATTTCCCGACGACAGCCGGTGCCTACAGCACACGGGTCGCCGGGGAGAACGACGGTTTCGTGATGAAGATCCGTCCCGACGGCTCCTCTCCCGTCTATTCAACGTTCATCGGGGGATCGGGCTATGACAGCATCTGCTCCATTGCCCTGGACCAGAACGGGAATGCCTATATTGCTGGCCAGACGGAGTCAACGGATTATCCTGTCACAAAAGGCGCTTTCAACGAGACCCTGAACGGAACCGGTCAGGACCTGGTCGTGTCGAAGCTCGACCCTTCCGGCTCCCGGATGGTGTACTCCACATACATCGGAGGCGACAGCTGGGAGAACATGAACCAGAAGGGGTGCATCGCCGTTGACAGCAGGGGTTGCGCATATATCATCGGTTCATCAAACTCCAGGGAATTTCCGGTGACGGCGGATGCCTTCGACAAGGAGAACAACAACACCCAGGGGGGAGGGGACTGGGAATGGGTCACTAGCAAGGTCGTACTGGTCAAGCTCAAAGCGGACGGTACCGGCCTTGAATACTCCACCTATCTCGGGGGTGAGATGGACGAATATGCCTACGGGTTGACCCTTGATGATGAGGGAATGGTATGGGTGCTCGGCACGACCGGTTCCGCCGATTTCCCCGTGACAAAGGGCGCATTCGACACATCGCTTGATTCCTGGTCCTCCGAGCTCTTCGTGGCAAGGATCGACATTTCGGGGTCCTTGATCGTTCATGCAACCCTGCTTGGAGGATCGTTCGACCAGACCGCCACCGATATCGAAATAGACAGCTCGGGAAGGCCCTATATCTGCGGGTGGACGGGCTCGACCGACTTCCCGGTTATGGACAATACGTATCAGCATGAGCTCAACGGCTGGAACGACATTTTCGTTACCGCATTCGACCCCACACTCTCGACACTTTACATGTCGACCTTCATCGGAGGCTCGGAGGGGGAGCAGGCTTACTCCCTTGATCTCGACAATGAGGGTAATGTTATGATAACCGGCTCCACGGCTTCAGCGGATTATCCCACCATCGTGACCCATACCATACCAAAGGAATCCGATGATGGAAGCATCCTGATATCGGTACTTGACCCTCTGGGCAAGGAATTGCTCTATTCCACCCTGGTCGGCGGGGTCGCCGCACCCCGTTTTCCGGAGGACGTGGGTTTCAATATATTCAATACGGGTGAGAGACGGGTCGTGATATCGGGATATTCCGACTGCAGTGACTTTCCCGTGACAGATGACGCCTACGACGATACCAGCAACGGCGAGGGTGACCTGGTGCTCTTCGAATTCGATCTCTCCCTTCCTCCATCCGCTCCCGGGAATGTATCCCTCTTCCAGGGTGACGGATTTCTGAACCTGACCTGGGAACCACCCGTGGAAGACGGAGGCATGCCTCTGCTGGGTTACATAGTATACCGGGGGCAGAGAGAGGATGATCTGACGGTGCTGAACAGGACCGGGAAAGAGCTCTTCCTCAACGACACGGATGTTGACATGGGGAAGGTCTACTACTACACGGTCAGGGCCTGCAATCTCGTCGGAACCGGTTTGCCCGGAGATATTGTCAGCTCGAAGGCGGCATGCTCTCCCACCCCTCCCCAGTTCTTCCGGCTGGCAAGGGGGAACGGATGCATTAAGCTTGCATGGGAGGCCCCGGTATTCGACGGGTCCTACAGCCTCGATGGGTACAGGATATACAGGAGTTCGGACGGCTCCGATCTCGAGGTGAGAGAGATCGAGGCCTTCAAGCTGGAATACAGCGATAAGGAGGTCGTAAACGGCGTGAACTACACCTATTACATGACCACCTGGAACTTCATCGGCGAGTCCCTCTCGACCCCCTGTCTCTGGACCATACCGCAGGGGTGGCCATCCGCACCAGAGAATGTTGCGGTCCTGAACGGAAGCGACAGCGTGACCATAACCTGGGAGGAGCCCGAGGATGACGGCGGATCCCGTGTCCTTTTCTACCGTATCCACATCGGTCTCGAGGCGGGCGGGACCGTCCACTGGAGATACGATGAATCACTCCTGACGGAATACGCGGACCACCTCGTGGAGATAGGTAAAGTCTATCGCTATTACGTTACGGCCGTGAACTCCGAAGGGGAATCACAGCCATCCGCGGAAGTTATGGGACGCCCTCAAATGGAGCCAACCTCTCCGGAGAACGTCCAGGTCTCGGAGGGCGATGGATATCTGATAATTACCTGGGATGCCCCGTCTTACCTGGGCGGGCTCGAGCTGGAAGGTTACAGGCTGTATCGCTCAGAAGCCGGAGAGGGGTTCCAGATGATAAGGGAGCCTTCCTTCGATGAAGGGCTCTTCAAGGACAAAGACGTGGTGAACGGAAGGACATATTCTTACAAGGTGTCCGCATGGAACTCCTTCGGAGAGTCTGAGCCTTCCGATCCCGTGACCGCAACCCCGGCGGGCATTCCGGGAGAGCCGACAGGCGTTACAATTACAGCCGGGTCCGGTTCCATCGAGCTCTCATGGACCGCACCCGCCTCGAACGGCGGGGCACCCATCATCGAGTACCAGGTCCGGAGAAAGGCGGATGACGGGACCTTTGCCATCATCTCCAGGGTCGGACCGTCCACCGTCTCCTTTACAGACGGTGATGTGGAGCCAGGGGTCGAGTACACCTACCGCGTGAAGGCCGTGAACCGGATCGGTCCCTCGAACGGGGACGATGAGGTCGCGATAATTGCCCGGGGCATACCTGCTTCGCCCACCGATATCGAGGTCAAATATGGTGACGGCCATGTTGAGGTCTCATGGACGGCTCCCGCGAACACGGGAGGATGCGATCTCACCGGATACAGGATCATGAGGACGCAGTCCGGTATGGAAGGATCCCCGATGATCGTGGGAGCGGATGTGACGAGCTTCCTGGATGAGAGCATCGTTTACGGACAGGCCTACATCTATGGTGTTACCGCCCTGAACCAGCACGGCGGGTCCCCCCAGGCAAATTCCACCTCGATAATCCCCTACGGGGCCCCGTCGGCACCTGAAGACCTGGTCCACGAGACCGACGGGATGGATGTCCGCCTCTCCTGGTATGCGTCCGGAACCGACGGAGGATGCTGCATCGAGCTCTACAGGATATACAGGTTGAAGGATGGAGGGTCAGAAGAGCACATCGGAACGGTGGAGGGGGACCGTTTTTCCTACACCGACCACCCGGTAGAAAGCGGCGATTACACCTACAGGGTATTGGCCGTCAACTCGATCGGAAAATGCAGCGATTGCGCCGAGGTCCAGGTAAAGGTCTCCGGTGAGAGCTCCGGAAGCTTCATCGAGGAGCAGATCGGCCTTCTGGTGACGGTACCTCTGATAGTCATCCTCATCATCGTTCTTCTCCTGGTGATGGCGAGAAAGAAGGGAAGGGAGGATGAGCTGAACACCACCCCACAACCCTCGTTCGTGGACGCGGACGGGAGCCTGAACGGAGGGTATACGCCGGAAGCTTATGATGCGCTCGGTGGAATGCTCTCCATGAACGAAGAATACCCGCCGGAACAGTAGTCTGCAAGAGGCGTTCACGGACGGGACCGAACAGGGGCAGGGAGGGCGAAACCTCCCTGCCCGATCTTTAATTTTTATTGCGCAATCATTATGTTGTCCATTCTCTTGTATCATTACATGGTCGAGAAGGTCGAATACGAGGTTCTGAGGGAGATCAGGAGGGTGGAGATAAGGAAATACCCCGATGTACTGATTGCTGCCGTGGAGGGGACCGGGGACAGCTCTGCCTTCGGCATACTCTACGACTATATCCAGAAGAACAACAGGTCGAGGAAGAAGATCGCCATGACCGCACCCGTGATCTCCTCGGAAAGGATAGCGATGACCTCCCCCGTGATATCGGGATCGAACTACTTCGCCTTCGCGATGCCCTCGACCTACAACAGGGACACTCTACCGGTCCCCCTCGACAGGAGGATCCGTATCGACACCGTACCCTCCCGGATACTGGGAGTCCTCCGCTTCAGCGGGAGGACCCCCGAAAGGAGGGTCAGGACCTACGAGAGGAGATTGATAAGGGAACTCGAGGAGGACGGATCGAGAGTTAAGGGGACCCCTTTCCTGATGAGATACGATCCCCCCTTCATCCCCGGGGTCTTCAGGAGGAACGAGGTGGCAGTGGAGTTAGAGTATGAGGAATGATGAGCGGTTTCACAGCTCCCTCTCGTATCTCTGATACCGCATCCTTGCCCCCCATATCTCTTCCTCATCGCTCTGATCCACAAGTTCGAAACCGAACTTCAGATACATTCTGGCGGCATCCTCGAGGATGTCCTGGGTCAGGAGATAGATCCTTGTAAAACCGTGTTCTTTCGAGAAATCAAGGGCCTCTTTCATGAGCATCTCCCCCAGACCCCTGCCTCTGAAGCGGGGATGCACCAGGAGCCATCTCAATTGCGCGGTCCTATCGGGTCTGCTCATCACTCCGATGCAGCCCACGATCTCCCCGGATCCCTCCACGATCCAGATCCTTCCATTCTCTTCACTCGACCGGATGAACTCGATGAATGTCTCCGCGACATAGGATTCGAATATGGTATCGAACCCGTATTCCCGGTGATAGAGGGTTCCGTGGAGTCCGATGAGGGCCCCGATATCACCGGGTTTAAACTCATGGCGGATGGTGATTCCCGGTCTGTCTTCCATATGAATTCATCCCGACGCTTTGAACCGTTGAGGGCCCCCGGGATAGATTAAAATTTCTTATCTGCATTGAAATGCACCATTACCTGCTACATGTTATATCACCGAAAGATCCCACCAAAAGATTTATGAAAATCAAAGCTCAATACTGCATCATGGGAAGATCGGAGGCCTGGAGCTTAATATTCCTGATGATGGCAACTACCCTGCTCCCCTTCACGGGTCCGACAAAGGCAAATGAACTACCGGCAGCGGGGGGCCATATCAGGATCGAGGGGGATTCGGAGCTCCTCTCCTCGAGTTATTATATCACGGGATCGGGGGATGCTGACGACCCTATCATCCTTTCCGGTTTTCCAAAGGACCATTACCTGGAGATCACAAACATCTCATACTGGATCGAGTTGCGCGACCAGGCGATAGACGTTGACACGGAAAATACGGCACTCACCCTGGATAATGTGACAGGTTGTTATCTTGAGAACATTTCCCTGAAGAACACTGCTACCCTCTTTGAAACGGATATTCAAGGCAACCTTAGCATCAACGGTTCAGCCTTCAATTTCGCCTTTTCCCCGGTAGCGACCACAAATGCAATGGATGTGGGGGCGCAGGGGAACATCTCCTTACGGAATTCCTCGATCTCATTTGGGTATCCTGCGGGAACAAGCGACAATCTCTGTCTTTTCGGTTCCAGGAATTTCGATGTCAAGTGGAGCCGTTTCGATAACGTTCAGATCATCTACATCAGCAAAGGGGATTCCATTAACGTACGGGAATGTTCTTTCTCCAATGGATCCATACTGTGGCCGAAGGTTTATCTGCCCCATTCCAGGAACATCATCGTGAATTCCACCCTGGACAACTCCTGTATAAATGTGATGGAATCCTCGGATCTGCTCATATCGAACAACTCGTTCATCAACCGGACCTCATGCATCATCTTCGGCCGGTACCCCGGCAGCCATCCCGATACCGGCAGGTACAACATATTGACCGGCAACAGGTTCGAGGCTTGCAACGGATTGACGGTTAGAGGAGGGGGGTTTGCGACAAAGACGATCAGGCACTGGTTGATCCATGACAATTACTTCGGCAACTGCTCCTCTCCCGCCATCGAATGGGATTACAAGATCCAGAGCATCGATGACATATTCATCTGGAGAAATATCTTCTACCACAACCGCGGAACGGGTGATGTGAAGGGGAACGATCCCCAGATATCGATATTGCCCGGCCTTTACACAGGGGGCCCGAAGGAGAATATCAACATCTCCCGGGATGGTGTGGGGAATTACTGGAGGGACCACACTTCCCCAGATGCGAACGGTGACGGGATCGTGGATTCGGAATACAGGGTGTATACAAGTTCCAACCTTGAGGCCTGGGACAATATCACGGACCTTTATCCTTTATCCAATCGTTTCTTTGATCTCACAAGGCCCCATCTCAAGGTCCTCGAACCCCTGGAGAGCATCACAGACCAGGAGTACACCAGGATCAGATGGGAAGCGTGGGATGAGGGGTCTGGCCTTGACCGTGTATTGATCTCCAGAGACATGGAGAACTGGACCGATGTAACGAATGAGGAATGGTGGTCCGTGAGACTTTCCCCCGGGGAGAATCAGGTCCATTTAAAAGCCTATGATAAGGCCGGCCTCTTCGATCTGACATCTGTCACAATGGAATTGATCGGTATCGCAGGCCCGATACGGCTGATATCTCCCAAAGACGGTGTTATCCTGAGGTCGGATGAAGTCTCTGTCACCTGGAAAGTTGATGACATATTTCCTCTCTCTCGCCAGGAGCTGGAGGTCGATGATGGGTCATTGGAGTTGACGGCAGGCGATCGTGAGAAGTATATCTTCCTTGATGATGGGACCCATCACACCATTTTGAGATGCTGTGATCCCAAAGGAACCAATATCACGAAGGAGGCGGATTTCATCGTGGATACCCTTCCTCCGAAGGTCGAGATATGCGCTCCCCTCGATGGTGCCGTGATCACGGATCAGCTTGTTCACTTCAAATGGAAGGTCTTCGATGTCAACGGCATAGCATCCAGGAGATATCGGGTGGACTCGAAGGCGTGGATAGATCCCGGAGATGTCGAAGAACACTCCTTCAGCGCATTCATGGAAGCGGGAGAACACATCCTGGAAGTGGAGGCTTACGACATTGCGGGAAGGAAGACTGTCGGAATGGTGAGCTTTACCATAGGGAACGGGACCCTCACCATAACGGAACCCGCGGACGGCCTTGTTACAAAGCAAGACAACATTACCATCAAATGGACGATCGATGAGGATTTCATTCCGGAATCTGTCGAGTTGCGAAACATCGAAAGTGGAAATTCCCATGATGTAACTGGGTTGAACGAACTGGAGGTGAAGCTACCATCACAAGGTAGATACAGGTTCCAGGTCACCGCAAAGGATGAGTTCGGCAACAAGGCCTCGGACATTCTGATAGTTTACAGGGACATAAAACCGCCCTCGATCCATATTTTCAATGAGGAATATGATGTGAACGATGAACCTCTGATCGTTCGATGGTCCGGTTTAGACACCCACGGCGTATCGGGGTATGGCTACAGATTGGATGTGGGCGATTGGATTGATATCGGGGACCAGACCATCCTGGAACTTGGTGAGATCACCGAAACGGATCATGTCCTTGAGGTAATGTGTACAGACAGGGCTGGTAACACAGCGATCGATCTCTATGAGTTCCTCTATGATCTCACCCCTCCAAGGGTCAGCTTCGTTCCGGATGGTGAGGTCAGGATCAGCCGTGATCCGATCATTTCCCTGGATTGGACTTTGAAGGATGAGAACGGGATCAGCAATGTCAGTCTCATTGTTGGAAACAGCAAGTTCGAGTTCGAACCAACAACGAACGGATGGGAAGGCATCCTGGGGGAAGGCGTTGTGATGATAGAGGTAACTGCCTATGATCACGCAGGAAATCATGGAAACGACACAATAAAGATAATTACAGATACTGTGAACCCGTTTCTTGATTGGAGGGAACCATCCTTTGCGAGGTCGAACCTTGAGGCGGTCCTCTTTAGATGGTGGGTCTCCGATGAGGTTGGAGTTGCATACATCACTCTCGAGGAGGACCACATTCAGGTTTGGTCGGGGTCGGTTGATGGAGAACACGAGATCTCCCTCACCCCGGAAGAAGGGCCCCATCTCTATACTCTCACTGCAGGGGACATCTCAGGTAGGTCCACAACCATTGACAAGATGATCATTCTCGACAGGTCCCCTCCCGAAATTGACGATCTGACCTATTTAGTAGAGGACCGTGACCTTACCGTTGAATGGAAGGTGCATGATGAGCTGATAGAAGTGACAGACGTCATCCTTCATATTGGGAACCGCTCGTTCAGATCCCAGGAGATGTCGGGTTCATGGAAGGTCGAAGATCTGGGGCCCGGTCTCAATATCTTACATATCCAGGTAATTGATGGTGCCGGGAACAGCGCGGAGGAGACCCTGGATATCCATATCGAAGGTCAAAAAGAAGAGGCCGGTGGTGGGGGAATTTTGTACTGGTTCCTGATTATACTTGTTCCATTCATTATCATCGCGGGGGCTGTCCTTGCCTTCACCATGCTGTACAAGGTTAAACTGGAGGAGGAGAGAAATGCCGGAGAAGCAGAAACTGCATCCGAACATGGTGGCGTCGGTAATGGAGGCGTGATGTCCGTTCCCGGGATGAAAGTAGCTCCCGGACTCAATGCGTCGACCCTGATATCGGAACGGAGGTTATCCGACCGGAGGAAGAAATGAGAGAATTCCCCCCTTTGATTATTCCTCGAATAAGTAATCATCTTCCAGACTTCTCTGGAGGGGATCATTATAACTTCCGAACCGCTCCCGATGTCCCTCACCGGCACCTGATCTCATCATCTCATCCAGGCGTTTTCTGGTATGATGTATGTAATTCATCTGGATGAAGATCACGAGGAACAGAGCACCTATCAGTATGAACTGGATTATTATACCAGCCCATATCTGGCCCGTCCGGTCCTCGGGCTCCTCCATTGCGCTTTCGATCACAAGGATGAACTCGGTCTCAGCCCTGTTGCTCTCCTCGTCCCTGATGGTGACCTTGATGTGGTATATGCCTCTCCTCTCCACGCTTCCGCTCAGGATGTTGACATTATCGGCGTAATGGAGGTCATCCGGTACCCCTTCCCAGCTTACCTTTATCACCCTTATATTGTCCGACATCTCAATAACAATGGTGAACTCCTCATCAGCTCTGAAGATGTGGTCCTCCACTTCCCCGAACATTGGAGGGGTGGTATCCATCTGTGTTATCTCGTAGACCTCGGATTCAACATTGTTGCCCTGGACATCCCTTGCATATACAGCGTAGTAATACGGTCCGAGTTTTGTCTTTTCGAGGTACGGTTCGAAGTAGTATTCCGACCTTTCATGGTCATACCTCACATGAAGGTAATATGGATCACCACCCGATGTCCAGTATTCTGCCCACACCTCATCGAGCTCGACGTTCTCCCTGACATCGAAGTATTCGATGCAGTTATCCTCGGTCCCGGGATATTTATTATCAAGGCCTCTGATCTCAGGCGGTATGGAATCATAGACCGACATGGAAAAGACAGACGAATTGACCCAGTTCCCTTTCATATCATAGGCCTGGAACCAGTAAATGAAGGTAGAGGCATTCTCCGGGACCTTGATCTCCATGGAAAATTTTGGTCCGCCGACCCTGTCCATATATTCCCTGTAGCTGGCCCTGTCAGTCTCGTAGAACAGGCTCACACCACTGACCTGGAAGTCGTCGAAGGCTTCGGCCCAGAAGACGAAGTATCCGCCTGTTGTAAGGTTCATCCCGGTCAGGTTGGAAACCTCGAGGAAATTCGGGGTCACATTGTCGAAATAGACGACCCTCCCATCATCTGATCCAAAGACCGTCCTGTCCCAATTTGTGACGAAGAAGAATTCATAGTGAACATCGTTCCCTGACCCCCTCCATACATGGTCGAAGGTCCATGTGTCATTCCCCGCATATATCATACGGTATCGGTCCCCTTCGATCAGGACCCTGACCTCTTGAACATCCCTGTGATCGATTATCTGGATGCCGAATGGGATCGGCTCACCGATATAGACCCTGTCGGGTGTGAGGTTCATCCCGAAGATGGGTGCCTCCGCTCCGGACTGCTTGATATATTTCCAGTTCGTTTCAAATGAATTCCCCGAATGGTCGGATCCCTTTACCCGGTACATGATATCGTCCGGTCTTCTCCTTGTGGTGTAATTGTAGGTCCAGAGGATCCCGTCCTCCGATCCCATGGATACATTGGAGTACCCCTCCTGCTCATATCCGAACTCCAGGGTGACGTTCTTCATCAAGTGGTTCTCGTTGACAGCGATCTCGAACATCAGGTTGTCACCCGCTTCCACGGTTCTGGGCGTCCAGTCATCCGTGATCCGGGGATCGAAGTTGTCGATGAGCTGCAGTGTATTGATCCCGGTCTCGTTGAGGTTCCCCTCCTTGTCCCTTGCATGAACAATGAACTTCATCCATCCGATGAATTTCCCTATGATGAGATGTGGTTTTGGCACCCCCTCCGAATAGATGAAATATATCTGGTGGTCCCCTCCGTTGTACCAGTACTCGAGCCAGGCTGTATCGATGCCGGATGGGTCATGTAATCGAATATCGGGATCGAAGGTGGTCCCCGGGACATCGTAGCCATCGTGGCCAGTTATCTCGATCCATGGTCCATCGACATCGTCGACATCGATGGCCTCGCTTGGAGGAGATTCGGTTTCGAATCCGGTAACGGCGCGGACATGATAGAAATAATCGAAGGTAGATTCCTCCCAGTACCTGGTGTTCGGATCATAGTAGAAGGTCTCGTTCTTAACGATATTCTCGTTGAGAAGCTCCGGCTCTTCTCCCTCCTTCCACCGGTAGATTTGGTATCCCCGGGGTTTCATGTTGCCCCAGTAATAGGGCGGGTCCCATTCAAGCTCGGTCCCTTCGATGTATGCCCCATCTCCATATCTTATTCTGAAGGTGAGATTCATAGGCGGTGTCGCCAACACAGGGAGGGTGTAATGGAAGAAGTATCCGCATGTACCGGATAATCCGGTCCCGTCCTGGAATGCTTCCTCGGTTGTAGGAAAAGATCCATCCCAGGCCCACGTCTGCCCTCCAGCTATTATCCTACCGTCTTCCCCTTTGCATAATCCATTCAGGTATTCTCCAGCTGAGGAACCGATGATCGTCGAGTGGACCATCGTTGCGTTCTCGAGGTCCAGAAGTGTGATGAAGAGGTCGCTTCGGCTGATCATATCCTTTGACCATGCATCATCGGTGGTGGGGAATCCGCCATCCATGGTGCTGCCTCCCAGCACCAATCTCCCCATGTCGTCGAAGAAGCATCCCCCGAGCCTCTCCTCGTTCGGGCCCCCGAGATAGGAAAGGTATTCTATACCCGTCCAGTCGGAGTTCAGACGCATGATGTAGACGTCCCTGTTCCCGTTGGAATCCCTGTCAACGGCATCGGGAGTACTCTCGAGATAACCCCAACCGGCACCAATGATGTAGAGATCATCACCTTTTCCGTCAAGAAGCATGGGGCCGAGATCATTCATGTCATCGATGAGTATCTTGCGGTCGAACCTCTCGTTCACAATGTCCAGGGAAACAACGAACATGCTTTGATATATCGGAGCGTCGTCCTGGATGATGGTGTCATTGGGGAAATTACCCGAATATGTATTTCCTGCAACTATCAGTTGATCATCTTTCAACAGAATGTTTATACCATTATCCGATCTGTTGCCGCCGATGGCCGATGAGTGGATCAGCTCTATGCCATCGCTTGACATTATACCTATCATCGCGTCATAGCCTGAACCGTTCAGCATGGAGACGTTCTTAAGCTCCATGAACGGAGTATATACGCTGCCCGTGAAAAGTATCCTGTCAGAGCCATCTATTTCCAGACCGTAGATGTAGGAGGATTCCCATAAAAACGTTGAAAAGACAAGTGAGGAGCCCCCGGGTGAGATCTTCGTTATGAAGGCGGATTGATATCTGGATATCTTGGAGCTGTCGTTGTAGCTGCCGGAAGTGATCGGATAATCATTTGAATCCGTTGATCCAGCAACCACAGCCGAACCGTCCCCTGCCAGAGCAAATGAATTGAATCTATCGTCTCCCTCCCCACCCAGGAAGGTAGAATACAAGGGGTATCTACCCGTCTCATCAAGACACATGATGAAAATGTCCCTGGCATACTGATAGGATCCATTGACCGAGAAATCCGTATCGTAGGCTCCCGGTGTGGTCGGGAAATCGGTGGATTCCGTGGCTCCGGCAAGGAATATCCTTCCCTGGCCGCTTCTCTTTAATTTACTGATCCCCTCGCTCTTTCCACCACATATGTAGGTCGAATATACCAGTGGATCGATGATGATCCTGCCATCATCCGGGATATCTCCAATGTCAAACGAGATGGTATCCTCATCCGGTTGAACGAATCGGGAGCTTATCTCGATCCCGCTTTCCTCCGAATATGCATACAGGCCGCCATCATTGAGCCGGACCCCGCCTTCGAGATAGAGGAATAGATCGTTGTTCTTAACGTCGATATCCCGGGGCCCGAGATACCGCATTCTTATTGTCGACGGATCGACACCCCTTTCGAGGATGAGATCGTACTTGAAACCCTCCTCGGAGAAGTAGTATCTTGCCGATACACCGTTGTAAATGGAAGGGACCTCAACGCTTTCGAAAACGGGAACTTTCGATGCCCATCTGCTCCGATCATTCCCGATAAGGTAGTTCATGTGCATATCGAGTTTTTTCCTGCCGATGGGTTCAAGGGGCCCCCCTCCCTTGAACTCGACCCTGATCACGTTTTCCTTGCCGGGGCCGCCCCCCTCAGCAGAGGGTCCGATATGATAGTAAACACCTTTGGGGCCAACTGCGACATGCCCGAAATCTGTCCCTGCGACGTAGCTCAGATCCTCGTCCCATTGGCCCATGTTCTCCACGAAATAGGAGCCGGGCTCCTTAATGTCAAGGTTCGTCAAAGGAACCACGATTTCCTCCGGAAGCCCGTCCTCCTCCCCTTTTATTACCGATGTGCCGATCGGGACGATCAGGATGAAAATGATGAATGCAACACATGTTCTCATCTCAATCTCACCTCTTTCACCTGCATTCATCATCGTCTGGAAGATATAAATTGTTTAGGGAGTGATCGGCCAATCTTTCATTCTTGGATTATGATATCTCTGGTACATGTACTGGCTATGAGATCCGCCCATGGATATCTGGAGGTCAAATATCGACCTCGCTGAGGAATAATATCATGCTCCCCTCGGAGACGGGTCCCCTTTGTCAACCATCAATCCGTATAGTTCGATGATAATCTCCTGGATATCGGAAGATAGCCAGAGAAGGTAGTATCTGGAATCCACCGGGATGTTGCCCCCTTCCTTCTATCATGGGCCCTTTTCCAAAGGATCTTCAATCAACTGTGTTGTGAAATGAGTATCCATGATGTAAGATAATTAAGGTATGTCCCTTGTAAATGGACGGTCGGTGATCCAGCTTTGGGTTTGGACCCCGTTCACCTGTATGACAATATTGCCATTATAATCATGGTATTGAGAAATTTGTAAGGGTCCAATATTTATTTTTTATGAAAAAAATATGATTAATAATAAATATGATACGATTTTTGAATTATACGACTTCGAGGTGTTACCATGGTGAATAGATTTCGGATATCGTTTTTCATAACGGCCTTACTTCTTCTGAACTTTGCCTTCATAATGAACGATGATATATCAGATACCTCCGTGGTGGAGGGGGCGACGGTCCATGTTCCGGGCACTTATTCCTCCGTTCAGGATGCCATCGACAATGCAACAGCCGGAGACACTGTAAGGATCGGAAACGGTACGTACATGGGAAACATGATCGTGAACAAGACCATCACATTGATCGGCAATTCAACTGACAGTGTATGGATAATAGGGGACGGAACGGGTCCTGTAATATCCGTAACCTCGCCTTTCGTTAACATATCGGGGATATCGATCCACAGCACCACGAAAACAAATGGGGCCCATGGGATATACTGCACAGGTGACGATCTCACTGTCCGTGACGTCTTCGTCAACAACACGGACAACGGGATCAATCTTTATTTTGCGGACGGATGCAGGATAGTGGATAGTGAACTGGATATCAACAATATCGGGTCCTATACCTACACCGGGTCGGACAACGAATTCTCCGGACTCGTGATAACGGATAATCCCGGTAACGGGATCCAGCTTGCCAACAGCGGTTCGGGAGGAGCCAACCGGATACATGATTGTGTGATCACCGGGAACGGTGGTGGGTCCACTGAGACCGCGGGCGTTTTCCTCTGGGGTTCGGGTGCGAAGAACAATATCATCGAGGACAACCTGATAGATGATAATCTGAACGGTATCGAATGCAGGGCCTGGGGTATCACCGGAAATATCTTCAGGAATAATATCATCTCGAACAGCACGAACCATGCCATCAGATACACGAATTCCGCAGGACCCAACGTATTCTATCACAATTCCTTCATCGATAATTCGGGGGACACCATCGGGACGATATCATCCGACGAGTTCGATGAGGGGCCCCTGACCGGAGGAAATTACTGGGATGGTTACAGTGGTTCTGATTCAAACGGAGATGGGATCGGAGATTCATCATACTCCCTTTCGGGAGGGGCCGCGGACAATTACCCCTGGATGAGGAGCGGAGGATGGAACAGGGTGAAGAACAACAACACGGGGGTCTGGTATTCAACCATTCAGGAGGCCGTGGAGAATGCCACGAATGGTGATACGATACTCCCAACAGAGGGCAATTATTATGAGAATTTCCGGATCAACAGTTCGATAACATTGAAAGGTTCCGGGAACAACAGGACGATAATTACCGTCACCGATGATCAGTTCATAACCATCGATTCCGATAATGTCACGATAACCGGTTTGACCTTCTTTAATTGTTCGCGCGGGATCAGGGTTGATCAAAGGGACCGAGTTGAAATATTGAAAAATCACTTCTTTTCGGTCGGAGCACCGTTGTGGCTGGCTTATTCGAACAATTGTCTGATCGATGGAAATTCATTCAAATTGGGCACGGGCGGAATTTCTCTTTCCCATCACAGCGGGAACAACGAGATAAAGAATAACATGATAAATTCCAATTCCGGAGCAGGCATTGAGATCTTTGATTCGGATTTCAATACTATAACAGGCAATTCGATCATCAACAACTCCAATAGAGGCATATACATACTTGACAGCACCAACCTCACCATCACCGGTAATAACATCAGGGACAACAATTGGGGGATCCAGGGGTATTCACCCGGCTCATCCATATCATACAATGAGATAATATCCAACAATGTTGGACTTCAGCTGGGAGGGTCAACCTCCGGTTCCAATGATATGATGATATTCAAGAACAATATGTCATCGAAACTGCAGGAAATGTACATTGATCAATACTGTCAGCGGATCAATATCAGCGATAATACCATCAACGGCAGGGACCTGACAGTACACGGCAGTCAGCAAATTATTGCAAATAATGAGATCGAATCCCTTGACAGATGCATAATTACCTCGGCTACAGACAGTCTCATCTTGAATAATGACCTGATAGCAGATGGAAGGGAAGCCATCTACATCCTCAATAGTGGAAATGACATTATAGGAAACCACATAACCTCATATTGGAATGGGATCCGTGCTGAGGTGTTTTTTGAAAATAGCAGGATCCTGAACAATGTGATCGACGGATGCGGAGCCAATGGCATTCATTTGACTCCCCCCAACGGACGTGGATATGGGATCCTTATCGAGGGTAATATCATCAGATCATGTGAAAGAAAGGGTATAGAGCTTTACTCGACAGTGCAAAACAGCACAATAATTCACAATTACTTCATCAACAACACCGTCCATGCAGAGGATCGGTCATCATCAAATGACTGGAACGGTGAATATCCGGATTGGGGGAACTACTGGGACAGTCATACCTCAACAGATCACTATTCGGGTCCGAACCAGGACCTTCCCGGCGGAGATGGGATCGGAGACACACCATACATGATCCAGGGTGTGGGGGGCGCTGTTGACAATTATCCGCTGATGTCACCCTTGGATACTCCATCAACAGGAGATATCATGATAACGAGTCATTCCGATGGTGAAGTAATATCTGGAAAAGTACTATTGGAAGCTGATGTCACTGCGGTAAATGTGATGGCGGTGGAATTCCACGTCAACGGAACCCTGGAATTCACGGACACACTCTATCCTTACCAATTGATACTCGACACCTCAGATCATCCGGAAGATGGACGGATAACCGTGATGGCCGTTGCATTGTTGAAGTTCAATCCCGACATCAATACATCGGTATCACTGCTGGTCAACAACAGGGTCGATACGGGGAGCTATATCTCAGTTGAAACAGGTGAGGACACTTACCATCCGGACCAGATGGTGACGGCTTCGATATCCACAACCATCAACACGCCATCATTCGATACTGTAGCTCTAAGAGTGAATTACAACAGCCCTTCAGGCCCCATCTATTTCGTTTCCAACAACACATATCCGGAATCCGTCCAATGGGTGGCGACATTCCCGCTCCCCAGTGACGCAGAGGTCGGCAACTATTTTCTTAATGTAACTGCATTCGGTTACATGAAAGGTGATCTGCTATGGATAGCTCGGGATACCTTTGTTTTCTCTGTTTCGGGTCAGAATCTGAATGACATCCTTTCCGGGGTTTCCGGGAACATCACCGATATTGTGAACTGGGCCACCGATCTATCCTATCAGAACATGACCCTCAACGAGATCCTGGACAGGGTGAAGGTACTCCAGAACGATGTTGGATATCTGAACTCATCGGCATCGGCTGTACTTGGAGACATAGTGCGCAGGATCGATCTCACGGAGGTGAACCTCACACATCGGATCGATAGCCTGGATTCATCGATGCAGATGATGTTCGCCCTTGCGGCAGATTCGATACTCTCGGGTCTGAATGAAATAGGTGCAATGATATCGATGATGGATGCCAATGTTACAGAACTCGGTCTGGACCTTGAAGCACACGATATGGCGACAAGGAACAGGATCGATGAGCTAGAAGTCAGCATCCTGGATGATATGGATTCGTTGACCGAATATCTGGGCCTCAGGATGGACCAGATGTCCACCTATCTGCAGGTCCTGAACCATTCCCTTCAGAGCAGAATGGATGATATCGAGCAGCGTATGGACAAGTTCAGGGTTGATGTCAACAATGATCTTCGGGAGATATCCATCTATCTGGTATCGATGAACGAGACCACGGTGTCGAGGGATTCAGATATCCTTTCCGCCATCGATTCCACGAACCTGCTTTTACAGGACCTCGAGGACGCCACGATAAATGGGATAGAGGGATCCCTTCTTGAGGTTTTAGAGGCTCTTGAAGATATCAATAGCACGGAAGCTCAGAGACATTCGGGGACCGTGAGAGAGCTCCTCGTTGAGCTGGGAGGCGTGAACTCCTCCATCTCGAATGATCTCGAACAGATCGATCTCACCCTTGCGGCTCTATCGAAACTTGATGGGATCATCTCGGACATGGAGAATCTCGGCAGAGATGTGGAGAAGGGAGATATGGACCTTGACGAGAACGATGGAAGCCTGAAGGTCCTGATGATCGTTTCCATCATCATACTATCCTTAATATTGGTCCTTGTAGGGGCCCTTGTATTAATGCGGTTCGGTAACCTCAACGGAGCAAGGGACCCGGTGGCCGATGGCAACACTCTCACGAGACCGAAACAGATGAAATAGAGGCAAAGGGACGGATGGCGATTGACATCCGGCTCTTTACCCCAATTCGGAATGGAGGACTGCAGATAACTTGATGTTGAGCCGGATAACAGATCTTCTCCCGATGCTCGGTCTTTCAGTCTTCGAACTCAAGATTTAAGTGGGCTCACAGCTATCGGGGATTGCATCCATATTGGGCTCATATGGATCATGATTGTTAAAGGGGACCATTTTATGAACGAGGAAAGAAGATGCCCGGTAACGGGCAGGACTCACGGATCCACTGTCAGCGGTGGAACTACGAACAGGGACTGGTGGCCGAACCAGATCAACCTGAGAATTCTCCATCAGCACTCCAAAAAGAGCGATCCGATGGGGGAGGATTTCAACTACGCCGAGGGGTTCAGGAAACTCGACCTGAAGGCAGTGAAAGAGGACCTATATGCATTGATGACCGACTCGCAGGACTGGTGGCCAGCTGATTACGGACACTACGGAGGATTGTTCATAAGGATGGCCTGGCACAGTGCGGGTACTTATCGTATGGGCGACGGACGCGGAGGAGCGGGGACCGGAAACCAGCGGTTGGCCCCTTTGAACAGCTGGCCCGATAATGTGAACCTCGACAAGGCACGCAGACTGCTGTGGCCTATCAAACAGAAATACGGTAAAAAAATATCATGGGCTGACCTCATGATACTTGCTGGAAACTGTGCTCTTGAATCCATGGGGTTCAAGACATTCGGTTTTGCAGGAGGACGTGAGGATATCTGGGAGCCCGAAGAGGATATCTACTGGGGAAGCGAGGATAAATGGCTGGGCGACAGGAGATACAGCGGTGAGCGCGATCTGGAAAACCCGCTTGCTGCGGTACAGATGGGACTTATCTACGTTAACCCTGAAGGACCGAACGGGAATCCGGACCCCGAAGCTTCCGGGATGGATGTTCGGGAGACCTTCGCAAGAATGGCGATGAACGACGAAGAGACCGTGGCTCTCGTTGCCGGAGGGCATACATTCGGCAAATGCCACGGTGCCGGTGATCCGGCCCTCGTGGGCCCCGAACCGGAGGCTGCACCGATCGAGGAGCAGGGATTTGGGTGGAAAAGCAGGTTCAAAAGCGGAAAGGGTGATGATACGATCTCCAGCGGTATCGAGGGAGCATGGACACCGAACCCCGTAAAATGGGACATGGGTTATTTCGATATGCTTTTCAGCTATGATTGGAAGAAAGAGAAGAGTCCCGCAGGCGCCTGGCAGTGGGTTCCGGTCGATCCAACCGAGGACCATCTCGCACCTGCCGCCCACGATCCTTCGAAGAAGGTCACGACCATAATGACCACTGCAGACCTTTCCCTCCGGTACGACGAAAGATACCAACCGATCGCACGGAGGTTCCAGAAGGATCCGGAAGAGTTCGCCGACGTGTTCGCACGGGCCTGGTTCAAGCTCACCCATCGCGATATGGGCCCGCGCTCGCGCTATCTTGGCCCCGAGGTTCCCGATGAAGAGCTGATATGGCAGGATCCGGTCCCACCCGTGGATCATGAACTGATAGACGAGAAGGATATAGAAGATCTCAAGTCCAGGGTCCTTGGAACGGGGTTATTCGTCCCACAACTGGTATACACTGCATGGGCCTCCGCTTCAACATTCCGCGGATCTGACTATCGCGGAGGTGCAAATGGTGCCAGGATACGGCTTGCGCCGCAAAATGATTGGGAGGTGAATCAACCCGAGGAGTTGAAAAACGTTCTGCAGACCCTGGAGAAGATTCAACAGGAGTTCAACAACACCCAGTCCGGCGGGAAGAAGGTCTCCCTCGCAGACCTGATAGTCCTCGCCGGTTGCGCAGGTGTGGAGCAGGCTGCTGCAAATGCAGGCTACGATGTGACGGTGCCTTTCTATCCTGGACGCACCGATGCGTTGCAGGAGCAGACAGATGTCGATTCATTCTCCGTGCTCGAACCGAAAGCAGACGGGTTCCGCAATTACCTGAAAGCAAAATATTCCGTAACGGCCGAGGAGATGCTTGTGGATAGAGCCCAGCTGCTTAAGCTAACAGCACCCGAAATGACCGCTCTCTTGGGCGGGATGCGCGTCCTTGATACGAATTTCGGACATACCAAACACGGCGTATTCACCGAACGGCCAGGAGTACTGACCAACGATTTCTTCGTCAATCTCCTGGATATGAGCACTGCCTGGAAGCCCGGCTCGGATGATGAGAATGTATTCGAGGGTCGTGACCGGAAAACGGGGGAGCTCAAATGGACGGGCACCCGTGTGGACCTCATCTTCGGGGCGAACAGTCAGCTCAGAGCAATAGCTGAGGTGTATGCCTGCGAAGATTCTCAAGAAAAGTTCGTGAAAGATTTCATAATGGCTTGGAACAAGGTGATGAACGCGGATCGCTTTGAACTTCGATGAATCCAGTATCCGGTCCACCGGAAGATTATCGTATCATGCATGATACGATATTTGAAACGATATCGTTAAAATGGGTTCTCTCCAGGTTGATGTTTATCTTTTCATGATCTATTGTTGATCCATTTGAATAAAAGCCACTGGAGTTGACTCGGGATATTTAACGGTAAAAATGCTGATGCTGATCATACTAAATAATGCCGGAATAAGTTCGATCAATTGCCCTCCGCTAACCAATGGAAACCTTTGCAACTGAACCCACCTCGAATTCGGAAATGGATATTATCCTGATCTCTTCTCCTCTTTCGATCTCTTCCTCGAAGTGGAGTTCAACAGCTTCCCGAAGGTTCTGGATCAGTTCATCCATTGTCCTTCCCTGGGTGAAGATATCATCCCTGATGCCTCTGGCGCACCAGTTTTCACCATCATTGTAGATCTCGAATTTGGTGAGCATTTCATTTCCAATAATAATCAATGACATCGGGATTATTTATAGTCTGTAGGAATATGCTGTGATGTTCTGTCCTTGAGGATATGAAAGAACCTTTTCCAAAGGATCGAGAACCATTATTTTCCTTGCCCGCAATTTTTTTTAACCAGTGCTGACCGACATCTTTGACTTTCTGAAGAATCAGAAAAAATTTAATTACAAATAACATAAAAACAAAAAGTATGTTAACCAGAATAAACATACTCTCCAACAATGAATATAAACGAGATCTCGGATTTGAACAGATGGTGGACCGAAGGACGGGTTCCAGAACACCTTTCGAAAAGGATCAAAAGAGACCTCTTTCCCTCCGTATGGAATATGATGGACAGAAGACAGATCATATCGATAGTTGGCCTGAGGAGGGTAGGAAAGTCAACCTTGATGTTCCAGCTTATCGACAGACTGATCGAGGAAGGGATAGATCCCAGGAATATCCTCTATTTCACCTTCGACATCAAGGGAATTGAACTGAAGGAGGTCCTTAAAACATTCCAGGAGGATCTCCCCGGGAAAAAAAAGGGCAGGAAGTACATCTTTCTCGATGAGGTCCAGAAGTATGATGGTTGGGCAGAGAGCATCAAGGTCTTCTACGATCTCGATGAGGGGCTGAAGTTCATCATCTCGGGAAGTTCGGGGATGGAGATAGAGGGGATCTCCGGAAAGGTCCTTGCCGGAAGGGTGTTCAAGAATACACTGAGACCTCTTTCCTTCGGAGAGTTCCTGAGGTTCTCCGGAAAAAAGGAGATGATCCCGGTCAATTCGGTTGATGATGTAAAGGAAGCGATGCTCGAGGGATCGAGATGGATCGCGGAAATGGTGGAATATGCCCATTCCGGAGGATTCATCGAGATACTCGGAGAGGAAAGGAAATACAGATCGATGTATGTCAGGTCCTCTGTTGTCGATAATATGATCAACAGGGACCTGAAGGAACTACAAGGGATCAAGGATACGGATCTGGTAAGGGAGCTGTTGAAGATATTCTCCTCGAATCCCGGAATGATAGTTGATCTTAGCTCCCTGGGTGATGACCTTGGGATCTCGAGACAGACGGTTTCCAAATACTTGAGAGCACTTCTATCCGCATATTCTCTCATCAGACTCCATTCATATCACCGCAACTTCCTTACCTCCTCGAAGAAGGCCAAAAGGATCTATCCCGCCCATCCGTGTATTATCGAATCTTTCGAGGAGGAGATGGATCCTCCTGGAATCGGGAAGATCATCGAGAATGTGGTTGTGTCACATATGGATCCCGGGTTCTTTTACAGAGACGGAAAGAAAGAGATCGACATGATCATCAGGGATCGTGAAAGACCTTTACCCGTTGAGGTCAAGTATTCGAGCAAGATCCATGGAAAGGATTTGAGGACCATCTCCCGGTTCGTCGAGAAGAGGGGTCTGAAAATGGGCATCGTCGCGACAAAGGACATCTTCGAAAGAAGAGGGAAGATACTCTTCGTACCGGTGTTCATACTATTGTCAATGGAAGAACCCGTGAAGACCTGTAAGGGACTCTTCGATTCTATGGGATGATGAAAAGCCCGGAGGATCAGGAGAGGCGGACCTTCCGGAACGGATCATGTTCCTGGGGATATGCAGTGTTCTTTCGCTTGTAAAAGGGTCATGGAAGGAATAAATGAAAGCCACTGGAGGGAGTTGAACCCTCGACCTACTCCTTACCAAGGAGTCGCTATACCTCTAAGCCACAGTGGCAATTGTTTGGGTTTGGGGTCATTTCTCGTATTGTACTTAAAACTTGCTGGGAATGAAAATAGTCGCTCCCCCTTGGTAAGGATATGCTTGTAATGGACACGATCAAATTGATATCAAGATACGTGTCCAGGCATGGCAAAATCTTATTGGGCATCGATTCATGGGTGATTTTGCTTGTCTTTATCTTTTCAGATTTTCAATTGTTGAATTGAAAAGATAAAGAAGTCGCTATACCTCTAAGCCACAGTGGCAATTGTTTGGGTTTGGGGTCATTTCTCGTATTGTACTTAAAACTTGCTGGGAATGAAAATAGTCGCTCCCCCTTGGTAAGGATATGCTTGTAATGGACA